>BNJS01003849.1_pt1 | contig 228295 bp, 243 predicted proteins | sample 8540461 | NCBI WGS metagenome assembly BNJS01 (sample SAMD00202454, study PRJDB9452) | human saliva metagenome | isolation source: human saliva | place: Japan | reverse complement strand
CCCAATAAAATGGTGAAAATTTGTGCGTTTTTTTCGTGCAAAAGTCGTCGATGTCAAAAACCCGAAAAAACCCAGGAGATCGACAACCTTGCAATATATTGGTTATCAATGATTTAGTTCAGAAGCAAGTCAAACTCTGGGTTTCAGAACCTCAAAAATATGAGAGACAAACGACAAGAACTTATAAAAATATTCTCCACATAGTGTCTATATTTTTGCCTATAATCTCCTTGTAGAGCCACTTTTCGTCCCTTATCTTAAAGATAATGAGGCTGTCTTTTTCGTGATTGATGATTTTATTCGCCTGTGCTAGTAAATCAGCAAGTTGTTTTTCTGTGATTTCTCCCTCGAAAACACTATTCTGTATCAGTTCGAATATTGTCGGCAGGTTTTAGCATCTTCTACACTTGCTTTCCCAGAGATATCATACGGTAGGATAATATACTATAAGTATTGGTTTAGTGATTTACCACCATGCTCAAAGGGTTTGTATGGTTCTTCTTTTTGATGTGTTTTGGATTTTATGGCATTCTTTCAGTACTAGAGTTTTATAAATACTGATCGAGCTCTATGGAAAAGTTTCTTTGAGTTTTCGTCCCAGAGTTTGATGATTTTTCTTGGCTTTATTTTTTATCAAAATTCTATTTTCCTGAATCACAAATCATCTTTCTGTATCATTTTTTTTATTTATCCGGTGTAAATATCAGTCTATCTACAATGATAGGTTTTAAAATCTCAACCAATATCTAAAACCAAAGAATACCACTCTCACCAGGCTCGTGTAGATAGCCGATAGTGGTATTAATTGAGTTTGATACAACATATCCAGACAGAGTGTATAGCATATCATATTAAGAAAAGATTAGAGTTTATTTCGTCTTTGGAGGATTTTTTATTCGTTGTTGCAGAGGTGAAATCTGTCAAAATTTCATTAAAAACCTGATAATAAACTATTCTAATGTTTCCCTCCAGTCCTAATGAATTCACCAACACATGTGGCTAGTTTATCTTGGAATATAGATTTTCTATTTTGGATATATTTTCAGCCAAATCCTTCCTCTGCGAAGGTATTAGGTTTTATACATGTTCTTGGCTGCTCCATTACAAACCTTTTAGCGAGCCAAAGCCTCTGTTTTCATCTTGATAGAATAATGCCTGCTGGATAATACAGCTCCCACTGAGTATCTTTAGGAGGAAGGAAACTCCTAGGTAGTGCTCATAAAATCAAAAAAAATGAAAACTAATCCCTTTTTACCCAAATAGGTAAGTAATTCCGAATTGATATCCAGATGTCGAAACAATACAAATTTCTGGTATTTTCTATGGAAGAAATCTTGTTTTTCCTCATGGACTGCTAGTACTCTACTAAAAATTAGAATTATCTTTTCTTGATATCCTTCAGGGCTGAATATATAATAGGTAGTTCATTTCTTTAAATAGTGTAAATGATATTTAAAAACAGAAAAATGAAACAACACACAAACTTCTATTCCTTAGTACGTTGATTAATACCAAAAGCCAATATAGAATATTTCAGTTTCAGTTGTGATGGTTTCCAATTCCTTAAATGGTGCGGTGATATCAGCAGTTCCGGCTTTACAGGGTACGTATTCCCTAAACCTGTTAAGTGGAAAACTACCGTTTTCTGACCCTCTCCTGCTCTATGCACTATACTCCGTGGTAGGCTACTACCTTTATACCTATGCTCTGTAATAACCTAGCCAGCGCAAAGCAAACACAGCTCTCCCATCAGATGCACAGCCGCTGTCTGCTATACTCTGTCTGTATCTTCTGAAAATAGGTTTCTGCTATCTCCGTTATTTCGGTTTCATCTGCATTGGGATCTACGTTGAGATGGCATCTGCCCTCCACCAAAAAGGTTCTTCGGCAGCTTGGCATTACTCTTTGCCAAGTGCTGTGGGATGATTGATTGAGGAGCATTGGAAATATATTGTTTGATAAATTACCTTCTATTATATTTTTTCTATTATGAAATTTTATACCATACTGTCCTGCTCTTTTTTTTATAAGCTTCTTTTTATCTCATGGGCTTTATTAAGATTTATGATATACGGTTTTGCAAAACCTAATTCCTTTTGTATACTATCCAGTTTGAATGGTGTCTACTGGCAGTGATGGTTTGTCATTGTTACATATATAGGTTTTGCATTCTATGATATGCAGTTGGTTTTCTTTTAAAGATAACGATGTCAAATTCATTATCTGACCCGACCATTTTTTTGCTAACACCGCATAATATATCTGTACCTTGGACTATATTGGCATCTTTCAAGTATAATAACATACTCCTCTAAACCAACTTCCTGTGAGGTATTCTATTTCTTTTTGAAATTATGCCTTCATTTTTTAGAGGAAAGCCTATATCTGACAAAACTTACCCAAACCATTCACTTCACTAATGTTTACCTTCTTCAAATTATTCCTCCTCTTTTTTCTTTGTAACTCTTGTATGATATGATATCTGTCATTTCAAGAATTTTTCCAAGAAATCATAGATTGTATTCTTTATCAATTTCTGATCCAGATTCTTTACTTTCAAAACCATAGCTTTGAAATACTCTTTTATGCTTACAGAGCATTTAAAATTATATTTTCAACCGCTTCTATAGGAAAAATCTTTTTGTATTCATTCCTCGTGTAATATGGTAGATATATGGCGATTTTCAATAGATTTAAAGAAATCATAAGTCTCTATGGACATTAACTTTTGTCCCTCCTGTGATATTGATATTTATTTTTTATGCTCGTGAATATCCGATTCTTCTTTACAGGCTTTGCAAAATATCCTTATTATCATACTCATCAACTATAATGCTATGATATTTATTCTGAATATTTAGAGAGTTTTTTTATCCATTCTTCTTTTCTTTCATCCTTTGATGAAATCAAAGAATATGATCATCGTACTTTCACAAATTCTTTTATGAAAAGTACATTATGTCTGTTGACTTGCAGAACTATTATATTTTATCCATTTCTTTATTATTTTAATTCTAATTTTTACCCCAACCAGAGGCTGATTATCCGACAATTCTAAACCGGTGATAGAGAATTCATCAGGGTTTAGATCATGTTCTTTCATTCTTTATTTTTTCTGTCGTATATTTTGCCATAGCCGCTTTTTCAGTTTTAATCACCCTTATCACTAGAGCTATCTGCTAAATATAGTGCCTGTGCCACAGAATTGTAAATACCCTTTTCCGCTGCCTATTCTCAACGAAGATGGTTAGGATGTATCCTCTATTTCGGCATCCATTTCTTCATAAATTTAATCAAAAGAGTCTTTTATTCTTTCGTCTTTGTATTTTATATTACCATTTCACTTATAATCACTCTAGCAATTCTATCTCCTAATGTTCTGATGCTGGGTATATCTATTTACTACCCTGCATATATCTTCCATGAATATGTCTTGCCACCCTTTCTCATCTCCCAAATCTGGGTCTCGCATGTTTATTCTCTGAAATACATTCAACTCATATTGGTATTGTAAGAGTTCCTGTTTTATAGAAAATTCTTTTTGTTTTCTATAACTTTACAGTTTTTCAAAATCAAACATGTTACTATCATGAATGCCTAACTGATAAGAATCAAATTCCGCTTCCAACTCTTTTTAATTCCTTTCCCTTATCCTTATCGTTCATATTTTGGAAATATCTTTTACACCATCCATTATTTTTTATCCAAGGCCACTCATACAAAATGTCTGTTTTTATCACTCCTTGCAGGTGTGCTGCCTGGTATATGGGGCTTCTATCTGAGTTTTTATAATAGTATTAAGTTCCTTTGTATTTTTTCCTTCTACAGAATATAAGGGCATAATCTTGTAGAGATAATTTCAGAACTTTTCTAAAAATCTTTTAGATCAAATTCTGCTCTATTGTCAATCATATTATGATTATCCACTCACATACCTATCCATCATTTCATCATCTCCTGCCGAATCTTTCTGCTATTTTCCTTATTTAGATAGTGTATCTGATTTCTATTCCTATCATATATAGTCTGCTTTGGATTGATAGTCTCCATCACCCTATACATACAGGCGTAAGCGTGGTCAATTTTATTTCTATATTGTGATTTCATTTTTACAAATCATGGTTTTATGAAATGGTAATACTAGATTACTACTATATTTCCAATATTTTTTATTCACCTGACTCAGATCTACAATTCGAGCCTTTTCCTGCTTGAAATCACAGCTCCTTCTTGTATTGACATCGATAATTTTTATCTTCTTTTTTCTCTCGTAGTTCATCCCTCCTCTTACTTTGGTCTGATAGTAGAGATGTATCCATCTAGACTTTCAGGGAAAGCCAGTCCTAATAAAATATTCTTATCGGATTTTTCTTGAACATTTATACTAAAATCTTTATGTTGACACCTTCCACTGCTCACAGCCTGTAGAACGCTCCTCAATCCCATTGAGGTTACCTGTTTCAAATGTTTTTACTAAATCACTATCCTCCTTAGGCAGATTCTCTTCCTGCATCAAAAATAAGAAATCTATCTTCACCTATCTGTCCCTAAAATTTCCAAATTAGTTCTTGTATAGAGTTCATTGTATCGCTTTCCTAGTGGAGTAAATTTTACCTTTTCCTCATCACTTTCTTGGAATAGGTCAAACTTTTCATTTCTATTTTCAGACGAGGACATACGGTTTTGCTATTAGGCATCACACATTCTCCAATCAGAATCAAACCATTTCTCTGGACTGACTCCTTTCTCCCAGATACTGGCACGTATAAATTCTACTTTTAAATTTCTTTACTTGAAATCGTTCCACATCTGCAGACTGAAAAAGATTAAGGCTGATAGGCTTTGAAGTAAATGAACCAGCTCTTCTTTTCCTTTTTATATTTGCTTTTACTTAAAAGCCGATGAAAAAAGCCAATTTACCACTTTCAAAATACTCTTTAAAACCTCTTTTTCAAATTAACCTGTGATAAGCTGATATGAACGCCCCAAAAGCACATCTGAATGGATGATTTGTGATGTATTAAAAGCACTGTTGCTTTATCTTCTGTATATTCCCCAAATGAAATTTAGCATTGGAGGAAGTTTTAGATACACTGCTTTCGTGGTTAGCCTATTTTAGTTCTTCCTCTTTATCAATCACTATATTTATGTCCACATATCCCTCCTTTCCGCTACCTCCTATGTAATCATTTTCAAGTCGGAAAGCTTCTTGCATTATTTTTGTTTTCTTCTATATTGTCACCTCGTACTCATCGAAACTATTTCAAGTAAAACTGCTCCTGCTGGGACTCTTTCTATCCGGTGAAGTCCTCCTTTGATTTTTCAGATAGTCTGTCTGGTGTTTTCAAATTTCTCCTCTCTGTGTATTTTAGTTGCTAATAGTTCAGAATTTTGAACTTTCTCTTCAAATTTATCAATATCCAATAAAGCATCTCTGAAAATAAGACGCGTTTTCTGTTCCTTTCCTGAGTCTGAACAACCAAATAACCTCAACAACTTATCGATTCTTCTCCTATTTCTTTTGCGCCTTCTTGCATTGCCAATAGAGCGATATTTTCCTTACCCAAGGAACTTCCACCTGGTATGGGAACTCTCCTTTCGCAGTTTTATCACAGGACTATCCAGACCTCCAATATCCAAGCTTGATTTTGCGCCTCCCTATGTAATCCTGTTTTTAATTCTCGTTCCTCTGAAAATGTTTTTTAATTAGTTTCATTATTTATTTTTGTTGTTGTTTGACTCGTATAAATTTGACAGTGTGCTACTACAGACTCCATTACTTTTTGGGAATGATTTTTTAACTGTTCTTCATCATTGATTCCTTTATTAATTGATTAAAAAAATCAATAATAAGGCTCATCTTTACCCTGTCTTGCAGCTATATAGACCAGATTGGGACAGGCTTATTTTTTGCTTCTTGTACTATCTGCATCTGTACATGAATATATATTTCTCCAACACGTTGTTGTAGTGTTTGTGATTTTTTCTATAAAAACCGCTATATTATCCTTTTGCCTCCAAGGGACTCCATCTGCGAACAGATTAAGTAATGTGCATAAGTTTGCGAAAAATATTCTTTCTGAATATCTTTTCCCCTCCTTTCTTGTCTTTGTCTTTCTTTATACGTTATTTTGATTTATTTTTTGTTAATAATTCTGTCAATCGTGCTGCTACCACATATTTATGGGATTACTTTTGTTCCCTTGTGTAAAAAATCATAATAAATCTTCCACTAAGTGTCAAAAAATCTCTGTAAGTATTTTTCCTATTTTTCTTCTGTTTTAGCATTCTTAGATAATATTTTTAGACGATAGACTTTTTGGCAAATCTATTTTGTTGGTATCCATCATCTTATCTTGAACACTACGAAAACCTAAATCAGAAGATTTTATTCTTTGTAGTAATGATCTGGATTCTCATATTTAATACCAAATCAATAATTTTATTTTTTATACCCACACACTGTTTCCATCTCTTCCCAGCCATAGGTTCTCCAAAAACACAAATACTGTTTTTATCTTCTCTATAGTTTTAAGCCCCGTCAAAAGCCTTCTCTGCCTCTTCTGCCAAACGAATAGTGGATATTTAAGTTACCTAGCACTATCAACCGAAAGGGTAAGAGGTTTTCTAGGTTTAGCTCTTTTGGAGACACTCTAAACGCTTCGTTAATCTCCGCTGCTATTTCTACTATTTTGTTACACTTTGCCTATAAAGAGACAAATCATCTCCACCAGCAAAAACAGTTATATCTTGCTTTTCAATTCTCGATTTAAAGACTTTCTGATATAGAGTCTTTCGAAAAAGAACCTCTCCATCTTTTTGGCTAATTTCTCGATATTCCTGTTCTTCTTTATTACGGAATAAAAGCCCAGATTATCCACACATCCATTTTTAGGCTACTATTTTTCATCTGCTTCTTCAGAATACATTCTTTAGTATACTCAAAAGCTCCCGTGATACTGCCATCTCTATCTACTGAGGAAGTTTATTTAGTACATTATTCTCAAAATTATTTCCTTTGAATGCTATTACACATAATCTTGTAAATAATTTGACCACCCGATGCTTGTCATGCTACCACAAAACCATTACTTTTTACTAGATTTTGGTAAAATCAGCTTGATCAATCGGTTTTGTCTGCTCAGTCTTTAAGATCAATTTTCTCTGTAATTTACTTTTAAAACCTCCTACTCAATTTTGCATATTATCTTCTTTAAAATTCCCTTTCACCTCTACAAAGCTACTCACAAAAGGGAATAAACACCTTGAAAATCCTGCTGTTCAAGTTCCTTTTCTAAACTCTTCCTCAAACCTCTTGATTACTTTCTGCGACAAATAGATTTCCTCCTCCATTATAAATTTCAGTAACCTTATCTGCGCCTATTTTGGCTTTTAGCATCTCGAAAACAATATGCGTCAGTGAATACACATAAAAAGACCTTGCTTTCAGTTGTTTTGCTGCATTTTTGAGAAGGAATATCAAATAAACTTTTGTATTCCAGAAATGTCTATTTTAAAATATATTTCATAACTGTTTATTATTCTATTATCTTTACACTTCCCATTCGCTTGTGCATTATGAGTCCTAAGCCCCCACCATCAAAAGCTCTATTTCTTTCTTTTTCCTATAAGCTCTATAGTATAGTTTTTAGATCCTTTCACCTTTGTTTCTTGCCAAAGTATCAGCACTAAAACAATCAACCTTGTTTTTACATTATCTGCGTTTTATTTCTACACTTCTAAAGGCTGTCATCAATATTATCATTAAAACCGAAGTTTTCTCCCAATTTTTGAACACAAAGCCTCAAAATCATCATCCATAGGTAATAAATAGTCATAATTACCTCACATTTTTCCTACCTATCACGATAGGAGATGTAAAGGCTTCACTTCTACTTTACAATTTCTTCCGCTCCTATATTTTTAGTCTATCTTCATTATTTCCACAAACAATACTAAAATCCGTCTTATGATATGAATTGACTGTCCTTCTTTATTCTCAAAAATTCCTTTTATCAAAGATTGAAACTGTTTTAGGTAAATAAATATCTACATAAAGGAGTAAAATCTCACCATCCGAAATCATGGAAACCTTCTTTATCTGTTTTCTTCCTTAAAATTCAATCAGAAAATGTAAAAAGAACAAAAACCCTTACCAAATCCTTTTTGGTGTAATTGTTCTGCATATTCCTGAATCTGCCTGCTGCTTAATAAATTTATAAATCGCATTAAAGGATATTGGTAATTGAAAGGTATCTTGCTTTCCTCTTTTCTCTTGTAACACTAACTGACTTCATTTTTAACATTTCCTTTACAAATTTAACATTTTTGTGTTATTTCTAATATATTTCAAAAAATAAATACACAGATAAATAAATTATAAAAACAGCCCTATAAAAACACATCTCCATTAAAACAAAATAAAAATTTATAACTATTTTTGAACAAAATACATTTAATATCAAATATCTAAAATCCTTATGAAACAGAAATTCTTGTGACAGAATCCAAGCCCTTGGAGGCGACACCAGCCAAGTGAAAGAGTACTTCCCTAGCAGAAGACCTAGTAGTCAATTACCTTTTGATACGTGCTCTATCCCAAGCCTCAGGACACTCCATGGGCAGAGCCGATGAAAGATGCTGAGCCTATCTATGGTATGGGCGCATGGTGGAGTAGACGCTCATAAGGAGCTTTACCAAAACCGATAGGCTTTCTATGACCAGTGATTGCTCAGTTCTATCAACACAGAAAGAACACTTACAGGCAACTTACTTTTGGACAGCTCAGCCTCTTTTACCCCTTTCAAAAGAGGCTACGATGACTATGAAGAATGGTATGACGATTTCTCCGATGAGGAATTTACAGACCTCACAGAGATTACAAAGAAGTTACTGAACGACAAAGACTCCTGATGATTTCATAGAGCTTTTCTATACATATGGTTATCCTGACCATATATACATAGCGCGAGCGACGATCCCGAAAACCCTACCCTCTTTGGAACCGACCACGAGGTGTCAGAGAAATAGATAACATGGGAACTTTGGAGAGACTATCTCAATACGCTAATGACCCAGCAGAATTGACAGTAGGAAATCGTGAGAAAAGCATTGACTAAATAGCCATTATTTATTTTTCTTAGTTAAATCCTACACCCACTAATGAACTTAGAAAGAACTCAGAGAGTATTGCCTTTGCTTGCCCTATGTTGCACGAAGATATGCCACTTTTGGCGAGGATGTTTTAGTCTTTTCGGAGTTTGTAATCGTCATTTTGTGTAACTTACAAATTTAGAGTCCAGTGCAACTGCGGGTGAGCCTCATGCAACCCCAGGCAGCCATATGGACTCCGCAGAGCAGTATCCTGAGCAAATCATCGCGCTATCCTGCCTGAACAAGAAACATTACTGGAACACCGACGCTTTTAGAGAGCGTACTACCCTGTCGCAGAAATGATACAGCACTCTTACAACCAAGTACTCTCAAAGTTCCCAAAAAGAAAGAAACCTAAACTCATAAATGACAGAAACAGAACAAACCCTACGCCAGCGCTTCCGCCGCCCTCACAAGCAATGCGACTGAAACGAAGCCAGCAGACTTGATGAAGAAGTAGAAAACCCTATCTTGGGAAGACTTTTGCAATAAGCAAACCCAGCTGCATTCTATTTATAAAGAATGTAACCAATCGCGAGCGCAAAACACGGGTGTTGCTCAGTACACCGGTCATCTTTCACCTAACACGACCCTTCTAAAAAACTATTACCGAAGTGCAAATCACTGGTAAAAAGCCTCTATCTTTACCGATGGGGTCTATGCGAGATGAACTACAAGCGTGAATACAAATACAAACTTGTATAGAAGATCGTTGGTTTATTAGATACTATCAAGAACAGTATTTGCCTGAAAGCAAAAGACTCTGAAAAGTGGAAAGTGTGATTATATAAGTATTTTTTTAGAGATGCCGCTGAGCATTGCCTCTTATCAGTTCAAGAAATCGTAAACCTTTTATCGCTGAATTCGGAAAAACAAACCCTTAACGCAAACCAATTAACGAGCGGAACCTATCGATTATAACCTCAGGTTTGGCACTGCGCTTTCTCTCCAAAAGTGGGAGACGAGTATTTTTGGGAGGCTTCATTCCAGTGGAAGAAGTGATTTCTACAAAGAAACTTTACAGCTGCCTTTTTCTGTGTTTGGCAATAGAGAAACCCTCACCCCTGATACTATTGTTTTTATTGAAAAAATCCTTACCTGTGCAGATAAGTTTATCGTCAAAGCACTTTCTTATTTTCAGAACAACTGCTGATAGGCTCAAGCTTTCATCTTTCGGAAGAAGAAACAATTGCTCAGTGTTCCTTGCGCTGGAGGGTTGCTTTGAACGCCCTGGTTCCTATTCTGTGACAACAAGAATGGATATTGCATTTTTGCTGAAGGTTTCGGCTTTGCGAAGACTGTATCGGGTTTCTTTTCTTTAAAAAGAAGAAACCCTATCTAATAAACTTAGAAGACGCTGAAGAAATATATTATACCGATTGCCTCAAAAAATGAAACATAAAACAATCATATTTGCCTGCACCCAGGTGTATTCGACAGCTGTCATACTTGTAAGATACGGCTTATTCATAGTGTGTTGGCTCACAACTCCTAATGCTGGAACGAGACCGAAAGCCGAAAAACAACTGACCGAACATTTTAAAAGTAGTTTTATGAAACCAATGAAATAACCATCTCGCGAATATGATATAGAAAAAGACACTACCTATACGGTGTATGTGCAAGAATATCCACCCTGTGCAGATACTCTATCTTCCAAAGAGCTATCTACATACAAATTGGATAGTATAGCTTGTAAAACCAAGATTTAAGCACTATATCGTTCATTTAGGAGTATGGAGTGTGATACCCACCAATATCCAGTATGAATACGAATACACAAGAGTACAGAAAATGAAAGAAGAAAGTATTAAAATAAGTACCTCTTATCCGTGATTGTTGGTAGCAACTCCAAATGATTTCTATTCCTACCAAATGGATATTATTCTTGTATCGATGGAAAAAGCGATATCATTGCGAGTTTTCATTTTATGCCTATCGAATTTGCCTTTAACATATATATAGCATTATTTACAAGCCTATTGAAAAACCTATTGCCAAGTATATTTTGCTTCTTATTGTTTTGGCATTTGGTTATATACTAATAAAGTGGAATTTTCTCATCGAAATGCTTCCAGTTCAACCTACTAAGAGGAAATCACAACATAAATGTTTTATACAAATCCATCATTCCTTGTATTATTTGTATTTTTCTTTTATGCTAGAATATACTATTTATGAAAAAAGAAAAAAAAACACAAAACCAAACAACCACAAAAAACAAAAAAAACACAAAACAAAACCCCCCCAACAAACACAAACCCAAACCAACCAAACCAAACAAACACCCCCACACACACCACAAACCACACCAAAAAACCAACAACCAACAACACACACCATAAGAAATTAAACCAAAAAAAAAACAAACAAAAGAGAAACATACCACCACAACCCAACCCAAAAACAAAAAACAAACACAACCCCACACCAAAAACAAAAACAAAACAAAAAAAAAACAAAAAAACCCACACCAAAAAAAAAAAAACAAAAACCCACACCATCAGCCGTTACTTCTTATCCTGCTCAGGGTTTCCTGCGTAATCCCAAGGTGAAGCCACCATGCAGAGCGGCGCCCAGCAGGTATCGATGCTGGGAGTCTCCATCAGGTGCTGTGTTCTCTCTTTGCGGTCATGTGCTGCGAGGGACTCTCCGCTCCAGCATCTGCGTCATTAGTTTTCCCAGAACGAATCTGCTGAACTCCAGAATACTCCTTAGAAACAATCCAGTGTGGCTTTCCAGCATGTAGTATTCGCAGGAAACGATTGACGCTTTTTCTCTGTCGTACCTGTATGCCGTAGCGCGAAGGGTTCGCCGTTGTGAGATGGTGTCTATCAGCGCCATGCCCACGCCCTGCGAGAGAGAGAAGAAAGGTACTCGTGATATCCTAGCCTTTTTCCTGAGTAGAAAGTCCGCGTCAGACCTTCACTCCACGATATATCTTTCGGTTAAACTGCCCGCAGCCGCGACTCCGCTGCCTTCCTCGTAAAATTCTCGATACACACTCTTTTCAGCGTAATCGTCTCGTTGATCGTCACATGCTGACTGAGATAATCCTAATATCATTCCTGAAATTTTGGTGCAATTTGCATGCCTTGACTTTTCATGCCAAGGCATTCAAACAAACAAACTAAACATATAACAACCACTGACCCTCTTCGTTTTGTCTATGTGGTTTCAAAATTTTCTTCAACCTCTTCTTTTCTACTTGGTGAAAGCTTTCTTACTTTTTAATTTTAAAGCCAAAACACACCAGCACAAAAGACCGCCATCAATCAGCAAATGCTGAAAGATATGGATAAGTCAGCTCAAAAACTTCTTTTGGATGAGGATAAATCTTGAGAGGCTTCCGAAAGCTTGGTGTAAGCGGGATGATATTCGCTTCGAAATGCTGCAACATCGCTGTGGGCATCGCACTGCTTGCGAGCAAATCCACCGATGAGTGAACGCTGGCGAAGCGATGATCATCAGAAACTGCGTTGCCTTCAAGGCAGTTTGGTAGAGAAGAACGCTGAAAAGCGCACCCAGTGTACGGGTCATGATGAAAACCGTAGCAGAATCGCAAATCAAAGATATTTGCTAAAACAGGTGTCCGACAAATGCAGCCCACACTCGCCAGTATCGCACATTTCACGCGGAAATTATCGAAATGGGAAGGCATTTCATGATAAAGCATTAGAATGGCGGGACTTCCTTTATGAATTCTCCAAGAAAGATTTTCTACGGAAATCCGAAGCAGAAACTCACCGCCACCAGCAAGCGCACCACCTGCTGGAAAAACCACGCCCATCATGGCGGGCCACATGAAAATAAGATAGTTGGAAGTGGTATTAAACATCGCGATGTAGTTCTACGCCATGAAGGGTTCGTACTGCATCTTTGCCTGTTCTCGCGTGGCGCCTCTCTTTTGGAGGGTTTCGTTTCCATTCCTGCGGACAATGTCCCGAGCGTCACCTGAATCGCTGGAGGAGGAAGTCGCAGTAGAGCGTTTCTATATTTACGCAAACATTTATTTCAGGATATTTTCTCAGCAGTATATGTCTTTCTCAAAGTTTTCTCAGGGATTTTTCACCACTGCGGCAGCTTTTGTTTTGATGACTTCGTCTTCCGGTCTTAGCAGCTCTTGGGCATAGTGGAGGACTTTTATCGTTTTATTGTCTCCAACAGATCCACCACTGTGGGAGGAGGGATGTGGGTGTGTGGTCTTGGTCTGTGACTATCACTGGGAGATTGTCCACTTTTCCTTCTTTGTAGAGTAAAGCCCAATGAGCAGTCCGTAAACTATGCATTTGCCGGAATAAATACACTTCACAAAAGTATCATTAATAGCCAAGAATATTTTGAACTCACGCTTTAGTAAGTGAATAAACTTTTGTCATTATTAGGATTACATTAGAGTTTACCAGATATGTCTGCTGAATATCCTGTGGTTTTACTTTTATTTCATAGACCAGCTTCCTGCATTTTATAATCTGGGAAAGCGGTGGTCACATCGGCATAGTTTGGTTCGAGTTGTTTTATCGTCATTATCTTCCTAGGCAACAGCAACTTTGTTATACACCACTTCATATTTACAGTCTGCCTGGTATTTTGCAATCTGCCCTTCTGGAACAGTGCATCTGAAATAAAGTACTCTCTGGCAGATATCCATTGAAACAGCATGCAAATCGCTGTCGCCAGCTCACCTTTGTGAAGTGTGATAGATTCTATTTCCATATCGCTGGTAGCAATCACATATCGTTCCAGAATAGGCTACTTTTGCACTCTTGCAGTGCTCCTGCTGCCTGCTCAGCCTGTCCGTCCATACTGATTCTCTGTCGCGAGTTCCGTTTTCCCACATCTCTCAGCTCCGCGATTGCACCGCATCATATTGCGCTTTTGCGCCTTGGTGTTGAGCGATAACTTCATCATATGCCTGTGGCGACATCAGACTGTCTTTGCCCACACATGAGTGGCTCTGTTGTATGATTTTTGTGCGTATTCACTACTGCTCACGGGAGTCCTCTTTCTTTGGCTCTTTAGCTGGCTTAGTGGTTTGCCGTAGCTCCATGTTCTTGCCATCTCGGCTTGTGCAGTCGCTGCATGAGTCGCTCCTTGAGCCTGAGCTAGCACAGCCGAAATCTCCGCGCATCCTATCTTCCATGAGTGTATCAGCCTTTTGACCAGTCTGTCAGCTTCTTCTACATAGATTTCCAAAATTCTCCACTGTGGTTATCGCGAGAGAAATCACTTCTACTTTACTTTCCTTCCACTGCGTTTTCCTGCTTTTTCAGCTGTTACAAGAAACCGTCACACGTGCAGTCAATAAAAGAACTGCGATTTTACAGCATTATTTCTTTAATTTTTATATCGTTTAGTTTCATTTCTTTGTTGGGTTTTTATTTGGTTGTTAAAATTATTCGGTTTGTTTGTGATTAAAATTTTTCTACATCTAAAGTTTTGCGTGGATTTCATCAGCTCTATCGCGCTGCTCTTCTTTGGTTAAACACAGCTGTTTTGTATTCTAGTCAGCCTTTTCCAAATCGTTTTTCCAGCATCTATCAGATCCATAGATTTTCACGCCATGGCGGAATTCTTTTTCACTTGGTCTAATGCATTTTGGCGATTTTACGAGGCCTTGTCCTTCAATAATTCTATCTGAGCCAAAGCAATGTCATAATTGGTCCTGATTATTCGCAAGATTTAGCTGCAATTTTCTCTGGGCATCTGCTTTTGTTCTCCAAAACCATTTTGTCTATCTTGCTCTTTTCAGCTTCTCGTTTTCCTGTATTTCCCCATCAGAAAAGACTCAAACACCCTATTCCAGCATTAAACATCGAAAAAGACTAAGCGGTTTTGAGTATGAATATCGAGCTTTTCACCAAATGAGGAACCACATCATTAGAAAGTCTGAATATGGTCGCCGCCAAAGCCCAAAGTAGGACAACGAAGTAAGCTGCTGCTGGAATCACCAAGTTTTCTCGGCTTTTATTTTATATTCTGCCGCGGCTGTTCCGTGGTTTGGGGCTTTTATTTCAGGTCTGTTTTCTATGGTTGTCCTCCACTAAATAGTTTTAAAACCTGTAAATCTGGCTCTATCTCGCGATACGCTCTCTATCCATTCCTGTGAGGATATGCAGCTGAGTGATAGAGCAGTTCGCGCTTTCCTTCGTATTCTACTCATTTTTAGTATCCGCTGTGACCTGTGCCGAGTTCTATTTTCTTAAAATCATACAGCGTTATCAGCCCGTATCCCAATACCTTTTCTGCTAGTTTTTCCTGTTGATTTCCAGTCTTTTTACTTTCATCTAAAACTTTTAGACTGATGAACCAATGCAAACTGGTCATAGATTTTCGGCAATAGAAGTAATTACTTCATTCTTACTGCTGGATAAAAGTTCCTGCTGGGAAAGTCTCGTTTAAGAGCTTTTTCAGATGTCCTACTTTTCCTCCTGAATAAAGCACTACAGAAGCCTGTAATTTAGATGCACCAGAAAACCAGAAATTCCTAAAGTATTATTCTGTGAAGTACCATCATCCCTGGAAACAGAGGAGGAACCCGTGGAATACCAAATCTCTGGCAGTGTAATTTATTCGCGTGTCCATATAACCTACTCTTCCTGTCAGCTCCACTGGGAGGGAAAAGTATCAGTTTGGTCTCTTTTGGTCGATATCCACATATTGCAGTTCCAGATTTTGCTGGTACTGTCCATCTCTCTCTAATGCACTATTAATGAGCTCTTTCCAGCTGGTCAGAAGAAGACTGCCCAAAACTAAAAGAAGATATAAATAATAATGCATAATACAACTTATTCTTACTTGTCCTTATATTTTGTTTGTTTATTTGATGGTGCAAATTTCCATGAATTCTGATAAATATCCTTTTGATATTTATCAAAAAGTGAAAATTAGAGTAAATAAAAATCATTTTTAAAGTTAATCAATACATCTCCAAAAATTGAAGATGTTTTTATTTAAAATCCATGAGCGCGAAAAAGTTCAGACAGCTGACCGTCTGCTTAGAAGGCAGATGCTCTATCCAGCTGAGCTACGCACCCATTAATTAGTTTTTAAAGAACTAATAAACTTTTTGTCGGGGTGGCAGGATTCGAACCTGCGACCTCCTGGTCCCAAACCAGGCGCGATGACCGGGCTACGCTACACCCCGAATATTTTACCAGTTGCGGAGGTGTGAGATTCGAGACTCATGCGACCCGAAGGTCGACAGTTTAGCAAACTGCTCCGTTAACCCTCCGGCAACCCTCCTTTTATTCTTTAAGAACTCCCTTTCTGTATGTTGCTTTGCAAAGGTATAACTTTTTAAACCACAAATGATATGCATCGTATTACGAGCTTAAAGCAATGTTATATCATGCGTGGAAAATATTTTATATCAGCTGTGCTTATGTATTTTGAAAAGCTTTCTGTCTGTGATTCGCAGATAGCGATGCAGCCAAATCTTCATTAGAGACCAAAACAAAACAAACTCTGAAAAGAAAGAGCGAAATAGTCCATATAGGAACAGAGGGATATGGAGGTGAACATAGCGGACAGCACCAAAAACAATAATACTATAAGCTGTGTGTCTATAGTTTCAGAAACCAAAATATAAAATCACTAAAACCTACTTTCCCTTCGTTTGGGACAGGCTTCCGCCAGAAATTCATCATCTCTGCACTATACGGCTGTGAACAATGAAAGAAGTCCATAAGAGTTTTGACACAGCAGTCGGTAAGTTCCCTATCTTGTAAGTGATTTAGACGATCATGAAATCTATCAATTAGTAGATGAAAATAAAAAGAGGCTATCATGCGGGAATCGGCGCTTGGGCAAAGTCAGCAACAACCTGAATGACAGCTCTATAGGTATAGAAATAGTAAATCACGGGCCTATAACGTAGATAGTTTTAGGAAAGACACAGTTCCAAAAGCATTTCCTGGAACATCAAATCGATAGCCGTTTTTGGTGAAAAGATATCAGTAAAATATATGATTCCTCCTACTAATATTTTGGCTCATTCAGACATCGCTCCGACAAGAAAACAAGACCCAGGCCCTCTGTTTCCTTGGAAAAACATTATATGACACCAAATAGGTATGTGGTATGATGAGGATAAAAACAAGAATTTTATCCAAGTGCATTAGAAGACACTACTACACTATATGAAGATGCTTCTTTTATAAGAAAAATACAATCGACCTTTTTAAGAGTTTTGGGTATGATATCCAAATTACAGGGAATGTGGGATAAACAGACACAAAAAGCGTCATAGAGGCATTCCAGTATCATTTTCAGACGAAAAACTATGATGGTATTTTAGATGCGGAAACTTGGAGCATTCTACAGGCTTTGGCTCAGAAATATAAATAAATTCTCTACCTTTTGCAAAAATAAGAAAATGGACAAGAAACATAAAGATAAAGAGCGAAAAATTCATAGAATATTGGGAAAACAGCATGCAGCTCGGAAGGGTGAAAATATTCCTTGATAAATGCTGTTTTAATAGGAATAATTATATATAATTTTCCAACCTTGGATATTATCTGTTCACAGGAACCACATTTTCCAGCTTAGCTATGGATGCTTTTTATCCTTTGCTATCAGCTACCTCCTTGGTTTCCTATTATATCCCTGTTTGGAATGTCAATAGTTTCAAATATAATGTTGTCCTAAACAAGAAGATCCATAGAAAGACTTGATTTTTCAAGTCTATTCTAAACGGTCTGAAGATATGCAGTTTTTCCAGCTCGTTGGCAGAAATTTCATCGGCATTGATTTCGAAATCAAATTCCCTCGCTTCATAATTCCTATTCGGTCTGGCTACTTCTTTTGCCCTAAAAATATCATGTGTCGCCATGAAAATAGTAGTTCCCTCCGATGCCAATTCTTTCAATATTTCAGAAAATTCATTCGATGCCTTCTGGGATCTAAGACCAGATGTAGGCTCATCCAGAAGCAATACTTTCGCCTTTTTAGCGATGAGCAATAGCGATGCCTCACTTTTTGGCGCATCCCTTTAGAATAGCCTCCCAGCCTATTGTGATGAGCATCAGCCTGTAGTCCTGCTTTGCTTAGAAAATTCGTAAGCGCCTCATTATCATAATCAAAACCCAGCCAAAGAGGAGAAAAATTTAAGATTTTCTACACTGTCAAAATTAGGATAAAAGGCACAGTTTTCAGGGAATATAGGCGATGAATTTCTTGGTCTCCTCTGGATGGTCTACCACAGAGATTCCATTGATTTTTCGCAACTCCTTCGGTCGGTTTCACAAAAGCCCAAAATATATTAATCGTCGTGCTCTTTCCTGCTCCATTCTGTCCCAAAAGAGCAAAAATTTCACCTTTGTTCAGTTTTAAAATTTAGAGTTATTTAAAAGCTTTATAATCTCCGTATGTTTTAGATAAGTTTTTCTGCAATAAAGCATAAAATTCTATATATAGTCAATTTTATTCCGATAAACACAAGTAATAATGAGTACAATAAGCCCACAAACTAGAGTTTTCCAACTTATGTCCGTATTCTCTGCTGGCGGCTGGTATTTGGGTCTTTTTCCCAAGATGTATTTTTGGTCAAAGTTTCCTCAAAAATATATGGATAACTCCCGCACAGCTTTGTGGTGCTTTCTCACCGAGGCCAAATATCTCATGTGCGCTTCTAAATCCATGATTAACCAAGATGTTATACATTCTCTGCACTCCCTACCGTAGGAAGAAACATTCCCAAAGTTTCAGCTTTGTGCTGGCGCTCCATCAGTTTTGTTCCATCAGTTTGGATGTCGGTTCTGCCTTCTTTATCAGCCACATACTGCATCGCATAATACCAGCCTGCTACATAGTATTTCTCCTCTGGAATTTTATATTTTTATACTCGGGATATTCTTGGTAAAAATTTGATTCATGGTTTACCGATTTTGGCTTATCCCACTTCTCGTGATAAGCCTCCCGCTGGATGAGTGTGGTTCCATAGCCTCATGAGACAGGAGTAGTAGCTGTAATTATCGTATTTCCCAAAGCTGGAAACATCAGACATAGCACAATCCAAATTCCTACGGACAAAATAGCGTTGTAAGTTGAGTTTTTATTCAACGAATTGATAAGCCAAACCACTGCAAACCAAAAAACTTGCATAGATGGAAATTCCTAAAAATAGCAAAAACACACCTCCAAAAGCCAGCCTTGAAAACCAAAGTCGCCACGCATCATCAGTATAATGACCAAAGACACCACGATCAGCCACCTTGCGAAGATTTTATAAAAACAAAACTAAGCGTAGGCACTCCAGAAATCTTTGTCATACTCAGACTCCCTGTTTCTTTCTCCTCAGAAATCAAAGCTAAAACCAAGGGCAATAATCAATAACGGAAAAAGATAAATAAAACAAATGACAAATCAAATTGCCCACCAAAAAGGGACAAAGATTGGTCAGTTCATTATCATAAATCTGTCCTTCTAATGCCAGAATTTTGGTTTTGATATTGTAATTTAGAATATCCCTCTGCCCTAGAGAAAAACGCCGCCCAGCCGCTCGGTGGATTATAAGTATGAAAAATCATGTAATAAATATCCGTTCCTGCCGTGTTCTCCGTGCCTGCAATGTACAGAATGTGCTCTATACTCTCATTTTCCAGATGCTCTATTCTGGAAATGTTTTCTTTTTGTTCCTCTATGACTCTGTTTCCGTAATAAATTCCGTAAAGCCCAAAGAAAAACCACCAAAAACCCCGACTTGGAAAGCGTTGTTTCTGAAAAAGTATTTTTAAAATTCTATGCTTAAAAATCCTCTTCATCATTACAAAAATTTATTACTATTTTTCTGAATATAATTCGTTGCTAAAACCAATGCAAACAGCATAAAAACAAACGCTGAAATCCCCCAAAATCTGTTCTTTTAGAATTTCATAAGTAGAAAAAAATGCTGGTATTTGAACGGCGGCATTTGTTTCAGAAGCTCGTTATTTATCCTCTGTGTCCGCTCTTTTGGGATTCTTTATAATATTTTATTTCCTCCTGCTGAAGTTTATTCAGATACTGAGTACGGTCATATCGGTATTTTTCGGCCTGCCGCTGGAAACTTACAGCATCAGAAAAACTACTTCCGCTGAAGCCCATAGACATATTTCTCATCGCTAAATAAGGATTAGCAAAGCCCAAAAATTTCGCTATTTTTGTTTTGATTTTGATAAATTTTAATCAATTCCTCAAATTTTTCACCAAAAATTTTCGTGGTAATTTTTCGCCTTCCGCAAAGACCAATCCGCCGTAATTTATCGGTAATTCCTCGATGGAACTGACATTATATTTTTCAGTATTTCTTCTTTTAGTTCCTTAAAGTGCTGGTCATCAGGATTATGGCTGTCTCCTTCTTTTTAATCTGGTTATGAATGGAAATATCAAAAATCATTCTTATTCGGTGCTTCATAGATATTTGCGCCAGAGTCTGTGCAGCTTTCGGAAGGATAAAAACCATTGAAAACCAAATAATTAACAAAACCAATAAAGTGGATTTGGGAGTTTTATTCAAAGCTGAAAAATCACCACTACAACGAAAAATCAAAAATAAACGCTGTAGAAACCACCAAGAGAAAGGCTCTCGGTATAAGTCCCTCTGCATCAGCACCTGACATCAGCCCTGTGAAAAGCAATTCCTAAAATAAGAATGGGAAGGAAATAAGCCATCGTAACGGCATAAATCCCCAAAGTTTTTCCAAAAATAAGGTCTTTGTAAGTCGTATTTTTGAACCAAAATCAGCTTCAAAACTCCATTTTGTTTCAGCCCAGAAACCGAACCAAAACCAATGAAAAATAATGAATAAAGGTAAAAATCAGCTGGAAAAATCAGAGCCATGCTCAGTTCCCCAAACCTCAGTATTCCGTTGGAAAACGAGGCATCGCTCATATTCATCGTATTCTGTCTGTGAGCCTCCAAAACAGAGTTTCCCACATAAGAATTTACCCCAAAATCAAAAAGCACTCAGAGGATATTTGTCCCGAAAAACCAAGTACCCATAATGAGAAACCCTGTGCGGGTGCCTGTCGGGCTGGCTTTCCCACTGCTGGACAACTTCGGTTAGTAGTGTTCCTGCTCCTCATTGTGATGATGAACATTTTCCCAACCGATATAAGCCGCCAGAGACAAAACAGCAAAATGATGAAAAACCAAGTAAATCAACACTTTCTGCCTATTGATGCTTTTCCATTCTTCCGAGGCGATTAGTTTTACTAAATTCATGAAATTATTTTTAAATTCTCGATGAAACTAATATTCATCTCCGCCGAAAGCACTCCAGCCTTCTCCACAAAGGTTCTATAGGAAACAGTATCTCCCTCGCCTGCATTATCCGAAATCGCTCTCAGCATCAGAAACGGAACGCCCATAATATGGCAGGGTCTGCGCAATGGCACTCGCCTCCATCCTCCACAGCCAGTGCCCCTGGGAAGCTTTTTCTATCCATTCTCGGCGCTGTCTCATCGCTGATGAAAGAATCTCCATGACTACCAACCCTTTACGAAGCTGGTTGGTATATTTCCCGCAATGTTCCTCGGCAAGGCTCAGCCACTGCTCATCCGCAAAAAGCAGGCGGCATTTTTGCCTGTTGTCCTATTTCATAGCCGAAAGCCGTGACATCCACATCATGGTGTCTAACCTCCGTAGCCAAGATAATATCATAAACTCTGGTATCTTTCAGACCTCCTGCTGTTCCTGGCATTGATGATTAATTCTGGTTTAAAAGCTGATTGATTAAAAAGCGCAGTAGCCACCGCTGCACTCACCTTTCCTATCCCTGACAAAAGCACCATCACCTGATGGCTGCCGATTCGCCCTTCATGGAAAGTAAATCCGAATAATTCGAGTGTCTTTTTCTATCTTGTAATTTTTCTCGAGAGGAGCTGTACTCTAATTCCATCGCTCCGATGATTCCTATTTTTCATTGTAAAGTTTAATAATTAAAAAATTAAGGGCAAAGATAATTATTTTTGAAACACTTGACTGGCTTTTTAGTGTACCATTGTACTTTGAAAATCTTTTAAATTTCAGAACACCATCTTTCGTTGTAAAAACATATACATATATATGTTCACCTCCTCCTCCTGAAGAATAAACTACTGTATTAAAAAGTCATGGTGATTTTTAATCACCTGTATATGTGACTTCTAAGATATCTTTAAACCCACCATTCCAACTATCATATGAATATTCTGCTTTATCATATCCTTGTTTTAATAATCTATTAACATTTATTCTTCCTAAGTTTCTGAAATCACCACATGAAAATCGCATCAAAATATATCTGAAATTCTTTCTCACCATCCTTTTCCTTTATATTCCTCCCATTTTTCATAATCCAAAGTCTCATACCAAAATTATCATTTTGATAGGAGAAAATCAAAATATGCTTTTTACTTCATCTGGCTTTGCCTTTTCGCATTCCTTTTATGAAAGAAGCAAGCTGTTTTCGCAGGTGTCTTTTATGAGATTTTTCTATTTTGTTTTTACTGGTTTGTTTGTATTCTGCTGATTTACACAACTTAAAAACAAACAACAAACTTAGACCCACCAAGATAGTTTTTATTTTTCATAATGTTTTTGATATTTTTGAAATATTTAGCTATATTTTCAGAGTTTCTATTAAGTCCTCATCTAAACCATTTAGTATTTTATATACTTTTTATCTTTTTATTATTATTTTCTGTTGTTATTTTTAGATTATCACATATTCATTAAAATACTCTACTGAAAGCTCCAAAACTAAAATAATAGAATTCTTTTCCTCCACATTCAAAAGTTCATATTTTCCCTCGCTTTTTAATATACTATTTTTCTATTCTCAAAATAGTTTTTTAAAAACTTTCTTTTATTTCTGGATTTATCTGATAATCCTTCAATATATCATAAGGATAGATAATATCATGACTTACAATTATTTCATTGGGCAAAATTCTAATTGTATTATTATCGTTATTCTTTTCAAATCAGGATAAGTTGTAATGATAGAAATATTTTACTAGTATCAATTTGGTCATGTATAATTGTATTTTTATGATAAAACGAATAATAATTGATATTATCCATAAATACAATTTCTAATAATTTAATATCCTTTATCTGTGCTAATGCATAATTAGAGAATATTATCATTAATAAGCAATTCTTTTCATTTTATCAATTTTGATTTATAATATTTTTCAATATAATCAAAAACCGATAGCCATATAAACTATCGGTTTTCAACAAATTAAATTATTTTTATGAAAAATCTTGTATCTATCTTAGAATGTGTATCTTACGGTAAACATCACATTTCTCGGTGTTCCTGGGAATAGTCTTGGATAGTTAAACGCTCCGAGCCAGTAAGTTTTATCAGATGGTATTGATATTGAATGACAGCTGCATATCTTTATCTTGTAATAGACCGCCGCATCTATTATCGTATAATCTGGCAAAACTAAGTCTGGTTCCTGCCAAGAAATCTTCTCCGCAGAGTAATTGAGTCCTGCTCCTACTCCCAGATTTTTAAAAGAAACCTTCCTTCACATCAAATCTTGTCCACAAGTTGAATGTATGTTTAGGAGCATTATCCTTTCTATAAGTTCCTCTTTTTGGTCTGTAACTTTTGAATCGTTATAAGCATAACCTGCGTTCACTAACCAGTTTGGCAAAATTCTACCCATTACATCGATTTCCAGACCTTTATTTCTCTCCGTTCCTCCTTCGGTCATCAGTTCATCTACCGCTCCATTATAAACTGTATCATCATAAGTAAGGATATTATTCTGCTTAATGTCATAATAAGCAATACTTGCATGGAGTTTTCCTTCAAGCCATTCTGTTTTTGCTCCAAATTCATACATTCTGGTAGTTTTAGGTTTAAATGGATCTCTCACAATCTTTCCATCGCTCAATCTTCTTCTAAAAACCATCATAACCAAGATAGGCATCAGTCTGCATCTGGAACCCTTCTATGTAGGAAGCATAGGCATTGATGTTTTTGGTTGCTTTTATACATCAATCCAGCTCTCACGAGGAATTTATTTTGTTTGTACTGTTTCTTCATTTTTGCGTTTTGTAGAAGTTTTGTCTGTGTACCACTCTTGGCGTAGACCAATATTGAAAATCAATCTATTCCAAAGTTCCATTTTGATTCATAAAATACGCGCGAGTTAGTGGAGAAATACATCGGTGTGGTTTCTGCATTCTTCTTGCCTGAGGGCTGATAGAGACCAGGGTACATCCTCTATACTGCCCTTCTTTTAGTCAAATCCCAGTGTGGAATTCTTGGTGTGTAAAGTTCCTGCATTTTTATCCCCTGTATAGTCTCTCACGGGTATTGGTTTCCACCGTGCCCAACTTCAAACATCACCAAATCCTTATCCTAAAACGGATTTATTTTTAAAGTTTTCTCCCAGTTTCCAATCGTAGTTTAGATAAGCATTAAAGTTATCCGTGAAGAAATTACTATTACGCTGAACATATCTAAGCTGCACTTTATCTTTTTGTTCTACTCCGTAGGAATCGAACTCAAAGTATTGTCGGTTCTTAATTCTGTCAAATCTTCGTTCCAGATATGCTTCATATAAGCCATATTGATGCTTAAATTGTCCGTAAACTTGGGTAAGATTCCCCATGAAGTTTAAATCCAATGTTTTTGTTGATATCATTGATTGCACCGATAGCATAAGTAATTGGTGTAGAAGTAAGTGCAGGTCTGTCACCAGGGTTGGCTTTAAAAATAAGCTGACCTCTATCCAGTCTGTTTGAGTTACTCATCACAAACTCAAAACTTATGTTTGTCTTTTTCATTTTGGAACATAGGCAATGGTAGGAGCTATCATATACGCTTTTTGAACATAAATCTCTGAATGATTTTCCATTCTCATATCCAAGATTTAAACGATAAAGCAATGTTTCTCTCTATTCAATGGTCCAGTAAAATCGAGTGCTCCAAACACAGTCTGATAACTTCCCACACTCAGACTTACTTCTTTACTGTCCGTTTTAAGTGGTTTTTAGTAATGATATTTATACTCCCGCATCTGTACTAGAAAAAGTCATACTTGCAGGCCCTTTGATTACTTCTACTCTTTCTACATTCATCATCATCGGTTGACTGAAAAATATATGAGAAGTTACCATACCATTCATCAGTCTGCTTTCTCTGTATGAAGCCTGCTGTGTAACCCCACGGATAGCATAGTTGATAAAAACTGGTCTGCGTAACCCCACTCACATTCTTCACTACATCTCCCAATCTTGTAACTCCTTTATCTGCAATAAGCTCTTTAGTAACAGTAGTTATCGCTTGGGGAACTTCCATGTTTTTTAGAGCGATTTTAGAAGCAGAGAAAGAATAATCACTATTATAGTCCTTTCTTGCTCTTCCTATGATTTCTACAGTTTGTAGTACTTTTCCGTCTTCTTCTTCATCTTGTGGTTCGTTGGGATCTGTAGTATGCTACAACAGGCTCTGCTGGTTCTGTTGGCTGTTCAACTACAGGTTTTTCCTCAACTACGGGTTGTGATGCAACCATCTGATAAACAATCACATCTCCTCAAATCTAAAAACTCCATTATCTTCTACTGCAAATTTGGTTTTCCAATGAGTTTGCTCCTCTGCTACGATGCTGATAGTGTAACTTCCTCCTTCTGTAAGTGTTACATTAAAAATCCCGAAGCATCTCTCATGTAGAGGTCATTTCTTTGTCCCTTTTTTCAGTATAATGCTGGCATAGAAACGGGATTGTCATGCTGAACTACTCTCATTTTTCACTGTTTGGAATATCCCATTAAGGATATTAACGACTCTCACATCATATACTGTTCATAATGAAATATAAAAATTTGAAACTTATGTTATCTTTTTATTATGGCACAAAAAGTAATACTATTTTTCTTTTATTTTCTTGTTAATCCACAATATGATTTTTATCATCAATTTTAAAGAAAATAGCATATTTACTTTTGTAACATTAAATCAAAACATCTTTTTGGCTCAAAAATAGATTCATCTGTTTTATTCCTTATATTTGCACAAATTCATTTATAAATACTAAAATCAAAAATGAAAAAGAAGAGATTTTCTGAAAACAGGTTCATTAGCTGCTTTAGGCGGAATGCTGCTAACTCCCTTCGGAGCAAAAGCAAACACTATAAAGAAGAATTCCGCGGCAGAAAAAGCCAAAAATATCATCTTCATGGTAAGTGACGGGATGAGCGTAGGAACGATGATAATGGCAGATCTACTTGAAAAGAAAAATGGAAAAAGTTCCAACTGGGTGGGACTTTACGAAGATAATCTTGTCCAAAAGAGCATTGATGGATATGGCTTTCAGCGAATGCTATCGTAACAGACCCAGCAGCATGCAAGTTCCTCTTGGGGAGGTGGTGTCCGTGTGAATAACGGAAGCCTGAATGTAAGCCCAAAATGGAAAAGAAAATATGCCTATTCTTCAGAAATTCAAACAAGCTGGCAAAAAGTAGGTTGTGTAACTACAGTCCCTATCACCCACGCTACACCAGCAGGATTTTTGTGTTACCAGCAAAAAGAAGAAAATGCTATGGACCACATCGCTGGAACAGTATGTAGAGCTAAACTTTGATGTGATGATGGGAGGTGGCAGCCATACTTTGACAAAGACAAAAGAAAGGATAAAAAGATGTTTTTGATTTTTTGCGAGGATATACCATCGCAAAAACGAAATCAGAAAATGCTCAGCTCCTAAAACAAGCCTATTTTAGGAAACTTTTTGATGAAGATGCTGTCCTTATACAGTAGATCATTTACGCGATGAAAAAGCATCACATCCCCTACTCCTTGCGAAATGGCTCCAAAAGAGCTATAGGACCAGATGAAAGACCACAAAAATGGTTTTGCCGCGCTACAGATGAAAGGCAGAAAAGTAGACTGGGCAGCACACGGAAATGATAATAGCGGCTCTGTTATTTGACCAAGTGCCTTTTGATGAAGCTGTAAAAAGTAATGGACTTCGCTAAAAAGATAAAAATACATTGAGTGATTACCAGCGACCACGGAAATGCAAACCTGGGCTGATTTACGGAAGTAAAACCATGATATCACCACTTACAAAATTCACCACTCTAACGACTGGGTGCAAAGGAATACATGCTTCCTTAGCAGCACTTTCTCGTAAAAAGACAGGGCGAGAGGCTGTGGTGGTTTCGCGTAACTGATGAACAGGCAAAAGAACTTCTTCTTATTACAACAATCTACAAAAGAAGATGGATTATACAACCATAAAACCTACCATCTCAGAGCTTTAGCAAGAGATGCAGAAAGCATACACTTCGTTGGCTGGATTAGTATGGACCACTCTTCTGATTACACAGAACTTGCAATGTACGGCCCTGGTAGTGAGAGACCTCAAATCATTCTCGTCGAAGTACCGACATGCACAATTTTCCTACTAAATGCCGCATGTAGAAAATAAGTTTTAATTGAAAATAATTAAATTTCATAATAAAGTGAAGATGCATAAAGCGTTCACTTTTTATTTTATAAACTCTGAGCTCGTGAGATTTCTTCTGAATACTGCTGGACACTTTGCTGGTTGGCTTCCCAAACACCCAGTTTTCCACTGCTGATATATTTCTAAAATATAGTTTTTAATTTCTTGATCATCATCATATCCAAAATACCTACTCAGAGCCTGCTTTTTCAAAATATCGGCTACATCGCTTTCTTTTGGGGCCAAAAGAAACTATCTTTTTCCCAACTGCCAGATACTCAAACAATTTCCTGGAATGATTCCCTTGGAAGAATCTCGGTCAAGAAAGTTTGTAATCAGCAGAATATCCGAATTATCATTTCTCAACAGCCCTATTATGAGAAAGATACGCATAGATTTATCATTTTCCCAAGAGTAAAGGATCTATCTTTTGTAGAAATTTTCTGTCATCTATCCTACCACAAATTTCAGTTCAAAAATCTTTTTGAAAAATCTTTCGTTTTCCTCACTAAAGTATTCTAGGATTTCCAAGATTTTCAGGATTTCTAAGCTGCCCAAAACTCCGACATAGCTCAAAGTAAATTTCTGTTTTTGGATTTTTCTGCACCAGTCAGACTATTTTCATCAAATCCATTGGTTGAGGGTAGACTGCATTTGTGCCTCCTGAAATTTTGCATCTGTGGGACTTGTAGCAAGGGTAATATCTGCATTTTTGTAAAGATCAAAGTTCGGTGCTTTTTGTCCGCCCATTTTGTGAGTTTCAGATGCTTATAATACGATATTTCCGTCCATGGATCTCTGAAATCTGCAATCCATTTCAACTTTGGAAAATATAAGCTCCAAACCTATCAAAATGAAGGCTGTGAGGTGGCTCCAGTGGTGCACCAAACATAAACTCCCTTTAAATACTTTTCAGATATTCTACTGAAGTTGTGTACCCACTCGGGCACTGTGGAATGCAAAAATTACACTCTGATGAAAATAGACAACTGACACAAGACTGGTTTTCACCAATATCAAACTGTCCTGACTTAAATTTCTTATTCTTCTTACTGAATATTTCGGCAAGCTGGTAGGCTCCCAAATTTTTGGTTTTAATAGCCCTCAAATCAGGAGATAAATCTTACTCAAACTCCTCATCCAAAAGCGGATAAGATGGATTTTCTGGAATGAAAAACCGTGGGTTTCACAAATTCTGCAGGTATTTTGTGAATTTCAGCTATCGTGAACTCTGGGCCCCGCCTGCAGGAGGCCAATAATAAGTGATGATAAAGGATCTTACCATTTAGTTTTCAATATTTTAACAGCAGTTTTTCTTCTAAATTCCAAAAATCCGCCCACACTCAGCAGTAGGAATATTCCAAATGCACTCATGGAAATAATCTTCCCTTTCTCGATAACTTCTGGTTCAAATACCATTTTAACCTCATGATTTGCAGCAGCAACAAATACAGCTCTGAGCAGGTAATTTGCTTTTTGATATAAGGGACTTCCTTTACCATCGAGAAGCATTTTCCAGCCTTTTCGGATAATAAATCTCTAAAACACTGCCAACTGAGGGAGTTTTTGATTGTGTTTTGAATTCCAACTGATTAGGCTGATAATTTTTCAATTCAATAACCGCTGTGCTGTCGCTCTGCAAGTTTTTTCCTCAAAATATTTTTGGTCTTCCTACCGAAAACAACAGCCGTTTTCTTATTATCAATTTCGCCCACAGCTTTTATTTCCCATTTGGAGTTTTAACAAAACTGAATATCAGATACAAACCAAGCATTTCCATTTTGCATTAGGATTGATCTGACTCTTGTTTTGTAGAGAACCGAAGGATATATTTGGTATTCAGCATATTAAGAATATTCAGCGTTTTCTTATTGTCTGTTTCGAGAGAAACATTATTAATCAAATCATCATACCTGCGCAGTTTTACAGCATGATAACCACCAACAGAAGACTTGAAATAAGAAGTCGTAGTCTCGTTGAAAGGACTTGTAATAGAGTTAAAAATTCTATAATGTCCCTTATCTTCTCTATCAAAAATAGAAAGCGTTTTATTCATTTCTGCATTATCAAGAAGCCTTTGCACCTCAGTATTGTTTCCCGCTTTTCTATCAGATAATCAGAAACTTCCGTAACGAAAGGCTCTTGAACAAATTCTTTATCTACAAAATTATCATTGTTCAAATATCGCTTATTCACCGACCATAAATCAAAGAAACTAACCGCCCCAATGATGATAAGCGCTATGTTTTGAGTTAATTTTTGTTTCATCGTTACAAAACACCCAGCACGCTCCCTCATATGGCTTTTTATGCTGTCTTCCCTAAACATTCCGTATCTTTCATCTATCAGATAATCAAGTAGATATAGGCGGAAGATATCTTTTCTCCGTTTCGGTATAAAAAATCCAAGTAAAGATTTCCCAAAAACCAGCATTAAAAAGTAAGAACTTTTCAGCACTCCTCCGCATACATCAGTGTTTTTGTTTGTATTCAGTCATCAGATTTTTATTATTAAAAACGAATAAAGCCCTACATGGCGATGAGCGGGAACAAAAAGTTCCACAACCACCAAAATGGAAGACGGCGCACGGAATTTATTATGCTAAACGAGAACAAAATCAATAACAAATCACTAATTATCAGAAGTTGCTTCCCATGCAAGCATAATCGAGCACAGAAGCCCTCAAAATCAATACTTTATTTTTAGAGCAAGCGAAACCCTAAAAAGCAAGGAAACAGACTACGGCTCCTTGGTAGCAGGCCCCGCTGTACCAGGCTGTTCGCCCCAATGAGTAGGACTGGAAAAACCTTTCATGATGTTATCCACTTCCTCCTGTGAAGTAGCATTTTCCTGCACCAAATCCTGAAAGTCATTCTGCATTATTCTGTCAGAACCTTTTTCTTGGGAAGATCCTCCGTAAATCCTGGAATAAAAGAGATTTTAGAGTTTCTAATTTCCGTAGCTCCACATCATCATAGCATCTCTATTCATGCTGTCTTTTAGAAAGCGTGATTTTGTTTTTCATCTTCTAAAATCTGCTTTCCTCTCACAGTTTCTCCGCATATTCTCTATTTGCTAAAAGTCTTTTGTGAGTTCATACCTATTCCAAAAGAAAAGCCAGCCAAAACTCCAGAAGAAATCCTAAAATGTCAATTGCTCTTTTTGAGCAAAACTCTTATCAATTCGAAAAAGGAATAAAAATCCTATCCCAATGAAAAGATAATACAGTCATCTGAAAAATGGTTCGCAGCTATCTGTAAGCCCATGAACAGAGCAGTTAGCAAAATCCCAAAAGATATTTTTCCTCAATATAAAACCAGTAAAATCCCAGCCAAAAAGCGGCGCGAAATAAGCGATAGTATGCACTTTCCATTATGCCCAGCACTTATAATGATATAAAAATAAGTGGATAGCCCTAAAATGTAGCGCCCAAAAGAGCATATTTCCAGTTTCTAACGGCAGTCATTCCAAGCGAAAAACCAGCAAAAGTAAAAATAAATAGTTCGCAGGTTTCGGCAGGAAATTCAGAGCATTATCCATGTTTTATAATATCTCCACGAAACTGCGCTCCTGTCTCGATAAGTAGGGCATCCCGCCAAAACAAAGCATCACTCCAATGGGTTTCCTCGCCATGCTTTGCACGATAGTCTAAAAGCTCTTTTGCACCGCCTTTATACTGGACTATATCATGCTGATAATCTCTTTCCCTTGGAAAACAGGATTAGTGTAAATCAGAGCAATAACAATGAACAAAAATAAGGCTTCCTACTATATAAAAATATTTTCTATTCTCTTTAAACATAGTTTTTAAAACTTAAAAATCTGCCAAAAATACTATTTTAATATGGATTTTTATAAAACATTATACAAAAAGAAAAATTTTGCTGTTTTTAAAAACGAGCATAAGATAACTTATTTTATCCTATGCTTTCTCATCATTTTAGATTAAAGCTAATCTTTCACTTCTTCGTAATCTACCGTTTCTGCATCCCATTTTATATCTTTCTCAAATTCCTTTTTAGATGCAGAACTGTTGTTATTCCTTTGATTTTTGATATTCTCTCTGCTGTGCATTTGCGGCTTTATAAAACTTAAAAACACAGTCCTTCTGATAAACTGCAAAATCAGATAACATATAAAACAAAAATAAAATAAATGCTATCAGTTTTCCCATAACAATTTAGTTTATTGTAATTGTACTGTCGAGGTTTTGAGTGACAGATTCTGTCTGTTTTCCATCTGTCATGCTCTGTTTGTTAGTTGTTTTAATATTAAGGCTAGATTTTTAAATCCATCCTGTATTTTGGTCTATCGTGATATTCCTTGCTGAGTTCCTTCTATACTTATAATAGCGGTAACTCCCTGCTGAGTCTGTTTTTCAGATTTTGAGAATTCCTCCTTTTATAGAAATCTCTGCAATGCCATTTTTCTACCTTTGCAGAGTATAAAGTAAACAGAAGATTTCACTTTTCCATCTGGAGTGATGTTGTCCGTTTCTGTCCAGCTCTCTCTATTTTCACACCTTTTTGGTAAAATATTGATTCCTAGAGAATTCTTCTTTTATCAATTTTCATTAAAACCTTGTTTAAACTGCTCTATAGAAAGCCTTTTTAGCTTTTGCATCTTTGATTAGAGGCGAAACAGCTTTCTCGATTTTTGCATAAAGGTCATTGATTCCGAAATAGAAATCACTTCTCCATTTTTCCTTCATTTTAACGGTAAAACTTGCTCCTGCCAATACCTTGTTGATATTCAGATGTTTTTCAGTTGCTCTTCCTTCGGCGCTGCAGCTTTGGTATCTACTACTACTGTCTTTTCCTTCAGCTGTAGAAGACATTTTTCTTTCCTACAATATTCAAAGTCCACCTCATAAACTCCATTTTCAAAGTTTTTCCACCACACTACATTTCTCTCATCTACTTCCTGCGTTCCGCTCATGGGATTTTCCTGTGTGGTCTTTTGATAGTTTAGATTTCTTTTCTGTGTTGATGAAAACGGATAAGTTTTCCTTTCTCCAAAACAAATTTCTGCGTATAAAGCTCCCGACTATCCGAAATTGCCATTACCACTGGCGCTGCTTTTTCTTCTTCTGTTGTAGTATTTCCTGCGTTTTCCAGTAGTTGTAGTTGATTTTTATCAGTATTTTTCAGTTGATTTTTATCTTGATTACACCACAAGGGTCATTCTATGATTCTATTGCTAAAATTCTCTTTATCATTTTATAATTATTATTTTTAAAAGTTAACTTAATCTCTGTCTTACGCTTCATAAAGCACCGCTCCACAAAGCCACGGATACATTGAGCGACTGGTTTTTCTCCTGCATTGGGAGTTTTATTTTCTCATCGGAATGATGGAGAACTTCTTTGAAAATTCCCTGTTTCCTCATTACCCATCACAATCGCACATGGCTCACGAAAATCAACCTCGTGAAACAATTTCTATGCCTTTTCCGTAGAGGCATAAACCAATATTCCCGACTGCTGAGGTAGTCCACCGTATGGGCAAGGTTTTTCTCTTTACATATTTTTAATGTTATATAGCGCCCCTGCCGAAGTTTTCATCGCATCAGAATTAATGGGCGCCGCCCTTTATCTGGGATAATTACAGCATCCACACCCACGCATTCAGCGGTTCTACATATCGCCCCAAAGTTTCGCACATCGGTCAATCTGTCCAAAATCAATAAAAACGGAACTTTCCTCTTCAAAAAGCTGTGGAACAACATCTTCCACCTTATAAAAAGCAACATCCGAGATGAAAGCCACCACACCCTGATGATTTTTCAGGTAAAACGGTTTAGCTTCTCCACAGGAACATAATTCGCTCTAATTCCGTGCTTTGAGAGTAGTTTTTCAGTTCTGCGATGATATCGCCCTGCAGTCCATTTAGAATAAAAATTTTTATCAATGGTTTTTCCTGCTCTACGGCCTCTATCACTGGTCGTAGACCAAATATAAAAGTCGTCTTTTTATCTTGATTTCTATCTGTCATTTTCTTTTATCCTAATAAAATTTTTCTTTGAGCCATAACATGTCCGAGATGAATCCCTTCATGTATATTATTATAAATAATGGCATTTTCAATATTTTTCAACTCTAATCCAAAACTCGTGGAATAAGTTTTATACTCAGCAAAATATCCTTCATCATAATCGAAAGCCAACAGTTTGGAAGTTTCTTTTAATATAAAAACCAATTTTCTACATCTTCCTCCTCTTCATCAAAACACGGAAGTTCCCTTTTGTAGAGTTTCTACCCATTTTGGTCTACTCTGGAAATCGTTTCCTGTAAAGAGTAATGTAAGCTGCTGCGTATTGTGGCAACACAATGGGCTATATTCAAAAATATGATTATTAAGAAGTCCATCTGGAACCACAAAAAGAGCATCAAAGGCGTTCCAGAAAAGTAGGTATGAAACTTTAATATTGAATACCCAAAACACAATAGATGATAAACCTGCTGCTACACCACCCGTACTAATCTCGTTTGAGGAGGTAAAAGCATGGTCAACCAATGCTGTAGAGATACACCCGATAGCAATCGTGATGAACAATCTAAAGTTTCTCGATAAAGATTACCCTGAGAAGTGTTATAACCATTTATTAAGTCTATTTATCTGCAAAAGTACTTATTTGAGATTGAATAAAGCGATTTTAGCACATGCCCCCATAAAGCGCAAGTGCAATATGAAGGCATTCGCTTTTGATTTACGATTTTATATATTATATTGTTTTGTATTGGCATATTCTTTTTGTGGCGTTAAAAAGAATATGCTTATTTTACCTTTCAAAAGCTCGTGTGGCGGCTAGAGCGGCAAAATACCATAGCTTACCTACATCAGCACTGCCATTCATTGTTGCTATACCAATGGAGGAAAGTGCAAAGATGCAACCTTAACGCCAATAGCAAATATTGCATTTGGCGTGCAATGCCTATTGTTCGACGAGAAATACCGATGGCTTTTGACAATTTTGGAGGTTTGTCGTCCATTAAAAACTACATCTGCAACTTCTGTAGCTGCATCACTTCAAAGTGCTCCCATGGCTATGCCAATATCTGCTCGAGCTAATACTGGAGCATCATTTGTCCATCGCCAACAAAAGCAAGCGTGTTGTTTGCCGATTTTTCGTTAAGCAGGCGTTCAACATGTTCGCTTTATCGGCGAGGCATTGGTTCACTATAATGCTCATCTATACCTAATTGCTCAGATACAAAGTTTGCAACCTCTTTTGTGGTCACCTGTTAACATTACAGTTTTTCTGTTCCCACTTTCTTTAATGATGTAATAGCGTGTGCAGAATCGGTTTTATTTGGTCGGATATGATGATGTGCCCAGTTTATACTCCGTCTATCCCAACATATATTATGTGGTACCTTTGAAGTGATTACATTTGTCGCAATTTGCTATTTCTGCTCAATTGATTTCATCATTTTTCATTTTCCTACACATATGTTTTTGCCGTTGATTTCGGCGAAATACCTTGACCAGCAATCTCTTTTATGTTTTCAACTTTACAATCACAAAAGAGTTGTCTTTATAGGCATTACATAATGCAGTAACAATGAAATTGAGTAGAATATTGCTCTACATGGGCTGCAAGATGCAAGAGTTCCTGTTCTGAAATATTATTTGGATGAATGGATTCCACCTCAGAAAAACACCACGGGTTAGTGTACCTGTTTTGTCGAATACAATTGTTTTTGGTGCGTGCTAATAAGCTCCATATAATTGCCACCTTTTATAAGAATACCAACGTGTCCAGCCCCACCAATACCACAGAAGAACGATAAAGGGATGGAAATTACTAAAGCACATGGACAACTTACAATAAGAAATGTAAGTGCACGATAAAGCCAAGTAAATAAAAGCATCAGTATAGCTTGCAGCAAAAATGGCGGAATAAACGCTAAAAAGAGGGCAGAAATAACTACTATAGGTGTGTAAATTCAGTGCAAATCGACGAATGAAAGATTCGCTTTTTGATTTGCTTTCGCTTGCTTCTTCTACTAAATTTAAAATTTTTGGATGCAGTAGAATTGCTGAAAGTTTTATTCACTTTCACCTTCAATACTCTGATATATTTACACAACCAGATATGACAGAATCCCCAAATGCTACATCCTTGGGAACACTTTCTCCTGTTAGTGCTACCGTATTTAAACTTGAACTACCTTCAATTACTTCTCCGTCAAGCGGAATTTTTTCGCCTGGTTTTGATGACAACTACTTCTCCAACAGCAATAGTGAGAAGGATTTTACACGATTGATTCGCCATTTCTTAAAACGTTAGCTGTGTCTGGATGTATATCCATTAGATCTGAAATGGAGTCACGAGTTTTATCTTTAGCATAATGTTCAAACAATTCGCCAATTTGGAAGAATAACATTACGAAGACACCTTCTAAGAATTGAGGCTCGCCATTGGGTAAAAAGCCCACAACGAAAGCTCCTATTGTGGCAACAGCTATAAGAAAATTCTCACTCAAAGGTCGCCCTCCATAATTCCTTCTACAGCTTCGTGTAATACATCGTAGCTGATAAGTAAATATGGAATAAGATAAATGATGAGTATTTGCACATATCGGTGAGATTACAGTTACGCTCTGTTAACCATGCTACTAGTAACAGCACAGAGGTTGAGACCGATTCTTATTAGTTTCTTTTTCATTGTTTTTAGATTTGTTACTAATTTCGATGCAAAAAGTAAATAAAAGAGAATGCAAACCAAGTTACAAAAGTTGCTGTCACATTTAAATAAAAACTTCATAAAAAGGATAAACACCAATAAGTTACCTTGAAAAAGCCTGAAAAATAGGTGAAAGCAGAAAATAAATAAACTTTTATTCGTCTGTTCAGCAATTAATACTTAAAAAGAACCTTTCGCAGTTTTTCCCTTATCTGCTGATGCGCCACAAAGTTATAATCCATCTTCTATTTTTCTGTTTAAAAATGCAAAAATAATCTATTTAATTGGATTAAACAAAATTGAGTCGACTAGATTCGTTTTTAACAAACTTCAGCAATACTTATTTTTGCACAGTTATTAAACTTATTTTGTTAGAAATTTACCCACTCATTTTAACAATTATGTCAGGAGTACATCAAGCAGAAGGAAATAAAAATATTAACTGATACCTAAGTTTCGAACCATCGTTTCTCCCTTTTAAAGGAAGAAATCAACAAAAGCCATCATCGGACAGGAATGACCATGTGGTGGAGCGCCCAACTACTCATAGGAGCTTCTCAGAAATGGACACATCCTGCTGAAGGGTTCCAGGGCTGGCAAACACCAGCTGTCAAGACCCTCTCCGAAGCGGTGAGCGGAGAGTCCAGAATACTAATTTACTCCCGACTTGCTCCAGCGGGTGTCATCGGGACGATGATTTATAATGTCAAAGAAAATGATTTTTGGTCAAGGACCTATTTTCGCTAGTGTCGTTTTAGCGGATGAAATCAACCGTGCGCCTTCAAAGTGCAGTACCGCCCTCTTGGAAGCCATGCAGGAAAAACAAGTAACCATGGGCGATGAGACCATGCCGCTGCAAAACCTTTTCTTGGTTTTAGCGGCAGAACGATGAACCGAACTTTGCCTCCTCCAGAGGCACGAGCGACCGTTTTATGCTGCAAATGCAAAGATAGACTACCCTTCTTTTGAGGATGAGCGAAAGTAATGCGCATGGTAGCCACAGCCCACCAGCCGAAGATAAAACCGCTAATTTCGCTGGAAAACATCTCCCGAAGCAAGAAGGAACTCATCAACCAGATTTACCTTGATGAAAAGATGAGAAAATATATTCTTGCAGTATGGTCTTTTGCAACCCGTTATCCTGAGCAGTACGGACTTGCAGAACTGAAAGATTACATCAGTTTTGGTGTTTCACTCGAGGGGCGTCTATCCAACTTGGCTATCGCCTCTCGTGACTGTGGCGTTCTCCTCAAAAATAGAGCTTTCGTGATTCCAAGAAGATGTGAAGCATCGCAAAAGATGTTCTCCGCCATCGTATAGAGCTTACCTTTTTGAGGCCGAAGCGGAAAACATCAGCGCAGAAAAATATTATAGATAAAATTTTGAGCAAAATACAAGCTCCTTAATGGAAAAATGCTCACTTATCATGACTTATACAAGTCCGTGCTGCAGGAAGTTCCTGGAGCAAATCAGCCTTTGTTTCTGAGTATCACAGGCTGTCCTCTGCGAGAATTGCGAAGAGCTGTCACTCGCCATTTTTATGGAAAAACAGGAAGCAACGAAATTTTGACTCGATGAGCTGTTTGCATGATTTGCACAATAAACATATAGTAGCATGATTTCCTGCGTCCTCTTTCATGGGAGAGCCGAATGGGAGGAAGAAGATTTGATAAACACACTAAAACAGCCGAAGACAACGGACTACACACCTGTCTTTACACAGGAATGGGAAAGATGTTTCTGATGGGATTACCATCTCCCTTGGCTGAAAACAGGGCCTTGGATAGCAGAGTGGGCGGATTGGACGCCTGAGGCTCAGTCAAAAGATTATGAGAGGTAAAAACTAATAAACCACTAAACCATTAGTTTTGTAAAACCATAAGAATTTAGCTTACCATGATTCGTCTAACACCTTCACAAATCAATAAGAAAATTGATTTTATCAAAATTACATCAAAGCATGAGTAACGCCGCATCGGCTTCTTCTGTGGATGCAGACGCAAATGTAACACTCGAAAAACATCGCAACCATAGGCTGAAATCAACAAGGATATCAATATCCAAAAGTCAACCGCGAGCTGGTGCGACAGAAGATCGCCGATCTCGATGAAGAGACCGCAAATGAGTATGTTCGCCAGATAGAAAACCACGAAATCTATGTCCCATGACGAGACCTCTCTGAAAGCCCTACTGCGTGTCCATCAGCATGCAGCCATTTTCCTGCTTGACGGACATGCGAAAATAGTCGAGAAAGTAGGCACATAAAGCATTTGGAGGACTTTCTGCGGTGAGTTCAATGAAATTGTAGTTTTTGCGGTAAGTTCACCGCAGTTTGCAGGAGCTTTGGCAACGTGATAGAGTGCTTTATTTGACCACTTTGCAGCGAAGATTTTGGTGAAAAGCTTCATTTGAAACCAATACAGAAAAACCGCGAAAACCACTTACGCATGTGGTCTGCTGCAATCAGTCAACCAGCTTGGCAGCGCGGATATCAGTCCGTATTCTGGAACATTTCGCTTTATGAAGCAAAGCCTTATTATTTTGACGGCATGTTTTGGCGATTTTGTCTTTCCCGTATGACCCGCCCTGACGGGGAGCGATTTTCTCGTTTCCAAAATTCTTTATGATGGTTTTAATGCCGAAAGAACCAAAGCCATGTTTTGACTTTCCCTGTAGTTTACCGCAGCCATGCTCACAGATGGAACCAAGCCTGTGAATTATCGACTTTTGCGGAAACCCGGGCATTGCCGAAGAACTCGAAAGCGAGGGAAATTCTTTCATGTTATCAGTCTGAGGTGCGGACAGCCCTGGCTTCGCCTACCGACTGCGAAACAACGAAATCGGCGACAATACATCCAGCTACCCGCTCGGTGCTGGCGGTGTGGCAACAGGTTCTACCAACGTTATTGCTGCTCGAATATCAACAGACCATCTAACTCAACTAGACACGGCTAAAGAAATTCAAAATTCATAAATACTCAAGCTTTGCTACCGAAAATTAGTGGAAGAATTACAAAGCCGCAGGACTTTACTGCCTGTGTATGATGCGGTTTTGTTCTCTTGGATAGACAATGATGACCATCGGAATCACACGGAATGGTGAAAGCCGCCGAATATCTCGAGGCATAGGAGGCAAGCAACAATACGGATTATAAAATTTCGTAAGTCATTATCTTAAAATCAATGACGAAGAAAATAAAAAGCTAAACAGCTCTGTGACTAGATGTTCACCACGGAGTTTTGTTCCGCAGAAAACCTCAGTGTGAAAAATGCTATTTGGGACAAAAAGATGAAAGCTTGTTCTCCTCGTGGTGCTACAACTCCTAACTACCACCCTGTTGAAAAGCGAGGAAGATTTAATATTTTTGGACAAATTATTCTTCATGCGGAAAAGCAACCATCCAATATCTGGATGGCGGCTCGGCTCTTCATCTCAATTTAGAAGAAACACCAAACAAAGAAGGTTTACCTCAAGCTACTGAATGCTACAGCATTAGCAGTGTATATTATTTTGTGTTTAATATTCGTATCACTATCTCGTAACGACTGGCGACCACATAGACAAACGAACTCTATACAGGTGCAGCAGCTTTGCCATTCTAAGGATATAGACCATGCTACCAGAGTGATGGGCTATCTAAAACGAGGTGACTTGTTTCAACAATGCACAGAGAAGAACATCAGCCAGACATTATCATCTTTCAAAATAATGATGCAGGACTGGACATCAAAAGATATTATAGGTAGCACAAATGAGATCCGTTCCCGCAGGAGACTGATGCTTCACTTTATGGGCGCGTGCATCACTCTCGCATTCAAGGGGCAGGGAATGACTTTTGCCGAGATAAGACCCTACCAGTCTCGGCGAAGAAATCGCAGAATAGACTGGAACAAAACTGCCCGATCTCCAACAGCCTTTGTGCAAAAGTGATGGAGGGAAGAGCGGGGCCGACCATCATGCTTTTGGTGGATATGTCGGCATCTGGTGGACCATGGAACGAAAATTCTCTACTAGGAATTCGTAGCCGAAACTCTGCGCAAGCATAGCGCTTTCGGCACTGGAAACACAATGACAAAGTGGGCCTCATCTCTCTTTGCGGATAGCGTCTAGCAAAAGTTGTCCCGCCACAAAAAGGAAAAGCACCTTTTGGCTACGATATCTGATATCATTTCATCCTGATTACGGTCGCCTCTGGAAACCCATTTTGGACAAAGGCTACAGGAGCTATATGATGAATGTTTTCAGAAATCTTTTCTTTTCGTTTTATCGGATTTTAACGATGATTTTCAGAGAAAATACTCAAAACAGCTTCTAAAACACCATTTACAGGGGCTGGAAAATCTCTGGATGAAAAGACAATCGAAACTGACATCGGCTGGGCGCCCTACCTCCGACAGCGAAACAGGAAAAGCAGATTTGGGTAAATACATCTGACCGCAGATGGCAGGGAAAATTTAGAGAAAATCAAATAAAAGGAACACAAAGGAAGTTTTCGAGAGTGTCACTGACGGATTCGTCAGCCCACAGGTGATGAGGCGTGTAAAGAACTGACAGCCATTTCAAAATAACAAAAACATGTCAATAATATCAATAATAGAGGATCATTTTAGCTATTTTAGTTGCCATAAATAAAAAGATGAAAAATATTTTACTTTCTCTTTTCGGAACCACGCGGGTGCACTGGCAGCTTTTCCAATGAGTTTGGATAAACAAAAATAGGAACTCATGGTGGAAAGCGGCTGTGTCAAAGTTAAAATAGAAAAACGACATCATATATATGTAATTTCAGCGCCGAAAGAGCTTTTGCCGTTTAGTTTTGAGGAAACGAAAGACAGCATTTCCAGCAAAGCAGCTACGAACGAATTATTATAGAATTTACGATTTACAGCGAGGAAGGGAAAGCACAGCATTCCTGCAGCTGGAATTTAAAATCGGCGAGGAAAGTCCGCACCGCACTACACCTTATGAAATAGAGGTTGCTAATCCCACCCAGCAGGGCAGGAAAGTCAACGACATCATGCCCAACGAAGAGGTAGAACTCTCTCTTTCAGACCATTGGGAAATGTGTACTATTTCTTCGGCGGACTTGTTATTTTAGGGATTTTAGGAGTTTGTCTTTTTATTTATTTTAATGAAAAGGAAGTCAAAAATCTGCGCGTAGAAAATCCAGCACTGAAAACTCTGAAAAATTAGAGCAGCTAAAGGGCAAAAACCGTAGAAAGAACGAATACCGACTTTTCTATGTAGAACTGATAGAAATCTGCAGAGGCTATCTTGCTGATAATAAAAATATTCCTGCTGACATCCTTCTCGCAGAAGATTTGATAGATTTGATGAAAAATAAACATTATATTTCAGATGAAGAAATAGAAGTCTTTGAAAAATACTGACTCGCGAGATTTAGTAAAATTCTGCAAAGACCATTCCTGATACGATGGAAAGTGATTTTGACTCAATCACATTATATATTCTACTCATTTTAACCCTAAAACTGATATAGACAATGTTTAATTTTGAGTTTCATAGTCCGTGGTTTTGCTTTTGTTTTATTATTTATTCCTTTAATTATCAGGACTTAAAAGAAAAAGAAAACAAAAAGCATCCTCATACCCTCTACCCAAAATATACAAACGGGCAATAGCTATTTTTGGGTAAATAAAATACTCACTTTATCCAAATATTTTATTCTCTCTGCCCTGATTATTGCACTGGCAAGACCTCGCACCTACGATCCATTAAAAACAACTATGAACAGGGCATTGACATCGTTTTAGCGGTGGATGTTTCCTGCTCAAGTATGCTGGCAAGGGATTTTAGCCCAGACCGACTGACTGTACTGAAAACTTTCCCAAGATTTCGTTTCGCAAAGGGAAAAATGACAGACTTGGGCTGGTCATCTACGCCGCAGAAGCCTTTTATGAGAAGTGCCATGACCACCGACACGGGTGATTTCTACCGAACTAGAAGAAATGCAGCCTGGCGATGTAGCCCACGGAACCGCCATGAGGCGAAGGGGCTGGCAGTAGCCACCAAACACCTGATAAAAAGTCAATCCAAGAGACAAAGTAATCATCCGATGACCGATGGAATGAATACTACAAGAAACGCAATGCCTGCGGAGGTTGCCAGATTTGCGCTAGAAATACGGGATAAAGGTCTACACCATCGGTATCGGGACGGATGGATATGCAGAATCTCCGCTGTTGATGGCTTTGGAGATGTGGTATTTCGTTCCTCAAAAAGTAGAAATAGATGAGCATCTGCTCAATTCTGTGCGGAAAACACAGGCGGAAAAATACTTCCGTGCCGACTCCAGCGAGAGTTTAGAAATATATCTATAAGGAAATCAACCAGTTAGAGAAAACAAAAATCAAAGGAAAGAAAAACTATGAATACAAGAATTTTTCAGAGTTTTCTGTGGATTTACGCTAGGATGTCTTTGTCTGGATGCAGTTTTGAGATGAAGTCTTTTTGAAAGTGTTCAATAACATTTTTATTGTTTTTCAAAAATACTGTCCCTGCTCCAGCCTTTGCATAAATATGCGTGCCTGTTGCTTAGGATAATTTTAGGATAGAAATTATGGTATTATATCTCGCTGCCTGCTCAAAAACGCTCTCGGTGAAAGGGCTGTATGAGGGCTTTGCATTCTAATAATATCTGCGGTTCCGGTTTTTTCCGTTACGAGCAAATCTATCCTTTTGGTGGTACCGTTTAGTCTCTATTTTTCGTTCCCATGATGAGCGAAGAGAGGCTTTTGCCCTTTTTATAAAATGAAAATAATGCACCTAGTGCTGCCGCACCCACTCCTCTGGGGTAAGAACTAAACTAAGTCCTAGCGAACCAATCTATAAATAAAAATGTATCTTTGTCCTGCTTTATTTTTAAAATCAAAATCCTGCTCAAAATTGAGCTTTTGGTAATTACATAATATGAAAGATTTAGAAATTATTTCCAAAAATATTAAAAATAAAGAATTTTTCTCTATTTATTTTTCCACGGAGAAGAGCCTTACTACATAGACCTTGCCGTAAAACTCCTTGAAAACGGCATTCTTACGGAGGAAGAAAAGGCTTTCAACCAGATGATAATCTATGGAAAAGATTCTTCTTATGCAGAAATACTTTCCTCAGACCAATATCCTATGATGGGTGATTATCAGGTAATTATCGTAAAAAGAAGCCCAAGATTTAAAAGCTAAATGAAGAAGAACAGGATATTTTTTTGAGATATATAGAAAATCCCGTTCCCTCCACGATACTTATTTTCGCCTCATAAACAAAAGAAAATAGACTCGTAAGAGGTCTGCAAAGGCATTAGAACACGCGAAAATGCTCCACTACAGCGAGCCTGTGAAAGACTACAACCTTTCAAAATGGATTCAGCAGGAGTGCGCTTCCCTTTAACATTAAAACTGCACCGAATATTCCTTCGCTTTTAGCTGAATATTTAGGAAATGATTTATCTAGAATAGCCAACGAGCTACAAAAACTAAAACTCATCTTAAAAAGAGAAATGAAATTTTAGATGAAAAACTCATCGAAAAGACATATAGGAATCAGCAAAGGAATACAATGTTTTTGAGCTGCAGAAGGCTCTCGGGACTAAAAATAGTTCGGCAGCGTTCAAAAATCGTTTATTATATGGGCAAAAAACCTAAAACCAATCCACTGGTGCTATAATAGGAATTTGTACAGCTTTTTCCAACATTGTTTTATACCACACTTTTAGCGGGGACAGTCTCCACAGGTGATAACTTCTGGAAACTAAAGATAAACCCTTATTTCGTGAAGGATTTCGCTTGAAGCAGCGAGGTTTTATCCTCTGAAACACGCTACAGAGCCATCTCCATTCTCAGAATTTGACCTGAAAAGGAAAAGGGCTCGGCACCAACCAAACCGAAGAAAACGAACTGCTGAAAGAAAATGGTCTATAAGCTTTTGAACATTGATAAAATCAGCATTTGATTTATTTTTCAAAAGTTGTAAAAATCTCCGAAGCGTTTCTTATATTTATCCTTTAATTCTAAAAACTATCATTTATGAAACTTCTAAAAATATTTTTCTGATATTGTTTTTGTAGGATTTTCGGTTCATTTGTCCTCACAGCCAAGAACAACAGATAAGATTTTTCATCAGAAAGTAAGATTTTTGGTCATTTCTGGGCATCCTAATTTAGGATCTCAAGGCTAACAAAGGCTATTTTTGAAAGAATTAGAAAAACACTTCGGAAAAACAAATCAGCATCCGCCGTTTGGACAAAGCTCTATCCCAAACTATCAAATCAATGTAAAAAGCGGAACAAGAAGCTATAAAAATGCGGATTTTATCATCCTGCAGTTTCCTTTATACTGGTACGGAACGCCTAGCACTTCTCAAGAAATGGATAGATGATGTCTATATGACTATTTCAAAAGGCAATAGGCTGGGTAAAATTTCAAAGATAAAGTGATAATCGCTTCTATGACCATAGGCGGCTCAAAAAGAAAGATATTCACCACCAAACAAAACGGTGGGAAACCTACCTTATTCCTTTACAAGAAACCTTTGAAGTCATCGGTGCTGGGTGGGCTTCTCCGTGTATTTGTTTGATGCTGTTCCTCCAACAAAAACCTGTCAGAGACCGCATTTCAGCATTTTGTAAAACTTATTGATTTAATAAACGAACACAAAAGTACTGCATGCTCAAGGATGCTGGTAAAGGTTTTTCATCTTAAAAATCATCATATGTATCAAGAACTTTTGACCATAAAAAGAAGGCGAGCGAACGCTGTCCAGTAATATTACTCGGATTAGTAACGACTGGGAACTACTCCTTCCTATCTTGAATTTATGACAGAAGTGGGCTCTGGGCGGCTTTTGGGACTCTTTTCTCAGTTATATTCCTATGGGAGCAAACAGCCCTTTTGTGATGCTTTGGAGCATCGTAATGCTTATTGGAAGAAGATTTTTCAGGAATATGTAGATTCTAGCTATATTTGACGAAGATGAAGAAATGGAGCTGCTCGCCAATGCTCAGCCCTTTTATGGTAAGTGAAAACGGCGAGTGGTATTTTGGGATAGTAGAAAAATCTCAAAATGGCGAATATCCTATTTATCTCGTGGATTTTCCTGTGGGAATCTATTCTCAGGAGGAATAATTTTTCGGAATTCATCACCAATCTGTCCTAGCGAAACCACTTACAAATCAATATTAAAATTCCATACTGAGCCGCTGCTGCCGACTTTTGAACCTTTATCTTTTATTGAATAAATTATTTTATTCAAGTAAAACTATGAATATATGGATTTTGTATATATAGATTTGTATGAATGAAAAAACTCATTCTAAAACAATTATAATCTCACAATATACATCGTGACCTCGATTAATCTTTTTAATTACTCATTATTTACTACCTTTGAGTTCTTTTTATTAAAAACTACTATACCATGGGTATGATTATGAATCTATTCCGTGTTTCTAAACAGGAATTTGACAATTTTGTTGCTAAGCCCTCTTTTGTTTGAAGAATGGCAGAAACATTTTATGAAGATGATGATGAAAATGATGAGCGTTTGTTGGACATTGACAAGGCGTGGAGGTATCCTCTACTTCGCTTTACAGGTGTTTCGTTTGTTTGTAGGAAGCCCTGATGATAGGTAGATAGCCTTAATCGCATCTTCTTCAGTGCACAACTTTTGATGAAAACTTTGAAATGGGCTATGGTCCAGCGCATTACCTTACTCCTGAGCAAGTAGTAGGTATTCACAGCAAAATAGCAGCACTTACGGAAGCTGACTTAAAGGCTCGTTACAACCCTGAAGCGAGTGCGTGAGGATGAAGAGTGTATCCCGCATTAGAAATGGGATGAGGAGCATTTTTGAATACTTGTATGATTATTTTCAAGGGAATTACAGGAATTCTTTTGCAACAGCTACTGATAAGGGAGAAGCTGCTATTACTTCCTGAATTAACCTTGGTTTATACAGTAAAATAATGATTTACAGCTTTTTATAAATATTATTGTTTTTATGGCAATATCAACAAAAACTCAAAAAAAGCGATGGGATGTTTATCCTACTTTGCAAGAGGTGCTCACGGCAACTCAAAAACCTTAGTGTATCCCCTTTCGGACTTACCGAAGAGGGTTTTGCAGGACTTTCGTGGGATTAAGCTCATAGGCGAAAGAGTGCAAGTTCCTTTGCGAAATGGATATATGTGGGAAAAACATATCCAAACCCTCCATACCTCCCTATCCTATGCCGATTTTTTTCAGGCTCGGTGTGGCAGTATTTTGCCATTGAAGAGACAGACGATTTTACCCCTGTGATCGACCACGTTATTTTCGACGAAAGCATGTTTGAATTGAGTGCCTATGCTATTTGTGGAAATGGCGCTACCTTTCTTATCGTGCAGTTTTGCTGGTTGCAAATACAAATGGGGAGATTTTTATAGGGGCTACACTAAAAGACTGTCGTTTTACCCAAATCAAAAAGAATGTCCGCTTAAAGTTCAATAGTTGTAAACTGTTAGAGAACTGCCTCTTTAGCGGAGAAATCCACAAGGCGCTTTTTGGTATTCCAATCTGAAAAACTGTACCTTTGAAGGGCTGTTATACGACTGCTCTTTTTACGGAGCAGAAAAAGACAGGAGACCTGCGTAAGGGTGAGATTATTCCGCCTGAAAAAGTGGATAATAGAATGGACGGCGTGGATTTTCTCTAAGGCGGATATCATAATTTGTAGCTTTCAGTCATTTTGTTATTTGGATAAAGTGAAACCCTCAAAAAAACAATTGTGTATTCAAAGGTAACCGATGAATTTCACAACTATTTGCTCACTGCTATTGAAAAGCAGCGATAGTCCTTTAAAAGAGAAATTGATAGAATACGCAAAATTATTCTATCGCTCCGCACACTACAACCCCTTATGAAGTAGCACATCCTAATAATTTTTCATTCAAACATCCAGAAGAAGCAGAACTGAGTCAGCAACTCTATGATTTTGTCTGTAAGGCAGCGGAGGCTACGGGGTTGTAGGGTGAAGTAATAAATCTTTCATAATTTTGAATACAAATAAAAACATTATAAAATGAATATACAAGAACAAAATGTCCCCCAGTCCTACCGAGATTTATTGGCTACTATTCCTGAAAAATCCAACTTTTTTCTACGAATATGCACGCCGTAAGAAACCCACTCTTCCTAAAAAGAGTTTATGTAATACAAGGTTTCTTCTCTCTTACCCGTGAAACCGATGATCGTGGTGAAAAAGCTGATTCCTACTTATCGACTACTTGCACAAAAAGACTTTTTCTACAAATCAATAGAAGGTAATAGTATAGACAAACTTCCTTCAGTTGAAGTTCTAAAAACAGCTTTTGCCTTTGGTTTTTCCGATGGTGGTATACTTTTCTTCCACCCCGAAAAATCATAGTGTTTGGGTAATATATGATGACCTTTATACCGAATTAGTAGCTGATACCTTTGATGAATTTCTTGAAAAAGCAACTTTCCAAAGACAGTGGGATTTTTAAATAAAAATATAACATACACTCTAAATAATTTTGTATATGCAAAAGTTCCTACCTACTTAAGTGAAAACAGCTTTGAATGTAAAAATCAGGCGATTATCTCTCAGTAGATATCCAATCCAAAAATGGAAATTCACTCTTTGAAGTGTATTATTATGGCGATTTATTTGAAGTAAAAGGAGAAAAATTGCCCTTTTATTGTAGATAATGAGGGCTGAAATTCCTTGTAAAATAGTAGCCAAAGATATAGAAACAGGCGAAGAAATATTGCTTTTTGACGGCTACCGACACGGCTATAATGCAATGTTTTGCGAGGAATTTGACCCAGAAGAAGTTGAAAAACGAACTTTGGTAAAATACGATATTGCTCCTTGCAAAAGATTCATATAGATTTTGGATATCTCTATTGATTACGAAGAAGAAAAAAGAAGATTATGAAGTAGACGAAGAAGATAGAGTAACCCTTATCAATGGAGAAAACTATCTCTTGGGAAGAAGTGAAAAGAAATGGCTTTTGACTATATCTCTATCTATCTGTGAAACTGAAAATGGAGAAAAAGCGAAATCGTATCTCTTAGAATTGGCTGAAAGAATTTATACTTCTCTACCGAAGCCAAATTATTCATATCTTTGCGAAAATTTAAAACAAAAGCAATGCACAAAGCAGGTTTTTGTCAATATGGTAGGAAAACCCAATGCTGGGAAGTCTACCCTTCTGAATCAGCTCATGGGAGAGAAATTAGCCATCGTTACCCAAAAGCACAGACTGCAGACACCGTATTTTCGGGATTTATAACGAGGATGATGTCCAGAGTGTCTTTTCGGACACACCTGGCGTTCTTGGATCCTAAACACGAACTACAAGAGAAAAATGATGGGCTTCTGTGAAAGAAAGCCTCCAAGATGCGGGATGTATTTCTTTTCATCGTAGATATATCGGACAAAAAGCGAACCTTCGGAATTTCTCATCGAGAAGTTAAATAAAATTCCGATTCCTGTGCTGCTGCTCATCAACAAAATAGATAAAAAGCAACCAAAAGGAAATGGAGGCCGCTGTGGAACACTAGACAATCTCCTTCCGAAAGCAGAAATCCTACCGATTTCGGCGCTAAATGCTTACAATACGGAAATATATCCTCCGAAATTAAAATCTCTGCTTCTGAGAATCCGCCATACTATGATAAAGACCAATTTACAGACAAATCGGAAAGGTTTTTGTCAATGAAGCGGTGCGCGAGAAGATTTTTGCTCAACTTTCACGAAGAAGGAAATCCCTTTACTCCGTAGAAGTGGTTGCTGAACTTTTCAAAAGAGAAGGCATCATCTTCATAGACAGCATCATCTATGTGGAGCGAGAAACTCAAAAGGAATTTTGATAGGGCCACAAAGGTGAAGCGATTAAAAAGTCTGCACAGCAAGACTGGATTTGGAGAAATTCTTTTGCAAAGAAAATCCATCTCAATCTCTTTGTGAAAGTACTGGAGAAAGAACGAAAAGACCTCAAGAATTTCGGATACAGATAGCGAAGATGATAAAATCCTTTGATCAAAGATTTCACTGAACTCAATCTTTTATACATCACTAAATCCACAAAATTTTCATCTTGGTGGATGAAAACACGCACGAATACAGCCTTCCTACCCTCTTGGGCAATTTAGAAACACAGCGCCCTTTGAGATTATAGAAATAGAGGAAGGAGAGCAGGAGACATAAACACCGCTGTGCAGCTTTGGGAAATTCTTGCGGAATTTGGTGCTGATAGGCATAGTCTGCTCATCTGTCTTGGTGGAGGCGTTGTCACAGACATTAGCGGTTTTGTGGCTTCCACTACAAAAGAGATTCCTTTCATTTACCTTCCTACCACTCTGCTGGCAATGGCGGATGCCGCTGTGGGCGGGAAAACTGGCATAGACCATTTGTTTTACAAAAATCTAATCGGAACTTTTGCAGAGCCGAAGCAAATTTTTCCTTTTTGCTGATTATCTCCCCACACTGCCCTTTCCACAGCTCGAAATCTGGCTTTGCGGAAATGCTGAAAACATGGTCTCATCGCTGATGGAGAACATTGGCTGAGCTGATTTCTATTGAAAATGAACTTTCTGCAGAGAAAATCGCGCCATACCTATTACAAAGCGCCGAAATTAAACAAAAATCGTGCAGGAAGACTTTCTCACAGCACATCCGGAAAATTCTCACTTCGGGCATACGATAGGGGCACGCTGTGAAAGCCTTTTTCCTGAGAGGGAACTCCTCTGCTCCACGGCGAAGCGGTCGCACTCCGGATGATTTATGCAAATTTGCATTTCTATTTGAGCAGCTGATTTCTCTAGATACAGCGCCATATATATATAGAAAATCTTGTGCGATTTTTCCCACCTGTGGATATTTCTAATTTCAGTGATGAGGAAATCATTACGTGATGTATCAGGACAAAATAAAGCATGGAAACGATTGGTTTCTCACTGATAGAAGGCATCGCAATGGGAAATTATAACAAAATGTTCCGCTGGAAAAATATTATCTCTGCACTGGTTTATACCGAAAATGGATTATAAAAATAAAAGATAGTTTAACATAAAATTAAAACTATCTTTATTTTTACATGCAACTATAAAAAGCTGCCGTAAACATAAAATATTACCTGGTGTATTCGCCACGTTATAGGCCAATCTTTTTAGATTTCAAAAATCCATAACCTACCCATAGTGCGGTTAATCCCTGCCACAAAGGCTGAAAGAAAATCGCCCTCATTCCTTGTAGATTAGGAAGTAATCTGTGGAATATAAGACACATACATAGCATTGCTGTCCCTAGTACTACCCATCCCAAAATATTTAAAATTTTTCCATAATATTTAAAAATTTAATTGTTGATTTTTATTTATCCAAAATTATAAAAATTTTTATGCAAATAATAAAAACGAGGGATTTATAACCTATGCTGTTTTTATTTATTAACTCTAATCAACTTTATCATAAAAACATTTTGGAGACAATCACAAAAATTTAAATCCTCCCAATAGAATAAACAAGCTGCATTAACACCATAATAATTACAAAACCATTTTGCGATAATAAGTGGCCAGTCTGTTTTTAAAAAGTCATGCCCTGTTTCCAACATATTATTCATAAAGAAAGCAAAAATAGTATCAAAATGAAAACGAAACTCCAAATGAACCATAATCAGATATCACCTGATAAAAATAAGAAACTCTATATATAATGTAATTGCTACTGCCATCCATCCTAAGATGCTAGATACTTTTCCATGTTTTTATATGTTTTAATCTGTTTTCTTCCTTATACACTACTTTTCCATTGATGGAGAGTGCCCTTCCTATCATCATACAAGTATTCGCCTTTTTTCGTAGAGATTTTCTGACTTTTGTCTAAAAAGTAACTGAACCTTCTTTGTTAGGAAGGACAATCTCAGCTTTGGATTCATCTTTATTAAACAAAACAAATGCTATTGACTTCATCGCCTTCTTTCACTTCGATAGGATCTGGTCTGACACAATACCTCCCAAAGCTGCACACCAGTCTGCTGCAATTCCTCCACGAACCCAGCCGAAGAGATACACCCATGCTCATCTCTATCGGCACCAACCAACTCCTGGAGTTTCTTCCATTTACTTTTTCTTCTTTCACTTCTTCCTTTTTGGACTCGTTACATGAAAACATTGACAACACTATTCCTGATAAAACTATGGCTTTTTCATATTTTTAGATTTTACAAAGATTTAGAAGTATTGCTATTATTACTTCCTCCAGCAAATTAAAACAAGCCCTGCCCGCAGAGTTGATAACGGATAAGCCGCAGAAATCTTATGCTTGGTAACCAGTCGGTTATAGAAGAAGACTTTCTACTGGGAAATTTTGTGAAAAACTATAATCCGCCGAGAGAAATTTATTCCAAAACTCTGCTGCCCTCCAGTTACCTGTGAATCTTGGGCTAAGATATTTGGTTATTCGGGTTTTATTATCTCTTTAATGAAAATCAAATTTACGAGATTCAAATCACTTTTATGGTCTCTTTTGTTTTCCTCTGAACTCTCATCTTAAATTTCAAATCTTTAAAAATATACCCAAATCCTACAATATACCTCAGAACCAGAGGTCTTCCGAAAGTGTATAATTCTGAAGTCCCAGTACATAGGCTCTATCCTTGTTATACATCGCTCTGAACTGCATGTTATTCCTCATGGTAACATCTGCCCCGATAAGCGGTGAATTTCACCACATAGCCCCACCTGAGAGAGACCATATGGATTTAGGGAAGCTGCGTTTCTATCCTTATCTGGCGAAAGGCATCGTGTGTGTTTTGCTGCTCACTTTCACAGTTATAATAATCTGAGCTGTGACTGTATCCTCGCCAGCGGTGTATATGTAGCCTTACAGCCATGCAACACATCTATTTTAGAGAAATGTCTACTATTGAACATTGGGATATTTTTCAATCCTGTAATAGATAATCTGCCAGCAATAGGAAGAGGGAATTTAGATTTTGTAGGATTTTCTTTGCTCAAATTCTTACCACCAATATGTGCTCTGAATGCAGGAGTGAGATATATGAATTTCCCAAACCATAGCCTTCTGTGAGTCACATCAGCCCAGAACTCCAGTAGCATGAGTGCGGGACAAAATCCTTGCATTTGCTACAAAATCAGCATAGAGCTGTCCGGCATCTTTGAAAGAAGTCTCCATCAATATATCCGTGTGAGAAAGCTATAACCTCATTTGCAAAAGACAATCTATTGTTTGTCAATATATTATACCCATTATGAGTCAATGAGCTTGAATAATTTTTAAGGAAATTTAAGTCAATCTTCAAATCATTCATCGGCTGAATTTGACGCTTCCTGTAATCGCCTTTTAGCCTGCATCTGCACATAGGATTCCGTAATCAAATCCGAACCTGTTACCCAGCCGCGCTCTATCATCACCCTACGGATATCAGCCTGAGAACCTAGCAAGAATCCATATGTGGCCCTCCTATCCCCTGTCCATATCCATAGAAATTTGGAGACGAAAGTATCCCTGGGAGAGAAAGTTCCATTGGTTTCATTATGGTTAAATCCACCTGTTAAGCGAAGAAGTGATTCCATAAAGAATAGCCTGTAATGGAGTCAGCTATTTTTGAGGGTTGTGATTCTATTTTCACTATCTAGTGGCTGTCTCCGCATTGATTTTTCCATTGCCTCTATCTTCATCTCTTCTTCTCAACTGCATCGTATTCTAATTTTTGGAAATACTTTAAATTTAGAGAACAAACTCGGAATGTCCACAGAAGCCAGCAATCACGGTATTGTTATTATTTTGGGCTAAATTCCCTAAATCCTGCTGAGAAAGAAACTGTGAAACGAGCTGACTCAGTTATACTGGAAACCACATCCCACCTCTGCACTGATGAAATCCAAACATGGGAATGCTCGAATGGCAACCGGCAGTTAAGCTGCACCTTGTGATTATACAAAACAGGTCTTCCTGCACGGAACAAATCCCTCAAAAATAGAGTTGTTATTACATTCCATTTTACAGAAATATGGTCATTGAGTGTTCCGGCATACGAGATTAATATCCAGTTCAGAGATTTAGTAAAATTAAATCCAAGATTATACTGCCATCCGAAATAGAAGGTTCTTCCTTTATCATTTGGAAATCATCCTGAGCACCTGTCAACAGTGCATCTATGTTTCTATACTGAAGCTCACTGTATGTTCTGTCCAGTTCCGCTCTGAAAGACAATCGAGTAGGAATTGGGTTAAAATTAACTTCTTTTTATCCAGTTTAGTATTTAGCCGCTTTGGATGTGTCGCTTATCAACTTATTAAACGGTCGTATCACCCAAGGTTTAAAATTAAAATTATAATCCAAATACCCTTGAAAATACTGGCGATAATTCCTAGTCGTATAGACATCTCTATAAAAATCATCATTATAAACAGCCGTAAGGGAAAAGGTTTTCTACATCGTAGAACTTGAGTCTCAGAGTTCATTCTCTGTTTCTGCATATTGACCACGCCTATACTTCTGCTGAGAGTAGGTTCTCACTATCAGCTGGTCTCTTACTGGGCTGTTTTTCAGTTCTACATCATTATCCAGCGGATTGTATTTGGGGTCTTCTATGCTCTGTGTATAGGAGTAGTTAAACGGAATTTTCATTCCTGCTTTCTCTGCAAGACCTATCCAGATTTACCGTGGTGCTGATGTGTAGTAGTATTATCCGTCTGTGACCTTTCTGATGGTTTTGGACAATGGTTCCGAAACCGACCGTAGATACAGACCCACTGGCATTAACCATCGCAAAATCACCCAAATTGAAAGTCAAATTGGCATTTGCCGCGTATCCTCCTTGGTTCTTAATTCCAGAAGCACGGATTTCATTACCCAAAGTAAAACATCTTTAGACACGCTGGATGCATCTTGGTTTCTTACCCCCAATACCATGGTGCATTTGATATTTCCTATACTTGAGCGACCTTTCACATAAATCTTCTTATTGGCATCTCCATAGTTTCCGTCTGTATACCTAGTATCCGCAGGAGCACCATTTCTATCTCTTCTTCCCTTTAATGGCAGTTAGTTCCGTTAATTCGAGACTTACCATATTTTCCGAAAGGCCAGACTTTCATAAGGTGTTCTGCTGTTAGAAGAAGTATATTTAAGGGAAGCCTCGTATTCATAGTAGTTATCCGTAGCATCACTACCAAAACGGATAAAGAACTTGGTTTTATCATCGAGAGCTGTAGAGGGTCAGATTTTCAAATCTTGAGCATGAACAAACATTTCCAGCTTTTCATACCTACGCAAATCGAGTGTGGTATTTTTAAAGACCCCACGAGCATCACTACTCGAGACCTGTTACTTTCATGTAGAGAGAGCCTTCCATTTTTGTCTCTGTGTACCAGCTGTTCCGCTCAAAACCTCTCGGTCTATTCCTGGAGGCAGCACATATGGAGGCGTTCCTTGTCCATTCTCTTCCAAGTTTACACTTCCTATTTCTAGATTATCCGTATTTACGGTTCCAAAACCTTCGTTCAGTGGTAGCATCTACAGCGAGTGGTTTGTATCTCTCCAATCAGAACGAACCAAATCCAAGCTACCATCTAAGCGTAGTAGTCTCATCAAAACCTGTAAGAACCATTCTCATGAAACGAACATTGTTCAGCACATCTGTACTGCGCTCTCCTGCTGTGGTATCAAACTGGCTTACTGGAATACGGAAAAGATACCATTTATTGGTTCCAGACCTTCCGTCTTGAATCTTTGTGGAAACTCTTTACATCCACTACATTATTTTGTCCTCAAAACCCGACTCGGCTCATCCAGCCTCACTTGTGCACTAGTGAGAGCTTTGCGTCTTTGATCACAGATACTTTATTAACTATCTCTCTGCATCAGGAGCCTGCGTAGCAACCTAATGAATTGGCTTCTGAGCTTCCGCCTGATTCCTCGAAAGTGACTGTATCGGTTCCCACCAGCGAGCCCGGCCTGTGAGCCTTGGAACTTATTAGGACAAAGGAAATAGCTGATGAAGTCATCAGACGCAGGGTCTGGCAGCATTAGTCACAGGATTTACATACGACGTCCCGAATTTCGCTGCTTCCGACTGATTATCAAGTCCATCATACCCTAAATCCCAAGCGTAGACCGCTCCGCTCCCTCTGATGAGAGACGCATAGAGCTACCAGGCGCTTGTTTAGGCTTGATTTCCAATTGGTAATGTCGTAACATTTGCTGGGTCTGAACTGTAGGAAGTCCATTTTCGTATTGTAGAACGCATATCTTTTAGGACATCCTCGGAAACATTCCCAAGATGCAATAATAACTGTAGATTTGGTCCCTCACTGTTCCACATCTCCACATGTGATCCACTCGTCCAGAACTCTACATATTCTAGCTAGAATTGCGTGTTAGAACAGAAATTGACCGCATAAGTCCTCCCCATCTGTCTATATCGTTTCTGATGTGCGTTAAAGTTATATGTCCTTCTGCTTGATAAAGGAAATATCAAAAGTATTCAGGAAACTTTCTTCTCCTGCTATATAGTCTTTAGTCGTGTATAATTCTCCTGATGCACTCTTCTGTGAGGCGGGTTAGATAGACTCATGCACTTACCCATTAGGCAGACCTGCCTACCCTTATAGAACTGTGGTCTATATTATACTACAAATAAGACTCTTCCGCAGCCATAGGTCAAGTTATTACTAAACCAGCTGGTATTAAATATATAGGGTCGTTCGTATTCTGCTCTGGGTTTAGAAGCCAACCCATAGAAGGCTCTTTCAAAGAATACGAGAAGAGCTTCTGCTCAAAATCATCTATATAAGATTGATTTTGCATGTTGCTGCTTTCACCTGATAAGTGTGGTTGCCTCCGCTCGAAACTGATATTAGATTTTGTATCTAAAAGTATCGAGCGGATTTTGTTTGTCAATCTCTTGCAAGGAATGGTGCCTCATTATTATAGGCTATATTCATTCCGGAGTATGGTGTTATCTACTGGCTTCCCGCCCGAGCTGGACTTATGGGTCAAAGTGTTTCTTCGTAATTAACCATCGTAGTCTGGATGAGGAAACATCACTGATTTTCCTTTCTAAATTCAAGCCCAATGAACCTTTTTCTGTGTGTATTAAATGCCAACTGGTTTTCTAAATTGACACTGATAGTCTGCCCAGATTGTTTAATCATCATTGATAATCGTAACTGTCTTGGTGCAAATAGTCCACCGTGTAGTCCACCTCTACGAGTTCTACGCCGTTAGAAATACTTCATCGAGCCTTCGGAATATTCACTGCACTGAGGGCAATTCCCTCATTCCAGAGCTCGAAACTCTCCTTCTAATGTATATCGCTGAGCTAAATTAGGCTTGTAAATACAGATTTTAGCTGGTATATAAACTGAAAAGACAAATTTAGGGTCAGTTTCCCAAAACATTTTCTATATACTTTACCAAACGGTCGTGTTTTTTAGTAAATACCCCTACTATTATTCTCATCATTAATGGTCAGCCCTGAACGAAGTCAACTGTCCGTCCCTGTCCCATGTCCGTCGCCATTAGAATTTAGTCTTCATCCCAGTTTAACAATTTCCAGCAAGTTAATATCCTGAATGCCCGTCTCGGTGGTGATAGCTGACTCACCATTTGATGGTCATGATAGTAAAGATTCATAAAGAAATCTTCTGGTTAAATCTGCGTTCCATCCAGAGTGATAGATATTCTTCATCATGAGATCCCAAGAATAGGCGATGTATTTTGTAACGTGTATTGGGTTTCATAATTACATTACCATGGGAGGAATTATCTTCTGAAAATTCCCCTACTTTATACTTTGGAATATCTCATTTATGGGAAAGGAGAGATACCGGCAAGGAGTTGGATTATCATTTAATCTTACTAGGAACATACCCCAGTTGTGGATGATACCTAAACCGCTTTCGCTAAGTTTTCTGCCCTTCTATTAAAATAAAATTCTCCCTCCTGATATGGTCATTGGTTCCAGCAGCATCATAGAGAGATTGGTCTTTTAAATGAACTATACGCTGTGGTTACATCACGGATTCCCGTTAACCCGGAAACATCCTCGATAAACACTATTCACTGAGCTAATAGGCAAGCCGTAAGAGCTCTTCCCTAAGTCCTGACACCTACTATAGTTTCTCATGATTGAGGTCACAGACCCCTTGGTCCAGCACCCATACTTCTATCCTGTTAATCGCTATTTTAGGAATTGATAAGAGGATATTGTAACAAGCTCCATCATAGTGGTTGGTTAAAAAGACGCTTTCTAAATGAAAAGTGCGCTATTATCCGTAATCTACTGCATTGATTTGAAGCTCTTAGAAGGCCCCATTTTTGTGCAAATTGTCTGAACTCGCCCTGCTGCTGTGAAATACAACGTCCTGTAGTTTTCTCCCAAGTTGAAACTCTGTCTTATCCCCCAAAAGAGACTCAGAACTCTAACTAAACTCGTAGAAAGTGGCATATTGATATTCCAACTCCATTTTTTGATGATTCTATCCTCGCCATCAATTTGCTTCCTGTCATTCAGTTTTGAGAAACTTATCTTGGGCATCTTTCCAAGAACTTCCTGTTCCTGTCCATAGACAAGAAGATTTACTTTATTTCAAAAAAGTTAAAACCACTCTGGGTATCATAGTTGGCCCCCAGCTGTGTTCTCTCACTTCCTACTATTCTAAGCATTTATCCCTCTGGCTGAATACCTACTCAAAGGATTTCTATTATTAGAAGTATATGATTATCTATTTTTGTAAACACCAAGGTCAGCAGTATACCCTGTGGAATAAGCTCATTTTGTTCCTCCAAAATAGTTTCAAAAATCTGATTTCATCGTGATATTCGGCAAGCGATTTTTTTCTTCGCTTCTTCCCTAATGCCTATCTGCATAGGTTCCTGCTGGTCTTTGACGAAAAATTCTACGGATATTTTTGTTCTGTAAATATTGTGAATACCTTGTGCTGTGTCATCGTAAGCGGCCTCCTACCACCAGATTCCCAATCTTGGGATATAGATAATAAGATCCCTGTTTTAATGTCATAAAACGCCCCATAACGAGGGATTTAGGAATTGTAAATCTTTATTCTCTATGGTTTCTTTTTCTGTTTGAGCCTACATTATCACTCGAATAATGAAAGGAAAATAAAGGAGCCGCCTTTTAGTATAGTAGCTTTTTCAATAAAATCTGCCTCCATATTTTTAAAAACTTGTTTACCAACTCTTCACTCGTTTGATTTTGTTTCTTGCAACTTTGTCCGCTATTTTCACTGGTCTTTCTTGAACATTTTAAATACCTCTAATGCTGATAACGCTTCTTCTTTATTTTATTATCAAGAATCGCCAGCGCCCATTTAAACCATCAAATTGAACTTACCTCAAATCTATGATGATTCTCCTGCGGTCTTTTGCGCCATTCCTTCTACTTTTTGAAGAACACCGCTGTTACCAGACAAAATAGCTTGGGCAATATCCAGCCCTTAATGATGAAAGCAAAATTATCATGATACTGCCCTACGCCATTTATACTAATGAGGAAGATTAAATATCTCTCTCTCCTCTTTATCAAAAAACTAAAAGCAATGGGCATCTTCATGATAACTGCATGGAGTGTATTGTAGATCTTTCCTAATGCAGTTTTTGGGATGTCTGGCACGCTAATTCTACATACAGCCTACACTGCCAACATCCATGACAGCATAAATAGGAGTTAGTTCAATGACAACACTCTAAGATAAAAAATCATTTGTATTTTTAAAATTCCTAAGGCAGTTACAAAATAAATCAATTTTCTTCCTGATAATAAACCTATAGAATTTCCCTTTTCATCCTCGCCCTGTTCTTATTTTTCTGCGGTCGCCAAGTGCACATAGATACAGGAAATTTCATCCAGTTTTATTACATGGACTTATAGTTTCTTGCCTGTTTCTTCACCGCCGCTTCAGAAATAGGAAATTCCTCTGCGATATCCACCTGAAACTCCTGCTCGTATTCATTTTATAATTAGAAAAACTCTATCAAGACTTTTTGTCCTGGCAAACTCAAGCAGTAAATTCATCAAATCAAATCGCTCCTTTCTTGAAAATTGATTGTTTTGAGCCCAGAAATCGGCTTGGCTGGGGCCTTAGAAACTCTCAGCCTCAGTAGTTGATTCGTTATATGCCTTTTATAAAGGCTCAGGGTACCTGTGCTGAAATACTCATCATTTCTATGGATGCAGGAACTTATCAAACCAATATTCAGAATCTCCATTTTTATTATTATCAAAAGACTTCACCATAAATCCTCTTCCTTCTGAATGTTGTAAATCATACAACCTTTGTCTATTTTACTTTTAAGATTAAACCCAAAAATCCTTTATTCACTTGGAAATTTTCATCTTCCATAAAACTTTCTCTAAAAAGTATCCTTTTTTCCATTTTAAAATCCCCAAAGAGTCCATATTTTCCTGCTATCTTCCAATCATCTCAAAATACACTCCATACAGCACTCCTAGACAAACTCTCGGATTATCAGTGATCTGTGAGATATTAGTTTATTTGGGAATGCTCATATAAAACACCTTTATCTCAAAATCTCCGAAGAGATATAAAGCTCATTGTTTTCTATATTAGATTCATGATAAAACTGAAATTTTTCTGATTTAAAGGATTTTATGAAAAATCTGATAAAAACTCTCCTAAGCATCCCTCATCCAAATCAATTCTCCGAAAGAAAAGTCCTCTTGATTGATTTTATTTACCTATGGATATAGATATTTTAAATATTTTATTTTATTTCTACAAAATATGATTTTAATTATCATTTAAAGGAATGAAAGTTTCTTATCATTCATTTTATTTTTATATTTTTGAAGCATGAATAAGCAGGTAAATTTGAAGATTTAGGCTGAGAAGCACCAAAAAGCGTGGGATTATCATGAGAACTGATGCAAGAAATCATTGACATCAAACTAAAACTGAGAACTCCTACTGAAAACCACAACCATTACACCCAATTTCTTTGTCCAGAACATCCTCACACCCATACTCTGGGAAAAGTGGCGATGAAAACAATATACCATCAATACAGAAAACTAAAACAGATAAACGCTGATTTTGTGAAACCAATCATGGCGGAGATATTATTTACTACGGATTTGGGCAGATAGTCGGCTATCCTATTTTAGATTTAGTACCTCGTAACGGATATCTGCCACTGTATATGAGAAACTTTAGAGAAGTTTCATTATAAGAACTATGGCAGACTATGGTCCCATGTAGACTGCCCAAAAAGGGCGAAATCTGGTGTTTGGCTGGGATGTAGAAAGCCCTAAGTGCTAGGAAAAATCTCAGCTATGGGTGTAAAGTGCCTCCTGATGGGTCACCATGCACGGTTTTGGGCTTCTTTAAATGTTACCACTATTAGCTAAAACATTTGACTACATCATCTCGTGGAATAAAGGCAAATGTCACTTCCCAGAACAAGAGCTTTCAGGGACAAAAGTAAATATGATGAAGCGGAATATAGAATAAAAACATTTCATGAAGTATTTGATTGTCAATTTATCTAAAATAATAAAAAGACCGAAAATATTTCGGTTCCTTCCTTGTTTAACCATGAAATTGTTTTAAAACATAAGGCATCCCAAATTGATAGATCCAGATTTGTACTATTCTAGTAAACTTTTGTAAGAGCAAGTCGTGCCCCCCATCAAAAAAGAATACCCAACTTTAGGCTGGCGTAATAGAAAGAACCATTTTCATTTTTAAATCTTTAGTAAAATGCATAACCTAAATCTGCTCCTCAAGGAAAACATTGAATCATCACCTAGTAAATCTCTGGCTGTAGTAGCTACTTTAATTATTCCAAGACATCAGAAAAAATTTTCATTCCTATGAGTTACAAGAATAGATCTGTTTTTGTTTTTTACCAAAATAGTGAGAGGAATATCCTGTAGCAACCCCTAATCTGAAGTTCCTCTTACACGGATGTGTGCTAAATCTACACCTTGCCAGTAAAAGTGCAACTTTACTAAAATCTCCAACTGGTATACTGCATTTACACTCAATCTAAATCTAGACCAGCTTTTGAGTATCCATTATCCAAAAGTAAAGCACCTGTTAAAACAACTTTTCATTTTATAATATTTCAATAGTTATTGATGTTTGATTCTATATAAAAAACAAATGCCAACCTTTTTTTAAAAAACCTATAAATAAAGGAAAAGACACTTTTAAACTCTTTATCCGTTTTATTATTTTTTTCATTCAGTGATGGTTTCATGAGTTTGCCATTAAAATCCTAGACCTAGAAACTATAAATATCCGCTCCAGCCTCTGCAATTTCCGAATATTATTAAGTTTTATCTCGCCATTCACTTTCATTTCTATATGATTACAGCCTTTTCCTATAATCATTTGTTTTAGTCTTTATTTTACTTAATGCATTAGGATAAAGGACTGCCTGCCAAACCTACAATAGTTTACAGACATTATCAAAACAACCCATTTCCTCCACATTTCTCCTATAACACCTAAACTTGTGAGGATTTAGAGCTACTCCACTCTTACAACCTAAGTTTGATACAAATGTTCGGTGAAGATAAAAGGCCCAGTACGAACGGTAAGATAATCCGCCCTGCCTTTACATAAATCATCCATACCGCTCTGGTTTTTCTATCATATAAGATGAATATCGTAGAAATAGAAGAGCTTTTCTTAATTTGCCTCAACACAGGAATTTTATGGTAATATTTGGGACAAATGTCCATCCATCACATCTATATGTGGCGTCTGTACCAGCGCTTCAGCATATTCCCACTAGATTACAAAACCGTGACAGCAGAGATGTATGATATTTTTTCTTTTCATGGTTTATTTTTAGTGGTTTATTCCTTTATGAATCTTCTATGAACTTATAGAGCCAGATTTAGCGCCGATAATCATAATTTTTTAGTAGTAATATTCCATTTTCTAAGGAATTTAACTCCACCCAGATAGCCTCCACTCTGTGATGCCTGCCGCAGAAAAACAGTACTTTTCAGACTTTTACCAATGTATCTAAAATGTATGACTTCACTGATGTCAATATTTTCTTTTTCAAATTAGCGATTTCAGATTCCAGCTGTGGCGCCTCATTCCTGCATACCGTTATGGCTTTCACGCACACGCCACAAACACCCTCCGGCGTTCCGGGCCCATTCCCATCAATACATCCACACCTGTGTCTGGCATTGCCGCCAAAAGCGCCCCCAAACATCTCCATCTGTACAGTAAAATCCTTGCGCCCGCTTTTCTAATCTCCTCTATCATAGCTCGTGGCGAGGTTTATCCAAAAATATAAACCATCAAATCATTTTACTTTTTTTTGCCTTCCGTCTCTGTTATTCTATTAAGATTTCTGTAACGGATTTAGTAATATCTATCGCATTTTAGCCTTCTCTCCCACACTCAGCCTATTCATATAAAGGAACTCCTGATCTCCACATACTTCCTTGGTCAGGAAGTGGCTATTGTGAAGGATGTGGCATTGGCCCTAAGGCAAGAAGATTAGTCCCCTCCACTGATCTATAGCGATATCCACACGAGGACCATTTCCATTTCCCACCGTTCTGGCCGTTGTAGAGCATGGGTGCATCATCTTTTCCTCGCTGATAATGAGGTTCCATGAACATCAATATACTGAAGAGACTCCTCGCATTCCATCCATCACGTTTTGTCCTCCATTCTTATCTCCTGTTCCTAAGTAAAGCTGCTGCAGAAAGAGCCGCAGATCTGGTAACTCCTCACGAGTCCACTTCATTATAAATTCCACCTTGATACTGTTAATAGTCTTGGTGTTGTACAAAAATATCCATGCAAAAGTTTACAGCCAGATTTATTATTTTCTTAGGATGAAGCTAATTTTGTACGATAACTCCGCTTATGATGAGTAACATGCCTAGTGTCTGCATAAATGTAAGAGCATCATAAAACACTACCCCCACGAACGCTCCTACTGCTCCTTATACCAGTCCAAACGCCATAGGCTGTACCTATAGGAATTGTTTTTGTGCCAATTGCGCAGAGCGCTACTCACTCCCATACATACTATGGCTTATGGCTGGTCTCGCTAGCAGTTTTGGCTCTGCCAGTTTTAGAATTGATAGGCTGCAAACTGGATTTCGAAAAGTCCTACAAAATCAACACAACGCTTATTATTTCAAGCTTTCTTATTCCTATATTCTAACTGATTAGGCAGACAATAGTTTATTAGACGACCACGATAAAATCCGCATATTCTTTCACGAAACTTTCCTGGAGCTCTGAAATCGAACTGTTCTGGTTTTCTTTGAAAATTCTCTGTAACTCACCAAACCAATCTACCATCAGTATCGATATCATTTTAAAATAATTTGACTCACTGCTCATGAATCTACTCTCTCAGCATTCACACCTTGTGCAGTATGATCCATAGCACCACTACAGCATTTCATCTCCTTTCTACTCCATTCTGGAACAGAACTAGAAACCGTGCATTACCACTTGAAAACCCAGTTGTCTTGATCCTCTAACTTGGCCGCCAGTTCTGCTTTCTCCTGAAAACTTGTAAGCCCGTGTACAGTCCTGATAGCAACACAAAGAGTCACAACCTGTAAGCTCTACGAACTCTTAGCTTCTAGTGGTCCAGAAGCACTGCGTGTCTTTCATCAACTTGATATCTTCCACGCCTCTAGCATCCCTAATTCAGACTCTACGCTGATCCCTCATGCAGAGCTCTTTCCACTACTCTTTTGGTGATTTCGTACTTTCCTTAAAAGATTCGTGTGTGATGCATCAATCATCACTGAGCTATAAAACTTGAATCTATACAGTCATAGTGTCTGCTCATCTCGTGTCCAGATGCACCCGGTAAATAAGGTCCACAGATTTCTTCAGTAAGTACTTGATGATGCCTTCTATCATTTTAGGATTAGCGTGTTTCGGCCCTTTTGATAACTGAACGACGAATGGCGCCAGCTTTTAGCATGTCCTCAGTGCCTCCCAGCCTTGCCCATGTTGTTACATTATACGCTCCTACTGCAAATTTCGTATGCAGCCTTGAATAATTGATCGCAGTAGTAACTATCATTTCTTTTATTTTATTGGTTATTTTCTATTTAATGAATCTTTGCAGCCTCATGATAGCTCTAGTTGTAATTCCTGAATTTTATAAAGGTTTTATATGGCCAGTTCCAAATCTGTCCAAGCCTATCACTCGCCCTTCTAAGCCTACATTTGTTACCCAGCCCAAGCAAACACCTGCCTCTACTGCCACTCTTTTCAGAATGCGTTTTAGGCAAGACAGATTCCTTGTATTCTCGTGGCTGCTCACTTTAAAGGTACTGCACAGAAACTATTCTACTTTTAATATCTGTCTACTAAGTTTAGCTTTTGCCTACAATAATTCCACCTCTGAACCTGTAGCGATGATAATCGCCCCCAAAATCTTTGTCTCACAAAGAATACATCCTCCTTTCTGAGCTTCTAGACTTTTGCCCCATCCAAGTCCTGCTCTATCACAAACAGGAAGACTTTGTCTGTAAGAACTAAACAAGTGGTCCTTTTATTCTTTAACGCTGATTTCCAAGCTTCTGCAGTTTCATTGGTAATCTATAGACGGATTACAGTCATATTTGAATCATCTTATATGCCTAGTGTGTATGCTTCTGGCTGGTGTGCAGGCCTAACCTCTCCTAATCCGATGGAATCATGAGTCAAAGATACACCACCTGGGTTGCCCATAAGAGCTGACATACGCACGTTGGTCTCATATAATCCGAGAACACAAAGAATGTCCTTGAATAAGGTAAACTCCACCATGAAGAGCCATATTCCGTCTATAATCGCTGCTATACCATGTTTCTTCATGCACCTGTATCGATGTATCTTCCTTGGTTTCTGGTGAGAAAGATCAAGGAAGAGTGTTGCGACGGTGTCAAATCAGCTGAACCACCTATCAGCTGAGGGAATATATTTAGTTATATGATTTAGAATTGTTCCTGAAGCAGAACGAGCGGCGATTGCTTTTCGGAACCGAAATAGAGGAATATCAAGAGCCTCGATTTCTCCTTTTATGCTGTTTTCTACCTCTTTAGTACAGCCTTTTGCTTTATTTATAATTTTCCCAAAGTTCATTCCATTGGTTTTCAAGGCTTTCAATTTTTCTTTGAGTTTTAGTTTGGAAATCAGAAATTTATCTGAACGAAGAAAGATTTGTCTTTTGGAAGACTTAATTTTCTTTCATCAGCCTTGATTTCTTCTGCTGGAAAGGCCTCCGTGAGCTTTGATGTCTTTTATCATCTGGCGAACTAAAACTGACATAGTTTATACAAAATGATGATAGATGGTTTAGATTTTCTTTTTTGCTTCAAGCAGTAGCATTGATTTGGCCATAATCATGCCTATCAATCTCAAGAACCTGCCATCCATAGCCTCAAACTTTTGCATCTTCCAGCAGCCATGCGTAGGCCCATCTATCGTGATGTTATTATCGTCATAAAGCATGCAATCAATTTTCCTAATTTATTATGCCCAGCAAAAGAATACGCTCTGTGAGAAATTCTCTGCAGACAGCGCCAATACCACAATTACATAAGAGCATGTATCTATAATATCACTGCCTTCTATTATATCTTGCTGCCAGCGTTTCTGCGAGAGCAAAACCTACTGCATTGGCTACGCTCTGTCCTAATGGTCCTGTGCAGTGGTTCCTACTCCAGCTGTTACAGTTTTCAAGCTCTGTGGAGTCGATTCTACTGTTCATAAACGTCTTCTAAATCATCCATTGACAAATCATATCCATAAAGGTGCAATAAGTTGCAAATAAGCATACTACCATGCCCTGCTGATAGGATACAACTGTCCTGGTTAAGCCATTTAGGGTTTTTCGTTAAAATTCATGTTCAGACTCATATATAGTCATAATAACATATTCAAGCATCCCAAGTGTATACCCAGGTGTCCAGAGTCTGCCATGTTACACCATCCACAGAGAGTCCTCAATAGTGTTCTTTGTAATGATTTATGAGTTCATATATTTTAAATTGCTCTATTTAATTTTTAGATATAAAATAGAGAGACACCATCTCTTATCTCTCTCATTATTTCAGCCCAAAAACAACTCCACAACATTACTGATGCAAGACTATCCTTTTATTGGGTACAAAAACTCATTTTATTTAAAAATTACTCGTGAAGGTAAGAAATAAACTAAATACATCCAAATCTTTGTAATCATCCTTTTTTCTATTTATTCTTTTTAACTTTAAAATTAAGGTCTTTTGCCTTTTGAATACAATGGGCTGATAGTTTTATTCACTCCAAATTTAGCTTAGATTTTCCTGTGGCTGTCTACAGTTTGCGAACTTATAAACATTTTCTCCGCTATCGAGGAGAAGATAACCCTGTGATATATACTCTTGAAACTTTTCTCTTGTAATGGGTGGCACCTTCACTCCTGCATGATTTCCGCTATGGATACTTCACATTTTTGGGCATCTTCTCCAAATATATTCCTTTCTATAGACCTCTTTTATTGTTTTTCCAATCTCCAATGGAAGTACTTTTGAATAAGATAACCTGACGCTTTATCTCAACATCTCTGACAATGAAGTTTTCATCATGATTACTAAGAGCTATTACTTTAATATGCGGATACTTTTTTCACTTCTGCACAAATATCCACCCCATTCCTGTCTGGAGACTAATATCTAGTATAAGAACATCAATGTCCTATTTTCTCAATACTGCTGTTAATTCAGTCAGCAGAAGTAGCTGCTACTATTTGCATTTCCATCTCTATTTCTATAAAGCCTTTCTAGACCTTCTGTTATCGTGTTGACGATCATCACAAATTATTATTTTATCATCATTTAAGTTTTTATTCTATTTTAGCTTCTATACTCCCATCACAAAAGTATCTTTTACCTAAGGAAGATCTATTTTAAGAGTACCATCAAGGTATTTATGTCGTTCTATATTATGTAATCCAAATTTGCATATTCTGCAATATCAAAGCCTTTCTACTGTCTTCTATATCTAAGAGTAACAATCTTCAAAAGTACACTGTACTAGAATTTAGGAAGGTTCCAGAGTGCTTTGGTGGCATTATTTATTCCCTCTTGAAACAAATAATAGACAGACATGGTAGCTGATGTTTTTCTTTATTTGATTAAGATTTTATAACAGGATATTTTTAAATAATCTGTCTGTATATTTTGGCAAAACTTCAGTAATGCTTTCTTCCCAAACCAAACTTAGAAGTGTTTTGAAGTTAGATTTAAGTGTATTTTAAGTTCCTTGAAGCAGGCATTTATCCAATTGGAGTAATAGGTTTTTCTTGCCATATAATATCCTCACTTCCATCATATTTTCTAAGTTTATCTTTATTCCTACTATTCTTCCCATGCTATCATGCAGTTCTCATTATCTGCCTCGTTCTTATTTCTCATAGATAAGAGCTTTGTTAATGTCTATTTTTCTTTTCCTGTTCTAAACTAACAAGTTTATAGTTTGTTCTTCCTTTTTCTTTCTATGCGAAAAGCGCATAACTCATTAATAATTACACTTATAAATAAAACAAACTAATCCAAAAGATTATTCGTTCTTGCTTGTTTCTTCCTCCAAATGTTGTATTTCTTCGCTGTTCTTTACTTTATACTGAGCCTCAAATCCAAAATTTGTATTTTTTCATTTTCAGTCTGTATGGTATCATTTAAAATTTAAATCTGTTCCAGATAACTATAAGCATCTTTTTATAATTACCCATTACCTCTTCTGTAATCCAGCCATTTCATTGGCAAGTATGTTTGCCTTTTTTTACTCCCATCTTCTTTATCCAAAAGTTCAGAGAGTATTTTCATTTCTAAATATTGAGAAGAGTTTTTAAATAACTATACTCTATAACTCAGGGATAAAAATCATAATCCATTTCTATAGGTCTATCCCTTTTTGAATAGCATCTAACAAGCTTAATTTGCTTACCTATTTTATTATAATATTTTGATTTCAGCTGATAAAGAAACACATTATACTGAGAATGAGGTGGTTGTCCTAATGTTTTTTCAGCTTTGAAAATATTGTCCTCTACTAAGGCTAATTCTCCTATTTCAAATATACCGTTGCAAGATTTAGATATGCCCAAACTATTCCTCGCCCTTTTTGAATTTTTTCTAAAATACTAACTGCTTTTTTTATATAGTTCATTGATTGTCATATTCTTTGAATTATTAAAAATCATCCCCATATCTACATAATATCCTGCCAAAAGTTCCTTGTTCTTTGACTCAGCAAGAGGGAATACATTTTCGTAGCGTAATGTCCATAAACTCATATTATTTCCTCTCATCTGTTCCAATGCTCCGTAATTATGCTACAGTTTCACCAGGTAAAAAGCCTCTTCGAGGAAAATGTTTTCGTGAAAATTTCGCTTTCATGTAGAGTCTTGGCTTTACTAATGTTTTACTATAATAAATTCTCATGAGAAGGTAGAAGTCCCTTTTAGGAAATTATCTCCTTCATCAACTGTTCTGCTTCTCTAAGTTTTGTGTGCTACTGCTGTATCTCTATATGACCAGTAATCAGAAATTTCCATCAAGATGCGAACTTTTCTTGAATTTTTCGCATTCATATATTCATTGTTTAGGGCCACAAATGTATCAGAAGAACCATTCTGGCGAAAAACAATGATTGAAAAAAGATGAAAAATATACACTTACTCCGTACTCTCATTTATCGAAACTATATTAGATTGTAAAATTAGTAAAATTATTACTCCAAGCATTATTCAAAAACAAAACTCTAAAACAGTGGGATAAATTTTATAAAATATACGCTTGGGGGATTGGGTACTAGTTTGTCCACAATACTTTGAATTGGTTAAATTTCATTCTAAAATCACTTTTTAATGGATTTATAGGCAATCTTTTATATTGTTCTGTATAAATTGCCTGTTTTAAAAGATAACTTTAATTTTACTATATGAAAAATAATTATCGCTAGTTTTATAGTCTATCTGGATGTGGCAGCAGCACAAAAGAAAAAGTAGAAATAAAATAAACGAATAGGAGTAAGCAGCCCACAAAAAGCTATTCTAAAATCAGCCGTCTACTTCGGTATCAAAGCTGGTGGAGGACCAACAGTCATTAAAGTAAAGACGAAACTTATCGAAATCTGAAAGCAAATAGGGTTCTATGGCGGACTTTCGTAACCATCAGCGAAAAAATACGTTCAACTAGACGCTCTCATCAGCATTTTGGGAAAACAAAATAAACTATAAAGAAGATACTAGCTGCAAAGGATACTGACCTCAGCCACATTAATATTCTCCTGTTATGTATTTGTTCTACCTATTCCTCAGGTGTATAGAAACAGGTCCAGAGGTGAATATTTATAAATCAGAGGAGGCTATCACCGATAAAGCTGGACACAACAAGTTCCAGACAAAGCAAGTTTTAAGGAGTATGTACTAAAGGCGCTTTCTTTGGATGGAATTTTGAGGAGATATCTATCACAGAGAAATTTATAGCGTTAACTGAGATACAGCATGGGAATAACTTCCTTACAACCAAAAGTAGTTTACACGGCAAAAAGGATAGAGCTAAATCTGTACAGGAAATTCCAATTAGGCTTCCTACCATTTCTTAATTATAACTTTGTTTTTAAAATTTCAATTAATATACCTTCCCAAATTTGAGGAAGGTATTTCTATGAAAAGCTTATTTGTGTAAAATGTTTTTTATTTACATTATTTTGCTTTTTGGCATAACTGGATATGCCAAGAAAAAGTTAGATTTCTAGCCTGAATATGAAAGCTATCACTAGATGATTATTTTATTAGAAAATATTTCCTCGGCTATCTTTTTCGCTGCTTTTGATGCTTCCTCCTCAGTGATAATCCAGCAGCTCAGTTTTGTTAATTCTTTTCTTTTCATCCAATTTATCGTAAATGAAATTCCTTCAAACTAATGTCCGTTTGTCCTGCTTTTAGGATAAAGCACAGCTTTTTCGAGCCCCAATGCAAATTATAAAATGAACATTTGCTCTAAATCTCATCCCGAAGGGTTATTGGTTTCTATGGATTTTCCATCGGTATCGATGACAAAGCTTCTTTCCCTGTTTTGAAAATAACATCAGGGCGTATACATTTGTTTTTCCAAATTTTGAATCTTGGCGAGACACCTCTCCCTCATATCCTTTCTTATGTTTTTTGAAGAATGCGGAAAAGAGATTCTTCCCATAGAGTATCTATATCAAATAAAAGTGAGCAAATTCTCGCTTCCGTAGTTCAAACTCGGAGAATAATTGATGATGATTTAGCAATATCAACACCTTTGGTAGTCGCTGTTTTTCTGTCAAAACTATTTTTCGAAATGCTTCGCTTATTTCTATGTTTTCTAATTTCTTGAAATTCAAAAAGCAATCGGTCTAGTCTATCCTTCAAAGCATCATTTACAAAGATTTTCAGAATCTGTAATCCCTTGTACAAAATCTGATGCATAGATGATTCTGTCATAAACCTGATGCTCACAATAAACTGCTCCTGATGCACCAAATTCTGCTGAATATTTTTTGCAAAGCAGCTCTTTTAGCATTGATTGACTGGTTCTTTGATATCTTTATCAGTCCCTATTTACAATCCGTTCTATTTCAGCAAGATACATCTCAAACAGCCATCCAAAATAGAATGATGTCTTTTTGAGCTGGCTCCGAAACGGATTCCAATTCAATACGCAGACTTTCTCAGCATATTACAGTACGCCCGCCACAACTTTATCTGGCATCAGCCTTTTTATCAGCTGAAGAATCTCAATTTGGTCAAACCACCGACCGAATAACCTGATATAGTTCTTAAACAGAATTCCTTTATCAATGACTGTGTACATTTATTCTGATGCAGTTCATTAGTCTCTTACCATCGTATCAAAATGACATTTCTGAAAATTCCTGATTTATCATATTTTAATCTTGATGCTCAAAATTCTGTATAAACTTATTCTGCATGGTTTAACTTTATAAATAGATATAAAGGTTTTTCTATCCCATTTGTCATAGAAGTAATATGGTATATTTTTTTTATTCTAAAAGTCTTCAGGCGAAATTTTCAACGTTGTGTTTTATTTTCAACTGATTCAATAAACTTCTCCCAAAACTAAACTTATTTTCCTAAAATCTCCGTAGAAATATTCTCCAAAAGTGGAATATTTTATCTTTGAAAGTCTTTTCAAACCGTTTAAACTTGAATACCAATAAAATAATAAATGACCAATCTGATGATCTTTATCTATCAGCACCTTCTTCATTCGCTGGTTGATGGTTTTAAAAGCTCTTTAGTCCCACTTTTCCCACCTTTTGATAAATTTCATGATTAGATTAGGCCGCATTTGGGCCAGCGGTACCTTTCTCCTGGCGGCAGTATCCAGAGCCTCATGCCTGGTCAGCAGTGTCATCGTGTCTGATGATGTAGATATTATTCGAACAGAAACTTGACTCTAGAATAAGGCAGAACTGCCTCGTATGTTCTGATTTCGTCTTCCCAAAGGGTGATGAGCTCCCCAAAATAGCAGAAGATTACCACGATTGATTTCTTAATAATAAGGACATAAGGTTTTGTTCTATTATTTTCTTTTGGTCTTATTATTAATATAATTTAAAACTGCCCAAAACCTGTATATATAAATTCTAATCATAGAATCAAACTCTTATCAATATTACTAATAACTGATAAGTCTGGGAAAAACCTGTATAAATTATTTATACGATCACATGGAACATTATATCCTTGTCCTCGAGCCTCCTTTGTGTTTTATTTTATATTTTTGTTATCTGTGATTTTGTCACATACACCTCCCTATTACGAGTATGAAGGAAAGGGTTAGCTATTTTGCTTCAGTTTATTAAATCATTCCAGCCTTTATCAAAATCATAGATTTCAATATCACCATCTTGTTCTAGCAGTTGCCAACGTACAACTGCTTAAAAATCCCATCTTCACCTCAAATCATATTACCACCTTCTGCACTCCTGCCTTTATTCCCTTCCACAAAATCTTCGTAGCTCAAACCTGATGAAAAGTCGTAAAACGATTTGCCCCATTTTATCACTTCATACTCTTGTTGATTTCTTCTCTGTTTGTCTCTCCTTTTTCCTGTTGATGATTTCTTCTATAGAAACTTTCCATTTTTCTTGATGACTTTGGCCAGCGATTTTCTTCGTGTGGTAGGCTCTTCCTGTCCCTGAGCACCAAAAGTGACTTGATTTAATGAGTCGCTGTTTGTCCTGTGTTAGCCTATTAGTTCATTGATATTTTTTATAAGTTCATCGACATTTATTTGATTTCTGATTGGTCTAAAACTCTTCGAAATCAACAAAAGCCATTTTTCCAATTCTTCTTGTTATGCTTGGAATAGCTAGATTTTTGGGTTCTATTAAGCTCCTTTCAATTGTACTAAATATGGATTGTCATGTTTCTTAAGACTCCGAAATTTTAATAAATCCATCCCAAAAGCTTTAGGTTTTCATCAAAATCCAAATATTTATTACTTATTGGTTCTTCAGAAATTGTATAGAATTTACAGCATTTTCGCAAGGTTCTATATACTCCATATATCTCTGCCCGATTGTAGAAAAACACCTGGATTTTCTATTACTTTAAATTAAAACTAATCTTTATCACTCAAGTACCAAATCTTTTCGATAATAGAATCTAAAAACTGTAATATTCTCTCTATCTGCTGTCTATTGAATTTTTCCAAATTGAGTTCCATAATCCTTCTTTTTCAACTTTTGATTAGTTACACGCCTACAAAATCACTTCAGCTACAAATATACTAAAATTCCTCCCTAAACCATACAAAACCTGTTTTCTGAATTCATTTTTCTCCCTGAAAAATCAAATTCTTCCTCCCAAATTTGGAGGAAGAATTTTCTATGAAAACTATTTATTCTCATACTTCTGAAGTCTAGCATCTTGGACATTGTCTCCGCCTTTGCTGCTGACCGCCTGCTGCACCTGCATTTGGCTGTGCTTCGGCTTGAGCTTTGTAGAGTTCTTCAGAAGCTGCCATCCATGCTGCATCTAATGCTTCTGTTTTAGGCTTTGATCCTTCTATATTTTTCGTTTCATAAGCTGTTTTTCAACTCTGCTAATGCTGTTTCTATTCCTGCTTTTTGTCTGCAGAAAGTTTTGTCTCCAAATTCTTTTCAGCTGTTTTTTTCAGTTTGGAAAAATCAGTCCCATCAGCTTTGTTTATTACTTCTGCATCTTCTTTTTCTTCGCATCGGCGAAGCGTTTTTCTTCAGCTTCTTTTTCATTCTTTCTATTTCCGCTCAGAAAGTCCAGAAGCTTGCCTGAATCTTGATAGACTGCTCTTTTCCTGTTCCTTTGTCCTTTCGCTATGAAACACTAAGGATACAGTTAGCATCTATATCGAAAGTTACTTCAATTTGAGGAACACCTCTCTTGTGCTGGTGGAATATCTACCAAATCAAATCTACCGATTTCTTTATTGTCATTAAACATTGGTCTCTCACCTTGTCCTACTCTGATGGTAACTGCTGGCTGATTGTCCGCCGCTGTAGAGAACACCTCTGATTTTTCTTGTAGGGATAGTCGTATTCGCTTCGATTAGTTTTGTAAATACAGAACCCATAGTCTCAATTCTGAGAGAAAGTGACGTAACATCTAATAGCAATACATCTTTTCACATCTCCTGTCAAGAACTCCCCTTGGATAGCTGCACCGATAGCCACTACTTCATCTGGGTTTTACTCCTTTAGATGGTGCTTTTCCAGAAGAATTTCTCTACCGCTTCCTGGATTGCTGGAATTCTGGTAGAACCACCTACTAAGATAATTTTCATCAATATCAGAAACGCTCATTCCTGCATTAGCCAAAGCTGATTTACAAGGGCTCTATCGTTCTTTCGATAAGGTTGTAGAGCCAATTGTTCAAACTTCGCTCTTGTCAAAGTTTTTCACCAAGTGTTTTGGTCCAGAGCTGTGCAGCTGCATGTACAGGAAGTTGATTTCCGTCTTTGTAGAAGAAGAAAGCTCTACTTTTGCTTTTTCAGCTGCTTCTTTCAATCTTTGAAGTGCATAGGGTCGTTTTTAAATCTACACCTTCTTCGTTTTTAAACTCCTCTGCCATCCAGTCGATGATTACATTATCAAAGTCATCTCCTCCAAGGTGAGTATCTCCGTCTGTAGCTTTCACTTCGAAAGAAGCATTTCCATCCACTTCATACATCTCCAATACAGAGACATCATGCGTACCACCACCACAGTCAAACACTACTACATTCATGTCTTTTTGCCTACTTTGTTCTAATCCGTGTACAGCTGCTGCTGTAGGTTCGTTGATGATTCTTTCTACTTTAAGACCTGCGATTTCTCCTGCTTCTTTAGTTGCCCTGTCTTTGTGCATCATTAAAGTAAGCTGGCACTGGTAATTACTGCTCTTGAAACCTCCTGTCCCAAGGTAATCTTCAGCTGTTTTCTTCATTTTTGAAGAATCATTGCAGAGATTTCTTGTGTTGTGTATTCTCTCATCGTCTATTTTTACTTTTTACAGTGTCATTTTGGGCCACCTACCACTTCATACGGAACTCTTGAGATTTCTCTTTTATCTTTTGAGAACTGTGTTCCTATAGGAATCTCTTGATAGAATAAACAGTTTTCTTTGGGTTTGCTACTGCCTGTCTTTTCAGCTGGGTCACCCACTTTTCTTCACCATCCTCTGTAAAATGCTACTGATAGAAGGCGTGTTCTTTTCCTTCTGCATTTTGGGATTACTACTGGGTCTTTACCCTCCATTACTGCTACACATGAATTTGTTGTTCCTAAGTCAATTCCTATAATTTTGCTCATAATATTTTTATATTCTTTTTATTAGTAATTAGTTAATTTTTACACTTTGATTTTGTCAATAATCATACCACTAGAAATTTTCTTATGTCAATTTTATTTTATTTTTATGCCAAATTGACACTTTTTATTTTATTTTGTATGACTTATTTTGAGTTTTGTCACAAAAACTCTTCTCATCATCTAAAAATATTTATCTTTTGGGCATGATTTTTAGTAGCGATATCTGAAGGATTCACAAGCCCACCACCCTATACAGACATTGGAGTGTCTTTGAGGTATGGAGAAATTTCCTTTATCTACAAACGCTCTATTTTTCTTACTTTTACAGGATATTTCTTTCTCACTATTCTTGGAATGATGGTTTATCAGTACATTTTAGGTGATTTTGAATGGAAATATTCGTTTCATACGTTTCTTCCTTCGATACTGCTTTTCAGAAATCGTGACCAACCTTCCTTATTCCATTATCTGGATGATTATGGGTTAAAATTAGGAAACAAAGACAAAAATCGAAATGGACAGAAATAGAAAAGTAGAGAGCCTTCCATGGGAGATGATTCTATAAAACTCAGTAATAACACTGAAAAACAGCCAAAGTGATAAAAATACAATTATCAAGAAAAGACAATACGCCCTATCTCTACATCAAAGCTTTATCACGAGAAATACTCAAAGATAGCCATTCTCTAAGAATGGTTTCTACTTCTATTACAATTTTATAAATTCGCTCTATTTCGTGACGAAGCTTGTCCATCACTACTTTTCTTTTAATTTTCAAAGTAGGAGTAAGCTCTCCTTTCGATAGTAAATTCCTCTGGAGCAGCATGAATTTTTAATGTGCTCATAGGAAGATTTCGTCCTTTCTGCACCTCTATTATGATTTTTGGAATTTCTATATTCGGCATTTCAAGAGTTTCATTTTTCTGCAAGGTTCAGTTTTAAGATAATCCTAAAACTCATGCCAACTCCTGAGAAAGTGCCTCAAAAGTGGGAACGATGAACGATAGTCACATACGGTTTCCCTCAGCTACGACAAGCGCTTGTGAAATGCTTGGATGCGTCTGCAACGGGATTTCGATAGACTGCGGCGCGATGTATTTTCCGTTGGAAGTCTTCATCAGATCCTTTATTCCATCCACTATATAAAGATTCCCATCCTCATCGATACGTCAGCATCTCCTGTTCGGAAATATCCATCCGCAGTAAAACTTTCCGCTGTTTCCTCTGGATTTTTGTAGTATTCCTTCATCACCCCATCATACTTTCACCCAAAATCTCATTTTCTTCTCTATTTTTATTTCAACCCCTGGCAGCGCGAACTCCCACACTTCCCATGAGACGAAATTCACGGTTGGATCACGCTGTAACCGTAGCACAAGTCTCAGACAGCCCACAATCCCACAATTATAGGCATTCCTATGGCGGCGAAAACTCTGAAATTTCTTTTTCAGCATTGCACCCGCCCATAGGCATAAAAGCTGAGGTTTCCACCAAGTTCATTTCTGATTTTCTTAAAAACCAGAGCCGAATAAAAATTTATATTTCAGTCCTAATAAAACGGAATTTTTTCTCCTTTTCTTACTCTTTTCTGAGTATTTCACACCTCATTCTAAGTGCTCTACGGAAAAACTTCTTGTTTCAGACTGCTAGAACCTTCTATTTTATTAAGCAATACTTGATAAATTTTTCTCATAAAAGCCTCGGCACTGAACTACATTGCCCAAGGTTTTCACTTCTTTCAAAGCCTGAGAAACATCTTTTGGATTATCTAAAACCGCCACATGTCACCTATTGCAAAAACAAACGAAGACCATCCACGCTCAAAAATATGGCTCAGCGGGCAAAACGCCATAGAAACCTTGTTATGAAAGATTCTCTATATTAAAGAATCTTATGTGCTTTGAATCACAGCATAAAAATTCTTATGAGTAAGCACCACTCCTTCTGGTGTTCCTGTCGTTCCCGGAAGTATAAGTATTGTAGCTGCGCTATTTATATCTATATCCTGTATTGGAAATTCTTTATCGTATGCATCTTTCCATTTAGGAAGGTAGTATTCTTGTTCTGTAGGATTTTCCAGCTGAATCAGAAGAAATCACCTGTAAATCAGCAAAATTCCAATTTTGTTTAATTTCTCTAACAATCTCCAGCTGCTCTCTCTGCACCTACCAAAATTACCTTTATCTCTGTTTGTCTTAGGATAAATTCCACCTGTTCCTTACTATTCTGTAGCGTAAGATAGGCACCGTAATAGCTCCTAACGACTGATTAGCAAAATCCACCAACATCCCAGTCTTTGGAATTATCAGATCCCAAGTCTGTCTCCTGCCCTCATATACCAAGATCTAAGTGCATTAGAAACCTGGGCTAAATCCTCTCAAATTCCTCCAGTTCTTTGATTTTCCAAACTCCATTTTCCCTAAAAGACAATGGCTGGTAAAGTCCCCAATGGTTTTAATATTTTCATGAATTAATTTTGAGTACGCTCATACATATGTTATTAAGTATGTCAAAGATAAAATTTTAATTATATTACGCATCAAAAACATTATTTTTCAATTAAAAAACTAAACATCAAAATATACCATCTGCTCAACACTTCTATATTTAGACATAACATAATTTTTCTGTCATTTAAACATAAAATAAGAAAGTCCCCATGAAACTGAACTTTCTTATTTAAACTTTTTTCTTAAAAAACTTCATTTTACTATCAGCTTCACCCCTCACTGCGCCCCATAGAGTAATAATGCAGAGCAGGACACCCCTTTCTTTCAGCTCTTTACTCTGAGCTGCCATTTTCATTCTATTCCTACCTGTTTTATATCAGCAGCGGTTTTACATTTTGTAATCTCAATCACCAAATCATCTGGCAAATCCACCTTAAACGATGGATACTACATTAGCTGACTTTAGCCGTGATACGGGTTTCAGTCCTAGGGATTATCGGAATAGTGATGCCCTCTTCCCTGCATTTTATCCACGAATTCAAAGAATTTTTGATTATCAAAAACATCTGTGCTACCACGCAGTCCGCTCCATGCTTCTTGTTTTCTTCTAGGTTCATTATATCTGATGCAGACTCGCTGCCTCCATATGTTTCTCTGGATAACCACAGCAGCCAATGCAACTGGTCGGCGATGAGCAGTTCTATATTATGGTCAAGATAATCCCTATCGTTCATTTTGTTTGATTTGATGAACCAAATCAGAGGCGTGGGCATTTCCGTCTGGCTTAAAATAGGTCTCAGACTCATCACATCACCACGAAGCCATCACATTATCTATCTCCAAGAAGTCCAAGTCTATCGGAAATTCTCCGTTTCCTCCCTATTAAAGTCTCCACACAAGATATGCGGAATAGCATCTATATGATATCTGTTCTGAATTGCCGCACAGATACCCACTGTTCCTGGGCGTTTCTTACCACTCTCCTTTCCAATAGCCCTAGTCCTTTCATGCTCTACATACTCGTATTCTTCTCGTGAGGTAAAGTCACATTACTAAAACTAGATTATACTCCAAAAGAGGGTCTATAGCATCAAAAGAACAAAATTGATATTCCTGCCCTTTAAGCGGTGGAAATCTCAAACGAAAAGAGTCTTGCCATTGGCTTTTCTCTATGTGTTCTGTTACTTTCATGATTGTCTATTTTGTTGTTTATTTTTATTTTAAATCTATACGCTACCAAAGCTACGAGAATTATCTGATTCCGATTTAAAAACAGAAAAATCCAGCTAAGGCGTCTAATTGTAAATCAGCTTGGTTAGCCAGCATGTGACAGCAGATACCAATTATGTTTTGGCCTTGCAGCACCAAATGTTCCGTGGTCACTCCCAAAGTGCAGTCACTACCAGCAAAAGAATAGCCCAGCTAGATTTCCTCACTGTATTTTCAGTCACCAGAACTTTCCCATGCTGACAAGTGAGGCTGACCATTTCGTGCAGAAATTCATAATCCACTGCCAGAAGAGTTGCTCTAGCATTGACTCTATCTCCCTCCGTAGACAATCATCTTCCATGAATGTCCCACCAGTGTAAAAGTCAGGCTAGATTTTCTGCTGTATTAATAACCTCTACGTCACACTCAGGTGCAAACTCATTAAAGCGAGTATGCAATATCCTTTCCCAAAGTCTGTATCTCAAACGGATTTGCTTTCCTCTTTAGCATGATCCATAGCTTGAGCATCAGACCTCAGCGCAAATTCTCTAGACCATGGCAGTCCTCCTTCTATCTAGAAAACTCCTTCACAGTCACAGTGTTCCCTCGTGGTCGTCTCGTCCGTATTGATAGGGACTCTATTTCTGCCCTGCCCCTCAAACATTTTATTCCTAATAATAAGAATAATGCATACAAACTCTTTTCATTCTCTAACTCAAACTTGCTAAATACTTTGTTTTCCTGCCAAAATAGGACTCAGCCATTTTCTAGCAAATTCTCATCTACGACCCTTTCTTTCGGTATAGTCTTTCAGTTGGTCTTCACAGATTTTTACCAACACCAGAAAATATTTTGCCTTTGCATTAGCGAAATAATACCCCGAAACCGCTGCCGTAGGATACATCGCCAGACCAGCATCCATCAGCTCTGCATACCGATGGTTTCTTTCACTTTCAGAAGTTCCCAAATGGTAGCCCTTTCCAAATGGTCTGACACGCTGGATAGCCATGGGAGCAGGAGATACCTTTGTATTCTCATCTATCAACCCTCATTGCTAGAGGTCTCATCCGCTGCATATCCCCAGTATTCTTTTTCTTACTTTCCAATGCAGAAATTCCGCAAACGCCTCCGCAAACCTATCTCGCCAGAGCCTTCGCCATGATGGTAGAATAGTCATCATTTTGAGCTTCATAATATTTCACCAATTCATCCGCATGCCAAAACCAGCCGTCATCAGCGAAAGCACCTCATGAGTCCTGTTTCAGGAGCTTTTGAGGCGCTATAAAATCCGACAAAGCGAAATACTCCTTCCCTGCCGATTTTCAACTGCTGGCGAAGTGTTCGGAAAAACGAATTCTTCCCTCATCTTTTATCTAAAATAATATCATCTTGTCATTAGAATTGGCTGGAAAAAGCCCAAAAGTAGCCTTAGCTTTAAGCAGTTTTTCATTTAGAATTTTATCTAAAATCACCCAGCATCAGCCCAAGCTCCTAGAGCCTGTTCTCCTACTTTTTCATCTTCTAAAATATTTGGATATCTGCCGTGCAAAATCCCAGCTTCGGAAAAATGGAGACCAATCCACTGAAAGGAAGAAGCTCACGAAAACTCTGATCTTCAATCACTGTAATTCCTAATTTTTAGGCTTAATGATGGTTTCGTTTTTCCCAGTCTATTTTTAAATCTCTTTTCTCTTGCTTCCTCTATGGATACATATTCTTTGTCCGTCTGTCTTGCTAAAAATTTCTCCCTAAACTCATCATATTCTTTCTTAAGCTCTTGTATTCAGCAGATCTTTCTTCGCTCAATAGTGAATTTACAATATTCACCGTTCACGAGGCATCTCCACCATGCACGACCGTATTGCGGTATTTTGGCGCAATTTTCACAGCGGTATGGGCTTTGAGAGTTGTCGCTCCTCCTACCAACAGCGGAAAATCCAGATTTTGCCTGTCTAGTTCAGATGCCACATATTCCATTTCATCCAGACTCGGCGTAATCAAACCACTCAGCCCAATGATATCCACCTTTTTGTTCTATCGCTGTCTGAATGATTTTTCACAAAGGCACCATCACACCTAAATCTATGATTTCATAGTTGTTACATGCTAATACCACACCCACGATATTTTTACCAATATCATGGACATCGCCTTTCACCGTCGCTCAAAAAGAATTTTTACCATTAGAAGGCTTTGAAGTGTCTTTTTCTGCTTCTATAAAAGGCTCTAAATAAGCCACTGCCCGTTTCATCACCCTTTGCAGATTTTCACCACCTGACGGAAGAAACATTTTTCCACTTCCGAAAAAGGTCTCCCACTACGCTCATCCCAGTCATCAGATTGATTTCTATGACATCCAGCGGTCGCCTGCCTCCTTCAAAGCAGCATCCATATCTTCCTCTATGAATTTGTCCACGCCTTTTACTAGTGAATATGTAATTCTGTTCCTGCAAAGGCTGTTTTTCGCCAAGACAGGTCTTCTATTCTTTTCTTTTTGACTGATTTTACTTTTTCAGAATAATCTAGCAAAGCGCTCCGTAGCATCATCTCTTCGGTCTAATATCACATCTTCTACCAGCTCCAAAAGGTCTTTAGGGATTTCATCATAAACTTCCAGCATCGTAGGGTTTACAATTCCCATATTCATCCCTGCTTTTATGGCATGATACAGAAACACCAGAGTGCATCGCTTTCCCGCACCGCATCATTTCCTCTAAAACGAAAAACGAAACATTAGAAACTCCGCCGCTCACAGACACATATGGAAGATTCTGACGAACCCACCTTGTCCTTCTATAAAATCAATTGCATTTTCGCCTATGTTCCTCCATTCCGTAGCCACAGGGAAAAATATTAAGGTCAAAAATAATATCCTCTGGCGGGAAACCCACCTTGTCCACCAAAATTTTTATACGAGCGCTCTGCAATCTCTATTCTTCGCTGGTAATTATCCGTTGGCTCACTTCATCGAAAGCCATTACAATAACTGCCGCCGTATCTTTTTATAATTTTTCGCTTGTCGAATAAACTCTCTTCTCCTCTTTTAAACTGATGGAATTCACCACCGATTTTCCCTGAACCACCTGCAGACCAGCTTCTAAAATCTCCCAACGGGAAGAGTCTATCATAATCGGAATACGAGCAATGTCAGGCTCGGAAGCTATCAGATTAAGAAATTTCACCATTGAGAGCTTTTCCCATCTATCAGCCCATCATCCATATTTACATCCAGAATCTGGGCTCCTCCTTCCACCTGATTTCGGGCTATTTCTAAAGCCTCTGTAAAATTCCCTTCGCCTATCAGCCTCAAAAATTTCTTTGATCCTGCGACATTCGTCCGCTCTCCTACATTCACAAAATTAGATTCTGGCGTAATTACGAGCGGCTCAAGCCCTGAAAGTTTTTAAATATCTCATTGATTTTTAAATATTTAATGACTAATGACACTATTAAACTATATGGAATAGCAAACAATACATGAGCAAAAAAGGCCTTTAATACCAGCTTACCCCAAACATGCTGTTATATATCCTATTAACACGAGAAATATTTTCTGGTTTTTACATTTTCATAAGCATATCCATCCATCATCAAGTATTTATTGAAACCATAATATGTTAATAATATCCTTTTTGACAATTCATCATACCAATATGCTCCCAAAGTAACCAATATTACAATATGCACAAAACCCCAAAAAGTATCATCCAAAAATTGTTATTAAAAACTTTATTCAATTTTATACCGATAATTATTGGTAAAAATGATTGCTGCATCACAACAATATCGATTCCTTGCACTATATTCTCAATCATTGGTCTTTAGAATTTTATTCAAAATATATAAGCCTCAAAGTTAAGTTTTTAAAAACATAAAAAAATAGGAAGGTAAAATTTTACCTCCTATTCATATGAAACATTGAACAATTTTAAATTATTCTTTGATAGTAGCAATACTTACTCTGTTCCAATCTGGTTCTGAGAACATGTGACTAATACCTTCTCCTTCTAGCTACGATACGATCTCCATCAATTTTGTGTTGCTTAACAAGAACAGCTTTAACTGCTTCAGCACGAGCTTTAGCGATTCTTTCGTTAACCTCGATACTTCCTTCTGGTGAAAGCAAATCCTTTTGATGATAACTTTGCTCTTAGGATATTTCTTCATGTAAGTAGCGATTCTAGCTACATTCGGCTGCTGAGAAGGAGCGATGATAGTTTTTCCTTGTGCGAAAGTAACTACAGATTCTAAAGTTCTCTTAGTTTCTACTACTTTAGTTTCTATTACTTCTGGTTTTTCTGTTACGAGCTTCAGCTAATTCTTCTTCTAATTCGTGGATACGCTTTCTAGCATCTCTCAATTCTTCACGAAGTGGTCAGACTTATCTTCTACTGGTGCAGTCAGGCGCTTGAGCTGCAGTGATGTGTGAGCTCCGTTGCTTCCTTTAAATCTGTAAACAATTCCCTAAACTTGCTTGTGTAATGAGTTGTTGTTGTTAAGGCTATGAGCTTGCTGATCTGCAGGTGTCAAACCGTATAGGATTGATGGACTAAGTTTAATAGCCCAAGCTTTAGAAGCACCTAAGTTAAGCAAGAAGTTAGCACCAGCTTTAACAGTCATTTCATTAGAATCATTTCTACCTGGATAATATGAATGGAACCATCCTGGTCCAGCAAAAACTTCTACTTCAGAATGTACGAGGAGCTCCTTTTGTACCCAGCGAAGATGTTGCTAGGTTAAAGTTACCTAACATAGCCACATTAGTGTGCTCGATAACCAATGGATTACGATGTCCTGCTACATTATTGTTGATATAAGCAACTACCATCAGCACTAAGACGGAAGCTAGGAGAAATTTGTTTTCCTACTTACACCGAAGTTAAGTCTTGTAGACTTAAAGAAAGGATGATTTGTGGTTGGAGTATGCACCTACATTTACACCTCTACTTGCCAGTTGTCAAAAACTTACTGTTGCTAATACTACTTACACTTTGAGCATTAGCTGCTACTTGCAGCACCTGCTAACATTGTTGATAAGAAAATCTTCTTCATTTCTAAACTAATTTTTATGTAATTAATGGTGCAAATATACATTTTATTTTCAAAAGCGTATTTATTTTATGATTTTTAACTTTTTAAGTATTTTCCTTAGCTTATAGTTTTTGCAAGATCTACAATAGCCTTTTATATGTTCTGGCGTAGTCCCACAGCAGCCACCGATAATGTTTATCAATCCTTTTATCCAAATATTCTTTTTATTTGTTCTGCATGTCTGTTCGAGGGTTTCGTCATACTGTCCAAAAAGCATTAGGGAAGCCCAGCATTTGGGTGAGCAGAAATCCTAAAATGAGTCTGTGGAGCGATAGCCTCTAAATATGGAACAAGCTGTTTGCGCCCTAAAGCACAATTAAAAACCTATGCTCAGCAAATCCAAATGAGAGACCGAGATAAGAAAGCCTCTGCACGTTTGTCCGCTCAGAGTACGCTTAGAAGCATCGGTAATAGTCCTGAAACCATCGTAGGAATACGAATTCCTCTCTCCGCCTGATTTCATCAATCGCGAAAAGAGCCGCCTTTGCATTGAGCGTATCAAAACCGTTTCCACCAAAAGAATATCTGCTCCGCCATCTAACAGCGCCTCCGCTTGTTGTTTGTAAGCTTTTCTCAGTTCATCAAAGGTGAAATAGCTCTGTAGCCTGGGTCATTTACATCTGGGCTAAGACTGGCTGTTTTATTCAGTGGCCCGATAGATCCCGCCACAAATCTTGGTTTGTCTGGAGTTTTAGTGGTGTAATCATCACAAGCTTTTTCGGGCAGTTTTGCAGATTCTATAATTGAGCTGATAAACAAAAATCCTCCATATGATAGTCTGCCATCGCAATGGTCGTGCTGGAAAAGTATTGGTTTCTATAATATCCGCTCCAGCCTCCAGATACTGTCTGTGATTTCATCTATCACGCTGGGCTTGGTGATGGACAGCATATCATTATTCCTTTTCACAGGATATGCCCAGTCCCGAAACTGCTCTCCACGATAGTCTTCTTCGGTAAGATTATACTTCTGAATCATAGTTCCCATGGGCTCCATCTAGAATCAAAATCCGATGCTCCAATGCATCATTTAGTTGTTTTGTATTTTTCAAGTTTATTTTATTTAAATCCCTATTCATTTATTTATCAACAACTTTAATAGAAAAACACTCAATATTCTTAAAAGAAATGAACATTGTAAATCCTATCCTTCTTCATTTCGATAAAACTCTAATGCTTTTCCCAACTATTGAAAAATCTTAAATTTCTACTCCAAAAGCTTTGTTTCAAATCTGCAATAATATCTTCTACATTTTCCAGCCCTACCGAGCAGTGAACCAGCCCTGCTATGATGCCCACTTCGTTTCTTTCTTCCTCGCTTAGTTTAGAGTGAGTAGTAGAAGCTGGATGGGTTACTATGGTTCTAGTGTCGCCTCAATTAGCTGATAATGAGCACATTTTGATTTTATTTAAGAAATTTCTTTCCGCCTTCTACACCGCCTTTCACTTGAACGCTATGATGCTTCCACCCAATTTCATTTGTTTTGGCAACTTCATGGTTTGGGTGTGATTTCAAAAACGGATATTTCACAAATTCTACATTAGGATGTTGTTCTAAAAACTCTGCTACTTTCAGCGCATTTTCGCAGTGTTTCTCTACTCTTAGAGCCAATGTTTCCAATGATTTAGATAAAACCCAAGCGTTAAATGGTGACATTGCCGACCCTGTATTTCTCATAAAAAGATAAATTTCACGAATCAAATCCGCTCTACCCACAGCGACACCACCGAGGACTCTTCCTGTCCGTCGATAAGTTTCGTAGCTGAATGCACCACAATATCAGCTCCGTATTTTATAGGCTGCTGGATGTATGGTGTAGCAAAACAATTATCCACCACGAAAAAGCAAATTATGCTTTTTAGCGATTTTTCCCATTTTCTCCAAATCCAAAACTTCTATCGCAGGATTGGTAGGAGTTTCCAGATAAAGAATCTTGGTCTCTGGGCGAATGTATTTTTCTATATCTTCCTCATGCGCTTCGAAATAAGTGGTATTGATATTCCACTTCGGAAAGTATTTCGTAAAAAGTGTGTGTGTAGAACCAAACACCGAACGGCAGCTGAGTATGTGGTCTCCTGCTGAAAGCAGAGAAGCCAGTGTGCTATATCGCTGCCATTCTCCGTAGCGAAAGCATAACCCGTTTCTGCGCCTTCCATTTTGGCTATTTTATCGACAAATTCAGTTACATTTGGGTTGGTAAATCTACTATAAAGATTCTTTGGTTTTTCCTCCGCGAAACTCGCCCGCATATCCTCTGCATCCTCAAAAATAAAACTTGAAGTAAGGTATAGCGGCACAGAATGCTCATCATACTGAGTTCTTTCTGTCTGTGTACGAATAGCAAGTGTTTCGAAATTTTGTTTATTGTTTTTCCATGTTTTTATTGTTTTTTATGATAAATTCTTTTCCAAATGAAAATAAGAAAATTTCAATCTGATCTGGTTCACATTCCAGCTCCTTTGAAAGTTCACTCATTTTCTCTAAATACCTAGAATACTCTTTTAACAGCTTTTCTCTGGTTAATGTAGATAATTGATCTAATTCTAATATTCTTTTCTATTAATCACATTCAGAATTTGGTTATCTAGAAATAAGCGCTTTAAAACCGTCTATTTTAGCATTTAGAAAATATAAAAAAATTTAGACATTGTAGATATCCATAATCCTTTTATTTTTTTGAAACATCTCCAACTAGTTCTTCTGTTGAAACATTATTATTCTTATACTTTTTCTAAAATTATTTTTAATTCTTTCCAAATTCTCTTTTTCCAGTAGTATTTTCTATATTGTTTCCCCTTCCTCTGGTTGGATACCCCATAACAGCACTTTAAAAATAAACTCTTCTATTGATTCAGCATCTTCAAAAAGCTTTTCTCTATTTAATCTTACCATTTTTACCATTTCCATAAGCAGAAAAAATTTTTTTCTAAATGATAAAAATGTAATTTCACCCCAATTTTTTTCTTTCTATAAGAAATGATTGTTTTTTTATATGGGAAACTGCGAATAAAAATCCTTTATACTCAGAAAATACTAATACTCTTCTCTTCAAAAAGTCATCTTCTTGTTTTTCCTTTCCTCCGCGTTCATTTAAATAAGTATTTATTAAAAATTCTACTTTCCCTCCAGCTCTGCCAGCTCATCCTCATCCAAATCTTCTTTTAGGATAATCCCATAATCTGGGTGTATCACATAGAGTCCTTTTTTTCTAAATCTTGTGCATATTTCTCAAAAATCTTTCAGAGATTGTGCTTCTATACTGCGGTCTGCATCATCATGCCACATTTGGATTATCTGCCCTCGTCTTCCTTCTTTTTGAAGGGTCTAGGTCTATCATTTTACCGTTACCTCCTCCATCGGCTGTCAGAGAAATCCATTTAGGATTCCACCAAAAATCAGGTTTTATCCCTCTTCTGGGCTGCAGCCATAGTCTTTATCATCTTCTGAAAAATCACCACCATCATATAATTCTTTCCAGATTTTATATTCATCTATAATTCTATCAATAGTGAGCCACTCTTCTCCCCATTAGACAATAGCCTTCTTTTTCTCCATTATGAACGTGGTAGATTTCCTTAAAATCCTCTGGCAGAGCATATCCTAAAACTTCTTCCAACCTTTCAAAAATCCTCCTCTGTCGCTCCATCATTTAATTGATATTCAAAAAATCATCCTTATATTTTTTTCTTGCAAAAATATTGATTTGCTTTTTCTATTCTTTCAAGAATTTCTTTCATCTTATCTTGTTTAAACTTAAAATTTAATTAATAAAATTTACTATAATTGATTACCAATTTCACTTTACCCAATTGGCAAATATTAACAAAAGTCTCAATATATCACCGAAAAACTCCTCTTGCTGTCACTTTCGCACCTGCCCCTGCTCCCATGATAACTATTGGGTTTTCTCCGTAACTCTCGGTATATATTTCAAAAAAATAGAATCCGAACCTTTCAGCTGTCCAAGTGCCGAACTTGCAGGAACAGACACCAGTTTCACATCCAAAATCCCTTTATCTTGGCTCAAATCTCCATGTAAATCTCCCTACATAGCGAAGCACATGATTTGGCTCTTGATTTTCTTTAATAGACTGATATTCAGCATCTAGCTCTCTAATCTAGAAATAAACTCATCTTTTTCTATTTCTCCCAAATTCTCTGGGATAAGGTTTTGGATATTGATATCGCTGAATTCATTAATTAAATCTAATTCTCTTGCCAAAATAAGCAGTTTTCTAGCAACATCATTTCCGCTCAAATCCTCACGAGGGTCTGGCTCAGTAAATCCTTTGTCCATTGCTTCTTTTGACAATGGTAGAAAATTTCTCATCGCGCACCGAAAAAAATTATTAAAAATATAGCTGAGCGACCCCGAAAAAACACCTTTTATTCTCGTAATATTTTCTCCCTGAAAGGTGGAGAAGTTTTATCGTGTCTATCAGCGGCAACCCTGCTCCCACATTGGTTTCATAGAGATATCTTTTCTTATTTTTATCCAAGGTTTTTCGCAGATTTCTGTACTCCTGTATCGGTAAAGTATTGAAAAATCTTATTGGAAGAAACAATGTCAAAACCATTTTCCACGAAAGTCGGATAATTCTTTACAAAATCTTTACTCGCCGTATTATCCACTAAAACCAAGTTTTTCAAACTGATTTTCTTTTTACAAACTGAAACAAATCCTGCAAAGTGTTTTCCGCACTGCCAAAAAGCACTTTTTGTCGCCAGTCGCTACCAAAACCACCTTTATTAAACACTATATTTTTAGAATTCGCTATCGCTATGATTTTCAGATGAATACGCTTTCTATTCTGAATATCATATGAAGAATCAAAAATCTGCTCTATCAGCGTACTGCCCACATTTCCATGCCCTACCAGCACCAAATGCACAGTTTTCACCTTTCCAAAAATCTCAGTTTCTACAATGTTTTTACCTTATCTACTTGATTGTCAGAAACTACCAAATTAACCCTTCCTGCTGATGCTACCTGATTGAGAAGCAGAGGGAATATTTTATTTTTTTGTAATTCCGAAAAGAATTTTTTTGGAAATTATCCGTTACCAAACCTATAACAACCAGATTATCAATACTATAAATCTGACTAACGATTCCACTTTTCAGTTTCCTTTTTCAAATTCTTTTTCTAAGGCTTTCCACCGCTGTTTCTGCCTGATGCTCATCCACCAAAAACAGAAATTCCGTTTTCTATCGCCTGCTGAGAAATCACCCCTACACTGACTCCGCATTCTGCAAAGCATTAAAAAAATACGAGAATCTATCCTATCTGCCCCAAAAATCTCTCCCTTCGAAAATTAACTATCGCTTTATTTTTGTAAATCGTGATTACATTATTTTCTTCCATATTATATCGTAGTTGATTTTTATATAATTTTTACCTAAAAATTTCGTTTAGCTGTTCATATTCCATCAAAAAGGCATCATGCCCGTGGATGGATTTTATCTCGTGATGATACACATTTTTACCATTATTTTTTTCAGAAAAATCATAAGAATTTTTAATCTCAAAAGCAGGATAATGTAAATCCGAATCCACTCCTATGAGATGTATTTCCGAATTGATTTTAAGCAAATCTTCTTCCTTAGCATCAATAGTTTTAAGGAGCTGATTCATAAGCCGATATGCCTTTATATCAAACCTATTATCCAAGGCTGTTCCATGATAATTGAGCCAGTCGTGAGATTTTTAGAATATTCTTTTGGTCGTCCTGTTCGCTCTTGAAATCTCTGATTAAGAGACTCTGGCGTACGATAGTTGAGCATCGCATGAATACGGGCTTTTCGAGTGGTCTATCTTCGCTTTCGAGCAGAAATTCCTGCACCAGACACTGTGAATGCAGCCAGTCCGTTGTCTTATAATCCGTAGCCACAGGAATGAATTTTTAGCTAAATGAGGTGCTTCGCAGAGCATTTCCCAAAGCGATAGACCCACCAACAGAACCTCCCACCAAGGCATAAAGCTCATCTATTTCAAGGTTTTCCAACCCTAAAACGAAAAGCCTCGCCATGTCTTTTGCGGTAAAGTTTTTATAATTGTCAATGAAAAACCATCATAGCCATTCCCGCCACATTAAAGCAGACAACGGTATATTTTTGTAAATCTATCACACTCCCATACCCCGAGGGTTTTTCCACCAGCCCTTTTTCGCCGGCCACATTAGAATTTCCTGTAAGGGCGTGATTGACCAAAATCACTGGCGCTGTATGTAGTTTTTGACCAAATGACTTGGTAACTCAGCGGGAAGTTAGTATACAACATCCCTACTCTGAGTAGTGAAATTATCTATTTTAAGATGATTAAGCAGCGAACTTTCCAATTTTGTTTAATTTTTATTCTTGAAAATGCTACTTTATTGAAAAAAATGTAGTGTTCGTTATCTCCCTCTTTTAGCGAGTAGAATTTAGCACCTTCTCCGCGAGTATCTGGAGGGTTGCTAAGGTTTCACAGAGTCTAATCTCTCCACCTTTCTTGATAACATTTTCAAAATTATTGACTAATGTGAGACAAATATAATACGATTTTTGATTTTGCAAGATATAAATTTAGAAAAATTACTCTTTTTCCTGTATAGTAGTTATAATCTTTGATAATCTTATCTATAAACTGCTTTTCAGTAAGTTCTCTGTGGTCTATTTCTAGTTTAAGGATTTCTTTTATTTTATTGGACAACTGACGCAAAAATAATCTTGTCATAGGTCATCACAGCTTTTCTGAAAATTAGACTTTATAATCCTCATATCATTATCAGACAGCAGTACAACTTGCGGAAAACTCAGGGACATAGTCCTGCTGAAGGTTTTCTAAAATTGTATGAGAAATATTGATTTTTGATTTTTAAGGAAATCACCGCTGTTCCAGAGACCATTCCTCCGAATCTTTGATTATTTTTAGAGCCAATAACCGTGATAAGCCCACTATTCCCACCATTAAGAAAAATATCTACAATTCTGAAAATCCAACGGATAAAATAATCCCCCAAAACTCGCCTGATAACCATCTATTTTACTACTCTGATTTTTCACTATTTTCTTTCCCAAAAGTCTGCCCTCCATCAGGCTCTCACAGACCAAAGTATAAAGATGAACCGGCAGGGTAATTATCCCAAAAAAGCCATCACAGTCCAGTCATCCCAACCTTTCAGCACATTATCTACATTTAAAAACCTTGTATAGAATGACAAAAGGGACAATTAGATAGGCAGCTTTGATAATCATATCAATGAAAAAGCCAATATTCTATCTCCTATGCTAGCAATATTAAAAATTAATATTTACATTTTGTGATGTATTTATTGCAATTTTAGACATATTTTTACTAATTTAGCCGAATTATGAGAGAAGTATTAGGCAAAAATAAAGAAAAATGGTTGGAAATAGAGCAGGTTATTGATGGAAAAAAATTAAAAATCCAGATGACCTGTCTCTTTATATATAAAACTTAGTGAATGACTTTGTCTTTTCGCAGACTTATTACCCAAAAAGTAACACTACCATTTATCTAAACCATCTCTCCAGCCAGATTTTTCAAAAATCTACAAAACCAAAGAATAAGAGCAAAACAGGCTTTTATATTTCTTCAAAAACGGAAGTTCCTCTTTTTGGTGTATGAAAATTATAAATTCTTGCTTTACGCTTTTTGTTTTTCTTGATTTTCACGGGAATAGGCGTTTTATCGGCTCATTATGACACTACATTTGTAGAGCTTATTTTAGGGAAGGCTATGTAAATATGACCATAGAAAACATAGAAAAAGGGCAATGCCGTGGGCGTTTATCAGCAGGGCTCCAACTTTGGGAGTGCTGTTGCCATTATTCTAAACAACCTCCGTGTGGGTAGCTAACCTATTTATTTTTAGGGGTTTTTGCAGGGCTGGGAACACTGCTTTATTTCTTGTACAACTGCATTATGCTGAGGGGCATTTTCAGTATCTATCAGCATGGGGCGCTGGAGGACAGCTTGAGAGGCATCTGGATTCATGGGGTTTTGAGATTTTCAGTATGGTAGTAGAGGCTATGGCAGGGCTTATGCTGGGGAGTTCTATTTTGTTTCGAAAACTTATTCTAGGTTTAATTCCTTTAAAAATAGGAGCAAAAATGCCATTAAAATATTTCGTCAGCACCATTCCTTTTACTATTATTGCAGGAATTTTTGAAGGGTTTCGTTACCCGCTATGCTTTGAAAATGAACTGAGTTTTTCAATTCTATTTTTGATTTTGGGAATGCTAGCGTTCATTGAGTTTTTATTATTTTGTGTATCCCTTATTATGTTAATAAAAAATTAAAAACAATGTTTGAATTTTTATAAGAGAAGAGATTTCGCGTTTGATTTCTGATTCTTTTTGCTTTTCTTCAAAATCTATGGAAGAACTATTTTAGAATTATTTCTATGATAAACGGGCTGCATACTGATACTGATGATGGTGCTGGCAGTGGTGGGCTACCGCGAGTTTTTCTCAGATGTCGTTCTAATATGGAAGGACAAAGCCGATATTTTTGAGGAATATTTCGAGCAGAATATAGGAACTTCTGATTTTAACTAACATCACTGATTTTCATTTTGTTTTTGGCCAGCGGCTATTATCAATTATTGTTTCCTGTGCTGTATATGAAAAGAGCCAGCGAGAACGGGAAATACAGACATCAAAAGCTGATGAAATACTGAACGACCTAAAGAAAGAAAAATGCAGGAAAATTCTTATCTTATTTTTAGGATTATTATTTATCATTTTTCCTTTGATTGTGATCGTTTTTGGTATCAGTTTCTTATTGGTTTCTTACTGATAGGACTGATTTTTGATTTTCTTTTTGGCTCTATGTACGATAGAATGCTGATCAATTTTCCTAATCAGTTTGATTATCTCCCACACGGAACGAGGCTTTTTGGTTCTCTATCCTATGCCATCTCTGCTCAGTTTAACTATCCGAAACAGAGAAGGCAAATCACCTTTTTGGAAAGTATTGGGGCTCTGACAGTGGTTACATATCTTATCATACAAATACTGTAATTCTATATTTACCTATTATCCCTATGTTTTTCTCCATATTAGGGGGCTTTGAGTGTGAGGAGATAGAACTTGATCCAGATAGTGGCAGCAAACTGCTTTTGCATTGATTATCATTTATGCAGTGGTGATGTTCTTGTAGTTTTTAGTGAATAATTTGATTTATGTAAAATGCTAGGGCTGATGTACTCATGACAACCGCACGGACCTTCATAGAAGAATGGATTTATCTGAAATAGAAAACTATTGGACGGAATGAGATTTAAGTTTGTTTGCACTTTTAATTTTCTTCAGCTGTTTAGGGCTTTTTCAAGGGACAGGCTTCAACAGATGAAATTGGAATCGGATGATCCTATCGAGCAGATCTTGGATGATTATACCTATCGAGCGGAAAATGGATTCCTTGCTGAGCTCCATGAAAGGAGACTGATGATGTAATTTTCCTAAAACCTTTTCCAGAAAAATTATAAAAATAAGTATAAGTCCGAAGAATTTGACTATACTGCTACCAAACCCAAAGAATCTATTTGGGATAAAAACTACAAAGAAACTTTTTGAGAACTTTTAGAATCTATTTTTGGGAAATATCGATTCCAACAAACCGTTTTGATTTTCGCGGAAAATGCACTCTATTTCCTAGCCATTGTGATCATAGGGTTTTGTGCTTTATTTCTTGATAAAAATTCCTTATCTCGAAAGAGGGCAACTTCTTCTTTGGAAAGAAAAACAAAAAAATCAATATAGAAACGCATGAACTTCATGAAAATATCCACGAAATCAACTTCATGGACAGCATCAAAGACTATGAAAAGAAACCGTGATTTCAGATATGCTGTGAGGTATCAGTTTCTCTGGATTCTAAAGATATTAGCAGACAAAAACATCATAGAATGGAATCTGAAAAGAAACCAACCGAGACTACATGACCGAAATCAAAGAAAACAACTAGCAAAGAAAATTCCGAGATAGCCGCAAAAATATTTGATTATGTATGGTATGGTGAATTTGAAATTGATGAAAAATTCCTACCACAAAAATGAAAAGAAAAATGGTCAGTTTTTCATGAAAAATATAAGCTGAATGAATAAAACATTTAGAATTTATGGAATAATACTCGTCATCATTTTGGTGATACTGGGGACTGCTGGAAGTCAATAAAACCGAGGTCATAGACTGGCGGAAGAATTATGACATCCATAAGAAAACTCCTTCGGGCTGTATGTTTTTCAACCAAGAAGTAAATGGACTTCTCAAAAATGTAGAGCGCGTGGAGGTTTCTCCGTTTAACTACTACAAACAAAATCCTAACCTTCCCGCTCATAACATTCTGATTTTCAATAAACACTTTGATGATGAGTCTTGGAAAAAGATTTTAGAGCAGACAGGAGCTAATGTATTGGTGATCAGTAGTGATTTCTACTCCTGCCTGACACCATAAAAAGGTATGATGAGTATATATATATCAATGACGAAGAACAGACCCTTCGCCTATTAGACAAAAACTGAAAAACAGAAATCTTAATAGACAAAAACTCCTTCGAGAACAGGTTTTCACAGAAAGCTGTACTCCAGATCAGAAAATCTTTTAGGGCTACATCGAGAGTGATAATAGCAAAGTCGGTATCAATTTCATCCAAGTTCCTTTCGGAAAAGGTAATTTTTATCTTCATTCAGAACCGCTTATTCTGACCAATTACCACCTCCTAAAACCCGAAGGGACATAAGTATGTAGAAAATGTATTTTCATACCTTCCGAATGAGAAAACTATCTGGTTTTACAGAAATTACAATAAAAGAGAGAATCCCAGTCGCCGCGAGTTTATCCTTCAGAATGACAATCTCAGACACGCATGGCAGCTGCTACTCTGGTAGGGATTACTGCTTTTTGCGCTATTTAATATTAGAAAGAAAAACAGAGAATAGTCCCTATCATAGAACCTCTGAAACTAAGTCCGTAGAATTCGTGAAAAGCATCAGAAACCTCTATCTACAAGAGGGATCACGCATGACATGGCTCTGAGAAAAATCCAATATTTCCTCAATAAAGTAGAGATTGGATTTAATGATTGATACTCAGTATCTGGATGATAATTTCATCAAAAGACTACACCTAAAAACAGGGAAAAACATAGAGCTGATAGGAAGCCGTTGATTTAATAAACAAAATACAAAATCAGCATATCTAAGTAAAACACTCTGATTTGAGCGAAAAATAAACGAAGTTTTAGATAAAATTTAAAATCATAAAAATGGAAAATATGAAAATGAACACCCCGAAACTCCAGCTACACAGTTCCAGTCAAGAATAGATATGACAGAACTCCGCGAAAGTTTAGATAAAAATAAAAGCCGAAATAGGAAAAGTCATCGTAGGGACAAGAGAGCATGATAGAACATCTCCTCGCTGCCCTTCTTTCTAATGGGCATGTCCTGATAGAGGGTGTCCCAGAGTGGCAAAAACCATCATGCCAAACTCCTTTGCTAAGACTATCTCTGTGGATTTCAGCAGGGATACAGTTCACACAGACCTTATGCCTTCGGACATTTTGGGAACATCTGTTTTCAATATGAAAACCTCTGAATTTGAGTTCAAAAAGGACCTATTTTTCTAATTTCATCCTTATAGATGAGATTAACCGTTCTCCTGCAAAACTCAGGCAGCACTTTTTGAGGTGATGGAGGAAAGACAAATCACCATGGACGGCACCCGCTATGCGATGAAACTTCTTTCTTGGTGGTGGCTACCCCAAAACCCGATAGAACAAGAGGAACTTACCGACTTCAGAGCCCAGCTGGACAGATTTTTATTTAAAAATAAATGTGGCTATCCTAATCTGGAACAGGAAATTACCATTATCCAAAACCAGCATCAAGACAAAGTCTTCGGACAAAACAGTAGCCATCAATACCGTAATCTCAGGAGAACAGCTGAAAAGATTTCAAAAACCTTGTAAAAGAGATTAGTGTAGAGAGCCTCATTTGATAGAATACATCGCGAAACTGGTTTATCAACACTCGTGAAAAACCAATTCCCATATTTAGGCGCTTCACCGAGAGCGAGTTTGGCTCTTCTTACGGCTTCCAAGGCTTTTGCAGCGATAAGAGGAAGAGATTTCGTAACTCCAGAGGACATAAAAGAAGCCAGCTATGCAGTGCTTCGCCATCGTGTAATGGTTTCTCCTGAGAGAGAAATGGAAAGGGCTTACCACAGATGAAATCATCAGACAAATCTTTAGAAAATATAGAAATTCCTAGATAATTAGTATCTTTGCTGGAAGATAAAATTTTTCTTTATGAAGAATTTAGAAGTAATTGCATTGATAAAATTCAAGGCTGAACAAGTATCCGAAATCCTTGACAGCTTGAAAAGTTTTTAGTAGAAGAAAGCCGAAAAGAAAAAGGCTGCATCAAGTACAATCTGATAGAAGATATAGATACTGAAGGGCATTTTATCATGAGTGAAACTTGGGAAAAGCCAAGATGCCCTAGACGTGCATAACCAGACGAGACATTTTATCAATTTCGTAGATTTGGTCAAAGAAAAGAATGCAGAAGTGATTGTTTATAAAGGCAATAATAAATTTCATTAGAAATTCAACGAATAGAACCAATTTCTATTCGTTTTGTTTTTCTACAAAATACACCACACGAGCCCTATGAATGAGCATATATTTGATTTAATAGAAAAATACCAATCGTAATGTTTTCCTTACAGGGAGGGCGGGAACAGGAAAAACCACCTTTCTGAATGATTTCGTGAAGAAATCTCGGAAAAATCATATCATAGTGGCTCACAGGCATCGCGGCTATCAATGCCGAGCGGTGTCACCATCCACTCTATGTTTGGGCTGCCTCTCAGGCCTTTTGTCCCTACAGTAGACAGGATAGACTGCTAATATTGCTAATAACATTTCAGACCTGCTCCCTCATTTCAGATACAGAAAAGACAAACTAAAAACTCCTGCGCGAGGTGGAAATCATCATCATAGACGAGGTCTCTATGCTCAGAGCCGATGTCCTAGATATGATGGATTTTGCCCTCAGGACAGCCAGAAGAAATCAGCAGAAATTCGGAGGCGTGCAGCTGCTTTTTCGTGGAGATTTATTCCAGCTTCCGCCTGTTTTACGGGAAGACAGCGAGTATATCCTTCAGCGGTACTACTCCTCTCCTTTTTCTTTAATGCTAAGGCTTTTGGAGGAAATGGACTTGCTAACGATAGAGCTGACTCGAGGTTTTTTTAGACAAAAGACAAAGAATTTTTAGACCCTGCTGAATGCCATTCGTGATGGAAACAGCAAATTGGTGGATTTCAATAAATTAAACGAAAGGTATTTCCTGATTTTGAGCCTAATGGAGAGGCTTTTCGTTCATCTCTGTTCGCATAACAAAATGGCGGACAGCATTAACCAAAAAGAAAATCAACGAGTTAAAAACGCCTTCTTTTTCTATAACGCTTCTGTTTTCGGAGACTTTTAAAGGAAAATATGTTTCCAAATGATGAAACTTTGGAACTAAAAAGTCGGCGCGCAAGTGATGTTCATCCGAAATGACACCTCTGGCGACAGAAAAATATTACAACGGCAAACTTGCCGAAATATCACGCCTCACAGAAGATAAAGTTTTTCGCAATTCTGGATGGAAGCAATGAGGAACAGGGAAATAAAAAGAAGTCTGGGAACAGAAAAATACACCATAGGCGAGGACAAACAGATAAAAGAAGAAGTCATAGGAAGCTGAGCAGCTGCCTCATCCGTTTGGCGTGGCGAGTTACCATCCACAAAAAGTCAAGGGCTCACTTTTGACAGGCTTATCATAGATGCTGGGCAGAGTTTCACCTCTGGGCAGGTCTATGTGGCGCTTTCACGATGCAGGACTTTAGAAGGGATTTATCTAAAATCCAAAAATCACGCCTTCGGTTATTTTCAAAGATGATAGATATCTCATTTTCAGGAAGATACAAAAGGCGAATGACAAATAGAACAAATCATAGAGGCTGAAAAATACCATTACAGCATCAAAAAGTCCTGAAATACACCGATTGCTGGCTGGTTCTTACAATCTCTGGAAGATTGGTACGATATTGCGAAAAAGCTCAAAGAAACTCAGCGAAGAGAAAACTCAAAACTCTATATATCTCACTGAAAAACCAACATAAAAGAATTAATAAAAAGTCTGTAGAAAAAATTTGAGAAAAATCCTGCTTCAAAAAGCGACCAAATTCACGCACGACAAGAAGAATGGCAGGAAATAGAAAAGAAAGCAAAAGGGGAGTCCATTTTTCTTTGAGGAAAAATAAAAAGACAAGATTTTTGAGCCTTTGAAACAATTTTATTCCGAGACAAAAACGAAAAAGGCCTTAAAGAACATAATGAATTTCTCAAAAATCTGGCTGAGTGATACGGAAGATTATTTAAATGATTTGAAATTAACGAAACTTTTTAGAAACCGAATTATTCGACGCTGATAAAGATGAAAAATCAGCACAAAAATCGCGAAAAATTCCGACTCACATCATCACCTACAAACTCTTTGAAGAAGGGAAAAACATTGATGAAATAGCCAAAGAAAAGAGCCCTCACACCCAGCACCATCGTAGGGACATCTGGCTACAATTCGCTGATCAGGGCGTTTTGGATTTAACCAAAATTATAAGTTCCGAAAATAAGTATTTTTGAGAAAACTTTTAATGCACAGCCGCAAAACAGCCTGAATGAATGGAAAGAAATCCTCCCAGATGATTTTGACTATCACGAGATTAGAGCTACTTTGGAATCATTACAAATACCTGAGCAATAAGGAGTTATAATTTTATTTACATTTTACACGAAATATGAGCAACAGCACTATCATAAAAAAATTATTTTTCATCGGACTGAAATTTAAAAAGTGGTTCATCATCACTTTGCTTTATTTCCCTTGCAGTGGCGTTTATCTCCACCTACCGCCCTATTCTTACCAAGAAATAGTGGATCTGGTCATCATCAAAGAAAAAGCCGAACAGAGCTGATGAACGGGATTTATCTGCTATTAGGGATGGTTCTTTTGGAAACTTTCCTGCAAGTGATGCTGTATTATCTTTCTAATTTCATTGCTCAATCGGTAATTCGGGACATCCACGAACGCCTTTATGCAAAGCTGATTCATTTCAAAACTTCATTTTTGACAAAAACTCCGATTGGGAACTTGGTCACTCGTGCCGTGGAGATGTGGAAACCGTGGCAGTGGTCTATAGGATGGTTTTCTGATGGTTTTTGGTGATGTTCTTCGTGTGGTGATGATCATCAGGACTATGTTTATGGTGAATAAGGAACTCAGCTACATTGTCCTGCTGATGCTTCCTCTGATGTATCTTATCACAGATTTTTCAGAAAAACTAAAAAATCTCGTTTTCACTGAACGAAATCTTACTTCTGTCCAAAACAGTTTCGTGCAGGAAGACTGGCTGGAATGTCCATTATCCAAGTATTTAACTGACAGAAAGCAGAATTTGACAAGTTTGACAAAATCAATATAGAACTGAAAAATGCCTTACTGAGAAAACGGTATTTTACTTTTCGCTTTTTCTTTCCCGTTGTGGATTTACTCGCCTCGCTATTTTATAGGCACTCATCTTGGTTTATGCGGGTTATAATGTTATCAATGGCAAAGAAGTGGGCGCAGGTGATATCATCGCTTTCATTCAGTTTATTTCATTATTAGTCAGACCATTACGACAGATAGCGGATAGATTTAACAATATCCAAAGAGGACTGGTAGGAGCCGAAAGGGTTCTAAAAATCATGAACGAGGAAGAAAACCTTACCCGAACAAAGGAACCATCAAAAAAAGAATCTTTTGGAAGGAAAAAATAGAGTTTAGAAATGTAAAATTCGCCTATGATGAAAAGCAGCAAGTCCTGAAAGGAATCAATTTTACTGTAAATCCAGGCGAAATGGTGGCCATCGTAGGGTGCTACCGGCGCAGGAAAAATCTACCATAATAAGCCTAATTACAAGGCTTTACGACATTACCGATGGTCAAATTTTAGTAGATGATACCGACATTCTACGATTACGAGCTATACCATTACAGAAGCCAAATAGGCGTGGTTCTGCAAGATGTTTTCCTATTCCAAGAAAGCATTGCTGAAAAACCTTACATTAGGGAATAAAAATATCACATTAGATGAAATAAAAAGGCAACGGAAGAAATAGAGGTCAATGATTTCATAGAAAAACTGCCCAATGGATATCATTTCATCGTAAGCGAAAGAGGTTCTTCCATTTCACTGGGACAGAGACAGTTACTATCTTTCCTAAGGGCTTATTTGAGTAAATCCTAAAATTCTCATTCTGGATGAAGCGACTTCTTCCATGACCACGAATCCGAAAAACTAATTCAAAAAGCGACGGAAAAATCACTAAAAACAGGACTTCCATCATCAGCGCACAGGCTCTCCACGATAGAAAAAGCTGATAAAATCATCGTAATGCATCAGGGCGAAATCGTAGAAATGGGAACTCACCAGAACTCCTAAACAAAGGCGGTTACTACACTGCTCTGAATAAAAAGCAGGAGCATATAGAAACAACAAAGCCTATAAAAATAGGGCTTTGTTCATTATTTTTCTGTGCGATAATCGCCACGGCATTCAGGTTTTGTGCATTATCACGGAAAAACTTTTCTCATCGCGAGGATTCTTTTTCCCTAGCAGCAGGGTTGGTCATTATGTTAAAGAAAATTTTTCAGTGTTCTGAAAAATCCTTCATCATCTATTATTCTTTTTGGTTCTAATAAATGCATCGAGGTTGGTTTCTACTTTCACCACAGAAAAGCCTTCCTTTTCAAAAGTTCCGTCCATTCAGAAACGGTTAGTGGACGGGCATTGACTTTTTATTGCCAACGCCAATTCCTTTTGGATTTCGGCTTTTTATCCGCTGGTATCTCATCTGGTGTCAGCCCAAGCTCATGAATTCCATAGAATCCGCCAGGTTTCAGAATTCGGTAGGGCTTCACGGATGATTTCCGATTTTCTGTGGTCTGCATGCATTGTAAGCATCGTTTCTCCATAGACTTTTATCCCACTATTACTCTCAAGGTGGATTCCGCCGCATTCCGATTATAATTTTTAAAATCCTTTCCTTTCAGTCTGTTTTGAGAATTCCTGCCGCTTCTTCATTCAGTTCTACGCCTGTATAACTTTTTGGATTTTTACCAAGTGTAATTCCTGCTGTAAATCCCAATCCTGGCGCGAACTCCACCACATCATCATTCGGGCTGATATTCAGCCCCTCTATCATCTTCATACTCAGCTCCTTCCCTCCTGGGCGCAGTACTCGTTTGCCCATTTTTGCCAAAATCCAATGACCTTGGCTGGTGTTCATATTTTGTTCTTTTGCTCATGATTTAGGATTTTTCGGCAACACCCTCTACTCTTTTTGATGAATCTAACTTACTAAGCGTCAAACGAATAACACTTTCTTTTTCGCAATAAGATTATGCGGAACGCCTCCTGATAAAGTCAATAAATCACCTTTTTAACTTCATAGTTCTGTCCTTCCACACCAAAAATAATTTCTCCCTCCAGCAGTTCCACCACAATAGGAAAAGGCGTCTGGTGCTCTTTCATTTCTTGGTTTTTCTCGCATTAGGATTCTGATTTCTTTTCGTAAAAATCAGTTTCCAAAATCGCCTTTATTGCTGGTTTATTTTCATTAAATTCTAAATCTTGATAAATTGATGCTGTCTTCATTTCTTTTGAACATTTTTAAATTTGAGTTTACAAATGTATAATTTTTCTTTATTTTAATCATTCTAAATTACTTTATTTATCTCTACTCTTTCTTATTTGATATAAATTCTTATTTTTGCGAAATGTTTAGATATTTATTTTTAAAGCTTTATACTTACTTTTCTCGTTTCGTGTAGTAATGATGTCCCAGCCCAAACCAAAGGGAGAGCTGCGTTTGGATATCCTGAAGCTAAGTATATTCCATTCTCTTCAGAATGTCCGTTTTCTTTGAATATTCAGATTTTGCAAAAATAGACCAAGCAAAACAAACCTGTTGGTACAATGTGGCTTTATCCTACAATGAGAGCCAATATTTTTGTGACTTATTTCCCTATCAAAAATGATTTTAATCTACATATAAAGAAGTAGAAAAATGGTCTATGAACACACCATCAGAGCTTCTGCAATAGATACTAAATCTTTTCTTATCCAGAAAAAGAAAGTTTTTGGGAACTTTTACGAACTAAAAAGGGCAGTCTGCATCTAATATCCAAATCTATATCACGGACAGCACTCGCCATTTTGTAACGGCTAATTTATACTTTTAAATCTAGACCAAGACCAGACTCTCTGCAACCTGCGATAGAACACATCAAGAAAAGACTTGATGCACATGATAGAATCCTTCGAGTGGAAACATAAATAACTAAAATACATATACTTACAATCAGATGAATCTTTTGGCAGTAGGAACTGTAGCGTTTGATGCTATTGAGACTCCTTTTGGAAAAACAGATAAAAATTCTAGGTGGTGCGGCTACTTATATAGGGCTTTCCACTTCCGTTTTAAATGCTAATGTCAGCCTAGTTTCTGTCGTTGGTGGAGATTTTCCACAGGGAATATTTAGATTTATTGACAGACAGAAAATATCAATATAGAAGGAATAGAAATTTTCCCTAATGAAAAAAACTTTTTCTGGGCTGGAAAATACCATAACGACCTGAACTCAGAGACACTATGGCTACAGAACTGAATGTTTTAGAAAAATTTGAGCCAAAAAATTCCTGAACATTGTAAAAATTATGACATCCTGCTTTTGGGAAATCTTCACCCTAGCACACAGCTTTCTGTCCTAAACGGCATGTCTTGCCGCCCTAAACTGGTGATTCTGGACACTATGAATTTTTGGATGAACCACACTTGGGATTTACTGATGGAGGTCATTGCTAAATCTGATGTCATCACGATAAATGATGAAGAGGCACGACAGCTTTCTGGAGAATATTCTCTACCAAAAAGCTGCTCAAAAATCCATAAATGGGCCCTAAATATGTCATCATCAAAAAGGCGAGCACGGAGCATTATTATTTCAGTGAAGGAAAAGTTTTTCGCTATTCCTGCCCTGCCTTTGGAGGAGGTTTTTGACCCTACAGGAGCCGGGAGATACTTTCGCAGGAGGTTTTGCAGCGCATCTAGCAGCTACAAAAAGCATTTCCTTTTGAAAATATGAAAACTGCTGTGATAGTGGGCTCTGCGATGGCATCTTTACAGTAGAAAAATTCGGAACGGAAAGACTTTTTGGAGGTTTCTCCTATGATTCTGAAACAAAGAATCAAAAATTCCAAGAACTTACTACTTTTTGAGGTAGATTTGAAAAATTTAAGAAATAATTTATAATAAAAATTTAGATTTTCTCACAAAGAAATTTAATTTTTGTCAAACTAATTTTAGTAAAAATATGATAAAAATATCAAAAAGGCATTACTGCTGGGAATTGTACTATTTATCCTTTCAAATAAATGCACAGCTGCAAAAGGGACAGCTCGTGGATGGTATCGATGCAGTGATTGGAAATGAAATCGTTTCTAGAATCAGACATCACAGAGCAGGAAAACCACGCAAACAAAATGGGCGAGAAACTTTCTGGTGACAATTGTGAAGTTGTAGAGAGCTTACTAAACAACAGACTACTTGTCTACCACGCTAAAAAGATACTCTAATCCCAGACAGAAGCAAGGAAATAAAAGAACAAGTTAATAATAAATACAACCAAATTCTTAGCCAGTTCCTTCCGAAAAAGCAATGCTGGATACATACAAATTCAGAAATTCAACTGAAAATGAAAAGTATGATAGAAAAAATAGATTCTGACAGCTACACTATGGACAAAGTAAATTTGCAGAATTACCGAAAAGCAGATATCACACCAAGTGAAGTAACGGATTTCTATAATACTTACAAATACTCAATTACCAGAGGTAAAAGAAGAAATCATCTTTGTCTCAAATCGTGATGTATCCTAAACTAAATGATAAAGCACAGACAGAGATTATAGATAAACTGAAAATCAAACAAGACATCCTAAACGGAGAGGACTTTGAAACTCAGGCTAGAATCTACTCTGAGGATGAAGGCTCTGCATCCAATGGCGGGCTTTTACAAAAATGTTTCTAAAGGAACAATGGTAAAACCTTTCGAGGCAGCAGCTCTCAACCTGCAAGAAGGCGAAATATCAGACCCTGTAGAAACAGAATACGGATATCACATCATTCAGCTTGTATCAGGAAAAATATATGATGTCAGACATATCCTTATAAAAACACTCAAATGCAGAGGAAATAGAAGCGGCTAAAAAGAAATGGAAGACATCCGAAAAAGAATCGTATCGGAAAAAATCACTTTCAAAGAAGCTGCCACAAAGTATTCTGATGACAAAAGCACAAAATACAATGCAGGGATAATCCTTGGCGAAGATGGAGATACAAACAGGAAAAACTAAACCTTTCTCCATCTATCTCTTACCACATTGCAGGTTATAAACTAAAGGAGATATCACAGATGTATTTGAGGATGAGCACAATAGAAAAAGCTGTAATCTTCATAAAAATAGAAGATATCATTCCTGCTCACCAAGTAGACCTTGCTACTGATTTTTGAAAGAGTGAAGACTATGGCTCTCAACAAGAAGAAAAAAACGAAATGCTGGAAAAATGGGCTAAAGAGCAACTTCCCTGATACTTCATATCAATCGATAAGCGTTATCAAAAATGTTCTTTCTCACCCTGAAATGGAACAAAAATTCAACTAAATAAACCAAAAACCACTCAATAATCTGAGTGGTTTCTTTTTATCATAATGGTTTTTCTTTAAAGCCATATTTTATTATCTTTGTCGCTACACTTTTTGGAAACTTATGAACACACCACAACAGACAAACTATACGAAGACAACATCAGAACCCTCGAGCCTCGCGAGCATGTGCGCCTTCGTCCAGGGATGTACATCGGTAAACTAGGGAGACGGCTCTGCGCGGATGATGGGATTTATATTCTATTAAAAGGAAGTTTTGGATAACTCTATCGATGAATTCCGAATGAAATTTGGGAAGAGAATAGATGTTAAAATCAATGATGGAAAAAGTCACTGTGCGCGACTATGGGCGGGAGATTCCTTTGGGAAAAATCGTAGATGTAGTTTCCAAAATGAATACTGGTGGGAAATACGATGACGGCGCCTTTAAAAATCCATCGGTCTCAATGGTGTAGGAAACCAAGGCGGTCAATTTCCTTTCTACTTTTCAGGTAAAATCTGTGCGAGACGGGAAAAACCAGATCAGCCCCAATTTCATGAGGGTAAACTGGTGGAAGTAACGGAGGAAACAGACACCACCGAAAAGAATGGAACGGAGGTAAGTTTCATTCCCGACAGCACTATTTTCGTAAATTATAAATTTAGAAATGAATATGTGGAGCGTATGCTTCGCAATTATACTTATCTAAATTTAGGGCTGAAAATCTATTATAACGACTCTGTTTTCGAATCTGAAAACGGGCTGAAAGACCTATTAGAAGAAGAAATAGACGGCGAAATCCTCTACCCTATCATCCACATAAAGGATGAAGACATGGAAATAGCGATTACCCATTCGGATAAATCCCAGTCAGAAACCTATTTTTCATTTGTCAATGGACAATACACCTCGCAGGGAGGAACTCACCTAAATGCCTTTAAGGAGGCTTTTGTGAAAAACCATCAAAAGAATTTTTCGGAAAAATTTTGAGGCTGCAGATATTAGAAAATCCATCATCGGCGCGGTGTACATCAATGTAGGGAAATCCTGTTTTTGAGTCTCAGACCAAAACCAAATTAGGGCTCCACCACTATGGGACAGGATGCGAATGGCAACGAGGCTGGAAACCATCCGAACTTTTGTCAATAATTATATGAAAAGCAAACTGACAATTTCCTTCATAAAAATCCAGAAATTGCCGATGCTATTCACCGTAAAATATTAGTTTCTGAAAGGAAAAGAAAAAGAACTTTCAGGAATTCAAAAATTAGCAAGAGAAAGAGCCAAAAAGTTTCTCTTCACAATAAAAACTAAGAGACTGCCGACAGCACTATAATGACCAAAAAGGCAGCCAGAAAGACTGAAACTCAAATATTTATAACAGAGGAGACTCTGCATCTGGCTCTATCACGAAGAGTAGAGATGTGAAACACAGGCTGTATTTTCGCTAAAAAGGAAAACCTCTCAACTGCTACAGGACTTACCAAAAAGTAGTGTATGAAAACGAGGTTTAACCTTTACAAGCCGCTCTAAATATAGAGGAAAGTCTGGAAGATTTGAGATACAATCAGGTCATCATCGCTACCGATGCCGATGTAGATGGTATGCACATTAGACTTCTGATGATTACTTTCTTCCTTCAGTTTTTCCCTGATGTGATTAAAAATGGACACCTGTACATTCTCCAAACGCCTTTGTTTAGGAGTAAGAAACAAAAAGAAAGACCCGCTACTGCTACACTGAAGCAGAGCGAATAAAGGCTTTGAAGATTTAGGAAAAACCCTGAAAATTACGAGATTTAAAGGGCTTGGAGAGATTTCATCCAGAAGAGTTCAAACACTTCATCGGGAAAGACATTCGCCTTGAGCCTGTGGTGGTGGGTAAAGACACCACGATAGACCAGCTTTTAGAGTTCTATATGGGGAAAAACACGCCTGATAGACAGAACTTTATCCTTGAAAACTTAGTAGTAGAAGAGCAATAACAGAGTAAAATTTAATATTCAACAATTTATTTTTGTATCATGAGATTAAGCAACAGAAAAAGCACCTATATACAATTTTTACTGACTTTTTCCCTGCTCTTTGTGAATAATAGGCGGAGCTATGACTTTTTAAACATCATCAAACTGCCTGTTTTTGGGAAAAATGGCGAGCATATCCCTTTTTACTCATCGGAGGAGCGGGATTAGTGATTATCTTCCTGAGAGGTCGCCAGATATTCTGAATACGATAGTGATGGAGAAGCTCTCAACTTTAAAAATCACTCTATCATTCCATTTTTAGGAAAGAAGCAAAGATGAATTTCCCAAAAATACAAACTCGTTTCTCTTTTTGAAATCGTAAACGCATTGTTATTCAAAAGATTATATATAAGAATCACGAGTAAAAACACAAAGAAAGTATCCTAAAGTACGATATTTCTTACCTTACTAGGCATACGAAATAAGAGATTTAAAACTTTCATTACAACGAACAATAAAAAGCCAATAAAGAAAACAACAATAACAACAATAAATAGTATGAAACAACATAGTTTATTTAACTTACACGAAGGAGAAGAAAAACAAGACAAGGTTTTACAAGATGTCTTAAAAACATTTCATTCAGAGAGGGCTAATCTTTGGATTTTGAGCTTTGTGCTATATTCATTGCATCTATTGGTCTGAATGTCAATTCTACGGCTGTGATTATCGGCGCCATGCTGATTTCTCCACTTATGGGACCTATCGTAGGGAATTGGGGGTTTGCTCTTGCTATTTATGATTTAACTCTTCTAAAAATCAGGAAAAACCTACTTACGGCTACTATCGTGAGTCTTTTTAGTCTCTGGGATTTACTTTACTCTCAGTCCCTTTAAAGAGGCTCAGTCTGAGATTTTAGCCAGAACATCACCTAATATTTATGATGTTTTGATTGCTTTCATTGGTGGAATTGTAGGAATAATTTCCATCACCCGTGTAGAAAAAGGAAATCCTATACCTGGGGTAGCTATTGCCACATGCGCTTATGCCGCCTCTTTGTACACGGCAGGTTTGGGACTGGCGACTTTTTAATTTTAAATTTTTGCTGGAGCTTATATTTATATTCTATCAACTGCTTTCTTCATCGCCATTGCTACATTTACTATTGTTAAATTTCTTAACACAAACCTGTTTCTACTCAGGACGAAAAATTTGACAGAGAAAGTAAAATATTCCATTTATATTTTGTTTACTATTATGATTATTCCAAGTATTTTCGGCTTATCGTCTCATTAGTGATAATAAATACACCAAAAATGTAGAAAATTTCATCAAAAACGAATTTACAGACAGAGAGCACACGGTGATTTATAAGAAAATAAACAAAATGAAACACCAAAAACCATAGAATTGGTTTTTACTAAACCAACGAATGGACAGCATTGAAATTCAAGCGCTTAACAAAAACTTTCTGACACTTATGAAATCAAGGATACAAAACTCCTGATAAAAATAATTCATCTAATCTAAAAAGTGAGATTTTAGCTGAAATCAATCAGCAGAACAAGGGATTTCTGAAAAAGATATCATCATCCAAAATCTTACTGCGGAGCTGAATGAATACAAATTTGATGACCGACAGCTCATCAAAGAACTCAGAATCATTTTCCCAGAGGTAGAAAACATATCTATCGGAAAACTAAATAGTTACGAAAAGATTCTCGTAAACAGGAAAATACTGTCCTCTACAGATCAAAAGAAAAAGAGAAGCTAGATGAAGAAAAAGCTGAAAAATTGGCTTCAAACTCAAGTTAAACGACCAAAAATATCAGACTGATAAACACAAAAATAAATGCAAGAAAACGAACATAAAGAAGAAACTCTAAAAATATCTGAGGCTTTATCAAGATTGGTTTCTTGATTACGCCTCTTATGTGATTTTAGACCGTGCCATTCCCATCTGTTTATGACGGTTTTAAGCCCGTTCAGCGCCATATCATGCACTCCATGCGCGAGCTGGAAGATGGAAGATACAACAAGGTGGCGAAACATCGTGGAAACACCATGAAATACCACCCGCATGGGAGTGCCTCCATCACAGATGCCATGGTGCAGATTGGTCAGAAAGAACTTCTGATAGACACCCAGGAAACTGGGGAAACATCTACACAGGAGACTCGGCAGCGGCAGCAAGATACATCGAAGCGAGGCTCACGCCTTTCGCTTTGGAGGTGGTTTTAACCCTAAAAACTACAGAATGGGTAAAATCCTATGACGGAAGAAACAACGAGCCGTGGATCTTCCTGCGAAGTTCCACTGCTCCTTGCACAAGGCGTGGAAGGTATCGGTGTGGGGCTTTCTACTAAGATTATGCCTCACAATTTCAATGAGTTACTGGATGCTTCTATTCTTTATCTAAAAAGGAAAAAGTTTCCAGCTTTACCCTGATTTCCTTACGGCAGGGCTTCTGGATGTTTCGAACTATAATGATGGAAAAACGAGGGTGGAAAAAATCAGTGCAAGAGCCAGAATTATTCAAAAAGACAAAAATACTCTATGCATCACAGAGTTACCTTTTTCTAAAAATACAGGTGACCTGATTGACAGCATTTTAAAAAGCTAACGAAAAGGGGCAAAAATTAAAATCAAAAAGATAGAGGACAATACTTCTGATGAAGTAGAAATCAACATCTTACTTGGCTAATGATGTTTCGCCTAGACATGATGATAGACGCCCTATATGCTTTCACGGACTGCGAAGTTTCTATTTCGCCGAATGCCTGCGTAATCGTGGGAGACAAACCTATGTTCCTTTTCGGTTTCGGAAATACTGAAATACAACACAGACCACACGGTTTCTCTTCTGAAAAAGAGCTGGAAATAGAACTGCACGAACTTCAAGAAAAATGGCATTTTGCGAGTTTGAAAAATCTTCATCGAGAATGAGATTTACCAAGAAATCAAAAGGTAAAACCAGCAAAGAAGAAGTTTATTCGGCGATTGATAGTGCTTTAAAACCATTTATCAAAAACCTTATGCGTGAGGTAGTTACGGAGGACATTGCCTGACTGACAGAACTTCCCTTTCATGAGAATTTCGCGCTACGATAGAGATAAAGCTCTGGAAAACATCGCTGCACTAGGAGGACAGAATGGAGCTAGGTGAAAACATGATTTGGAAAAACTTGGTGGATTATGCCATCAATTGTTTCCAAAACATCCAGAAAAATATGGAAAAAGACAAGCCTCGCCGTGCGGAAATTCGTGTTTTTGACAACATAGATGCGACCAATGTAGCGGTAGCAGAAACGAAAAATTCTACATCAACAGAGCCGAAGGATTCATCGGAACTTCGCTCAAAAAAGATGAATATGTTTCTTTTGACTGTTTCAGATTTTAGATGACATCATCACTTTCCGAAAAGATGGAACGATGCAGGTAACCAAAGTGGAAGCAAAAACCTTCATCGGAAAAGATATTCTGCATGTAGGCGTATGGAAAAAAAGAACGACAACGAACCGTTTATAACATGGTCTACCGCGAGGGAAAAAGACGGCCCATATTATATGAAAAGGTTCTCGGTAACGGGAGTTATCCGAAATAATGAATACAAACTTGCTTCGGATGTAAAAAGGGCTCAGAAGTGCTGTATTTTTCTGCAAATCCAAATGGAGAGGCCGAAATCATCAGTGTTTTTACTAAAACCAAGTGCCAGAATCAGAAAAACAGAATCGATATGATTTCTCTGATTTAGCGATAAAAGGGCGTGATTCCAAAAGGAAATCTCGTAACAAAATATGCCGTAAAAAATAGAACTAAAAGAAGAAGGCATCTCTACGCTGGCTCCGAGAAAAAAATTTGGTTTGATGAGAGCGTAAGAAGGCTGAATGTGAAGGCAGAGGAGTTCTGCTCGGCAGCTTTAAAGGAGATGATAAAATACTGACTATCAATACCAAAGGAGAAGCAAAACTGATTTCATTTGACCTGATGAGATCGTTTTGATGATGATTATCTGATTTTAGAAAAATGGCATCCAGAACAGGCTGTTTCGTGCATTTATTATGACGGCGAAAAAGGATATTTATTTCATTAAACGATTTTTATTAGAAAACACGGCTAATATTCAGAACTTTATGCCGAGTGAGCATCCTAAATCTTTCATAGAATTTGTAGGGAACCAGCGATGGCTGCAAAGGCAGGAAATTATATTTGCAAAAGATAAAAACGGAAAGGAAAAAGAGCCGGAAACCATTGATATTGATGACTTTATCTCCATTAAAGGAATAAAAGCTAATGGGAAATCAGTTCGTGAAAGAGAAAAATAAAATCCATAAATATCACAATTCCAGAACCGAAAGAAGAGGAAGAAGAAGAACCTATACAGCAGGAAGAAACGGATATTCCAGAAGATGGAGTTATAGGAGATTTATTTAACTGATTTTGAGATGTCTACCGAGTTATTAGAAGATTTTTGCCTCCAAACACAGCATGCCCTACCTATGGCTGGAAGGCGCATATGTGCCATATCAAAGTCACAAAAACAGGCACAGCAAATTAGGGTGATTATAAATCAATGCCTCATAACTCCCACCAAATAACCATCAATGGAACGCTGAACCAGAGCTTTTCTTTGTCTTTACGCATGAAATCGCCCATTTAGTGGCTTTTCATGAAAAAGAAAAATATTCTTCCACATGGAAAAAGAATGGAAGATGACCTTTCAGAAAATGCTTGTTGGAGAGTATTTCGATTTATTCCGAAGAGCTGAAACCTTTGATTTTTAAATTTTGCTAAAAAATCCGAAAGCCAACTTTCATGTCCAGTCCAGAGCTGGTAAAATATTTTGACAGGAACACTCTGATAATAAAGCCTATGTGGAGGATTTGCCCATTGGAGAAAAATTTATTTATCAAACGGACATTTACCAGATAGAAGAAAAAGAAGAAAAAGCGTTACCTTTGCAAAAATCTCAGTACAGGGAGAATGTACTTTATTCAAATCCTAGTGCAGAGTGGAGCGAGACAAAATAATGACTAACGAAAAATGAACCCAAATAATAACTATTGTGTCATAATGGCGGGCGGCATCTGGAAGCCGTTTTTGGCCTATGAGTACGGCTAAATTTCCTAAACAGTTCCATGATATTCTGGGAACAGGAAAGACTATGATACAGCAGACCTTTGAGCGGATAAAGCAGGTGGTTCCCTGTGGAAAAATATTTTTGTAGCGCTCAATAGGAATATTTAGAACTTACGGCTGCTCAAATTCCTGAACTTGACAGAAAAACATCATCGGAGAACCTATGATGAGAAATACTGCGGCGTGTAACATCTACATAACCAACAAAATAGCAAAAATAAACCCAAATGCTAACATCGTTGTACTGCCCGCAGACCATCTAATTTTTAAAAGAAAAACTTTTTGTGAAAAAGATAGAATTTGCTTTTCGAAAAGGCGAGCCAGAATGACTATCTCATCACGCTCGGGATACAGCCTACACGCCCTGACACAGGCTACGGCTACATTCAGTTTTTCGGATGAAAAATCTGCTGAAATATGCAAAAGTAAAAACTTTCACTGAAAAACCTAATTTAGAAACAGCAGAAAAATTCTTAGCAACGAAAGAATATCTCTGGAATGCAGGGATTTTTCATCTGGAATGTGAAATCTATCCAAAAAGCCTTTAGAAAAACTATCTTCCAAAAATGGCAGAACAGTTCAAAAACAGAGGCATATAACACTGAAAAGAAGCGCCATACATAGAGGAAATTTATCCCTAATGTAGAAAAATATCCATAGACAACGGAATTTTAGAAAAGGCTGATAATGTCTATGTGATTCCTGTTGACTTGGGCTGGTCTGATTTGGGAACTTGGACTTCTGTGTTTGAAAATGCTGAGCGAGATGAGAACAACAACACCATCTCTAACAACTGTCAATGTTTATAACGCAAAAGGAAATATCATCAGACTCAAAAACCCTGACTGCTGTAGTAGATGGACTCAGACTATATAGTGATAGATACGGAGGAGGCTCTGCTCATCTGCCCAAGGAGTAATGACCAGCTTATCAAGGAGTATGGCTGATTTAGAAAGCTAATAGAAGAAAATGTTTCGCTTTGTTATCAAAGAAAAAACCAATTTTATTTTCGGTTCCTACCTACATAGGAGCTTTATTGCTTTTTATTCTAATTTCAAACGATTTGGAGTTTACATTTTCTAACATTTTCTCTACCTCCATCGCCTTTGTAGGGCTGGCGATGGGCTATCGTTTTGTTCAATAAAATTTCTCTGAATAGAAAACCCATCTGCCGCTGTTTCTGTACTCTATTTTTATTTTTCATTTTATGATGGAAATCTGGATGTAGGGATTTCTATGGCGCTATTTACCAACTCTATTTTATTATTTTTCTTCACAAATGAAGATGATAGAAATCAGGAAAGATTCTTTCCTTTTGATTGGTAAAGCATACTGGCTGTCAGTTATATATTCTTACCGACAACTTGGACGCTTTTTATTTTTGTAATTATCCATATCATTACCAAATCAGACAAAATATTTAAAAATATTTTCCAGCTTGTTTTGGGATGTTTTATAGTAATTTTTGGGATATGCCTGCCTGATGTATCTGCTTGAAATAGACATCCTAACGGAAGACTATATCCCACTGATTTCCAATGAAATAATTACGGATTTCTCCTCTTTTTATAACTTAATTCCCATTTTTAGTAATGTGTATTTTGGCTGTGGGAGATCATTTTATGAATTTGAATAAGAAGAGTCCGACTAGTAAGTTTAAATACGCTTTCTTGTTGTCATTCTTATTGGTTCAAATCCTGATTTTTAATCTTTTATATGGGCTCTCAGAGAATATCTGCTGCTCGTTATATTCCCTATCAGCATTATCCTGAGCTGATTTTTAAGGTTTTTAAAAATACCTTGGCTGCAGGAGTTGGGACTTTGGATTATTATAATTTCTTGTCTTTTTGGACAAATTTAACCTAATTTTATAAATTTAATATGATTCAAATAGATGATAAACTAATTTCTGAAGATTTATTTTCCGAAGAATTCGTGTGCAACCTTCTAAATGCAAGGGAATCTGCTGTGTGGAAGGCGATGCAGGCGCTCCTCTCGATGAAGATGAGACCAAAATATTAGATGAGATTTACCCTAAAATAAAGTCTTATCTCCGCTCAGAAGGAATCCAAGCCATCGAGGAACAGGGTACCTATACACTTGATTTTGAGGGAGATTTGGTTACTCTTTTGGTGAATAACGCAGAGTGCGCCTATGTGATTTTTGATGAAAAAGGCTACACCAAATGCGCCATAGAAAAAGCCTATGAAGACGGCGTTATTGACTGGCAGAAGCCTATTTCCTGCCACCTCTACCCTATTCGTATCACGGAATATTCTAATTTTTCTGCGATTAACTACCACGAATGGGACATCTGCTCTGATGCCTGCACTCTGGGGAAAAGAATTGGGCGTGAAAGTCTATCAGTTCCTGAAAAAGCCACTCATCCGAAAATACGGAGAAGAGTTCTACCAAAACCCTATCAGAAGCGGCAGAAGAATGGGAAAAAGAATTCGGGAAAGGATAAAAATCCAATTTCCAAAGTTGTTTTTATTTCTATTTTCTTTATTTAAAATACGCTTTTAGCGGTAAATCTAGTATTCTTGCCAGTTTCATAATTTCTTGCATATCTTTTCTGAAAACAGCAGGAATAAATACGCATCCGCTCCTTCATCAAGATGGCACAGCCAAAGATGGTATGGATAAAGTTGTTTTCTCATATGCAGGGAACAAATCTGCACTATAAGTATCCAGGATATTCCCATTTCAGTCAGAAAAATCAGCTAAATCCAAAATATATTCTTCCAATTCTTCGGCATAAAATTTCCAGTCAGAAAGAAACGTGCAGACACCATATTCTCTTATAATTTCTATCACAGGTTCTGCCTTTGGATTTTATGAGAATATTCCATCATTTTCAACCATAGCGTCTGATATCCCTCGTATTCATCAGGTGTGTATTCCTCTAAAAGCCTTTAATAATCTTTCTTTGTTTTTCATCAATTACCTCTTGCTCCACTCCGCAAAAAGCTAGAAATTTCTGCCAAATGCTCCTGCGTTGGCACTACTTTTTCTTCCTCTGGAATTGGCTTTATATCAATTTTCACATCTAATTTATCCTCCAAATGAAAATAAATATCCGTTGCCAATTTATTCAGCGCTTCCCACGCCAAAACATCTTCATAGTAATCGCTCTCTGGATCCAGCCATCGGTAGCCTTTCGCCTGTGAATAAAGCTCATGCTCTTCATAATAATCCCCAGTCCCTGCATCATTTGTCTAAATCAAAATAAGTGACATTAAAATCACCATTAAAAACAATGAATTCCAAACATATACATACGATTATAAAAGTATCATACCCAGAAATAACTGTATAAACATACCCTATTCCATCTTTTCAAAATTTTTCCGGAATAGGTTCATCAATGTTGAGAACTCGCTACTGAAAATCATCTGCCAAAGCAGTAGATGAAGAAAAACCGTATTTTTCTAATGTTTTTCTTAAAATCTGTATTTTCAGACATATCCTGCGGAAGAAACCCTATTCCTACAATCACATCTGTAAATTCTGATGATTTATCCAATGAGATAACTTCATCATTTTTCAATAAAATAGCGCTCAAAAAGCCAGCTCTACACTCAAAGTTTGATTTCATTTATTTATTATTTGATAAATTAATCTAAAAGTCGTTCCTTTCCTCAATCTCGGAAGAAACTATGCGCAGGTCGCCGCCATGGTATTCATTAATCACCCTTTTGCCAGAAAGCCCCGCAGCCCCCAGCCTCTTTTCTTGGTTGAAAAACCCTGGGTTAAGACTTTTTCTGATTTGGGAATTTGTCATACCGCAGCCATTATCCTTAAATTCTATATAGATTTGGTTATCTTCTCCACGAGCGAAATTACCAATCGTCCTTTGCCTTTCATAGCATCCACGGCGTTTTTCACTAAATTTTCTATCACCCAGCTCATCAAAATCCTGCTGTGGAATGAGAACTTCCCGCTCTGGAAGGTACAGCACAAAAATCCACTTGGCTCAGAAATTCTCGTTTTTAAATAATCAAAAATTCGTTTGAATCTGTTTCTGATAAATTGAGGTCGTTCAGCTCCGAATAGAGCCTATTTTTAGAAAATCTTTCAGAAATTACCATCAGCCGTTTGACATCTTTTTCTATTTCCAAAAACCCCTTCGTTATCAGCTTTTTCCATTTTCAAAGATTTCCACCCAGCCAATCATAGAAGAAAAGAGGCGTTCCTATCTGGTGCACAGTTTCCTTTTGCCAGCCCTGCCCAGAGATAGTTTTTCATCTGTCCGTTTTATCGTTCTAAAAACCAAAAACAAACCAATAAATACCCGCCTATCAAACCTGCCAAAATTATAGGATAATAGTCTAGTCTATCCAAAAACAGGGAGTTTGAGTAAAATACATACTGATTCTTTCCATTGGGCATTGTGATAAGGAAAGGCTTATAGGTTCTTCCCATTTTTTGAATCAAAGCACTCAGTTTTTAAGGGTCTTCCCACGATTTCATTTGGAATATTTCTATAAGTTCCTCTGCCAAAATAGGCTCATAGTTTTCATCTCTGTCAGAATGATGGGAATAGAGTTATTATCCTTTAAAACTGCCAAAATAAGCTCCAGTGTTTCAGGGTCGTTGATATGCTCATCCTGCATGAATTTCATAGCCGTAGCGATGACCTCTATTCTCTGAATTTCCTGTTTTTTCAGCCTATCTACCAGCATTGTAGAAGAAGCAGCCAAAAACCACCACTGCGAGAGTGAGAAACAAAAATATAAGCCAACGGACAAATGATGAAGTGAGATACCTCATTTTTATTTCAATATATCTAAAAGTTTAAACAATTTTCGCATTTACATTACTTCCCATAGTGAGTTATTCACTATCACCGCAAAGACATACTTTTTGCCCTCTTTCGATGTGTGGTATCCTGCATAGGCTTTGGCATCTTTTATCGTTCCGCTCTTCATTTTCATGCCGTTATACAGAGGCATAGATTCTTCAAATATAGGGAACCAACTTTGTTTTTACCCCATATCAAAGCCTGAACTTCCGCTCTTGCAGAAGCATAGTTCTGTGGCGAAAGCCCGCTTCCGTCAGCGAAATTTATCATCGGCGCTTGAATTCCTTTACTTTTCCAAAAATCTTTAAGAATTTTCACGCCATTTGAAAAAGAAGAATTATTATTTTTAACCTTTCCAAAAGTTTTTATCAGAGAGTTTCTCCGTATAGATTCACACTTTTTTTCTCATGAACCAATAGACTATTTTGTCCATCGTAGGAGAATAATGCACAAAAATTTCTTTCCCTTTGTAAAGGTCTATTCCTTCCTTCTATCAAAAGCTGTGAAGCAGAAATCACTTTTCCTTTAAGCTCTATATCATTGTTTTGAAAGCCAGTTATACATTTCTAAACCAAGTTGTATGGGTGGATTTGGGACAGAACCAGAAACTACGGTCGTCTTTCCACTAGGAAGAGTCCCATTGATATACGCCATCTCCGAATACGGCGCCGTGTAGATGATGCTCCTATCCCCTGTTTCCTTCCCTGCTGTCTGGGTTTCGTTCACCCATTTTACCTGCTCTGGAAGATTTTACAATTTTTCTTGAAAAATGTAGAAGCCCCTGCATTAGCGCCTCCACTTATATGCATATCAAACTGATTTTCACGCCAGTTCACCCCAGACTCCTGCCCCGTAATAATTTCCTATATCATTCCAAGGCCAGCCTCCCAGGGATAGTCTGAATATCAAAATAGCTGTCATCTATTATCAAATTCCTCCTATCTTATAGATTCCCAAATGACTTAATGGCTTTGTATCACTTTATTTTGAAAAATCCTCAGGTTTATAGCCTATATATCGCCAGCTGCCGAGTGTAGGGTCACCATTGGAACTTACTATCAAATCTCCTGACAGTCTGCCTTCCTCATATTCCCTGCTATAAGATACTTTGGTGGTGTATCGGAAATCTTTTCCAAGCATCTCCAAAGCCGCCATCGCCGTAAAAACCTTCTGTGTGCTCACTAGAAAGCCCTTGTTCCCTTGATATTCATAAATAAAAATTCCCTGTTCATCGGCTACATAGAAAGAAAGATTTGCCGAATACATCTCTGGTTCATTCAAAGACTTTTTGGTCGCTTGGTCTAGTTTTTAGAAATATCTTGAGAAAAACTCTGAAAAACAATACTAATAAAAAGCAAAAATATTTTCATCTTAAAAATTTTATTATATTTCAAACGCTGGTGGTTGTTATTTTATTTTAATTCCTGCATGTAGACTAAAGGTATCTTTTGGCAAAATTTCTGGGTGAAAAATCTTCACATAATCCCTTAAAACCAAATCTGCGTACGAACAGCTCCGCTCTCAAAAATATCATTAGCCATCCCTCCTTCTTTTTATTCATCCCAAAAATTTTTCCTTTCTGATAGACATCCAGTTTTTCATAAATAGCATTCATAGCCAAAAGTTCTTTTTCATTCTATAATTGCCCGCGTTTACCCTAAAAATTCAGCATTTTTAGACTTCACAAAAACTTCTTCAAAGCTAATCAGCACAGATTTTTATCTTGGTTTTCCTTAAAAATATAGTCCGCTCCTGCATCTTTTAGATAATTAGCCGAAAAAGTTTTTTTCCTCCAGCGACATACCAGTGATTTCCATACATTTCATTAGCCAAAAACTTTCGGTTTATTAGGTGATTTCTGTGCTTTTTGTTTTATGCTTTCATAATCATTTTTGATTTTTAGCATAGATTTCCTCTGCTCGTTTTTCCTCTCCTAAAAAGCTTCCCAAACAGCTTTTAAATAAGCCACTTTATCTAATAGGCGTTTCCTCCAAATATTCATCTAAAAATGATTTTTATCCCATTATCTTGCAGGATTTTTATAGGTATTTTCAAAAGTTTCTATGTAATTCGTGAAAAATCACATCTGGTTTTTAGTTCAAGAATTTTTTTCAATATCATACTTTTGGTCAGAACCTACATTCTGAATTTTTATCTATAAGTTGCTGAATTTCATTGGAATAAACATACTGCACTCCGAAATTCCTACTATTTTTTTCTTCCTGCTCCAAGTTCTATAAAAATATCCCAAAAAGGCTGTTATTAAGCAAAACCACTTTTGGAAAAAGGCAGTTCATTTTTCAAAAGAATACTCAAATTTTCTAGATTTTAATAAAAATTTGTCATTTTGCTCACTATATTGAACATTTTCAGAAATCACTTCCCAAGATTTAACTAACTGGTTATCAGACTTTCTTACAAGACAAAACCACACTAATGATATATAATATTTTTCCATTTTCATAGTTCAAAAGAAAGCAAAAAGTATTATATTTGCAAAACTAAAATTCAGGACGCGTAGCTCAATTGGATAGAGCGCCAGATTACGGCTCTGGAGGTTGAGGTTCGACTCCTTCCGCGTTCACCATAACCCATAAAAATGTTTATTCTTAAATGTTTTATGGGTTTTTAGTAAAAAAATAGTAAAATTTTTAATTCGCTAAAGGATAAAAACAGACTGAAAAATCTAACTTTTATTTAATTCTTTTCTTCCTTGAAAATTAGGAAAAGTAATGATTATTTCCTACTGCAGTCATACCCATAAATAGATAAAAGAATTTTTCTCTTCTATCTTTTTCAACAAAAATTGAGTAAAAACACTACTCCCAACAATCCTAAAAACCAACTATTAAACCTCAATACTCCCAGCTTATAAATAATGTTTGCTAATTTAATTTTGCTGAAAAAGTACTCCTAAAATAACAACAAAAGGAATATATAACACAACAAACCAAAACTCGGAAATCAGCGTATAAAGAAGAAGTACGAGCCTAAAACAGCTTCTATTTTACCGATAACAAAATAAGATAAAGAGAATCGATAATATAGATTTCATATTTTTCATACTCCTAAATTAAGTAATTATTTTCATTTTACAAAACAAATTACCTCATACTCAAAAATATTACTTAAATAGCGCCCTAATCAGAGCGCTTTAAATATATTATACAGAAACATTATTTTTCTCTAAGGGGCATCATTTAGAGAGGTTTTCTTATCCGTAGATTCCTTTCTCTTACCGATAATCATAGCACATGGCACCTGATATTCCCCGCTGGGAATTTTTGGTATAGCTCCCTGGTATCACTACCGAACGAGCTGGAACTCTGCCTTTTTAGCTCCACAGGTTCATTCCCCTGTCACATCTATGATTTTAGTAGATGCCGTAAGAACTACATTCGCTCCCTAAAACAGCTTCTTTTTCCACACGAACTCCCTCTACCACTATACATCTAGAACCCACAAAAGACATCATCTTCTATAATCACAGGAGCAGCCTGCAATGGCTCTAAAAACCCCACCAATACCTACTCCACCACTCAGATGCACATTTTTACCAATCTGAGCACAGCTACCCACTGTAGCCCATGTATCCACCATTGTTCCGCTGTCTACATACGCCCCGATATTCACATAAGAAGGCATCAGAATAGCTCCAGAAGCGATAAAAGCCCCCTCTCTCGCCACTGCATGAGGAACCACACGAACCCCTTCTCTGCATAGTTTTTCTTTAATGGAATTTTATCATGAAACTCAAAAGGCCCCACCTCTATCGTTTTCATCTGCTGGATAGGAAATACATCACCACCGCTTTTTCACCCACTCATTCACCTGCCATCCATCAGAAACAGGTTCTGCTACTCTTATTTTTCCCTAAATCCAGCTCACGGATTACAGAGCGAACAGCCTCCTGATAATCAGCTTGTTTTAATAATTCTCTATTTTCCCAAGCCTCTTCTATTTTTTTGTTGTAAACTCATTTTTATTGCTAATTAAAATTTATAAATTCAAAAAATCACATTTTAAAGGACTCTTCTCGCGAAAAGAAAAAGCCTTATCCCAATAAGCCTCTTCCAATGAAGAAATAATCACACCTTTGCTCGTAGAAGCGTGGATGAAATTTAATTTCTCCATCGTCCGTTATTGTATGCACTATTCCCACATGAGAAACCCTCTTTCCCACCAGCCGTAGTAAAGAACAATAAATCACCTATGTTTCACATTTCTCTATATTGATTCCTACGCCTTCTTTCGCTTGGTCAGCAGAGCGTCTGGTAAGTTTAATATCATTTTTCCGCAAAAACCGTATTCACAAATCCTGAACAGTCAAACCCAGAATAAGTCATTCCCTCCGGCTCTATACGGAGCCCCAAGGTATTTTCTCTGCATCAGAAAGGATGTTTGCTGCTTTTGGCATTAGGTCCCTTCTTTTGAAGATTTTTTTATTTTTTTGATTTTGAAGGATTTTTCATTATTTGTATTATATGAATAAGAATTGTTATTAGAAATATTTTTATTTCCATAAACTCTAGCCGGCTGAGATGCTCCACATGACCATAAAGTAAAATGTAACCACAACTAATAACACGACTTTTTCATCGAATAAAATTTTTGCTAAACGCCAAAGATAGTAAAAATCAAGGGAATTCACAAAAAGAAAAACCATATTTTTGCAGAAAAAAATTGTTTTTCAGTGTAACCTTTATGAGAATCTCATCGTATATATGATTTAGTGAAATTACAAAAATACTATTTATCAAATGAGACAACTAAAAATCACCAAACAGGTAACCAACAGAGAGACCGCATCTTTGGACAAATACTTACAGGAAATCGGTAAAGTAGAACTTATCACTGCCGATGAAGAGGTTATTTTAGCCCAAAAAAATCAGGTCTGGAGACAAGGTTGCTTTGGAAAAAAACTCATCAAAAGCCAATCTTCGTTTCGTGGTTTCTGTTTCTAAACAATATCAAAAACCAAGGACTTTCTCTTCCTGATTTAATAAATGAAGGAAATTTAGGGACTAATGAAAGCTGCGAAAAGATACGATGAAACCAGGGTTCAAATTCATTTCTTACGCTGTATGGTGGATTAGACAGTCTATTCTTCAAGCCTTGGCTGAACAGTCTAGAATCGTAAGACTTCCTCTAAACAAAAATAGGCTCTATCAATAAAATCAATAAAGCCTATGCGGAACTGGAACAAATCAACGAAAGACCACCATCTCCAGAGGAACTAGCTGAAGTATTGGATATGAGCGAGGAGGACATCAAGGAATCTATGAAAAACTCTGGAAGACACCTATCCATGGATGCTCCGCTAGTAGAAGGTGAAGATTCTAACCTATATGATGTACTTTGCGATTCTGGTGAGTCTCCAAGTCCTGATAAAGAACTGATGCTGGAATCTCTACAAATAGAAATAGAAAGAGCGCTGCAGACTCTTACACCGAGAGAAGCTGATTTAGTAAGGCTTTATTTTGGGTTAAATGGCAAACATCCTATGACTTTGGAGGAAATAGGTGAGACTTTTGATTTAACGAGAGAAAAGGGTTCGACAAATCAAAGAAAAAGCCATCAAAAGGCTAAAACACAACAGCAGAAGTAAAAATCTTTGAAATCCTATTTAGGAAAATAATAGAAAGATGCAGTGAGAAATTTCACTGCATTTTTATCTCAATATATTGATTTAAAACGAATTTACAGAAATTTTATAAAAATAATTTTTCTCAACATTTGATTTATATTATATTTGCATCTCAAATTTTAAATAAAAAAACAGAAGAACAGAAAAATTTATGATTTACAAAGTACGAGTTATTTTAGATGCAAAGGAGCAGGTTTTTAGGGACATTGAGATTAGAGAAAAACAAACTCTTTGGAATCTGCATTTAGGAATTAAGAGTGCTTTCAGCCTTCAGGTGAGGAGCTTTCTTCTTTTTTACTCTGATGATGACTGGACTGAGGGAGCTGCAGTTCCTTTAGAAGATATGTCTGACGATGGAGATGGAGACACTATGTCTGATGTGTACATGAGTGAGGCATTTCAGAGAGTGGGAAGTAAAATGCATTTTAAATACGGGCTTTTAGACCTTTGGGGAATTTTTGTGAACTGTTGGAAATTTCAGATGAGAAAAAACTCTGTAAATTATCCTATTACAGTATTCCGTCTTTGGGAAAGTTCCTTTAAAAGCTCCAAGTAAAAACGGCGGCTCTACCACTACTAAAAAACAACAGTCAAACATCATGATGGATGATTTTGATTTATTAGAAGAAGAAGATTTCAGCTCTGAATTTGAAGACGGCTATGATGAGGAAGATGATTTCTCTAACGACTACTATGATGAAGGCGTAGATGAAGAGGAGGACTACAAATAGTTAAAAACCCAGCATATTATGAAAAAATATTTTTGCTTGTTTTATTCGCTGTCTTTTGCTATATCTTGTTCTAAAAAGATTTAGTTTCTTTACAGGAAAAACTGCAATAATCCCTGCACCACTGAGCAGAATAGAACTTATAGATGTTTCATCTGTTGCCACGCTTCCTATTGCGAATATTGGCATAGATGAAAAAGGAAATTTTCTCTGATACCATCAGTGTAAAAAGATGGAATCTACGCTCTGGTATACCAAGGAAAAGTAAATTTCTTATACTTTAAAAAAATGGTGAAAACATCTAAATCTGGAAGGTAATGGCTCTATTTTCCCTGAAGACCTGAAAAATCAGTGGAAAAGGGACAGGAAACAATGAATTCTTGATTGAAAGTCAAAAATTCATCACTTCATATCTTTCTAAATTGGATATAAGCTGTTTTTAGCCAAAAATGAAAGATGATTTCATCAAAGATATAGAAAATATTCAAACTGATATCAACAGAGATAGATGAAATTGCTAAAGTCTAAAAAGTGCTGACAAAGATGTAGTAGAATGGAAAAAGAATGACCTGATGGTAAATCTTCTGATGATCAGCTCTCAATATGAAATGATGCACGGAAAGATGACTCAAAACCCTGATTTTCAAAGTATCTGCGAATTTCAAAGAAACTCAGAAAGAAACTTTGAAAAAGAATCTTTCATCAAAGAATTTCCTGCATACAGACAATATCTTTTTAGGGAAAACTGGAGCTGATTTCTAGCAAATTTCGCTATCCTTTCTTAGTGATACTAAAACTACACAAACAGAAGTTTTCTTGAAGTTTTTTAGAAACTAGAAAAGAGCTTTCTCAGAGCAAAAAGATTGCTTAACAGCATATCGTTGCTACTCAGTTTTGACCTTCATCCTCAAAATGATAGAAATAGAACAAGTTCTAAAAAGCTATCAACGAAAAAGTAAAATCAGAGGACATTAAAAAGATTTAGAAAAAGTTTCATTCAGCGATTACTGGGCCAAAAGTAGGCTCTACATTACCAGAAGTGAAACTTTTTGTAAATCAGGAAGGAAAAAGATTCTAAAAATTAGCGAACTTAAAGGTAAGCCCTACTCTGCTAATTTTCTATAGTTCTTTTGCTCCAAATATTGTACAATCTGCAGCTGCATTAAAAAGAAATTACTGAGTTTTACAAATCAAAAACTAAATGTAGCCTACATTAATATGGATGATGATGCGAAAGCAGTTCCAAAAAACTTCTCAGTCTTTATTCAAAGGCTTTGCAGGAGTTAATCTGTACGCTAAAAAAGGATTAAAATCTGATGCAGCACAGCAATTTCACATCTATGGATTTAAGCTTCCTAGCTTTATGATTTTAGACAAAGATGGGAAAAGTAGCAAGTAAAACTGTTATCGGACTTTCTAGTGTCCAGCTGGCAGAACTTATCGACATCCCTAAATAAACAAACAGGTCTGACAGCTCCTGTTCCTCAGACTTCTGAAACTGAAGAAGAACATAATGAGCACGATGAGCACGGACACTAATAATAAAATCTTTAAGGAATAAATAGAGTCCAATTTTTGGATTCTATTTATTTTTATAAATCAGTTATATTGCATGATAAATTTATACCTGTTCAAAAAAGTTACCCTAAACGGACTTAAGTATATTTTATTTGTTTATTTTTCATCAATCGTTTTATATTTTTCTCTGTTTTATGGGAAAATGGGCTCAGCTTGGAGAACATCTTTCTGATATTTTCTATGCTTTTTCGTTGTGAGGCCCTCGTTTTGATATATCTGCTATATGCTACGCTTTTTCTGCCTTTTAGCTGTCTTTTTGGCTGTTTTTCACTGTTCGTTCCCAAAAAGATTTACTACTAATTTTGAGAAAATATATCTCACTTTCAGCTGTTTTATCTAGCTTTTGTTTTAGTTGTTTATGTTTCTCTTTTCATTATAGATTTTTATTATCAGTTTTTCCAATCACATATTAATATCTTATTTTTTTGGAATATTTAATGATGATACGAAAGCTGTCCTAAAAATCCGTATGGACAGACTATCCTGTATTCAAAATATTTATCATTTATGCTCTCAGCATCGTTAGTTTTTCTATTTTTACACAAGAAAATTAAGAAAAACATTAGCGTAAATACTTTCCTGCATCAAAAGAAAACTTTTGTTTCTCTTAGCTGTTTTTCCCTCTATTCATCGCAGGAATGAGAGGCAGCTTAGGCGAATTCACCCTTCGCCGAGAGCATACCAATATAGGCACAAATGAGTTTCATCAATGCTCTTTGCTATAATCCTGTTTATGCCCTAAAATTCGCAAAATCAGAATTAAACGACAATCTTATCACTCCTGACATTGCCCAAGAATTAAAGATGAGTGGATTTAACTCATTTGATCAGGTAAAGAGGTTTATCGCGAAAAATATTATTGATGATTTTGACAAAAACTTGTATTCGACAACGGCTCATAATGAGTTTTTAGAGAAAAATCACCTAACATCGTATTTATCCTTATGGAAAGTATGAGCAATCATTATTTTGAACTCCATTCAAAGAACTCAATCTTTTGGGTGATTTGAATGAAATTCTGCCCTGAATTATACTATTTCAAAAATGGTTTATCATCTTTCAACGGAACCATATATTCATTAGAAAAACCTTATGGTAAATACTCCGAAAGGCATCATCTCGCAGTCGCCTTACTTTGACACCTCATTCAGCTCATCCGTTTCAAAGCCTTTCAAAAGAGCAAGGCTACGAGACTTATTTCATGACAGGTGCGCATCTTTCATGGAGAAATACGGACAAATTCATAAAAACAAAGGTTTTGATATTATCAAAGGAAGTTCTCACATCAAACAAAAATTTCTAATGCTGAGGATTTCGCTTGGGGGAACTCACGATGGCTATTTATTTGATTATATAAAGACCAGCTTCAGCAGTCTCCTTCAAAGCCAAAAATGATCTTTTCCCTCACTGTGAGCAACCATACTCCATATGAAATTCCTACTCATTACAAGCCATACCCTATTAAAATAGATGCCATAAAAAAACCTTCTTCGAGTGGATGAAAAATGAGCATGCTAATTTTTATTCCCACCAATATTCAGCCTCTCAACTGGCTAAATTTATAAAAGACATCAAGAATTCCCTTTGGGAGAAAAACACTATTATCGTAGCGACAGGCGACCATAACATCCGACAGGTATTCGAATACGATGATGAAAAACTCCTTCCTAAAAACGCAGTGTACCAATACTTTTCTACATTCCAGAAAAATACAAACCTGCCTTTTTCGATTCCTCTGTGATGGCCTCCCACAAGGACATCTTCCCTACTATATTTAATTTGAGTTTATCCAACCAAAAATATATTTATTCGGGAGATAATTTGTTTAAAAAAATCGCTAAACTACCGCTTTTGCAATCAATGAATATAATTTCATAGCCGATTCCATAGGGGTGATTTCTTACGAAAAACAGAAGCCCTGCTTATTACACTTGGAAAGATAAAAAAATAAAGAAAATTGAGTTTAGATAATATTCAAAAATCTACATGCTCAATTTATGTTAAACAAAAATGAGGGCTTTTTCTGCCCTGCAAACCATCCAAATTTATACGGATATAGAAAAAGTAAATAATTTTAAGTAAATTCGACTCCTATAAAAATACCGAATGATAAAAATCTAATTTTAGAAAAACATCAAACTAACTTCCGCTGGCGCGAAAAGGAGTTTCTGTTGGAAAAAACCGAAGATGGCAAAACTGTGCTTGTCTCTGGAGCAATCCCTGGGCGACACCGTGAATGCTCGTGTAAAAAGGCTAAAAGCAAATATTACGAAGCAGAAATGGTGGAAATTTTAGAAACCTTCTCCGTTTCGGATAGAGCCAGAGTGCATCCATTTCGGTGCGTGTGGAGGATGTAAGTGGCAGAATATGAGCTATGAAAAACAGCTGGAATTCAAACAAAAATGAGGTTCTTAACAATATTAAAAGAATAGGCGGCATCGAAGATTTTGAGTGCATCCCTATTCTCGGAGGCGAGGACATTATTTCTACCGAAATAAAATGGAATTTTTCGTTCTCCAATGCTCGCTGGCTGACTTCGGAAGAGATAAAATCCGACACAGAAATAGACAACAAAAACGCTTTGGGCTTCCATATTCCTGGGCAGTGGAGCAAGATTTTAGACCTAAAAGAATGCTACCTGCAAGAAGCGCCATCCAACGAAATCCGTCTCGCAATCAGAGATTATGCGATAAAAACAACCTTGATTTTTGATTTAAGGAATCAAGAAGGATTTCTACGAACGCTGATGCTTCGCCAAAATTCCAAAGGAGAGTGGATGATTCTCATTCAGTTTTTCCGAGAAGAAAAGGAAAAACAGAGAAAAATTTATTGAACTTTATTTTAGATAAATTCCCTCAAATCAAGACTTTACTCTACGCTATCAACTCCAAAGGAAACGACAGCGTGTATGATTTTGGACATCCAGACTTACTTTGGCGAAGGATTTATCTTTGAAGAAATGGATGGACTGAAATTTAAAATTGGTCCAAAATCTTTCTTCCAAAACCAATTACAAACAAGCCCTAAATCTTTATAGAAAAACTCTGGAATTCGCTGATATTCAGGAAAAATCATGTAGTATATGACCTTTACACAGGGACAGGGACAATAGCCCAATACATGGCTAGACACGCCAAAGAAGTGATTGGGATAGAGGCTGTTCAGGAAGCGATAGATGCCGCAATAGAAAAACGCTGAGCTTAACAGACTGAATAACTGCACTTTCTACTGCGGAGATATGAAAGAAGTCTTCACAGAAGAGTTTCTGGCGCAACATCCGAAGGCAGATGTCCTAATTACCGACCCTCCACGAGATGGAATGCACCCGAAAGTAATAGAGCAGATTCTAAAACTTTCGCCAGAAAGAATCGTTTATGTAAGCTGTAATTCAGCTACACAAGCAAGAGATTTAGCCCTGATGAAAGAGCACTACAATGTAGTAAAAAAATCCTTCCTGTGGATATGTTCCCACAGACGCACCATGTGGAAAAACATTGCTCTTTTAATAAAGAAATAATTTTTCATAAAATAAAAATGCAGCCCTAAAAGAGCTGCATTTTTTATTTCATATCATACATGACTAGCGCGGTCACGAGTTTGGGTTCTATGTGAGTACATTTTGGAGGCATTTTCAAGTTTTTTTATCTGCGATTTCTACTAAATCAGAAAAACTCACAGGATGTACCCCGAATGCTACTCTATATCCCTCATTATCAACCTTTTCTTTTTAGTTTTGTGATTCCTTCCACGCAAGAGCTTCCCCTGTAGGTAATCCACTCGCTTGGTGGTTTTTCAAATCATCTATTCCTAAAAATCGGACTCAGTATATATTTGTCCAAAAAGATAATGGTCTATAATCCCCAAACACTCTTCACAACAGCATTCTTCCTTTTAGTGTAAGTTTATAAAACTGTCCATCTAAATAAAGACTTATAAAGTGTTTTTGCTCTGGATAATATGGGCTTTCCCTTTATTCTCAATGATAAATTTATCCTCCAGCTGATGCAAAAAACTGCTCTACTGTCAGACCATTCAAATCCTTGACAACCTTATTAAAATCATTAATTTTAATAGATTGGTCAGAAACTATGAAACTATAAACAAAGTTATACGGCTCATTTCCTGTGTGATTAGGATTTTTATCCTTTCTTCGCTCAGAATAGAGCGCTGTAGAACCCATCCTATGATGTCCATCAGCAATGTAGAAAGCTTCTACTTTTTGCTAAGATTTGTTCATATTTTTTTCAAGGTTTCTTCATCTTGAATTTTTCCAAACACGATGTTTAGTCCCTTGCTGTCTGCATATTCCAAAAACAGGATTTTTCCTTTCTTCCTCACTCATAAGAGCTCTAATTTAGCATTTGAAGAATAGGTCAAAAGCACTGGTTCCGCTTGGAGATTCACACCTTCCAGATACTTAGACAGTTTTTCTTTTCGGTGTGTGAGTGTTTCTTCATGCTTTTTAATCTTTCCCGAATTATAATCTTCTACGAAACCAATCCTAAAAAGCCCTCTGAAAACATTACCATTAGGCAAAATTTGACAATACAAATAATATCCTGATTCCTCCTCCTGATGTAAGTTGTGATTTCTCAGCAACTCCTCATAATTCGCCCTCACTCTACCCAAATTCTGCTCCAAATTCTGAGGTTCACCAGACAAATACGGTTCCACCATTCTCACATAAGAAAACTCTCTCTCGGCTTTCTTTGCGATTTCTTCATGAGTATAATTACTCAATGGGCGTGTAGGAAAACTTTTTATATACTCCCCATAGGGCGTTATCCCACGAAATGGCTTGAATACGGGCATAAATCTTGTTTTTTTATGCTTTAATAATGATTTTAAATGGATCTCATCACATCTACCAATACCTGTACACTTTCTATCGGTAAGGCATTGTACATACTTGCTCTGTATCCTCCCAAGTTTCTATGTCCATTTAGACCATTGATTCCTGCTTCTTTCCAAGCTTTGTCAAACGCTTCTTTTTAGATTCATCTAAAAGTTTGAAAGAAACATTCATATTAGAACGGTCTTCTGGATGGCAGAAACTCTCAAATAATGGGTTTCTGTCTATTTCATCATAAAGAAGTTTTGCTTTCGCATTATTTCTCTGCTCTGCTGCTGCTATCCCACCATTTTTTTCAAGGTGCTGTAATGTAAGCAAACTCGCATAAATAGGGAATACAGGAGGTGTATTAAACATCGCATCTTTGCTGATGTGAACCTGATAATCTAAATAAGAAGGAATATCTCTTCCTGTTTTTCCTAAAATATCCTTTTTCACTACTACCAAAGTAGCTCCAGCAGGTCCCATATTCTTCTGAGCACCAGCATAGATAAGGTCAAACTGAGAGAAATCTATCTCTCTACTGAAAATATCCGAAGACATATCGCACACTAGAGAAGTTTCCACTTTTTGGGAAAGATTTCATCTGTGTACCGAAGATAGTATTATTAGAAGTACAGTGGAAAATAGTCATACTCTGCACCCACAGTATAGTCTTTTGGGATGAAAGAATAGTTTTCTTCTTTAGAAGAACCTACGATATCCACTTGTCCAAGTCGTTTAGCTTCTTTAATTGCACCTGCTGCCCAAGTTCCCGTATCTGTATAAGCTGCCTTCCCTCCTACTTTCATCAAGTTAAAAGGAACCATTACAAACTGTAAAGATGCTCCTCCTCCTAGATAAAGTACATCATAATCATCTCCTAATTTCATTAGTCTTTTTACGATGGCTCTAGCCTCATCCATTACTTCGATGAAATCTTTACTTCTGTGAGAAATCTCTAGTAATGACAATCCGATACCATTAAAATCCAAAATAGCTTCTGCTGATTTCTGGAAAACTTCTTGCGGCAAAATACACGGTCCTGCGCTGAAATTGTGCTTTTTCATTGTTTTTAATTTTTTTATACGACTTTTTAAATTTTTGTTAAACTAAACTTGGGTTTAAAAGGTAATTATTTCCCTCCATTCCTCCAAAAGAATTGGGAAAAATTATTCTCCATGCATGAACGCCTTCTTCGTAAGAAGCTGCTCCTCTGTCTCCACATGGTCTTCATCTGGCACACAGCAGTCCACAGGGCACACTGCAGCACACTGCGGCTCACTATGAAAACCTATACATTCCGTACATTTATCCGTTACTATGAAATATGTATCATCGCTCACTGGCGGCTGTGCCTCATCGGCATCCACAGTAAGTCCCGAAGGAAAAGTTACCATTCCCGACAATATTGTCCCATCTGAAGCCCTCAATCCACTGCACTTTCATAAATGGCATTGTTGGGACATTCAGGCTCACATGCTCCACAGTTGATACATTCGTCCGTTATTTTGATAGCCATTAGTATTATATTTTTTTAATTTTGCACAAAGTTAATAACTTTATTTATATAAAAACAATATTTATGAAAAAAATGATAAAATAGTTTCCTCTTTATCGCAGCTGGGCGATTTTTAAACCAATTTCTCTCTGCTAAACCAGAGAATTTCAATGAAGAAGAAAAGCAAATTCGCTTCCTTGATAAGAAAAATCTGAAATAGAAAATTCTTGGTTCATGAAGAAAGCGTAAGATTTTGCCTAAAAAAAGCTGGGCGAAAAACCTTACCGAAGAAAATATCTGCTTGGACTGGTCAATATCATTTTTCTTCCACTCCGAAAAATAGGGCTGATTCTCGCTGGAAATATCCCTCTGGTGGGATTTCATGATGTTATCTGCGTTTTTGCTAAGCAGAAACATTCCTTTGATAAAACTCTCCTCCAAAGACAAGCTAATTTTACCTTTTTACTTAATAAATGGAACGAGCTCAGCGGTGGGATTTTGGAATTTCATTTTGTAGAAAAAAATTAGAAAAATTATGATGCTGTCATCGCTACAGGGAAGCAACAATACAGCTAGATATCTGGAATATTATTTCAAAGATGTGCCGAATATCATTAGGAAAAACAGAACTTCCATCGGAGTTCTAAAAGGTGATGAAACCAATGAGGAAATCCAAGCTCTCGCGGAGGATATTTTTCCGATATTTTCGGGCTGGGCTGCCGAAATGTTACCCGACTGTTCATTCCTTCGGAAATGCCTTTGGACAGATTGTTTGAGAATTTTTATCAACTTTAAAGAAATCATTAACCACAATCAATACGCCAATAATTACGACTACAACAGAGCCATCTATCTGCTGAACCAAGAGCAGTTTTGGGATAATAATTTCGTAATGCTCAAAGAAGATGAAAAAAACTTTTTCAGTCCGCTGTCCGTCATCAATTTCAGCCGATACGAAACGATAAACGATGTCCAGAATTTCCTTTTCGGAAAACGAGGAAAAACATTCAGTGCGTTGTGGCAAATTCCACACTTGAAATTCCTACAGCTATCGGCTTTGGAGAGGCGCAGCACCCTGAACTAGACACCTATGCTGATAATGTAGATACGATGGCGTTTTTAAGTAGTTTGTAAAAATTGCTTTTCCAAAAATACTTATATTTGTAGAATTAAATTTTAAAAACAAAAAAACTTTTATGGAATTTACAAATCAACTAGTAGCAATGTCCACTGAGGAGCAAAAAGGCTTCTTTTTTTATAGAAAAACTTATATGCATGTGGCGCTGGCTATTTTGGCTTTTATTTTTGTAGAAACTGCTTTACTAATGGTAATTCCTGCTGAACTTATCATGGGAATGGTTTCTAAAAATTATGTATGGCTGATGATTATTGGTGGATTTTTGGCTGGCTTCTATGCTGGCTGAAAAATGGACTATGGCGAGCAGCCGTGCTATGCAGTATGCTGGATTAGGTTTTTATGTGCTTTTGAAGCGATTGTTTTCCTTCCTATGATATACATCGCCCTTATTTATACTGGTAGTAGCGAGGTTATTTTACAGGCAGGATTGATTACTTTCATGCTGTTCATAGGGCTTACAGGTGTGGCTCTTACTTCTAAAAAGAGATTTTTTTCTTTCTTAAGAAGCATCTTAATTATTGGTGGATTTATCTCTCTTGGACTAATCATTGCAGGAATGCTTTTTGGGTTTAACCTTGGACTTTGGTTCTCTGTGGGAATGGTTTTTCCTAGCAGGAGCAAGTATTCTCTACCAGACTAACCAGCTTAAAAATGTCTATACAACAGAACAGTATGTAGGAGCTTCATTACAGCTATTCTCTTCTGTGATGCTTCTATTCTGGTATGTTTTTGAGAATTTTAATGAGCAGAAAAAAACTAACAAAATAGTTCTGAAAACACGGGAAAAACATTAATTCTCGTGTTTTTCGTTTTTTTATTTTTTAATTAATTTATTCTAAAATATTATGTCATACGGACTTTTAAAAAGGAAAAAGGAATTATCTTCGGAGCTTTAGATGAAAAACTCTATCGCTTGGAAAGTAGCAGAAAGATGCCACGAAGAAGGTGCTGAATTTGTACTAACTAACGCTCCTATCGCTATGAGAATGGGAGAAATTAATAGTTTAGCAGAGAAAACAGGTGCGGATATCGTTCCTGCTGATGCGACTTCTATGGAAGATTTAGAAAAATTATTTGACCATGCTATCGCAAAAATTTGGGAAAATAGACTTCATTCTACACTCTATCGGGATGTCTGTGAATGTAAGAAAAGGAAAACACTACACAGAGCTCAACTACGACTGGCTGGAAAAAGGCTGGGATGTATCTGCGGTATCTTTCCACAGGGTGATGAAACTAGCTTGGGAAAAAGACTGTATGAATGAGTGGGGCAGTATCCTTGCGCTTTCTTACATCGCGGCTCAGAGAACTTTCCCTGATTATAACGATATGGCGGACAACAAGTCTTACCTTGAGAGCATTGCTAGATCTTTCGGGTATTACTGGGGCGAAAAGAAAAGTGCGTGTCAATACCATTTCCCAGTCGCCTACAATGACTACGGCAGGACAAGGGGTGAAAGGTTTTGATGGGTTCATCAAATTTGCAGAAGATATGTCTCCACTAGGAAACGCGACTGCTGCAGAATGTGCAGACTACTGTATTTCCTTTTCTCTGACCTTACAAGAAAAAGTAACGATGCAGAATCTCTTCCACGATGGTGGATTCAGCAACACAGGAGTTTCCACAAAAGTAATGGAAAGATACAACAAAGGATAATTTTCCAAAATAAATAAAAAGATGGCTTTTTAAGTCATCTTTTTATTTTAATCATTTCCATAATTAAAGTTTTAGCCTTATCTTTATCCCAAAAATTTTTTTATGAAAAAATAATTTCTTAATTTTAGGTCTTTTACTTGTTTTAGTGGGATGTAGAGAAGATTCTCACAATGAAATCCAAACAACAGGGAAAAAAGAATTTATCAGTGGGTATAACCTTTCGTTCATGGATTATGATATTACAAATCCTTTTGCTTACCCTCTTGTTAAATTAACTAATGATGGCACACATTACACTAAAAAGCTATACCAATCCTCTTATTCGTAGTGAAATCAGTATAGATAGTATATATTATGATATCAAGTATGGACAAAAACCTTGTATCCATTGAATTAAAAATCAACGCCAAGATTCCATGTTGAAAAAAATACAAAAAAACTAATCAAATTCAACAAAGATAAAATTACAGAAATCATAAACCTTAATGATTCTTTAGTTTTTGAATATAAAGGAGATGTACTTCATGAAGTAACCCACCTAGAAAAAAAGGACCTTGGAAAAAAAGCACAGATATTACTTCAATTCTTCTGGTAATCTAGACAGTATAGTAACAAGGTATGGAAGCCTAAAAACAAATAGCGAAAACAAACCTTACTACATATACAATAGAGACAATGAATCCTCAAAAATCAGAGATATTCAAGTGTTTTCTAACTATGATAACGCAGAAAATCCATTGAAAGAACTTGGTATTTTTTTGATGAAGTATTTATTCGTTCTCTATCAAAAAAACAACTACCGAAAAATATCAAAAATTTACCGTGGGATTTTCTATTATTTCCAATAAAATAGATACTATTTCTCGACAAGAGCAAACATGGGATTTTGGATATCTTAACGGCAAACCTGTATTTTAAAAATACTATCAATTATGAAAGTAGTCCAAATAGATAATTATTCTAAAAACAATAGATTCTGTTAAAATAAGAGAAATAAACATTCCTGAAATAAAAACCTGATGAAGTCCTTGTAAGAGTAAAATCAGTTGGGATAAATCCTGTTGATAATATGATAACCAGAGGGGAAGTTAAACTCATCACGCCCTACTCTTTTCCTCTTTCCATAGGGAACGAACTTGCTGGAGTTATAGAAAAAAACAGGAGAAAAAGTTACAGAATTTAAAGAAGGAGACCGAGTGTTTTCCAGACTTCCTACGAACAAAATAGGAGCTTTTTGCCGAGTATGTTGCCATAAACAAAAAGATTTGGCTAAAATCCCTGAATATCTTTCTTTCAATGAAGCAGCCGCTATCCCACTGACCGCCCTTACGGCTTATCAGGCTCTTGATATTCTTCAAGTGAAATCAGGCGAAACGCTCTTTTATCTCAGGTGGTTCGGGAGGTTTCGGTGCTATGGCTGTTCCTTTAGCAAAAAGCAAGAGGAATAAAAAGTAATCACCAATGGAAGCTTGGAGAACAAAGAAAGAGTTTTAGCATTAGGAGCAGAGCAGTTTTTAGATTACAAAACCGAGGATTATGCCCAGCTCCTGCACGATGTAGATGGCGTAATAGACACCATAGGGTGGGAAAAGAAGCCGAAAAACAGTTTTTCTATCCTGAAACAGGGCGGTAAATTGGTTTCTCTAAAAGGAATGCCGAACGGGAGATTTGCTAAAAAGATGGGACTTCCTCTATGAAACAATGGGTTTTTGATTTGCAGGGCGCTCATTTGACAACATGGCAAAAAGAGAAAACCAAGAATATCACTTTATCTTTGTGCAGTCCAGCGGTGAGCAGCTCTCAGAGATTGCAAAAGTATTAGAAGAAAACCAAATAAGACCTTCTATTGACAGCATCTATCCTTTTTGAGGATATCGCCAAAGCCTTGGTAAAAAGTAGATAAAGGCAGTTCCAGAGGAAAAAAACAATTGTAGAAAATCAGCAAGTAACTAAAATTAAAATCATTAATATTTATCATTCAAAAACAATGGAACAAATAAAAATTAAACAAAGAATGGAGAGAAAAACTCCTTCAGCGCTTTTTGACTTATGTAAAAATATATTCCACCAGCGACCCTGAATGTGAGGAAACGCCGAGTTCTCCGCAGCAGTGGGACATCGCGAAACATCTTTTTGAGGAAATGAAAGCCATCGGTCTGGAAGATGTCTCTATCGATGAAAAACGCCTATGTATACGGATTTATCCCGTCTAATATAGAGAAAAAGTGCTCTACCGTAGGGATTTATCGCCCATTTTGACACTTCGCCTGATTTCAATGGTAAAGATGTAAATCCTCAAATTTGGGAAAAATTACGATGGAGGCGACCTGCTTCTTAACCCAAAAGACAAGCTTCACCCTCTCCCCTAACAAGTTTGAAAACCTGAAACAATACAAGGGACAAACCCTAATTACTACGGACGGAACAAGCCTTCTCGGAGCTGATGACAAGGCGGGCGTAGCAGAAATCATGACAGCCGCAGAATACCTTATCCAGCATCCTGAGATAAAAACACGGACGAATAGCTGTGGGATTCAACCCTGATGAAGAAATCGGGAAAAGGAGCACACAAGTTCAATGTAGAAAAAAATTCGGTGCTGAATGGGCTTACACCATGGACGGAAGTGATGTGGGCGAGATAGAATATGAAAACTTTAATGCAGCTGGAGCGGTAATCAAAAATCCACGGACTGAGCGTACACCCTGGCTATGCTTATGGAAAAAAATGGTAAATGCTGGGCTTCTTGCAGCTGAGTTTATCCAGTCGCTCCCTGCTGACGAAACTCCTTCTACGACAAAAGAGGTTTTTGAAGGTTTTTATCATCTATTAGACCTAAAAGCGGATGTTTCCGAAGCAAAAGTTACAATACATCATCCGTGACCACGATGAGCAAAAATTTGAAAAACCGCAAAGAAATTCATCGCAGAAAAAAAGTAGCGGAATTCAACCAAAAATATGGCGAAAATGTCTTTGAAATAGAGATAAAAAGAACAATATCTCAACATGAAAAAAACAATTTCGAAGGCAAAATGCACATCATAGAAGTGGCAGAAAGAGCCATGAAAAAAACCTTGGAATCACCCCAGAAGTGAAGGCTATCCGAGGCGGAACCGATGGCGCACAGCTGTCTTATATGGGACTTCCTTGCCCTAATATCTTCGCAGGAGGACTTAACTTCCATGGGCCTTATGAATATGTTCCATTAGAATCTATGGAAAAAAAGCCACAGAAGTTATCATCGAAAATCGCTCAAGAAGTAGAGAAATTATAAAAATAAATCGCCTATAAAAGGCGATTTATTTTATTTGTATTTGTAAATTTTATTTTGCTTCATCGTACGGAAGCCTGTTGATAATAGACCTTCCGAGAGATACCTCATCTGCATATTCCAGCTCATCCCCCACCGAAATTCCCTTGCGATGCTGGAAAACTTTTACATTAAAATGCTTGAATTTCTTATAAATATAATAAGCCGTAGTATCGCCCTCCATCGTTGCACTCAGCGCAAAAATCACTTCTTTTAGGCTTTCTCATTGAGTTTTTCAATGCTGAAATATTCAGCTGATGCGGCCCTATGCCTTCCATTGGAGAGATTTTCCCTCCTAAAAACTAGATATTTTCCGTTATATTTAGAAGTGTTTTTCTATCGCGAGAACATCTCTTACATCTTCTACAATGCAGAGCGTTTCGGCGTTTCGCTTTTCATCAGCACAGATTTCACAAATATCAAAAATCCGAAAAATTATGACACTCTTGGCAGTATTTTATATTCGTCACCAGACTTTCCAAAGCCTGCGAAAGCGCCATTCCCTTGAGATTTGGGCTGTCTGAGAAGATGCAGCGCCAACCGAAGAGCCGATTTTTTTGCCTATCCCTGGCAGTCCAGAAATCTCCTCCACTGCTCTGGATAATACTTTACTTGGGTATTCCATTCGGCAAAAAAATAAGAAATTCTCCTAAAAATTTACTTCTGGTAATAAATCTTATTCACTTCATCGCCTTTAAGGAAAGTTCCCTGTTTCTGCTCTTTTTATCCTTTCTGTGAAGAGCTTTTCCTATAAGGTGGTCATACTCGTGCTGGAAAAATCACCGCTGTGAAACCTTCTACCAGCTCTCGTTTTTTTCTCCGTCCAAAGTTTCGTAAGCCAAATCTATCACAAGACTGCGGTAGACCTCTCCTCTTTCGTTTGGAATGGAGAGGCAGCCTTCTGCACCAAGCCTAAGCACCGAAGACATCCATTTGATTTCTGGATTTACGAAAAATTCAAAAGGTTTTTCCTTCCTTGTCAAATCTCTGCACCCAAATCGCCTTTATATTCAGTCCTACCTGCGGCGCAGCGATGCCCACGCCCTGTTCATCTTTCACGGTAGCAAGCATTCTCTCTGCTAACAGCTTGAGATTCGGGTCTTTGGCATCCACTGGTCGGGAAACATCTTTTAGTATTTTTCAAATCTTTGGGATTGGTAACCTGCAAAACCCTCATCGGTTCAGTACTTTTTCCTGATTTAATGAGGACAACATCCTCTTTTTCCTATTTTCTTCTGTGCCTCTACGCTAGTTCCGAGCAGAACCAAACTTAATAAAAGAATTCTTATCATTTTTAGCTAATTTTAATGTTTATTGAAGGCAAATTTAATATTTTTAGAAACTATCCATCTCCTTATATTCAAAAATATCTTCTTATCTTTGGAGAAAAAAATAAGATTTTATGAGTTTATCAAACATAGAACCGCAGATTATTTGGAAAAAAACTTTTCTAAACTAAATGAAGTTCCAAGACCTTCCAAAAAAAGAAGCGAGAGTAATAGAGTTTATCAAGAATTTTTGGAGAAAGCCTAAACCTTGATACTCAAGTAGATGAAATAGGAAATGTCATCATCCGAAAAACCAGCAACGGCAGGAATGGAAAACCGTAAAACTGTCGTTCTGCAGTCCCACCTTGATATGGTTTTGTCAGAAAAACAACATGTAGATTTTGACTTTGAAAATCAAAGGAATTCAAATGTTCGTAGATGGCGACTGGGTGAAAAGCAAAAAGGAACGACACTCGGTGCAGACAACGGGACTTGGTGTGGCGGCTGTTATGAGTATTTTTAGAGAGCAGTGATATCGCTCATCCTGCATTAGAAGCCCTATTCACGATAGATGAAGAAACTGGAATGACAGGGAGCTTTTAACCTAAAACCAAATGTATTAAAAGGCGAAATCCTCCTAAACCTAGACACAGAAGAAGATGATGAAATAGACATAGGCTGTGCTGGCGGTGTGGATGTAACAGCTACGCAAACCTACAAAACTGCTCCTACGAAAGGAAATTTAGTAAAAATAGAAATCAAAGGACTGCAAGGCGGACATTCTGGAATGGACATCCACAAAGGTTTCGGGAATGCAAATGTACTCCTTGGAAGACTGCTCTATAACAGCATCGAAAGTCAAGAAATAGAGCTGATTTCCATCGATGGCGGCGGACTTAGAAACGCTATTCCAAGAGAAGCTACAGCTGTTTTTCAGTCAAAAATGCTGATGAGTTCATTGCAGAAGCTAATGAGTTAAAAGGCTGAAATTTTACAGGAATTTGCCAGCTATTGAAAAGGATTTGGTTATCAATATTGAAAAAAACGGAAAGCTCTGAAAATGGTCTTTCAAAGAAAAATTCAGCCCAAATCATCCGCGTGCTAAAATCCGCTCACAACGGCGTATACAGAATGTCTCCTGATGTGGCTGACCTAGTGGAAGCGTCCAACAACATCGCCAGAGTGGAACTAAAAAGATGGCAGTCTGAAAAATCCTAAACCTTACCCGTTCATCGGTAGAGTCATCTAAATTCAATGTTGCTAACCAACTAAAAAGCAGTTTTTGAACTAGGCGGGCTGAAATGTAGAGTTTAGCGGCTCCTACCCTGGCTGGAAACCAAACCCAAATTCAGAAATTCTCCGAATAATGGAGAAAACTCTACACGGATAAATTTGGTTCAAAAACCAAATGTGATGGCTTGCCACGCGGGATTAGAATGCGGAATCATCAGGGGCTCACTATCCCTAAAATGGAAATGGTAAGTTTCGGGCCTACGATCAAAGGGGCGCACTCACCTGATGAAAGAGCAAGTATTTCTTCTACACAGAAATTCTGGGATTTCTTGAAAGAAATTCTGAAAAAATATTCCAAATAAATAACAAAAAAACGCCGAGCAAAATTTGCTCGGCGTTTTTATTTCTAAGTTAAAAAAATTATTTTTTTGTTTAGTTACTACGAATAGATTTTCTTTGGACAAACCTACCAATTCGTGCTCCACATCTACTGGAATATCATAGTAATCATTCGGTTTTTAAAAATAATCTCTTGTTCGTTTATAATGAACTTAATCTCTCCTTTTCAAAAACAACCAAAAGAAGCAGGCGTAGAGTTTTTATGTTTTTGAAAAACTCCATTCTTCCCTAATGATACCGCCACTTGCTTTATTTTTTTCTGTATCGCTAAGTACATTAAAAATGAGGTTTATCAGAACTATAATTTACGGAATTATCCAAAAGCAATCTTAGTCAAAGATTTTTACATTTTCCCAAGTTTTTCCGTTATGCACATTCTTTATTCCCTTGTCTTTAAGAAGTTTTTCGGCTTTTTGCGGCTCTTATCCCTGCTCTACAAAAATACCACTATATTTTTCTTTGCCCTGTCAGTTTAGAAAGGTTATTTTTCCAATTCTGAGATTGGGAATATTTATAGAATTTTCTCACATTTCCTTGGGCAAATTCTTCTGGAGTTCTTACATCTACTAAATATAGTTTCTTTTTTTGATTCATAATTTCTGACAAAGACTGCGCTGCCAATTCAGCTGTTGAAATCAAAAGAAATCCTATCGCAAAACAAAATTTTCTTCATAGCTTATATATTTTAAAGTTAGCTAATATACAAATTTTATTTATTCTAAATTAGATTTTTATTCATAAAATTTATATCTTACTGAAAAATCAATAATTTTTCATTCAAAAACAAATTTAATATCTTTTGGGCATTATTTTTTTCATTCATCTATGAATATAAAAGGAACTAAAAAATGCTGTAATATTATTTGCTGGAGACTCTGGAGATGGGATACAACTCACAGGGAGCGCAGTTTAGCCAGACTGTGGCTTTTTCGGAAATGACCTAATACTCTGCCCGATTTCCCTGCCGAAATCCGTGCTCCTTCGGGAACTATAGCGGGAGTGTCTGGGTTCCAGATTCATTTTTGGAAGTAAGGAAATCAATTCTCCTGGTGACGCTTGTGATGTTCTGGTCGCAATGAACGCCGCTGCCCTAAAGAAAAAAACATCAGCAAAGTCAAAGAAGCAGGGAATCATCATATGCAATTCTGCTGGTTTTGATAGAAAAAAATCTAAACTTAGCTGGTTACGAGGCTTCTCCATTAGAGGCTCTATCAGGGTGATTTTACGGTTTATGAAATTGACATTACCAAAAAAACACCATAGAAGCCCTGAAAGAAACTTCTCTTTCTCAAAAAAGAAAAAGACAGGTCTAAAAATATGTTTGCCCTAGGGTTTATCTATTGGCTGTTTTCCAAAGGATATAGAACAAACCAAACAACATATTGAAGAATATTTCTCAAAAACCAGAAATTCGAGATGCCAACCTCAGCGTTCTAAAAGCTGGATATCAGTATGGTGAAATTGCAGAAATTTTTCACAGAGCGGTATTCCGTAAGAAAGCCGAAATGCAGGAAGGAACTTACAGAAGTATCTCAGGGAATGAAGCTGTGGTTTTAGGGAATTTTTATCAGCTGCACAAAAAAAGCTGGTTTTGGAGGTTTTCTATGGCGGATATCCTATCACTCCTGCATCGGACATTCTGCATCATTTAGCTAAATATAAACCACTGGGTGTCAAGACCTTTCAGGCGGAAGATGAAATCGCTGCCATGACCTCTATCATTGGGGCTTCCTTTGCTGGGGATTTAGGGTGACTGCCACTTCAGGGCCCTGGAATGGCACTGAAAAACAGAAGGGTCTGGGATTAGGGCTTTATGCTGGAACTGCCCATGGTCATTATAAATGTACAACGAGGAGGGACCTTCCACTGGACTTCCTACAAAGACTGAACAGGCAGACCTGCTCCAAGCCGTGCATGGAAGAAACGGCGAAGCGCCCATTCCTGTAATCGCGCCACAGTCGCCTTCTGACTGCTTTGAGGGCTGCTTTTGAGGCTGCGAAAATCGCTTTGGAATACACCACGCCTGTCATTCTTCTTTCAGATGGATATTTGGGGAAACGGAACTGAACCTTGGCTGATTCCGAATTTTGAAAAATTTACCAAAAATACAATCGCCTTTCATCAAAGAACCTGATGAAAACGAATATCTGCCGTATCTAAGAGGAAAAAATCTTTCAAGGAAAAATAGCCGTTCCTGGCACTAAAGGAAAGGAACACATCGTAGGAGGATTAGAAAAAAACAGGAAAAACACAGGGAATGTAAGCTATGATGCTGAAAATCACCAAAAAATGGTAAAAATTAAGAGCAAAAGAAAGTTTCAAAATATCAAAACATTCTTATGCTCCGCTCACTCTGGATCAAGGCAAGGAAAAACGCTGATATTCTGATACTTTCATGGGGGATCTTCATATGGAAGCATTCGTGATGCGGTGAAAAAACCTGCTTCAGGATAATGTTTCTGTTGCTCATCTTCAATTAAGAAATTTGGCTCCGTTTCCACAGGATTTGGGAGAAAAAAACTAAGCAAGTTTAAAAAATCATTATCCCTAGAAATCAACAACGGACAGCTCATCCACCTTATACAAGATGAATATCAGATAAAATGCATCCCTTTTAACAAGATAAAAGGAACGCCTTTCCTCTCTTCGAAATAGAAGAATTCGTAAAAGAGGAAAAGTACAAAATAAGAGAGAGTTTGGCAAAATATTTGTCTATCAATTAGGAATATTAAATAAAAAACTATGAATAAGATTTTTGCAATGTTTATGCTTTTGGGTTTTCGGCTATGGTCTCAGCACAGCTGAATCACATTAACAACGGAGAAAAATATCATACAGAATACACTACGGATTCATCAACGCAGGGAACAGCAGACCTTACCACTAGCCAAATAAACTACAAAGGCAAAGACCATCTTCGTGTGGTAGGAACAGGGAAAAAGCACAGGGATAGTCAATACTTTTTCAAAGGTAAATGATGTCTATGAAAGCTATATAGACCTAGCGACTGGACTACCCAGCTTCTATGTAGAAACATCTCCGAAGGAAGCTACAGAAGACATTATGAGACGACTTTTTAATCACGATAACAAGACTTTGGTTCTGTATGACAAACTCAAAAAAACTCACGAAATTTCAACACTTTTTGAGGGAATACAAGATATGCTTTCTGCTTTTCTATTACCTAAGAAATATGGACAGCAGCAAACTAAAAAGTAGGAAACCAAGTAAAACTGACTGTCTGGATAGATGATGAAACCTATCCTTTCCTACTGAAAATAGTAGGTGTAGAAAAAGAAAACCAAAGTTTGGGAAAAATAGAATGCCTTAAAAATAGTTCCATCCGTGCAGAGCGGAAGAATATTTAAAGAAAAAGAAGGAGTGACTATGTGGGTGACCAATGACCAAAACCACATCCCTGTGGAGACTAGAAGCAAAAACTAATGGTAGGCTCACTAAAAAGCCAGCATCAGTGGATATTCTAACTTGAAAATACAATTTGGATTTTAAAAAAATAAAATAAATCGTGCCTTTCAGCACGATTTATTTTTTCAGTTCATCTTTTATAGTGTAAGAAATTCCTACATGGAACCATCTTTTTAGGAAGCGGAACCAGCGCTATTTCTTCGTACTGGGTATTGGTCACATTATTGATTAATCCCATAAATGTCCAATCCATTTTCTCTTGAAAGAAATTTTTATAATCCAACAGATGATAACTTAGGAAAATCCAATCTTTGGTTGTATCTATAAATCAACTGATTAGAAAAATATTTCAAAAATCTAGCTTCTACCTTTACCCACCAGCTGGTGTTTTTAGGTTTTCTAGTGCATATTTAGATAATGCATAGCCCTTCGGTTTCGCTCTTGTTATCAATATAAGTATATCCCGCAGAATAACTGAAACCAGTCCACATGGTCTGTGGCTAAACTCCACTTCTACCCCTTTCAGGTTCATATCTCCTACATTTTTTTGGCTGCCCATTTTTCTGCTGATGTATTTCTTACCCAGTCTATGGCATCACTAGAATTTCTCATAAAAACCACTCACTTTCGCTGTGATTTTAGGATTTTTGGTAACGATAGCCCACCTCTGAAGAAATCGCACTTTCTGGCTTTTCAAATCTGCATCGCCTATGTTTTCTCTATTAGAATAATACAGTTCGGTAAAAGTAGGAATTCTATTGACCCTTTGCTACATTGGCGTAGATTTTATTATTTTCATTAAAAATTAAACCCTACATCCACACCTGGGTAGAAGAAATTCCCTGCCTTGTCATAATTTGCCCAAGAAATACCAGGGACAATCTGCAATTTTTCACTGAAAAAAAGAGAAAATGATGTTCAAAGAAAACCTGAGTCAAAAAAAGCGGTTTCTATGCCCCAAGTTATTACTCGCTAAAAACTCTTTTCTAAGTTCTACACCGAGTCCCGTGGTTCCTATTTTAGAGTCATAGCTGGCATTCAGCTGCCCGCCTACATTGTTTCCCTATGTGCATATTTCTGTATACTGCTGGGTTTTGTCTTTTCCATAGATACATATCCTGTCCTCTACGCCAGTAAAGCATTAGCATTCAGTCCCCCAGTTTCCCTAGATTTCTGTCTGTATGCCATACTTACGATAGATGCCTGTATTTCTTCGTACTGGTCGGCAGAAGAGCCATAGAAAGCCATTTGAACCGAATTTCTTTTCGCTGAAACCAGCCTGAATTCCCACTTTTTCCGTTTTTGATATCAAGTTGATTTTTGATAAAAAAACATTTCTAATCTGATAGTCTGTATTATAGCGGTATCCTGTGGAATATGCAGTATTTGCCTGTAAAGATTGGGAAAAACTTCTCTCCACCCAAATTGATATTTGCACCCAAAGAATACGCTTCAAAATCGCCACCTTCAGCAGTTATTTTTACTGTTTTTTTCTTTGTGTGATTTTGGTAATGATGTTAATAACTCCTGCATAGGCATTATTTCCCCAAAACGCCTTGCAGCAGGGCCTTTTACGATTTCTATCTGCTCTACATTAGAGAGGTCTATAGGGAATATTGAAACTATTATGCCCTGTCTGGCTGTCATTCATACGGACACCATTCACCAAAATCAAAAACTTGGTCATAAGACCCTCCACGGATAGAGATATCGGACAAAACTCCATTTCCACCTCTTTTTCTGATATCCACTCCTGTGTACTGCTGTAGGAGTTCATCTATGCTCTTTGGCAGGCGACTGCTCTATTTCTTTATGCTGAATGACTACTATGTTTTCATTGACCTTTTTGGTAGGGAGTTTCAAAAGAATTTTTCCCCTGTACCAGCACCTCATCTATTTGCTTTTTCTTGGGCAGAAAAAGTAGCTAATGTTCCTAAAAACACTATGCTAAACAACTTTTTATTCATTTTTTTATTATATTTTTTTAGGGCAGCAAATATAATACTATTTTCTAAATGTTGTTACCTATGACTTTTTCATATTATTTTCCCTCTCTGAAAAGCCCTTTTTATCCTTTTTATATTTTATATATTTGCTTGGGTTTAAAAAGTTAGAAAAAGCCATGTTTTTCGCTCAAAAAAATATGTGTATAATTCATCTGTTGTGCAGGGTTTTGCTCAGCATATTTTATGTTTTAGATGAATTTGCTTTTTCCCATATATGTGCTGATATTATCTTTCTCAATAAATAAAACCAACTATTTTCTGTAGCTGGTTTCTAATTCCTAATAAAAATTTAAAATTATTTATATATGAAAAAACTATACTTAGATGATTTACGAGTAACTCCAGAAGGCTTTGACAGAGTGTATAATTATGCAGATTTTTGTAGAATATATTACACAAAACGGCCTGCCTGATTTTATTTCTTTTTGACCATGACTTAGGCGAAGATGAGTCTGGATATGACTGCGCCAAATATCTGGTGGAATACTGCATAGAGCACAATCTACCACTTCCCAAAATTCTCCGTTCACAGCCAAAACCCTGTAGGGCAAAGAAAATATAGAAAGATTACTAAATAATTTTTCTGCTAGTTTCTAAAAATAAAAAGGTGATATCCGAAAAGCCTGAAAAAGAATAGGAATAAAACGATTTAAAAATTTTAATAAAAATGAGGAAATATCTTGTATTTCTACTATTATCATGTTTTACTATAAGCTGTACCCTAGCAAGAAAATATAAATGACCTAATAAAAAGCTGAGCAGGGAGATGTAGAGGCGCAATTTAATTTGGGATATTATTATCATAGTGGAGAAGGCGTAGAACAATCCGAGCTCTCTATTGGTGGCAAAAAGCGGCAAAACAAGGACATGCTAATTCACAATATAATTTGTTTACTTACGAGAAGGGATATGCGAGAGCAATCCCATAGCCATCTATTGGTGGCAAAAAGCAGTGAGCAGGGACATGCAGAGGCGCAATTTAACTTAGGTGTTTTCCATGAGAAAAGGATACGGCGTAGAGCAATCCTATGAAAAAGCTATCCATTGGTACACCAAAGCTGCGGAACAAAGGGTTTGTCAGGGCACAAAAATAATTTAGGTGCTAGTTATTATAATGGATATGGCGTGGAACAATCCTATCCCCACGCAGTATATTGGCTTTACTAAAGTAGCAGAGCAAGGGTTTACAGAGTCTCAATATAATTTTGGGAATAGCTTATGAAAAAGGATATGGTGTAGAACAATCCTATGAAAAAGCTGTTTATTGGTACACCAAAGCTGCGGAACAAGGAAATGCAAATGCTCAAAATAATTTTAGGAGTTGCCTACCATAATGGAAATGGCGTGGAACAGGACAAAAACAAAGCTATCTACTGGTTTAGAAAAGGCTTGTGAAAACTCTAATGACGATGCCTGCGAAAAATTTAAACAGAATAAAATAGAGTTTTAATTAATTTTAACTAAAACAAACAGCTGTCCGAAGAGCTAACCCAATAAAAAGGCAGCATCTGATAAAGAAAACAGATTTAAAAATATTATTAAAAATGAGAAAAGTATTTTACATTTGCTATTAGTGTTGTGTTTTATTATAGAGTTATGCTACTAGCAAGATGATACTAAAAACTCTAACCACAAAAAAAGCAGAACAGTGGAGACCCTCAAGCACACATTTAATTTAGGAAATCTCTTTATTATGGTAGCATGGTGTAAAGCAATCCCATTCAAAAGCACTATGCTTGGTATACTAAAGCAGCAGAACAGGGGCCCTAGCACAATCTAATTTAGGGAATTGCTTATGAAAATGGATATGGTGTAGAAAAATCCTGATTTAAAAAGCAGCATACTGGTATACTAGAAAAGCGGCTAAACATAAAGGAAATTCAACAGCTCAACTTAATTTAGGAGTCGCTATATGAAATGGAAATGGCAGTGTGAACAATCCCATGAAAAGGCTGCATATTGGTATACTAAAGCAGCAGAACAGGGAAATGCAAACGCTCAAAAATAATTTAGGAAGTTTAGCTTATTATAATGGAAATGGCGTGGAACAATCCTATGAAAAAGCCATCTATTGGTATACTAAAAGCAGCAGAACAGGGAAATTCAACAGCTCAAAAATAATTTAGGAACCGCTTACACCAATGGAAATGGCGTGGAACAAACTCCTATTCTAAAAGGCGGTATATTGAGTATACTAAAAGCAGCAGAACAGGAAATTCAACAGCTCAAAATAATTTAGGAACCACTACACCAATGGAAATGGCGTGGAACAATCCTATTCAAGAGCTGTCTATTGGTGGAAAGCAGCAGAACAGAAATGCAAACGCTCAAAATAATTTAGGATTTGCTTACGCCAATGGAAATGGCGTGGAACAATCTATTCAAAGGCAGTATATTGGTATACTAAAGCAGCAGAACAAGAAATGCATACGCTCAAACTAATTTAGGGATTTGCTCGCATAATGGAAATGGCGTGCACAATCCTATTCAAAGCTGCTCTATTGGTGGAAAAAGCAGCAGAACAAGGAGATAAAAATGCTCAAAAATAATTTAGGAATCGCTTATGAAAAATGGAGATGGCGTGGAACAGGACAAAACAAAGCTATCTACTGGTATAGAAAGGCTTGTGAAAACTTTTAATGACGATGCCTGAAAATTTTAAACAGAATAAAAATAGTGTTTTTGGTTTACTACTTGGTAAATTTTTTCAAATAGAAAAAGAATGCTTTTTAGATTTTTAGAAAAACGATGATAAAAATCATTATTTTTTAGGTTCTTCAAAAATCTTTTGGCATGCTTTATTGATTCATTAAAAATGTTTTTAATTTAAATTTTTATTTTACCATTATGATGATTTTTGCCTGTTTTATTAACAGGGACTTTTCGCAGTGAGCTGTTCAAAAAGAAGAAGCTAAAACTGAAACTCCACAAGCTGTAGAAGCTGACAGCCTCAAAGCTCAACCAGAAGAAGCTGCTAAAGCAGAAGCTCTAAGAAAGCATGTAGGGTGAATTCTCTGGAAAAACTTCCATGCTGACTGCCCTGGTATCGAAACTAAATTAACTCTAAACGAAGATGGTTCTTTCCTTTTGGATGAAAACTTATTTAGAGAAAAAGATGGTCAGTTCAACGCTAAAAGGTTCTTACAGAGTAAGCGCTGATGGTGCTTTCGTTACTCTTAAAGAAGAAGGAAACGATAAAGCCAAGAGTTTTCTTAGTAGAAGAAGATGCTGCTTACCTTGTTGAGAAAGTAGGTGATGCTAAAAAGCCTGAATACAAATTGGCAAAAAATAAGCTAACACTGTCTTAAACAAAAAAGAAAAAGTCGGAGAAAAAACTCCGACTTTTCGCTTTCTAATATTTTTCTGATTTATTAGCTCAGACCGCTGATATTTCCCTCTGCATCTATGGTCATTCCCTCTGCCATAGGAACTTCTGGAAGTCCTGGCATACATAATATCACCCAAAATAGGAATCACAAAACCCAGCTCCAGCCGCGAACTCAAAAACCTCTCACTGTGACATCAAAGCCTGTAGGTCTTCCTATTTTTCTCATCATCACTCAGTGATTTCTGCGTTTTTGCTATACATACAGGCAGTTTATCAAAGCCGAGATCTTTTATAATTTTAAGGTCTGCTTTTTGCTTTCGAGTGAATAGACCACACCTTCCGCTCCATATTTTTCTTTGCTACAGCCTCTATTTTAGCCTCTATACTTTCTTCTAATGGATATAAAAATTTGAAATCAGACTTCTGTCCGTTGCATCCACTACTGTTTTCTGCCAAATCTCTCATTCCCTCTCCGCCGTGCATGAAATTCATCAGCCAAAACAGCATGAACTCCCAGTTTAGCGCATTCATCTTTCAAAAACAGTTTCTTCCTCTGAATCCGTAGCAAAATGGTTAATCGCTACCACAGGCTGAAAATCCGTAATTTCTGTGCGTTTTCTATATGTTTACAAAGATTTCCGAAAACCTTTTTCAGGTATTCTAAATTTCGGGCTTCCGTACTCATCTTTTTTCGCTCCGCCATGGTATCTCAGCGCCCTGATAGTCGCTACTATCACATACGCATCAGGTTTTAATCCTGCATATCTACATTTAATATCAATGAACTTTTCTGCCCCAAATCTCCACCAAAAACCAGCTTCCGTGACGACATAATCACCGAGAAAGTCCCATTTTAGTAGCGATAATGGTATTTGTCCCCTGTGCAATATTCGCAAAAGGGCCGCCGTGAAGAATGGCAGGATTTCCCTCAAAGTCTGAACCAAATTAGGGTTTAATGGCATCTTTCAGCAGGATTGCCATTGCGTTTTCTGCCTTTAAATCTCTTGCAAAAACAGGCTTTTTATCATAGGTGTAGCCCACAAAGATATTTCCTAAACGCTGTTTCAGGTCTCTCAAAAATCTTGGCTCAGACAGAGATTGCCATCACTTCGGATGCGGGTGTGATATTGAAACCTTCTTCCCTTACCACGCCGTTTTTATCGCCCATTCCTATGACTATCTGGCGTAGGGCTCGGTCGTTCATATCCATCACTCGCTTCCAGACGATAGTTTTTGGGTCTATGTTTAGATTGTGTTTTTACTTTGTAAATTATTGTCTATCAATGCCGAAAGAAGATTATTTGCCTTTTCCACTGCCGAAAAATCTCCTGTAAAATGCAGGTTGATATCCGCCATTGGGATAACTTGGGCATATCCTCCCCCTGCAGCACCGCCTTTGCTCCCGAAAACAGGCCCCTAAACTAGGGCTCACGAAGCACCAAAACTGCTTTTTACCGATTTTTATTCAGTCCATCACAAAGCCCCACAGAAACAGTGGTCTTCCCCTCTCCTGCCGGCGTGGGATTGATAGCTGTCACCAAAATCAATTTTGATTTTTTTAATTTTTCTTCATCGATGTATTTTTAGAGGATTTTTGGCTTTGTGTCTGCCATAGTATTCTAAATCTTCCTCCTCAATAGCAATTTTGTCTGCGATTTCTCTAATGGAGTCTGATGTCCGCACTTTTGTGCAATCTGATGTCTGTTTTCACAATAATTTTTGTTTCTTACAAATCTATAAAAATTTGATTTAAAATTATTTTCTATCGAATTAAAATATTAAAATCCCTAAATTTAGTAGGCTGTCTATTTTTGAAGAATTTTTGTATTTTCGCTAAATATTTTTGAATTCACTATGTCTTTACAAATTACTAATCTAACTAAAAATTCGGTGAACAAACAGCACTGAATAACATCAACCTCAACATTGACGAAATCGTGGGACTTCTCGGGCCAAACGGACAGGAAAATCCACGCTGATGAAAATCCATCACAGGTGTAGTGAAAAATAGATGAGGGCGAAATTTTGTTCAACGATAAAGATATCACTCAATATCCGATAGAGCAAGAAAAATATCGGTTTTCTGCCAGAAAACAACCCGCTTTACCAAGAAATGTTCGTAAAGGAATACCTGAATTTCGTGGCTGATATCCACAAAAATACCAAGCGAAAGAATAGATGAAGTCATCGAGCTGGTGAGGCATCACTCCTGAAAAATCCAAAAAGATTTCCCAGCTCTCCAAAGGGTATAAACAGAGGTCAGGCTGGCACAGGCGATTCTCCACCAGCCAGATTTACTTATCTTGGATGAACCTACAAACGGACTAGAACCCTAACCAAAATCATAGAAATCCGAAATGTGATAAAAGAAATCGGCAGGGAGAAAACCATCATCCTTTCCACACATCATGCAGGGAAGTAGAGGCGCTCTGCTCTCGTGTTATCCTCATCCACAAGGGAAACATCCTGCAAGACACCTCTATAGAAGGTTCAAAAGGGCGAGTACAGCAATCTGGAAGAAGCATTCCAGAGCTATACTAATGGATAAAATTTTTCATTTTTATTGTAAAATAGCTTGTCAGTTTTAGGGACAGGCTATTTTTGTTTCTAAAAATATCCATCTTTCTAATTTCATAGAGTTCAAAAATTCGTAAATTTCCAATGTCTTTTTATTTACTTTATAAAAAAATCATAAAATCATGGGACATTCACACAGGGACACTGCCACCACCATAGTGTAAGCAGTCTGGAAAAATATCAACAGGGCGTTTTATATCGGTATCGGTCTGAATCTGCTCTACACCGTGATAGAATTTGCGGTCGGTTTTAAAATCAATTCTTTGGCTTTAATCTCTGATGCGAGCCACAATCTGAGACGATGTCGCCAGCCTAGAGTTTCGCTGGTCGGTATCATTCTTGCCCAAAAAGCCAGCACCACAGCCTGACCTACGGCTACAAAAAGCCTCTATCTTGGCTTCGCTCATCAATGCTATTCTGCTGGTGTTCATTGTCTTGAAAATCATCATAGAAGCTGTGGAACGGCTGAATACGCCGCCACAAATGGAGACAGTGGCATCATCATCACTGCTGCGATAGGCGTGAGTTATCAATGCTGTTTCGGCGTTTTCTTTTTATAAAGGACAAAAACACGATATCAACATCAAAGGAGCTTTTCTGCACCTGATGGTAGATGCTTTTGGTTTCGGTGGGGGTGATTATCTCTGGGGTGATTATCTATTTCACGGGCTGGAATCTCGCGGATGTGGTGATTAGTTTCATCATCGCTGTGGTGATTTTGATTTCTACTTGGGGACTTTTGACAGAAAGCATTAAACTCAGCCTAAACGGCGTGCCAGAGGGCATTAACCCTAATGAAATCAAAAACTGATAGAAGAAATCCCTGCCATAGAACAGACCCACCACCTCCATATATGGGCGATGAGCAGCTCTGAAAACGCCTAACCGTCCATCTGGTGGTAAATGAGAGACAAGTTTCCATGAAATGGAGCAAATAAAAAGGAACTCCGCCACAAACTGGAACATCACAACATCAGCATTCTACCTTTGAGATGAAAGCTCTGGCTGTAAATGCGACCAAGAGTTTTGTAAATAACAAAAACAGTCGCTCACACAGAACAGCTGTTTTTATTTATATTTGTTAAACTTTTATCAAAAGGATAATTTATGGAATTAAGTAAAAAGAATTAGAAATTTTCGAAAAAAATAAATCTATACGAAAGACATAGTAATATAAGTAATCAGTATAGATTTGAAGATAAATTAAAGGATTATTCTAATGATAAAACTATAGAAATAGTTAAAAAGAATTGGGATATTCTGCAAAAATACAGAAAGAAAGAAAAAGTTTTTTCAGATAATTGAGACCATAGATGGGATGAAAGTTTTATTTTCATTTTTCGTTAGAATATGGAATGGTAGAAGTGATTATATTTTGGGAATATGAAAATAATAAAGATTTATCGAGGGGCGGATTACTTTCAGTAGTATGTAAGTTGATAGAAATTGCTAAAAAATGAAGAAAAAGAAGGTTATATAAAAGATGCTCGTTTTTAGAAATTATGAAGATTTAAAAATATTCTTAGAGAATACTTCCTAATCTATGAAGATTTGAAAACAGAAGTCTTAAAAGTAGATTGGAATGAAGAAGATATGAAAAGATTCTGAGTAAATAACAAAAATAGCCGCTCACACAGAACGACTGTTTTTATTTGTAATTATTGTTTGTTTTGATATAAAATTTTATTCAATCGGATGATGAAATCCACATTCCTTACTCCAGGGGTCACATCTTCCAGATCTATTTTATATACCTGATTATTCCTCACTGCATTGGTATTTTTCAAAGACAGGATCGGTTTTGAAGAAGTTGATTTTCTCCTCTATCGGCTCTGGGCGAGACTGAATGTCTATGATGAAAAAATAGCATCTGGTTCGCTCTAAAAACACTCTCAGGCGTCACGAACTCAAATCTTTTATCCAAATCTGCATAGATATTTATCCCATGAGCTTTATTGACAAGGTCTGTCGCCAAAGCACTAAAAGCCGCCCACTCCTCCTTTATACGAAAGTATCAGAACTTTCTTTTTCGCCATCTTTTTGGAACTACTAAATCCTTTTTGGGCTTCATTATATTTGTTTTTCAGCTTAGTAACAAGCGCTTCGGCTCTGTCTGGAACATTAAAAATCTTACCCAATAGAATAATATCATCATAGACATCATCCAGCGTAGGATTTTGGATATCATCCAAACTTCTAAGGTTATAAGGCGCTATTCCTAATTTCATCAGCTCCTCTGGCGAACCTGCCGTTTCTTCATTAATATTCCCAGCCGCGAAAATCTGGTTTTAGCAAGTAAAAAGCCTCTTTTATTCATCCTAAAAACCGTGACCTTTCAGTTTCTGAGGCACTTTCTCGTAAACTTCTCTATACTCAGGAAGAAAGCTCTCCCTCCGTACTTCCTATGATGATTCTGTCTTCCAATCCCAATGCGAGAAGATCTCAGTAGTATATGGATTAAACAGCGCTGCTCTCTGAGGCGGTGTCGATGATGACCACAGGAACATCCCTGTCTGCATCTTTATAAATATATTCTACTTTATTTTTCTTGTTTTGGTATCAGCTTTTGCTGCGGCATCTTTTCTCTGAACAAGACAGCACTGCCACGGCAGTCAAAGCCAAAAACAATTTGTTTTTCATGAAACTATATTTTAAATTTATTAGAAACTGTATTTTACATTAAACATCACATTCCTAGGCGTTCCAGGAATAGCCTTGTGTGATCAAACGCCCCTACCCAGTATGTTTTTGTTAAACACATTTCCTACATTCACAGCCAGCTGCATTTTTGTTTTAATTTATAATAAACTGCTGCATCTACCACTACATAAGAAGGAATGGATAAAGTCCTGTCCGCCCATGCTATTCTATCTCTACATAGTTTCCTCCTAATCCTACTCCGAAATTTTTCAGCGCTCCTTCCTCGAAATTATATCTTGTCCATAAATTGAAACTGTGTTTTGGCGTATTTCCACTTCTGTATCTTTCGCCGTTTTCTGTCGTATGAGCATCGATGAAAGAGTATCCAGCATTAACCTGCCAGTTTGGTAAAATTCTACCGATAACCTCCATCTCTATCCCTTGAGAACGCTGAGTCACCTCCTTCTATCTTTAATGCATCATTATCATTAGGATCATCCATCAATACATTTTGCTGATGAATATTAAAATAAGCAATGTTTGCATTCAGTTTTCCATCCAGCCATTCTGTTTTCAGCCCTCCTTCCAGCATTTTAGATGTCATCGGCGAGAATGGACCACCATAAGCCATAGTTCCTAAATAAGCATTGGTCTGACCTCAAATCCTTCTATATATGATGCATATACATTCATGTTTTTAGTCGCCTCATAGATAACGCCTAATCTCTTCAGCAGTTTGTGCTGTTTTGTAGCAACTTCATTTTTAAGTTTATAATTCGTTTTTATCTAAATACCATTCTTGTCTGATACCGAAAATTAACGATGAATTTCCCATAACTCATTTGATTCATTAAATAAGCTCCATTGGTCATAAAATGTAAAGGTTATTTCTAATCTTTTGGAAAACATAATCATTCAGATTCGCTACATAGTATTTGGGATTTTGTAAAATCAAAAATGAGGGACATTCGGCACTGGGTTTCCCATTAGCATCAGTCAGATAATTGCTGCATTCGCTGGGTTAAACTTATTGGCAACTTTTCCGTTTGTCAATCTGTATCCTCTCGCTCTATTCCATCCTCCATTTCTACTCACTTCAAAAAGCGCTCAGGTCATACCCTGCAACCATTTTGTTTTCAGGGTTTCCGATATTAAAATCAAAATTAAAATACGCGCTAAAGTTATCCGAGTATGTCTTTTGTCTTCTTTGAGAAACCTACATTTCTACCAAAAGTAGGTATAGCCTTCCTGTAATATCTTGAGCAAATTTGTTAGCCGTTCTGTATCTAATAAATCCTCATCCCAGATATGTTTCATATAGGACATATTGAGACCTATCTTTTGTCTGTAAACTTATGCGAAAGGCTACTCATCACCGTGAAATTCAGGTTTTATTGTAGTCATTAGAAGCTCTATGGCAAAGCTTATAGGTGTGGTGTGCAGATTAGCGCTTTTGTCCTTTCTTTACCCCAAAAATAGGCTGTCCTCGGTCTAGTTTAGTATCAGTATTAGTCAATACCAATTCTAGATTTACTCTTGTTTTTCATTAGGGGATATAGCTGATAGTAGGGCGCTATCATATAAGACTTACTTCCTTGTAAATCCCTGAAACTCTGTGAGTTTTCATACCCTAAATTCAAACGATATAGTAAAGTTTTTGATTTTTCCTAACGGCCCCGTAAAATCCAGTACTTCTCACTGTTCCGTAGCTTCCTATCGTAAGGTCTACTTCTCTTTTCTGGCAACACTCAAAGGTTTTTAGTCACCATGTTGATAGTTCCCCCTGCATTGGCACTCGCAAAAGTGATACTCGCGAGGACCCTTTGATAACTTCTATCCTTTCCAAATTGATGAGTCATCAGCGGCGAAATGTAGCTCACAAAAGCCGTCATCCCGTTGATCAGCCTGTTATTGTCTCTGTTTCCCCATCCCTTGGGTAACCCCTCTAATCGCATAGTGGCTGTAATAACTGGTGGCATTCACCCTGTCACATTCTTCAGCGCATCTCCCATCATAAAAAGACCTGTCTATCAGACAGTCTCCTAGTAACGGTAGAGATTGACTGAGCCACTTCCATATTTTTGAGGGCGATTTTTAGAAGAGAGAAAGAGTAATCACTATTATAGTCTTTTCTAGCTCTACCCTACTATCTCTACTGTTTGTAGGACATGTTCTTTGCCATCTTCTTTATTATTTTTGACTTAGGATTAGTAGGATCTTCCTGTTCTGGATTATTTTCAGGATTATTTTCTCTAATTGTTCTTCCTTTATTTCTTGTTTAGGTTCTTCTATAGGTGTATGCTATCTACTTTCTTCTCATTTGATGATGATATCTCCTAAAGGTCCAGTGTTTCACTATCTCGTTATCATTATATTTCTATCCGATAGAATATTCGTATTTTTCTACCACTTGTAGTGTATAATTCCCTCCTTCTGGAAGAAGTATACTAAACGCTCCTTTTTTTCATCAACTGGATAAACCAATTCCTTTCCTTCCTTTTTCACCAATACTTTCAATGATGAAACAGAAGGTGTTTCCTGCACTATTCTTCCTTTAATAGTCTGGCTATAGCTCATTGCGAAAAACAACAAACTTGAAATCAATAATACTTTTTATTCATAAAACGATATTTTTGCTACTTTTATCTAAAAAATTTCGCACAAAAGTAACATATTTTTTTCTAATTGGTATTATTTAAAATTTCATGAAAAATATCATTACTTTTATAAAAATAACACTCCTAAAAATTTTTAGAAGTGTTATTTGGTATGGTTTTATATTTTCCTACGCATCTATATTAGCATAGACAGCGTTCTTTTCTATAAATTCTCTTCTTGGCGGAACTTCATCTCCCATCAGCATAGAAAATTCTATCTGCTTCTCCTGCATTTTCTATAGTCACCTGTTTTTGGGATTCTATTTTTCTGGGTTAAGTGTAGTTTCCCAAAGCTGCTCCATTCATCTCCCAAGACCTTTGTATCGCTGGATTTCCACGCCTCTGCCATCTGCAGAAAGTTCTTTGGTAAGCTCCTCTCTCTCCTTGTCATTCCATGCATAGAGTTTTTATTTCCTCTCTTCAGAAGATATAGCGGCGGTGATGCGATGTATACATACCCATTCTCTATCAGCTCCTTTCATGTAACGGAAGAAGAAGGTAAGAATAAGCGTAGAAATATGTGAACCATCTATATCGGCATCGGTCATAATCACTATTTTATGGTATCTTAGTTTAGACAAATTCAGTGCTTTGCTGTCCTCCTCTGTCCCTACAGAAACCCCCAAGTGCCGTATAAATATTTTTTTAATCTCATCATTATCATAAACCTTGTGAAGCATGGATTTTTCCACATTTCAGAATCTTACCTCTCAGCGGTAAAATCGCTTGAAAATTTCTATCTCTTCCTCCTTTAGCTGTTCCTCCCGCAGAGTCTCCCTCTACTAGGAAAAATTTCGCTTATAGATGGGTCTTTTGAGATGAACAGTCGGCTAATTTCCCAGGTAAACCAGACCCTCCCAATGGCGATTTTCTCTGCACCATTTCACGGGCTTTCTTCGCTGCCTGACGAGCTTTCGCCACTAAAACTACTTTTTGGGACAATCTGTTTTGGCTTCGTTTTGGATTTTCTTCAAGGAAGTTAGAAAGCATCTCTCCCACTATCTTATCCACAGCACCAGAAACTTCGGAATTCCCAAGTTTTAGTCTTAGTCTGTCCCTCAAACTGAGGCTCCATTACCTTACGGAAATCACCGCTGTAAGCCCTCACGGAAGTCATCTCCTGTCACTTCCACTTTTTCTTTCTGTGGAATTCCTAGTTCATCAGCATATTTTTGAGTGTTCTAGTCAAAGCTCTTCTAAAAACCAGCCAAATGAGTTCCTCCCTCATGGGTGTTGATATTATTTCACATAAGAATGCAGGTTCTCGTTGAACGAGTATTATATCTCATCGCTACTTCCACAGGGATATCATCTCGCTCTCCTTCCATGAAGATCACATCCATTATCCCCTCTCTGTTTCCATCGATGAACTCTACAAATTCCTTCAGTCCTCCTTCAGAGTAGAAAGTTTCGCTTTTAAATTCTCCGTTTTCCTCTTTTACTCTTTCATCTGTAAGAGTGATGGTAATTCCTTTATTAAGAAAAAGCTAACTCACGAAGACGAGCGCCAAAGTGTCATGAGTTATATACTAATTCATTAAAAATAGATGCATCTGGCTGGAAAAAAACACCTCTGTCCCAGTAATCTCTGAAGTACCGATTTCCTCAACATTCCCAAGAGCCTTACCTTGTGAATATTTCTGCTGGTAGATTTTACCATCTCTCTGAACAGTAGCGATCAACGATGTGAAAGCGCATTCACACGAAACCCCTACACCATGAAGCCCCCAGAAACCTTGTAAGAATCTTTATCAAACTTACCTCCTGCCCCTATTTTTGGTCATTACCACCTCTAGAGCGGATTTTTGTTCTTTTCTCGTGAAATCCACAGGAATACCACGCCCATTATCTCTTACAGAAATACCATTTCCTTCATGAATCGTTACCGAAAATAGTATCGCAATATCCTGCCAAAAGCCTCATCTATAGAGTTATCCACCACCTCATAAACCAAGTGATGAAGCCCTCTAACTCCCCACATCTCCAATGTACATCGATGGTCTGAGACGCACATGCTCAATACCTTCCAATGCCTGAATACTACTCGCTGTATACTGTTTTTCGCTCATGTATTTTCAAAAATTTAGTGAATTACAAAGATACATATTTTTGATAAAAATCAGTGTTTTTGAATGAGAAATAAATTTTATATTTGGGAAAATTTTATAAAAATGAAAAAGAGCAACAATCTCTTGCTTCAAATACTGATTGCTATTGTTTTAGGTATAATTTTTCGGACAATTTATAAATCAAGAATTTTTAAAAATCTTTCTCACCTTCAATGGGCTGTTTAGTCAGTTTCTCAGGTTCTGTATCCCTTTGATTATCATAGGGGCTAATAGTCCCATCAATAGGAAAACTAGGCGGAACAGCCAGTAAAATAGTTCTTGTAACGGCAGGATTGGCTTATTTATCTACGCTTTTAGCAGGTTTCGTGTCTTATGGCGTGAGTATCAGCACTTTCCCAAGTCTTTTAGAAGGTCAGTCGCTCAGTGATGTTTCAAAAAGTCACTGAAATCAAAGCCTTATTTTTTTCGCTGAGCATTCCTCCTATGTTTGATGTGATGACAGCGCTGGTTTTGGCCTTTATGGTAGGAATAGGTATTTCTAAAATCCACAATTCTACATTGTTACAGGTTTTGAAGAGTTTGAAATCATCATCTCTAATGTCATTGCTCGCGTGCTTATTCCACTGCTTCCATTGTATATTTTTGGAATCTTTTTAGGAATGGCACATACAGGGCGAAGTTTTTCACGATTATTTCTATTTTCATTAAAATTATCGCCATTATTTTTTTGGGCTTCATATTTTGTTTTTGATATTTTTATTTACCATCGCTGGAATTATCGGAAGGAAAAATCCTTTTCACCATGCTGGTAAATATGATTCCTGCCTATATCACGGCTCTGGGGACACAGTCTTCGGCAGCTACTATTCCTGTTGCCTTGCAGCAGACTATCAAAAACGGCGTTTCCGGAAAAAGGTAGCTAAACTGGTTATTCCTCTTTGTGCAACGATACATTTATCTGGAAGTGCCCTGAAGATGAGTTGCCTGCACCATAGCTCTGATGGTAGTACAGCAGATGCCGATTGATTTCTTGGATTACGCAGGATTTATTTTCATGCTGGTATTGCTATGGTGGCTGCACCTGGGTCCCTGGTGGTGCTATTATGGCGGCTATCGGGATTATCGGTTCTATGCTGGGATTTGATGAAAAAGCCAAGCACTGATGATTTTCGCTCTACATCGCTATGGACAGCTTCGGAACGGCTGGAAATGTCACTGGAGACTGCGCTATAGCGGTAATCACAGATACTATTTTTGGGTGAAAAACAGAAAACCAACGACTAAATGAAAGAAAAGTTTTTGCAAACTCTTTGGGAAAACAAGGTTTTTAATCCGCTCTTGTTCAAGGATACGGATGGAAACCCTATCGAAATCTTAGATTTTGGAAAAACTAAATAGTAATGCTGGTCCTGATTTTCATTCGGTAAAAATAAAAACACAAGGCATCACATTCTTTCGGAAATGCTGAATTTCATGTAAAATCTTCCGACTGGCTTCTGCACAAACATTCGGAACAGAAAGATTATCAGTCCATTATCCTTCATATCGTTTTTGAGCACGACCAAGAAATTTCGGAACTGAAAGAAAGAAACATTCCTACACTGGAACTGAAAAAAACTATATTGATAACTCTGATTTTCAGCATTATAACTTTGATAAAGAAAAAGGATTTTATTCCTTGTGAAGATATTTTTCAGCATCAAAAATCCCAAATGATTTTCTCCGAGGAAATTGTTTTACAAAAAGTAGAGGAAAAAGACAAAGAAATCAGACAAGAGCTTTCTAGCTACAAAGAACGATTACGAGGCGGTTTTGTTCCAAAAAATAGCCTACTCTTTTGGGCTGAAAGTAAATTCGGAAACTTTCTACCAGATTGCATCAAAAACATTGATTTTAAAATCATTAAAAAAAGTTTCTCAAAATCCTTTTCAGCTGGAAAGCTCTTATTTGGAAAAGCAGATTTGCTAAATAATACGGAAAAAGACAGTCAAAAATAGCTGAAAAGAATTTGAGTTTTTAGAACGAAATTTGGGATAAATGACATCGTTTTTCCTGCTAAATTTATGCGGATGATGCCTCGTTTCGTTCCCTACTATAAGGCTTTCGCAGCTAGTCTAGCTGTATTCTCGGCATCAGAATTTATTTTTCAAAAATCATCAATACAAAAAGCGTGGAAGAGTTGAAAAGAGTTATTCAAAGACATAAAAACCTCTGAATACTGGGAAAATCACTATAGTTTTTCGGAAAGGGAAAGGAAGCAAAAACAAAAACTTTCAGATGATTTCATAGAAATTATTTTTGCTGAATGCTATCCTGCCTGTGATTTATTCCTATCACAAGGAAAAACTGATAATCAGAAAATTATATTTAATTTTACCAAAATCTAAAACCTGAGAAAAAAACTCCATTATTAAACAATGGAAAAATTTAGGCGCGAAGATAAAATCCGCCCTAGATTCCCAAGCTTTTCTTATATTTATACAAAAACTGGTGCAGCCCAAAAAGATGCTTTAGAATGCTGTCAGACACAATTTTTAATTTAATTTTTAAATCCAAAATGATTTTTACTCTAAACGACATACAGATACAACCCGCAAAGGAAGAACATGGACATATTTTCTCCTCATACTGCGCATCTTTCCTGCTGATGAGCGGAGAGATGAGGAGCAGTTTTATAAACTTTTAGAAAACCGCCACTGCAAGATTTTGTCCATTTTCAAAGGAGAAAACTCGCTGGATACCTCTATCGTATGGGAGTTTTCGAGTTTACATTTATAGAGCATTTTGAGATTTTTGAGGCTCTTCGTGGCGCTAATTTAGGGCTCCCACCATTCTATCTATTTTGACTGAAAACCTCGGAAACATCAGTACAGAAACCGAACCCAAAGAGCTAAGCGACATAGCTGAACTGAAGAGTAGGTTTTACCAAAATGGTTTCCTGTTTTTGGACAAGAGCTATGCTCAGCCGAGCTACAGCCAAGATAAAAACCCGCTGAACCTTTGGCTGATGGGAACTTTTGAGCCTGATAATCTGACTCAGACCATTGCAGAAATTCATAAAATCGTATATCAAAATTAAGTCTAACCCAATAAAATAATCACTCATGAACCTCAAATCTAAAATCGAAATTACACCTTCGAAAATCCACTGATGAACGCCTCTGGATGCTGGTGCGAATCGAAAGAAAAACTAAACGAACTTCACCTCTCTGACTGCGGAAGTTTCGTAACCAAAAGTGCCACAGCGAAATACCGCGAGGAAATCCATCGCCGCGATATGTGAAGTTCCATTAGGAACTATCAACTCCATGGGACTGCCTAACTGAGGGCTAGACTATTACCTAGATTATGCCCTAAAATTCCAAGAAAAGCTACGAACAAACCATCTTCCTCTCCGTGGCAGGAATGTCTTTTTGAGGAAAATATGGAAATGCTGAAAAAGTAAATTCATCTGATTTTAAAGGCATTATAGAGCTTAACCTCTCTTGTCCTAATGTCCCTGGGAAAACCTCAAACAGGCTATGATTTTGAGGCTACAGAACGAATTTTACAAGAAGTTTTTACTTTCATCGAAAAACCTTTGGGCGTAAAACTTCCGCCTTATTTTTGATATGGCTCATTTTGACAAAAATTGCAGAAGTGCTGAATAAATTCCCGCTCCACTATGTGAATTGTATCAACTCCATCGGAAACGGGCTCTATATCGACACTGAAAAAGAAGTCGTTATCAGACCAAAGGATGGATTTGGCGGAATCGGCGGTGAATACATCAAACCTACCGCTCTGGCTAATGTCCGCGCGATGTACACCAGACTAAATAAAAACATCCAAGTCATCGGCTGCGGTGGCGTTCTCACTGGGCAGGATGTCTTTGAGCATATTCTCTGTGGAGCAAGTATGGTTCAGGTAGGCTCTCAGCTGATGAAAGAAAATCCGTCTATATTCAAGCGACTTCTATCTGAATTAAAAAGAAATTATGTCCCAAAAAGGCTACCAATCCATAGATGATTTCAAAGGTAAATTAAAATCTTTGGAGTTCATCTGCATGGTTTTTAGTATTTTTGATTTAAATCTTTTTCAATGACAAAATTAAGCGTAAATATCAATAAAATAGCGACCCTCGAAATTCCAGAGGAGGGCTGCTTCCCAGCGTGACAGAAGCTGCAGTGAAAAATTCAGGAGTTCGGTGCAGATGGCATCACCATCCACCTAGAGACCAGACCAGCGCCACATCACAAGACAAGATGTCTATGACCTAAAACCGCTGGTGCATACGGAATTTAATATCGAAGGTAATCCGCACCGACCATTCATAGATATGGTTTTGGAAATCAAGCCTCACGCAAGTGACTTTGGTTCCTGATGCAGATAATGCCATCACTTCAATGCTGGCTGGGACACAAAAACTCATCTGTATTTCCTGACAGACATTATATCAGAGTTCAAACGAGCTGGGATTAGGACTTCTATTTTTCCTTGACCCTAAACCTGAACTTTGTGATTATGCCGCTAAAACGGGAGCTGACCAGATAGAACTATACACAGAGGCCTATGCTTCTGGATACAAAGTCAATAAAGAGGCGGCTATCAAACCTTATTTAGAAACGGCTGTCCGTGCAAGTGAGCTGGGATTGGGCATCAATGCTGGGCATGATTTAAGCCTTGAAAACCTACGATATTTCGCTGAAACTATCCCAAATCTCTTGGAGGTATCCATAGGGCATGCACTCATCAGCGAGGCTCTATACATGGGCATGGAAACATGCAGTTCAGACTTACCAAAAAGATTAGAAATCGACAAATAATTTTTCTTACATGAGAAAGAAAAGAGAATTTCACTCTTCAGAATTGGTAAAAAAGTTTGGCCAAAATCTATGGTTTTGATGAGATTTTGGTTTCATTTAAAATAAAAGACTTTCTCCGAGAATACTTGGACGAAAGTCTTTTAACGAAATAGAACAAGTTAGGCTAAATAAAGGCGTTCTTAGCTCTAAAAATAAAAATCTCCTTTACTAAAAACGATTTCCAGATGCGAAAAATCGTTCTATGTCAATAAAATTTCTTCTGAACTGGGAATAGAAATTACCCAAATCATCATTCTATAACTACTCTTGTAGGCGGATATGGTTCATCTGTCTCATTATCCAGCTGTGCTTTTCTTTTTCAGCGCTGGCGTTGGATTTTTGGGTCGTATTTTTTGGATTTGGGAGAACTGCTGCTATCCACGCCGCCTCGCTTTTTGGTAAGATTTTTAGCCGATTTCTTAAAATAATACCATGAAGCTGCCTCCACACCGAAGACCCCCTGCCCCATTTCTATGGAATTGAGATACCTCTCCATGATGATTTTCTTATTCCAAACCTTTTCAATCACGAAAGTAAAAACCGTTTCCAAACCTTTTTCTGAACCAGCTTCTATTATTCCAAAGAAAAATATTTTTTTGGCTGTCTGCTGAAATCGTGCTTCCGCCTTGTATTCGTTTTCCTTTTCATTATTCTCCATGGCTCTCTCAATAGCTTTTAAAATCAAAACCATCATGTTTATAATAGTTTTGATCTTCTGATGCTATAACGGCTATTTTCACATAATCCCCATTTCATCATGGAAACATACTCGCGGTCTAATTTCTGATATTGAAACAAACCGTCGAGCTGCGTCCATGTGATAATGGGATTAAAAACCTGCCCCAAACCACGGCTAAAAGGTAAAAATATTAAAATAAAAATAAATTATTTTCTTCAAATATTTCAGCATCAAAAACCTATTTTTATTTTCTTTTGTAGTGTCTTTTCAGTGATTTTTTTCATCCATATTCGTAAGTTCCGCCAGAGAGCGTGGCTCATCTACGGTAATGTCCTTGCCTATTGATTTTCAGGTAAGCATTACATTTTTTCTGCAGTCAGCTCTCGGAACTTATATTCCGCTATCAGCCTTCCTTTTTCTCAGCAGGGCAGAATCTATTTTGGATATATCCGAATTAAATGTACAAATCAACTGACATTCAAGCACATCCGACAGCATTCCGTCTGCTATGTTCAAAATCGAAGAAACCACATCTGTATTGCTGTTGAGCGTGGTTCTCTCCGCGATGTAGTTTTCACAATCTTCCAGCACCAAAACCGAATTCTGATTATCCACCAAAAACCCCGATGAAACTAGGGTCTGTGAGCGAAGAAATCATCGTAGTCGGTATGAAAATGAATTTTTATTCGGAATTTGGCTCGTCAGCCATTTGATGTAGTTGGTCTTTTCCAGAACCTGCAATTCCGTGAAGCAGCACGATTCCTTTGTTTTCATTGGTTATTGTGTGTTTCACTCTGGTATGCACCTCCATAAAATCATCATTGTACATCAGATCCAAGTCTATTCTGTGAGGGTTTTATTGTATGAGTTTTTAGGTCAAAACCTGAATTATCTCTTTCAGCAAAATAGATACTTTGGCTTCTTTTAGAAATATTTTTTTCAAAATATTCGCTGAAAAGTTTTCATCAGATTTGCCTTTAGCATTAGGATCACTCATTTTTATAATAAACATGCTCCACACGATAGAGACCCTTCCTCAAAAACTTCTGTATCATAGTCATCTGACAAGTCTCTGGTTAATAGTATAAAAACCTCTAACTCAGGATGAAAAATAGCACTCCTCGCTCTCGTAAAGTTCGTTAATTTTTGATGAATAATCCATCGTATGGAAATCCTCACATTTCTGGAATTGAGAGAGTTTTTCTTTGTGTATAACCAGCTCATCATTACCGATATACAGATTTGCCATAAGATTATTCAATAAAACTCTATAAGGCGACGAAGTGTGATAAACATCCATCTTGTTATAAAGCTTTTACTGCTCCTGCTTCACCATCATACCCCATTAAATAAAAATGGTTTGTAAAATTCTGATTCTTTTATTTTCATTTTTATTTTTAATTTATTATACTTTTTATTTATTCTCTTTTATACCAAGAGGAATATTTTACATAATTTTTGCTTATTCGCTGTATTTCAGACTCTATAAGGTCTTGCGAAACATCTTTTTATCTTTTTTGCGGAATCCCTGCCCATAGCTCGCCTCTCTGAGTGTGTGTCCCCTGCGTAACTCACCGAGCCTGCCGCCACCACAGAATGGGACTCTATCAGACAGCCATCCATGACAATAGCCCCCATGACCGATAAGCACATTATCGCTGTATTTCGCAGCCGTGAACCACTGCATTATGCCCGACTGAAACATCATTTCCTATAATGGTCGCGTGTGTTTTCGCTGGTGCAGTCACGGTTACATTATCCTGAATATTCACCCTGTTACCGAGCCTGATGCTGTTCATCTCCCCTCAATACGGCATTATACCAAAATACTGCACTCCTCGCCCATGACCACATCTCCGATAATCACGGCTGTCTCGCTAAAAACTGCACCCTCGCCCACGATGGGAGTTTTTCCTAAAACTTCTCTAATCAAAGCCATTTTCTATAATTTTTCTGCTGTAACTATCACAGGCATAGAGTTTCTCTGGATTAAAATCAACTTTATTAAATCCCCATAAAACTGAATATTTTTAAACCCTGCATTCTCCAAAAACCTCTTAAGTTCTTGATAATCAATATTTATCAAAACCCCTTCGTTTTCAACTTTTTATCCAAAATAGTTTTGAAAATAATGTTTCCCTCTTCATTCAAATAATAAGAACGCTCAAAAGTAACTCCCTCATTATCAATCATCGGTAAATTTCCTAAAAAGTTCCTTCTTTATTTTTGAGATGTAAATTTCCAAAAATTTACCATTTGGATGATTAGTTTCCCACCTTGTTCCAGCTGGTCATAGGCTTTCTGTAAAAATCTGAAATCTCTTTCTTGTTTTTCCAAATGAGGAAGCGTGTTTCCTATGTTGATAATGGTCGTAAATTTCGAAGTCTGTCAATATCAAAGCATACTCATATTAACGATTTCTACGCCTTTCTCTTTTGCTTTATTGATGAGTTTTTCATTGATATCAATGGCTGTGACATCATAATTTCTCGCCAAGTAAATACTGGGACAAATTCCCTGTTCCTGCCCACATCCAAAACCTTTTTGCCTTTTTATTTCCTCTGCAAAAGTTTTGTGCAGTGGGCAATGAAAAATCAAAATCATATTTCTCTGAAATATCATCATAAAAATTTTTCATATTCTTTTGATTCTGCGTAATATCACTCCATAATCAGCAGTTTTTAATTATTTTCACATTTTTCCTTTTCATGAAAATAGAAGTCACTATCACGATGACCACCATGATGCCAAGCATCCAATCAAAGCCGTATTCATGGTCTATTCCGAACATTTCCTGAAAATTCATTCCGTAAAGACTCGCATAAAAGGTTATCGGCAGAAATACGCTGAATATACAGCTAAAATTTTTCATGGACTCGTTATTTCTCTGGTCAGACAGCGCAAAAACATACTTATAAAGATTGGTAGACTGCAGAGTTAAGGTGTTCAAAAGCCACTCATCACCTCCGTATAAGTATCTTTCAAATCATTGAATTCTATTTTTCCTATCGGAAGTTTTTATAAAAATAAACCCACTCTTTAGAAATGGACAGAAGTTTCAGATTAAGACTTCGCCCGCCTTTTTCAGACGATATAGACGCTTGATTTCTTTAGAGCTAGAATCCGTATTTATAAAAATATCATTCTCTATTTTTCCCATTTTTCCAAAAGATTAATATTTTCTTTTCTATAAGATTTTCAAAATACCCAAAACCCAATTCTAAAGCTATCCGATAGGGATTAGCAGCCTGAAAAAGTCCCATTTTGTAGCTCTTCAGAGAGTTTTTAATTGCGCTCATTATCAACCCTATGAATAGTCAAAACAAGATTTTCTTTAATAAAAATCCCAACCTTTTCGTACTAATATCGTTAATGGAATTCAAAAACTTGTTGCCTGGTTCAGAACTCATTCTCGTAAGAATAAATTTAATTTCCTCGAATCCTCTGCTTTTGGGAAGATGGTTGGCATTAATACAGTCTTTTTAAATAGAATATATTGATTTTGTATTGTCTAGATATTTCTGAAATATTTTCATAGTTCATATCCTGAATGTCAATCCATTCGAAAAGCATCATTTTATACAATAACTTAACTACCATAATATCAAATCTTTACCATTTCTGTAATCTCACATCATAACCACTTACTATTGGTTTTCTGATCTGTATTTTTGAGATAAAATTTTTATTTTATGAATTCCTAATTCCTTGATAATCTGAATTCCTATTCCATAATCTTTAAAAATTCTGAGCGCTTTTTAACCTCTGCATTTTCTTGATTATTGATGAACTGCTGAAGCTGCTAGTGTATTCTCCGTAGTGGAAACATTATTGATAAAAACTATCACTCCTTTGCCCTCTTCGGTTATTTTTAGCAGTTATTTTCTCCAATAAAGACTTTTCTCCATTAGCTAAAATACTCCAGCACATCAGTAAGACCCAGAAGACTGCACCCGCACGAGAACCTCATCATTTACCGACCAGCTCCTTTGGATAAAAGCAAAAATGCACCTGCTCCGTGTATTTTCCTTAAAAGAGCATAAAACCTGAAATCTCCATAAAAAGTTTTACCTCTCTTTCTTCGATTTTATCTATCAAATCTCCATTTTTCAGGCGGTATTCTATCAAACCCCTCTATGGAAACTATTTTTAGGTTTTGCTTTTTGGGCAAGTTCTGCCAGCTGCGGAAGCCTTGCCATTGTTCCATCTTCGTTCATGATTTCGCAGATTACTCCGCCCTCTTTTCAGCCCCTGCGAGTCTGGTCAAATCTATCGCTGCCTCGGTGTGTCCTGCGCGTTTTAGGGACTCCGCCTTCTTTGGCTCTGAGAGGGAAAAATATGCCCAGGGCGCATGAAATCAGTAGGTTTGCTCTTTTCGTCCATCAAGGCTAAAATAGTTCTCGCTCTGTCATTCGCTGAAATCCCCGTAGATACGCCATCTCCCAGCAAATCCACTGACACCGTAAAGGCTGTTCTTTTGGGTCTGTACTGCGCGAAACCATAGCTCAAGCCCAGTTCATCACACCTATTTTCGGGAAGCGGCGTACAGATAAGCCCACGCCCATGGATGGTCGTAAAATTGATAATCTCGGAGTGGTCAGTTCTCAGCTGCAGAGGAAATCGCCCTCGTTCTCGCTGGTTTTCATCATCTACTACGATGATAATTTTGCCGTTTTAAGGTCTTCTATGGCTTCTGATATGGTGTTTAGTGTGATGTTCTCCATTTTGTTTAATTTTTTGTACAAAGATAATCAAATAACTCTGATGAATTTATATGAACTTTTTATAAAACCTCACGAGGAATATACTTTTTCAAATTTTCTTGGAAATTGTAGCTGCTTTCTTCGGTCTGCTGAGTGTTTTTCTCCGTGAAAAGGAATATCTGGGTCTATCCCACAGGCATCATCAGCACTACGATTTATGTTTATATTCTCTTTAATTTCGGGCTTTTAGGCGATATGCTTATCAATGTTTATTACAGCATTATGAGTATCTACGGCTGGATTTCTTGAACAAAAACACTGATAACCAAAATCATCAGCGTAGATTTTGCCAAGAAAAAGACTGGCTGGGTGGGACTAAATCTGTTTGCGATGAGTTTTGTGGCAGTTTGTGGGTTTATTATTTCAAACCTTTTATAGTGACAATCATTTCTCTATGAACGGCGTAAAGTCTTGGTTTTCAGCAACTTGACTGAGGCAAACTGGCTGGATATTTTCACTACTTCCCTGTTTCTCATCAGGGATGTGGTTCATGGCAAAACGAAAGGTAGAAAAACTGGCTTTTTCTGGATTGTGGGCGATCTAATCTGCATCCCGATGATGCTCTCACAAAGGACTGGGAATCACATCATTGCAGTATCTAGTTTTTACGATAATGGCGGTAATGGGCTATTTAGAATGGCTGAAACAGGTGAGAAATAATTTTTAAAAATTTATTGTTCCATTACATTTATTTTTCATTATATTTGCTCCCCAAAATTCATTGGGGCTGACCGGTTTCGACAGCAAGACCAATGGGTAAATAAGCATGTCAGAGAACCGTAGCGCGATCTCTTTAATCCCTTGCTACAATTTTAACTGGCAACGAAGAGTATGCTCTTGCTGCTTAATCCGAAGTATAGTAAGATTAGCGTTTTTCCCGAAGTATAGTAAGAAACAAGATGTCTCACGGAAGCTCCGTTCTGCGGCGTCCGATTCTGGGGCATAGGAAATGCGGAAATAAGCCTTTGGGAGCTTCGACCAAAAGGACGAAAAAATTTAGAAGATAAGCATAAAAGTTGGGTGTTTGTTCTCTGCTTTATGTCGAAAAATAATAACTAAAAATAAGCATGTAGAAAGTTTATTTGTTGCTTGTTTTGGACGAGGGTTCGAATCCCTCCAGCTCCACAATAACACCTGTAAATCAATACATTACAGAAACAAAGACTAAAAATAGGGACTTTTTACAGAGTCCCTATTAGTTTTGGATATTTTTAATAATCTAAAAGACAATTTGGAATATTACTCTATTTTTCATGTTGTTTCCATTATATCTTACTAACATGGTCAAATCTTTTAGTATCATTCTGCAAAATGATAGTATCTTTACTGCACATAAGAATTTTACTTCTATACTTTCATGATAAAATCCTGTTGTAGGATTTTTGGCATTATATATACTTACTATAGTATCGTTGATAATAAACCATCTTTCGGTATTATATTCATCATCATAGGGTATTCTTTGTAATTCTCCTGTTTTTACATAATGTGTGTAATCTTTCATTCTACCATCAGAATAGAACTCTTTCACTCTATAAGGTATAATATCCCTTTCATCACGAATATTATAAGAATACCACTTTTTCCTTCATCTGAAGAAAATGTTTCTTTAATTTTTGTCTTGTTTACTCTTGCATGCTATAAATATGCTGCTAATTACGAGCATTTTCAATATTTTCATACTCTTGGTTTTCATTGTTTTTCCTCTGCTATTCCATGTTTCTACTTGTTTTTGTTCTTTGAAAAGATTATAATTCCAATAAACAAAACCTTTATATAGGAAGATAAAGAACCATTACAAGTATAATTATTAAGAGAAATACATTTTTTTATTCTTTTTCAGTTCATTGCATTGTTTAATATAAATCCGCATATAAAACTTGAAAAATATAGAATTATTAATAAAAAGATAGTAGCTCAACCAACAATAATTCCTTTATATTTCTAAATAAATCAAATTTTATAAAAACTCTTAAAAACAGATTGATATAATACCTGTATAAATGTCACAAATATTATAGAAAACTGAATTAAAATATCTCCTCCTGATACTCCCCTAGTTATGTATAATGATGAGAATCATCATCACTACTGATGGTAATATGTTATAATATTTTTATTTTCATTTTCCACTATTTTTGAAACATTATAACTTATTGATAATAACCACTCTAATACCCATCACTATTTTTATCTATGTATGCAGTTCTTTTCCGTTTATATTTACTGTATAAAGACCGCAGGAATTTCAGCATTCCCTGTAGAAATCTTTTAATTCTTCACTTGCTTTGTATTCTATGGAGTAATCATCTCTGTCCAAAAACCGAGCGCTAATGTCCTCATATGTGCCTTTTTCATTTTTACTGCAGCGTCATCTGCCCATCCACGATACAAAGCCAAATCAATATACGGCCCGCCTACTCTCTGAACTATATACATTAGGAGGAGCGCATAAGTTCATTCTCATTTACCCACAAATCCCTTTCTTGAAATTTTAGAAATGATATAAAATCTAACTGTTTTTAGTTTCTATATATTCCATCAAACTGAGTTTTACATCTTTTTACAATCTCATGATTCTGGCTTGTCATAGTGTAAATTTGAGAACTAATTCCTCCTCGTGATTGTATAAAAATCAAATAAAAGTTCTCTCGAATGGTCAGTTAAATAAAAAATTAGTATCTAGCATGATTGTTTCTTTTTTTGTTATTTATATATATTTCACTGCAATTTCTTTGAAAATATTGCTATTCCATTTAAATCTGTCTGAAACGAAAAATTAATAGAATTCATATAGCTTTCATGCATACATTTTTCCTCTGACAGCTATGGCTCCTATATCATTGATACTCAGAAACTATCTCTATCGTTTCATCTATATGAAAGAAAAATTTTCTTATTTTACATCTACACAAATCCTTTTAAATTCCTCGTTAAACTCCTCCAAATCCAGACCTTTTCTAATATCCAAATTCTCTTCAGAAACCATAGCTCTGTAGAAATACGACTTTCATTTTGACGAAAACAGGCTCTTCTTTATTCCAGCCTTACTATATCCGAAAATTTTATTTTGTCTTTTTCCTTGGTTATCCTTTAAAATCATACTAAATCACCTTTTAAAACACTGATTATCATCTATATCTAAAACTCGATACTTCTGTTTTCTATCTTTCCATTTTTAAAATATAGAAATAGTCATATGTTTCATCAACATTCATCAATTTCTTCATCATCTTCCTACCCTTTTTAGGATAAGACTTATATTCTTTATTGTATTTGATTTTTATTATATCCTTTATTTGGTCTATTTTAGGAAAAGCATAGATTTTAAACCCATCCATTTCCGTTTTCTCCTATACAATGTTCATCAAAATCATCCAATTTTCAAAAAGAATACAGCTCTACTTTTTATGATTCTTTTCCTGCACAAAAAGCCATGGACAGAGTATCATTTTTACTGGTGCCTATTTTAGCTCCTTCCGCTCATAAAAACGCTCTAATAATAGATTTAAATTCTTCTATCTCTATATTATTAGGATCACAGCTCATCAGCAATAAAAACAAATAGTATAATTATTCTTTTCATATTATTTCTTTTTAATTTTGGTTTTTATTATAATTCAAAATATTACCAAAATCATTGTTTTTATATATTCCAGCTGTATCTAAAATGACCATTCTATATTCGCCAGAATCTCCTCCTTTGTTATGAATTTATACAGTTTATTTTCGTTCTAAATTTATTTTTCTTCCTCTTTATAATTGATAAACCCATCATAATATCTCTCTATTACATATTCAGAAGGGAAATGTTATCTAAACAAAAATTTTAGATGGCTTTCTATCTCTTTTTGAATAACATAAATTATATTATCTGTTTCTGATTTTATTTCTATAGTTTATCGGTTTTATTCCTATAATACAGCCTTTATCATCTATCCTAAAAAGATTTGATTCACGAAACTAAAAACATCAATATAAGCATTAATAAATAACTATTCTTCTGTTTTTCACATTCTGTATATTCTGTATAATGTATATTATTTCTGTTATAATCTGGAATATTACCAATATTACTCTTTCGATCTGTAAAAGTTTAAAACTTCTCCTGTATTCTTATTTATATTAATATATGCTTTTTACAAAAATCTACAATTTAATTTTATTACTGTTTTTCCATACTTTTTCATTTGTTATTAAACTTATTTGATATGGTTTAAAGCTCTTCTGCATCAACAGAATATCGTTTAGTTTATCAATATATCAATATATTTTATTAGCGTCTCTTCATCAGGTATTACATCTGTTCCATACCGTTCTATTATTGTGCAAGGCAACGCTCATCTATTCGTCTTTTATCATTTGCAGGATTTATCCTTTTTCCTTTGTTGTGCTAATAATAATGCTGGTAACATACATATTAATAATAAAAATTTCTTTTTCATTATGATTATCTTTTTAGTTTATTCTTTATTCATTCCTTTGGCAATTTAGGATATTTAGAAACTCTCACTAATCTAGCTGAATAATACTAGTATAAAACATATAATAGCTATCATTATTCCTATAATGACCACTCCCATGCTCAGATTAAAAACAAAATCAGACCTATTTTCTATCTTTTTATGATCATTTTATATGCTGCATAAGCCAATATAATCCCACTTATTCCAAGTTTAATTCTTGTATCCATTATTATTTTCTATACACTTTTTCATTACAAATATTTATTCTCAAAAAATTCCCATCAATGCCCAAAAACAAGCCTTGTGCAATTTACAGAAATTTTAATTTGGCTTAAAAGCGCTTTTGTATCGTTTTTGTTTATCTTGTCTTGTTTAACATTATAAAAATAAAAAGAAATGGACACTAATGAACTAAAAACAAAAAATTCCAAGAACAAATAGAAAAACGCTAAAAAGAACTAGAAATCCTAAAAAGCAAAAGCAGAAGAACTCTCTGGTGATGCAAAAGCAGAACTAGAAGAAAAAGCAAACTTTTGGAAGCAAAACTAGAAGAAGCCAGAAGACAAATGGGATGAAATAAAAAGACCTTGCAGAAGACAAACTAGATGACTTTAAAATCTGACCTCAGTAAAATTCTGGGATTCCGCAAAATCTAAATTAAACGATTTGTTCTAACATCACAAAAAACACCTCTTTTCAGAGTGTGTTTTTCTAATTATTCAAAATCTGTTTATGTTCTAATGTTTTGGGAGCAATCCTGCTTATTTTATTAAATAATTCTATTTTTCTTTATATGTCATATAAATTTTATCAGCGTTTTTACACCACCATTTGTAAAATTCCATGGAACATCTTTTATATGGAACAATAGCTTTATCAATATTATCATATCCTTTAAAATCTATCTTAATATTTAATCCCATAATTTCTATAATAATCAAAATCATTATTTCAATTTAGATAACAAAACTATAAAAGATTTATCAATATCTAAATCTATAAAATAATATCGTTTCATATAATAATTTAGGATCATTTGTTATCCACTCTATGATTTTCATAGTATTTATAACCTCTCCATTATTTATTATCAATAGATCACTATCTCTATAAAAAGCATCATAGGGGTAAGTATGATATATTATTCTTACTATCAATATTTTTAGGTTCAGTATTTAATGGAATAGAATTTTTCTGTAAAACTCTATAATATTAATATTGTTTGCATCTTCATCTTATAGGTATCCAATAATCTATCTATATCAGAACCTACTCTTCTATAAAATCCCAGCGTTCTTCATTAGTAAAACTTCTTAAGATGATCAAAAATTTGATTACTTATATAATACTATCTAATGTTTTTGTTAACAATGAGTTTTTATATTTAACATTGTTAGAGTCTCGCTCTATTTTTCAAAGGATCACTTTATACGAATAAATACCATCGGATTCTCGCCTCCTTAATCTATCAAAGTTTCCAGAAATCTAACATCTCTATAACCAAAGTCTAACATAATTAATGGTATTGGATTCCTTGTTAGTAACATATCGATCTACAATCACCCTCTGTGTTTCCAAATAACATTTAATCTCTTCAAGTAATGATGCAAAATTTTACTAAATATTTATTATTAAAAACACGGTATTTATATTTATCCATTTCCTGTTGCAGGCATCAGATTCAATTACTCAGGCTGAGTTAATCTACCAGAATAAAGATGATACGAATTTACTTATCGGATTTGTAACTTTATCTTTAAGATACATATAAGTTTTTCCTCAAACTGGTTTTGCTCGATAACATTTCCGCTACTTTCGAATACTTGCAAATTAGAAAATAAATTTTGTGAAATAGCTGTAAATATTTTCAAAAGAAACTGTTCTTTTCAATGATATTTTCAACTGTGGAACTAATTCAATGCCTTCGTTCTTAAATAGGTTTCTTTGTATCACTCTTTAACATGGGAAAACTTTTATCATTAAACTTTTGATACCATAATTTATCTAAATCAACCTCAATAATATTTGTACCATTTCCTAAAGAACAAATGTATTTATAAATTTCCAGAATCTTTTATCCAAGTTCATTTAAATGAATATCACTAATTTTTGCATAAACCTGAACAAATAATTTTTAGGAGTCTTGTAATAATTACATTAAAACGATGTTTAACCAAATAATCTTTTTCCATCATCATCAGGCCAAGTCAATGCTTTCTGATCCAAATCAAGGAATTATCAAAATATGCCCAAAAATCATCAACTGATAAAAAATTTCCTTTTATTATTTTGTACTGTCTGTTGTATCTTTTTCAACACCTCTTTTATTTGATATTGTTTCAAAGCTGACATTCCATGAGAGAGCTTTTTGTAAACACCTGATCCTGCTAGAATAATTCAATGCTGCAAACGGTATTTTAGGACTTTCCTGTAACTCCTACCTAGTTTCTTGAAGACATAATCTGGTAACAACTCACGATGGTGCATGATGACAAACAAGTTCTATATCCGATATCAACACCCATCCCAAAAAGCTTTGGTAGAAGTTCATTGTTTTCTGCTGCCTCCTTTAAATTGTCTCCATGCAAATTCCTGCTCCACAGTGTGCACTTTTCCATGATAGCCTGTAACATACTATCTAAATTCTTCTTGCTGTTAGTTTCTTTATAATATCATCTATGTGTCTAGCATATGTAGACATAGACCAAAAGTTTTTAATCCTACATCATTTATGTCTTTTATAAAATTGTATTGTTTGTTCTAATTTTCTTTTTCATACTCTTTATTAAAATGATGCAGTAATGTACTTAATAGCAAAAGCAGCGGTCTCTTTTACTTGTCCTATAAAAATATGTGGATTTTATGGTCACTGCAAACCATCAATACCCTCAAAACCATATCATTTTCGCCTCATAGACTGCTACTGTTGCTGTAACAGCAACCATAGGACAAGATTATGATAGTTTCGTATCTTCCTAACATGATTTCGAAAACCAATGTCAACTACTCTCTTCCATGTGGTAATCAAATGCGCTTTCAACAATAACAAGTAAACCTAATTTTCTCTGCCCAATAATGAAATGGGTTGCATATCACATGACATCAACAGCTCTGGTGCCGCGCCGCGGAACATCTATATCTCCTTTTGACGGCAACTTTCAATAACAACCCTCTCCTATCTGTTAAGCTTAATTCACTACTATTCAAACTATGCAACTTTATCAAAATTTCTATCTTTAACCATTGACGTTTACTTGATCTTTCATTAAAAGCGATTAACGTGCGGACACAGTAATTACAGCATCTCCTTTACTTGAGCAAATGGGAAAGTTGCAGGAAGACAAGGACTTTACCAGCCCCTGTTGGAGCCATCAAAAATAAGTCTCTTTGTTTTCCCCTCGTTCCTAGCATTTCATGTATTCAGAAATAATAGTTTCAACGCTATTAAACCTTGAGATATTTCGGTGCGTTACTTGATCATTTGTATTTGCACTTTTGATGATGACTTTAAATTTCTAAAACAGCGTTATCTCAATAGCTTAACTAATAAATTTTTGAGTAACATTACGCATGCTTTATAGTCTTCTTTTATAGCTTTCTCTCTTGTATAAAAGACCGCCGCACATTTAAAACATCATTAATACTTTGAATGCTGTAAAAAGTGAGAGATAGGCTATTTAGAATATATTTTAATGTAAGCTTTGGTATGTTAAAGTTTTATCACGATATGGTTTATAAACAATCTAATGCGTACTGATCTGAACTAACATCTATTATCTCGCATTCTCCAGCTATCTTCATTTTGCAACTCCTCAGTATTTACTGCAAAATATCAATGAGACTTCATTTACATTTTGGCGTAACATAGCTACATATTATCAATTTCCAATTTCCAGTTCTGCTTCGGTAAACAGGTATTTCTTCTGGTCTTCTTTTCTATATTTTCCTCTATATCTGCAAAATTCCTCTCTGCTTTAATAGAATCATAATCGCCCAAATTATCTTTAGTAGTATTATAACTCTATCTGTAGAGAACTATTAATATAGTCTATTAAGTAACTAAATTGCCGCATAAGTATAATATAGCAAGTCTTTTCTATATTAAGAATACCAAATACTTATAGAAAACCATTGTTTATCAAAAGTTCTCATCATTACTCCTTCTGAATCATCATCAAAAGTCTCTATATCCTACAATATTATAATCTCTATAATTAGGATAACTCAAAACAATGATGTCAAAAGTGCTAATACAAAAATTAAATCTATTATGTGATTCTCTCTCATTACTCACAATATTTGCTCGTATAAAAATTTGAAAATTCCATATAGTTACTAAATTAAAAATCCTACTTACCTACTTAAAATACTCCACGCCATTCCTGAAAATATTGTGGTAGTTGGCAGTTGGGATATTTTTCAGCAGTCCTTCCGCGAAACGCTCTGGATGCCCCATTCTTCCGAAGATTTTTCCGCTTCGGCTAGTAATTCCCTCTATCCCAAAAAGCGAATTATTCGGGATTATACGGCATTCCGTGAGCTATTTTCCTTCAAAATCAATGTATTGGGTAGCTATCTGCCCATTTTTGTAGAGTTCTGTCAACACCTCCTCACTTGCCATGAAACGCCCTTCTCCGTGAGAAATCGGGATGAGTATACACCTCGTTTTTCATACCTTTCAGCCACGGCGAATCATCATTCACTACCTTCACATCCACCATTTGGGAAATATGGCGCCCTATCGCGTTGTGAGCGAGCGTCGGCGAGTTTTCATCCAAATCTCTTATCTCCCCATACGGCAGAAGTCCAGATTTTACCAAGGCTTGGAAAGCCGTTACATATCCCAGAATCATCCCGTCACGCTCCAAAAAGGCGATGAACAGCTGATTTCATTTGTTCGTTTTTTTAAGAACATTGACGATGAATTTCGCTGAACCATCTGGCTCGTCCCCTGCGGAAAAAATCCTCCTGAGAAAACAAGAATTTGAGACTGGTCTATTTCCTTTGTCCCAAGCCTCTATACTCTCCTCCAAAAGGCTTTTTGGTAGGTTAATGAGCGGCAACGAGGTCACCTCTGCTCCCTCTTTTCGGAAAGCATTTTGGGTTTCGTATTCGCAGTTTGTTCCTGGGAAAATCGGCGCGAAAACCCTTGGTTTTGCGATGTTATATTTCTTGATAATGATATTTTTAGGACTGGTAGAATTCAGCTTTTCATCGATGTTGATTTCTATTCTGTCCGGCTCGGCAGTTGGGAAAAGATTTTCAAAAGTCTGCGTATAAGCCGAAAGCAGTTTACCAAGGTCAAACGCTTTTTATTGATTATCAAAGTTTTTTTCCTTCTGCCACTTTTTCCTATTTTATGAATCTGGGAATGAGTCAGTTCCGTTTTACTTTCGATGATAAAAACCACCGACGTTTTTCTCTAAAAATCTGGCTTTCTGCAAGTTCCACCTCTGCACCGAGATGATTTCCAAAACACATTTTTGCCAATGAAACTGCCGCTCCGCCATCTTTTACAGTTTTTACAGAAACGATGTTTCCTGCCTCTATCTGCTGATGAACGAAATCAAAAACCTCTTTCAGAGTTTCATAATCTGGCAGTCCATTTTCTTTATTTTGATGATAAAAAATGATAAATATTATTCCCAGCCTGCTTAAACTCTGGCGAAATAATGTGCTTTTTCTGTCCATCTGCACAAGCGAAGGATATCAATGTCGGCGGTACATTCAGATTTTGGTAAGTTCCACTCATAGAGTCTTTCCCTCCGATGGCAGCCAGCCCAAAAATTCATCTGCGCATCATAAGCCCCAGGAGCGATGCCAGCGGTTTGCCCCATTTTTCTGGGTTTTGACCTAATTTTTCGAAAATATTCCTGAAAGCTCAATCGGATTTTTCTATAATCGCCGCCCATAGCTACGATTTTCGCCACGGACTCCCACCACAGCATCTGCTGCCCCTATCAGGAGTTTTTGCGAAGATATTTCGGCATCAAAAGCCCCACGCTGCCAGAGATACCGTTTCCACATTTTTCGCGTTCAAAACAGGCAGTGTCTGTACGCTTCCCTCCATCTCGGTAATCTGGTGTTTTTCCGCCCAAAGGCATAGCCACCGTAGTCGCACTCGACTGAAGAGTCAAACATCTCCAGCAAGCCTTTTTGAGAGGCTGTATTTTTATCCGAAAGTATCTTGATGAGGTTTTCTTCGTTAAATATTTCGGTCTGATTTTCAAGCTTTTTGAAGATGAGAAATTTCGGCATTTTGAGATTTTGCATGCCGTTGGAATTTAGAAATTCTCGGCTCAAATCTACTATTTTCGTACCTTTCCAGAACATCTGCATTCTGCCCGAATCAGTAACTTTCGCCACCTCACGGCTTTGATGTTTTTCTCTTTCACAGAAATGGATAAACTGGTCTTTATCCTTGGCATCCACCACCACAGCGATACGCTCCTGTGATTCGGAAATGGCAAGCTCCGTTCCATTTAGTCCCTCGTATTTCAAAGGTAAAATATCCAAATCTATCTCCAAAGAATCAGCAATTTCACCGATAGCCACAGAAACTCCACCCGCTCCGAAATCATTAGATTTTTTATCAAAGTCGTAACTTCTGGATTACGGAAAAGTCTTTGGATTTTTCTTTCTCCTCCACAGCATTCCCTTTCTGAACTTCGGTAGAAAGCGTATGTATAGAGGTTTCGTCCTGCTCCTTGGAAGAACCTGTAGCGCCACCTACGCCATCTCGCCCTGTGGCACCGCCAAGCAAAATCACGATATCGCCATTCTGTGGTTTTTCGCGTTTTACCCAAATTTTAGGAACTGCACCTACCACGAAACCTACCTCCATTCTCTTCGCCCTGTAGCCTTCGTGATAGATTTTCATTGACCATCGTGGTGGCAGGGCCTATCTGATTTCCGTAAGAAGAATATCCATTCGCTGCCTGCTTTGTGATGGTTCTCTGTGGAAGTTTTCCTGCAAAGTAGCAGAAACAGGCTCTAGAACATCCCGCCGCGCCGCTCAGACGCATTGCCTGATATACGAAAGCACGCCCAGAAAGCGGGTCACGGATAGCACCGCCAAGACAGGTAGAAGCACCACCAAAAGGCTCTATTTCAGTAGGGTGGATTGTGCGTTTCGTTTTTGAAAAGAAGATACCAAGGCTCTTTTTCCCATCAAACTCCGCCTCTATTTCTATCGTGCAGGCATTGATTTCATCAGAAACTCAAGGTTTTCTAATTTACCTGTTTTATGGAAATATCTGGCACAGACTGTTGCCAAATCCATTAGCGAAATCGGTTTTTGCTCTCTTCCTAAAAACTTTCTTTTTTCTAAATAATCGGCAAAAATTTTATCCAAAGTTTCTTTAAACTCGCCTTTGAACTGAATGTCTTTCAGCTCGGTTTCAAAAGTGGTATGTCGGCAGTGGTCACTCCAGTAAGTGTCCAAAACTTTGAGCTCGGTCTCGGTAGGATTTCGTTTTTCTGATTGAAATAATTTTTGAATAAACAGCAAATCATCAAACCCAAAAAGCAAAGCCGTGCTGCTTGTAGAACTGCTCTAGTTCAGTTTCATTAAAACCGATAAAACCTTCATGAACAATCACAGGAGTTGGTTTTTCCTGCGCAGGGATTTCTAGTTTGGACAAATCTTTTTCTCTACTCTCTACCTTGTTGATAAGCAGGTCTTTAACCTTATCCAAATCCGCGGAAGAAATGCCCTTTATCTCGATAAGTTTCCCGCTTCGCACGGCAGCGTTGTCCGTTCTTGTAAGCAGCGAACATGCACTGCTCCGCCGAATCTGCCCTTTGGTCATACTGCCCAGGGAGAAATTCTGTAGCGAAATACTGTCTCTTGCGCTGGATTTTCTGTGTGAATGATGTCTGTAACTGGGTCTGCGAAAACGCTGCCTACCGTTTTGGAAAAATCGCTTTCGGAGAGCCCAAAAACATCGTAAATATTATAAACTTTTTACATTCTCTACTTTGGGAAGAATGCTCTTGATTTCAGTTAGAATTTTAGGACTTTCACATCGAAAATCCTTTTTCTCTACGAAGATTCTCTTTTTCATTTTTAGTTATTATAGGAGTTCTGCAATTTACATTTATCCGCTAAAATAACTACTACAAAAAGGAATAATTATCAATGATTTTTAAGTTTTTTCTGCTCTGTCTTAGTAGGCGTTTTCATTTTCGTAATCTGAACTACCAAAGCATCACATTTCAGAAAACAAAACTGCTTTGGAACATCTATCCAAAACAGTTTTTCCTTTCTCACAATCCATTGTCCTTGCAATACTCTATGAAATTCTTTATTCTCCTCTCTTCTCTCAGTCTTTTGATTTTCTCTGCTTGTTCCACTGCCTGTCTGTGAGCTTCTTCTTCTGATAAAGAATTCAAGTGCTTTTTCATATTTTTACCTGCTCTTTTGCTTCCAATCTGTTTTGCACCCAATCTTTCCCCATCACCTTTATTTTGTGTTGTAATATCTCTTTCTGTATAGATTCTGTATTTTCCTTATGTTCATTTAATGTAATTTAAACTGGTTTTAAATTTGCTGGTTTTTATTGTTTATTATTACTATTATTAAACAACTCAAACTCTTTTTACAATCGGCTCAACTCTTTTGTTATTTTTCTCTGAATACTTCTTGATATTTGAAATATTCTTTATAATTTTCTATTTTACTCCAACTTTTATAATCTGCTTGATTTCTCTCTCCAAAGCAATTTTCTTTTTATGATGCTGTCAATCGGAATGGAAAATATTTAGCATTTTTCTCAATGTTTGCTATTTTTATCTCCACCGAAAAAGAAGCCAATATTTGAGGGACATATTTACCCATTTTTGAATTTGACCATAACTGAGCTCATTCCATTCTTTCTTAAGCTTTCTACATAACGCCCTATGTTTTTCATCAAATTCTATTTGATTTTTCTATATCCAAAGAAATCAATTCTTTTCAATTCTTTTGAGTAAAAATTTTTCTGTTTTAGATCTCCTTTAAATTATCTGTTCTCAGTGTTCTTGCAAAATCATTATAAGCTCGTTTTAATTCCCGCCTTATCATACCCTTCGCTAATATCAAATTTTAATCTGACAAGAAAATCAAATTTCAATTTTTCTGAAAATCAATCCCATAATTTTTATTTTAAAAATAGTCATGCCCTACAAATGTAAATAAAAACACTATCTTTACCCTTTCAATAAAAACATTCTACTTATGGGATATTATATGTTTGCTTACGGAGTAAAAACTCCTGAAATCAAAAGCTGTTTTTGGCTCTAAAGATGAAGCTCTTTTGCAAAAAGGTAAAAGCCAATGATGTTTTCCAAAACTATGCCGATGAAGACGATGACAATGAGACCATAAAAGCGCTTACTGATATTATTATGGGCAATCAGTATGATGAAGAAGGGTATATCTATGGCTGTATGCTTTTATCGGTATTTGTGCTACTTTGGGCGTAGAATTACCTTATAATCAGGAAATTAAGTTTTTGGTACGAAACAGAACTCATTAGCCGTATACTTTTAGAAGACTGGAATATAAAGACCGAAATAGATACTGAACTCTTCCTGCTGACCATTTTTCACCCATTTCTATCCCAGAGATAGACGATTTCCTATGATAAGTTCGCTTGATAAAGAACACCTGCAAGCCCTTTCGGATTTATTATCAAAAGTGCATAAAACTCCTGAGGAAATAGAAGACTTAATTGATGGCGAAACTGAGGAAGAAGACAAAGGCTATAGCTATGAACATATTATGGGACTGAAAGAGAACATTGCTTTTTGCCTTGAAAACGGATTAGATATGGTGGCTTTTTGCCATTAATTTCAAAAATAAAAAGTAAAAGCTGTTTTGCAAACTAAAATTTGTGACAGCTTCTAATTTTAATTTCCCCAAAATAACTTGAAGCGTATTCCCAGCGCTTTCCACCGTTCTTTGATTTGTTCTATCAGCTTTACAAAATGCAATATAATTCATTTATACAGATATAAATAATAATTATCTAATCATCATACTCTAAAATGCAATATAAAGCATAATTTGTCTTTGAATTAATTATAAATATTTATGGTTCAGCCTACATACTATCTGAATTTTATTTGTCATTTAAAAATAGATAATATAATTAATACCAAAAGTGTTATTATTAGTATATATGAATCAAAGACCTTGCTGTATTCATTGGATTATCATCATTTTATCCTTTTTACTCTTTATGTAAATAAGCGCAAGAACTATTAATGCAACATAAATAGGGATATACTCTTTGCTATCATTTACTTTTACATCTATTGGTTTTGTTATCGTTTCTATCTGTTTATCAACTTCCTATTTTCCCATAAAGGCTGATACTCAGAAAAATAAAGAACAATTCTTTTTCCGTCTTTTATGTATGGGTAGAACAGCTCGTACCGACCATCATTGGCACTGAATCGCACTTCATCAGAATGGTTATAAAAACACCTTTTGAGGTATTCGCGTTCTACTTTGTTGTTTTTAGAATAAAAATCTCTCTTCACAGGGCGAATGGTATCATTCTCCGTAGTAATCTCTAAAACCTAAAAACACTTGAGATTTATCAATACTATCCGACACAATTACCGAAACATATGGAAAAATGCTTATCCGTATTTTTCGTATAAATCAAGAATATTTGCGAGTATTGATAATCCAATTTTTATCAAAGGAATAATGAAGTAATTTGTCGGTTTTTCCTTATTGCTCTCTATGATTTTCTTTTGCAGAAGCTATCAGCATTTCTTCTTTTCTGGATGTAATATAATCTCCAGCGAAAAAGAAGTCCAAATATCAAAGGAAAACTCAGTCCAAAAAGAAGTCCCATGTTAACCTGTTTAGACACACTCAATTCATCTTGATTGTGTTTTTCGGCTATTCGAGTGAGGTTAAACATCACATTAATAATAGAGAACCCAGCATCAGCGCTAAAACTCCCAGTACACTCAGATAAAAAGTCTCGGTAATATTTTCCCGAAAAATTTTTCAATCCAAAGACCGTTATTGAAATAAATACAAAAACCCAATAAACCAACAAGATAATAGAAATTATCCAATAATATTACTTAGTTTTACTAATGTTTTGTAGTTCATAATGCTTTATGTTTGATTAGAAATTATTGTTTTTGAAACCCTTAAATATACACTTTTTCACTAATTTCTGAAACACGATAATATTTTATAAAAAAACTAATTTTCTGTTTTTAATTAATATGATGATGTTTTCATACAGATATAAAATTGTACACCTCCCTATACTCTTTTAGATTCAAGGTGTACAAAAAGGTGTAACAAATATAACAATAAAAGTGAAAATTGGAAAATTTAACTTTATATAATCATCTGAAAAATCAAACCAAAGAAAAGCTTATTTGTTTGCCGATACAGAACTTACTAAAAATGTTTCCTTAAAACCTCATCATTGGTAAATTCCCGAGATTTCAAGGTGTTCCAGAGCTGTACTGCAGTTCATACGCTGAAGTTCCGTATGACACCTGAAACCACCGCTTCTTCCACTCTTTCCACGGGAATCCAGCGATTTTCTGAGGGCTCATAGTGGCGCTGATTGGTGATTACCACTGCATTTTCGCTGCCTTTCAGAGTTTCCACAAAACTGGACAATTCTGCTTTGAGTAGTTCTATATTGATATTTTTCCCGAGCCGATATCCCCAGAATGAGTATCCGTATAATCAGGGACAAGCTCGCGCTTTCAGTGTTTGGTCTATTTCTGGAAAGATTTTTCAGCGAAACTCCCTTATTTTTGGTCTATTTTATTATGAAGAAGCATCACTTTCAGGTCTGGGCGGTAGAATTCTTTTATAAAGCTGATGATTTCTCCTGCACTGCTGTCCTGCTCATCATAGAGATAAGCAGCACCTTTGCTGATGCTATTTTTCTTTGGCTTTCTTCACGCCTATTTCCTCTATCGTGTCGGAAGTTTCGCGGATTCCTGCCGTATCTATGAAACGGAACGCCGTGCCTTTTATATGCAGAACTTCCTCTATCGTGTCACGGGTAGTCCCTGCTATGTCGCTCACTATCGCCCTTTCCTCTTTCAAAAAGTGCGTTCAGCAGAGTAGATTTCCTGCATTAGGTTTTCCTATTATCGCCACATTGATGCCGTTTTTCACCGCGTTTCCGTACTGAAAACTATCAATAAGACTGCCCAATTTAGATTTAAGATTAGCAATAAGCCCCATCAGCGCAGAGCGGTCAGCAAACTCCACATCTTCTTCAGCAAAATCAAGTTCCAGTTCGATGAGCGAAGTAAAATTCAGCAAATCTCCTCTCAGCACTGCTATTTCCTTAGAAATTCCGCCTTTCAGCTGCTCAAGGGCAGCCTTTCGCGAAGCCTCATTTTCGGAAGCAATAAGGTCAGCAATGGATTCCGCCTGAGAGAGGTCTATACGCCCATTCATAAAGGCTCTCATGGTAAATTCCCCTGCTTTGGCAGTTCTCGCACCGTTTTTCAGCAGAGCTTCCAAGATTTTTTGTGCAATATGCGGCGAACCATGAAAAGAAATTTCCGCCGAATTTTCCGTCGTAAAAGTCCTCGGCGCATGGAACACAGAGACCATCACCTCATCTATTATTTCTTCTTGGTCTTTTATAAAGCCATAATGCACCGTGTGAGTCGGCACTTTTTTTCCAAGTTTTTTTCCTTCAAAAATTCTATTGACCACCGCCAGAGCATCCTGCCCCGAAACGCGGATAATGCCTATCGCTCCCACCCCATCGGCAGTTGCAAGGGCGCATATCGTATCTTGATTCATAACGGCAAAGATACTATATATTTAGCGATACGAGCAGACAACAAACCGCTTTTTCTATAAAAATAAAATTTGAGCTAAAGAAAACTCCCCACCGAAAATCGGCAGGAATTTCTCCTAAAATAGAACTTAAAAACACTAAAATTTATTTGGCATTAATTATTAGTAAATGAAATATCTTTATTTAGCTTAAACTTTCAAATCTACGCTCAACCCTACAAGGTCTTGGTATTTATCCAAAATCGGCTGAACTTCATTCTTGATAAACTCCTCTGTCTGCACTGGCGCAAATCCAATGAAGTTTTTCAGGGTCAAGGGACTTCCATGATTTTAGACTTATCCATTTTCAGGGAATCATCATTCATAATGCGCTCTATCAGGTCGTTTTCCTTTCCTTCCATTTTCACTTTTTACTCGCCTCCATAGAGTGCTGGCGGATGGTTTCATGATTTCCCTGTCGGTCGCCTCCAGCTTTCACCTCTTCCATGATGATGTATTCTGGTAGCCATGAACGGAAGTTCCTCCATAATGTGCTTTCTGATGCGGTTTTCATAGACCACAAGCCCATCCATGATGTTATTCCAAATAAGCAAAAATAGCATCTACTGCTAAAAACGCCTGAGGAATCGTAAGTCGCTTATTTCGCAGAGTCATCCAGCGTACTGCTCAAACCACTGCGTAGAAGCCACCATCGCAGAGCCTGAAGAAACGGACATTACAAATTTAGCAAGAGCCCCTATTCTCTCGGAACGCATCGGATTTCGTTTGTAAGCCATTGCCGAAGAACCGATTTGGCTTTTCTCAAAAGGCTCTTCTATTTCTTTCAAATTCTGAAGCAAGCGAAGGTCATTAGTAAATTTGTGATGCTGACTGAGCGATATTTGAGAGCAAAGTTGCTGCTTTTGCATCTATTTTTCTATCATAAGTCTGCCCTGAAACACCAAAAACTTTTTCAAAACCAAATCTTCTGGAAAGCTCCTTGTCCAAATGTTTTACCTTGGTATAATCTCCATTGAAAAGTTCCAAAGAACTAGCAGCCGTTCCCGTAGTTCCTTTCACGCCTCTAAATCTGAGGGTTTCCAAGAAAAATTCTAATTCCTCAAAAATCCAAAAGAAGAGACTGCAACCAGGGTGTACGCTTCCCACGGTAGTGAGCATGCGGGCTGAAAGTGCTAAAACCAAGCGTAGGAAGGTCTTTATATCAGTGCGAAATCGGATAATTTTTGATAACATTCACCAGTTGTTTGCGGATAATGAGCAGTCCATCACGGATTTGAATCAAATCAGTATTGTCGCCCACAAACGCAGAAGTAGCCCCAAAGGGTGGATGATTCTCGCCAGCAAAGGGCAGCATCTCCGTAGGCATGCACATGCGCCATCACATCATGGCGGAATCTTTTTCGTATTCAACCGCTGAGGCCCATATTTTGGGCTTGTTCTTTCAGCTGTGCTATCTGCTCATCAGAAATATCTAAACCTAAAACTTTTTCGATCTCAGCAAGAGCAATCCAAAGCTGTCTCAAGTGCGAAACTTATTCTCAGGTGAAAATTATAAAGCATTTCCTCGTTGAATAGCGTCTTCAAGAGGATTTTGTAAGAATTCATATTTATATTTTTGTTGCCAAAATAATAATTTCTGATGAACTAAAAAATCATTTTCCCGATGTACTTTATAAACACTTTTTATTTCTTAGGAATCAAATTATATAGTAAAATAAAAACTCTCTGAAATTTCAGAGAGTTTTGAGTGTAGACCCATCAGGGATTTTATTTATAATATAATAAACCACCATAAAAGTATCATTTTACCAAAATCAATGAATTATATCAAATTGTAATTATGATAAATTATGATACATATCATAAAATCACATAATAACTCAAAAAGTCCCCACATTTTTAAATTAGCACTCTATTTCTATTTGATATTTTTAAACCCCACCTCACTGATTTTTGTCTTTCATGCCCTATATCTGAATAGGTCTGACTAATTTTTCTCAGTTTTGAATTATGTGTTAAATTTCTTCCATTGCATTTATTTTTAATTTCATCCGCAATGTCAATGTATGGTTTCAGTTGCCTTGTAATCACTATGTCCTGTCCACTTCATAACAACTTGTGGTGGAATACCCAATGATAAAGCATCACAAATAAATGTTCTCCTCCATGTGTTGCCTACAATAAGCATATTTTGGTGTTTCTATATCAAATCTTTGTTCCCTCTATAATAAGTTTCCTTATTATTTCATTTATTTCTGCTAACTCCCAAGCTCTTTAGATAATCATTCATTTTGATTTGTTATCACAGGAAAAACCTTATCACCTTCAAATTTTTTATATTTTTCTATCAAAGCTTTACTATATTTATTTAATTCAATTACCAAACTATCTGTTGTCTTTATCGTTGTAATATGAATAGAATCATCTTTTGATACTCTTTTTGAGGTTTACCACATCAGAGATAACGAAGTCCCTGTAAAACACTGAAATAGAAACACATCTCTAACTCTCTCAAGATATTGTTTTTGAGAAGGAATATTACATTCTTTCAATTTTTCAAGTTCAGATTGGGTAGAAATCATGATTTTTTCTGTGTCGTCTTCAGTTTGGGTCTAAATGTCTCGAAAAGTATTATCCGAAATATACTTTTTCCTCAACGCCCATCTTAAAACCATCTCAAAAATGAAAACCTTTTTAATAATGTTGAATTTTTAAGCTTTTCAATTCTTCTTGCAAATAATACTGAAACTCTATCAGTTTAGATTCTGTAAAATCTTTTAAAACTTATATTGGAATCAGGTCTAAAAAGATACCGCTTTTGAGTTTCCATCTTTTTGATAAAGTTGCCTTTGTCCATACATTTTTCTTTCCTTCCTCCTTAACAAATAAATCATAAACTTCAAAATGACAACTCGATTTTCACTCTTTCTTTTCCTTCCTATTTCTTTATTAAATTCAGCTCTAAATTCATTATCATTAGGGAGTTTTCATTTCTTTTCAAATGATAAAATACCTTTTTCTCAGGCTCGTTCATATTCTTGAATTTTCCTATTAATTATAATAGCAGGACTTTTCTTTGTCACCGTGTGTAGTGTTTATTTGTGTTACCAGCGTTGAGTTTCCTTCATCACTTTATATCAACTTCTACTCTATAGCCTACATTAAAAGCAACGATACCCACCCATTTTATCCTATAACGGAGTTTATGCAGTGCTGTTCTTTTTCTTTGTCTAATACTGTGCGTGGTATTTTATCATTTATTTAACTTATCTACTAAATATATCTTCGCTATCTATTTTTTCCCATCCCATGTATTGCAACATGAGAATAGTTTTAAATATAAATACAAATTAACAATAAATATAAAATTATGGAAATAAGAAATATACAATATCTGCCCCCACTCTCCACCTCCAATGGCTCGTCATTAAGAAACTTATGTCATCACTGCTTGATAGAGAATCTGCTTCCCGCATTGGTTGTATCTGGTTGGAAGACTCAAACTCTACTCCTTCAGTCGCATTGATGACCAGCTTTTCACGAGTTGCAATATTCATGTTCTTGATATTTTAACTATTTTGCCCATAATTTTATTGATACCAGTTTGTTTTAACTATATTTTCTTTAAGTAATATTTTAGTTCCATCAACAAAAATATACTTTCAAAATCTTATCTCTTGAATTTCAAATACAATTCTTCCTTTTTATATTTTTCAACATTTTTAAACTGGTTGTAATAAAATTGTACTGGAGTGCTTTTTTCAATATTTGAAAACAGATATAAATCTATATAGAATGGTATCCCCTTTTAAAAATTGGTCATTGATAATACCTCATTAAATGATTGTTTTATTTTTTCTTCGGAATACCCCAATCTTTATCATTAAACCCAAATTTCCATTTGTATAATTCTATTCTGGCGTTGTTATCGGTTATTTAAAGTTTTATATTTGATAATACATCTGGTTTCCAGAGAAATTTTTATCATATTGGTCCCATGTTCCGTAGGGAATAGGGTTGTTGGTTATCCATTCCTGTTCTTGGGGATTTATTATTAAAATATGCCTGCTGTTGTTGGTTTTTCCTGCTTATTTCTTTTGCTCCTTCACTTTAACTTCTTCTAAAAAAATATATCCCCGTAGCCATATCACAATCTCGCCTCCTGAGCGCAACCAATAATAATATTGTTATAATTATTATATGTCCTACTAAGAGGGTCATATAATCTTTAAACAATTCCTCCATTTTTTTTCGAGGGGGATGTCCTGCTGTGTAGTTTACACCTTCTCTCGTGCAGAGTAACAGGGATTTTCACTCATCTGATAGGCTTTTGTCACGCCTGCCCATGGTGAACCCACCTGCCTCCAGTCCCCAGCCCAGTGAGCCTGCTCCTCATTAGCCAACAGCTCCTCTCCCAAATAATACTGCGCCTCTGTTGCCCATACCTAGGCGCTGAGACCGACATGTCTAATTTTTCAGAGGCTCACAAGACATCAAAGAAAAGAAACAGAAAAGGAAAAACCATTTTTCATATTCTAACTATTTAATTTTAGTTGTTCACTACTTATTTTTTTTTAAAATCTTCGTGTTCTTTTCCTACCCCATTTCCAGCTATTTTCTAAAGCTCTCCTTCTAAAGCGTCGTCTATGCGGATTCTCCCCAGACGCCTTCCATTGTGTATTTGGATAGAGGGATTTGCTCTGTCTCTACATTTTGCCAGATACTTTTATTTTCATTATATAGAAAGTAGGAGTCAGGATAATATCTATAGGTTTGCTAGGTGTTTTTCTTCCGTCCTTTCGAAGACCTGTATCATCTCTCCTGTCATTAAAAATAATATCTGTACCTGTATGAGACTGAAACTAGTTCCGTAAGGAATACCTCTCTGGAAATATTCTTTATCCAAGTTGGCTCTAGTATCTGCTCCTCTCCACTGTAGTAGAGAGGTGGATATGAGTAAACTTATCCCTGCGTCATAAGGTTCTGAGCAAAGCGGTAGTTGTATTTTTCTCTATATACTCATCCCACAGCCCAAAAAGGAACTCCTTTCATTTGATATCTTGTTTTATGCTGTCAGAGAGGGCCATCGCAAGCAACATCACTCCTGCTGGGCTCTCATATCAAAAACTCTTCTTCTGAAATCGTCCTCCGCTCACAAAGACCCTTTAGCCTGTAGCCTGCTGTGATCTCTACACGATGAAAATACATCCAGAGCTACAGGACAACCATCTTTCCAGGTGCCACATCACTATGGTTATTAGTTTATCATAGGTTCGGTCTTCCATTTCTCCTGCATACTTTTCTGCTCTGAACCCCTTTTCTAAATTCCTCAAGGATCTGCAGGGTAAAGTTTGGCCTCTACATTATAGAACTCTTCTGCATGAGAAACATAGGTAAGGGAGTAGATAGGCAGGTATTTCTATCTCCATTTTGTCCGCTCTCGGCTGCACTTTCACTACCTCGCCAGCCTGCGCTTCAAGGAAGCTGTTCTCAGGCACAGTGCATATATTAGTTCTTCTTTTTCATCCAAGAAGTAGCCTATATGTACCTCCATAGGATAAATTTCGGGACCCGTAGCTGTAACAGCATATAGGATATTTTTCTGTTTTACATAAAGGATTTTTCACTACATTGGTTAATATCACAGAAACAAGTGATTAAATCTAATATACATCTCCGTTGTTCCTTTACTATTTTTAAAATGAGGTTTGTCCTCTCGCTAGCGAATCTCTAGATTAAAGGAGAAAGCTACATCACACCAATGTAAAGTTCTTTATCAAAAGTATCATTAAAGGCTTCTATGTATACATTAGGAATTTTCTGTTCTATCTCACCATGTTTCAGATACAGCCCTTTTGGGACAAACATGTCATCTAGTTTTCAAATAAATTTCAAACTCTTTTCCTGCCAATTTTTTTCATAAAAATCTGAAAATAATTTTATCAATTCCTGCTCTCTTGCCCGCATCTGTTCATATGGCAGGTAATTCATGTCTTCTTTCCCGGAACTCCTGTAAGATAGATTCTTGTGGTAAACTCATAGCTGTTCTTTATCGCAGATTCATATTCTATATAGATAGGAATGGCTCTTTCTAAAAGCGCTAAAACTAAATAATTCCGCATTCAGAAAATTGATATAACCCTTCTCTTTGTTCACCACTTCTATTTCTCCTAATATAGATGGGGTTATTTTGAAATTCCATAAATATCGTTTGTCTAGTTTTTCCCAATAATCTGTAGAATAGTCCTTCTGCTACTTCTTTCTGGGTTTGGGCTGGCAGTTCACTTATCCTAGATTTTATATATTCTTTTCGGCTTTCGATATCATTTCTATCTGGTAAATAAAAAGAATACTCGTTTAGTAAATTCTTCTTGCCCCAAAACGCTTTATTTCCTGAGCTTTATATTTTTGGACTAATTCTCGGTTTTCATCTTTCATATAAAGCCAAATCTGCCCCTTTGGTAAAGAGAACTACTTTTTAGTAGAACGATATTTTTCTTTTGAAAAAGTCTTTATTTTCTGTTTTAGTTCTTCAGAGAAATTTGAATTTCCCTTCATAGAACTTATCTTCTGTAATTGATAACCATCGTATATCCAATGAATCTGGAATACGATGGTTTATCCCAGCTCTACAGAATGATTATACAAAAAACCTGTACTGAGATAACCATGTCCATCTCCTATAGGAATATGATTAACATCATTCTCATATTCTAAATATCCGTGGTACATATTCATAGAGTATCCTCTATCTGCTGTTGCTCCTGTTCGTATATTGTATGTTTCATTTTCAGGTTCTTGGTATTTTTGCACCCATTTGCTATTATACTATTCATCACTATTCCTATTATTACTAATATTTTTGCATTGATTTTTAGTATTGGCTAATCGTATTTTGTATAATATCATTTTTAAAAAGGGTTTTTTATTTTATAAACAGCTCTTTATTTTTCCATATTTTGTGGTTATAAATAGGAGGCTTTTTGTCTCATGAAAAAGATTCCTGCCGTTTTTCATTTTTCTACCACTCTATTTTCTGATCAGTTTGTGGTTCACTGTCTTTTACCGCTACGCTTAGAATGATAGAATCTGGGATTTTTCTTAGTTTTTCTATCATCTCTGGATGGTCTTTCTTAAACTCTTTATATGATGTCAAATCCACTTCCTCATCGTCTTTTTATAGTAGATAAACTCTTTTTGACCATATTTTCAATAAAGTTTTCTGCCTCTACCGCGGATATTTTTCTAAAAATTGCGCTGCCTTTAAAACTATACTTTTAGGAAATTCATTATATTGCGGGTCTTCTATAGCATAAATACTTATCTGTATCACCATTATAGATGACATAAAATCTTGTATTTGTCCTAAGGATTATATCATCTACTCTATAATAAAATCTTACATCTCTAACTTTTAGGGAGATACATGCTTTTATTTCAAACTCTACAGGATAGATGATATTAGCACTGTCTTTGTATATACTTTCTTGTCCTATGCTTATTTTTTGGATATTCTTACTTTCTTATCTGTCTCTACCTTTTGGCGGAGTTCTATCGCTTCTTCTGAGGACTGGCAGGATAGAACCCTGCTAAAGCTAATACTAATGCCGTTTTTCTTTCATTTTAACCTATTTTATTTTTAATGTAGTAATTATTTTATAAAAATGTTCTATGTTCTCTATACTACTCCTCTCCTCCTGCCAGTAGTCAAACTCTGGGTAGCGATAGGTGTTCTTCCGTTCCATTTAGGAATTTTAAAATCCTTTAGGAAAGGAATAACCTCGATAAAAAGGCTGCTCCATGTCATTCTTTAGCTTTTAAACTACTTTAAACCTCATTACTTTTTGAAAGCCTTTCTTTCCCGATACCCATAAAAATACCTGTTTCACAGTTTCTTTTTCCACCCTATCGTTATTCTGTTATTGGCTTGGTTTTCAAAATATTTCTTGAAATCTTCGGGAAGGACGATGTTCCTCCATATAAAAAGTACATCATTATAATCCACGAAAAATGAATCTCAACAGGAAGTTTCAGATTTTTAATAAGATTATTATTCTCTTTATACTCAAATTTACCCCATTCCTGCCAGTCTACAGACTGAAAAGCCAAATCTCCCTTGCTCGGCTGATGCCATGTGCCGTCTTTGGTGTAAAATCATATAAGCATTTGGTTTTCATCTTTTTGTCCTCCTCGCTGCTGAAACCTATATCATAGTCATATTCCTTGTCTCCTTTTTCCCAAACATCATAGGGACACCATGAAGATACCGAAATATATTAAATTCAGAATTTATATATTCTTTTTGAAGTAATAGTTTCTCTTTCATATAATTGTTATAATCTTCATCATGTTCCATCCATATTCCATTATTCTCTGCTTTGAACCTGATAATTTCTGTAAGTCTTTTCAGAGCCACGCAGCCATATGGTAACATTTCCCCCAGGAGCCATTCCTGCTACTATAGAGGTGTAGGGTGGTCTTCATACCATAGACTGTCTTGAACCCGTTTTTAAAAAGCTCAGAGCATACGCTCCCTCGAAGCCGTGCTCCGCCTCTATATTCTATTCTGTCTATAGCGCAGACCCAACGAACCGCAACACTATCAGGGATATCCTTGTATTGGTCTCCTCCAGAGTAGCCTCCTGCTGTCACTCCCCAGCCTGGAGAAACCCTATATTAGCAGAAGCCCCTGCTACACTTTTACCCTTATAAAAATACTCTACCATTGGGCCTCCATTCCCATAATATTTAGGTGCAGACATTCCCGCATTCCATTCATATTTATCTTTGGGGCTGCAGCCTGCCAGCACCAATATGCTACTATAAATTTCCCTTTCATAAAAATCTTTCCCTTTTCATCTTCTTTGTATTTTACAGGTCGGTTAACAATACACCTACTCCTCCTGCCAGTAGTCAAACTCTGGTGTAGCGATAGGAGTTCTTCCGTTCCACTTGAGATTTTAAACCCTTTAGGGAAAGAATAACCTCTGGATAAAAATCTCCATGTCATCTTCCTTGGCTTTAAATACTTTAAAACCTCATTACTTTTTGGGGCCTTTCTTTCCCGATACCCATAAAAATGCCTGTTTCTGCATTCTTTTCCACCCCTATCGTTATCCTGTTATTGGCTTGGTTTTCAAAAATATTTCTTGAAATCTTGGGGAAGAATTATTCCTGTACTATAATTTCCTCCTTTATACTCAAATAAAAAATGAATCTGAACAGGAAGTTTCAAATTTTTAATGAGAGTTGTTATTCTCTTTATACTCAAATTTACCCCATTCTGCCAGTCTACAGACTGAAATGCCAAAATCTCCTTGCTCGGCTGATACCATGTGCCGTCTTTGGTATAAAAACCATATAAGGTGTTACATCTTTTCCTCGCTACTGAAAACCTATATCATAGTCATATTCCTTTGTCTCCTTTTTCCCAAATATCATAGGGAACACCATGAAGATATTGAAATATACTCAGCTTCAGAGTTTATATATTCTTTTTGAGAAGTAATCTCTCTCATATAATTGTTATAGTCTTCATCATGTTCTTTCCATATTCCATTATTCTCTGCTTTGAACCTGATAATTTCTGTAAGTCTTTCAGGAGCCACGCAGCCATATGGTAGTATTTCCTCCAGGAGCCATTCCTGCTACTATAGAAGTGTAGGTGGTTTTCATACCATAGACTGTCTTGAACCCATTTTAAAAAGCTCGAGCATACGCTCCCTCGGAGCGTGCTCGCCTCTGTATGTCATTATCAGTGGCAGCATATCCAGCTGACAGCCACACTATCAGGGATATCCTTGTATTGTTCTCCTCCAGAATAGCCTCCCGCTGTCACTCCCAGCCTGGATCAAATCCCTATCCTTAGAAGCCCTGCTACACTTTTTACCCTTTTATAAAAAATACTACCATTGGACGCTCCATGATCGCATAGTATTTAGGTGCGACGATTCACATTCCATTCATATTTATCTTTGGGGCTGCAGCCTGCCAGCACCAACAGCACTAATATGCTACTTATAAATTTCCTTTCATAAAAAATCTTTCCATTTTCATCTTCTTTGTATTTTTACAGGTCGGTTAATAAATAATAAATCTCCTGAAAATGGTGGTCGCCATCTCATGCCACACCCTACTCCTCCTGCCAGTAGTCAAACTTCTGGTGTATGCGACAGGGAGTTCTTCCTGCTCCACTTTGGGAATTTTAAACCCTTTAGGAAAGGAATAACCTCCTGCATCTCCCATGTCATCTTCCTTGGCTTTAAATACTTTAAACCCTGTTACTTTTTTGGGAGCCTTTCCTGATACCACCATAAAATACCTGTTTCTGCATTCTTCCACCTCTATCGTTATTCCATATTTGGTTTCAAAATATTTTGAAATCTTGGGGAAGAATTATTCCTGTACTATAATTCCTCCTTATACTCAACAAAATGAATCTGAACAGGAAGTTCAAATTCCTTTTAATGAGATTGTTATTTTCTTTATATCCAAATTCCACTCCCATCTCGCCAATCAATAACGGTGCTCAAATCTCCCTTGCTCGGCTGGTACCACGTGCCGTCTTTGCATAAAAACCATATAAGGTGTCACATCTTTTCCTCGCTGCTGAAAACCTATATCATAGTCGTACCCTGTCTCCTCCCAAAACATCATAGCACACCATGAAGATACCGAAATATATTAAATTCAGAATTTGTATATTCTTTTTGAAGTAATAGTTTCTCTTTCATATTTGTTATAATCTTCATCATGTTCCATCCATATTCCATTATTCTCTGCTTTGAACCTGATAATTTCTGTAAGTCTTTCAGAGCCACGCAGCCATATGGTAACATTTCCGAGAGCCATTCCTGCTACTACAGAGGTGGGTGGTCTTCATACCGTAGACTGTCTTGAACCTGTTTTTAAAAAGCTCGAGCATACGCTCCCTCGGAAGCCGTGCTCCGCCTCTATATTCTATTCTGTCCATAGCGCAGACCCAACGAACCGCAACACTATCAGGGATATCCTTGTATTGGTCTCCTCCAGAGTAGCCTCCTGCTGTCACTCCCCAGCCTGGATCAAATCCTATATTAGCAGAAGCCTGCTACACTTTTTTACCCTTATAAAAATATTCTACCATTGGGCCTCCATTCCCGTAATATTTAGGTGCAGACATTCCGCATTCCATTCATATTTATCTTTGAGCTGAGCCTGCCAGCTCTAGCACCAGCACTAGTATGCTACTTATAAATTTCCTTTCATAATTTTTTATTTACAATGATAAATAAGCGTATCTATTTCTACCTTACTGCTAAAACCTGCATTGCCATAAAGTACAATTCCCTACTAGCTTGGTGCTGTCTTTTTCACACTTGAAATAAAAATGTAGCTATTTTATCTTCTGGATAATCAAATAAAAGAATTGTCTGACCACCATCTGTATCTTCTTTATTTTTCAATAAAAATAACTTGTATCCCAAGTATATCTATATATATTTGTTTTTGGTAAAAATTCTCAGCAATAATAAATTCCTTTTTATATTAAGGAATCTGGTGTGGTAAATTCTGACACTTTTATTTCTTCCTTAATAAAATTTATCATCTCTTGAAGATTCTTTAATAAGAAAAGTTGATGGTTTTTACTTTGGTTTTACAAACTCTACCTTTTCTTCCTTACAAGAAAGCAAAATCAACATTACAAAAATACAAGTACTCTGTCCATTTTATGGCTATTTTTCTTTCCCAAAAATATAAAATAAAAGAGCGAATATTCACTCTTTTACTTGTCTATTATTTCATTTCCTGCTTTTATACTGCACAGCTCGTGTTTCGTTCTTGTATTCTTACCAGAAACTTTTATTGAACTTCTTGTTTTTAAATGACGAAAGATAGTCCATTGTTTTTGAGGATTGGAATAATCATCAGGCGTTGATAATATTTTTCAATAATATCCTTGATATTAGGACAAACCTCTTTTTTTATTTTTCTTTGTCAAGAAAATGCTCCATATCAGCGAAAAATACTCTCTCAGCTCGTATTTCAGAGCTTTTCGGGATGGTATGTAAATATCAAAGTCATGAAAACCACTGCCGTCAGAAAAATCAGAAATTGCTTAGCACATATTTTGTCAGTTCCTTATCCTTATTATACCCAAATTCTATTACTAAATCATTTAATAAATTGGGATTTTTGCTTTTAATAGATTATAAGACCCTTTATCTCCGTAAAAATATAATTATTATAATGAAATAAATCCGCTTGGTTAATGAGGGTATTCATTATCCACATCAGAATCTTCATACAGGATATAATTCTCCGATTTTAAAGCGATATACGGAAACTTGGAATTGTTAAGAGCAATAATGCTATTGCATGATTAGCTGATATCTATGCCATATATTTCCAGAATTTTTTTGGGTATATTCTTCATTAGGGCTGGGAATCTGAAATCCATATCGGACAAACTTCTTTTTCCCATAATCTATAAAGGTCTGTTGATAAAGAATCATAATTAACTTTTCAATCCATCTCCCTCTTCCAAAAATGTTATAAGGCGCCTGTTTCGTGCTTGCCGAAACTTTTTATTGTTTTTCATCACATGAAAAATATAATGTTAGCCATCAGTATTACTAAAAAATATCTCATTCTATGATAATTGTTTTTTGTAAAATATTCTTTTAAAGCTCTTCCATTCCTGCGCGCCACCCTACCGCCTGTTTTTGGTCTCATCCCACACTCTTTTTCAGGTCTGGATTATTCTAAAAATTTTCGATACAATATCTAAAAATAACTCTAATTTACAGATATTTAACCAACTAAAGATGTACAAAAGGTGTACAAAAAATAGAGCATTTAAAATTCTAAAGTTTAAATTATTAAATTCTAGCTTTATTTCTCTAAAATAACTTGAAGGGTATTTTATAAATCTCTTTTTAATTTATTCAGTCTTGTTTGGTAAGATTGGATATAGTTTTCTTTTCAGACTTTCACTTAAAAAGATTTATTGACCAAATCTATCACTTTATCAGAGAATGAGGTCATTTTTCATGTGTTTTTGGGCAAGAGCTTGGCTTATTCCACTTCTTCGGCAAGAGTGAAAAACTGAGCTGCTATCTTTCCTTTTGGATTTTGGATAAATTTTTCTCTGATAAGCAAAATCAGCATCTTCAATATGAATTCTAGTGTTCATCAAATCATAAGCTGGGGCAAGTTTGAAATCTCCCTGAGGAGTTTCGATGATAGAAAAATTCTTTAGATGAGCATCTCCATTGGAGAATAGATAGTTAAATAATATCAGCAGGTATAATTTATGCTGTTCCACCTGCCATGCAGGAAGATGCTGTTTTATAGCTGAAAAACAAGTCTATATAACTTCCTGTGTACTTATACTGTTCCCCATGTGTCTGAGGGATTTTTCCCAAAATGGAAGCAAAAATCTTCAACGGCTAATTTCTCTCCATTTTTATCTAAATCAAAGCGTTTGGTGAGATAAGCAGGCGTTCCATCATCAAAAAAATATCAATCCATTTTCTGCCGTTTCTATATTAAAAACCTGCTTGGCAATCTGCATCGTAAGATGCTCATTAGCAGGGGCATACTCTTTGTTTTTAGGAAGGTCAGAAATGGGTTTTAGGATATCTGTCCCTGTTCTCCCTTCTTCTGCAAGACGCAAAAATATCTTTGTCCAAGACAAGAGAATATTTGTCCTGAAAACCAGAGATAGAAATAAACAACCTATTCTGCTGAAAATTGGTCTTTTGTTTTCCAAATTATATGTAAGAATGTGAGAAACTTTCCTCCCGCCAAATAGTTTTTCAGAGCAGACGGGCTGTAGGAAGAATAGCCCTCTGTCAAAAAGACTTGGACAGACTTTAATCTCTAAAGGACTCATCGCGATTTATATTTTTATGATTTTAATAGCCCCGATGGTGTCATACTGGGCAGAGTGCAGCAGAATGCCGAAAAGCATCCTCTTCGTCAATCTTATATTTTTGGCTGATTTCCTTTTTGGCTTTTTCCTTCAGGAAGCAGATGATAGAAAAAGGAAATAAACTTTCCGCAGAATAAACGCTTTCTTTTTAGGAAAACTGAGGCTGATGGGAGGGCAACTTTTCATCAGAAAGCCATTCTTTATTGTATTCAAAAAAACAAAGGAAGCATCATCTAGCTGAGTCAGTTCGCCAGCTTCTTTATTCTTATATAAAACCTTAGCTTTTCTCATTTTTATCTCTATTTTAATTTCAAATCCCAAAGCATGTGCATATTTTTCCATGGTCTGCAAAGTAGAGTTTCCTTTTCCTCTCTCAAATTCTCTCAGAGTACGGAGTCCCACTCCACAAATATCCGAAAGCTGTTCTTGTGTGATCCCCAGTACTTTACGCCGTTCTTTGATTTGTTCTATCAGTTCGAAAAATGCCATATAATTCATTTATGCAAATATAAATAATAATTTTCTAATTATCTCACTCAAAAATGCAATATATAGCATAATTTGTTTTTGAAATTATTTTTAAAATAAAACAGAAAAAGAAACTACTTTTTAAACATCATAGACAAAAACTATTGCTCCAAATATCCTCATGGTTTTTCATAATCAAAAATTCTCCAAATCCTCAAAAATAAATAATCCCTAAATCAATAGTGTCTTTTTCTGTGATAGGGCTTTTTTTACATGTATTTTTCTTACTTCATCATTATACTCCACATAAAAATATTTGTTTTGGAAAGAGTATCTTTGGGATTTATTTTTGTTTTCCATTGGTTTAAAAAGAAAAACCATTATCATCAGTACTTACAGAGCTTTTTTTACTAAAATATCATTTTTAAATTTGTCCCCTATATACGGACTATAGAAAGCAGCATTTTCGATAGGTTTTCCTTTCTTTTTGGAGTAAATATATCCCTTTGTATAGGGTAATATCAGGATTTCTTTTTACACCCTAATAAAAAGGAAAACAAGAATAAGTAACAATCTGAAATTCATTTTTATTCTAATTTTAAAACCTATTTTGTAAGTAAATCGTATCTATTCTTATAGTGTCTCTATTGGGATATGAAATAAGGGTATCAGAAATCATATTTTCTTTCTTAATGATAAATTGTACAGCCAAATCTTTTCCATTATTTCCTAATACGATTTTCTTTTTCATTAAAACTGAAATATCCTTCTGAATCAGTTTTAGTAACTTCTAAAAACCTTTTTCGTACCCTTCCCAGATACATACAGAAGCTCCTGCTACTGCTTTGTTTGTATTTTTTTATCATAGACATAACCCTCTGTAAAACTTCCTGCTTGATTGGTTCTACATGATATCATAAACAAAAACTATTACTCCAAATATCCTTTTTTCATGGTTCTTCATCATCAAAATTCTCAAATCCTCCAAATCCTCAAAAATAAATAATCCCTAAATCAATAGTGTCTTTTTTTATGATAATCTCTTTTATGAAACTTATATTCATAATATTCCTTTGCGTCTATTACCTTATGAATTCCTTCCCTGCTTAAATAATAAAGATGTATTTTAGTCATATATCTATTTTCTCTAACTCCTCCATAGTCTTTCACCACAAAATCAGGCGTAATAAAAACCTCCTCATTATCCGTTTTTATAGTTTTCATAAAAACTGGAAAACTTATCATTATATATTTCTACTCCTTCTATAGGGCTGTTAGTGGTTTTTGAGTAAAGTTTACCCTTAATATGAGGAGCTAAAATATATTTTTATTATCACAACTAAAAAGTATTATGATAAGAAACACGAAATTTAATATTTTCATTTTATATCAGCTTTTATTCAGCCAGAGTAATTATCAAAACCCTCTATTTTTTTCATATTTTGACATGTCTATGAATAGGGTATCATTCTTGCCCTCTACGAAACTATACATGATCCTTTCCTAGCCTGCGTCCAAAGAGTTCTTATTGTGTCTATCGGCTGTTCCTTATAGAAAATAATTAAGTATGTTATAGAGGTAGGGTCTTTTATTCATTTTAAAATAGCCGTTTGCATCGGTCATGGTGCAGTCAGTTGGGGTATGATACATTTTACATACTATGTTTGGTAGAGGCTTTTATTCGTATCGTATATATGCCCTTCATAGTATTTAGAACCACTATAATCATTATTACCACCACAAGATGATATGATAACAAACAAGCTTAATAGAATATATTTTTTTCATTTTACATTTATTTTAGTCAGCCAAAAAACTCCTATTTTTCATATTTTGACATGTCTATGAATAGTGTGTCTTTCTTGCCCTCTACGAAACTATACATGAGCTTTTCACCCCACCCCTGTGCCCAAACAGTTATTATTGTATCTATCGGCTGTTCCTTATAGAAAAATAATTAATTTTTGCTATGGAAGTAGGGTCCTTATTTATTTTAAAATAGCCGTTTGCATTGGTCATAGTGCAGTCAGTTGGGGTATGATACATTATACATACTTTTTATGTTTGGTAGAGGCTTTTTATTTCATCGTAGATATGCCCTTCATAATATCTAGAACCACTATAATCACTATTACCACCACAAGATGATATGATAACAAAAAGGCTTAATAGAATATATTTTTCATTTTATTTTAATTTTAGTGAGCCAAAGTAATCCCAGAACATCTGTCTTAGAAGCTATTATTTTCTTTTTAATGTGATTTCCTTTTTCGAGTTGTTAAAATTCTTTCCTCTAAAACCCACATCAAATGAAAGGAAAAACACAAAAACATTATCCTACTATTTGATTGATTTTTAAAAATAGAATCTCTATCTTTTTCTTTAATAAAAATATAGTTTCTCCTTTAAATCTTGTGACTAATTTTTCTCCTCTTGTATATAGAAAACTTCTATTGTGTCTGAATAATGAGGTTCTTTATAAAAACACCAATGCAGCTGAATTTTCTTTTTGGAAATTTAAAATACCCGCTCGAATCAGAATATATACGGATTTCCCTTGAGTATCCGTTATTCTTACACCAGACAGAGGTCTGTTTTCTATCCTATCATATCATAACCATCATAATAAGAAGGTTCACAGCTAATCAAAGTAAATAAAACTACAACTAATAAAAATTTTTAAGTTGCTCAGCCAAAAACAATCCCAAAACCCCTCTATTTTTCATATTTTGACATGTCTATGAATAGCGTGTCATTCTTACCCTCTACGAAACTATGCATCAGCCTTTCCTCCCCACCCTTGTGCCCAAAGAGTTATTATTGTATCTATGGGCTGTTCTTTATAGAAAACAATTAGTTCTGTTATGAAGTAGGATCCTTATTTAGTTTTAAAATAGCCGTTTGCATCGGTCATGGTGCAGTCAGTTGGGGTATGATACATTTTACATACTTTTTATGTTTGGTAGAGGCTTTTTATTCGTATCGTATATATGCCCTTCATAGTATTTAGAACCACTATAATCATTATTACCACCACAAGATGATATGATAACAAACATGCTTAATAGAATATATTTTTCATAATAGTACCTTTTTCCTAATTTCTACATTTCTATGATTGTTGTTTGTGCCATCAAAGAACAATCCTCGCTCTATCTCTATAACACCATCTTCTGCACCATTATAGCTGCCTGAATTATATACATAAGTTTGTGCCATAATATTTTTATTAAGGTATACTTGTTTCGTTATCGTTCTCTTTGATAAAAATTCAGTCGTTCCCTATGAAAAGGGAAAAACACTCCCATCTCCTTTTTCGTTTTCCAAACGAATGGTAAAACAAGCTGTTATCCTCTATTTAATCTGATATTCAGTCTTGCTCTTTTTGTGTTGGGGTACATTTTAAAAACTCTGCAAAAACCTTTTTATTTTTCTTCCCAGTCAAATTTATAATATCCTCCATATTTAGAACCATTATTCGCCCTATACCCAAAACTTATAGAACTTGGCAATGGATATTTTTTTATCAGAGATATCTTCTCCTTTTTGATAAAAAATATCTGGAATTATTGTGACTTCATTGCTGGAATAGTTTTTACGGGCGGGAGTCTCCAATGTCATTTCTTCATAAAAAGTATCCCACATTTCTCGGTTAAAATATTCTATAAAAACATCCCTATTTTTGCACCCTTATAAAACTCAAAAGGTAGGATACCAAGGGTATTTTATATCTCTGTAATCATCCCACAGCCCGAAAGGAGTAGGCTTTTCACGGATATGTGGAGGGCGTGCGATACTATCATTTAATACCCTTTGGTGTTCTTCTTTTGAAAAAATCAATCTTTCATGACCATCCAAGCCTTCAGGCTGTTTTTAGGTTTATTTTTCTGCTTGGAAGCGGCCTATCTCTATCTGCCGTCTCATACCCTCTACCCACACTACTACCACACCGCCAGGGCAAGCCCTACCACAAAATGTGGTAAAAGGTCTCTCTAAATATCCCTTTAGGGAAAGTTTCTAAATTATTGGCTCTTTCTTTATACCCTTCTCTAAAAAGTTTTAGCAGCTTTAGGATAGTCCAAATCTGCTTTTACTCTGTAGAAAACAGTCTTCTACATATGAATACCAGATGATGTCTATGTCCTTGGGGAGTTGTTTTCATCATGCGTCATCTTGGGTGCCTACTCCCAGCCATACCCTCAGGCTCTATCAAAAGATGCTGTAAAACTCGCCATTATACTTATCATCCCCTACTCTTCCCCTGCGTATATACGCACAGGAAAACCCTATTTCTGTGGACAGATACCCAGCTCCCTCATTCATATTTTTCATCCATAAAACTACAATTTGATAATAATAAAATAGTGAGTAATAAAATTAGTTTTTTTCATGGGATAAAAATTACGATTTATTCACTTTAAAAAGTTTTCCTGAAAGCACGATGATAGCTTATAAAAAGACTATTTTTAATTTCCGTTGATATGATGATGTTTTTCATACGCATATAAAATTGTACACCTCCTGTACACTTTTTTTAGATTCAAGGTGTACAAAAGGTGTAACAAATATAACAATAAAAGTGAAAAATTGGAAAATTTAACTTTATATAATCATCTGAAAATCAAACCAAAAATACCAAATTTATTTCCCAATCGGAAACCTTATGTAAATATTCTATGTCTTCAGAGCTTATTTCTATCTGTTTGGGGATGCTGCCAAGGTCTGAGCGAGGTAGAGAATTATTGTTTTTAAAAGTTTCTAAACTAGCCTCTTCCATTGCGCGCCACCTGCCTCCTGTTTTGGTTTCATCCCATACTCTTTTTCAGGTCTGGATTGTTATAAAAATTTTTCTTTTCAATTTCTTCTCTATATTTCTCAGTTAGGTTTAAAATTGGGAAAAATTATAATAAAATTTTCATCTGTTTTGCTCATATGATAGGCTGTCTCGCTTAATATTTTTGGCAAGTTCTGGGAAATTGATTTGAGTTTTCCCTGTTCTTCCTTTTTATTAAAGCCGCCATCATTTCCCCAATTTAATTGAAAAATCAGACAGTTCCTTCTTTTTCCAGCCTTTTACCACTGCGAAAACCTCAGTGTTCAAGCGGTTTTTCCTCCGCAGGAACGGCTGATTAGTATTTTTCTAATTCAGCCAAATCTTTATAATTTTCCTTCAATACAAAGTCCAAAAAGTACCTTATCCTCCACATAACCAAAGGTTTTCACCAAACTCTCCAAAAACCAAGTATCATTAGACCTAAGCCACACAAAACTCGCTCTGTCATCATTGAATAAATACTTGTTGCGGTGAATTATTTGTTCTGATAAATGGATATTGATTTTATCTTTATTTATTGTAAGAATATCACCCTAATAAAGGAAGTGAGTGATTATCTCTAATTTAGGGATACGACATAAATATGGTCAAAGGTATAATCATATTCCTATCTCATCAAGATTTTTATAAAAGTTCTTATCATACACGAAAGAGATCACAAAATCATCATGATTTCTTTTGGCTGAATATAGGCAGTTTCCACTATCAAAAATTTCTTTTTATCCTTTGGTCAAAATCCTCTTTTTAGGGATTTTATAACCATTCTGTACCAATCCTTGATAAACAAATCTCCTCCCAGTTCCATATCAAATTCTGTAAGTTGATATATATTATTTATATCCGTATCATCTTCTGATAAATCTAGTTTTCTTGAAGTTTCAGATGTTTTTAACGAGTTCTATATCAGTCAAATGATTGGTTTCTATATTATCATTTGTTTTATTTTGACAACTAAATAATAATGAAAAACACTATGCTGATGATAGTTTTTCATAAATTCTTTTTATCCATATCCTAAATGAAAATAGTTTTGATAGACATTTAAAAACAAACTCCTACGGCATTTTTATAAATTCTCATTTACTATCTCTAAACATGACCAAAGCAAGCATTATTAATCTTCACAGAAATCAGTTCTTCCATTGCGCGCCACCTGCCTCCTGTTTTTGGTCTCTTCCCATACTTTTTCAGGTCTGGATTGTTATAAAAATTTTTCTTTTCAATTTCTTCTCTATATTTCTCAGTTAGGTTTAAAATTGGGAAAAATTATAATAAGAATTTTCATCTGTTTTGCTCATGTGGTAGGCTGTTTCGCTTAATATCTTGGTAAGCTCTGGGGAAATTGATTTCAGATTTGCCCTGTTCTTCTTTTTATTAAAGTATACATCAATTCTGGATTCGAAACGAAAAAAATCAGACAATTCCTTTCTTCTTCCAGCCTTTTACCACTGCGAAAAACTTCTGTATTCAGGCGGTTTTTTTCCTCCATAGGAACAGCTGATTAGTATTTTTCTAATTCAGCCAAATCTTTATAATTTCTCTTCAATACAAAGTCCAAAAAGTGCCTTATCCTCCACATAACCAAAAGGTTTTTCACCAAACTCTCCAAAAACCAAGTATCATTAGACCTAAGCCATACAAAACTCGTCCTGTCATCATTGAATAAATACTTGTGCGATTTACTAAAAATTTGAATATTATTTTTGGCGTCGTTCTTTCAAATCCGAAACATCTTTCCACTTATAAATTTTAACTTCATCGCCATCTTCCATGTATTTTTCCATTGATTTTTTTCTCAAATTCTGCAAGTTTAGGGTATGCATTTTTATAATCAATCAGCTCTGGAATGGCATAAAGTTCGGTTAAAAATTGCTGTTCTTTAATGATGTAGTACGAATACGGCGTCACATCTACAGACTTATCATTTCTATAGTATTTTACCTCTTTATCACATTTTTCATTAAAAGTTGAGATACAAGTATTTTTGATGATAAATTAAAATCTATTTTTCCTTTTAAAAATCATCTGTACTTTTTCAGAAAAACGCCTTGTTTGAAGGCGGAATGTATCCTTATGATAAGATAATTTTCTCTGCTGCTGGGATGACTGCCTCCATATCCTCCTTAGAATATGTATAGGTTTCTATATCAAAATGAATTTAGAACTTCTCCTGATATTCCCTTTCTCCAATTGTTGTCTCAGAACATGTTCTACATTGCTACTGTGCGCTTCTGTAAGATTGTTTTTCACAATATTTTTCTTCTTTTTCTTTTGTGAACATCCGTGATAAACACTCAAAACAGAAACTCATCAGTAATATTTTTCTCATCATCTATATTTTTAATCAAATTTCGGGAATTTTATTTCTTCATTTATAAATATTCTATATTGATTTTTCATTTTATAAATATAATGAAGGTTTCAAAAATCTAAGACAGGTTTTTGACTTTATTTAATAAGATTCTTTGTATTTTTCTTCATCATTGTTATAAATGCGGAAATTCTGTATTTCTAATGGTTCGTTATTTATAAACACCTCTATCCTTGAGTTTTCCTTATTAAATTTAATGGTAAACTCTATATTTTTCCCCCCTCCCTTATAGCGCTCAAAATGCCCTAAATATCTTATCTTCATCAAACAAAATACGCCCTCTGTATTTCTCGTTCTTACTCGTTTCCCAGTCGATGTCTATACGATTAGGAAGCGCACGGGATTTCCCAGTTTCATTGAGAACATGAGGTCTGTATAGATACTCACTTTCTCCGTTGTAACACTCATAATGTGTTCTAAACAGCCTGAAATTCTGATTCTCTGAGAGATAATTCAACCTGATATTATAACGCCTGCGGTACTTATCCCACCTCTCACTGGTTAAGTTAGGGACATACCATCTTGTCTTTAAATCTGAACGGGGAGATGCCCAGAGGCGTCTCATTTCTTTTTCATATTCTGAGGTATCTCCTTTAATTTCTACTGCTTGATATCTTCCTATCTCTATCCGCGTAGGGTCCAAATCCTGCCCACACTACCACCATGCCTTTAGGAGCAAAACCAAAAATAAGTTGGGTAAACTCAATATAATTTGTCTGGCTGTCATCATTAAGATTTGTGATATAATGTCCTTCATAATCAGGAGATTCAAACCTCTGATACCACCGGCTCATATATTCTCTCATCTTTGTTTCATCAAATTCTATATCTACCTTATAAAATTTTATCCTCTGCCAGCGCATAGTGATAATCTCAGTTTTATGGGGTGTTCCTCTCATTTGATAAGGGTGTTGTCACAACCCATACTGGATTAGATGTTCCAAACCCCACACTTCCTGTATTACCCTCAAATGTTGTTATTTCACTATCTATCAACATTATTGATAACTTATCTTCTGTTGGGCTTGACACTGCGGTGCCCACTCTCTGATGTTGTTTTTCATACTATTCCCCTTTTGTTTTGGCAGCTTACCATCTCCACATTACATATTATTACTAAATTTATCCATTATGCTAGTTTTCTGTTTTTGGATCATATCTCAAAGTTTAAGTCACTCTATATACTCTTAGTGCTCTCCACTTCCAATGGCTCATCATTAAGAAAAACTTCTATCTTATTATCCTTGTTAATATGAAAGCGAATATCGTTTTTAGTTTTGCCTTTCTCTTTGAGTATCTTGTCCATTTTCTCCCATTTGAAAAATACACGCCCTTCATACTGCACGCCTCCTGCTCTCCAGAAAACTGTATTTTCTTTTGGAACAGCCCGATCTCTGTTTTCTAGCGATAGTATCCAAGGACGAAGCATAGTATCTTTTTCCCGTTATAATACCAAGCTGTGTATGTAATCATAAAAGCAGTGTTATCTTCATGGATAAAACAGGTCTCAGTTGTAGCGGGTACGTAGTCATCCCACTCTTTAGGAGAAGCACTGGGATATTCCTACTTTTGCGGACTTCATCTCTTTCGCCCCCAATCAGCAAAAGTTTTTCCTCTAGTCTTTTATCATCCTTTATTATTTGGGCTTGATAACGACCGACTCTCACAGCTGTAAGCCCACCATACCACAGCCATACTAGACCACCATTCCTTTAGGGGCAAATCCACACTAAATCGCTAAAACCATCATAGGATTATTGTAACTATCAAAACTTAAATTTTTATTTCGTGATAATATATTCTTGTAAAGAAGCAGGAGGAACACTTACATAATTCATAGCATAGGCTCTCCTTACCATTTCTTTTTCATCTTCTACTGGGAAATCTACATCCAAATGATAAAAAGCATCCTCATAACCAGCATAATACACAATATCATGCGCCATGGTGGGTGCCATACTGTTCTGTCCAGCCTTTTTCCAGAGTCTCCATCTGCCAGATGAGCCTCGTAGGGTAAAAGTAGCATGTACACTCTTCTAAAAGTTTTTATTTTATCCGATACTAAATTTATTCTATAACTCGATTGGATGACATACTTGTACATCAGTATTTTTGTAATGATTCCATAATGTTATCTGACACTGTATCGGTTGCAAAAAGAACATCATGCATATTATCACCTGAATTTTTCCATTATGCTTTGTTTGCTGTTTTGTAGTAATTTTAATTATATCTGAAATTTTATCTCACTATCCCCTGTACACCCTTATGCTCTCCACACTCCAATGGCTCGTCATTAAGAAAAACCTCTATCTTATTATCTTTGTTAATATGAGTGATATCGTTTTTAGTTTTGCCCTTCTCTTGAGTATCTTGTCCATTTTCTCCCATTTGAAAATACACGACCTTCATACTGCGCCTCCCACTCTCCAAAACAAATCTATTTCATTTTGGTATCGCGCGTTTTAATGTATTCCGCTTTCAGAATATAGGGCTGTAATAAATATTCCCGTTCCTCATTATAGTAATGACTTCCATATTCTAAAAATAAAAACTATCATTATCTGAACTAAATACAGGACGCCATTCATATTTATTGCGGTAATTTTCCCATTCCTCAGGAGAAGCATTGAGAAGATATAGTTTGTTTCTCATTTTTCTCTACCACATTCCAATACTCAAAACGCTCTTCTTCATATTTTTCCTCATCTTCTACTTCCTCTGCTTGGAATCTTCCTATTTCTATCCTTGCTCCGCCGCCACATCCTATCCATACTCACCACCATACCTTTTAGGGCAAATCCAAAAACGAGATGAGTCATACTGCTGTAGGGGTTTTCATATGCGGAGAACACCATTCTCATCTGTTACAATATATGGTTTTTAGCGGTTCTTTATGACTCCTTACATAGCTTATTGCATAGGCTCTGCTTACTAGATCTTTCATCTTCTACAGAAAATTCTGCTTTCAGATGATAGAACTTATCTTCATAAGTAGCATAATACACTATATCTGCTCCTATAGGAGTGCCGTACTGCTTCGGTAAACATTGCTCCAGAGTCTCCCCATCTGCCAGAGGTACTGCCGTGAGGGCAGGAGGCTCTTCTGCCTTCTAAAGTGATAATACTATCATGGATAGTTACCAGATATTCATTACCGGTGGCAGATTTCACATAACACATAGGCATTGGTTTTTCTTTTGGCAGCTTACCAGTTGCAAAAAGAACATCATGCATATTATCACTCTGAATCTTTCCATTATGCTTTGTTTTCTGTTTTTATTTCTTTTTCTTTTAAAATTCCTATGTCTTATTCCCCATTGCCGTTATTTTCTTCTAAAGCTCTCCTTTCTAAAGCGTCGTCTATGGATTCTCCCAGACGCCTTCCATTATGTATTTGACAGAGGATTTCTTCGTCTTCACATTTTACAGATACTTTTATTTCATTATATAGAAAAGTAGGAGTCAGGATAATATCTATAGTTTGCCAGGTGTGTTTTTCTTCAGTTCTTTGAAGACCTGTATCATCTCTCTGTCATTAAAAATAATATCTGTACTGTATGAGAAAAACATAAACTTGATTCTATAAGAGAATACCTCTGAAGTATATTTTTAGAGCTCAGGTCTGGTTTTTAAAATTTCTTCTGCTTCTCCATTATAATAGAGAGCATTTATATAAGTAAATTTGTCCCTCATCATCATAAGGTCTAAAAAGTAAAGCGGTAGTTGTATTTTTCTATACTCATCCCACAGCCCAAACGGAATCCCCTTTCTTTGATGTCTTGTTTTATGCTGTCAGAGAGGGCTAAATCATAGTTAACATCAAAAACTCCTGCTGGGTTTCATTTTCAAAAACTCTTCTTCTAAAATCGTCCTTGTCTACAAAGACCTCTTTTAGCCTGCAGTCTGCAGATTTCTACGCGATGAGATTTTCCAGAAAGCCATAGGACAACCACTCCTCCAGGCGCCATACCTACCGTTAGTTTCCCATAGGTCAGGTCTTCCATTTCATCACTCATGTACTTTTTTTAGTTTGTATCCCTTTCTAAATTCTTCAAGGATTTTTCTGCAGGAAGTTTGGCCTCTACATTATAGAACTTCTTCTCTGCATAGGAAATATAGGTAAGGGATAGATAGGCAGGTATTTTATCTCCATTTTGTCCGCCTTCAGTACCATCATACTGCCATCCTCTTTCTAGACCTGTTCTAGGGCACTGCATATCGTTCTTCTTTTTCATCCAAGAAGTAGCCGATGTACTTCCATAGGGTAATCATCAGTGCCAGCAGCTGTAACAGCATAGGGATATTTTTCTGTTTTCATAAAAGGATTTTCTTTACATTGGGTTAATAAAAAAATCAAGCAGAAACAAGTAATTAAATTCTTAATATACATCTCGTTGTCTTTTACTATTTTTAAAAATTAGGTTTGTCCTTCCCTGTTACGAAAGCTTTTACATCACACCAATGTAAAGTTCTTTATCAAAAGTAGTTTATTTTACCGTGTTGAGTTTCCTTACTCCACTTATCAACTTCTATTCTATAGCTTATATAAAAAACAACAAACCCACTCTTTTTATCCTATAACAGAGTTTGGCAGTGGGCCTATCTTTTTCTTTATCTAATAAAAAAACTGTGAGTGGTATTTTATCATCTCTGTAAATTCTAATACTATACCACCTGTTTTTCAAGTTCACTAAATGTATATTCTTTTTGAAATCAATAATTTGCCATCTGAATATATATTTATTGTTTTTAGTAAGATTTGTAGGCTCATTATGGTTAAAATCTTTTATGATATGTTCCCATTATTCTTAATATTCCAGATAAAACAGGAGCTGTGGTTTTCGTAAATCTCTATTTCTTTTTAAAAGGTATATTGGGATTGCTTTCTACTCCACTATATCCTTGAAAAACAAATATAGTGTGTTCATTAATAGTGCCTCCTTCTCCCTCTCCAATTTATTTTATCATAAGTTTCATCCACTCACAATATTTGGTGTGTGTTCGGAATATTTCAGAATAGGAGAGAAATCATTATTGTTTACTTTTTAAACTCTAAATATAGAATTTGGTATAGCTCTTTATAATCTCCTTTATTTATAACTTCTATTTTTAATTTTTCTTTCATCTTTGGAGATGCATTTTTACACCTCGGTGGTAGGTTTTTATAAATATCCCAACCATCCCATCTCTTCATTATATCTGTACAATTATCTTTCTTTTGTGCAGAAAAAAGATAGCATGGAATGCTAATGCTACAAGGAGAATCTTTTTCATAATTACTTATTCTTTAGAATTTCCAATAATGTATCTATTTGTTTTTGACTTGTTTTTAATCTTTCATTTAATTCCTTTTTGTACTTCTTGATACCCTTTTTGAAGCTCTAATAAATTTGAAAAATCATTGTGGGAAATTGTCACATTTCCTTCAATGTTATTTATATTACTGTTTATACTATTATTTCCTTTTGCTTTTTGCGTATTTATTGGTTTAATCATTTCACCTTTTTCCTGTTAAAAGCCATTTTTCATTTAATTGAGGGTACACATTCAATATCTTATTTAAAACTTCGAGAGCTGATATTTTCTCTAAATTATTAACATATCCAGCAGATAAACCTACATTTTTGAGCAAATTTATTTTGTCCAATGCCTAAATATTCTAAAAATTATTAATCTATCTTTCATAAAAATTTTGTTTCTGATAATCAGTTATTTATAATGATGTTTATATAATAAAGTATATAAATCATATTAGTTTATATAAAATATTATATATTCGCAATATAAATATAAGTTATATTTTAAATGCAAATTAACAACAAATATATAAAAATTATGGAAGTAAGGAAACCATCATTGAAAAATACTGAATGATAATAATTTCAGTATAGAATTAGCAAAAAGACTTGGAAATCAGCAACAATCAGTTCTTGGTTTAGCAAGAAGGAATAGCAGGAATCTAACCCTTTTGGGAAGCGGTAATGTCTCTATAAAGAACAAGGCTTTTACAGAAGAAGAGATTTTTTTAAAAATTATCAGTTATATAATTCATCAGTAAAACCTAAAAATCTAAAAATGAAAGAGTTAATTAAAATTACACAACACAATGGAAATTCTTTATTTCACGAGAGAATTACATAAGTTTTTGGAGGTAGGAAAAGCTGGAGCATGGATAAAAATGAGCGTATTGAGCAATTTGGATTCATTGAAAATCAAGATTATGTAGTTTTTCCGAAATTGAAAAAACCAAAAGGAGACGCCCAATGAAAGAATACCTTCTTTCAATAGATATGGCAAAGAACTTTCAATGCTGGAAAAGAAACGAAAAAGGAAAAACAAGCAAGAATATACTTTATAGAATGTGAAAAAGGCTCAGAGAGCAAAGTCTAAATTATTATTCTATTGAAGTTTCACCTGAAAGAATAGCAGAAAGAAGAAAAATATTACAAAAACAATTTGTAGAAGAACTGCAAATACTTTTTATAGAGGGATTTAACAAATGTTTCCAAAGAAAATAAAATTTCTTATAATAAAATAATTAGAGTGATGAGTGAAACCTTTGATGACAGAATTATAGATATTCTCTATGAAAAAGCAATGAATAATAAGTATTCTTTGGAAATGTAAAATGGAAGTAATGATAACCGACTTAAAATCATAAAAATGAATATTGATAGAGACACTCTAATATGGCAACTGACTCTTGTGATTTTTACAAAGTTGCTCAGAAATACACGAAATACCTAATAATCCAGAACAAGAAGTTATAGAAAAAGAGTATGTATATGGAATTAATGGTCTAGCAGATTTAATAGGATGTCTCTAAAACCCACGCTTCTCGATTAAAAAGTCAAGGAATATTTGATGAAGCTAAATAATCCAAAGAGGCAGAAAAATAATTATTGATAGAGAAAAAGCTTTAGAGTTATTTTATCAATAAATTATAAATACTAGGACATCAATCCTAATATCAATTATTACACCTATGGCAGAATATATAGAGTTGCATAAGGCAGTAACTGGGCAGAAAATTAAAGAATATGTGTATGGATCGAAAGGTTTGGCAAAGATATTAGGCTGTTCAAGAACAACTGCTTCTAAAAATTAAAAACTCTGGGATGATAGATGACGCAATATCTCAAGTGGAAAGTTAATCGTAATAGATAAGAAAAAGTTCTTGAAATTACAGTAAAAGAGAATGAATTATGAATTATACTGAATTAATCAAACCAAATTTTGGTCTATAAATGAAAAATCTCATTAGGAGCTTCTGCTATTGCATTATATCTATTGGAAAAATGTAGACAAAATGATGGCAAAAGATTTCAGCAATATCAGATAATGCAATAGGTCAAAAATTATCTTTAACTAGACCAACTATTAATGCTCTTAAATCAAAATTAAGAAATGTTGGTTTAATCTAGTATCAAACAAGAAATGGGGTGCCAAGTATTTATAGAATAATAACTGATATTTCTTTTCTTACTACAAGAATCACTCCAAAAGAGACTTTAAATATTAAAAATAAAGTAAAGTCAAGAATCAGAACCATTCATGATAGAAAGTCCTATTATAAATGACATTCAACCTAAAATATTAGAAGAAAAACAATTCATACATCAACAAGAGAAAAATATAAATATACCCTCATTAGATGAGTTTATGAATTTTTGCTAAAAGTTTAGAAATTTATGATGAAACAATGGATTTTGCTATCAAATCAAAATATGAATCATGGAGAGACAATGGCTGGGTCAATGGACTTGGAATCCTATAAATAAGTGGCAAAAACAATTTAAAAACACACTGCCACATTTAAAAAACCTCAAAAAGAAACCTTCAGGACTTCAGCCAAAATAACATTCCTACTATAAAACGCCCAAAACAAACTTACAATGAATAACACAAATATTAAATTAGAAAAAGAAATTTTAGCTTATTTAATTCAAGAACCATCTCTGTTCGCAAACCATTATACCAAACTAAATCTTAATCTATTCACAACAAAGAAAATAGACTTATATACTCAGTTATTGCGGACTTATGGGAAAATGGTAAAGGGATAGATTTAATGATTGTAACATTAGAATTAAATAAGAGAGGGTATTCTCATTTAGACCATATGTGTATAGGACCCAATGACTAACTCTTTTTCTTCTGCAAACTGAATATCATTTAATGGTTTTGTGGAACTATCTGTAGAGATTTTATAGATAAGTTTTCTCAAAATTATTAAGATTTGCCTCAAGAACCCAATATGGATATATTTTGATATTCGTGATAAAGCTTTTTGAGTATTTTGATAATTTATTTTAGACCAATTTATAGGACAACAATAAGCAATATCAAAGCTTTTCAAGTCTTGTTCATAAAGCAGAAGAGAGTTTGACAATATTAATCTCAATGGGATTACAGGTATCCCAAGTTCATTAGGCATCATCAATAAAACAATGGGAGGTTGGCAAATTCAGACCTTACAATTGTGGCAGGAAGACCTGGAATGGGACAGCATTTTTAGTTCAGCAGGTAGTAGATTTAGCAATCCAAAAATATGGCAGTGGGTATATTCTCATTGGAGATGTCTGCAGAACAAATTGCTGTGAGAATTATTACAAATTATACCAAAATTCCAAATTCTTCAATATTGAGAAAAAGGTCTGAAAGAAGATGAAAGAGAGCGGTATTATCACTATAAGGAAGACTTGACTAAACTAAAAATACATATTGATGACACTCCATCAATATCTATTCAAGATTTAAAAGTTAAGGCTAAAATGATGAAATTGAAATATAATATAAAAGCCTTATTTGTTGATTATTTACAATTAGCAACTTATGAAAAATCACAAAATAGAGAACAAGAAATTGCCAAAATCTCATCAGGATTAAAGGCTATTGCAAAAGAATTAGATATACTCAGTAATCGCTCTCTCAACTTTCAAGAGCTGTAGAGAGCCGACCTAATAAACGCCTCAATTATCCGATTTAAGAGAGTCTGGTTCAATAGAACAGGATGCAGATGAAGTCATTTTCCTCTCATCGTCCAGAATATTACAATATTGATGAATGGGATGATTACAATAATGCTCCTACAAAAATGAGGTGGAAAATTATGATAGCTAAAAACAGAAATGGAGGATTATTAGATGAGAGATATAAAGTAAATATGGCGATTTCTGAATTTAGAAATATAGAATATTAACCCAAAATAAAAATATGAAAATATAAATAAACAAAATCTTTCCAAAGACATTCAGCGACAAAAATAATGTTTGGAATAAGTCTTTTTGCAGTGATATATCTTATCTATTTTGGAACTCAAAATAAAGAATGGACTATTATTGTGCAATAGCTTTCAGCTATATATTTTTACAAAGACTATAAATTTCTTAATAAAAATTTATAAAAATCATAAAGCTTCTAAAATGAGAATCTTAAGTCCTTTTTATTTTCAAAAATAATTGCTCTGTTGTCAATAAATTTAGATCTGCTTTGAACAATAAAACAGCTATGATTAAACCTAAATTGATAGTACTTTTCCTAATATTGACGCTGTTAATACTCTTTTTCTGAAAAGTTAGAGTTTATATTTATGATACCTCAAGTCCATTTTTATTTAAAATCAATATCATAGAATGAATTAGAACTATTTACAGAAGAATTATTTCCAATTTCCAGAAAGGAGGAATTAGAAGAAATCTTGGAAACTATGCAAAAAGCAACTGGAAGACCCAAAGTTTGAAGAACATTGGGCGCTTTTTACACCAGCAGTATTTACTTACAACTATTAAAAGATTTAGAAGATGAAAACTTTTGAAAAGTACACTATCATTAAAGAAACAGAAAAGCATTGCTTATCAAAGCTTTTATTTCTGAATTAGAAAGAAGTAGAACTTTTTGGTTACCAAAACCAAAACAGAGATGAGGGTTTAGAAATTGATACCGAAACTTGGGAAACCAAAATAGAAGAATTGAAAAACCCACAAGAGGAGGAATGCGTATTTGTCTATGTAGATAAATACGAAGAATTAGAAAAATCCTACAAACTAATCCTTACTGCTACTCTCATAAATACTAATCCTTGGGCTTTTGTTCCCAAAACTTTGGTTAAAAGACCCGGAGAAATTGAAGAGAATGAAAGAGGAAAGTTTTATTTTAAAGATTCCCCTTTGGTTTTGGGAAAAGAATTTGGAGAAAATCATTTCTGATACTTTTGGAATTTTTCAATAAAGATAAAGAAGAGAGAGGAAAAATTCAAGAAGAATGATTTTAAATTATGGAGTTTGGAATAATAGTAACTATATAGTTAAGTAGCATTTTTATTTAGAAAATAATGATAAAAATCATATTGCAAAAGGAATATAAATATATATACTTTTGTCTTTTGTTAAGAAATGTTAAAACTATAACTCAGCCTATGAAAAACTATACTTTAGTGCTTTAATACTCTTTTGGGGTAACCTCTTTGCTCAGAGGGTATTATGGCAGAAAGATATGGAAATCTTCTACACAAGATTTTCTTTTTCTCAATTAACCACAACTATTGGATCATCAATTTTAGTTACTGGAAGTCTCTTAACAAATTACCTAACAATAAAGAGAATAAAACAAGTGGATATGATTATCATCTTGTAAAACTTAACCAACAAGGAGAAACCCTTTGGCAAAATCTTCGGAGGATATGGGCATGATTTTCTTTCTGCTGCTATTTCTACTATGGATGGTGGTTTTTATTGCTGGAAATTCTTTTCAGAAAAAGGAGGGAGATAAAAAGAAAAATAATTTTGGGGGTTCAGACTTGTGGCTTATTAAAATTTCTGAAGAAGGAACAGAAGAATGGCAAAAACCATAGGTACTACTAATGATGATGAAGTTGCTGCTAATTCAGTCTAGTGATCAAGGATTTTTATTGCTTCCTCTACAAGCATCCATGATGGATTTGGAGGAAATGATGTATGGATAACCAAGCTTGACAAAAAGGAGATATAAAATCCAATATTCTTTTTAGGTGGAAATGGCTTAGACCTAGTACAAAGTATCATTCCTACAAAGGATGGAGGGTGTCTGTAGGATCTACTCTAGAAGCAGTAGTATATGGAGAGGGATTCTCAAAACGCTACATCTAATCTCAAAAACACAAATCAACAGTTCTGAAAACAAAGAAACGCTATATTTTGATAGAAAAACCGACAATGGAGAAGGAGATTATTGGCTAGTAAAGTTAAGTGCTGAAGGAACTGTTCTATGGCAGAAAAATTATGGAGGAAGGGAAGACGACAAAATAAAGCAGATGGCATTAACTGCTAACGGCTATATCATTGCAGGGGAAAGTAGATCTCCTAATGGATACAATAAAAGAGCTGCTACAGAAAGAGGTACTGATATTTGATAATTGCAATAGATGACGAAGGACAGGAACTTTTGGCAAAAATCCTATAACATCGGTGAGAGAGATGCTCTAATGAGCCTCAACACCATATGGGACAGTAAAGGCAAACAAGTAAAAAGTTTTCTCTGGAGGGTATTCTCAATCTGACTTATGGAATTTCTCAAAATGATGAAACTTTCTGGCTCTTAAAATATTGATAGTAATGGAGAAGAAATATGGAGAAAACACATCAAAGGAGAATCACATTGGAAACGACTAAGCTCAGCTGAATTTAATTCTGATGGAAGTTATGTCTTAGCAGGAACCAGCGCAAAAGAAGTAGGAAATGAAAATTGGAAAATCCTGGAAAATAGGAGGTGAAGAACTTGAGAAACTCATCGAAAAGAAAAACCTAAAAAGTCTATCCTAATCCTGTTGCCGACTACTGTTATGAGAAATAGGGGTCGATTTTAATGAGGCTCTAATTCAACTTTATGATATGTCTGGAAGACCCTAAAAATCAATCATAACCAAAAATCCTGTAACTAAAATTAATACACAAGATCCTCATTCAAGGAGTATATCTTATATCTATCAAAACGCAAAACAAAAATTTCTAGTACCAAAATTATTAAAAATATAAATTATGAAAAGATAGTATCATTTTTTATGTTATCCTTAGTGACAATAACTACTAATGGACAAATATATAAATATAAAAAGTCCTCAGGCTTACGAAATGGAAAGATATGGAAACATTCCTGTGGATCTTTTCTGTTGGAGCAATTGACCTATCAATTCCTATCTTTAAAACTAATATTGGTAATCAAAACCTTTGATATTTTTTAAAATACAACCTCGGGGTTCATACCATCAAAAATCTAATTATGTAGGTCATGACTGGTCTCAAATTTTGAGGGAATGATTTTAGGAAACAAATGAATAGCTGACGATGATGATTCTTCTGAAAGAACAAATATTGCTAAAGGATATCTTATAGAGCAAGATTATCCCTCGAAATCAAATGATGATATTTATAATGGAAATTATAATAAATGGTATAACAGATCTTGAATCTATAAGTTCATACCAATATGAGTTGCAACCTGATAACAGTTTTAATTTCATGGAATTTCTGGATATTTTTATTGAAGTGATGGAGTCCCTCATAGTGGCATCTAATGATCCTAATTTAAGAATAGATATATCAAAACTTAATAAACAGGAAAACTATGAATGTACTCCTAATTTTTCTGGAAATCATTATTACTGATGGGAAAGGAATCAAATATTTCTTTGAGGTGATCATAGTAACCTTGAAATTTCTTATCAAATGGGGGATTCCTGTATCATTTTTCCTAGAATAATAGAAAAGCCCTGTATATTCTATCAATAATTGGTATCTGAGAAAATTATATATCCAAATAATAATTATTTGATATAAACCATATAAAAACGATGAAAAATTAGGCACTTTTTTGCACACAAACTCTCTCCTTTTCTCCTAATTTTAGAACAGAATATTTTGATTATAATAAGTATGTTAACCAAGTTACGTACTGTTTAAAAACTAATTATGATACAAGTATGGGAGGATATCATATATGGGGAGAAAGAATGGTTTTTCACATAGTCTCCATATTTTCAATATACACTCACAGTTTTTCCTAGCAAAATATTTTTGAATGGTAAACCTTTAGGTAGACTTTTACCTATAATGTATTTTCTTCCCTTGAAAAACATAAATCTCTCAAATTAAATGAGATTAATATTATAAATGAAAACCAGATAGTTGATAAAATAAAATTTGAATATTATAGAAACTTAGATTGGTTTTTCCCTAACAAAGATATCTTTTTCTAAAAATAGAACTTATCATTTTGACTATTATAGGAAGGAAAGTCTGCCAAAAGAAACAACATTTGAATTGATTTTTGGGGGATATTGGAATGGTATAAAATGAGAATGATAATTATCTTATTCCACAATATCGATTCAATGTAGATACAGGTGATTATACTATAATTGGTACTGAAAGAAATCCAAATACTAATTTGATAAATACTGGATTATTAAAGAATGTTATTTATCCAACTGAGGATCTTCTTCCTTTTATTATGAACCTCATACATATTCAAAGAAACTTGAAAGAGATTCTTCTTCAGATTTTTCCATACTTAAAAAGTGAGTCAGGCATTACAGGAGGAGCCAGAATAAGTAAAAATAGTTGATATTAATGATAACTCTACTGATGTTAGAGAGTTTAAATATGTTAGAGGATATGGACAAGGTGCTATTGAATCAAGTGGCATTTCTAATCAAATATTAAGATTTATGGATTATACCGATTATAAAAATCAGGGTGGTGGAAGAACGATCACATTGAAAGAAACAGCAAACTAACATTGTTGTTAATCTCTAGTATCATCTCCCGTCAGTTATAGGAAGTAGCTGAAATAAGAAATAATGTTTTACAAAACACTATTTTTCGGACTATATTACCAATCCTGATACTATTATAGAAAGAAACGAGACATTTAACAGATGATGTTAAACCATATAAATTGATAAAAATTTCCCTGTTAGGTTTAACTCCAATGCTTTATCAAAGAGGAAGATTATTAAAAACCCAAATCTATAACAATAACATTCTAATTCAAGAGATAGAAAAATGAATATACTCCTCTTAAAAACCATTCTTTATTACAAAAACACTTTTTATAGCAAGAGTCCAACAAATATTATCTTGGGTTTATTTCCAAAAAGAATATATATATCCATATGTCCTAAAAATTCTACCTTCAAAGAGTATAGAAATAAAAATACTCTAATAACAAAAACAAATTATTTATATAATAGTAAAAACACTTTGAATCCTACAGATGAGATTCATACTTTTTATCAATGGTAAAATTCATCATTTAAAAACCAATACGCACATGAGAAAGGTAATAATTATTTAATTGACAAGAATGTAGTAGGTATTCCATTAGAGACAACAGTAACACAAGATGGAAAAATCATCTCTAAAACAGAAACTATTTATCCTACTTCACAAGCGGAAGCAAAACTAAAACTCAAGGGCTGCCTATGCCTATTTCTTCTCTAGGCTATGACTTGGAAAACCCTTCAAAAACTAATCAAAATATTACCTATACCAATATGATAACAAAGGAAATCTCTATAGAATATAAACTTTAACGGAATCACCCCGGTTGTCATCATTTGAGATACCACCAGACTCTGCCTATAGCAAAAATAGAAGGGGCAACTTATGAACAAGTGAAAAATTTAGTTTCTGACATTATCTCTAAATCCAATGAAGACAAAGACGAAGTATCAGAAAAAATCTTATCACGGCTCTGGATAATTTTAGAAATAAAGAAGAACTAAAAATTTCCAGATCACTACTTATACCCACAATCCTTCCCATCGGGGTGACCAGCATTACTCTCCTTCTGGAATAAGAGAAATCTATAAATATGATGATGCAAACCGTTTTGGAAGCAGGTATATAGACATCTGCATGGAAATATATTAAAAGAATATCGATACAATTACAGACAACCTTAAAAATGAATAACGATGAAAAACAATGGATATCATTATCTTTTTAGCTTCCTCTGTTCTTGTATTTAGCCAAGAATTACCTAAATCAGAAAAACTACATCTCACAGCAGGGTATATTTAGAGGAGACTCAAAGAGACCAATGCTGCTAAAAACAGCTGGAAACTGTAGTATACCATGATGGACTAGGAAGACCAAAGCAAAATATTGGGGTCAAAACCTCTCCTATGGAAGAGATGTAGTCACTACATAGAATACGATGAGTTCGGAAGACAAGCAAAAGATTTTCTACCCATTCCCCAGTCTGAACGCAAGCAGGAAGAATCTATGATTCTCCCTATCCAACGCTTCTTCTATCTATGGAAACGAAAATATTCAGTGAGAAAATACTTGAAAACTCTCCGCTCAACAGACTCTTGGACAACCACCAAGGAAATGACTGGCAAAAACCATCCTATAAGAATAGAATATGAAGCCAACACCGTTTCTGACAGGGCAAAAGTTCAAAACGGTGACCCAGTGGAACGGCAGGGAGCCACTCTTTCCTCCTTGTCACAAGAGGGTGTTTTTAGTTCTAGTTCTCTTTACAAGAACATCACAGAAGATGAAGACGGAAACACCAGTATAGAGTTTAAAACGGACAAGAACAGGTTGTGCTTGTTAGAAAGTTTAATGGTTCAGAAACTGCGGACACCTACTATATCTAATGAATACAATCAGCTTTGTCCCTTTTGTCATCAGTCCTTTAGCTGCAGAAAAAGCAAATCTGACTCAAGATGATCTAGATAGATTATGCTACCACTACCGATATGACGGTAAAGGAAGACTAGTAGAAAAAGAAACTTCCAGCAAAAGGTTGGGAATATATGGTCTATGATAAACTGAGACAGGCTTACTATGAGCTGCAGATGCAGGACAAAGAGCTAAAAAGAATGGCTCTTACCCGATATGACCGTTTTGGAAGAGTAGCTTATACAGGAATAGCTACAGGAGAGAGCAGAGCTGTAGAACAGGCAAATCTTAATCTTACCTCTCTAATCATGTAGAGAGAACTCCAACGCTGGGTTTACCCAGAACAACATGAAAGCTACTATAATCCTGCCATTGGTGGTGAGATTTCTCCACAAAACATAAAAACTTTTATCTGTTAATTATTATGATGAATATCCTCCCGATGCGCCTGCTGCACTCTGAAAATATTCTAGGCAGCTGCTGATGGCTTCTGCTCCAGCAGGAGGGAAAAGCACAAAATCTCTTCCTTTAGCTGTTTATCTTAAAATATAGAAAATGACGACTGGTCCAGAACTTTTTACTACTATGACCAAAAGGCAAGAGTCATCGGTACACCCATCATAATTATCTGGTAGGTATACCCCAAATACAAATGGAGCTAGATTTTGCTGGGGTGGTACAAAAACTCTACCTACCACAAAAAGAGACACTACACAGCCCTGAGGTAAAAATAGAAGAACGCTTCGTTTACGACCATCAAAATCGTTTAGTTAAACATTTTCATAAAATAAACGGAAGAAACGAAGAGCTGCTCTTGGAGAATGTTTATGATGAACTGCAGGAAGGATATCAAAGAAAAAGTAGGTGGCTCAGAGGAAGTCCGCTTCCAAAGAGGTAGATTACGCCTATAACATCAGAGGATGGCTCACTTCTGTGAATCAGCTCACAAAATTTAGGAAAAGATTTATTTGGGTTTGAAACCCTAAATATCAAAAATCCTGTTTCCAATGGCAAAGATACTCCCAAATATAACGGAAACATCTCCCAAAATGGACTGGAAAAACCCAGCAATAATGAGGAGCTCAGGAAGGTATACTTATCAGCTATGATGACCCTAAACCGACTCACTCAAGTCTTTCTATTCCAAACCTCTTGCAGTGCAGCCCAACACGGGCTCTTATGAGTGAGTATCTTCCTATGATGTCAATGGGCAACATCAAGACATTAAGTCGTTTTGGGATATGGACAAGCCGCAGGCGGTGAAAAATAGATGAACTGAGCTATACCTACATTTGAAATCAGCTGGTAAAAGTGTCAGACAACAGCCAGAATCCCAGCGGGTATCCTATAGGAGGCGGAGGATCCCTTATGATGAAAAATGGGAACATGATGAATCATAATGACAAGGGAATATCCTACATCGAGTACAACTCATTTAAATCTACCTAGTGCTGTCTTCTGGAATGGAAAGCAGACTTTCTATCTCTACAGAGCTGACGGGGTAAAAGTGAAAAAGACTTCCTGGAAAAGTAACGGATTATCTAGACGGATCTCAGTATGAAAATGGAGCTCTGCAGTTCGTCCCTCACAGCAGAAGGCTATTATGATTTTTATAAAGCAGAGATATGTATACAACATACCGACCATCTCGGTAATGTCAGACTGAGTTATTATAAAGGAGCAAGTGGGCTTATTGAGATAAAGAAAGCAACTACTATCCTTTCGGTTTAGAGCACAAAGGTTATAATAACTCCGAGGAAATAGTGTATAGATACTCTTACCAAGGACAGGAAAGACAAGAAGATACCAACTGGCCTGCCTTCAAGTGGAGAAACTATGACCCGACTATAGGAAGGTTCTTTAATGTAGACCCACTGAGTGAAAAATTTCCCTTTATAACTCTACTTTATGCTATACAAGAAAACAAAATGGGATTGGGGATAGAATTTAAGGATTAGAATTATTAAAAATCATTCTGGATTTTTAATAAAAAGGTAATGAAGTTTTGCAGCACCCAGTACTCAAAAATGATTTAGGACAGCCAACTTTCGGCTGGAAATATAGGATTATCAACTAAAGGGTATTTTCCTGATGCACCAAGAATAGTAGCATCAAACACAGGACTAAGACTAGAAGAGTATAAACATAACAGTCCTACACCTAATGCCGCACAAATGGGATACTCTAGATGAAAAATTTCAGGGAAAGATAGACAGAGCTTCAAAACAATGAAGAGTGAAATGTGGAATCTAAACAGGTAAGTTTTTGATAGAACAATGATAAAAGTAGATGGAATAAATGAAATTTTTAGGGTTATCACTTTAGGAACCACATATCTACTAATCTGATAAATAGCACCAATAAATATGTGCAAGCAACAAAAGATATCGATTCTATATTAGAACAAGCTAAAATAATGGGAAACGCGATGAATTATGTAGATAAAAGTGGAATAAAAATGAACCAAGAAAATGAGAAACAATGTAGTAAACTATATTTTTGATGGTACATTACCAACCTCTAGGATTAATGCAAAACTCTGAAATAATACACTATGGTTGGCAAATTATGAAAAAATAATAATATAGCTGTACAATCACTAAATGAGCAAACAAGAAATATATATATGAATAAGATTATTAAAAATATTAGCTTTGTTAAGTATATTTGTTAGTTGTGCAAACCAACAGAAAAGGATGAGGAACAAATAAGAAAAACCGTCAATAAATTCTGGGATACTATAAAGAGGGATGATATAGAAGGTTATAAAGAATTATTTTACGATAATGAGATTTATTTAGGAAGTATATCTGCAGATTTTTATTTTTACATAACAATTATGATGAAATAAGTAAATCCATACAAGGAAAAATTGAAAATAAAAGATACTATTGTTTTTTTCTTCCTGAGAATAGGGAAAAAGTATGTGCAGTATATTATTAAGAAAGATAATGATAGTAATAATTTATATAAACCATTAGTTATAACACTAATGTTTTATAAACCTGTAGGATACGATAAAATTTATAATCCTTCGCCATTAGATAATCATATAAGATGGGGAAATATATATATGAATAAAAATAATATATTAGAAGAAAATAATTATTATGCTTTTGGATTGAAGCTATCAGGGCTATGGCGGCGTGAATTTAGGAAACCCTATTACCACTATAAATACAACGGAAAAAGAACTACAAGAAAACAGTATGTATGACTACGGGAGCAAGGCTCTACAAACCTGAAATAGGACGATGGAACGTCTGTAGACCCGCTGGCAGAGAAATATCCAAATATATCTCCTTACATTTATGTAGCGAATAATCCAATAAACGCAATAGACCCTGATGGGAGAAGAATTATTGTTCCTCAACAAGCAGATGAACTCAAAAGTAATATCATATTTAAACAGAATTTACGAAAGGATAATTCTCATTTAATGAAAAGGGATACTTGAATTTGTAGGTAATACAAAAAGATATGAATAGAAAGCAAATTAAATCATTAAAACTTATGAAAAAGGCTATTGATATGATTATGATATAAATATAAAACTAAGTAATTTTACAAGTGATGAAAATAAATTAATTGAGAAAAATCAAATGCTGTTGCAACAGAGGGAGGTGCTCACTCAATATATACAAATAAAAATCATAAGATAGTAAATGCTATTCTAATGGACCTCAAAATCTTATAGATATTCCTCTATATAATGAAACATATATATATCAAGATACAAATGGAAACCTTGTAACTGGTGCCCAAAGTTGCCCAGATGGCACTAAGTGCGGAAAAAGCTACGAAGTGATATTTTCAAAATAAGAGTTATGACTGCACCTAAAAGTGCTGAAGCAACACTGATTCATGAAATTGCTCATACTATTTATGAGGGAAGGATCAAAAATGTTATTAAAGAGAAAAATACTGTAAGAGAGATTCTAGTATACCTCAAAGATCATCTTCAGACCCCTGAACATAATTAAACCTAATATTTATGACTCAACAAATTATTGCTTCTATAGTTCTATTATACTCTTTTATTTGTTATGCACAAATAGATTATAAATATTTATATATCAATCAAATAAAAACAACAATATCCCTCAGGATAGCAATATTCAAGTCTTTTGTCGTACAGAAGAAAGTGAGCAAGTTGAACCTAACTTATTCAAGTAGATAATAGATGCCTAAACATCGATATAAAAATCCAAAATGAAAAGCTTAAAAATCAATTTGGCTCAGGGTTATCTCTGATGAAAAATTCATCAATATATCTATATTTTTAGACCTAAAACTAAGCTCTAATAATAAAAATAATTTTTACTAAAAGAGAGATTTTATAAAAATTCATTGTAGAGATACGAATTTATGCCACTTGATAACCATTGAATTCCCTAAAATTGTCATTGTAGATAAAAATATGAAACAACTATAAATCCTATTTTCTCAAAATATATATTCAATTGATTTTTATATCAAATAAAAACTATCTATGTATAAATACTATTTACAGCTGTAATTTTATCAATATTAAGCTGTGCAAGCCTATAAAAAGAAATATTAATGGTAATGTTCCAGATGTGTGTTTTAATTATAAATAATATATAACTATCTGATAAAACAGAACTAACATAATAATATAAAAACCATAATATAGATGGGCAATAGTTTCATCTATATTATTTTTGCAAAAAATAATGATGTATATGACTGAGTTTCATTCCTCGTGTTCCAGATGTGTGGGCAGGTGTTTCACTGTGTGCGGACTATAAAACACGGCTTTTCACCAAAGGAAATAAGCAAAGATAAACAATAAATAAATTTTTAAAAATTTCTACCTCCGCATTCTTGATTTAGTAGGCTCTT
>BNJS01001017.1_pt1 | contig 228507 bp, 345 predicted proteins | sample 8540461 | NCBI WGS metagenome assembly BNJS01 (sample SAMD00202454, study PRJDB9452) | human saliva metagenome | isolation source: human saliva | place: Japan | reverse complement strand
GAAGTTACGTATTGCCACATCGTCAATATCGACGTGGTCAGTCGACCGCGTGAAAGTGAAGGCGGACATCAAGCGGCGGCTGGCGGGAAAGTTTTGAAAACCGCGCTGCGCCACGGCAACGAGCGCGCGCTGGCAATGGAAAGGGACAGCGGTGAAGGCATTATACGGTTTTCCGCGCGTTTCGCCTGCCGTGTGTTCGTACAGTCTCGCCCGGAATTGGGCCGCGCCTCGTTCAACAATCCGATGGGTTCCTGCCCGACTGCAGACGGCTTTGGGCAGCACCAATTTCTTCGACGAAAAGTGGTCGCCCATCCGAATTGTCGCTGGCAACCGGCGCGATTGACGGCTGGGACAAACGCAGCCAGTTCTATTTTCGGGGTCGATTCGACAAATCGCTGGCGCGGCGGCTACGCGGTTTTCACGCAGCTTGAACAACGGGCAGCCGCTACCTGCAGGAAGTCAAAAAGTCGTGCTGCACGGATCAGGCAAACGAAGTCGGTGAGTTTCACTTTATCTATCCGAACGCGGCGCCACCTTCAGCCACTGTGCCACGCCTTCAGAGGCATCATTCCCACTCCCGAACGCCGCTACCGCCAGAGCCGACAGCGGTAAACCGTGCGCGAAAACTGCGCGAATGCTAAAACCTGCGCCTGCCCGCCCGTGGCGGCGGCGCACGTTTGCCTGCAAAGAGAGCTCGCTACGCTTTACGTCAGCGGCGAACCGTTGCACGAAAGTTCCGCCCGGCCGCTCACCGAGAACCCACCACTCTTTGAAACGCTGGATTTGGACGGCAGCAAAAACCAAATCGCCGGAAAAATCCTCGAAAGAAATCACCGAGGCGGCTCGGCTTCCCTGATTAACGTCAGGCTGGATTACCTAAATTTAAGCCGCTCCGCCGGAAACCCTTTCCGGCGGCAGAGCGGCCCAACGCATCCGCCTCGCCAGCCACGGCAGCGGCCCACCTGACCGGCGTGATGTACTTGCACATTCTGGACAGACCCTCCATCGGCGCACCGAAAGCGACGACGCGACCGCCTCGCGCCGCCACCCCTCAAACGCACTGCGCGACTTTGGGCAGCAGCGTGATTGCGTCCGAACACGACGCAGACGCCATCCGCGAAGCCGATTTCGTCGGTGATATAGGTCGGCGCAGGCGAACACGGCGGCAGCGTACTGGTTGCAGCCGACGCGCTCGAAAACGTCACGCCAAAGTGCGAAAAGAAATCCAGTACCGGAACAATACCTCCAGCGGCATCCATTGCCGTGCCGTCTCAACCGCACACGCCCGTCAATCCCGACCGAATGCTCGTCCTCGAGGCGCGCGCGGCAAGCAACCCCAAAACGTGTTACCTTCCAGGCTGCCGCTCGCTTGATTACCTGTCGCATCACGCGGCGTATCCGGCGGCGACAGCAGTCCACCCCGATTAACGACACCCTCGCCAAAATCACCGCCCGCGATCCCAACCGCGCCTAGGAAGAACTCGCCCGTACGACTGACTATCTACTGCTCGGAGCACCTCGGCAAGTCATCAACGTCGACCAGCGTCATTAATGCCGCATATCAGCCCGCGCGCGCACTCCAGCACCGCTACACGTACCTTCGCCCATCCGCGAGACTCTTTTGCCGGCGTGCTCTCGCGCGAACGCGGCTACAGCGTCTGCAGATCTCTCAGCAGCGCCAGTGCGCCGCGTAAAGCCCGCCAAGGGCGACGGCGTCATCAAAGTCGAAATGCACTTCCTGCCCGATGTGTACGTCCCCTGCGAAGTCTGCCACGGCAAACGCTACAGCCGCGAAACGCTCGAACACACACAGGCAAAAACACCAGCCAAGTCCTCATACGCGGCCGTCGAAAGGCAGCCCGCCGAGTACCGACGACGCCGTCACCGATCCGCGCAAACTGCAAAACCCTGATAGACGTAGGCCACTCGCTACCATCCGCGCCTCGGCCAGTCCGCCGCACACCCTCTCCGGCGGCAGAAGCCTGGCAGCGTCAAACTCGCCCTCAGGAGCTCTCCAAACGCGCACAGGAAGTTAACGCTCATGCATCCTCCGACATGGACACCGCATCGGCCTGCACTTCGCCCGACATCGTCGCTGCTGCTGGAAGTCATAGGGCCGTTCTGAAGGCAAGGCAACTCGATTGTGATTATCGAGGCACAATTTGGATGTGATTACAAAACTGCACGGATTGGGTGTGGACTTAGGGCCGGAAGAGGCGGCGATGCGTAGAGAATTATTGCTTCAGGTAGCCTGCAGAGGAGTGGGCGAGAGGTTATAGAGCGCTATACTGGGGAAGTATTTGAAGATGGCGTTTAAAGCAAACTTATCACTCATTTTTACAATAGTTAAATTGCTAAATGGCTGCAAAGGTACAGTAAATTTAGATGCTGTAGCGATTTTACGATCAGATTTTGCGATTCAAACCAATGTAGTAAGTACGACGAACCAACTCCTTGAAAAAGACCAGGTACAATCCCTGCGAGCTACAGACAGGCAGTGGAGCTGGCATTACCGAGAAAACCCTGATTTCCAAAGAGAGCAAATCATTGGTCACCAAAATCAAATAGTTTCATTACTCGAGGTGTTGCGTAAACGGCGATTTGAATCCCATCACTATTTGTATGGCATTCATCAAGAAAATTTATTTGTTATAGATGGAGTGGGCATAGATTAAACAAGTGTCATTCGCTGTGCTTTGGAGCTGAAGATGATTGGTGATAAAGATGTTTCTATGTCATATTTTGGATGTAATGTAGCAAAGAGGCAGTACGCAGCAGACACGAAAACTTGTCGAAAAAGAACGGAGTTGGTTCATGGGCAGCTATTCAAAAATATGTTTCTAATCCGGACTTATTAAAACAACTCTAGCAAATAATAAAGCAGCAATATAGGAGACACCAATCTCAAGAGGGCTGTCAATTCCACGAGTATCTCCAGATGTTGAGAGCGGAGGCTGCTTTTCTACAGCAAATATGAGAAGGAACTCCTTTAGATAAACTCTGAAGACACCCCACTGAAATATAGAAATAGGCATTGCACTATGCAGCGAGGCTTTCATTATTCGCTCTAGGAGAAAGGACATAAGTATTGGTCAAAATTTGAAACAGAGACATCTGAAAATATTGATTGCAAGTAAAATTCATACCCTATTATTTTCTTTGATCCCGAATTATCATACCACCAATTAAAACAATGGATTTGCCATTCGACTGGATATCTAGCAGGCGTACGTTCAGCATTGGATATTTTAATGCTGTTATTAAAAATATCCAGTCTAAACAAGCAGTGACTTAGAGAAGATGAACCATACTACCAGATGATCAAGATGGAAGTCTCACTATTGAATAGTTTGGAAGGAAATTTATTGAGTAGTTTGCAACATGGATAACAGTAATGATAAAGGTAGTAGATTACATCCTTGCTGTATATTTTATATGGGACCCACAGGAAGACATTCAATATACCAATGCTGCAGGAACTTTTATTAATAAGAGAAACTTTTCACTTTAATGATAAGACTCCTCTTTCAGGAAATTCTACTGACAAAGTTAGACATGTTTTGGAGAGAATTCTTTAGTCGAAAACAAGACTTAATTTCTACAATTTTGACTAAAACAGTGAGCACATAGCCGGATAGAAAGTATATAAAATTCTCTTAAACAAATTAATTGATGAAATTATAACAACAAACCAAACTGTCTTACCAAATGAAGAATATTAGAATATTCTGGTATTTGCGGGTAGTGTATTCTCGGGTACTGGTAATTTTAGCTGAATCTACCAATTCTCTGGATGGAGAGAAGAGATGTAGCTATTCCACTGTAAAGCGAGTAAAACAGCTTTACAAGTCCCTATTTGCAATGGCTACATAGATGTGCTACCAAATCTGCTTATCATATGATCACATAAACATAGAAAACGGGATGGTGGTCTTGGGACTGCCGGGATAATGGGGACTTGCTTTCATCCTTATTGTAATCAATCCGTAGACCAATGCAGCAGCCGTGCCTGCATTCCACACTGACCGCGTGCGTGGCTGCGCCACACACCCCACCTGTGAATTACGAGGAACTTCAAAACCAACGCGTAGAGCGTGTGTGGTATGTACCGCACGCGGTTTCTTGATTGACGGTTTTGCCATTTCAACTTTTAACTTCGTTAGCTACTGCGCGCTTTCAGGCGGCCTCCAATGTCGTCTCGAAGTGTCAGTAACAAAGTTAAAACCTTAAACAACAAACCATTCCTTTCTCCAAACACCCAAACCACAAACAAAAATCCTGTGGCGCGTTATCGCAGAAACTTCATTGCCGGCGGCATTCTTTTCACTGTCAAACTCTGCGACCCAAAATCGCTGCGCCTGTTGAACATATCCAGCTTCTGCGTGCGGCTTATATGGATGTGCACAATATCCCTTTGAAACCAGTCGCCATCGTGCTGCCGCCGAACCATATTCGCCATTTGGACGCTGCCGCCGACGATGCGGATTATTCCCTGCGCTGGCGGCCGATTAAAACCAAATTCTCCGCATTTCCCTCATGCTGAAAAACCTATCCGCCACAGCAAACAGCGGCGGCACGAACGCGGTATTTGGCAACGGCGTTTTTGGCTGAACACACCGTGCGCGACGGAAATCGGATTTTGCAGCGTTGCGCGGACTCACCTCCATTTCAATCCCGTCAAAGCATGGATCGTGCGGCAATGTCCGCGATTAGGCGTAAGCTCGTCGTTTCCACGGTCGTATATGTTCGGGACGTTCTCTAACATATCCACTACCACCAGCACTTAAATTACACAAAATACGCTTTCACGAGCTATATTTACATCATCTAAGTTCCCGGTTTTCGGTCTAGAAACCCCACCTCCGTCCGTCCCAATGCGGCGTCGGTAACGACGGTATGGTCTTGCGGTAGTCAGAACCGTCCATTCTTCGCCGAGGTTGTTTGTAGCACTTTAAGCGCTTTACCCGTCGGTGTCGTAAAGCGGTCGCATTCGTAGCGGGATACCAGTCCGTCAGGAGGCTGGTTGCGAACCGACCATAATGTGGTTGCGGCAGGCTGAAACCGCGCACCAGTGCCGTCACGTCCGTAAACGGCGGCTGCAAATCCTCAGTAGCCGTTGTAGTCGTAGCAGCTTTGATAGAGGTCGACTGAGAGCGGTTGGTTTCAGACGAAGCCTCTATGTTACACCGCCGATGAGGATGGTTATCAAATGGATTTCAGACGACTCAAAGTTAGTTATTGATGTCGTCTCGAAAAACCGAGACACCGCGTGCGTGCGTACCGCTGCGCGCGCCACGTCAAGACTGAAGGTTTTGTGCGGGCTGCGGCTTTGCATGAAAACAGGGAAACAAAGCGATTTCCAAGCTTGCTTTGGGTTGGCTAGCCACCCAACGCACCGCTTGTTGCCACAGATATTTATAAATCAACTTAAGGTTGGCAGCTTCAAATCTGAGCATCATGCGGCGCAGCTGGTGCGCGTCGTCAAGAGCCGCCCAGTTCTAAGCCGACAGGGAGAAACGGAGTCACTCGCGGGTGGCTAATCACAGCTGTTGTCCAAGCCTTTTGCGTACGCAGAGCGCAGCAGGGCGAGAGATCCCACGGCAATCCATCGTTCCAACGTGCGGTATTCGAATTCGGGGTAACCTCATCAGTCGCGGCTTTTGCTGACGATATGGTGAGTCCGGCGAGGTCGATTGAAAATCTGCTTCACCTGTTCGGCGTCGCGCTGCTGTCCAAAGCCCGGTAGGCTTTGGTTTGCTAGAAGTTCGGAGAAGGCGAACCGTCCGCCTCGCGTTTGGGTCGACGGCAGGTAAGCAAGATGGTCTTGGGCGAGGCGGAAACGACAGGGGATGAGGGTGCGGGCGGCATCCGGTTTCCTGCGGTCGGATGCATTCGTCGGCTGGCAATGAGGCGTTTGCAGGGCGGCGGGCTGAGGCGTTCTACTCGTCGCGGCTGAAAAAGCAGGAGGCGAGGAAGGCGAAGCAGCTAGTAAGCTTACGCTGATATAGGGAGTGCGCGGCCCGCCGGGTGAGGTGGTGGCGCACATAGCCCATGGTAAGGAAATAGGATTTTGCCATCATGGCGCGGAACGGGCTTTTCGCTTGGGGCTTGCAGAAATTCGCAGAAGCGCGATGCACAGTTCCACGCGCAGATCGTAAGATGACTTGGGTGGCGCGGTGTAGCTGACTTCACAGTCCTTCTCCAAAAGTCGTCATACCAGCGGTGGGTGAACGGGTGGTGCCTTGGCGGATGATTCGTCCAGATAGCCGCCGTTCGCGCTGATAGTCTTCGCCGTCGCCCACCCGGTAGTACTGTTTTCAGCAGACGGTCAAGACGGCGCTTCATGGCAGCGGTGGGTTTTGCTCATTTTGTCTTCTAAATTAATTACCATGGGCTAAATGTCATGCGGGTTGCTTAGAAATTTGCCAGTTCATATCAACAAAAGACAGTTTCGGTTTATCATCTATACCCATTAACATCTCTTGCGCCTTCTTTACTTATCAAGAGGCGTGCCTTGCCGTCTCAAGCCTTTCATAAAATATCACGCCTTTTCTTATCCGTTACATCTTCCGTCACCATCACCAGCTCATAAAACATGTACCGCCTTTCTGCTCTAGTGTGACCCAAATTTTCCACGTTTAGAACTAACTCAACATGTCATATCTCCCATCCGTCTCAATGCGACCAATATCAAGCGTTTCCATTGTCTGAATAGAAGACTGTATCCCGTACCTCAGATATTTTCATTTACCTGCACGCTCCTTGGCGGTACCCAAGCAGCGCGTAGGTTTTCAATCAACCGGTCGAACCAAACCAAAGCGGTATCTCGCAAATTGGATAAAGATGCTCACCCACCAGCAACCAACTGGTCTTGGTTAATGAACCATGCCCGTCAGGCTGCCGTGATCATACTCGCATCAGTGCTGTAATGACGGTCCGTCTCTTCATCGAGAGTATTGGTTTTGCAGTCTCGAACGGCTGATGCGCGTTCCGATGAGACGCGCGTTCGTCCTTTTCAGACTGACAGCGCGGTGTACTCGCCGCGCCGAGCAAGAGATTGCGTGGATGCTCGGTCATCTCGCGCGGGATGCCGATCTGCCTGCGTGAAATAGGCGAAGGTATTGCTTCGACGCTGCATCACGGCGTTGTTGTCAAAGACTTTGCGCCAGCAGTCGTGGCTGTCCTAGCCGGCGCAGAGATGGGTGTGGCTGCTGCCTTGGTAGGTATACTCCTGCGCCAGTCTCGTACCGTCAGGACAGAAATGGGTCCGCTTTCGGTTCGGTGCCGGTCCAGGCCAGTTTGTCTTGGCAGCACTTTCTTGGAGAGGCGGCGTCCGGACGGAGTCGTAGGCATATTCCCAAATCCTCGGTAGTGCCGCCGCTGATTTGGCGCGGACGAGTTGGTCTAAATCGGATTGGTAATATCGCTATCGCCATTGGGCGGCTGGCGGTGAATCAGGTTGCCCACCATGCATCGGAGGTCTATGTCGATGCCGTCGTAGTCTCTCGAGGCGCGTTGCCCTTTGACGGGTTAGGGTTGGCAGGTGATTTCAGACGACCTTTGAGTTTGTCAGTCTGAAATCGACGCGCAATGCCGTTTACCCTCTCCCGCTCTCTCCACGGGAGAGGGAGTAGATGCGTGGGATGTCGAGGATGTTGTGCGCAGTCAGAGGCAGAGGAGGTACTTTCACGGCAGTTTGGCTATTGCACGGCAGTCTTAGAACGTCCGATTTGTCGTCAAAACGGATTAAGGACGCCGCTTCGTTTCTGGCAGCGCACACACGATCAGGTTGCCGGCTTTGTCGCCGGCGTAGCGGCGGTTGGCAGCGCCGCCGGCATGGCAGGTTTGTTGCCGCGGGCTGTTGCGTACCACTCCGGACGGTACGCTGGCTTTTCAGACGACCCATGGGACGCGTAGTCGTGAGCTGCTGATGCTGCCCTGCGTCGCTCGAGTTTCGCGGTGACAGGAAAGTCGCGCTCGATGTCGGTGATGACTTCTCCATCGAGGCGCTGATTTTGCGCAGTGTCCGCCGCCAGTAAAGGGAGTATATCGCGCGCGTCGGCATGGGATGGTGCGGATGCGGCTGCCCAATACCGGTAGCCACAGGTGCCTATTGCTGTACCGTGGTTTCGGCATGAGGTGGTCGAGTTCGTCGTAGGCCGAGTTCGACGCCGCATAGTGTGCGGGCTGGGTCAGGTTGCCGTCGGTAACGGGGTCGTAAGTCGAAACGGTGCATGATGCCTCGCGTCATGTCCGTCTGCGCGGAACTTTTGCGGCTCTGTTTTTCGATCAGTTGCCGAGGATGTTGCGCGTTTGAACCGTGAGCGTTTCGAGACGTCTCTCAGACGACCTTCACGATTGCTGGCCGGCTCATATTCGGTCTGTTGGATCGAGCTGTCCGCGCATCGTAGCCGTGGCGATGGTCGTGCCCAACCGCCCTCTTGGATCAGCTGGCGGTCCGTCAACGAGACGGTAGGTTTCGCCGTTTTCGTTGGGTGAGGACGGTCAGACGGCGGAACTTTGTACGTAGGCGTAGGCGAAGGTATGGCCCAGCGCGTTGGTGCGTTTCGAGCGGGCAGTCCGTCCACCGCGAGTTCGTAGGCGGTTTTGGCACCGAGTCCGTCGATGTGGGCGGTCAGACGGTTGAGGGAGCGGTCGTAGCTTCGACGTTTCGTGACAGCCGTACGACGTCTGCCCGCTGCGTCGTAGTGGTGGCGTAGCGGCCTGGCGATCGGTAACGGTTTTCGACGATCGCCCGTATCAGCTAACCGAAACGGTGGTCGCCGGTACAGTCGGTAAAGCAGACGAGCTGGTCGAGGGTGTCGTAGTGAAGCGTCGGGTTTTCCAAGGCGCTACGGTTTCGGGCACATATCGCGCTATGGCCGTACCGCAGCTGTGTGTGCAACCGCGGCCAGATGAGTATGCCACGAGGGCTACCGTCCGCGCGAATCAGCAGGGCGAATCCCTGCCTGCGAGCGACGACAACCGCAGCGTTGAGGGCTCGAGAATCGACTTTGGGTGCTGCTGCCGTCCGGCGGGCATGATGACGATGCAGCCTTCGGTATCGTGTCCGAGCGGGTCGCGCTCACGGTACGCGTGTATGCAGCTGTCGCGTTGCTGTCGTGTTCGCCGTCGCTGCGTTGTCCGCCGGCGTCGATGTAAGCGAAAGACGCGCGTTTTGCCGTCGTCCGTAAACGGCGGTCAAATCGTGCCGTCGTCGTCGTAGCGCACCAGTTCCCTGTGCCGTTGAAGGTGACGGAGGTGAGGCGTGCGCCCGCCGTCGGGAGGAAACGATTTAGAGGTCGTCTGAAAGTTGGTTTCAGACGACCTCTGTTAAATCACTGTTACGAGATTGTTAGAGACAATATGGTTCAGACGACCTGCAAAGTATATGAGGTCGTCGGACAGAAACCGCGTGTGTATCGTATGCGTTCTGTATATGCTCTATTTAATTCAAGCATCAATCATATCTATATAAGGAATATTCTGATTTTTAAGTAAGTCTATTGTGAGCGTTATCAAATGGTCGTTTACAATCTAGCACGATTAAATATTCTAGATTTTTAATATTAGCCAGTTCATTCACATTTTAAAGGTTAAAACAGAAACCTAAGTCTAAATAGCTTAAAGAGGGCAAAATGAGTAAAATAACTCACGAAATCTATGTCAGCTTTGCAGTTCCATTCAAAGCAATGTATCTCAAATTTTTAAATTCTTTTACTTCGAGAAATTGAAAAATTCTGCCCTGAAAATCCAACAAGACTAATTGATTCCAATAAATCAGAACTTATATTTTCTAATATATTCAATGATTTACCATGATGAAAACTAGCATGAATTAGTTTCTTAAAAATTTTAATTTCATCAAGTTGCTTAATATTTTTATACTTTGAGATATTGCACTCTAAGTAACTGATATTAGGAAAATTATTTGCATTAAGCCCGAATAAACCATTGATTTCGCATCTTGATATAAATGTTGAAAAGATTGGGCATTTCAGACTCGCTGGTATTTCAAATTTTTCATCATCCCATTCTCTTGGAATGAAAAATATAATGTTTCTAATGTAAGCGCAGAATTTTATGGTATTTTTCTAATTTAGAAAAACAAACATATGGAAAAGCCAAAAACTCAAATTACCAGCGTATTTTATCCAATCTGGCAGTCGGATATATCATACTCACCAGATTCTGGCTCCTCAATAATCAATGCTTGAATTTCTTTGACAACTCTTCTGAAGAGAGGCGTTTTATCCCATCTGAAATTTAATATTTTCAAACCTTTCATAGTCATCCTGTAAAGTCTCAAGCTCATCATCATCTCGCCGCTAAGAAATAAGTGGTCAAATGGGCTTTATCCACTGACTTAATTCAATATTTTTAAAATAAATTTTTCCATTTTGATCCTTATACTATAACAATTACTTATCAACCTGATGAACTGTCCTTTTTGTTTTTCTGATTTTTGCACCACAAGCCTCAATTATGTTTCCGCTCTCTTTTTGCTTCCGGATTATTGCTGTTTGATGACGAAATTTTTCCTTCAGCTCTTTCTTTTTCTTTTGCAAAAATGTCGACAGAATATTATTTTATCCCTTTCTTTGCTATCGGCGATTCCTGAATCAACTCTCTAAACTCAACCTTAGTGTCAGGATGCCTTACAGAGTTTGTGCTTTTTCATGTTGACTTCTTCCTAATCTGTCACCAACGTCAATTCCTGATCCAACATAACCTTTCCCTGTAGTTTCATTAGATTTAAAAATATATACACCAGATTTTCCATCAATGATGAAACTTTTTAGCTAACCTAAAGGATCAATCCATCCTTGCGCATTCAGCGCAAACTGATACAGATTCTCCCACCCACAACCAATCGGGTCCTGGTTCCTAAACCGCCCCACCTCTGGCTCGTAATAGCGCATCAGGTTGTAATGCAGCCCGGTCTCTTCATCATAATACTGGTTTTGCAATCTAAACGGCTGGTGCGCGTTCCGATGACGCGTTCATCCTTTTTCAGACGACCCCAGGCGGTGTATTCGCTGTACCATAAGAGATTGCCGTGGATGTCGGTCATCTCGCGCGGGATGCCGATTTGGTCGTTGTGAAATAGCTGAGGTATTGTTTGCTGTCTTTGGCGTTGTCAAGACTTGCGCCAACAGTTCGTAGCTGTCTTGGTCGGTGTAGATATGGGTGCAGCAGCCTTTGTAGGTGTACTCCTGAAGTAATCGCGTCCCGTCCCAGACGAAATGGGTTCGTTTCGGTTCGGTACTCGTCCAGGCGAGTTTGTCTTGGCGTTCTTTGGAAAGGCGTCGTCCAAACAGGTCGTGAGGCGTATGTCCAAATCTCGGTATTGCCGGCGGACTTTTTGCAGTTTTCGGCGCGGACAGGTTGGTTTTCTAGGTCGTATTGGTAATACTGGTTTTCGCCATTGGGCAGCTGGCGGTAGATCAGGTTGCCCAATGCGTGAATGAGAAATTTTTAAAGAACGAATGTTTCAGACGGCCTCAAAAGAGATATTGAGGCCGTCTGAAAATATAAAATACTTTTTCGCAGCACGAATCAATCCATTCTCCAAAATAGTAACTTTCTCGAGGAGGTTCCCTATCCAAAGCATTCCACCAATTATTTACTGGTTTAACAAATAATTGGAATCCTTCATCAGTTACATTGGATTTTCGGATGATCAAATCTTCTTTGATAGAGCCATCCTCATTAAATGGGTCAATATCAACAAGTAAGTTATTGTTTTTGAGAAACGTCATAAGTGCAATAGACATTCTGATAGTATCTTCACGATAATCTTCATCAGCATTTGCTTCCCAAAATGTCCGAAAATTAAATAGTGTTATATCCATGATAATCTCCTAAGGTAATCGAATAATTTCGGATATTCCGTCAACATGAACTAAGCTTTTTACCATCTCTGACATATACGCCACCTGCATCTCTAATCCTTTCTTCTTTTTGCAAGTTGACTCCTTTTTGAAGCAGTCTTGCTAGTAATTTCTTGAGCAAGTCCACCACCTTTTTACCAGCTCCTTTTATAACAAAAATCAAAGCTTACGAGACTCACCCGTTACAGGGATCTCCTAACAATTTCGCCCTTTTTATTTCTCAAGTGTTTCTGACTCAATATACGGTCAGCTCCATATTGGGCATCTAAGTCTTTTTATGTAAGGCTTCGCGAGCATCACCATCTTTTTATTTTGGATACACTCCCCTTTACCCGCGCTTTTCTTCTTGGATTTTGGTCCAGGTTTTTCCTAAATGTTCCGTTTTTTTCTATGGCCATAAATTTTAAAACCAAGTGGATCGATAAAAATCCAATACTTGATTACCAAATGAATATAAATTATCTCCACCAAACAACCCAATCAGGGTCCTGGTTCACAAACCGCCCCGTCTCCGCCTCGTAATACCGCATCAGGTTGTACTGCAGCCCGGTCTCTTCATCATAATACTGGTTTTTGCAGTCTGAACGGCTGGTGCGCGTTCTTGTAAAACCCGCTCATCCTTTTTCAGACGACCCCAGGCGGTGTATTCGCCGTACTCACAAGAGGATTGCCGTGGATGTCGGTCATCTCGCGCGGATGCCGACTTGGTCGGTGTGGAAATAGGCGATGTATTGTTTGCCGTCTTTGGCGTTGTCAAAGATTTGCGCCAGCGGTTCGTAGCTGTCTTGGTCGGTATAGATATAGGTGTAGCTGCCTTTGTAGGTGTACTCCTGCAATAGGCGGCTGCCGTCCCAGACGAAGTGGGTGCGTTTCGGTTCGGTGCTCGTCCAGGCGAGTTTGTCTTGGCGTTCTTTGGAGAAGCGTCTGCCAAACGGGTCGTAGGCGTATGTCCAAATCTCGGTATTGCCGGCGGGCTTTTTGATTTCGGCGCGGACGAGTTGGTTTTCTAAATCGTATTGGTAATATTGGTTTTCGCCATTGGGCAGCTGGCGGTAGATCAGGTTGCCCAATGCGTCGTAGGTGTATTCGATGCCGTTGTATTCTTTTGAGGCGGTTGCCGCTGCTAAGGTTGCTCGTCCCTTCCTTCGGGCTCGCTTTGTCGGAAAGGATGTTGTGTGCGGGGTCGAAGGCGAAGGTTTCGCTGCGGCCGGTTTGGCTGTTGCGGGCTTCTTGAATGCGTCCGATTTTGTCGTAAACGTAATTAAGGACGCCGCTTCTTTGGTCGGCGCTTTGGATCAGGTTGCCGGCTTTGTCGTAGGCGTAGCGGCGGTTGACGGCGCCGCCGGCAGCGGGTTTTTGTTTGCCGCGGGGTGTTGGGTGCCACCCAGACGGTACGCTGGCTTTTTCAGACGACCCATGGGGTCGTAGTCGTATGAGCTGCTGATCGCCCTGCGTCCTTTGGATTTCGCGGTGCAGTTTGTCGCGTTCGATGTCGGTTGCGACTTCGCCGTCGAGGCTGATTTGGTGCAGGTGTCCGCCGCCGTAGTACAGGTAATCGATATGGCGGCCGTCGGGCAGGATGGTGCGGATGCGGTTGCCCAACGGGTCGTATCGGTAGCCTACGGTGGCGCTTTGGCCGTTGTGGACGGTGGTTTCGCCGATGAGGCGATCGAGTTCGTCGTAGGCGAGTTCGACGCTGCTGTGGTGGTTGCGGGCTTTGGTCAGGGTTGCCGGGTAATCGGGTCGTAGTCGAAACGGGTGCGGCTGATGCCTTCGTCTTTGCTTTGTCCGTTGCGGCCGGAGACTTTGCGGCTTTGTTTTTCGATCGAGTTGGCCGAGGATGTTGCGTCTTGAACCGGTGGATGTGCCAAGTTTCGGGACGCTCTTTCAGACGACCTTCATTATTGCTTTGGCCGTATTCGGTCTGTTGGATCAGTTGTCCGGCGGCATCGTAACCGTAGGCGGTGATTTTGCCGTCCCAGCCGGTTTCTTGGATCAGGTTGTCGGTTCGGTCGTAATCGAGACGGTACGGTTTCTGCCGTTTTTCGTTGGTGAGGACGGTCAGACGGCGGGCTTTGTCGTAGGCGTAGGCGAAGGTATGGCCCAGCGCGTTGGTGCGTTTGAGCGGCAGTCCGTCCACCGCAAGTTCGTAGGCGGTTTTGGCACCGAGTCCGTCGATGTGGGCGGTCAGACGGTTGAGGCGGTCGTATTCGAAGGTTTCGTGACTGCCGTCGGATAGTCGGTACCGGACGGGGTTGCCCGCTGCGTCGTAGTGGTGGCGGGTGGTGTGACCCAGCGCATCGGTAACGGTTTCGAGGATCGCCGTAGTCGGTGTAACCAGGAAACAGGTGGTTTCGCCGGTACAGTCGGTAAAGCAGACGAGTTGGTCGAGGGGTCGTAGTGCTAGGCGTCGGGTTTTGCCTAAGGCGTCGGTAAATGGTTTCAGGGCAGCCATCGGGCGTTGTAGCCGTAGCTTGTGGTGTAAACCGGCGGGGTCGGTGATGCTGATGGCGATTTGGTAGGGGTCATCTGAAAGTCGGTTTTCAGACGACCTCTATGTCAACTGCTAATGAGATTGTTAAAGAACAAATGGTTCAGACGACCTCAAAGAAAATAGTGAGGTCGTCTGAAAACAGAAACTCGCGTGCGTGCATACCGTTCATTCACTCTACATCGAGAATTAGAGGTTTCATTGGCATACAGCTTGCTTAATCGCTGAAATTAAACAGTATTAAGCATTATAATTTGATAATCTTTGATGACATTCAAAGCTATTCCAATGTTTGATGAATTGTTTATTTTCTATGAACTTTTGAATATTAGGAGCTCTACAAAAACCTCGTCGGTATTTTTATCATATAAGATATAATCATCTAACTCATTATTTAATAACGAAAAATAATTATCAGGTAATCCAATATTTTTCTCAAAATTTCTGTTTGGCTACTTGAAAAATCCTCTAAGTCCATTGCCAAATCAACCAAATATCCAATTTTTCCATAAATTTCATCACTATATGTTGACCAAAATTCAACAAAGTCATGATTTATTTTTCCAAACCCTAATCTTTGAATAATTCACGATATTTATTTTGATTTTTCTGGTAATATCCTACACAAATTCATCATCAAGATATTCTTTAAAATTAGTATCTAACATAACAAACCTCTTTGATATAAATATAAGTAAATTGACCTTAACATTTTCCAGCTTTTTCTTCTGCGTCTTTTTCTGCTTTCGCCCTATCTTTCCAATATTGCTTTCATCCTTATCAAACGCATTTCTATCTACTGGGAAATATGGATGCTTACCGCTTCCATCAACTTTATAAGGATGCAAGGCATTTGTTCTATCATATTTACTATGCGTTGTTTTCGTCAATTCAAACAAAAGCACCCTAGCATCTTTGTTTTGAGTGATGTAGATTGATAGATTTACCATCAGCCCCCAAAGGCTAACCTTTTAGATGCACGTTGTAAATTTCTCCTCCCTTTATTATCAACCATATCCCAATCTATTGCCTGTTGAAATACCGTATACGTTTGACCTGTTCCTTTAGATGGAGCTTGCCATGTAGTACGGGTGAATCTATTCAACCCTAAAATATCAATCCACGTTTGCGCATTGCGGGTAAAAACCAAAGATTATCCTCCTAACAACCCAATCAGGGTCCTGATTCACAAACCGACCCGCCTCTGGCTCGTAATAGCGCATCAGGTTGTAATGCAGCCCGGTCTCTTCATCATAATACTGGTTCTGCAATCTAAACGGCTGATGCGCGTTCTTGTACACCCGCTCATCCTTTTTCAGACGACCCCAGGCGGTGTATTCGCCGTACCACAGACAGATCGCCGTTGATGTCGGTCATCTCGCGCGGTATGCCGATTTGGTCGTTGATGGAAATAGGCGAGGTATTGCGCTTCGTCTTGGTTGTTGTGGAAGACTTGGCGCCAGCGGTTCGTACGCTGTCTCTGGTCGGTGTAGATATAGGTGTAGCTGCCTTTGTAGGTGTACTCCTGAAGTAATCGTGTTCCGTCCCAGACGAAGTGGGTGCGTTTTCGGAACGGTACTCGTCCAGGCGAGTTTGTCTTTTCTTTCCTTACTCAGTCTTCGCCCGAACGGGTCATAGGCATGATTCCCAGATCTCGGTATTGCCGGCGGGCTCTGATTTCGGCGCGGACGAGCTGGTTTTCTAAATCGCACTGGCATATTGGTTTCGCCATTAGGCGGCTGGCGGTAGATCAGGTTGCCCAACGCGTCGTAGGTGTATTCGATGCGCTGTATTCTTTGAGGCGGTCTGCCGCTGACCGGGTTAGGGTGGGCGGGTACCTCAGACGACCTTGAGTTTTGGGGTCGTCAGAAATCGGAGCAATCGTTTTGCTCTTCTCAGCCCTCTCCACGGGAGAGGGAGTAGATGTTGGGATGTCGAGGATGTTGTGGGCGGGGCTCGAAGGCGAGAGGTTTCGCTGCGTGCACGTTTGGCTGTTGCGGGCTTCTTGAATCCGTCCGATTTTGTCGTAAACGTAATGGAGGACGCCGCTTCTTTGGTCGGCGCTTTTGAATCAGGGTTGCCGGCTTTTGTCGTGGGCGTGGCGGCAGGTTGACGGCGCCGCCAACGCGGTTTTGTTTGCCGCGGGAGGTTGTGCCGCTCCAAACGGTACGCTGGCTATCTCAGACGACCCATGGGGTCGTAGTCGCATGAGGCTGCTGATGCTGCCCTGCGTCCTGGATTTCGCGGCAGTTTGTCGCGTTCGATGTCGGTTATGACCGCCGTCAAGGCTGACTTTGGTGCAGGTGTCCGCTGCCGTAGTACAGGTAATCGATATGGCGGCCGTCGGGCAGGATGGTGCGGATGCGGCTGCCCAACGGGTCGTCATCGGTAGCCTACGGTGGCGCTTTCGCCGTTGTGGACGGTGGTTTCGCCGATGAGGCGGTCGAGTTCGTGGCGAAGGTATGGGCCAACGCGTTGGCGGGTACGTTTGAGTAATGGGGACAAGGTGGTTGATCGTAGAGAGGTCGTCTGAAATTTGTTTCAGACGACCTCTAAAGTCAACTATCAGTGCTAATCGATAATGGGATTATTAAAGAACAAATATTCAGACGACCTCAAAGCAGTATTGAGGTCGTCTAAACAGTAAAACCACGTCGCGCACGTTCCGCACACACCCTAATTCAGAATTGAAGGTTTTCATGTGGACCACAGCTTGCTATTCATTCCACCAATTCAATAAAGTCTCATCAGACGGATTATCTATATATATATATATTGGCATAATACCACCCGCATGAGTTTCTTCTCTGAGTTTATTGAAATAATGATTAATTTTATCCATTCCATTACTTGATGGAATACTGAAAAGAATAGACATCTTCACTAGCACCATCCAGCGTCCCATTGAGTTTTTAATTTAATATCTGAGGCTTAATTTATTAAGATCAATTTTTCTTGGAAAATACATCTGAATACAAAAAATTTCCCCTCTTGAAATAACAATTGGATGTTCAGCCTTACCATTAATTTCAATTACATCTCCTTTTCGCACAGATTTTGTGCCAAACCAGGCGATTTAAGTATTTTTGTATTGGTTTGCTTTAATAAATTGAGCAGGTATTTCTTCAAAGACAGCTCCATTCTTACCATGACCTGCATAAACATAAATTAATTCAAAAATTATCTTCCATATGGTGCCCACAACTACCTCTTTCAATACATGACATACCTTCTTTAACATATCCACTACTACCAGCACTTAAATTACAAGATGCGCCTTCAAGAGCTATATTTACATCATCTAAATTCCCTCCTTTTGAAGTAGGGAACATTTTTATGACCCAAATGCATATCATCAGGGTTTGTTGATGTCTGACCACATCTCCAGCATGTATAAACACCCTGCTTTTTATCTAATAACTTTTTCCTACAAGTGAGACTGGCCAGAACGACTGCCTCCATTAACTTTTGCTTGCAGCGATATCTGCAGCAGATGCTCCTTCCCCATCTTTTCAGAGCAAATTTTGACGGGTTTTTCTTTTTGGCTAAGCTCTCAAAGGATCAAACCATTTTTGAGAATTCGGAGCAAATATATAAAGATTATCCCCGCCAAACAACCCATTGATCTTGATTGATGAAACGTCCCGTATCAGGTTCATAGTAACGGAAAAAATTATAGTGTAGCCCCGTCTCCTCATCGAAGTATTGGTTTTGCAATCTGAACGGCTGGTGCGCGTTCTTGCAAAATCCGCCCGTCCTTTTTCAGACGACCCCCAGGCGGTGTATTCGCCGTACCATAAGAGATTGCCGTGGATGTCAGTCATCTCGCGCGGTATGCCGACTTGGTCGGTATGGAAATAAAGCAGGTATTGTTTTGCCGTCTGGCGTTGTCAAAGATTTGCGCCAGCAGTTCGTAGCTGTCTTGGTCGGTATAGATATAGGTGTAGCTGCCTTTGTAGTGTACTCCTGCAATAGGCGGCTGCCGTCCCAGACGAAGTGGGTGCGTTTCGGTTCAGCGTTTCGTCCAGGCGAGTTTGTCTTGGCGTTCTTTAGAAAGACGTCGTCCGAACGGGTCGTAGGCGTATGTCCAAATCTCGGTATTGCCGGCGGGCTTTTTGATTTCGGCGCGGACGAGTTGGTTTTCTAAACTCGCATTGGTAATATTGGTTTTTCGCCATTGGGCAGCTGGCGGTGAGATCAGGTTGCCCAATGCGTCGTAAATGTATTCGATGCCGTTGTATTCTTTGAGGCGGTTGCCGCTGACCCGGGTTAGGGTGGAGAAATTTCAGACGACCTTGAGTTTTGGGGGTCGTCTGAAATCGAGCGAGTCGTTTTGCCCTTCTTCTCAGCCCTCTCCCACGGGAGAGGGAGTAGATGTTGGGATGTCGAGGATGTTGTGGCGGGGTCGAAGGCGAAGGTTTCGCTGCGGCCGGTTTGGCTGTTGCGGGCTTCTTGAATGCGTCCGATTTTGTCGTAGACGTAATTAAGGACGCCGCTTCTTTAGTCGGCGCTTTTGAATCAGGTTGTCGGCTTTGTCGTAGGCGTAGCGCGGTTGACGGCGCCGCCGACCAGCGGGTTTTGTTTGTTGTGGAAGCGTTTGTGTGCCGCTCCAAACGGTCGCTGGCTTTTCAGACGACCCATGGGGTCGTAGTCGTACAGGCTGCTGATGCTGCCTGGGTCCTTTGGATTTCGCGGTGCAGTTTGTCGCGTTCGATGTCGGTTATGACTTCGCCGTCAAGGCTGATTTGGTGCAGGTGTCCGCCGCCGTAGGTACAGGTAATCGATATGGCGGCCGTCGCGGCAGGATGGTGCGGATGCGGTTGCCCAACGGGTCGTATCGGTAGCCCACGGTGGCGCTTTGGCCGTTGTGGACGGTGGTTTCGCCGATGAGGCGGTTTCGAGTTCGTCGTAGGCGAGTTCGACGCCGCTGTGTTAGTGCGGGCTTTTCGGCCGGTTGCGGTAACGGGCACGTAGTCGGGAAACGGGTGCGCTGATGCCTCTCGTCTTTGCTTTGTCCGTTGCGGCCGGAGACTTTGCGGCTCTGTTTTTCGATCAGCTGGCCGAGGATGTTGCGTTTGAACCGGTGGATGTGCCAAGTTTCGAGACGCTCTTTCAGACGACCTTCATGATTGCTTTTGGCCGTATTCGGTCTCGTTGGACCAGTTGTCCGGCGGCATCGTAGCCGTAGGCGGTGATTTTGCCGTCCCAACCGGTTTCTTGGATCAGGTTGTCGGTCCGGTCGTAATCGAGACGGTAGGTTTCGCCGTTTTTCGTTGGTGAGGACGGTCGGACGGCCGGGCTCTGGCGTAGGCGTAGGCGAGGTATGGCCAGCGCGTTGGTGCGTTTGAGCGGCAGTCCGTCCACTGCGAGTTCGTAGGCGGTTTTTGGCACCGAGTCCGTCGATGTGGGGCGGTCAGCGGTTAGAGGCGGTCGTATTCGAAGGTTTCGTGACACCGTCGGGATAGTCGGTACGGACGAGGGCTGCCCGCTGCGTCGTAGTGGTGGCGGGTGGTGTGGCCCAGCGCATCGGTAACGGTTTCGAGATCGCCGTATTCGGTGTAACCGAAACGGGTGGTTTCGCCGGTACAGTCGGTAAAGCAGACGAGCTGGCCGAGGGTGTCGTAGTGTAGGTGTCGGGTTTTGCCTAAGGCGTCGGTACTGGTTTCGGGCAGCCATCGGGCGTTGTATCCGTAGCTGGTGGTGTAACCGGCGGCGTCGGTAATCGCTGACGAGGTTGCCGCGTCCGTCGCAGGTATGAGGCGGTAATCCCGCCTGCGGATCGTTGACGGCAACCGGCAGGTTGAGGGTCTCGTGGTGAGTCGATTTGGGTGCTGCTGCCGTCCGGCGCGGTAATGGCGATGACGTTGCCTTCGGTATCGTAGAGATAGCGGGTTTCGCGTCCGAGGGGGTCGCGTTCTACGGTAATGCGGCCGTAGCTGTCACGTTCGCTGTCGCTGCGTTGTCCGTCGGCATCAATGCGGTAGACGAGTTCGCGGTTTTCGTCGAAACCGTACACTTCCGTCCGTCCCAATGCGTCGGTAACGACGGCATGGTCTTTGCGGTAGTCGAGACGTCCATTCTTCGCCGAGGTTGTTGCTGCTTTTTGAGCGCTTTGCCGTTGGTGTCGTAACGGTCGTATTCGTAGCGGGACATCAGTCCGTCGGGCTGGCTGTGTTCGACCGTGATGTGCTGCGGTAGGCGAAACCGCGCAGTTTTTGTGCCGTCGCGTCCGTAAACGGCGGTCAAATCGCCATAGCCGTCATAGTCGTAACGCACCAGTTCCTTGCCGTTGAAGGTGACGGAGGTGAGGCGGTTGACGTAGAAACGCTCGTCTTCGGAACGAAGACGTCCCGTTCTCCGGCAGGGGTCGAAGTCGGGATCGTTGTCATTCAGACGGATAGAGGAGAATACGGGTTGGAAGCGTCGGCCGCTGCCGTCAGCTAAACGCCGTGCGGCAGCTCGTTGTCGTCTGCAGAGGCGGATATGGCGGCCGTTGCAGTCGAGTTGGGCGACCAGTTGGAAAATGCCGCAGCCGGAATCGACTTCGGCAAACAGCAGCCGCGCCGCCGTCGGGGGAGGCTGCATTGGTAGAGGTCGTCTGAAATCTGTGAAAAGAAGATTTGTTCGTAAGGATCAAAATAGAGCGTCATCCAGACCGTAGGGTCTTCCTCAGCGGAAAGCAGGTCTTGTGCGGCCTCTTCCTCATATAGATCGTCCTCATCTTCGTCGGCTGCGGAATAAGGCTCTTCCGCTTCGTCGCCGATATCCGCAACGAAATTTCCCCTGCCCTGCTCATCAATATAAAGGAAACCGTCGGCAGTCCGGACCAAGACGCATGGAGAACGCAGCAGCGACCAACCTTGTCCCAGCCAGCCGTTGCCTATTTGGTCGGAATAGTAGCTGCGCTGCCAAACAAGCGAAGCGGGGAATCGAAAGGAAAGTCGGTCCTGTATCGTCAAATGGGACTCTTGATACCGAGCACTGCATTTACGGGGTTACCGATAGCAGCAGCTACCTTACAAGGAATACAGTGGCCATGACCCGAGGTAACCACCCCACCATCGAAGCCCATACCCATGCCGCCGCTAAAACCACTGACCATTTTACGGGAAGGCGGTTTGTACCGGCTGACCGGGTATCATGGACGCAAGGAAACCAGTTCGGATATGGCATCAACTGCATCGGCTGCAGCAGAATCAGGCGCAACTATGGAAAGGGCAGTGGAGCAACATCGGCAACTATCTCTATCACATCCACCGGTCCGGCTGCATTGGTCAGTGGCTCAGGTGGATTGGCAGAGCCTTGAGACACCATGGCTGGTGCTTCAGGTTTGGGGATGAGAATACCGAAAGTATTACCGAAAGAGGCCATGCGGTTTACTCCCCTCCGTCGAGATTTTATTGATGTGGAAATGGAAAACCTAAGTTGCTTACAGATTTACAAGTTTGAATCAAAAATTGCTTTTTGAATATATAGTGGATTAAATTTAAATCAGGACAAGGCGACGAAGCCGCAGACAGTACAGATAGTATCTGAAACCGATTCACTTGATGCTAGCACCTCAGAGAATCGTTCTCTTTGAGCTACGGCGAGGCAACACTGTACTGGTTTAAAGTTAATCCACTATATTTTGTACATATATAACATGACACAAACTTTGAAGATTATAACAAACAACAAACTGCAAATAAATTTGTAAAAGTAAGACACTAAAATAATAAAAAATGTTCCACAAATACTTCTTTATCATACAAATATTACTTTAGTTATTCTTTTAATAGTGAAATATATATTAATACATAAACCAAAATTATGGTAGAGTATATATACAGTGGCTATGCAGCAGACATAAACTTATGTAAAAGCATAATCGATACCTTAAGCAACTTTATCATTTTTTAATTTTTACATTATGTGATTATTATTTATGCAGCAAAGCGAAATCTACTTTTTCGGAAAAACCAAATCAGTCTCGTGATTTTATTGTTTCTGAAAACTCAAAACTAATGATAAAAACTTTTGGGACGGATGGTTTGATCGTTGCAAACAACCAAGACAAACTCATTCCGTTTACCCGAAAAGCGCTTTCTGTATCGCGGATTTGGCTGTTTTGCATTAAACTGCCTGATAGCACTACCTATATTGGGCTAACTGGCACCCAGCTCAGACCAAAACAGGTCGACAATATCCTTTTGTACTGTTCCAAAACCTTATTCTCTTCTAGAACAGTTCAAAAGTCTATTAATTTTTCTCTCAAAACATAGATTTTTAACCAAACATTAATAAATGGTAAATGTATTATAACAAATTGTTTAGGTACACTTTATAAGTCTGACCATCCGTTACCCGAGCCTTTCCTTTAATTTCTTATCTAAATCAGATAACACTTGGCAGCTTTTGGCTGGACTGCGAAAGCAGTTACCATATAGAAAGAGACGGAGTCCCCACCTGCTCTCTGTTCAATAAAATATTTGGATTATAAATGATGAATACATTTCCCTTGATGGGCAGAACCTATTTCGCTGACACTCGAGAAAGGGGTAATGTAATGAATACGACAGCCGCTTAGAGCTTCAAAGCGCTGCCGAAGGAAACCCGGAAAAGGCAATATGGCGACACCATCATCCCTGCTGAAAGAGCCTGAGTTGGGCAACAGTAGAGAAGCTGTGCAATCAATTGCTGGCTGAATCGAAAGACCTTCATGTTTTGTCCCATCTACACACAGGCGCTCACTGCAAAACATGGCCTGTTGGCTTTTTGCGCCGGTTGTGCAAAAGCCATCAAAACAGTGTAGATTAGTATTGGAGATCCCTACTCCCAAGCTCGAAGATGAAGACGGCGAACCCGACCCGTTTTATCGAATCAATGCGCTAAATTGCATTCACTACGCATGACGGCATCGCCAAAGAAGTATTTTCAGCCAGTATTAATAAACGGACTGACCCAGCCTATTACCGTTAAAGAAGCAGTTTCGTCTTGCAAGGCAATGACCCGCAAAGCTATCCGGGCGGCAAAGAACGTTTTGATGCTCGATATCAGGGAGTGAGTGCCGATCACTCGGCAAACCGAATTGAGTGCCTTAATCCAGGCATTAGACCATCTGAAAGATATTCAAAACACTTTCTCGACCCAGCTGCAGAGACGACACTCACTCAATTTTTGAAGTGATTCAAAAACCGCTCACCCTGATCCACAAAGCCATCAATTACAACGATGGAAGTACCCGCAGCTGCATACAGGCTGAACAAACAGAAGAACCCGCTGAAACGCCGTTTCGACCATTGCTCAAGAGCAATCGACCCTTCAAGAAGCGGATGCATGGCGTCGTCTCGAATATCAAAAATCGGGCTGATGTCGATTTGGCTTTGGAATCTCGCATCTACTACTGAAACGCTGGAACCCAGCCACCCTGCCCCGTTATTTATCCAGCAGGGTACAGCGGCAAATGAATATGAACTTCACGACATCATGAAAGATATCAGTCCTGACAAGGCATTGCCAATCTGGAAGTTTTGATCGGGAAGCAGGACGAAGAAACGCAGGAACTTCCAACGAATAAGCTAGTCTATCCGCAATATTTAAAGTTCGTTTTAAATAAACAACTTTTATCATTTAAAGGTCATTAGATATGTCACTGAAACAAATCATCCGGACAAAAATTTATTGCCCGCAACCGGGCGCCTCGCGTCAGATTGAGCACGATGTAGAACTTTACGGTTCTGAGATTGAGCTTCCATTCGTTATGGGGGTGATGGCAGATTTGGTCGGGAAACCCGTAGAGCCGCTACCTGAATTGGCCGAACGTAAATTTTTGGAAATGATGTAGATACTTTCGATGAACGCATGAAAGCCCTCAAACCGCGTGTCTGCATTTTAATGCTCAAAAATACGCTTACCGGGGAAGGCAACTTGAATGTAGAGCTTGAATTGGAAAGCATGGATGATTTCTCTCCCGGCAGCAATAGCCAAAAAGTAGGTCCTTTAAACGAACTCCTGCAAGCGCGTACAGAGCTTGCCAACCTGCTTTCATATATGGATGGTAAGAGGCGGTGCTGAAGAATTAATCGGAAAAGTCTTGGGAGACAGCGAGGCGGCTGAAAAGCCTTGCAGCCGCAACTCAAAGCAACAACCAAAACAAAGACAGAGCAGTAATTTCAGATGAAATCAATAAAGTGAGCGTGAATCATGACTGAAAAGCAATTAGACATCCAAGGGGACAGCACGCGAAAAGTGTGTTTGCCGCAAATGAATTTGAACAGCTGCTGCAAAAAGAATTCAAACCCAAAACTGAAGGAAGCTTGCAAAGTGCTGTCAATAATGCCATGGCGGACACTGGCACAGCAAGCTTGCAAAACGCCATTACTATTTCAGACGACACTTATCAAAACCATCGAAGCGATTATTGCAGAGATCGACAGAAAACTTTCCGAACAGATCAATTTGATTCGCATCATGAAGATTTCCAAAAGCTGGAAGGCGAATGGCGCGGCCTGCATCATTTGGTTACACGATACTGCAAACCGATACTTTGTTGAAAAATCAGTATTGCCCATCTCCAGAGTTGCCCGCAATTTAAAAACGCCTCAAAAGGCACCGCTTGGGGACCGAGCTATTCAAACGCATTTATGAAGAAGAATACGGCCAGTTTGGTGGCGAGCCTTCGGCTGTTTGATTACGACTACTATTTTCGATCACCTGCACCCGATGGAAATGCTCAATAGTCTTGATTGCCGCCGCCGCACACCGTCCGTTCATCGCCGGCGCATCCCCAAACCGATGCAGATGGAATCTTGGCAAAGGTTGGTCAATCCTCGTGATTTGAGCAAAAATTTTCCAAAATGCCGAATATGCCCCATGGCGCAGTCTGCGTGATTCCGAAGATCTGCGTTGATATCGAGTTTTGGCCTGCACGTTTCTTATCCCGTCTGCCCATTGGTGCCACAACGAACCCTGTCGATGAGTTTGACTCGAAGAAGAAACCGAAGGCGCGGATCACAACAAAATACATATGGGCCAATGCGGCTTATGCAATGGCGGTAAATATTAACCGTTCATTCAAATATTATGGTTGGAGCATCTCAATCCGCGGCGTGGAATCCGGCGGTATCGTTGAAAAGCCTTCCCCCGCCACACATTCCCGACGGATGACGGAGGCGTGGATATGAAATGCCCAACCGAAATCGCCATCAGCGACCGCCGCGAGGCCGAATTAGCAGCATTGGGATTCATGCCGTTGATTCACCGTAAAAATACCGACCGGCCGCGTTTATTGGGCGCTCAATCGCGCATAAACCGTCTGAATATTACTGATCCTGATGCTACCGCTAACGCCCGTTTGTCTGCGCGTCTGCCTTACCCGTTTGCGCTGTCGTTTCGCGCACTATCTGAAAAGTGTATCGTGCGCGACAAAGTCGGTTCGTTCCGCGAGCGTGAAGACATGGAACGCTGGTTAAAACGAATGGATTATGAATTATGTAGATGGAGACCCGATTAACTCCACTCACAGAAACAAAAGCCCGTAAACCGTTGGCCGCTGCTGAAGTGGTTGTGGAAGAAGTTGAAGACAATCCGGATATTACACTTCCAGAATTCTTACCGGCACGGCACTCACCAACTCGAAAGGCCTTACCGTCTCATTGCGCTTGGTTTCCAAACTCGCCTTCGGCTAAACAGGAATGAGTCGGGTTTGGTTTATTTAGGTGGGCATGCTCATGCCTGTTGTTAAATCCCTTTAATTTTTAACCTTTTAACAAGGAGAGTAAAAACATGGCTGTGATATGTTCAAGAAAGTTGAAGGTGTCAACGTGCGAATCAAAAGATTCTAACCACAAAGACTGGACCAACATCGAAAGTTTTTGACTGGGGTGCCGAGCAACCCGGTTCGATGACCAGCAGTGGTGGCGGTGGTGCCGTAAAGTCAATTTCAATGACTTGACCGTAGTTGCCGCTATTGACAAAGCCGCTCCGACCATTCTGAAAAACTGTGCTACCGGCCAACACTTGAGCAAAGTAGAAATTTCTGTATGCAAAGCCGGTGGCGAACGGATCGAATATTCGCACATTACTTTGGAAGATGTCTCGGTAACTGGGGGTGAAATTCATCAGTGTACAAGACAACGATGCGCTGAAAATGCGTTATTCATTCCAAGCTGCCAAAGTGAAAAACCAATATTGAGGAACAAAACCGATAAAGGTTCTAAAGGCGCTGAAGTTCAAATGGCCTTCAACATCAAAGAAAACAAATCCGCATAACCACTATGCGCATTTTAACTGCAGAAGCCTGGCTAAAAGGCGCTTTTTAAGTCAGGCTTTATTACAATAAATTTACTTTTCAGACGACCTCTGTCTTCCTGAAAAAGTTAATCGGGTTTCGACTATTACACACTATGCAAATAAATAAGGAGTTGCTGGGATGGATTTGAAGACTAAATTAACGGACATGATTGGGCTTGTACGTTCAAATCCTGACAATCAGGAACACCGTTTGGCATTGATTCAATACCTCTGTCTGAGTGCCAAATGGGAACAGGCTTTAAAGCAAATCAGGCAATACAAAAACTGTTTCGATACTCAAAAGCCTCTGATGCTCTCACCTTATTGAAAACATTTCTGCCGAAAGTGCGTCGTCAAGCAGTCTTGGAAACACAGCAAAACCCAAAACTCTGGAACAGCACGCAAGCAAACTCGATATTCTTCAAAAACAACTCTCTTTAGTTGCTCATGTTGCAGAGAAAAAGCTCTCACCCTCCACTGCCGACTACGAAGCCTTATCCGACTGTATCGACGGTACACCGGCACACATCACTTATCTTCTGGCAGATAAATCGGTTGCCGAAACCGACAGCAACTGGATTATGGATGGCGACGTACGTACTGCTTTTTGTTTATGAATTCTTCTATCAAGCCCTACTACTGTGGCAAACTTGGGACTCTATTGAAAGTATAGCTTTCAAAGCACCCAGCTCATTGCTCGACATCATCTGGAGGTCGTCTGAAATCAAATTTACCGACGGCGAATGTATCCAATGTACCAGTCCTGCCCGCGATGCTGTTTTACCGGATGCAGAAACCAAATGGTCGGATATGTTGATGAACTGCTCACAAACAGACTGGATAGAAAGTAGCCGAACAGCTCTTTACAGGCATGGGTCCAAAAACCCTGTATACCGAGCAGCCATGATTTTGGTCTCTTGGATATTCGCAATATTAAATTCGGACAACAGCGTTAAACCTTATCCATCCTCCGACTATCGCAATCAATCATGTCGCAATTCAGAAACCAACTGCTGCCTTCTTTGTTTGACAGACTGACAGATGAAGAGCCGCGCAAAAAGAAGCACGCCCGATCAGGTCATCAATCTCGACCAATATCGGCAGGCAGTGCTGCGCGATATTCTTTACCTGCTGAATACCTGCAACATGCACGGGAGACCATGGAGAAAAGATCTGCCTGTTAACGTGCGCTCGTCCACACTCAATTACGGCATTCCGCCCCTGTCGGGAGTGAATTTCTCCGATATAGAATGGCAGGATGTAGAACAAAACATCAAACAAGCCATCATCGATTTCGAACCACGCCTTGAAAGCAAAAACCCCTGCAAGTTATCGTGAATACCGTAGACGATGATGACGATGCTTACACAACAAACTTATTATTGAAGTCAAAGGTTACCTGAAACTCAATCCTTATCCCAAAGAGTTCCTGCTACCGAACCAGTATGGATGTCGAGACCGGTTGTTTGACTTGTTAGATGGGGAAATAGGTCTTTGAACAACAAGTTATTGTCTTACTACAATAAAGAGACTGAGCCTTCCCTGAAGAGAAATGGGCAGAAATTTGCACAGCAATATCCCAAAATCGCCTCCCCGATTAGCACTGGATACAACCGACATCCCCGACCCTTATGTCGAAAGGTTATTGGAAGGTGTGGCTTTCTCACTGCCGCACGCAACTCAAGCTGGATGCGGAATATCCCCGTTTCGTACGAAAAGAATCTTGGAAGTCGTTTACCCGACTTCATCAATCAGAAACCGGCAGCAGCGATTGTCAATTTGGAACCTACCGGTCAATACAACGCCGACGTGATCAATCTCACTGGAACGTGGCAGAGTATTGCAGCTCAGTACCCATCGACGAATTCAAAGTAAGTTGCCCGTTTTTCCGTAACCAAAACCACTGAAATCCTACCTTTACGCATGAAAAAGCCAACATATCCCGATTCGCTCGGCTATTTACCAAGTACGCTTCCCGCGCTCAAAGGCATCTGCCGGGAAAAAGTGCAATCTGCTCCGTTTGGACTCTCATCCCAGCGCTGACCTGGCTCATGTTCGGAAATGTTGCCGGATGAATTGTCTGTGTTTTTAGGTACGGAACTTTCTAAGTCATCTGCACTGCTGTTTTACTGGCCTCCGAATGCGTGGGCATCGTTTGCCACAGTTATGAGAACCCCAAACAATGGTATTACCCGTTGTCCTCCAAACCCGGAACATCGGGGTTTCGGAAGATGAAGCCTTTATCGTTTAATTTTGGACAAATCCGTCAGCGCATTCCGAGTATGCAAGAATACGCGCGCACTACGGAAAAATTCCTGTTTTGTCGCTCAAAAAGATATCAAAACAAGCTGTCCGTCAGGCTGAGAATGACAGACATTTGCCCAAAATACCCGAACATTTGGAAGAAATCGTAAACGATAAGGGTGTCAATATCATCTACCTATCGCAAACGTTATTTCAGTCTTTCATTTTTATTCAGCAACAAAAATACCCTGAATTGACAGAATTGATTGGTGTAGAAGATTTTTCCGTCAATGCGGTGCCTGTGGTAAACCTTTTTCGAGAAAAAGCTCCCGCTTCCTGTAAACACATCCAAGACCAGGAACACCACGTTATCATCGACCGTACACAACCTTTAAATTATGAAATCTACGCCATCGAACAAGTAAAAGGTTTTGACACCAACAACCGTCAAACCGTTGCATTTTCACCGATGTACAAAGCGCCGGATATGTACTTCTTCCCGAAAGCCCAAACTCAGCATGCTTATTTTTCAGCACGGCGTGCAGACAGAGTCCCATCGGAAAATTCTGTCAAAAACGGCTTCCCAGTTCTTCCCACTGCAGTGAAGTTATGTTTTTGTCTCTGGCCGACAATCGGGATTACGCTTTCAATTCCGGCATACAGCATCTTTCCGTAGATGCCTGGTGTACCAGTAGATTTACCGCTGATGATGCCGCGTGACGGAGAGTCCGATTTCTGATTGAAGGTTTCCCTGCCGGTTAACTCTATTAAGCTGATTTCTAAGTTAACACGTCCTCAAGCGGCTGTGAGTGAGGATCGAACGCTTTGGTCGTTTTTAAACCAATTACGCTTAAACTATCTGTCATTATTAAACATCGATCAGGAAGATGCACCCGTCACCTTAAAAGAGCTTTTAATGGTGTTTGTTTCTTCCGAAAATGATTTGCTGAAAACAGATTGAGTCGATTACACGTGTTGAGACCTCCACCGTGAACAAGGTGGTCCGTCATTACGGAGTTGCAGCGCCTGTTCGAGGCATCAAAATCACGGTTACACTGGATGAAGCGCAATTGGGAGGTATCCATCGCTTCCCTGTTCGGCTCGGTTCTGAACCATTACTTCCAACGTTTGGTGTCGATTAACTCATTCATACAGCTTCAAATTGACACGCTCCAACAAGGACATATGGCTACTTGGCCGACTGCTGTTGGAGAGAGGGTAATCAGTGATGAGTCCGGTTAACGCTCAAACAGATTTTGGCGACGCATTGGACGATACATGGGATGAAAAACTGACGGGCTTTTTAAACACAAAGTTGCCTCCCAGTCCTATAAATACGATTATCACTCTGTGCCAGCTTGAGTCCGTCAAATTTGTTACCGGCGGAAATTATTGGGCAAAAGCCGTCAGCCCGAAAAATGGATAAGGATTCGCCAAGAGCCATCGCTTATTTTTGCTCCCGCAACATCCAATCGGTTGCCCTTATCGCCGCGTTATGTGGAAATTTCCATTAATGGTTCGGTTTGTTTGGCCCATCCGGCCCCCTGCCCCTGCATTTGACCGAATATGCCTATGAGCGTCAACACCAACACGGCGATCGGACATGGACCGGTTTTGCCAATATGTTGCAACACCGTCTGGCTGTCTTGTTCTATCGGGCATGGGCTCAACGCTCAGAGCATTATTTCTTTAGATAAAAATGCTGAAGACCGTTTCGGGAAATATATCGCCAGCTTTAATGGGCTGGATACACCGGCCATACATAACAAAGGCTTAATCCACGAATTTGCCAAGCGTTATTTTGCCGGCCTGCTGATGAAGCTAAAAGCCGTTCGGCAGCCAATCTTCAGCAATTACTCAACCGTTATTTCAAAGTCCCTGTTACCATTCAAAACCAATGTTGGGTATTGGGTTGAGGTTGCGGAAAGAAAAACACAAATCGGCATCATGGGTAACTATACGCTGGAGATGGCCTGTTGCTGGAGCGACAAGCTTTACGATGTTCAAAGCAAATTCCGCATTATTATCGGTCCGCTTACCCTACCCGCTTACCGATCATTCTTCAAAGACGGTATCAATACCGCCCGCCTACGGGAGTGGGTAAGGTTGTTTGCCGCAGATGAATATGAATGACATACAGCCTGTTTTAATGCAAAAAGAAGTACCGCCTAGACTTTTGAGGCGGACAAACACAACTCGGCTTAACAACTTCGGCTGGGGAATGTTTCGTGATGCTGAAGACTTGATCGTCAGCAAACCATTAAACAGCTTTTTCAGACGACCCCTTTGTTGAGAAAAAGCTTCTTCAAACTATTTTTAGACATACTTGGAATAACTTAATTAGGACACATCATGTCAAAACATCAGCCGCAGCGTATTATTTGTTGAATCACCACCTTGTATAAAACTCTGAAAATGCCTACACCTTCAGCTGTCTTCGTGAAAACAGCTACGTTGAGTTGGTTCACTGTTTCATTCTCTGCTGCCGCAAAACCGAAAACCGATATCATCTCTGCCCTGATCAACAGTTTTAATTTAGACGAATCCAGAGTCCGTAAAGATGTATTGACAGCGGTTGAAAACTTCCTCGCCGGTTCTCACTGCTCGTTATCGATTTTTCCGAACATATCCAAAACCGTTTGTCAACAAACTTGGACACACAGCTCTGCTCAAATTGGTACCGACAAAATCCGTAACTGCTCATATTTTCTACACCATGCTTGAAAATAAGACGTTGTAGAGCATTTTGGCCAATATTTCATCCGAGTTCCCAAAATCAAAACCTGAAACATTGGCGAACAATATCATCGCTATTACTGCAAACCTGAAGAAAATCTTTAGTTACCCAAAATGCCTTTATCTTCTGAGCCAACGCTACCTACAAAGAGAGTGCTTCCACAAATACGGCAGCAACTCACTGAAAAAGCCAAAAATGGCGAACAGATCCCTTACCGGTCGCGATGCCGAAATCAGACAAATGATTGAGATCCTGATGCGCCGCCGTCAAAACAATCCGATTTCACAGGTGAGGCTGGTGTCGGTAAGATAGCCGTCGTCGAAGCATTGGTATTGTGTTTGGCAGCCGGAGATGTTCCGCCCGGATTGAAAGACGTTCAATTAATTTTTGCTGGATATCGGTTTGCTTAAAGCCGCTGCTAGCGTCAGTGGAGAATTTGAATCACGACTCAGAGCGGTTATGGACGAAGTGAATCCAGCCCGACCCCCATTGCGCTTTTCTTTATCGACGGAACCATACCTTTGATTTCTAGCAGGTGGGGCAGCCGGTCGGGCGATGCAGCCAAACCTTGCTCAACCTGCGCTCGCCCGAGGCAAACTCCGTACCATTGGCGCGACAACATGGGCAGAGTACAAAAATACTTTGAGAAAGACCCTGCTCCTGACCTGCCGTTTTCCAAGCGGTGAGTGATGGTTCCCCGATGGAAAACAAAGCCATCACATGCTTAGAGCATTAAACGCTTCTTTGGACACCATAACGTGATTATTCTTGATGAAGCAATTCAGGCAGCTGTAAAACTTTTCCCACCGCTAAGATACCCGCACGCCAACTTCCTGATAAAGCTGTCGGTTTGATTGATACTCGCTTGCGCAATGTGTTGCTGTCAGCCAGCATGCTGTTCCCAGCAGTATTGAATTTTTGCGAAGAAATCTGAGGCATTAAAACTTGAACAAGCAAATTTGGAACGTGAGGAAAAACTCAGCTTTCGATTCTGGAAACACGGATAACCAATCATATGTAAAAAGAATTAACTGAAGTCGAAGGTCGTCTGAAAAATTAGAAGACAGATGGAAAATCTGAAGCAGACTTGGTTACTGAGCCGTTAGAAGTACGAACAAATCATGCAAGCGAAGAAGGAACGGCTGAGAAAAGAAACCAAGCAGCCGCATACCCGCCAAAAAAGAGTTGGTTTAACAAACTGAAAAACTCCGGCGTATCCAACCGCTGGTTGGCGCCCTTTTAGTGGATAGCCGTACCGTTGCTGACGTTGTAGCTGACTGACAGTATTCCTCGTCGGTAAATGATGAAAGACGAAGTTGAAGCGGTCTTGGCAACTGGGCTGATACTTTTAAACAAACGCATCATTGGCCAACGTCACGGCTTGATGCAATCGCCCGTCGTATCCAAACATCACGCGCGAATCTGGATAACCCCAACAAACCTCGGTCGGTAGCTGAGGTTGACAGGCCCTTTCAGGCGTGGTAAACCGAAACAGCATTGGTCTTCTAGCCGATACATCGTACGGCGGTGAACAAAACGTAAATTACCATCAATAAGGAGAGCGAATATCAGGTAGCCATACCCGCATCCACCCTAAAAGGCGCGCCTCCGGCTGCCGTTTAGTATGGTGAAGGCGGTACCGACTGAAGCTGTTCGACGCAAACCTGATAGCGTCATCTTGCTTTGATGAAGTGGAGAAAGCACATCCAGACGTGCATGAAATCTTTTCCAAGTATTCGACGTCGTGATGAAGATGGTGAAGGCCGTTATATCGATTTCAAAATACCATCATTATCCTAACTACTAATGTAGGTATGGATTTGATTATGGATATGTGTGATGACCCTGAAAATGCTGCCACCCCGGAAGGATTAACCAAAGCCTTACGCGCCCCACGCTTGAAAAACTTTCCCGCTGCACTACGCTAGGCCGCATGCAGGTGATTCTCTACTATCCGTTATCTGACGATATGCCTCAAAAATTGTGGAATTGCAATTAGTCGTACCGTAGACCGAATTAAAAGATAACCACGGTATCGACTCTCACTATCACGCCAGAAGCGCCAAGCTGATTACTTCTGCGCTGCACAGAAGTTGAGTCAGGTGGCCTGCATGATTGATGCGATTCTGACCAATACAGTTTTTACCGCAAATCAGTCGTGAACTGCTTACTTAGTGCAACTCAAGGCAAACAAGTTTTAAGTGTAAATATTGATGCAAGTAACCATGACTTTTACTTATCAATATAAATATAAACCTCGCAAGAAAAATACTTTATAATTTTAGAAAATATTAAAAATTTAGTCTTTCTAATTAATTATAACGAACCTATTTATTTCTCCAGTAGTCATATATTGCATGACTGATTGAAGTATTTGTTGTCAGACGTAATCAATACTGATGAACTTGAAGGCAAATTAAGATGCATACTATGACTAATAAAATATATATCATTCTTTAGTGATATCTTTACGGTAAGCTCATGTGCTTTCCGACCATAAACCGCCTAAAGAATCTGATAGAGCGGGAGATTGATGTACAAAACTCATAGTTTCTGATGCGAATCCTAATATAGTTGGCCAACCTCTCCTACCGATTGATTTTATATCAGTTGTCTTCTGACGGGGAGTTCAAAAATCAAACTATTTTGAACTTACCAACAACGCCAAAGAAAAATTTAGGTGAGAAGTTAATCCAGCAAAACCAATTCATGCTGCATCCTGATACAGTTACCATATTGCCGATTAAATTGGATTCCCACCTGAAATATCTGGGTGTAGTCGCAAGTTATCGAGATTTGGATAACAGTCAATGGCAATTGGTATTATTGGCAGAAGATGGTATCAGTTTGGCAAACATTATTTCTATGTAAATGTCGGCAAAAATAAATTAACCCAAAGTATCTAGCAAGCCAGAAATGAAGGACTTGTTGAAAGAATATAAAGAACGACACCCTGACGATAAAAATTAAAGAAAATGGAAAAACTCTGTAAATACGGCAATGACCTTAGTAAAGGCGTTTTCCGTGAAGAAAACATAACTTAAAAAGGATTAAGGATAAAAGGCATGGCAATAGAAGCAAAAGTATGTTTGGTCGAGGTATCTTTATTACCCCTCAACATTTCCAACAATTTGAACGTTACCTTTGAATCTGGCTCACGCCAATTAGCCGTTTCTCAAGAGGGTCATTTTTGGGGATTCTCTTCGCTGGTATTAAATTCAGACGGCCTCAAACGGGGGGTAATCGGTATTAATGAAGCAGAAGGTGTTTTTCCCTGATGGTTCTGTACTTTTATTCTCTCAAAAACAGCTTGAAAAATTTGGTTTAAAAGTCCCTGCAAATATTAAAGACACCAAATATCTGCCTTGCCGTCCTGCCTCTCTTCTGTAAATACGAAATTTATTTCCCCAGATCAGGATTCTTCAGACTCATGTCGCTACAAAGCCTCTTAATAAAAACTCTAGCAGACACTGCATAATACTGAATTAGATGGTCGCCAAGTAATACTGGCAGATCTCAATCCGATGTTGGTTTTAGCAAAATGACTTAACCAGTGGACAAACCGCCCTGCCCATTGCGCTTATCCGATCCAGCCTGCAGACTTTGAAATTATTTTTAGATGAATCATATATCCCGCCTTGCCTCGAAGCCAAAAACAACCAACACCTGAAAGCTTATATTTCATGAAATTTATGGTTTATTGATGCAGCAATAGTCTGGCCAACGCAGTGAACGATCCTAATACCGCGGGCTCTGTTGAGTTATGGATTTCATGATGCTTCAAACCATTAATCGTTATTTGCATATGTTGCATCATGAAAATGAAGTGTACACGACAAACGCACCCCGGAACAATTATTCATTAATTTATCCAAAACTATGTAGCTGATTTGAATGACCTTCCTGCCTTTCTCGCAAAGTAGGCGATATCCCTGTCTCTGCGAACATAATGACCTAGCCTCATGCTTTGGCAAATTATTTTTCAATCTGCGTAAATCATTATCCATCGTTCTTGAACAACGCGCGATTAGGATTCCGCTGGATATGCGTGATGAAGCCACTCGCGTTGCTCAAACACCAGATCAAAGCCTATTGGATAAAGCCTCATTTGTCCTTGCTATCGAAGCCGATATGCCGAACGAAGACATTGCGCCATTTCCGAGCGTAGTAAAAATAGGTACTGTGGAGAAAGTAAAAGAATTGGTTGCTTACCACCTACCTCGAATCAGGGTTCATGCTTTTGTCTAGTAGCACCTGAGAATTGCCATACCACAGCGGTTATGTCTCATTTTGAATTGGACAAAAAAGCACGAGCTGTGGGACATGTTTGATACTTCATCAGGCATGGCCTTCCATTTAGCCGTAATTTTCCGAATTAGATGTTGAATTTGGGCAATCAAGTCTTTAAGTTAATTTGGTCTCAATTTGGAATTTCATTATGGATAACCAGAATCAATGCTGCTCACAGCACTCACAAATATTTATAACCCATTGATTGAGGCGGCCAAACCGGTTTTTATCTTAGTCAATGCGATGCAGCAGACTACCAGTCAATTGTCTACGGACAGTTTGATCAACAAATTTTCTCTCTTAATCACTAATTTTGAAGAAAATGCTGATGGAGCAAGATACGACGCTATCCAAGCTGCAAAAATACTGTCTATGTACATTCGTAGATGAATTGGCTGTTCGTGCAGGCTGGGCAGATGAAACCTGGTCAAAAAACAGTCTGTTGGTATCTTTTTATGACGAAACATGGGGCGGGGAACGTTTTTTTGAGATTATTCAAAATTTGAAACAGGATCCGGATAAGAATATTGATTTATTAGAGTTTATGTACTTGTGTTTGCAGTTTTGGCTACAAAGGCAAATATCAAGTGTTAAATAGCAGCGAACTCGAAATCGACAAAATCAAAAAGAGATTTGCTCGCCTTAATTCATAGTAAACGACCGGATCAAACTGCCGATCTTTTTCAAACACAATCCAATAATCACAAATACTATCCAACGAAAACAAAGGCTTTCTATTCCTTTATGGGTTGTAGGTGTTTTTAGGGGCAGTCGTCTTGGGGGTGGGCTATTTTGCAATGCAATGGTCTTTAGGTGATGACTTTGATGTTGCCAGTACAAAAAGTTAACAATCTCAAACTCCCTTCTGTTACGGCTAAACAGCAAGAAACACAAAGTCACTGTCCGACTACGTCCTTTATTGGAAAAATGAAATTGCTAGAAAGCTAGTCTCTGTAGAAGACTTTCAAGATAGAAGTACAGTCACTATTTTTGGGGTGACGGTCTCTTTGAGTCTGGTTCTGCACAAATTCAAGACCAATATTACCCTGTTTTTGGCAAGAGTCAGCCAAGCTTTTGGATAGTGTAGAAGGGCAAATCGTAGTGACCGATATACTGACAATCAGCCCATTCAGAGCTTGAACTTCCCATCTAACTGGCATCTCTCTCAAGCTCGTGCAGATGCAGTAAAAGAAATTTTATTGAATTACATCAAAAATGGCGGAGCTCGTATTCGTTCAGAGGGACGTGGTTCGACCGATCCTGTTGCTCCAAATGATACTTTGGAAAAAATAGAGCCAAAAACCGAAGGGTTGAAATTACCCTATTCACAAGCTGGAACCGGCCCCAAACTGGGTAGTGCAGTAGAAGTAAAACCAATACTTCCACTACTCCAGCCAACAGTGATGTAAGTACACATCAATAATCTGAAATTGGATTGATACGGAAAAACAAATATGATTCTTTATTTTCTAGGCTCCTCGTTCCTATGGGTAATGCTGGGTATCACCGGTCTGATTATATTGGTATGGTTTATCGGTCCACTGATTTCCATAGGTGAAATCCGTCCTTTAGCAAACAAGACCATTCGCCTTGCCGTGTGTGCAGCCATTATCGGCATTTGGTTGGCCAAAGCCATATTTCGCCAATATCGTGAATCACGTCGAAACGCTGCCTTACTGAAGGAAATTCGTACGCACAAGAACCCATTTTAAATGCAAGCGATGTCAGCTCAATGAGCCGTCAGTTTGTCGAAATGGATAAAAGTACTGAAAAACGCAAAATTTTCCAGATCTAAAAATAGTTTATTGGCAAGATTGGAAGAGGGCAATATCTTTATCAAAATGCCGTGGTACGTCGTTTTAGGTGCTGCCGGTTCTGGTAAAACAACAGCATTAAAACGCTCTGGTCTCAACTTCCCTCCCAGAAAGCACTTTAGAACATCTGTAAGCGGCTTGGCGAGGGACACGCGATTGTGATTGGTTTTATCCGATGAAATCGTACTTCTCGATACTGCAGGCAGATTGTCTTTACATGACAACCACAGCAATAAAGACTCCAGCGACTGGGAGGAATTTGTATCCCTGCTGAAGCGCTACCGTCCTAAACAACCTATCAACGGTGTAGTAGTTACCGTAGGAGTGGACGACCTTTTAGGCGGTAAAACCAATATTACCGAAATTTCTGCAGAACTTCGCAAAAGAATCCACGAAATGCATACCAAATTAGGTATACATTTCCCTGTTTATCTTATGATAACCAAACTGGATTTGCTGCATGGTTTTTGACAAATTTCTTCGATCATCTGACGGAAGAACAAAGAAACCAATATTTGGGTATTTCTCTTTCTGATACCGAAGGAATGGAAACTCCACTGCCACTGCTTCCAATGCTTTATCGGAAGTTGTTGATAAACTGCGCTCTTCTATGTTGGGCACCATCCATCAATTGGAATCTTCTGAAGATAAAGCAGCGGCTTTTGCTTTCCCTGAAGAATTTGAACGTCTTAATCAGGCGGTACTTTCTCTATTTAAAGAATTATCTAAATCTTCAAAAATTTGAGCAACCTATCTCGTGGAGAGGTGTTTATTTCTCAAGCAGTACCCAAACGGGACAACATTTCATCCCATCTTGGATGGCTTGCAAAAACGATTTCCAATTATCGAAAAATACTTGGATTCGGATCGAACCAAAACTCAAAACAACGAGCGAAGCTTTTTCCTGCACAGGCTGTTCTCTGACGTCATCCTTAGTGAAGCAAACCTGGCGGGGAAAAATAAATCTTGGTTTGTCAAGCAAATGCTCTATTGGTTGAGGCATTGGAGCTATTGTCACCATAGTCGCTGCCTGCTTAGCCATGATGCTGAACAGTTATTCGAATAATCGCTCATATCTTGAGCAGGTTGGCGATAAAAGCAAACCAAACTGGGCTCAGAGGCGAAGAAATACACTGAAGCTCCCGACCTGCGTTTAAAAGCAGTAACATTTGCAGAACATGTCAAAGATACAACCAGCAGTGAGAGAGATTCCGATCCGTCTTCCCTCCCTCAGCTATCGTGCTGGGCCTTTATCAAGGCGGGCAAATGGAAGACGTTGGTGAATCTGCCTCACCGAAGAATCCTTCCAAGACAATGTGATGCCGTTAATCGGTTTCAAATTAGATGAACTTCTGCGTACAACCAGCGGCTCAGACGGCATCAATGGTTACAATGCTTTTAAAAGCTTTATCTAATGATGTACGACAAAGAGCATTTTGATGCCGCTTTGTATGCAAAAACTGGCTGATGACTAATTTGTCTAAAGCAGAATCTTCAGGCATGAGTGAGCAACAGAAAAATCTTCTGAGAAAAGCTTTGAAACCAAATACTTTCCAAACAAAGCATTACTCCCAGCGTACCCTATGATGAAGAATTGGTAGAACGCCGCAGGCAAGAGTGCACAAAGAGATATTGCCACTATGGTGCTGGAAGATACTCATCAACACAGTTGCTCTCTCAGGCAAAGAAGGAATCACACCTGTTTTCTTTTTCAAGCATGGGCGGCGTACAAAGCCACTTATTGTTTCGTCGCAAAAACCGGCGGAGCTTTAAAAAGAACCGATTAACTTCATTTATACCAAAGAGGCTTACTATTACCAAAGTCTTGCCTACTATGGTCAAGTCGGCAGAACAGCTAATGAAGACAACTGGGTTGGGTAGTTATGCATCACAAAGCCAAAGCAAAGCTTCTGTTCTTTCAGATGCTCAAAAGCTTTATTTCCGGCAATTACATCAAGGCATGGAATAACTATTTGTCTGATTTGTCATTGGTTACGCCCAAGTCATCTCGAGAAAGTATTCAGATTGCCAAGCTTTTATCAGAGAAAAATTCTCCTTTAGTCAATATTATCAGCGTACTGCAGCGACAATACGACGCTTACCATTGATAAAAAGATAACGGATAAAGCAGACAGTAAAATTGCCGACTGGTTAAATAGAGCAGGACTGTCAAAGCTCTAGATGCTGAAGGAGAGGCAAATGTAAAAATGAATTGTCTGCTTTTGAAAACTGGCTACTCCCGTTGATGATGCTTTTGCGGATTTCCATAGTTTAACTGAAACCACAAAATGATCAACCTCCGGCAATTAACAGTGTTACTGAAGCCATTAATGATTTGTACGTTTATCTGGTTGCCGTTAATGTCGCAGTCGAAAAAGGGGTGATTGCCTCTGATGATCCGTTTGAAATACAAAGCTGAAGTAAACCGTCTTCCCATGCCCTTCCGTCCGATGCTGGACAGCTTTTCTGAGATTATTTTGAAAAACACCGACAAAATTGTTGATGAAAAGCTCATGTCCACCTTGAAAAACAGTTGGCAACCGTAACAAACAGTTGCCAAGAAATACACGAACAGGGTTACCCTTTTTGACAGAGGTTCTGAAAACAATGTTGTCCTTAGAAAGCTTCACCAACATATTTGGTCCAAACGGTATGTACAGCAAGTTTACCAATTTATCAGGTGAAGCCGCCGTATTGGCACGTTCAGAAAAACTGGAAACCTTGACTGCTAGACAGCGCATTTAAAGACCGTTTCTCCAGGCTGAACGACATAGCGGCAATCCGGCAAGGATATTTTTGACAAAGTGCCTTAAACACCACTCTTGACTTCACAGTCAAAGTCTTGATTCTTGACTCCAGCTTGGAAAGCGTGAATGTTTCTTATGCAGGAAAAGCTATACAGTCACGGTCCAGTCAATCCTGCAACCTTTACTTGGCCTTCAAAAGAAGAAAACGCCTTGGCACTAGATATTTCCTCCCCTCAAATCAATAGTGCGGGTATCAGTTCAACCGGACCGTGGTCAATATTCCGCCTGATTGAAAAAGGGAAAATCATTCGCCAGACAGGAAACACTACGTTGTCGAATACAACATCCAAGGCAAAAACGTTGTACTTGAATTTACTATTTCCACAGCCTTCAACTCTTTAATTTAAAATCAAATTAAGGAATCAGGCGTTTGATGGTCATAATGAGAATGTAAGCAGGTCGTCTGAAACCGCTCATTCCAACACGCTGCTGCCGCAACCCTATGCATGATTGAAAATAGAAAAACCGACACCTCAAGCGAAATTGGTTTTTACTGTCAACAAGGTTTCCGAAATGAATAGAACAGTCGTTGCTTATGACACTCTTTTGGGATCACAACTTTTTATTCAAAAATGCTTGGAACAGAATTTGTTTCCAACCTTTTGAATTTAATATTACTTTGGTTTCAAAGATTCCAATTTACAAGGCAAGGATATTATCGGTCAGCCTATAACATTGGAAATTGACACAGAAGCAGGCAGCCGCGCTATCTGAACGGTTTGGTTACCGACTTCGGTTACATTGGCGAAGATGAAGACGAAGAAGACTATCACGCCTACACCTGTACAGCCCGTCCGTTTATGTGGTATCTCACCCAAAATACGGACAGCAGGGTACTTGTCGACAAGTCCGTTCTGGATATTGCCAATCGAAGTCTTGTCGCCGTTCGGCTTCCCCTTCCAGGTAAAATGCCAAAAGGCTATCGTACCAGAGGATTTTTGTGTCCAATATCAGGAAAACAGTTTTTAATTTCCTAAACCCGCCTGTTTGAACAGGGAAGGCATCTACTATTATTTTACCACAGCAACGGTTCGCATGAGCTGGTTATCGCTGATGATGTCGGTACTCTAGAAGCCATCCCTTCTCCCAACATTCCTTTTACCATTCCAAAACATCTGCAGCTCTGCGCACCCAACATCGCTCTATATCGATGTATGGGAAGAACGGGATGCCTTGAAATCCAGTCAGTTCGTGACTCAAGAATACAACTATAAAAACGCCAAAGTCCCAATGAAATCTTCTGATTCGGTTCACGATTTCAGTTCTGTTCCTATGGAACATTATGATTTTATACCGGCTTTAGCGATGTATCCGAAGCACAAAAATTACAGTCAGGTGCGCAGTGAAGATCTGAAAAGCCAAACCAAGATCATTACCGGTTCGGGTACTGCCTTGACGGTAGCTCCGGGTTATAGGTTTACCCTGAGCAAACACCCGCATTCCTCATCCAATACCGAATACACCATTCTGAAAGCAGACTATGATTTTTGAAGTAGCCGGCTATACTACCGACGACCGTATCGGCAAATTCAGAATTTCGTTTCGCGTATTGCCCAAATCCTACCATGCGCCCTCCCTAAAACGCCGAGACGCAAAGTATTGGGTACACAGGCGGCTACGGTAACAGGTCCCTGCCGAGAAGAGGTTTATACCAACGAGTATGGCGATATTAAAGTCCAATTCCATTGGGACCGCTACGGCAAAATGGATGAAAATAGCTCCAACTGGGTTCGGGTAACGCAAGGTTCTGCCGGAGCGGGATACGGCTCTATCAACACACCGCGTATCGGTGAAGAAGTGCTGGTTGACTTCATCAACGGCGATGCCGACCGACCGATTGTATCTGGGTCGTCTGTACAACAGCGCAATGTCGCCGCCATGGGGCTTTCTGCCGCGGCCAAGCAATCCGGTATCAAAAGCAAAGAGTTTCAATTCGCCATTGTCCAACTTCAACGAATTGATGTTCAACGATACTGCCGGTTCCGAGATGGTCAATTTCCAAGCGCAAAAAGACCTGACCTCCCTGGTTAAAAACAACGAAACCCGCAACGTCAACAACGACCGCACCACCACGATCGGTAACAACGAAACGGTTTACGGTAGTAGAGCGATCGGGCGAAACCGTCCAAAACGAAACGGCTTCGATTACCCAAAACCGCACAAAATCGGTGGGTCAAAACGAGACCTCCAGCATTACCCAAAACCAAAAGCATTAGTGTGGGTGACAACCAAAGTACCAGCGTAGGTAAAGACCAAAGCGTCAGTGGGGTAAAAATCGCAGCCGTTCTGTTGTGAACGAAAAAGTAGGCATAGGTCAGAGCCAAGCGTTGACTGTCGGACAAGATCAGAACGTTGCTGTCGGCAAAAACCAAGCGCTGACCGTCGGTGCAAACTCGCAACAAGACCGTTGTTGCCAACGAAGTCAGCAGTATCGGCGGCAACAAACAGGAAACCGTCAGCCTGAACGGTATGAACAATGTCGGCATCGGACAGATGACCAACATCGGTGCCGGCTGTATGCTGAACGTCGGGGCAGGCTGGATGACCAATGTCGTCGGTGCAGAAATGCATAGCGTCGGCTTGGTGATGGACTCAACGCCGGTATGAACATCGGCCTCAACGCAGGTCGAAACATCACCAGTCCGCAGGCAAGAAAATTACCAGCTAAGTCGGTAGTTCCATGAGTTTTTGATTGATAAAAACAAAATCAGCATCGTCAAAGCAAAACGATCAAGATCGTCGGCACCAAAGTAGTGGACATCGACGGCAAAAAGTCGATATCAACTAGAGAAGATACGCCATGTTTGAGTTGCAGAACTTTACCTGCTTTCGATACGCAGCAGTTTAAAAACATCGACCAAAACAGATCGGGCTTATGATGTAGTCGTCGCCAAAAGTCAGCTACGAGTTTGAAATTGACCGGAAAACAGGAAAAACGGAGCTTGCGTTTGCCCGTAAGCAAACGCCGCTCACGTTTGCCGATACCCTATACGGCGATCCTCGCAAACCTCAACTCAGTTTGAAAGCGACTTCAGCCTCTACAAGCCCAAAAACCGACTTGGTCATCAATGCCACCGCCTATGCGCCCGACGACGTTCCCTCTCGGCAATTTACCGTATCTGTAAGTATCGGCGATTACCAAAAAAGCCTGGCGCTTACCGGGGAACGTTACTGGGTGCGGGAGGCGGCAGGATGGTCTTTGAGCGAACCCGACCCTATCCTTTCCCCTGCCCTATCCGCTGTGAGTTTGCCTTTGGCGGCAGCGCAGTCGAAGATGACCACACAGGCTATCAGCAGAACGCCATCGGTATCGGCTACTATCCAGGCCGAACTCACGGGTTTAAGCGGACGCTGAAAGCGCATCAAATCTACGACCCCGCACACCCCGTGCGAGATCCGTCGATAAGCGCGCCCGAAGCTTCGGCTTTATGCCCCGTTATTTTGCACTGCGAGCCAAACATACCGGCACTCGCCGATGCGCAATGGATAGCCAACCGCGCCTGCTACTGCCTGAAGATTTTTCTATGGCTTATTGAATGGCGCCCATCCCTCGCTGCAGCTTCCCCATCTGAAACCCAACCATATTTACGAACTGACTTTTACCGGCATGGTGCATTCCTTCCAAGCACCCAACCAACGCTTTTACCGTTGATTTGGCGGTAGAAACCGTGTTCGTCCACGCCCATACGGCAACCAACTCGTCATTGTGCAAAAGACATGATATTGGACACTCATTCTCGTCGATGTAGAACAACGCCGCATTGATTGCAGCTACCGCATCATCTTTTTCCGAGGAACTGGAAATCGCGGCATGCCAGCTCAGATTCATCGCCCGACACGAACGGGCAGACTAAATCGCAGTCCCGCTCAAGCTTGTCGGGATTCACGGATGAATTTATCCCAATCCCGCCATCTTTGGCAGCACACGCATAAACTCACACATGGGTCGTCTGAAATCCCAAACCTGTAATCATCCATATTTCAGACGACCCCATCCCCAACAGGGAGCAAGCCGCCATGGCATTCAATAAAATCGCCCGTAAAGACAGCGACTTCTATGTAATCTGTACCTCCCGATTTCTGCTGGGCGCCCCTCCCGCTCCTCCCTATCACACCGCCCATCCCCTTCCCGCTCTTCGCCGACCTGGGCAACGCCAAAAACCGTCGCCAAAGACGTCCGCCTCAACCGCAAGCCCGCCTTCGTCTTCAAGGCCAGTAAAACCAACCGCACTACCGGTGACGAACCCGCCCTTCCGGGCCGCAAAGGAGTGTGTTGTCCCGCACCGCCACCAAACCCGGCCTGGCCGATGATGCACTCCTCTTCGGTTAAAATCCGCAAACGCTATATCATACGCGCCGGCGATATGTTCCACATGAACAACAAGTTCAAGGAAAAACTAGGAAAAAACCTCTGTATTTCCTGTAAAGCCGCCGTTGCTGCCGGCCGCCCGGTCAATCCGATACACGGGCTGAAGTTTTTGGAGGATGAAACCGACTTTTTGCCTTTGAAGGCATCCTGCCGCTGGTCTGGAGCCGCAGCTATTATTCCGATCAAGACGGTATCGGCTGGCTCGGCGAGGGCTGGAGCGTGCCGGGCTGCCAACGCATCATCCGCGATGCGGCGGGATTGGCCTATATCGACGATCAGGGCCGTCTGTTCCCGCTGCCGAAGTCGATGAAGACGATGAGGAACCGGTCTTGTTTGAGAGCGAACAGATCTGGTTCAGCAAAAATCCGGACGGGCATTATGTCATCGCGTCGCTGGACGGTTCGATAGCGCTGCGTTTTGCGCCTTTGGTGGTCGCAGAAGACGGTTCGGACGAAGACGCCACCCTCTTCCCGCTGGTGACGGTGGAAGACGCCAACGGCAACCATCAGCGTTTTCGTCTATCATCCGCTGACCGGTCTGCCGCAATACGTCATCGACGGCAACGGCCGAGTGTTCTCGCTGAACTTCGGCAATGTGGCGGACGAACAGTCGCCCAAAATGCGGCTGATGTCGGTGTCGTTGTTGGAGGGTTTGCCGGTCTTCGGCGAAACGGTCCGGGTTGGCAGATCCGCTGGTCCGCTACGAATACAACGGCAGCGGCGACTTGGTCCGCGTCATCGGTCGCGACGGCAACGTCAAACGCAGCTTCGGCTATAAAAACAATCTGATGGTGTCGCACACGGATGCGGCAGGGATTGGTATCGGAATACGAATACGACCATTACACCCCGACCGGCAGGTGTTGCGCAACTGGACGTCTTTGGGCGAGAATGGCGTTTTACCCTATCACGACGGTTATACCGAGGTGACCGACGTGTTGGGGCCGTAGCCGAGCAATATCATTACGATTACAACAACGAGTTGACCAAGCGGGTGTTTGCCGACGGCAGCGCTGTGTTGATGGAACGCGACGGTTTGGGCCGTCTGCTCAGCCACACCGATGCGATGGGGCGCGTTACCCGTTATCAGTACAGCAACGAAGGGCAGGGTAGAGGCCATCGTCCGCCCCGACGGCGCCATCCTGCATTTCGACTATGACGACTGCTACCGCCCTGATCCGTAAAAAGTGATGCGGAAGGCCGTTATGACGGCTATACCTACGACGAAGCGGGCAACCTGCTGACCCATACCGACCCGCTGAAACATACCACCCGTTTCGAATACGCCGACAACGGCCTGTTGCTGTCGGTGACCGATCCGAACGGCAGCAGTACCGCTTATCACTATAATGAAAACCGCCAGCCCGACCTCATTACCGACTGTTCCGGTTACGAAACCAAACTGGCCTACACCCCGAAGGGACAACTGGCGCAGCATTACCGATGCGCTGGGACAGCACACCGAATACCATTACGACGCCGACCAAAACCTCACCCTCGCCCTCTATCCCGACGGCAGCAAAGAGACCTTCGGCTACGATGCCGCGGGTCGTCTGAAAACCCATACCGACGGCGAAGGCCATACCACTTCCTACGAATACGGCCAAGACGGTCTGCCGACCCGACGCACCAATGCCTTGGGACACACCTTCGGCTACCATTACGACAAAGCCCGCCGCTTGGTCGGCCTCACCAATGAAAAACGGTGCGCGCTACCGCTTTGCCTACGACGTCCTCGACCGTCTGATTGCCGAAAGCGGCTTCGACCATAAACTGACCGGCTACCGCTACAACGCCGGCAACGAGCTGGTCGAGCAGCGCGAATTCGGCGACGACGCCTCCCTCGCCGCCAAACTGATGGCGCAACTGGGCGGACAGCCCGTCCCCAAAAAAGACGTATCCCCGCTTTCAGACGACCTCGACAGCCAAACCCCGCTGCGGATTACCGAGTTCAAACGCGATATATTGGGACGGCTGATCCACACCCTTGCCCGCGATAACGACAAGGTTCAGAAACCGCTTACCAATACGACTTGAACGGCAACCTCGTCCGCGCCGCCAACCGCCACAGCATTACCTGCTTCGACTACAACGGAAACGGCCAACTCATCGCCCAACACCAATGGAAGGTGCCGAGCAAGGAAGAGAACGCCCGAAACGGATTGCCCGACACCGACTGGCGCGATGCGCAGTACGACATGCTGTACCTGCCCGTTACCGAAACCGTCCGCTACCACTACGACTTCAACGGCAACCGCACCGCCACCGTCCTGCCCGACGGCAGACAGATCAACTACCTGTACTACGGCAGCGGCCACATGCACCAAATCAGCCTCGACGACGAAGTCATCACCGACATCGAACGCGACAAACTGCACCGCGAAATCTACCGCACACAGGGGTAAACTCGCCAGCCGCTACGAACTCGACCCCTTAGGGTCGTCTGAAAAGGCAAATCGCCACCCTCAATGATTTGACGGAAGGCGGAAAAGGCAAAACCAAAGTAGCGGCGGGTTATGGCCAAACCGCCGTCAAAACGCAGCTACGGCTACGACCGTACCGGCAACCTGACCCACAGCACCGACCAGCGGACGGGGCGCGACCAAGTTCGAGTACGACAAACTGGGCAGGATTACCCAGACGGGCAACGAACTGTTCGCCTTCGACCCCGCACACATATCGCTTTCAGACGGCCTCAATGCCATCCCCGACAACCGCCTGAAAACCTACAACGCGCGACCTATTACTACGACGAGCCTCGGCAGCCTGATCCACCGCGAACTGGCCGACGGCGAAGTGCGAGAACTATTTCTACGACCTGCACGACCAACTGGTTAAAGCCGAAATCTTCAAAAAGACGGCACGAAAGAAACTTGGTCCTACACCTACGACGCACTGGGCAGAAGGATAGGCAAAGGTCGTCTGAAAAACAGTCAGGAAGTTTCAGACGACCTCAGCAGCAAACCCGCTTCGTTTGGGAAGGCAGCCATTTACTGCAGGAAATCCACCCGGACGGCAGATATACCTATATCTACACCGACCGAGTTCCTACGAACCGCTGGCGCAAGTCCGCGATTGGACAACCGAAGAAAGAGAAAACCGCCAAGAAACAAACTACTTCCACTGCGACCAAATCGGCATCCCAAGAGAGATGACCGATAGGGACGGCAACCTTTATGGTTCGGCAACTACACCGGCTGGGGTCGTCTGAAAGAAAAAACCAAGGTAACGGATAGCGCATACCAACCCTTCCGCCTGCAAAACCAGTATGCCGACCGTGAGACAGGACTACATTACAACTTCTTCAGGTATTACGAGCCTGATGCGGGTCGGTTTGTAAATCAGGACCCGATTGGGTTATATGGTGGAGATAATCTTTATCGGTTTTCGTCTAATATTCAGATTTGGATTGATCCCTTTAGGGTTAGCATGTATACCCAATCCAAACAGAAAAATGATGAGGATCTTGCAAGAAGAATTGATAAATTGTCTGATAATTTGACAGAAAAAATAGAGATGGTTTCACTACGTTAGCCTTGGCAAGGGTAACACTTGCTGATGGAACCTCTCAAATATGGATTGCTCAGGCAGGCTCTTCTCTGTCATCAAAGCCTTCTAGAAGGCAACAAAGTCTTGCGGGTGCAGATGAAATAATACAAAATTTACATCCAGCAGGAAGAAGCGGGAAAGATGGCAACCACTTAAATGATGCTGAACGTCAACTTATACGAGAAGCGAAAAGAGGAGCTAAAAATTAAATCTCTTGGAGCTACAAAACCAATGTGTAGCAGATGCGAGAAAGGGCGAGAAGAGCAGGGATACTGAGGCGTATCATAACCCCAATTAAGAGTAGACACTGTTAGTATTTAATATTTTTAAATTTATTTAAAATTAAAGGAGTCCAATATGAAGCCGATGGAATTGGATGAAATGCCAAATGATATTTTTATTCAGGATATAAAAGAGTTAACAGAGAGTTTTTCAATAGATTTTCCTGATGTGTTTTAGAACAACTTTTTGACAGAGTTAAATGTATCAAAAGATAATTTATTTATCACAGATTTTATTGAAAAATCAGAAGATTGCCAACTCATATACAGGATATGTTTGTTTGACAAAAACCCACAAAAAATGTGTGACTATACAATCAAAAATAAGAAACTTAGTTTTTGAAGTCGATATAAAAACTAACTACTAAGGACACGGATAGCATCCGAGTGTTGGATGAACTTTAAAATGCAAGCTATATTTGCATAAAGTGTCAGTGACTGTAGGTTGGGTCAAGACCCAACAGCCTAATAAGGTCGTGTGAAAAATTTTTCAGACGACCTTTCCTATATGTCATCACTTACCTACCCTGGCTACAACGAAACGGCCAACTTATCGCCCAGCACCAATGGAAGGTGTCGTCCAAAGAAGAGAACGCCCGAAACGGTTTTGCCCGAAACCGACTGGCGCGATGCGCAGTACGACATGCTGTACCTGCCCGTTACCGAAACCGTCCGTTACCACTACGATTTCCACGGCAACCGCACCGCCACCGTCCTGCCCGACGGCAGACAGATCAACTACCTGTATTACGGCAGCGGCCACCTGCACCAAATCAGCCTCGACGACGAAGTCATCACCGACATCGAACGCGACAGGCTGCACCGCGAAATCTACCGCACACAGGGGTAAGCTCGCCAGCCGCTACGAACTCGATCCTTTAGGGTCGTCTGAAAGGCAAATCGCCACCCTCAATGATTTGACGGAAGGCGGAAAAGGCAAAACCAAAAGTAGCGGCGGGTTATGCCCAAACCGCCGTCAAACGCAGCTACGGCTACGACCGCACCGGCAACCTGACCCACAGCACCGACCAGCGGACGGGAACGACGCAGTTCGAGTACGACAAACTGGGCCAGATTACCCAAGCGGGTAACGAACTGTTCGCCTTCGACCCTGCGCACAATATCCTCGACATCCCGACGGAAAAAGGTCAAAACCATACCCTACCCCTCTCCCGTAGGAGAGGGCAAAACGACTCGAGCCGCTTTCGGACAACCGTTCCGCCATCCCCGACAACCGCCTGAAAACCTACAACGGCACGACCTATTACTACGACGATCTCGGCAACCTGATCCACCGCGAGCTGGCCGACGGCGAAGTGCAGAACTATTTCTACGACCTGCATGACCAACTGGTCAAAGCGGAAATCTTCAAAAAGACGGCACGAAAGAAACTTGGTCCTACACCTACGACGCCTTGGGCAGAAGGATAGGCAAAGGTCGTCTGAAAGACAGTCAGGAAGTTTCAGACGACCTCAGCAACCAAACCCGCTTCGTTTGGGAAGGCAGCCATTTACTGCAGGAAATCCACCCGGACGGCAGATATACCTATATCTATACCGACCCGGATTCCTACGAGCCTTTAGCGCAAATCCGCGATTGGACAACCAAAGACGGCAAAAAACGCCAACAAACCCACTACTTCCACTGCGACCAAATCGGCATCCCGCGTGAGATGACCGATAAGGACGGCAATTTGCTGTGGTTCGGCAACTATACCGGCTGGGGACGTCTGAAAGAGGAAACCAAGGTAACAGATAGCGCATACCAGCCCTTCCGCCTGCAAAACCAGTATGCCGACCATGAAACGGGGCTGCATTACAACTTCTTCAGGTATTACGAACCTGATGCTGGGAGGTTTGTGAATCAGGATCCGATTGGGTTGATGGGTGGGGATAATTTCTACCATTTCGCACCCAATATTCTAAAATGGATAGATGCATTAGGGATGGAGTAGATGGACAAAAACAGAAGTTTTAGGTAGAAGAGTATATAAAAATGACACTTTATTTACTCCTACTAGAAAAGTTAGTTGGAAGGATGCTACATCACCAACAGGATATAAATGTGGTACTAATTTAGATAGGATGTGTGAAGGAATGGCTCCTATTGGTAAAGATGGTAAATCTGTTGAATTACATCATCTTACCCAGCAAGAAGTGCTAAGAAATGGAAAAACGCAGTAGTTTGGCGAGGTTTCTTGGACAATACATACGAAATATACAGCTATATTGCATATTCCTTTCCCAAGAAATCCAAACAAACGCTCACAAACTCTTCCAAGATTTCCGAGTTTTAGAAGAAATAACGATGGAACCCCATCGACATTAGCTGCTGAATTTGATAATTATCGCTCTGCATACTGGAAAGAAAGAGCAAAAGACTTTGGAAGAACATGTGATTAAAAACTGGAGATTTTTATGGATACTCAATTAATTAAACAAATAACCGAAATGCTTAATAAGCTACCAAATTCTATATGTAGAATAAATAATTCAATTGATGAAGGTTGGATTGCCGCTGGGGAGTCGGAATTTAATCTGAAACTACCTGAATACTATCGATGGTTTATTAAAAATTACGACTCCATAACATTATGGGGCGAACTAATCAAAAACAGTATTTCCTCCTGAGTATAGAGATGATGCTGATCAGGATATTTTTCTATACTTATAACTGGAACATTAATTATAACAAAGATAATCATGATAAACTTTTCTTTCTAGAAGTTAATGATATAGATTTTTTATTTTAAAGTTATAAACAATAAGGCAAATGAAGAAGTTTATTGCTTTGATTTATCCACGGGTAATCATGATTTATATGCAGAAAAATTTTTAGATTTTTGAAAATAGAAATTCCTAAAATTTATTCTAACTATTTATAATGATAGTAGCCGCAGGTTGAATTGAACCCCAACAAAACCTTAAGGTCGTCTGAAATCAATTTTCAGACGACCTTTCTCTAATTTTCATCCAAAAATACCGGAGGAAGTATGGATGGAAAGTCGGTCAGCCATCAGCCTCGATTTACCGCAATATAGAGCAACTACCAGTTAAAATATTCAGATCAACTTAACTAACAAAAATTTTTGAAATAGGAAAATACAACATGGATTATGACTTGAAAAATATTGAATACTTCTCAAGTATTGGCTGATAAAAAAATACTTGAAAAGAATTTAAATTTGCAAATAGCAAATCATTTCCTATTCTTATCAATCTTTCGCAGCACAATTTGGCTGGGGAAGGGTATTGGATAATTACTTAATTTACATCCCTCTAAATCCTAAGTTTCATGATTCATGGCAAAATGCTCAGAAGATATAAAATCAACATATATAAATAATATTAACGAATATATTGACTATTATCCAGGTGAATCATTAGATTTAATGAAACGAATGGAACCATTTGCTAAAAAGTGAGTCAGGTATATTATTTATTTTGGGATATATATAGTGAAGATTTACCTAATGAATTTAATATATACGCAACAGATTTTTGTAGGAGATATATATCTACTAGGAAAAGACTTATTCAAGTATTTTATAACTTGACCAATGACACTAAAAAATCTTAAAGGAATGTTTTAACAGGACACCTTGGCCTAAAAACATTCAGAAGGCTTTATGTCAATTTGTTAAAAACTCGACTATTTAATAAAAAATCTAAAATAAGCCGTAGGTTGAGTTGAGATCTAATAAAATATCAAGGTCGTCTGAAATATGTTTTCAGACGACCTTTCTCATACATCACCACTTACCCTGCTTCGACTACAACGAAAAACGGCCAACTCATCGCCCAGCACCAATGGAAGGTGCCGAACAAAGAAGAGAACGCCAGAAACGGTTTGCCCGAAACCGACTGGCGCGATGCGCAGTACGACATGCTGTACCTGCCGTCACCGAAACCGTCCGCCACCACTACGACTTCAACGGCAACCGTACCGCCACCGTCCTGCCCGACGGCAGACAAATCAACTACCTGTATTACGGCAGCGGCCACCTGCACCAAATCAGCCTCGACGACGAAGTCATCACCGACATCGAACGCGACAAGCTGCACCCGCGAAAATCTTCCGCACACGGGGTAAGCTCGCCAGCCGCTACGAACTCGATCCTTTAGGGTCGTCTGAAACGGCAAATCGCCACCCTCAACGACCTGACCGAAGGCGGCAAAGGCAAAACCAAAGTAGCGGCGGGTTATGCCCAAACCGCCGTCAAACGCAGCTACGGCTACGACCGCACCGGCAACCTGACCCACAGCACCGACCAGCGGACGGGTACGACCCAGTTCGAGTACGACAAACTGGGCAGGATTACCCAAGCGGGTAACGAACTGTTCGCCTTCGACCCCGCGCACAATATCCTCGATATCCCGACGGAAAAGGTTAAACCATACCCTACCCCCTCTCCCGCGGGAGAGGGTCGGGGAGAGGGCAAAACGGCTGCGCCGCTTTCAGACGACCGCTCCGTCATCCCCGACAACCGCCTGAAAACCTACAACGGCACGACCTATTACTACGACGACCTCGGCAACCTGATCCACCGCGAACTCGCCGATGGCGAGGTGCAGAACTATTTCTACGACCTGCACGACCAACTGGTTAAAGCCGAAATCTTCAAAAAGGACGGCACGAAAGAAACTTGGGCGTACACTTACGACGCTTTGGGCAGAAGGATAGGCAAAGGTCGTCTGAAAACTGAACTGCACCCCAAAAGTTGGACATCCTCCAACTCACAAGGTGCAGTTTTTATGAGCAAATATACATTACACTTCAAATACCAAAGCCGTACTCCACTACCTGCATATACGCAGCCAACAGCGTACCGCAGACCACTACGGCATTTCCCGAACCCACCTGAGACGATGGATACGCGCCTATCAAGAAGGCGGTATCAGCGCACTCGAACATCCCCAATCCAAAAACCATGCCTCCAACACCGCAAAAACCCCTTCATCTCAGATAAACCCGACCAAGAAAAACGCAGGCAGAGCTTATTGAAGAGTTGTGCTATATGCGCGCAGAGGTTGCCTATCTAAAGGGTTAAAAGCCCTCAGCCAAAAGCGGACCGAAAAGGACAAAGCCAAACCGTCCAAACACTGAGGGCGCAACACCCGCTCAAATACCTGCTGCACATCGCAAACCTGCCCAAAAAGCAGCTTTTTACTACCACCACCAGATCGGCCCTAATCCCGACGAAGCCGACAAAGCCCTCCTTGTCGAAAACCTACCGGCGGCATAAAGGACGCTACGGACAAAGGCGCATTGCCGCCGCATTAGATTGGAACCGCAAAAAGCGGCGCGGTTGATGAAAGCAGTTGGAACTGAAAGCCCTCATACGGGCGAAAAAGCTCTACCGCCATCCTGCCATGGGCGAAAATATCGGAAAAACCTCCTCAAACGCCGGTTCAAAGCCCGAAAGCCCAACGAAAAATGGCTGACCGACGTGATCGAACTCAAAAGGAAAGGACGGCAAACTGTACCCTATCGCCGATATTGGACCTGTTCAACCGGGAAATCGTCGCCTACGCCATGAGCCGCAGAGCCGACCGCGAAATGGTGAAGGAAATGCTCGAAAAAGCCGCACCCGTCTGACTGCTAAAGGAACGATGCTGCATTCGGACCAGGTGTGCTGTACCGTACGGCGGGGTATAGGGGAATTGCTTGCGGAGCATTCCATGGTTCAAAGCATGTCGCGTAAGGCGAACTGCTGGGACAATGCGCCGATGGAGCTTCTTTGCGGTGTTGAAGACGGGATGTTTCTATAACGCAGGAGAATTGACGGTAGATGAATTGATGAAGCAGATAGATGACTATATGGATTACTACAACCGGGGAGCGTTGCAGTTTGAAATTGAAAAAGCTGAGTCCTGTTGCATACAGAACCCAGCTTGCACAGAGCGCCTGAATAGGCTTTTATGAGTGTCCAAGATTTGGGGGCCAGTTCAAACCAGTCAGGAAGTTTCAGACGACCTCGAAAACCACACCCGCTTCGTTTGGGACGGCAGCCACCTCTTGCAGGAAGTCCACCCGGACGGCAGATATACCTATCTCTACGCCGACCAAGATTCCTACGAGCCGCTGGCGCAAGTCCGCGATTGGACAACCGCAGACGGCGAAAACTGCCAACAAAACCCGCTACTTCCCACTGCGACCAAATCGGTATCCCGCGTGAGATGACCGATAAAGACGGCAACCTCTTATGGTTCGGCAACTACACCGGCTGGGGTCGTCTGAAAGAGGAAATCAAGGTAACGGATAGTGCATACCAACCCTTCCGCCTGCAAAACCAGTACGCTGACCCCGAGACGGGACTACATTACAACTTCTTCAGGTATTATGAGTCTGATGCGGGGCGGTTTGTGAATCAGGATCCGATTGGGTTGTGGGGCGGAAGCAATTCGTACCAGTTTGCACCTAATACTCTAAAATGGACTGATACTTGGGGACTATTACCAAAATGTTCAGATGCAAAACGGGCTGAATGCGATAAGCAAGCTGAAATAGATGAGGCAACGTGTAGACAAATACCTGAAAAGGATAAAGCCCGAAGAAGTAGATGCTGGGCAAGTGTTCAAGAACGTTACAGGGGCTTGTATATCAAATAGACCTATGCCTCCATTAGTCACATATAAAGAAAGTCATTGGAATGAATATATTGTTCCAATTTTAATTGGAACAGGAGTAGTTGCTTTTTGTGTTTTAGGAGGTGAGGGAGTATGTGCATTAAGCGCCATAGGCGGAACATTTGCGACACAATAAAAGGATGAAATTATGCATGGAATCATAGGATACAGAAAATTACATACAGAAAATGGGGAGTCTGTCGAAATTACCATATATCAACCTTTTTTTTCTGACGAATACAAAGCATATATTTGTCGATACAAAATAAGCAAGTATGATTATTTAGATGAGGGTAGAGTAATTGGTGAAGATATGTTACAAGCCATTTATTTAGCAATGATTAAACTTGGTGTTATTCTGTCTCACTCTGATTATTGGAAAAAGAAAATTTATCTTGGAATGGAGATAAAAATCTTGGGTTTCCTTTACTTGACAATTTAAACTAGTCGTCGTCGTTCAGTAAGCGTAGGTTAGGTCTAGACCCAACAAAAACAGCAAGAGACCTTTGCAAAAATAGTCTGTTAACGAAATTTGACGCATAAAAATGCGCCAAAAAATTTCAATTGACTAAAACCTTCCTAATATTGAGCAAAAAAAGCAGGAAAAAATCAGAAAGGTTTTGAATTTTGAAAATGAGATTGAGCATAAAAATTTTTAGTAACCTATGTTATTGCAAAAGGTCTCAGCAAGGTCGTCTGAAATCAATTTTCAGACGACCTTGCCTGCAATCTTATCCCCAAAATACATGAAGAGGTATGGATGGAAAGTGGTCGGTCATCAGCAATGGTTTTCCGCAATGGATTAAGACAGCAAATTAAAATTAGTTACAGAAAATGTTTATGATAAATAATATTTTTTTATTGGACGGAATTTGTGTTTACCTAACAATTTTTTTAATACCAAATTATGATACTTTTTGTTCTTTGATTTTGGGCTTGGAATGGAGTCAGAGTTTCTTGAATATTTTTCTGACTTGTTAGATTTAGGTGGCTTTAATAAACAAGTTAATGTTTTGATTATGATTTTTAATATTATTGTAGAGAACTGGATTCTTAAGCATGGTAATTTATTAAAAATATATAAAAAGAATAATAGGTTATGTGGATGATAATGATGATAATGGAATTATTATGGCAGATACTGATTTAAATTGGGTTGCGGTTCAGGATATACCTATATAATTGGGGTGTTTTGCATTTCAAAGTTCAAAAAAGAATCTATAAGGTTATTCAATATGATGGATCGAGATTGGTTCGTAGACATTGAAAGATTTAAGGCTATGGATAAATTATTAATAAGAGAGTTTGGAGAGGAGTTTATAAATGTTTTATTAAGCAATTACGGTAATATTCGTAGCAAACCGTAGCCTGCGTAGGCAGCTTTGTATCCGGTACACACGCAGTTTCTGCCTTTCAGACGACCTCAATCCTTTTTCGAGGTCGTCTGAAATATTTATTCTGTAACAATCTAAGCCAAAATCGCCTACGAATACGGCCAGAACGGTCTGCCGACCCGGCGCACCAATGCCTGGGACACACCTTCGGCTACCATTATGACAAAGCCCGCCGCTTAGTCGGCCTCACCAATGAAAACGGTGCGCGCTACCGCTTTGCCTACGACGTCCTCGACCGCCTGATTGCCGAAAGCGGCTTCGACCATAAGCTGACCGGCTACCGCTACAACGCCGGCAACGAACTGGTCGAGCAGCGCGAATTCGGTGACGACGCCTCCCTCGCCGCCAAACTGATGGCGCAACTGGGCGGACAGCCCCTCCCCAAAAAAGACGCATCCCCGCTTTCAGATGACCTCGACAACCAAACCCCGCTGCGGATTACCGAGTTCAAACGCGATATATTGGGACGCTTAATCCACACCCTCGCCCGCGATAACGACCAAGTTCAGGAAACCGCTTACCAATACGACCCGAACGGCAACCTCGTCCGCGCCGCCAACCGCCACAGCATCACCTGCTTCGACTACAACGAAAACGGCCAACTCATCGCCCAGCACCAATGGAAGGTGCCGAGCAAAGAAGAGAATGCCCGAAACGGTTTGCCCGAAACCGACTGGCGCGATGCGCAGTACGACATGCTGTACCTGCCCGTCACCGAAACCGTCCGCTACCACTACGACTTCAACGGCAACCGTACCGCCACCGTCCTGCCCGACGGCAGACAAATCAACTACCTGTATTACGGCAGCGGCCACCTGCACCAAATCAGCCTCGACGACGAAGTCATCACCGACATCGAACGCGACAAGCTGCACCGCGAAATCTTCCGCACACAGGGTAAACTCGCCAGCCGCTACGAACTTGACCCTTTGGGGTCGTCTGAAAAGGCAAATCGCCACCCTCAACGACCTGACGGAAACCGGCAAAGGCAAAAACCAAAGTAGCGGCGGGTTATGGCCAAACCGCCGTCAAACGCAGCTACGGCTACGACCGTACCGGCAACCTGACCCATCAGCACCGACCAGCGGACGGGCGCGACGCAGTTCGAGTACGACAAACTGGGCAGGATTACTAAAAGCGGGCAACGAACTGTTCGCCTTCGACCCCGCGCACAATATCCTCGACATCCCGACGGAAAAGGTCAAACCATACCTACCCCTCTCCCGCGGGAGAGGGGTCGAGAAAGGCAAAACGGCTGCGCCGCTTTCAGACAACCGCTCCATCATCCCCGACAACCGCCTGAAAAGCCTACAACGGCACGACCTATTACTACGACGAGACTCGGCAACCTGATCCACCGCGAGGCTGGCCGACGGCGAAGTGCAGAACTATTTCTACGACCTGCACGACCAACTGGTCAAAGCGGAAATCTTCAAAAAAGACGGCACGAAAGAAACTTGGTCCTACACCTACGACGCCTTGGGCAGAAGGATAGGCAAGGTCGTCTGAAAAACGAAGAAGTTTTCAGAAACGTCATTCCCGCATGATTTAGGCGGGAACGACCTCGAAAAACCACACCCGCTTCGTTTGGGACGGCAGCCACCTCTTGCAAGAAATCCACCCGGACGGCAGATATACCTATATCTACACCGACCCAGATTCCTACGAGCCTTTAGCACAAGTTCGCGATTGGACAACCGAAGACGGCGAAAGCCGCCAACAAACCCACTACTTCCACTGCGACCAAATCGGCATCCCGCGTGAGATGACAGATAAGGATGGCAACCTCTTATGGTTCGGCAACTACACCGGCTGGGGTCGTCTGAAAAGAAGAAACCAGGTAACGGATGCCGCATACCAACCCTTCCGCCTGCAAAACCAGTATGCCGACCGCGAGACGGGACTGCATTACAACTTCTTCAGGTATTACGAGCCTGATGCGGGTCGGTTTGTGAATCAGGATCCGATTGGATTGATGGGTGGGGAGAATCTGTATTGGTTTGCGCTAAATGTACAAATTTGGGTAGACTTTCTAGGATTAGCAAAAGGAGCTGCGAATCCCGTTGTTAAAGCAGCAATTGAAGTTGGGAAAAAGAGCATCATAAAAATTACTCTTTACGTTAGGAGGGGATATAACTTTGAAAGTAGTTTTAGAACAAAGTCAGGAAATTATACCGATTTGATGCAATTGACTATAAAAATTGTCTCAGTGGTAATTAAAACCTGATACAAAATCAGGGAGATGCAAGGAAATAAACAATTAAATAACTATGTGAGAATTCTTAATAGTGAAGGCCCTGATTCTTGCAAAGGAAATGGAAAGGTATACTTGATCTTTATAAACCATAAACCTAAAAATTTAAAAGTGTAATAAGGAAAAAATTCAACATGAATGCTGATTTTTGAGAAAAAATTTTAAAGAGTTAAGAGCCATCTTAAAAATGATTTTTAAAATTGAATACCTTAAATTATTTCTATAATAATAGTTATATTCAATGCATGTTTAATATTCAAAAGTAAAATACTCTAAAGCAATATTACTTTTTAATCTATGTGCACTTTCTCTGATATCTCACAAAAGAAATTTCTTGGGGAGCGGATCTTATTTTTAAGATTAGAAAATCTATTTCCCTAAGTACTCATTTTTAATTAAAGGGATAAAGTTTTGATGAAAATAAAGATAAACAAAATTATTTCGATTTTCTTAATTTATTAGACACCTACTTTTTAATCGAAATACTAACAAATATAGAAATATTCGAAAAACTATATTAAAATGCAACAGATATAATAAATTTAATTTAAAAATTTATTGAATATTTTATATTTAACCTCCACAATTTGGCAATGTCTTCTGAAAATTTTTGAGACGACAACTTTCCTATGTATGAGTCATTACCTGTTTTGCCTACCATGATAACTGCCAAATTGTGAAAGTCTCAGGAGGGAGTTTTAAGGAAGTAATATTATGAATACCAATAAAAATTATAGATATAAATTTCTAACTTACATGGTCGTCTGAAGTGATTTTCAGACGACCTTCTTCTTCATATTGTTGTCCTAACAGTTCAGATAACGATACAGATACATATAACTCAGCCAATCGGCTATGACAGAGATACAGGGAGCAATTCTTACAAAAGTCAAAGTTATTGTAATGAAAGGCACCAATAAAAATTATTACAGGATATCCATCATGATAAATACTGATTATTTTTGGTTTTAGAGAGCTCTTACATATGCGATGGGCAAGGTAGATTAATTATAAAAATATTGACTCTAATAAATTATTTCTCTGTTGCGATGAATGTATGAGTTGCTGGGAAAAATGAGGATGACTTAACTCAACAAAGAAAAATTTATGGAATATTCTATTAAGTCAAAGATAGTGAATGCTTCAGAAGACGATATTAGTAATTTTTCATTGGGAAAAATATAAACTACATAAGTGTTCTGATACATTCATCTGATTTTATTAACTGTAGTTGGATCGAGGTCCAATAAAACCGCAAGATCGTCTGAAATCAATCTTCGACGATCTTTCCCTATAAGTGACCTTTACCTGCCAGACGCCCGCTCCGCCGTCACCGACAACCGCCTGAAAACCTACAACGGCACGACCTATTACTACGACGAGACCGGCAACCTGATCCACCGCGAACTGGCCGACGGCGAGTGCAGAACTATTTCTACGATCTGCACGACCAACTGGTTAAAGCCGAAATCTTCAAAAGACGGCACGAAAAGAAACTCTGGTCCTACAGCTACGACGCCTTGGGCAGAAGGATGAGGCAAAGGTCGTCTGAAAACCAGTCAGGAGGGTTTCAGAAACGTCATTCCCGCATGAGTTTTCAAGCGGGAACGACCTCGAGAAACCAAACACGCTTCGTTTGGGACGGCAGCCATTTACTGCAAAGAAATCACACCCGGACGGCAGGTATACCTATATCTACACCGATCCGGGCGGCGCTACGAACCGCTGGCGCAAGTCCGCGATTGGACAACCGAAGACAGAGAAAAGCCGACAACAAACCCGCTTCCACCATGCGACCAAATCGGCATCCCAAGAGAAATGACCGATAAGGACGGCAACCTCTTATGGTTCGGCTAACTATACCGGCTGGGGTCGTCTGAAAGGGAAACCAAGGTAACGGATAGTGCATACCAACCCTTCCGTTACCAGAACCAATATGCCGACCGTGAAACAGGCTGCAGTACAACTTCTTTAGGTATTACGAGGCCGAATTCGGGCAGGTTTGTGAATCAGGATCCGATTGGGTTGGAAGGAGGTGTGAATTTTTATCAGTTTGGTTTTAATGTAACTCTTTGGGTTGATACTTTAGGTCTAGCTAGGGTACACAATTCCAAATAAAAATTTTGAGGTGATTCTCGAGAAACCAAAGCTCTGAGAATTTTTAAAAGATAAAATTAAAGGTACTAATGCTAAAATTGAAAGAGAAAGATATTTAAGAGATTGTAAGACAGGAAAAATCTGTTAGAAATAAATTTGGTTCTAGACGAAGAGTTAATTTTGTCATAATTGAAAATAATTTTGGAAAAATGTTATGAGGTAACTGGTCCAGAGACTGATAAAACTAAACAAATGGCAAAAAGAGAGAAATTAGAAAAAGGAGAATTTGTATTAAACCAAAGGTTCAAAAAGAATTAATTGAGTATCAATGTCTCAAATTATGCGTATTATTTAGAAGGTTATATTATGAGTAATAGAAATTTTTAATTTCAAAGAAGCTTTTGAGTACAATGCGATAGCTCCTAAGGAATTATCCGAGTACTTGGATAAAGATTTATATGTTGAAGCCGGAGATAGAATCACAAGAAAATATAAAGAAATTTATTATTTTTATGAGTAAACACAATCTTTCAAAAAGTAAGGTTGTGTGATGATTTAGGGGAAATTATACATGACCCCGTGTATGAGAATGATTTAACTGAAAAAGGTATTATATTTTTCTGAAATAACTTTATCATTGGATTGACAAAATAAAAGGGGCTAATAAAAATCCACCAGATATTAAATATTTGGATTAAAAGAAATTGGATAAGTTAAAGATAAGCCCACATAACGAGCGCGTACCTGAACGGAACGTTTATTTCTTGAGTATAGTGGTGTAGCGCAGCCATGCACGGTTTTTAAATTTCCATTAAAGACCGTCTGAAAAATACCCCGTTCCCTTTCAGCAAGCAGCAGCCCCCATGAAACCTCCAATCCTGACGTAGGGTGTGTGCGATACGCACGCACGCGGTTTCTATTTTTCAGACGACCCTCAACCCTTTTTCGAGGTCGTCTGAAACATTTATTCTGTAACAATCTAAGTCCAAATCGCCTACGAATACGGCCAAGACGGTCTGCCGACCCGACGCACCAATGCACTGGGCCATACCTTCGGCTACCATTACGACAAAGCCCGCCGCTTAGTCGGCCTCACCAATGAAAACGGTGCGCGCTACCGCTTTGCCTACGACGTCCTCGACCGCCTGATTGCCGAAAAGCGGTTTCGACCATAAGCTCACCGGCTACCGCTACAACGCCGACGAACGAACTGGTCGAGCAGCGCGAATTCGGCGACGACACGCTCCCTCGCCGCCAAACTGATGGCGCAACTGGGCGGACAGCCTCTCCCAAAAAGACGCATCCCGCTTTCAGATGACCTCGACAACCAAACCCCGCTGCGGATTACCGAGTTCAAACGCGATATATTGGGACGCTTAATCCACACCCTTGCCCGCGATAACGACAAGGTTCAGGAAACCGCTTACCAATACGACTTGGACGGCAACCTCGTCCGCGCCGCCAACCGCCACAGCATCACCTGCTTCGACTACAACGGAAAACGGCTAACTCATCGCCCAGCACCAATGGAAGGTGCCGAGCAAAGAAGAGAATGCCCGAAACGGTTTGCCCGAAAACCGACTGGCGCGATGCGCAGTACGATATGCTGTACCTGCCCGTCACCGAAACCGTCCGCTACCACTACGACTTCAACGGCAACCGCACCGCCACCGTCCTGCCCGACGGCAGACAAATCAACTACCTGTATTACGGCAGCGGCCACCTGCACCAAATCAGCCTCGACGACGAAGTCATCACCGACATCGAACGCGACAAGCTGCACCGCGAAATCTTCCGCACACAGGGGTAAACTCGCCAGCCGCTACGAACTTGACCCTTTAGGGTCGTCTGAAAAGGCAAATCGCCACCCTCAATGACCTGACGGAAGGCGGCAAAGGCAAAACCAAAGTAGCGGCGGGTTATGGCCAAACCGCCGTCAAACGCAGCTACGGCTACGACCGCACCGGCAACCTGACCCACAGCACCGACCAGCGGACGGACGCGACCAAGTTCGAGTACAACAAACTGGGCAGGATTACCAAATGGAGATAAATTTGGTATTAGGCACTCGTCAAGACATGGTGGAAACACTGGATTTCAATGTCAAAGGGCTTCCACGAGATTTTAAAATCCATCAAAAATGATATAACATTAGGAGATTTTTATTATGCATAATACTAGAGAACATATATATATTGATAAAAAGTTAAAAGCTAAAGGATACCACGATTTAAACGATTATATTGATAAAAGGAGTAACGAAATATTAGATGATGAAGTTTGGCTATGGAGAACCAAGGCCGGAATACAAGATGATTTTCCTGAATTATCAAAATTGCGAGATTATTGAAATATTAAAGGATGTAATGACTAACATCGTAAAAAGGGAGGAGTTATTTGTGATTATTCAATGGAAAAGCAACACATATAATAAAAAAATATGATGACTTATCCTCTCCATTACTAATATCGGATATTGTTAATTTCTTGCTTCTCAATCCTGACTATGGAAGTGATGGAAATGGTATTTGGTATGAATAACAAACCTTAAGTGAATTAAACCCCTAGTAAAACCTGTAGCCCATATGTAGGCTGCGTGTCCCAAGGCTCATACGCGGTTTCTTACTCCAAATTATTTATAAAGTGTAAAAAATATAAAGCGTAGCAAGATAATAGGAAACAGAAAAAGGTTCTAGAAATTCTGATAGTTCTAAAAATGAGAAACATGGAGATGGTGTGAATCATTTAAAGCAGCTGAAAAACGGATTAAGGAATTACAAGAGCAGATTAAACCTAGAATGCCTAGAAGAGATAAGCTTAGTTGAGAGAAAAAATAAGTAATATTAAGAAAAACTGCGGAACAAAAAAAGCAAAAGGTGTAGAAACATAGCAAAGGATCAAAACGATGAAATTAAATCTATCTCCGTTTAAATCTGTGGGTCCATTTAAGTTTGGAGAAAATGTTGATAAATATATTTCTATCCTACAATTTTTAAATACAGCTCACCGGATGAATTTGGAGTATGTGAGTATGAATCTCAAGATAGTAGTTTTTATTACTGTGAGAGAAAAATAAAATTGATTCTATATTTTGCTATAAAGAACTATTTTTATAAAAGACACTAATTTAATTGGATTAACTATTGAGCAATTTAAAATAATTACTGAGAGTAATTTTATAGGTAAAAATAGATGAATTGGATTTTGAAGATGATGGCATACCACAATTTGTTTTATGAATTTGAAACAATAGGGTTTACAAGTTTGGGAGAAAAATAGCAGGATTGTTACTATTATAGCAAGTCTATATATAGAAGATGATTAGCCTGCAGCAGATTATGTCAAGCCCTCGACAAAACACATCAAGGTCGTCTGAAATTAATTTTTGAGATGACCTCTCCTTATAATTTTCATCCAAAATATCCGGAATAGGTGTCGATGGGAAAGTCGATCAGCCATCAGCAATGGTTTTCCGCAATGGGGTAAGACAGCGAATTTTGTAACATATGTATTGAAACGCTTAGGTTTGGTCAATACCCAACAACCCAGAAAGGCCGTCTGAAAAATCCAAATTCATCTTTCAGACGACCCTATCCCTAGAGGAAATATTTATGAAAAACATAAATGATATTTTTATTGGGCAGAATTTTTCTTTACCTAACCATTTTTAATACCAAATTATGATACTTTTTGTTCTTTGATTTTGTGCTTGGAATGGATTTAAAAGTTTCTTGGAGAATTTTCTGACTTGTTAGATCTGAGGTGGCTTTAATAAGCAAGTTAATGTTTTAGATTGTGATTTTAATATTATGTTGGAAAACTGGATTCTTGAACATGATAATTCACTAAAAAAATATACAAAGAATAATAAGCTGTACGAATGATTATGGTGACGGTGGAGTTATTATGGCAGATACTGATTTAAATTGGGTTGCGGTTCAGGATATACCTATTAATTGGGGTGTTTTTGCATTTCAAAGTTCAAAAAAGAATCTATAAGATTATTCCATATGATGGATCGAGATTGGTTTGTAGACATTGAAAGATTTAAGGCTATGGAGAAGGTATTAATAAGAGAGTTTGGAGAGGAGTTTATAAATGTCTTATTAAAGCAATTACGGTAATATTCGTTGGGATGGTTAACTGCCAAGTAAGCGTAGATATTGTCGCTTAAGTTAATCTCGAAAGTTGCAAATATTGATTTAAGCTGTAGATTAGATCGAGTCTCTCATCTTGATGGAAATTTGGTATGATAAATTTCCTTTTATAGATTCGGAACATTGGAAAAAGGAGTTGTGCCGCTTTATGAATTTTTATAATACGGTAAAAGCCACAGAGAGTTTACACCTTTGAGGTCTTACAGGCTTATTTTTCTCAACCTGTTGTGTGAACAACGTTGTGTTTCCTTATAAAAATAATATGTTGAAATTATTTATCTCATCATTTTTAAACCTATTATTTATTTTGTACTTAACCAGAGAACTGAAAGGACTTATTAGCTTCATTCTAAACATTTGTAATGGAAATATAAGCAATTATATTTTAGGAATAGTAGAGATTTTTATTCTATTCCTTTTTAAGTTTAAAGTATTATTTTTTTATCAAAAATACTTAGCATCATTGATAGCAAAAAGTCAAACTATTCAATTATTATTATTAGTTATAATTTGCTTGTTTTTAGATATAATAGCGTGTTTATTTATATTTAGAATCTTCTTTATAACCTAATAGTGGCCGTAGATTGGGTCGAGACCCAATAAACACCAAGGTCGTCTGAAATAAATTGCCTGACGACCTTTCCCCATGTCTCCTCCTACTTCAACTACAACGAAAACAGTCAAATCACCCGTTATCACCGACACCGAACAGAGATAAACTGCATCGCTAAATCTATCGTATTCAAGCTAAACTCGTCAGCCACTACGAACTTGATTCTTTAGGTTGAATTATCCCCTGAGCAAGGCAGCAAAGGTAACGGATATCACTTATCAACCCTTCCGCCTGCAAAAACCAGTATGCCGACCGTGAATCAGGACTATATTACAACTTCTTCAAGTATTACGAACCTGATGCAGACCGGTTTTGGGGCGGTATCTGATTGGGTTATTTTGGGATATTAATTTTTATGCTTTTGCACCGGATACTACGAAATAGATATATTAGATTGGTTTAGAACATTATGGGAATTGATGTGGACCAGACTGGACAAAGGGGAAGAACAATACAGTAAGCTTCGAGAAAAATAATGGATATTATGTCGAACCAATGGGAGTATTGGATATAGATTGTAGACAACATGATATTTGCTATGTTAAATGTAGGAACAATTCTCATATTCAGAATTAGAAAAATATAACTGTATGGTAAGGTGCGACGACACTCTTATGAATACATCTAAAAATATCCAACATGATCCTAATTCTTCATCCTGATTTTTCTATAAAGCGTTGGGACCTGAACTTGCCAAAATCTACTATCTACCAATAAAACCATTAAAAACATCTACAAACCATATGTAATTTTGTGAAAATCTGTAAATATTTTTATTATATTTATTTATATATATAATCTTATTTATAATAAACCCTTGATTTTAGAATTAATTAATATTACCATAACGCTTCCATGGTCCATTATTGAAGAAGATATTATTACTTATTTTGGACTAAAACCTGAATCCTACTGCTGATAATATCTTTTTATCGAAGAATAATACACTTTACTTACAGGGTTAATTAGCTTTTTATAAATATATTTCTTTTTATATAATTTTATCTACAAACTTAAGAAAAATTTTTAAAAGCACCCAAAGAAAAATAAATGAAAAAAATAGCTGACTCCATATCAACAGGTAGTACTTATTGATTTCGGATGAAGAAATTCATACTCTGGAAGAAAAAAAGCCTCATGGAGATAAAAATTCATCATTCAAATTATATCAATACCATATGTTTGTATCTCTAAATCAAAAATTTAGAATTTAAATGGCTAGAGATAGCGGCAAAAATGGACATCCTATTGCCCAATCCAATTTAGCTGATTTATCTTTAGCACAAGGAAATAAAAAGAAAAAGCCACATTTTGGGCTAAAAAGCATATGAAAAATGGTGCTAAGCTACCGGATGAATTAAAAAAATCCTAATAAAAATAACCTAAACCTTTTGAAACTAGAACACTGGGAGGATTCAATGATAAACGCTGAAAAATACTGCTAATATTCAAATGGAAGTTACGAGAAGACGGAGGTTGTCAGACGATTCCTCCCATTGGTCTCTTTTTATCCCGTAAGTAAATTTGAAGATGGTGTTTTTCAAGAAAAATTTTCCTAGAAGTATAGTTTTAGACATTTACGAGTATATACCAAATAAAAACATCAGTTATGCAAACGCTTGGTTCCTGATAAGAAAAAAACGAAAAAAATACCATTAGATACGAAAATTTAAAATTTTTGATGGTCCAAGATGCATTGCAGATGTTATTTCGATTCCTTAAAACAGTAATCGTGGATTAGGGTCTTATAGTGGATTAAATTTAAATCAAGACAAGGCGACGAAGCCGCAGACAGTACAGATAGTACGGAACCGATTCACTTGGTGCTTCAGCGCATCAGAGAATCGTTCTCTTTGAGCTAAGGCGAGGTAACGCTGTACTGGTTTAAAGTTAATCCACTATAGACTCTCACCTTGGTGGTTGGGGGTATCCAACCACCAAGGTGCAGTTCAGTTTTCAGACGACCTTTTATTTAGATTCAGGCTTGTGATTTAAGCCACTTGGGTCTGATGCTCATCGCCGTTGCGTTCGCGGATTTTGCCCAAACGGTAAACGGTTTCGCCTTGTTCAGTTAAGAATGCCTGCACCGCGTCGGCATCTTCTTCGGCGATGACGACCACCATGCCGATGCCGCAGTTGAAGGTGCGGTACATTTCTTGCGTTTCCACATTGCCTGCCTGTTGCAGCCATTGGAACAGCTTGGGCAATTCCCATGCTTTGGCGTCGATTTGGGCGACGGTGTTTTCAGGCAGGATGCGCGGCACGTTTTCGGTAATGCCGCCGCCGGTGATGTGCGCCATGCCTTTGACGGTGAATTTTTCCAAAGCGGCGAGGATAGGTTTCACATACAGGCGGGTCGGGGCGATGATGGTTTCGCGCAGGGTTTTGCCGTTGTCGAACTCGGCATCCAAATCGGGATTGTCGCGGGCGATGATTTTGCGGACGAGGGAGTAGCCGTTTGAATGGGCGCCGTTGGAAGCCAGACCCAACACGATGTCGCCCGCTTTGATGCTGCGGCCGTTGATGACGCGCTCTTTTTCGACCACGCCGACGGCAAAGCCTGCCAAAGTCGTATTCGCCTTCGGGGTACATGCCGGGCATTTTCGGCGGTTTCGCCGCCGATGAGGGCGCAGCCGGATTCTTCGCAGCCTTGGGCGATGCCTTTAATCACGTCGGTAGCGCGGGCGACGTCAAGTTTGCCGCAGGCGAAATAGTCGAGGAAAAACAAAGGCTCAGCACCTTGAACCAAAAATATCGTTGACGCTCATGGCGACAAGGTCGATACCGACGGTGTCGTGTTTGTCCCAATCGAAGGCGAGTTTGAGCTTGGTGCCCACGCCGTCGGTGCCGCTGACGAGGACGGGATTTTTGTATTTTTTGCTGATTTCGACCAATGCGCTGAAGCCGCCCAAATCACCCAACACTTCGGGACGCATGGTGCGTTTGGCAAAAGGTTTGATGTTTTTCGACCAGTTGGTCGCCTCGCGTCAATGTCGACGCCTGCGTCGCGGTAGCTCAGTGAAGTCTTTCATGAATGGGTTCCTTATCGTGATTGGGACGGAAAAACGATGGGGCGTATTTTACCTTATTTTTGCAGGCGCGGGCTTGGATTTTTCGGTGATTTTGTAAACAATCTGAGGGTTTCAGACGACCCCGTTTATTCTGTTATACTGGACGGTCAGGGGTCGTCTGAAAACGATTGCGGCGGCTCCCGCTGAAACACACATGGAAAGGCTTTTATGTATCAGAAAAACGCGCGGCATGAAGCCGTGGATCATTATGGGCTGCGTGATTGCAGCTTTTGTCTGGCTGCTGTACGCGCTGGGCGACATCCTGACGCCGTTTATTGTGGCGGCGGTATTGGCTTATGTGTTGAATCCGCTGGTGGAATGGTTGCAGAAGAAAAAGATTAAACGCGGCCCCGCGTCCATGATGGTGATGGTATTCGCTTTGCTGTTGCTGCTGTCGCTGATGCTGATTATCGTGCCTATGCTGATCAACCAGTTTTAACAATATGGTCAGCCGCATTCCCCCAAATCGTCGATTTTACGCAAAACAGGCTGCTGCGCTTGGCTGAACCATGTGGCGGGCAATTATGTGCATATCGATCAGGATTCGGTAGTCAAATGGTTGCAGTCGCATACGGGCGAATTGAGCAACACGCTCAAGGCTTGGGTCCCGACGCTGATGCGCCAGAGCGGCAACGTCATCAGCGGCATGAGCAACCTGATACTGCTGCCGCTACTGCTGTATTATTTCCTTTTTGGACTGGAAACGCTGGTCTTACGGCATCAGCGCATTAGTTCCGCGTCGCTTTATCGACACTTATACGCGCATCACAAGCAATATGGATGAAGTTTTGGGCGAGTTCCTGCGCGGGCAGTTGATGGTGATGCTGATTATGGGGCTGGTGTACGGGGTCGGGCTGATGCTGGTCGGACTGGATTCGGGCTTCGCCATCGGTATGATTGCCGGTATTTTGGTGTTTATCCCGTATTTAGGCGCATTTACCGGACTTTTGCTGGCGACCGTCGCCGCTTTGCTGCAATTTAGCACATGGCATGGTCTGGTTATGGTGTGGGTCGTGTTCGGTATCGGACAATTCCTCGAGAGCTTTATCGTTACCCCGAAAAATCGTCGGCGACCGCATCGGCCTGTCGCCGTTCTGGGTAATTTTCTCGTTGATGGCGTTCGGACAACTGATGGGCTTCGTCGGCATGCTCGCCGGCCTGCCGCTTGCTGCCGTAACCTTAGTCCTGTTGCGCGAAGGCGTGAATGTATTTCACAGCCGTTTTACAAACACAAGTAAAAGGACAAAAAGGTCGTCTGAAAACAGATATGGGTTTTCAGACGACCTCCCAACCCTACTCGACAGCCATGTTGAACAATGAAGGTGTTAATCCTGTTTTCCATCATCATGGCTGTTTTGCAAACCTTTTTCTTTCCGACACTCACTCCTGAAATCACTTACACAAAGGACCATATGTTAGCCATCATCGGCGGCAGCAGCCTGACCAAGCTGCCAGAACTGAGCATCACCGACCGCAAAATCGTCCGCACTCCCCTACGGACTGACCAGCAGCCCCGTCTTGAGCGGCAAACTGGGCAGTCAGGACATTTTCTTCCTCGCGCGGCACGGCTTCGGCCATACCGTCGCGCCACGAAAATCAACTACCGCGCCAACATCTGGGCGTTGCATTCCATAGGTGCGGAATACATCGTCGCCGTTTCCTCCGTCATCAGCATCAACAACCGCTTTGAAAACGGTGCGCTCGTCCTGCCCGACGACTGATCGACTACACCTACGGCCGCAAGGACACCTTTTTGAAGGACAGGAAGAACCGGTCGTACACCGATTTTCTCGAACCCTACACCGCCGGACTGCGCGAAAAATTGCCGAACACGCGCAACAGCACCAAATGCCCTTATACACCCAAGCCGTTTACGGCTGCCTGCAAAGGCCCGCGCTGGCCGACTCGCGCCGAAATCCAACGTTACCGCCGCGACGGCGTGGACGTGATGGGCATGACCGGAATGCCCGAAGCCTTCCTCGCCCGCGAACTGGGCATCCAATACGCCCACTTCTGTGGCATCACCGACATCCCGCTGCCTCAGCAGCGGAGCGGAAGGGACGGAATGCGGCTTGGAAACCGAGCTTGCCATCGGCAAAAATCCGTCGTTTGCTTGCGGGTTTGTAAAGGGTGAATGTTTCCCTCTTGATTCTTTAAACCATTCAAAAGGTTGTCTGAAAATTTTTCAGACGACCTCATTACTAAAGATAGATACGGCAGAAACAATTTGGCATTCAAACCAACACTTCAGTCCTGCAACAAAACTAATATAGTGGATTAACTTTTAAACCAGTACGGCGTTGCCTCGCCTTAGCTCAAAGAGAACGATTCTCTAAGGTGCTGAAGCACCCAGTGAATCGGTTCCGTACTATCTGTACTGTCTGCGGCTTCGTCGCCTTGTCCCTGATTTAAAGTTAATCCACTATAAAAAAATAAGACAAAAACCGTTTGCAATCCGTCGATTCATGATTCCGGCTTATCCGCAGTCGGTTTTTCTTACGCGAGCGGCGGCGTTTGCGATTCGGCTTGCCATCCGCGCCATCGCCTTGCCCGTGTTGCCGACGCTGTTGTGTGGCAAAGCGTCATCTCCGCGCGGGCCTCCGCATCCGCATGCTGGAACTTCGTCCACCATTCGACCAAATCCCGCTCCACTTCGCCGACCTCTCCGCGCAACACAGGAAATCGTAAGCCGCACGGAAACGCGCTTGCGCCAGCATTTTGTGCGGACGCGCGCCGCGTGTGTAGTCGAGTGCGGCTGAAGCTGCCAAATTTCCCGCATGGTCGCGGCAAAACGCTGCGGTACGCCCCAGCCTTTTTCGACCGTTTCGCGCATGGTGTTCATCGCTTCGGATAAAGCGTCGCAGGCTTTTTGACCGCGTTTGATGTTGTCCTGCCAATGACGGTTCAAAACCGGCCACACATACAGCAGCAAGAACAAAGCCCACCGACACGGATTTGTCTGCGCGCAAAACGTTCGTCCGTATTTTTCAAAGGCGAGAGAAAATAATGCGGTTTTCAGGTTTTGCAGCCGATTTGAGCGCAGTCAGAAGCGGATGGACGTCGTCTGAAAACACCTAGGGAATTCAATCGTTTCAGACATTCTCTGGCATAACCGGAAAAACAGCAGCTTCAGTGATTTCATCAAACAGGCGCGCTACGGGTTCGTGTTTTCAGACGACCTGCCTGTTCCGGAATCGGTGCAGCGGTGTTTTCTTCACGTCAAACCCAAGTTTGCCCGACAACCGCACTGCCCTCAGGATGCGGACAGGGGTCTTCCTGATAACGCTCCGCCGCATTGCCGATCATCACCAGCTTGCGGTCGGCAATATCGCCGACACCGTGGTGAAAAATCGATGATTTCTTCTTTAATCGGGTCGTAATAAAGCGCGTTGCAGGTGAAATCACGGCGCATGGCATCTTCTTCCATACTGCCGTAAGTGTTGTCCTTCATAATCCTGCCGTGCGCGTTCTGCTGCACTTACCGCCACCCCTAAAGGTCGTGACCTCTATGGTTTCCGGCCCGACCATGACGTGTACGATTTGAAAGCGTCTGCCGATAATGCGGCTTCTGCGGAAAATCTTATGAACCTGCTCCGGCGTCGCATCGGTGGCGATATCGAAGTCTTTAGGGCTCGACGCCCAGCAACAGGTCGCGAACCGCCCCGCCGACAACATAAGCCTGAAAACCTTCGTCATGCAAACGGCGGACAACTTTTTCCGCCGCAAAACTCAACATATCCGCGCTGATATGGTGCCTGTCGAAAGGAAGGATTTCCTTCGCCACAGGCACTTGCTTCGGCTGCTTTCGGGTAAAACTTTATGCAACCATTTTTCAACATAAAACTCTTTCCAAAATAAAAAGAGGGTCGTCTGAAACCGGCGGCGAAAGCCTTTTGCACAATATTCTGCCTGGAATACGGCAAAATATTATGCAAAAGGCTTCAGACGACCTGCCGTATCGCATTAAAAAAACAAGGCGGCATTATGCGAAACACCATAAACCCTGAAAATATAGTGGATTAACTTTAAGCCAGTACGGCGTTGCCTCGCCTTAGCTCAAAGAGAACGATTCTCTAAGGTGCTGAAGCACCAGTGAATCGGTTCCGTACTATCTGTACTGTCTGCGGCTTCGTCGCCTTGTCCTGATTTAGTTAATCCACTATATAGTCGAATATCTAAAAACCGTAACGGCGTTATCAGTTATAATAAAAGACTGACACAAACCTGTACGGAACCGTATCATGTATCACTACAAATCCGAAGCCACCCAATTCCTCGACAAACTCATCGAAGACAATCCGCAGCTGGAAACACAACGCCTTGAAAACCGCCATCTGTTGTGGGATGTCGAGCTGGACCCTCAAGAACAGAAAGAATTCGAAGCCGCCAAAGTCGCCAAAAACCTTATACCTACTACCAAGACTGACGGCCAAACGGCATGACCACCCAGACACACAATATCGACCCGGCGCTGCAAGACTACCTCAACAGCATCGGCGAAAAAGAGCATCCCGTACTGACCGCCCTGCGTTCGCGCACGCAATCCCACCGTTTTAGGGAAAATGGCGATTGCCCGCGAACAGGCAGCCTTGCTGACGTGGCTCGCGCGCCTGCTCAAAGCCGAAAAATATCTGGAAATCGGCGTGTTTACCGGTTACAGCAGTACTGCAGTCGCCTTAGCCCTGCCCTGAACACGGCAAAATTACCGCCTGCGACATCAACGTCACCTTTACCGATATCGCCCGCGAAACCTGGCAGGCAGCGCAAGTCGCCCATAAAATCACCCTCCACCTCCAGCCCGCCCTGCTGACCCTGGACGACTTGATAAGTCAAGGCGAATCAGGCAGCTACGACTTGGCGCTGATCGATGCCGACAAACCGCCCACCCGCAATATTTCGAACGCTGCCTGCAACTGGTTCGCAGCGGCGGCGTTATCGCCATCGACAATGTCCCTGCTGAACGGGCGCGTTATGGGTGAAGCAGAACGCGATGCCCCGCCCAGCCTAAACATACTCCAGTCCTTCAACCGCAACCTGCCCGACGATTCCCGCATCGTACCCATTACCCCTGCCCGTCGGCGACGGTCTGACTTTGCTGCTTAAAAAAATAAAATGAACAAAACCCTTCCCATCCTGTTTGCCGGCATCCTCCTGCTCAACGCCTGCGCCTCTACCGTCCCCAAACCCAAATCCGGCGACACCTTCATGCTGCCCGATATTCCCACCGCCGCAGCCGAATCCTCCGCCATTCCCTATCCCGATTTGAACACGATGACTCAAATCGAACGCTTGGGTATGCAGGTCGAACGTTTGGAGCGCGAGATGGAAAAACACCAACCAGCGCCTGCAACAACTCGAAAAACAAAAACAAAAACCCCGCGCCACGCCCATGAAAAAGTATCCGCCCAGCGTTTGGACGACCAAAAAGCTCAAAAGCACCTATCTGGCAAACGGCGGCACCGCGCCTTCTGAGGCCGACTCTCGCCGACCAAAAACGAAACTCGCCTCTACAACCAAGCCCTCAAATACTATCAGCGCAACAATTACGCCGCAGCGGCCGCAGTCTTAAAAGGAGCAGACGGCGGCAACGGCAGCGAAAGCGCCCGACGCAATATGTATCTACTGCTGCAAAGCCAACAGCGCATGGGCAATTGCGAATCCGTCATCGAAATCGGCGGACGCTTTGCCAACCGCTTCCGCAACAGCCCGCAAGCCCCCGACGCGCTCTTCAGCATCGGGCAATGCCAATACAAGCTGCAACAGAAAGACATCGCCCGCAACACATGGCGCAAACTGATACAGAGCTACTCCCGGCAGCGCCGCCGCCAAACGCGCCGCCGTCAGCATCAAGCAACGATAACTTTTTCAGACGACCTCCCATATTCAAAGGTCGTCTGAAATCATTCGATTGAATAACGTTTTATACACTAGGAGCAAATATGACCAAAATCGGCATCATCATGGGCAGCAACAGCGACTGGCCCGTCATGCAGCAGGCAGCGCAGTTTCTCAAAGAGTTCGGCGTCGAATACGAAGCCCGCGTCGTGTCCGCACACCGCACCCCCGATTTAATGTTCGAATACGCCGAAACCGCCCGCGAACGTGGCATCAAAGCCATCATCGCGGGCGCAGGCGCGCAGCACACCTGCCCGGCATGGTTGCCGCCAAGACCACCGTCCCCGTATTGGGCGTACCCGTACCCAGCAAATACCTGCGCGGCGAAGACTCCCTGCTCTCCATCGTGCAAATGCCCAAAGGCGTTCCCGTCGCCACTTTCGCCATCGGCGAGGCAGGTGCCGCCAACGCCGCCCTGTTCGCCATCTCACTGCTTTGCCAACGAAAAACCCCGAGCTGGCACAAAAGCTTGCCGACTTCGCGCGCAAGCAGGAGCAAACCGTTTTGAACATGGAGCTGCCCGAGGCATAACCATCGAATTCATCTGAAGGTCGTCTGAAAATGGTGCAAACAAAATATTTGATTTCGTTTACCCCATTTTCAGACGACCTTTTCTAATCACTCAACCCTCTGAACAACAATGAACAAAAACTTTTGCATTTATCCTACTCTCCGCCCTACTCTGCGCCTGTCAAAGCCCGAGCAAACCAACCCAAGCGACTGAAGCAATATTCACCCGACAAGCACAAGACACAACGGGCAACCTGATTATTTTCTACGATAAAGACATCGGCTCAGGTCCATTGATGAAGGCAGTGAACGATTCCGGCGCGAGCTTGGTTTTACGAATACAAAAACCTGCACGGGTTGCCATTCGTCCATCAGCCAAAACCAATATTCAAGATGCCATTGCTTATTTCCAAAAAGGTAAACGGCGTGTTGTCAGTCGAACAAGACCGACTGATGAAACTTCAATAAGAGTCAGCACTTAAATCAGCACACCTTTTTGGAAGCCGATTATGTTTGAAGCTTTTATGATAGACTGATTTTTAGTTTACAATGTATATTACCTATTGCCTTCTTTTCAGGCAGGGAATACGTTATAAAAAAATACACAGAAAAAAATAAAAACGAATGGGAGCATGATGGCAAACCGTATTTTCAGTATAAAATTTATAAAACCAATTAATTACCTCATTTTATCGCTACTTTATTTCATTTTCATTTCTCCTTAATACCGATGAATTTTTACATCATAGACTATATAATTGATGGGGATGTCTATAATTTATCTGACTTACAAAGGCGAAATAAACGACAACCCCATGATTATTAAATTATTTTTTTAATAATAAACAATATTTCTATTCTTTTTCTTTCTATTAGGAAGAAAGTTTATTGGCATTTTCTGTTTCATCCTTACAGCGTATTTTTTTGTCCATTTAATAGGCGACCTAGATTTTATTGTTTCATATCATTTACTCAAGTATAAAACTTAAAAAAATTTATGGCTGATTTTTAATACTCGTTTTGTATTTTTTTACTGTGTTTGATTAACCTTTTCCCCTGTTCAGTTCTGTGAAAAATAAAAAGGTCGTCTGAAAACCCAAACTTCGGTTTGAACTGGCTCCCCAAAATCTTGGACACTCATAAAAAGCCTATTCAGGCGCTCTGTGCAAGCTGGGTTCTGTATGCGACAGGACTCAGCTTTTTCAATTTCAAACTGCAACGCTCCCGGTTTGTAGTAATCCATATAGTCATCTATCTGCTTCATCAATTCATCTACCGTCAATTCACCTGCATTATAGAAACACTCCGTCTTCAACACCGCAAAGAGCTTTCCATCGGCGCATTGTCCCAACAGTTCGCCTTTCGCGACATGCTTTTGAACCATGGAATGCTCCGCAAGCAATTCCCTATACCCGCCAGTACGGTACAGCACACTTGGTCCGAATGAAGCATCGTTCCTTTATCAGTCAGACGGGGTGCGGCTTTTCGAGCATTTCCTTCACCATTTCGCTGTCGGCTCTGCGGCTCATGGCGTGAGCGACGATCTCGCGAGTTGAACAAGTCCAAGATTGGCGAGAGGTACAGTTTGCCGTCCTTCCCTTTGAGTTCGGTAACGTCGGTCAGCCATTTTTCGTTGGGCTTTCGGGCTTTGAACCGGCGTTTGAGGAGGTTTTTCCGATATTTCGCCCATGGCGGGATGGCGGTAGGCTTTTTCGCCCGTATGAGGGGCTTTCAGTTCAACTGCTTCATCAACCGCGCCACTTTTTGTGGTTTCCAACCCAATGCTGCGGCAATGCGCCTTTGTCCGTAGCGTCCTTTATGCCGCCGGTGAGGTTTTCGACGAGGAGGGCTTTGTCGGCTGCGTCGGGGTCGGGTCGGTCTTGGTGGTGGTAGTAAAAGCTGCTTTTGGGCAGGGTTTGCGATGTGCAGCAGGTATTTGAGCGGGTGTTGCGCCCTCAGTGTTTTGGACGGTTTTGGCTTTGTCCTTTTCGGTCCGCTTTTGGCTGAGGGCTTTTAACTCCTTTAGGTAGGCGACCTCTGCGCGCATATAGCACAACTCTTCAATAAAGCTCTGCCTGCGTTTTTTTCTTGGTCGGGTTTTATCTGAGATGAAGGGGTTTTTGCGGTGTTGGGGCATGGTTTTGGATTAGGGGATGTTCGAGTGCGCCGATACCGCCTTCTTGATAGGCGCGTATCCATCGTCTCAGGTGGGTTCGGGAAATGCCGTAGTGGTCTGCGGTACGCTGTTGGCTGCGTATATGCAGGTAGTGGAGTACGGCTTGGTATTTGAAGTGTAATGTATATTTGCTCATAAAAACTGCACCTTGTGAGTTGGAGGGATGTGTCCAACTTTTGGGGTGCAGTTCAGTTTTCAGACGACCTTTTTGCTTTTAAAAATCAAATCAAACCATTTAGCTCAAATCAGTACCGCTGCCTTGCGCTTTCGGTTTGGCGGCACCGAATTCCAGTTTACTCAAGGCGGAGAGGTAGGCTTTGGCGGTGGCGACCAAAAACGTCGGTATCTGCGCCTTGTCCGTTGACGACGCGGTTGCCGCGTGCCAAACGGACGCTGGTTTCGCCCAGCTTTCCGTGCCTTGCGTTACGGCGTTGACGGAGTAAATCTGCAAAAGTCGCGCCGCTTTGTGCCACGCTCTCAATCGCTTTGAAAAATCGCGTCGACAGGGGCCGGAGCCTGTGGCGGATGCGCGTTTTTCTTCGCCTTTGATGCTGAACACGATGTCGGCGCGCGGCTCTTCGCCGGTTTCGGTGCTGATTTTTTTGGGGAGATGAATTTGTAGCTTTCGGCGTTCATGCGCCCATTTCGTCGGACACCAGCGCGTGTAGGGTCTTCATCGAAGATTTCGCGTTTTTGTCAGCGAGTTCTTTGAAGCGGGCAAATGCGGCGTTCAGCGCCTCTTCGCTTTCAACTCAATGCCCAAATCCGCCAGTTTGCTGCGGAACGCGCTGCGGCCGGACAATTTGCCCAGGTCAGGCGGTTGGTCAACCAGCCGACCGATTCGGCGAGTCATGATTTCATAGGTTTCGGGGTGTTTCAGCACGCCGTCCTGATGGATGCCTGATTCGTGTGCAAAGGCGTTTGCGCCGACCACCGCCTGTTGGGCTGAATCGGATAGCCGGTAATGGTGGACACCAGTTTGGATACCGGCACGATTTGCGTGGTGTCGATGCCGGGTTTCCAAGCCGAACAAATCATGACGCACTTTCAACGCCATCACGATTTCTTCAAGGCTGGCATTGCCCGCACGTTCACCCAAGCCGTTGATGGTGCATTCCACCTGGCGCACGCCTGCCTGAACAGCGGCCAGCGAGTTGGCAACCGCCATGCCAAGTCGTTGTGGCAGTGGGTCGACCAGACTACTTTGTCGCCGTTAGGCGCGCTTTTGATGATGTTGCTGATACGATCGTACCACACGGAAGGGATGGGTAGCCGACGGTATCGGGAATATTGATGGTGGTCGCGCCCGCTTCGATAACCGCCGTAAAGATTTTGGCGAGAAGTCAAATCCGAACGCACGGCGTCTTCGGCGGAAAAATTCACATCGTCGGTGTATTCTTTGGCGATTTTCACTGCTTTGACCGCCGCATCGATAACCTGCTGCGGCTTCATTTTCAGTTGTCTTTCCCATGTGGATGGGGCTGGTGGCGATGAAGGTATGGATGCGTTTTTCGGCGCGGGGAAACGGCTTCACCCGCTTTGCGCCATCGTTTTCAACGGCACGCGCCAACGAGGCAGACTGTGGTTTGGTGATGATTTTGGCAATCGCATTGACCGACTCGAAATCGCCGGGCTGGCGGCGGCAAAACCCGCCTCAATCACATCCACGCCCATTTTCTCCAACTGGCGGGCAATGCGGATTTTCTCCTCTTTGGTCATGGATGCACCGGGCGACTGCTCGCCGTCGCGCATGGTGGTATCGAAAAATAATTACGCGGTTGGTCTGTGTCATTTCTGTTCTCTCCAGAGATTCGTTTTTTTGTAAAAAGCATTCAAATCCAGCAGCCTGCCTTGCGCTTCCGCCAGCGCGGTCAGCTTTTGCAGTTGCGCCAAAGGCGGCGACCCGCGCGTGCGCCATTTATAGATGGCAGCGGTTGTTGCGGCATTTTCGGGGTCGTGCTGTTTCAACGCTTCGGCAAGTGCATTCACGCCGCCGAAATAAGCAACTAAGCGGTCAATGTCTAATTGCATGATGTTCCTTGTCCAAACTTTTATCGAAATTATGGTTTTGCTTTGGAAGGGATTATACGCATTTTAGACAAAACGACAATCTATTTTTTTCTAAAAATACGGATTTACTTTTTAAAAATAGAATTATTTTATACATTTTGTCCAATTTGGTTTCAAAATCTTAAGTACAAAAAGGCAGGCAACACATACCTGCCGCCAAATAATGAATAGGCATTACAGTCCAAACTAAGCCCGCTTATTTTGAATGTCTAGCACACCATAACGGCAATACATCGTAAAGCCGAAATATTAAGCCGAAATATATAGTGGATTAAAATAAAAAAATGAGACAAGGCGGCAACGCCCGCCGTGTACAGGTAGTACATAAGGGCGTTGGCAACGCCGTGTCATGTACAATTTTCAATCCACTATAACAAACTTGCCGCCGGTTTCCCTTCCTTCTTCCCGCCATGTTTCCCATTATCCCCACCGACCGCGCCGCTGCCGAATGGCGCAACGAAAGCACGCAAAAAGCCGCCCAAGCAGGCGGTTTATGTACGTAAAAGCAATGCCGCCGATATTCTGAAAAACGCCCACGCCCACGGCGACCGTTTGGACGGGCGATTTCCACAACGCCAAGCAAGTATTGGCGGCGATGAAAAAGCGCGTCCGCAGGTCGTCTAAAAAAACAAAAAACGCGCCTACCGATATCCAGACGGCCTTCCACACCCACCGTATGAAACAGGCGCAGCAAAGCCGCGTGTTGAACATGCTGCCGTCGAAATCGGCGCGGGTTTTCAGTTAAGCAACCCGCGCGCGCCCGACGTCCGCGCAGCCCCTTGCCGATGTGTACGCCGAGCCGAACGACGCGCCGTTTTTACTGCCGCTTAACCAGCTTTTGGGTTTCATCGGCGCACACGAATGGCACAAAAAGGCATAGAAATTCCGCAGCTTGACGGCAAAATCCATGTTCCCTTCGGCGTGTTCTCGCCCCTGCGCGGCGAATATTTAGACTTAATCGCCCAAGCGCCGTTGAATCCACATATTCAGACGGCGTTCGACGTCGGCACGGGTTCCGGCGTTATCGCCGCCATCCTCGCCAAACGCGGCATTCCTGAAATCACCGCCACCGACACCAACCCCAAAAGCCATCGCCTGCGCAACCGCCAACCTCGCCCGCTGGGGCTGGACAAACAAGTTGCCGTCCAAGCCGTCGATTTGTTTCCCGAAGGACGCGCCGACCTGATCGTCTGCAACCCGCCGTGGCTGCCCGCCAAACCGACTTCCGCCGTCGAAACCGCCCTCTACGATCCCGACAACGCCATGCTGACCGCCTTCTTAAACGGCGTGCGGCGGCATTTAAATCCGCAAGGCGAAGCGTGGTTGATCATTTTCTGACTTGGCGGAACATCTGCACCTGCGCGACCGCGATTTTTCTGGAACAATGCTTTCAGACGACCTCTTTAGAAGTGGTCGATATTCTGAAAACAAACCGCGCCACCGCAAAGCCGCCGACGAATCCGACCCGCTCGCCTTCGCCCGCAATCGGGAAAACCACATATCTCTATCGTTTGAAAGCGAAGTCCTGATATACAATGGGTCGTCTGAAACCCGTTCCCGCCATTCCCATGCAGCTGATCAAATACCTCCAATCCCAAGGCATAGGGCAGCCGCAAAGCAATGCCAGTGGCTGATTCAAAACGACTGTATCGAAATCAACGATACGGTCTACAACGACGCCAAAAGCTGACATCGATCCGCCGAAGTCCAAACGCTGCGCATAGACGGCGAAGACATCGTCGTCGTCGCCCATGCCTTATTTTTATATCCTGCTCAACAAGCCTGCCGATTACGAAACCTCGCACAAACCGCAGCAATACCCCAGCGTTTTCAGCCTTTTCCCCGACCATATGCGCAATATCGACATGCAGGGCGGTCGGCAGGCTGGATGCGGATACGACGGGCGTTTTGCTGATTACCAACGACGGGCAGTTCAGCCACCGCGTTACCTCGCCGAAACACAAAGTCTTACAAAATCTACCGTGTTACCCTGAAGCATCCTGCCGACGACAGCCTGTGTGAAACGCTGAAAAAACGGCGTCCTGCTGCACGACGACAACGAAAACCGTCCGCGCAGCCGAAGCCGTTTTGAAAAACCCGACCACCCTGCTGATGACCATTACCGAGGCAAATATCATCAAGTCAAACGTATGGTCGCCGCCGCCGGCAACCGCGTCGAACACCTCCATCGGGACGAGATTTAACGGACGAACGGTAGAAAATTTAGCCTCAGGGGTGGAAATTCATCACAGTTTGAAAATTTTGAAGTTTTTCAAAAATTTTAACCATTATGATTTTTTATTTGTTTAAAAACATGATGATATGATTGTTAAGATGTCATTAACCAAACTTAACGTCATCATTCGTGAACTATTATATAATTCGCGTGTCTGAGTAACACTTGCTTCGAGAGAAGTGAGTAAGTGAGTAAGACGTTTTCCCCGTAATGTGTTTGGCCATCTATACTTTTTCCCCTTAGTATAGATGGTTTTTATCTGCGATTTTTCTCAATCCCCTTCCCCAGTATCATTTGAACCGTCTCCCTGCATCCTATTGAATTCCCGTTCAGACGACCTTATCATCAACCCATTCCCACTTTCCCCGCAGAGACACCATGCAAAACATCCAAGACTACGTCCGCCACACCGCGTCCGCCGCCAAGCAGGGCTTCCTATGTTGTCGCCGCCGCAGAGACCGCGCAAAAAACGCCGCACTCCTGCGCACTGCCGAACTCATCAGACACCATCAAACCGCCATCCTCGCCGCCAACGCTCAAGATATGGAACAGGCCGCGCAGAAAGGTTTGAACGACGCCCTGCTCGACCGCCTGCGGCTGACCGAAAAACCATAGACGCCATGTGCGAAGGTTTGCGCCAGATTGCCGCCCTGCCCGACCCGTCGGCGAAATGGACGAATTCCGCACCCGCGAAAACGGCCTGCAAATCGGCAAAATGCGCGTACCTTTGGAGCGTTGTCGGCATCATTTACGAATCCCGTCCCAACGTAACCGTCGATGCCGCCGCCCTCTGCCTCAAATCCGGCAACGTCTGCGTCCTGCGCGGCGGCAGCGGAAGCCTTCAACAGCAATATGGCGCTCTCAAACTGATTACGCAGGGCATTGGTTGAAAACGGCCTGCCCGCAGCAACCGTCGGCCTGATTGAAAACACCGACCGCGAAAGCGTCGGCGCCATGTTACAAAGTCCCGAATTTATCGACGTCGTCATCCCGCGCGGCGGTAAATCGCTGGTTTCCCGCATCGCCGCCGAAGCCCGCGTACCCGTCATCAAACACCTCGACGGCATCTGCCACGTCTATATCGACCGCGCCGCCGACGCCGAAAAAGCCGTCAACATCGCCTTCAACGCCAAAACTTCGCGCTACGGCACCTGCAACACCATGGAAACCCTGCTCGTCCACCAAAAGCCGCGCCGCCGAAATCCTGCCCGTATTGGCGGAAAAAAATACGCCGCCCGCAACGTCGAGCTGCGCGGCTGCCGCGTACCCTTTCCATCCTGCCCCACATTCAGACGGCCTCCGAAGAGACTGGGACACCGAATACCTCGCCCCCATCCTCTCCGTCAAAAATCGTCGACAGCCTCGAAGAAGCCATCGCCCACATCAACACCCACGGCAGCCACCACACCGACAGCATCGTAACCGAATCCTACACTAATGCCCGCACCTTCCTGCGCGCGGTCGACAGCGCCAGCGTCATGGTCAATGCCTCCACCCGCTTCGCTGACGGCTTCGAGTACGGCCTCGGCGCGGAAATCGGCATTTCCACCGACAAAATCCACGTCCGCGGCCCCGTCGGCCTGCACGGTCTGACTTCGCAGAAATGGATTGTGTTGGGCGACGGGCAGGTACGGGGAGTAATCCGTCGCTTTCTTGAGTGATAAAACGGTAAAAAGGTCGTCTGAAAAACAGTTTTCAGACGACCTTTTCTACAATAGCAAATCTTGTTGCCTATTATCGGTTTCACGAAAATGCACATATCGTTATACGGCTATCATCAACACAAACTATTCCATTATAATCATTCAAATTTCCATAACGGCTTAACCGTAATCCGATACGACAATTTTTGAGACTCGATGTATCCGCGCTCAAAGGTCGTCTGAAAACTACTTCAATTCCGATAAATCATCCAAAGGGAAACCAGCATAATGTCGGACAACACCGCCCTGAAGGACAAGAAACCGCGCAAGCCGTACCTTACACTGCTTTTTACCGTTTATGCCTTGTGTTGCGGCGTTTTACTCGTGTTTCTCACCGTTCAGCTTACCGTAGCTTCCGGCGGGGTGGCAGCTTTTTACCTCTATGCTCCATTTCGGTATTTTTCGGACTGGTGTTCGGCAGTCTGGCTAGTGTGGCTGCAATAATTACGGTTTTACTCTATATGCTTGGCTATATGCTGGTTTGGGGCATACTGACCGGTATGGCGATGACGCAGCTTCGTTTGCGTAGGGAACTTGAAGCATATCTTGACCGCCATGCTCATCGGCTTTGTCTGTTCCTACATAAGCACGATATTGTTTGCGCTGTTTTTGTCAAAGATATAGAGATGCTGTTTAATTTTTATTTCGAAGGATTAACGATATTCAGCCTATTGAATGCGTTTGCCGTTATTCCCTTTGGGCTGGTGTTTTACCCTGGTGAAAGCGGGTATAAACGGGGAGCAGGAAATTGCCGTGAAAACCGTGAAGGCGAGGCATTCATGCGGGGCAAGTCATTTTTGAACATGCAACTGAAAAAGGCGTTTTTCTTACCGCTGGTGGATTCCGCTTGCTTTTGCTTTTGGCAGGTACGCCGATTTTTCTGACTTGCGCCTTCCTGATGCAGCGGACTCCGCCTTCCCCGACACAAAGCTTGGAGCGCACACTTTATCCGATGACTTTCTTTGGCTTTTGCCGCCATGGTGGCAAGCGGTTTGACAACAATGCTGATGCGTCTGCGTAAAGACCAAAAAGGCATTTTGAGCGGCCTTGCCTATCGTCTGCCTACTTCGGCGTTATGGTTTATCTGCCGCCCATCAAGAATCCCAATTTGAATCCCTACGCCCATTTTGCTCAACCCGTATTGGCTGCTGGCGGCTTGGCTGATATCGGTCGGCGTCTGCATTTGGTTGTCGTTTAGAAAGTAGATAGCGGCAATAGCTAATAAAACTGATGAGGGTTGTCTGAAATACCTTTCAGACGACCCCTTTGCCATTATCGCCGCCATCTTTCTTGTCCAAATATAGTGGATTAAATTTAAATCAGGACAAGAGCGACGAAGCCGCAGACAGTACGAATAGTACGGAACCGATTCACTTGGTGCTTCAGCACCTTTGAGAATCGTTCTCTTTGAGCTAAGGCGAGGCAACGCCGTACTGGTTTAAAAGTTAATCCACTATACACACAAATCTTTCCCAATTTGAAACAATCCCTGATTTTGTTATTATTCCTTCAAAAAAATAATCATCATCCATTTTGTCTCACCCGGCCCTCATTACGGCTCATTCATCTGTGCGTTTTTACTCTCTTTTTCCCTTGTTTTTCATCCGGCGGGACGGTTTAAACGCCATTCGTTTTTGTCTGCGTTTTATAGTGGATTACCAAAAATCGGGAAAGTCTCGGACCCTGTCCGACAGACCATGTTTTATTCCTAGTTTTTGTTAATCAACCATATGCAACCTGCGCCCGTATCCGCCTGCCTCACCATCCCAAAGGAGGTCAAGGTTTGTCTTTATTTTCATTTCTTACGCAACCGCTCTTCGTTCAATCCTTCGTCGTTTCCGTTACGCTGTCCTTCGTGCTGCTGGTCATCGGCATCGCGCTTTTTGATTCCGCAGCAGGCAGAAACCGTCCTCAATGCCGCCAAAACAGGCATTTTCAAAAACTTCAGTTGGTTTTACATCTTGGCGTTTTTCAGCCTTCTTCTTCTTCCTGCTCGCACTTTCGGTCAGCAGCTTCGGCAACATCAAGCTGGGCAGCAACGAAGAAGAGCCTGAATTTAGCTTTTGGTCTTGGCTCGCCATGCTGTTCGCGGCGGGTATGGGCGTCGGGTTGATGTTTTTCGGTGTCGCCGAACCGCTTACCCACTATCTGTCCCCCATCACCGAAGGCGGCAGCGGCGCAAGGCAGCAGGATGCGTTGCTCCACACCCTCTTCCACTGGGGCGTACATGCCTGGTCGGTTTACGCCGCCATGGCGTTAGCGCTCGCCTATTTCGCCTTCCGCTACAAACTCCCGCTTTCCCTGCGCTCCTGCTTTTATCCGCTATTGAAAGAAAAAATCGACGGTAAGGCGGGCGACATCATCGACATACTTGCGCTGGTCGCCACCCTGTTCGGCATCATTACCACGCTCGGCTTCGGCGCGGCGCAGTTGGGGTGCGGGCTTGGCACAAATCGGCTGGATAAGCGAAAACACCTTTTCCGTACAAACCATCGTGATTTTTTCGCCGTCATGGGTTTTGGCGGTCGCCTCTGCCGCCTCCGGCATAGGCAAAAGCGTCAAAATGTTGAGCGAGATGAACTTGACCCTTGCCTTCGTACTGATGGTTTTCGTCCTCGCTACCGGCCCGACCCTCCACCTGCTCTCCGCCTTCAACGACAACCTCGGCACTTACCTGAGCAACCTCGTACAACTCAGTTTCAAAACGTACAGCTACGAACAAAACCATACCGAATGGTTCGGCGGCTGGACCATCTTATACTGGGCATGGTGGTGTTCTTGGGCGCCTTTCGTCGGACTCTTCATCGCCCGCATCTCGCGCGGACGCACCATACGCGAATTTATTTTCGGCGTTTTGGCGGTTCCCTCCCTGTTCTGCGTCATCTGGTTTACCATCTTCGGCGATACCGCCATCTGGATTAACGACCACACCGCAGCAGGCGCATTGGGCGGATTGACCGGCACGCCCGAAAAACTCCTCTTCCGCTTCCTCGAATACCTCCCCCTGCCGACCCTCACAGGGCTTGTCAGCCTCATGGTGATCGCCCTCTTCTTCATCACCTCCGCAGACTCCGGCATTTACGTTCTCAACAACATCGCCTCCCGCGACAAAAGCGTGGCCGCCCCGCGCTGGCAGGCAGTGATGTGGGGGCTGTTGATATCCGCCGCCGCCATTGTCCTTTTGCGCTCGGCGGACTGCCCACCCTGCAAACCATGACCCTCATCGTCGCCCTGCCTTTCGCCCTGCTCATGCTGATCATGTGTTTCAGCCTATGGCGCGGATTAAACGCCGACCACAAATACTTCACGACCGCCGTCACTCCCTCCAGCGTCTATTGGAGCGGCGACAACTGGCAGGACGAGGCTTGAGCGTATGCTGAACCAAACGCAGGGAACAGACATCCTCAAATTCCTCAAAACCACCGCCCTGCCCGCCATGCGCGAACTGGGCGAGTGTATCCGACAAATACGGCCTGAGCGTCGACATCCAAACCCACTTCGACCGCGAAGAGCCTGCCGTCGAATTCACCATCCACAAAGAGTCCCTGCGCGACTTCATGTACGGCATTAAAACCATCAAGCGCGAAGTGTCCGAACAGCTTATCAAAGACGGCCACCTCCCGCACATCCGCCACAACGTAACCTGCAGTACTCACCTACTTCTTCGACGGCCGCAGCGGCTACGACGTGCAATACCATGAACCGCCGCGAACTCATCGCCGACATCCTCAAAGCAGTACGAGGCGTTACCTCAACCTCCTGACCGATGTCGGACAAGAACTCATGTCGCACCAGCAAACCGAATTGGCGGAATAAGTTTTTGTTAAACAGGTGGTAACCAAAGGTCGTCTGAAAAATAGATTTCCTGTTTTCAGACGACCTTTCTTCATGCGTTCAAACAAACCACACGTTCCATCCACAACCCAACCGTAGCGTGGGCTTTGCCCTACGAAAAACCTGCTCAACCTGTCTTTAAAACCAAATAAAAACGTCGTCTGAAACCCAAAAATCCGAGCTTTTTCAGACGACCGCTTTCCCATCATCCGTAACACATTTTCCCCATGCAAACCGCTTCATTATCACCCTGACAGCCTTAACCCGACTTAGGGTCGTCTGAAGACCGAAACCGAGTACAATCCGCCACGCTGAAAAAAACGCTCCAACCTCCCGCTTTTTAAACGGCGTCAAACCCAGCTATTTGGTGCTGCCGCACGAGAAAACCGTTTACGGCCTGCCCCTGTTGCATTTCCTCTGCGTCCGCTTTCCCTTTGTCGGCGAGGGACAACTGGCGCAGGCGTTTGAACAACGACTTCGTCGTCGATGCAGACGGCGCGCCGTTTGACAGACACACGCTGTTCGAGCGGGCAAAAACCATGTTTTATTACCGCGAAACCAGCAGCGACAGCGAACCCGTCATTCCGTTTGAAGAAAAATCCTGCACATCGACGACCATCTGATTGTCGTTGACAAACCGCATTTCCTGCCCGTTATCCCCAGCGGGCGTTTTTTTGCGCGAAACCCTGCTGACCCGCCTGCGCCTGCGGCGGGAATTGCAACATTTGAACGTAGCAGACATTACGCCGGTCCACCGTTTGGACAAAGATACGGCGGGCGTGATGCTGTTGTCGCACAATCCTGCCACGCGCCGCGATTATCAAACGATGTTTCAGGAAAAAAGCGTCCGTAAAACTTATCACGCCGTCGCGCCGACGCGGACGGATTTAGTATATCCGTTGGACGTGGTTTCGCGCATGGTGCGCGGGGAACGGTTTTTCACGACGCAGGAAACCGAAGGCGAGCCGAACGCCCATCGACGGTCGGGATTGCTTGAAAACCGCGGCGAATTCAGCCTCTACCGGCTGACGCCGCATACGGGGACACCAGCTTCAGGTGCATATGAGTGCGTTTGGGTATGCCGCTGCTAAACGACGCGCTTTATCCCACCCTTTGGCGGCGGGCGATGAAGATTATGAAAAACCTTTGAAACTACTGGCAAAAACAGATTGAGTTTACCGACCCGATCAGCGGACAAAAACAGATATTTGAAAGCGGATTTGAGTTATAGTGGATTAACTTTAAACCACTATATAAAGACTTGCCGTCGTCCTGTTCGCATCAAAACAAAGGTCGTCTGAAAACCATTTTCAGACGACCTTTCATCAATCCTGCCTATTTCGAACTGCTGCCGAACAAAGCCTTTGAACCACAATACGATATCATCCCACATCCGTCTGAACCAGCTGCCTTCTTCAACGGAATGGAGGGCGACGACGTTTTTCTCGGTAATGACTTTTGCCGTCTTTGACGATTTTGAGTTTGCCCAAGGTTTGACCTTTGCGTATCGGGGCGATAACAGGGCTGGACGGTTTTCTAAAATCGGTTTGATGTTTTTGTCCGGCATCGTGGGGAATCGTGATGTACACGTCTTCGAGGAAGCCGACGTTCACCGATTTGCTGCTGCCTTTATAAACTTTGACCTTGGAAATGATTTCGCCGCCGTTGTAGAGCTTGGGCGTGTCGAATGCCTGCAATGCCCAGTTGAGCAATTTGCCGCTTTCGGACGCGCGGGCTTCGGTGGAATCGGTACCGACAACAATGGAAACGATGCGTCTGCCGTTGCGTTTGCTGGAAGCGGCAAGTTGTAGCCTGCGCTTTCGGAATGTCCTGCCTTCAGGCCGTCCACACTGGTGTCGCGGTAGAGCAGGAGGTTGCGGTTTTGGCTGTTCGACATTGTTGTATTTGAAAGATTTAATCGAAAATACAGGGATAGTATTTCGGATAATCGTGTATCAGCGCGGCGGACAAAATGGCTAAATCACCGACGGTGGAAACGTGGCCTTCGGCAGCCAATCCGGTCGGGTTTTTAAAGTGGGTTTTTGGTCAGCGCCCAAACGCTTGGCTTCGTCGTTCATTTGTTGGACGAACACGTCCAGCGAGCCTCCTCCCATGGCTTCGGCAAGCGTGGTGGTGGCATCGTTGCGGATTGGACAATCATGCCTTTAATCAAATCACTCACGCTGGCGGGGACTTTGGGACTGAGGAACATCCGTGAGCCTTCGATTTTCCAGCCTGCGTCAGACACGGTCAGCATTTGGTCGGCGCGCAATGTGCCGTTTTCCAAAGCCTTGAACGTGAGGTAGGCGGTCATCATTTTGGTCAGCGAAGCCGGTTCGATCTGCGTGTCGATATTGTTGAGGCAAGCGCGGTGGCTGTGCCAGTCGGTAACAATGTATGCGGCAGCGGCAATGGCAGAGCGGCGCATCGGGACTGTTGATGCTGGGCATCATGGCTTCGGGCTGGGATGCGGCGGCAGGAGCCGGCTCGGAAGCGGCAACTGCGGGAGCTGCGTTGTTTTTAGCCGCTTGCGGCGCGGCTTGCGCGGCGGTAATCATCATCGCCGCGATCAATACGGATAATGTTTTTTTCATTGGAATGTGGTGCGGAAATAGAAATAAAAACAACCGCGTCGTGCGGTTTGGCGCAAAAAGGCAATCATTATACCGCTGCATCTTCGCTGCTAGATTTTTCTTGATTTCAGACGACCTCGCGGGTATGGTTTTACCTTTCCGCCGTTTTGTTGACAAAAGTTTGACGCGGACGGCGAGCACTCCTTTCGAAAAATAATCCTCCGGCACACAAAACCATGAACAACCGCCCATCTTGTTCGATTACCTCATCCGCATCCTGACCGCCTCCGTTTACGACGTTGCCGTCGAAACCCCGCTCGAACCGGCAATCGGGCTGTCGGGTCGTCTGAACAACAACGTCCTGCTCAAACGCGAAGACCTGCAACCCGTGTTTTCCTTCAAAATCCGCGGCGCGTACAGCAAAATAGCGAAGCTGCCCAAAAAAGCGCTCGCCTGCGGTGTCATCGCCGCCAGCGCGAGCAACCACGCACAGGTGTCGCACTTTCGGCTACAACGTCTGGGCTGCCGCGCCGTCATCGTGATGCCCGAAACACGCCCCAAAATCAAAATCGACGCCGTCAAAAGCCGCGGCGGCGAAGTCGTCCTCAAAGGTGTTTCCTGCAACGATGCCTATGATTACGCGATGGAGTTGGCAGAAAAACTGACCTACATCGCCCCGTTTGACGACCCGACGTGATTGCCGGACAAGGCACGGTCGGCATGGAAATAGTGCGCCAGCGTCCCGACGACATCCACGCCATCTTCGTCCCCATCGGCGGCGGCGGACTGGCGGCGGGTGTTACCGCATTCGTCGATCAAGTCCGCCCCAGCATCAAAGTCATCGGCGTGCAAACAAACGACTCCTGCTGCATGAAGCAATCCGTCGAAGCCGGGAAAAGTCGTCAGACCTCAAAGACGTCGGCCTCTTCTCCGACGGTACTGCCGTCAAAGTCGTCGGCGAAGAAACCTTCCGCCTCTGCCGCGATCTCTTGGACGACATCATCACCGTCGATACCGACGCCATCTGCGGCGCCATCAAAGACTATCTTCGACGACACCGCAGCATCACACGAACCCGCAGGCGCGCTCGCCCTCGCCGGGTCTGAAAACCTCGCCGCCCGCAACCGCATCCAAAGCCAAACCCTCATCGCCGCAACCAGCGGCGCCAGCGTAATTTCCACCGCCTGCGCCACGTTTCCGAACGCAGCGAGGTGGGCGAAAGGCAACGAAGGCATTTTCGACGTTACCATCCCCGAAAAGAGCGCGGCAGCTTCCTCAAATTCGTCAACCTGCTCGGCGGCCCGCAGCATCACCGAGTTCAGCTACCGCTACGGCGACGACCAAAAAGCCCATCTTCGTCGGCCTGCAAGCGCAGGTTCCCAAGACCTCGCCGTCATCAGTCGCCAACTGACCGAAGCCGGGCTGCCCAATGTCGACCTGACCGACGACGAAATCTCCAAAATCCACATCCGCTACATGGTCGGCGGACGCACAACAAAAGTCGCCCACGAACGCTTAATCAGCTTCGGAGTTCCCCGAACGCCCGGCGCACTCGCCCGCTTCCTCAACCACATGCGGGGTGGCTGGAACAGTACCCTCTTCCACTACCGCAACCACGGCGCCGACTACGGCCCGCATCCTCGTCAGCATCGACGTCCCGCCCACCGACGATGGGGCATTTGAAAACTTCCTCGAAAGCCTCGGTTTACAGCTATCAGGGACGAAACCCAAAACGCCGCGTACCGCCTGTTCGCTTGCGATTGAAGGAAATATAATAAGGTCGTCTGAAAACTAGATATGGTTTTCAGACGACCTTAGCTTTCATATGAGAATACTATTGGTTATTGTTTTATAAAGATATTTATTTACTTAAATCTGCATATAACCCGCAAATAGAGCTTTAAACTATGCCAAGAGTCTCATGATTCTCGTTTTTATTAACTTAGGAGCTGATAGCTTATTATGATTAAATTTTCATATACACAGGCAAAAACAAATATATCAATTGAAACATCAGTCTTTACCATTATGATGCTTATCAGTATGTTAAAAGGTTATCTAATCACTTGTAAAGCTTAAATTAACTCCCTCCTGCGATGGAGGGATTTTTCTATGATAGAAACAGCCTCCCTGCCGAATCCCGTATAATACCAACCACAAATTTTTACCGTTTCCCCAAAGGACAAATCGTGAGCAATTACACCCGCACCTCGCGCGCTGCCGACAGCCTGCGCGACATCAAAATCACCCCGCACTTCCTGCCGCACGCCGACGGCTCGTGCCTGATCGAATGCGGCAACACCAAAGTTATCTGCACCGCTTCCATCGACGAAAAATGTCCCGCCCCTTCCTTCGCGGCAAGGGTCAGGGTTGGGTTACTGCCGAATACGGGATGCTGCCCGCTTCCACTGCCTCGCGTATGCGCCGTGAAGCCGCGGCAGGCAAACAGTCGGGGCGCACCCAAGAAATCCAGCGCTTGATCGGGCGTTCGCTACGCGCCGTCGTAGATATGGAAAAACTGGGCGAACGCCAAATCCTGATTGATTGCGACGTGATTCAGGCTGATGGCGGAACGCGCACCGCGTCTATTACCGGCGCATTCGTCGCCCTGCAAATTGCGGTCAACAAGCTGCTTTCAGACGACCTCATCAGCGAAAATCCCATCCGCGAAGCCGTTGCCGCCGTTTTCCGCAGGCGTGGTGAACAGTGTGCCGCTTTTTGGTTGAATTACCCGAAGACTCCGGCTGCGACAGCGACGTCAACATCGTTATGACCGCATCGGGCAAAATCATCGAAAATCAAGGCACGGCGGAAGGCGCGCCGTTCAGTTTGGACGAATTGGGCAAACTGATTGCGCTGGCGCAGAAGGCATTGCCGAGTTGACGGCACACCAGCAACCGCCCTGTCCTCTTAAGCAAATTATATAATCTATTGAAATAAAAATTATTCTTAAAAATCAACCTTATTAAAAAAGCAGATTCAAGGTAAAACCCGTCAAGGTTTTAAACACCTTACGTGCATCTTTACCCCGAATCTGCTTTTTCATCTTAAATCAATTCATTGCTTGAAATTGAGTGTCGAAACAAGGGCAATCAGCATGCCCTGCCCAACCTGCTTTTTATCTCTGAAAATTTAAAAAGCCTGCTTATCCAATACGATATTTATGACAAAAGATTTCAAAAATCCGCTAAGCTCTGACGAGCGGTTCTAAAAACGAGATTATCGTTAGTTGTATAAATTCAAACACTTATTTAAAAATATATGGTTCAGCTTCGACTTGCCAAACCTATATTCGAGGGCATCTGAATAATAAAAATTTCAAGGAACACTTATGCCGTTGCTGTCGATTGAATTCGCGGTATTTTTATTGCTTTTTGCCTATTTATTGGGCATTTGTCCGTATGCCGTCGGTGCAGAATGTTTTGCTTCTGCTGGCGGGGATGGGCTGGCTGTATCACTGAATCCGATCTTTGCCGCCATAATTACCTGCTATTCGTCCTGCGTGCATTTGCTCGGCCTGTTGATGTCGTCTGAAAACGAAAAACGTACGGAAATTCTGGCTGGGACTCGGCGTAGCAACTGCTTTGGCAGTATTGTGTTTCTTCAAATATTTCGACTTTTCCGCCCGTTTATCCGCCAATACACGGGGGCAGAGCGGATTGTCGATATCTTGATGCCTTTTGGGGCTGTCTTATTACATTTCAATCTTTGGCTTATTTGGTGTACTGCTGCCGTCATCCGATGGGCGACCGCTTTGCGTGGCATGAATTGCTGCTGCATTTGAGCTTTTTCCCGACGATTGCTTCCGGACCGATTATCCGTGCCGCGGCATTTAAAAAGCATAGACGGCGAACAGGCGGGGGCTTTGGAACAGATTCGGACTGCCGAACCGCGCGCATTGGTGCGCCCGCTCTGGCGGTGTGCTTGATTTTGCTGGGCATTGCTAAAAAATGGTGGCTGGCAGGTGCGCTGGGGAGACGGCTGGGTATCGCCCTGTTTTTGAGAATCCTGCCCAGTTTGATGGCTGGGGCGTGTTGTCGGGGGTGTACGGCTATACTTTCCAGCTTTTCTTCGATTTTTCAGGCTATTCGGATTTGGTAATCGGGATGGCGATGCTGCTCGGTTTCCACCTGCCGAAAAAACTTTTGCGGCACCGCTGCGCGCGTTCAATATCCGCGACTTCTGGAACCGTTGGCACATCAGCCTTTCCACCTGGATACGCGACTATATTTATATTCCTTTGGGCGGCAGCAAACACGGCTTCGTCCTGACGCAGTTCAACTTGCTGCTGGCGATGGTGTTGTCGGGCGTTTGGCACGGCTACGGCTGGAATTTCCTGCTTTGGGGCGCGCTGCACGGCGTGGCATTAATTTTGCTCAACTGCGGCGACAAAATATTCGGTCGGGACAGTTCACGTCGTCTGAAAATCTTGCGTCCGCTTGCCTGGTTTGTCACTTTCCATTTCGTCTGCTTCACTTTCGTCGTGTTCAACACCGGCAGCCTCGCCGATACGCAGATGGTATTTGATGCCTTATTCGCCAACGAAGCAGGTTGGGCAGCGCCGAAACAGACGGATATCCTGCTGCTTGCCGCGTTTGGCCTGATGATTTTGCTCTACCCGTATTTGCTTCGCCTGTTTGACGGCGCAGTAGCGACGTTGGAAAAAATGCCGATGTGGCTGTGGTTTATACCGCTGACGCTGGTGTTGGTGTTGATTATCGTATTGGCGCCGTCAGGCATCCCGGGCTTTATTTACGCCGAATTTTAAAAGGACAATCAGAATATGAAACGCTTTATTTCCCTGTTTGCCTCCCTTTTGGTTTGCGCCTTTGGCGCGGCGTGGTTCAGTCAAGATTCCATCAATGCCTGTGGCAGCAAACCTATCATCAGGCTTCGCCGTTGGAGCCTTTGTCCGAATACGAATGGTGGCGCACGGGCGCGAAGCTGCAACAAGATGCATACGCCTTTTTCAGACGACCTCAAAGCACGTTTGGCAGGACAGCCTGTGATTGCCGAACCGGAACCTCAAATCGCTGAAAACGACGGGTCGTCTGAACAAAATGCGCAGCTTAATGCGTCCGAACCGCACGAAAAAAACCGTCCCGCCGACGGACGCCAACCTCAGACGGCACAAAACGGCAAACTACCCGAAGCACATCACCTCCCTATTACCCCGCCCGCCAATATCGTTCTCGGACAAGGCGACAAAGTCTTTTTGCCGGCGACTCGATGATGCAGGGCGTTGCACCTTTTGTGAAAAGAAGCCTGAAAAACAATACGGCATCCAGTCGGTGAACCTAAGCAAACAAAGCACCGGATTGTCCTATCCCAAGTTTTTCGACTGGCCGAACACCATCGAACAAACGCTGAAACAACAAACCGACATCCGCCTTCTGGTCGTTTTCCTCGGCCCCAACGATCCGTGGGACTTCCCGAAAGGCAAAAAATACCTGAAATTCGCCTCGCCCGAATGGTCGGAAGAATACCTCAGCCGCGTCAACCGCATCTTGGCCGCCGCCGAACAACACCACGTGCAAGTCATTTTGGATGGGCATCCCTTATATGAAACAGGCAAAACTTAACAAGCCAAATGCGATATCTCGACAAACTTTTAGCAGACGAGATCGGTCCAAAAGCCCTGTGGATACCGACCGACAAACTCCTCAGCAACGGCTCGGACACCTACGCCGACTCCGTCAACATCAATGGAAAAATCATCCGCTACCGCAGCAAAGACGGCATCCACTTCTCTGCTGAAGGGCAAAAACTGCTCGCGGATAAAATCATGGAAAAATCGTTTTTCAGACGACCCCTGAAATGAACGGCGAAGAACACACGGAACAATTATCCGCACGTTAAGCCCGTATCGGCAGCAAAGGACGGCGTTTTGTTTTATCAATGCCGTCTTTTTCGTTACAATAGCCTTCTGCCGCGTCAAAAGACGTCGTCTGAAACCACACACAGGAAACTCATGAGACATCAAAACCCTGTCCGTATCCCTTTACCGCATTGTGCCTGTCTGCCGCCGCCCCGCCGCCGATATGCTGCTGGAAAACTACGGCAGCAGCCGTCCCGCCTGGCTCTCCAAGCTCAAAAACTCGACCGCAGCTCGGACGGCAAATTCCGCATCCTCCAAATCGGCGATTCACACACCGCCGGCGACCTTTTCACCGAACAACTACGCCTGCGCCTCCAGCAAAAATGGGGCGACGGCGGCATAGCTGGGTTTACCCTCTACCGTCAAGGACAACGCAGCGCAGCCGTCCGCTATGACGGTTCGTCAGCAAACCGTCAGCAGCCGCAGCGTTTCAGACGACTTCCCTTAGGCGGCATCATCGCCAAAGCCAACGGCAGCAGCGTTACCATCAGCGCCAAAGACGGAAGCAGCGGCGAGAGGCAGATTTCCGTTTTCGCCAAACCCGTCCTGCCCGAACAAACCCTGTCGTTCAACGGACGCGAAGTCCCCGCCGGAAGCAGCGGCTGGCAAATCATCCGCAGCAACGGCCGCCTGCCCTGACCCTCAGCAGCTCCATGCCTTGGGACATCGGCTACATCAATATCGAAAATCCCGGACGCGGCGTAACCGTTTCCGCACTCGGCATCAACGGCGCGCAACTGACCCACTGGTCAAATGGCGTCCCTCTTGGCAGGATGACCTTGCCCAAACCCGCGCCGACCTCGTTATCATCGCCTACGGCACCAACGAAGCCTTCGCCCGCGATTTGGACATCACAGCCACCGAACAAAGCTGGCGCAGCTACATCCGCCAAATCAAACAAAGCCTGCCCGACGCAGGCATCCTGAGTTCTCGGCGCGCCCGAATCCTAAAAAGCACCTCAGGGAAGCTGCGGCACACGCCCCGCCACCTTAAGCAGCATCCAACAAATGCAGCAACGCATTGCCCGCGACGAAAAAATCATGTATTGGTCGTGGCAGAACGCGATGGGCGGCGAATGCAGCATGAAAAAGCTGGATGAGCCAGGCCTCGCCGCCAAAGACGGCGTCCACTTCTCAGGCAAGGCTACCGCCAAGCCGCCGACCGCCTCGCCGACAGCTTGATACAAATGGCAGATTAAACAAAAGGTCGTCTGAAAATTTTCAGACGACCTTTTTTGACATGACAGCACTTTTTCTATCTTTTCTTGAAGACGTTCAATCCTCCTCAACTGCTTATCGAACGGTTTCGCAGCGTTTCAGCCCGTTCCCGATAATCAGCATCGAATTTCCGTTTTTCAGACGACCTTCGCTTACTCTTTGGCAAATTGCTGCGTAAAGCGGACAAATTCTTCTTTTTCGCTTTTGCCTTGCCCGAGTCGATGGCTGCTTCGGCGGCTTTGACACCGATCCGCCAGCGAAGGCACGACATTGCCGGCATAAAGCGCGGCGGCGGCGTTGAGCAGGGACGATGTCGCGTGCCGCGCCATGTTTGCCGCTCAACACTTCATCCATTTTTCCAAAGACTCTTGCGCGTTGGCGACTTTGATTTCGTCCAAATCGCGGCGGATTTCAATGCCGAAATCTGCAGGGCTGATGTCGTATTCGCGGATTTCTCCGTCTTTCAGCTCGGCAACGCGGGTTTTTGCCCGTCAGCGTGATTTCGTCCAAACCGCCTTCGCCGCACACGACCAAAACGTGTTTGGAACCAAGCTGTTTCAATACGCGCGACAGGATGCCGCACAAATCAATGTGGAAACACGCCTCAGAGCTGGTTTGGCGCACCGGCAGGGGATTAGTCAGCGGGCCTAAGATATTGAAAAATACTTCTAAACCCGAGCGAGCGGCGCACGGGCGCGACGTGGCGCATCGCGCTGTGGTGGTTTTGGGCAAACATAAAGCCCAAGCCTGTTTGACGGATGCTTTCGGCGACTTGCTCCGGCGTAATGTTCAACACCGCACCCATCTGCTCCATCACGTCTGCCGCGCCGCTGGACGAGGAAACGGAGCGCCCGCCGTGTTTGGCAACTTTCGCGCCTGCCGCCGCCGCGACAAACATCGAAGTCGTGGAAATATTGAAGGTTTTCGCACCGTCCCCGCCCGTACCGACAATATCGACGAGGTCGTCTGAATTTTCCAGCGGCACTTTGGCGGCAAAGTCGCGCATGACGGCGGCGGCGGCGGTGATTTCCGATACGGTTTCGACTTTAATCCGCAATCCGGTCAAGATGGCGGCGATTTGTTCGGGCGGCACCTGTCCGCTCATAATCTGGCGCATCAGGTCGGTCATTTCGTCGTAAAACAATTCGTTGTTGCTGATTAATCGTTCGATGGCTTGTTGCGGTGTAATCATGGTTCAATCCTTTTTGCAGGGTATTTTTACGTCAAAACGTCGTCTGAAAGTTTTCAGACGACGTTTGGCTAACAACGGACGCTTGGAAGTCTTTAAATTCTTCCAAAAAGTTTTTCAACATATCGTGTCCGTGTTCGGTCAACAGGGCTTCGGGGTGGAACTGTACGCCCTCGACGGCGTATTCTTTGTGCCGCACGCCCATGATTTCCGATCTTCCGTCCATGCGGTGACTTCCAAGCAATCGGGCAGCGTATCGCGGGCGATGACAAGGCTGTGATAACGCGTGCAGGTGACGGGATCGGGCAAATCTTTAAACATGCCTTTGTTCAAATGGAACACGGGCGAAACTTTGCCGTGCATCAGCGTTTTTGCCCGCACCACATCCCCGCCGAACGCTTCGCCTATCGTCTGATGCCCGAGGCACACGCCCATAATCGGCAGCTTGCCGGCGAAATGGCGCATGGCAGCGACGGAAATGCCCGCTTCTTTCGGCGAACAAGGACCCGGCCCGATAACGAGATATTGCGGTTTCAAAGCTTCGATTTCTTCAAGCGTAATATCGTCGTTGCGGCGGACGACGACTTCCTGACCGAGCTCGGCGGCAAATATTGGACGATGTTGTAGGGTGAAACTGTCATAGATTATCAATGAACAAAAAGCATGGGGGTACGGCCTTTTAGGGGTTGTTTGACGGCGGCGATGTTTTCGGGCGAATTGATAAACGCCCACATCTGCTCTTCGGTTCGGAAAACGCCGTTACGGACAATATAATGCAGCGGATGCTTAATCAGCGCATCCGCTTTGCGGACAAAAACACGCATATTGCTGCTGTTTGCCGCCATTTCCAACACTTTGGCGGCAAAAAGCGGGGCGGTGCAACTTGTCGTGCATCAGCGGATGGCGGGCGATGTATTCGTTCAGAGGCTTGCCGCTGCTGTGGAAATCCGTGTGCAGCGGGTCGAGGAATACACTAAAAAAAGGCATCTTGCCCAAATAATCGTCTGCATCGTTCATAAGCGTTTCGGACGGAATATTTATATCGACATAATATCACAGTTAACCTCGATTCTTGATTCCAATCAGGTCGTCTGAAACATCGCTTGCCTCCTTCGAAAATATTCACTTAAAAATCAGTCTTACATTCCAAAAAGAGATTTGCTTATGGGTTTCAAACTTACTCCGATTGATGTTGTTGATGACATCAGCCGCGAAAGATTTTTATCAGAATTATCTCAGCCGCGCCGTCCGTCGTGATCAAAGGACTGACCCGCAACTGGCCTGCCCGTGACAAATGGTCGCTGGACTATATGAAAGAAACCGTCGGCGATATCGTCGTCCCCTTGTACGACAGCGCCAAAGCCGACCCTTCCGCGCCGATTAACGCCGCCAGTACGGAAATGCGCTTCAGCGACTATATCGATCTGATCAAACGCGAGCCGACGGATTTGCGGATTTTCTTATTTGACCCCATCAAACACGCTCCCGCCTTACTGAACGATTACGTTTTTCCCAAAAGAGCTGATGGGCGGATTCTTAGACCGTTACCCTACCCTGTTTTTCGGCGGTGCAGGTTCGGAAACCTTCCTGCACTACGACATTGATATGGCGCACATCTTCCATACGCATTTCGGCAAGAAACACATCATCTTGTTCGATTACAAATGGAAAGAGCGCCTGTTCCGCATTCCTTTCGCCACTTACGCGCTGGAAGACTACCACGTCGACAACCCGATACGGAACGTTTCCCCGAGCTTGAAGGCATCGAAGGTATCGAATGCTTCTTGGAATACGGCGATACCTTTGTTCATGCCGACCGGCTGGGTGGCATTGGATGAAATACCTTGACGGCTCATTCTCCATCTCCCTGCGCGCATGGGATGAAAGCTGGGCGGTTAAGGCGCATAGTTTGTGGAACCTGACTGTACAGCGCAAGTTCGACGACTTCATGAAAGCCCGCTTTTCAAAGCACGCTACATGAATTGGAAAGAACAGCTTGCCTGCAAACGCGCCCGCCGCGCATGGGAACGCGGACTACCTCGTTAAAACACGCTTAAAGGTCGTCTGAAAACAGTATTTCCAGACGACCTTTATCCGCAAATGCCCCGTATCCAGCGCAAAACTTGAAGCAATGGATGGCATTGCTTACTCAATACCGACACGGCGCGTAGGCAAAATGCAACAAATGCGAAATACAAAGCGCATATAAAACGTCGGCGATAGCTGAAACCAATCTGTCAAAGCAGGCGGACTGACCTTGCTCCTGCCTGCTTTGCTTTGACCCACAACCGGGTGCATCATGCAAACACCTCTAAAATTCTTCACCGCCCTTGTTTTAACGGCATCGGCATTCTCCGCATCCGCTCACGGCATGCATAAACATAAACCGCTGACCTTTGAAGAGCTGCCCAAAATCTGCCAACAATACTTCACGCGCGCGGAGAATTGTTACAAAAAGGCAGGCGCCAAATCCGATTTTCAGCGCAACAATACAAAATTCCTGTTTCAATCCCTGCCTGCCGCCGATTTAACGCAACGTGAAACCATGTGCAAAATTGCTATGGATTCTTTCGCCGAAAAAACGCGCTCGCTTCATTGCGAATAAGATTTTTGCCCATAAGATATAGCAAAGGTCGTCTGAAAACTTTCAGACGACCTTTTTTTTCAGACGACACAAAAAGTAATTCGCCAGCAGCAAACCGAATACCAAGCTAAACGCCATGCTCAAGAGGCCGGGAATCATAAAGCTGTGGTTGAAAAATAAATTTGCCGATTTTGGTCGAACCCGTGCTGTCAAAAATCAATCGCTGCGATAATCGGACCGTAGTTCCGGGATGAAGAAGTAGCCGTTCACCGCGACAAACGTGCCGATGATAATCGGGCGAATGCCAACGAAATACCGATGGGGAACAGCGTTGCAACGGTCGCCCCTGGCTGTTAACCAAGACGGACAAAACGAACAGGGCAAACGCGAAAGTCCACGGCGCAGTTTTCGACCAAATGCGATACGGTTTCTTTGACTTCGGCCAGATGACCGTGCATCAATGTGTCGCCCAGCCATGCTACGCCGAATACGGCGATAACGGCGCGCATCCCGCATGGAACACCGAGCCTTTGGTAATCGCGTTACCATTCGGTTTTGCAAAAGCAGGATAATCAGCGCGGCAGCGGAAAGCATGACGATTTCGATGGTGTGCGCCATGCCCATCAGTTTCGGGCCTTCTTCCGTTTTGGAAAGTCGGGCGCAACTCGGTACAGCACCCATGACCACCACCAGCAATGCGGCGGCAAGGAAAAATCCCGACCGAAAGTTTCGCCTCTTTGCTGACAGGCGCGTGGATACTTCAGTCGAATCTTTTTCGTTGGCTTCTACATATTCCGGGTCTTTCAGCAACGCCTGATAATGCGGGTCATCTTTCAACTCTTTGCCGAGCTTGTTGACGAATATGCAGGCAAGGCCGATACCGAAAACAGTTGAAGGAACAGTCACTTTCAGCACATCAGCCATCGTGATGTGTTGCGGTTCAAGTAGGTCACGCAGGCGACGACCGCGGCCGCAATCGGGCTGGCAACAATGGCGGTGCGACGCGATGACCGCCATCGTCAGCGGACGGGAAGGACGGATGCCGTTGCGGCGGCTGACTTCAGCAATGACGGGCAATACCGAGATAAGCGACGTGTCCCGTGCCCTGCCAGTACGGTAAACAGATAAGTCACCATAGGCGCGATGAAAGTGATGTATTTCGGATTGCGGTGTAAAACGCGGGTAGCGATTTTAATCATGTAGTCCAAGCCGCCGCTTGCCTGCATCGATGCGGCAGCGGAAACGACCGCCATAATCATCAGCATCACGTCAATCGGCGGACTGGTCGGCTCAAGATGGAAAACCGAAGGCCAAAACTGCCAGCCCGATACCGCCGAGCGCACCCCAAGCCGATACACGCGACCTGCGCGCCGATTAAGATACACACCAGTACGATGGCGAACTGGATAAAAAACATTGTGGACATGAACACTCCATTGTTTGTAAAAAAATCTTGAAGAGGAAACGGATTAAAGCGGATATCGGCGGAAGCTGCTGTTGCATTACATCTGATATCCATATTTCTGTTTTTATTTTAAATACCAACACTTTATCCGATTAAATCGGGCGTGATTATAGAGTAAGCACTCGTTATTAACAATGTTTTACTGAAATTAAGACATCAAAGGTCGTCTGAAAACACCGAAATTCATTTTTCAGACGACCTTTTTCAGGAAATTTGTTCAACGCATAAAAATGTTTAGCGCGGTTTTGCAGACAAGGCTTTATGTTCATAGCAAAAAAATCTATTTGATTTCTCTTAAACCGCCTTTCAATGAAATATCCTGCAATGCTCAATTCCCTATCCCAAGCTGCAACATCCCGATATAAATTTTCATTTTCTTGCATCCGGCCTTATCGAAATCAGCCGAAACATCCCCATAATACTGCCGTTATACCACTTCATATTTGAAAGAAAGCGATGACTGCTATCCTGATTATCCTCGGTCTGATTGCCATAGCGGTCGGCATTTTTGGCACGATTTACCCCGCCTTGCCGGGATTGGGCTTGATGTTTGTCGGCGCATGGCTGTTGGGCTACGCCGGCGACTATCAGGTTTTCGGTTCCGGCACACTCATTTTCCTTGCCGTTGTCGCCATTTTCGGCACGGCAATGGATTATGTCGCGGGCGCGTTGGGGGGCAAAAATATACGGGGGTGCAGTAAAACCGCTGTCTGGGGAGCGTTTATCGGCGGCATTGTGGGCGCATTCTTCGCCATCCCCGGCCTGCTGTTAGGCCCTCTGATTGGTGCAGCCAGCGGCGAATTCATCGCCCGCAAAGACAGTTGGCAGGCTGGCAAAGTCGGCATCGGTACGTTTATCGGCTTTATCATCGGTACGGTTGCCAAAATCGGCTGCGCGCTGACCATTATGCTGACTGTCCTATCCGTATGGTTGGCTTCGTTTTTCTAAGCCATCTCTTTCAAAACCAAAAGGTCGTCTGAATTTTCAGACGACCTCTGGTCTGAGGCTGCTGTTGTTACAGCAGGCTTTGTATTTCTTACCGCTGCCGCAGGGGACAAGGGTCGTTGCGTCGGTTTTGTCGCCTTCGCGGCGTACCGTTTGCGGTTTGTTGATGATTGCCTGCCAATACCAATAAATATCCAGCAACACATGCGGCAGCTCAGATTCGAGCTGGGCGAGTTCTTTTTCGGTCAGGTGCAGGATGATTTCGCCGTTTCGTTCTTCATCGTAAATCCGCCCAAAGCCATAATCGGATGGGAACAAATCTTCAAACTCTTCCTGATCAACCGCCTCAAACCAATCGGTCGGAACGATATCCAAAAGCATAGAGATAAGCGTTACACCAAGTATAAATATCGGGATTGAGGCAGCATCTTCGTATAACCACAAATCGGGCAGCATTTTTACTGAGTTTGATACGCAAATCCGCCGCCAAACCGATGACCAAACGCTCGATTTCGGTGCGCTCTTTGGCATCAAATAAGGATTCGTCGCCCAAAACTTCAGGCAGCCAGTCATTCCGGGTTCAGCGCATCGGGACCGCTCAACAAAGCCATCATAAACGCCTGCACCTCATCGCAGCGCATGGTGTTGTGGTGTTCCGATTTGGCATCGAGCAGCTCCATCAGGCGTACGCGCGACGCTTCGTCAAATGCTTGCAATTGCATGGTTATTCCTTAATTTTAAATGGATATGTTTATAGTGGATTAACTTTAAACCAGTACGGCGTTGCCTCGCCTTGTCCTGATTTAAATTTAATCCACTATATTCTAAGGGGTCATCTGAAAACGGTTTGAGGCGATGCGTTGGCGCATTTGCTCGAAAAAGGCATACCGTTGCCGCCATGGCGACGTTTAACGACTCGGTCTGTCCCAGCATCGGGATTCTGACGCTGCCGTCGACTTTTTTTCCAAAATTTCTGACTCACGCCGCTGCCTTCATTGCCGAAAACCCAAGCGCAAAGGAGCATTTAAATCCAGTTGATACAAGTCGGAAGGATTGCGCCCGTCCAAAGCGGTCGCCCATATTTTGTCCTGATAAAGCATCCAGCCAATGCGGTAGAAAAAAACGCGGCTGTATATGTCCAGCAGAAAAATGCGCTCCCCATACCCGCACGCAATACTTTGGGCGACCAAATATCGACGCAGTCATTACCCAACACAATCTGCCTGATGCCCGAAGCTGCCGCGCTGCGTAAAACCGTCCCGACATTGCCCGGGTCTTGCAGCCTGTCCAACACCACGCAGTCGCCGCTTAAAAGGCAAATCCCTTGCAGCGGAATCTCTATCAAAGTCATCACATCGTCGGCATCGTTCAGACTGGTGATTTTAGACAAAGGCTTCGTTTCCGACCCAAGTAATACCATCTTCGTCCAAAGCTGCTGATTAAATTTCGGATTTCAGGATGCGTGTTTTTACTTTCGGGCAAATACACTTGTTTGGGCGTGTATCCCGCCTCTAAATAGACCTGCAAAAGATGCACGCCTTCCAACACGGTTTGCCCGTATTCACGGCGTGCTTTTAGATTGTGTCAACAGCTTGGACAAATGCTTGAGCTGCTCGTTTTGCGCGGAGGTAATCAATTTCATGTGCCGCATTATATAGCGGATTCAAATAAAAAGGATACAGAAAGGCAGCGGCACAATACCGTCCGACTTTGTTCAACCCACTTTTTCAGACGACCTCAAGATGCATCCGATCAAAAACAAAATCCCTGCCCGAATAGCTCGGGAAGGGATTTTCTCTGATGAAAATCTGTATCTCTATGCAGCTTAATGAACGACGAGTCCTATTTGAACCTGCGTTTCGGTTCGAACTGTAGTCTGACTCACACCTTTATCATTCTTTGCGGATTCAGGCATTACCACGGCATCTGAAGCATTTTTGGCTGTCGGATTAGCAGCTACAGGTACGATATTTTCCTGTTGGTTTTTGGTTTCAACAGCTTTTTCAGCAACCATGCCTGAAGATTCGCCCTTCACTTGCGGACCGAATTGCCATACGGCGACGGCAACCGCTGCCACGCTGGCGGCGACGGCGAAGGATTTGAAGAAGGAACTGTTCGCAGCCTGTACTTCCTTAACAACAGGCATCACAGCGGCAACTTCGGCTTCATGACGCTGTTTGTGTTCTTCGCTGATTTCCGCAAGCGTAGCGGTAAATGCCGCGCTTTGCATGAAATCCGCATCACGCCCTGTCCCTTCTTTATAGCGCATGCAATCGCCTAACAGATGGTACTCGTACCACGCTTCGGCAGCGGCATCGTCGGACAACAGACGGTCAAGCATTTCTTCGCTTACTTGGTCTCCATCCATCAGTATGGAAACATATTCTCTTGTTGTATCCATAGTTGTTACCATTTTTTACCACCTTTGATTTTCAGAGGTTTCCAGCAGCGGCCTCAAATCTTTTGCTATTACTTCCCGCGCCCTGAAAATACGGGAGCGGACCGTTCCTATCGGACAATCCATAATTTTGGCTATTTCCTCGTAAGACAAACCGTCCATTTCCCGCAGGGTAATGGCTTTTGCGTAAGTCTTCGGGCAAATGCGAAATTGTTGATTCGACTGTTTGCAGGATTTTCCCGATTGATCATTTCAGCTTCCGGCGTATGGTAATCCGCAATCTGATCCGACAAATCCAGAATATCCCGTCTTCGTTAGCAGCCTCTGCACTGACGAACGGCTGCTTTCCTGATGTTACTAAGAAATTCTTGGCTGTATTGATGGCAATCCGGTACAACCAAGTATAAAAAGCACTCTCACCCCGGAAATTCGGCAAGGCCCGATAAGCCCTAATCATTGCCTCTTGCGCCACATCATTGACTTCGTGTTCGTCTTTGACAAAACGGGAAATCAATCGAATGAGCCGACGCTGATATTTGGACATCAGCAACTCAAATGCTTTTTGTTCGCCCTTCTGCGCGCGCTCTACCAAGGCCTGATCAATCTGGCGATCATTCATATCTTACCTTTTATAATAACTGCATTATAAGCTATAAAAATAGTAAAGCGTGCCGTGCCAGTTAAAGACAACTGCCGCCGTATTTAGTTCCATTTATATCTCAAAAATTTTTCCGTAAACCGGTAAAAACCGTCAAACCCTTGAAAAATCGTGGCTTACCGTAAGGTTAACAATAGCAATGCAGTTTCCGTCAGTATTTGTGATAATCGGCCAGCATTTTCTGACGAACGGTACAATATGGTTTTCTTGCAACACTTTCTTAACGTTTTTATACAAAAACCTACATTCATCATATCATCACTGCCCGCCGTCCGAATGATCCTTCTTCTTCCAAGACCGATTCCGGCAATCCGTTGCGGTGCGGCACCAGAAAAAGCCGTTTTCTTGGAGAATATCTTTCAGACGACCTCTGACTTCTTTTCCCTTTTATCCAATCCGCGTCTGCGAACTGGTTTTGTTTCAATATGAATAAAAAAATCCCGGTATAAACATACCGATGTTTCGCCGAACTGCCATTGTGCAGTTTCTGCCTCCAACAGTATCCGCGCGAAATCCGCCAGCTTTCTCGGAGAACTTTCCACAATCCCATTCTCCTTAAAAAACCGCCAAAGAATCCGGCTGCGGCGCGCTTCGCTGAATGTCTGCCAGCGGCTGACTTGGAAACGCCCGCTTTGGCAAACCGTCTGATAATCCGCTTCGACAACTTCGTCCAAAAATCGCCAAATCGGTTTGCAAAGAACGAATGTTGGCACAAACATGACGGTCAAAATTCGGAATGCGCTCCCGCCAAACCGGCAACGCTTCGTAACGCATCCAATTCCTTAAAAAGGCAGTATCGGCGTTACTTTCGTCTTCGATGTTCGGCAGATTGCAGGCAGCGGCGTAGCTTTCCAATTCTTTTCGGGAAAACGTCAGCAGCGGCCGCCAAATTTGCGTTTCCTCATCCAGCTTGCGCCATGGCGGCATAGCGGCAAGTGCTTTGATACCGCCGCCGCGAACCGCCGCGAGCATGAATGTTTCAATTTGGTCATCCTGATGGTGCGCCAACGCGATGATGCCGGAGGGGTCGTCTGAAAAACGCCTGATAACGCGCTTTCCGTGCGGCGGCTTCGATTCCCTAAAGCCGTCTTTTTGACTTCAACTTTTACGCTTTTGAACGGCACATTCCATTCTTGGCATAAGCGTGTGCAAAACCCTCAGCCAGTCATCCGCATTGCGGCTCAATCCGTGATGAACGTGCAAAGCGTGTACATTTCAAACCAAGCTCTTCCCGCAAACACGTCAGCATATGCAGCAACACCACCGAATCCAAACCGCCGCTTAATCCGACCGTTACTGTACAACCATCTGGAAGCGAACGCGCCGAAAGACGCAAGGTTTCCAACAAACTGCGGCATTGAGGCGGAAGGTTTTCAGACGACGTCGGGTTCATATGGCGTAATCTATGCTGTCGGCAAGGCAAGTTCTTAGAAATGAAAAAAAGCAGGCGGGGGCTTCTGCCTGCTTTTCTACACATTAATTGTTTACTTATCCGTAAACTTACCGTAAGCCATAATCCGGTCGAAACGGCGCGCCAGTAAGTCCGCCATCGGCATATTTTGCGCTTCGTGCAGGTGGGTTTCCAACACCGTTTTGACGTTTTTCATGGTCGTTTCAAAGTCTCGGTGCGCCCCACCCAAAGGTTCGCTGATCACGCTGTCAATCAAATCCAATTCTTGCAGGCGTTTGGCGGTAATGCCCAAGGCTTGCGCGGCATCTGCCGCTTTTTCAGCGGTTTTCCACAGAATGGAAGCGCAACCTTCCGGAGGATAACCGAGTAAGTCGAATATTGCAGCATATTGACGTAATCGCCGACCGCAATCGCCAGCGCGCCACCGGAACCACCCTCGCCGATAATGGTACACAAAACCGGCACACGCAGGCGGGTCAATTCGTATAGGTTGCGTCCGATGGCTTCGGACTGACCGCGCTCTTCCGCGCCGATGCCCGGATACGCGCCCGGCGTATCGACAAAAAGTCATCACGGGAATATTGAATTTCTCGGCGGTCTGCATCAGGCGCAACGCTTTACGGTAGCCTTCAGGGCGCGGCATACCGAAATTGCGGCGGATTTTTTCTTTGGTGTCACGGCCTTTTTGATGGCCGATAACCATCACGCTTTGTCCGTTGAAGCGCGCCAAACCGCCGACGATGGCATGGTCGTCTGAATAATGGCGGTCGCCGTGCAACTCTTCAAAATCGGTGAAAATGGCTTGGATGTAATCTAAGGTGTAAGGGACGTTGGGGATGGCGTGAAACCTGCGAAATCTGAGCGGGCGTCAGCTTGTTGAAAATCGATTTTGTCAGGGTCGTTGCTTTTCTTCTGCAATCTGGCGATTTCATCGGAAATATCGACGGCGGATTCGCCCTGCACAAAGCGCAACTCTTCGATTTTATTGGTTAATTCAGCGATGGGTTGTTCAAAATCCAAAAACTGGTTTCATAGGGTGAAGCTCTCGGTAGGGACGCTGCCGCTATCATACGCCAATCAGGCATATTTGGCAGCATTTCTCATGGAGGTTATGCCGTGCAAAACGGCAGATAATCGGGCGGATGCCTTTTCAGACGACCTTTTACGGATGATATAGTATATCTGCACTAAACAAATGAAGTGCCGTATCTTATGATAAACTTCCATTCAGTTCAATCATTTCAAACAGGCTATGAAAAAAACGAACACGACACTACGGCGATGCGGCTCGACAAATGGCTTTGGGCCGCGCGCTTTTTCAAAACCCGCGCGCTGGCTCAAAAACATATCGAATTGGGCAGGGGTTCAGGTCAACGGCGCCAAAGTCAAAAACAGCAAAAAACATCAGCGCAGGGCGACATCATCGACCTGACGCTCAATTCACTGCCTTACAAAAATCAAAGTATTGGCACTCAACCACCAGCGCCGCCCCGCCCCCGAAGCGCGTCAGCTTTATGAAGAAGACATGAAAAACCGCCGCCGAACGCGAAGCGCAGAAACAACTCGACCAAGCAAGCCGCATCAGCGCGGCGTATCCCGACGGCAGACCGACCAAACGCGACCGCCGCCAACTCGACCGCATGAAGCGCGACAGCTGGTAGTGTTTTATTAAATCCGTTTTCATTTGCCGAAATCCCTACCTGCTACCTGCATCTGCCGTGCGTGCGCGCCAACCGCGCAGCATGGGGTTTTAATGGAGCAGCAGCGCGACCATTTCTATTTGGATTTGGGACTGGATTTTCCCGCCATTCAAAGCGAATGGGACTGCGTGTTCCGCGCCTACTGCCTGCCCTAGCGACCCTGCAATAGGGGCGATGATGAGACCGAAGAACATTTTTGTGACATCCTGAGCGCCATGTTAATGATGCTTTACCTACCCGCATACGCGCTGGCACAACCGCAGTCCACCATAATGGAACAAAATCATGCTACTGCCTGAAGCCGCCTGCCCCAAAACGATAAACAACGCACCGAACTGCTGCAAAAATATTTTTCAACAGCCACATCGCCGATGCGCGACGCAGGCTGTTAAAGGGCATTGACATACTGTATTTCGTATTGGATAAGGGCAACCATGCTAAACGCCTCCCTCCGATGCACTGATAGATGAAATCACCACACAGCCCCACACCGATGAAACGAAACAGCAAAACGCGTAGGTCGTGCAAGCATTTTACTGCGAAATAGTGGACTTCCTGTAATCGGTTCTGCCGCAAATGTCTTACCCCTTTCAGCTTAATCCAGCCAAAACAAGCCGCAAACAAGTTTAATCCCCTTCTGATTCCTTTAAACCGTATAACCATCCGAACATGAAAAAGCCCTTGTTATCATCATTATCATACATGGCATATTTTTTTGATTTTTTTATTTAAGTTTAATTTCTGGATGTTTGACAGCATGAGCCGGACGTTTACACCGCTTTCTTTTTGCCTCTTTTGGAGCTGTACGGCAAAATATTGTCGGGCATCCGGATATCATGAAATACCGCCGACTGCATGCGGAAGGCGTTCCGCTTTATATTCCCAATACGGACACGTCCACGCAAGCCGAGCAGGCGGAATTGGCCGAATATTTTTAAACACAATAACGACCAAAGCAACCGAATTGCGCAGCGCGGTCAAGAGGGCAAATCGGCGGCGGATGATGAAGCTGGCCAGGATTATTACCGCTTTGTCATCATCTCGTTTATCAGCCTAATCGCGTCCTTATTCTTTATCGGCATCAATGTCGGCCTGATTTTGATAGAAATAAGCCGTTATTGGTTTAATGAAAACAGCTTAAACTGATACGGTTGGGATTATTTGCATTATTCATTGCCCTGCCGTTCATGGTGGGTACTCACCATTTTGAAATGGAGAGCATCATCGGCGCCATTGTAAACTGGGGCTATTTTTACCAAACCATACTGGCCGCTATTTTTACGGCGTAAATGCAAAAAACGGCAGAAAAAACGCTGATGTTTCAGGCAGCCTGCACGATACGGAACAAAAATGCACGACCTGTTTTACTGCAACCTTGTGGGCGACGATACCGGACGCTGCCTTACCCTTGCCGCCGCGCTCCAAAACGCGCCTGACTTTGTGTTGCAGGAACAAATTTTCGCGCCCGAAGCCGATATTTTCTGCTTTGTGTTCCTGCCCGTACAAAAATCCTTCCGCTTCAAATGTGATTTTGTTTATGGGCAGACCATCAACAGCGGCGAATATTGGACATTGGGTGAGGCGGCAAAAGCTGCAAAACGCCGTGAATCAAATTGCAGGCCCGCTGTTCCAAACGAAATGAAAACAGAATACGGCAATATCCCAAAAAGCAGCCTGCACCCAACCGACTACCCAAACCGTGAAACCCCTAAACCTAAATTTGTCGCATGAAATGCGGCGGCGGCTCATGCGCCGAAATCTGGCGCACATTCGACAGACGTGTACAATAACGAAATCGAAACTTGGCATTTTACCGATGCGCAAGTCACCTACAACCATACGGCTTTCGACAATAGTCCGCTGCAAGACCTCGATGCGCAGCAGAACGGATATATTTGAAACTCCGCCAAAAACAAGTCATCCGTTTTTATAGTGGATTAACTTTAAACCAGTACGGCGTTGCCTTGCCTTGCCGTACTATCTGTACTGTCTACGGCTTCGTCGTCTTGTCCTGATTTAAAGTTAATCCACTATATTATTATTTCACGCAACTGACTTGACGGTTTTACCCGTCCGTTGTGTTGAGACTCCTACCTGAAACCGCCGATTTCCGTAAAGTTGAAACGCATCAGAATCAGGTATAATCCATCCCTATTTCATTTTCAGACGACCTTGAGCTATTTAAGGATATCCCCATGAGCAAGAAACGCGTCCTCACAGGCGTAACCACCACCGGCATCCCGCATCTGGGCAACTACGTCGGCGCCATCCGCCCTGCCGTCCGCGCGGCGCAAAACCCCGATACCGAATCCTTCCTCTTCCTCGCCGACTACCACGGCATCATCAAATGCCACGAGCCGGAGATGATCCACCAATCCACCCAGGCCGTTGCCGCCACCTGGCTTGCCTGCGGACTCGACCCCGAGCGCACCACCTTCTACCGCCAAAGCGACATTCCCGAAGTGATGGAACTGAACTGGATTCTGACCTGCATCACCGCCAAAGGCCTGATGAACCGCGCCCACGCCTACAAAGCCGCCGTGCAGGCAAACGCTGAAAACAATCAGGAAGACCCCGACCACGGCGTAGAAATGGGTCTGTACAGCTACCCCATTCTGATGACCGCCGACATTCTCATGTTCAACGCCAACGAAGTCCCCGTCGGCCGCGACCAAATCCAACACGTCGAAATGGCGCGCGACATCGCCGGACGCTTCAACCACCGCTTCAAAGAAGTCTTCACCCTGCCCGAAGTGAAAAATCGACGAAAACGTCGAACTTTTGGTCGGCTTGGACGGACGCAAAATGTCCAAATCCTACGGCAACACCATTCCGCTTTTGGGAAAACGACAAGAAAACCCAAAAAAATCGGTCAACAAAATCATCACTAACATGAAAGAGCCGGGCGAGCCGAAACAGCCCGACGAAAGCCCCTTGTTTGAAATCTACAAAGCCTTCTCCACGCCGTCTGAAACCGCAGAGTTCACACAAATGCTTGCCGAAGGCTGGCATAGGGGCGAAGCCAAAAACTCTTGGCCGCCAAAATCAACGCCGAGCTGGCAGAACCGCGCGAACGTTACAACGAGCTGACCGCCAATCCTTCGCAAATCGAAGACATCCTGCAGGCGGGCGCCGCCAAAGCGCGCAAAGAAGCACGCGAACTGCTGGACCAAGTACGCGACGCCGTCGGCATCCGCCCATTGAAGTAAATCTCAAAGGTCGTCTGAAAAAGCAGCCCGCTATTTTCAGACGACCTTTCTCCTGTTTAAAACAAGGAATATCCGATGAAAGCCTTTCCGATTCTCTTATCCGCCCTCCTGCTTGCCGCCTGCGGCAAATCCGAAAGCTCCTGCCGAGCCCGCCCAAAAATGCCGCCGAAGCCGCGCCAAAGCCCGCGTTTAAAAGTCAAAATACATCGACAACAACGCCATCGCAGGCTTGGATTTAGGTCAAAAGCAGCGAAGGCAAAACCAACGACGGCAAAAAAACAAATCAGCTATCTGATTAACGGTTTGTCCGAACAAAACGTCATCCAACTGATCGGCAACCACCCCAACGATTTGGAAGTCATCAGCGGCAAATGTATGGAAACCGGCGACAAAGGCGAGCCTTTGGGCTGGACTGAAAACGGCAAATGCCATGCCTTGTTTGCCAAACTGGTCGGCAACATCGCCGAAGACGGCGGCAAACTGACAAAGCTACCTCCTCTCCCACGCCGCCCTGCAACCCTATCAGGCAAGCAAAAGCGGTTATGCCGCCGTTCAAAACGGCCGCTACATCCTCGAACTCGACAGCGAAGGAATGTTCTACTTCCGCCGCCGCCACTATTGACCGAGCGGGTGCTGCCTGATGACCGTACACACCTTAATCCGCGCCCTGCCTAAAAGCCGAATTGCACGTCCATATCGAAGGCACGTTCGAGCCGGAATTGATGTTCGCCATCGCCGGGCGCAACGGCGTTTCCATTCCCTATGCGGATGTGGACGCCGTGCGCCGCGCTTACGATTTTCACAACCTCCAGTCCTTCCTCGATATTTACTACGCAGCGGCGGCGGTCTTGCTCCACGAACAGGATTTTTATGACCTGACCACAGCCTATTTCGCCCGCTGCCGCGAGGACAACGTCGTCCACACCGAAATCTTCTTCGACCCGCAAACCCATACCGCGCGCGGCGTACCGTTTGAAACCGTCATCAACGGCATCACCCGCGCCCGCCTGGAAGCGCAGGAAAAATGGGGATTTCAGCAGATTGATTATGTGTTTCCTGCGGCATTTGAGCGAAGAGTCCGCGTTTGAAACGCTTTGCCCAAGCGCAGCCTTTCAGACGACATATCGACGGCATCGGACTGGATTCGGGCGAACTCGGCAACCCGCCCTCGAAATTCGAGCGCGCTCTTCGCCCAAGCCCGCGCACAAGGTTTTCCCGCCGTCGCCCATGCCGGTGAAGAAGGTCCGCCCGAATACGTTTGGGAAGCGTTGATTTGTTGAAAGTCGTCCGCATCGACCACGGCGTGCGCTCCGAAGAAGACGAAACCCTTATGCAGCGCCTGATTGCCGAGCAAATGCCCCTGACCGTCTGCCCATTGAGCAACCTCAAGCTCAAAGTCGTCGGCGACCTGTCCCGGCACAACCTGCGCCGTATGCTTGAGGTGCGGCGTATTGGTTACCGTCAATTCAGACGACCCCGCCTACTTCGGCGGCTACCTCAACCAAAAATTTCATCGAACTTGCCGACGCATTGGATTTGAATGAAAGCAGACATCCGCACCTTGTGCAAAAACTCGTTCAAAGCCTCGTTTTTAAGTGAGGAAGAAAAAGCAAAACGGTACGCCGAAATCGACGGCATCCATGTTTAGACACAAAGCCGACCAGAAAAACAATCCGGTCGGCTTTGTTTTTATCTAAAAATGCAAATCCTCTAACCACAGTCAATTCCCTACCAAACCACTCAACTATCCGCCTGAAATCTGTTAAAATACCGACCTATCCTAATAAATACAGCATCAAAAGGCACACAATCATGGCTCTTTTGCAGATTTCCGAACCCGGCATGTCCGCCGCTCCGCATCAACACCGCCTCGCCGTCGGCATCGACTTGGGTACGACCAACAGCCTGGTTGCCACCGTCCGCAGCGGCAGCCCGGTTTGTCTGACCGATATGGACGGACGCACCACCCTGCCCTCTGTCGTCCGTTACGGCGAAGGCGATGCCGTCGAAGTCGGCAAAGCCGCCCTTGCCGCCCAAAAAACCGACCCACTGAACACCATCAGCTCCGCTAAACGCCTTATCGGCCGCACGCTTGCCGACCTCGCGCAGGACGCGCAATACCCGCCCTACCGTTTCACACCCAATGAGCGCGTGGTCGAGTTAAACACCCGTCAAGGTGCGAAAACGCCTATCGAAGTATCGGCAGAAATCCTCAAAGCCCTCAAATCGCGTGCCGAAGAAACATTAGGCGGCGATTTGGTCGGTGCCGTCATTACCGTCCCCGCCTATTTCGACGATGCCCAACGCCAAGCCACCAAAGACGCCGCGCGTTTGGCGGGCTTGAACGTCTTGCGCCTGCTCAACGAGCCGACCGCCGCTGCGATTGCCTACGGGCTGGACAACGCCTCGGAAGGCACATTTGTCGTTTACGACTTGGGCGGCGGCACGTTCGACGTATCCGTATTGCAACCGACCAAAGGGCTGTTTGAAGTCAAAGCCACCGGCGGCAACAGCGCATTGGGCGGCGATGACTTCGACCACCGCCTGTTCTGCCACCTGCTCGAACAAAACGACCTTTCCAAACTCAACGAGCGCGACAGCCAGCTTCTGCTTTCCCTTGTCCGCGCCGCCAAAGAACAACTGACCGGCCAAACCGAAGCCGTCGTCGAAGCCACGCTTTCAGACGGCCGCAAAATCCATACCGTCATTACCCGCCAAGAGTTTTCACCACCTGACGCAAAATCTGGTGCAAAAAAACCATAGAACCGGGTGAAACAGGCCCTGAAAGACGCGGGCGTGACCAAAGCCGACATCAAAGGCGTGATTATGGTCGGCGGTTCCACCCGTATGCTGCATGTCCAACAAGCGGTCGCCACCTTCTTCGGACAAACCCCGCTGAACAACCTCAACCCCGACGAAGTCGTCGCACTCGGCGCCGCCATACAGGCGAACGTCCTTGCCGGCAACAAAACCGACGGCGAATGGCTGCTGCTGGACGTTACCCCCTTGTCGCTCGGTTTGGAAACCTACGGCGGACTCGCCGAAAAAATCATCCCGCGCAATTCCACCATCCCCACCGCGCGCGCGCAGGATTTCACCACTTTCAAAGACGGTCAAACCGCCATGACGATACACGTCGTACAAGGCGAGCGCGAACTCGTTTCCGACTGCCGCAGCCTTGCCAAATTCACCCTGCGCGGCATTCCGCCCATGACCGCAGGCGCGGCGCGTATCCGCATTACTTTCCAAGTTGACGCCGACGGCTTGCTGTCCGTTTCCGCCCAAGAACAAAGTACTGGCGTACAGGGCGCAAATCGAAGTCAAACCTTCCTACGGCTTGGACGACGACACCATCACCCAAATGCTCAAAGACAGCATGAGTAACGCCGCCGAAGACATGGCGGCACGCGCACGCGCCGAAGCCGTGGTCGAAGCCGAAAGCCTGACCGACGCCGTCAACGCCGCCCTTGAGTTGGATAGCGATTTGCTGGATGCTGAAGAGCTTGCACAAATCCAGCAAGACATCGCCGATTTGCAAGGTCGTCTGAAAGACGGCAACGCCGAAGACATCCGCGCCGCCGTCGCCAAACTCAGCCACAGCACCGACAACTTCGCCGCCAAGCGCATGAACCGCAACATCCAACGTGCGCTGACAGGGGCAAAAGTGTGGACGATATTTGATGGCAAAACAGTTTCAGACGACCTCGAAAGACACAAAGGTCGTCTGAAAAAAATTCAAACACTATTTTTCAGACGACCCCATCCCATGCAAAACCCTCCATCCCCCAAGACTGGAACGTCTATTTCAGCCGCATTGACGACGCCCCGCCGCCTTACGCATCAACCTTGCGCTTTAATCGAAGTCGCGCCGCTGGCAGAGTATCCGCAGCATGTGCGCGTCAGTATGAAATTGGAACAAACCAACGAACACGGCTTCCCGACGCCCGAAGAAAGCGAAGCGGTTTACGACATCGAAGACCAAATCGACCGACTGGCGGGCAACGACAACATTCCCGCAGGCATAGTCACCACAAACGGCGCGGCAAATTGGCATTTTTACAGCCGCGATGCCGAAACCTTCGCCCAAGCCTGCCGTACCTTGCTGACACAAAACGACCGCGTTTGCGACATCACAATCAGCGAAGATGCCGAATGGTCGTTTTATCAAGAATTCCTGTATCCGGACAGCTACGAGTTGCAAGCCATCCGCAACGAGCAGGTTTTACGCCGCTTCCGACAAGACGGCGACCGCCTCGATAAGCCCCGCCCCATCGACCACTGGCTGTTTTTCCACACCGAAGCAGACCTGAACGCCGCAGCCGCCAAAGTCGGCACATTAGGGCTATACCGTCAGCGACAGCGGCCGCATCGAGCAGGAAGAAGACCATCCGAGCTACCGCCTGCAACTTTCCAAAAACGCCCCGCTTACCGACATCGACAACGACACATGGGGAGTTGATTGATATCGCCCAAGAAAACAACGGCGAATACGACGGCTGGGGCAGCATATTAGTCCAATAAAGCATCAGGTCGTCTGAAAACACACCGGCAGCCCCGTTCAGACGACCCGCATCCACTTTGACCTTAGGAGAATCCCATGAGCGAATCCATTGTTTACGGCATCGATCAGGAAAATGAACTCATGAACCGCGCCTTCGAACAGGCACGTTCCACATTCAAATATTTCTGGCGCGAGCTGTATTGGGAAAAACCGCCGCATCATACCCGCCTTGGATTTTGCCATGGTCAAAGTACCTTTTTCCAAGACAGCGAAGACGGCGAAATTTGCGAACATATGTGGATAAACGACATCTACTTCGACGGCCTCCACATTTACGGCACGCTGGTCAACGAACCCAACGACCTGACCAATGTAGAACAAGGCGAAAGCGTCTGCGTTCGGTTGACGACATCAGCGACTGGATGTTCCTGTGTAACGGCATCCCCTACGGCGGCTTCACCGTACAGGCAGTCCGCATCCAAAATGACGCCGCAAGAGCGCGCAGAACACGATGCCGCATGGGGCATCGACTTTGGCGATCCCGAAGAAGTCTTACTGGTTTACGAAGAAAAAGAACACCCCGAAAAATCTGGACGAACATCCGATGTGCCGAAACTGTCTGGACGACTTCCGCCAACAGCTGGCACAAAACCCGGATTACCTGCGCGAACAAGACGAAGACGGCTACACACCGCTCCATCACGAAGCCATCGCAGGCAACGCGCCCCTGGTCAAAGCCATGCTCGGGATTGGGTGCAGACCCGGCCGCCACCACGCAAGAAGGACTGACCGCCTAGACTTTGCCCGCCTTATGGACTGGCAAAACGTCATCGGATACTCGAACCACGCCACTAAACCATGGGTCGTCTGAAAAGGGAACACTAACTGATTTGTTACAAAAACACCTGGAGGAAATCTTTAGCGTATACCAACAGAGTACAACATTGATAATATTTAACTCACAAATTAAGGTTAAAGGTAATGAAAGAATATGAAAATCAGTTTATTGCTATAAAAAGATGCATTAAATTCAAAAGAACCTACTAATAAAAACAAGTCTTTCCTCTGCGCAATGTTTTAGAATGGTTCGAGGCATCTAGAAGAGGAGCAAAGATAACCCATAAAATTCGTTATGAATTAGGAAAATATGAGTTAATTACCGAACCAGATTTTGAACAAGCAAACATAAATGGGACTGTTACATTTAAAAAGGCCTCATCTAAAACCTCTTCAAATAATTTTTAATATAGACCCTAGTCATAAAATTGAGAGACTAGATGCCGCAAATAAAAACCTATTTCCATTACACGAACAGAGCCACTATCTAAAGCTTTAACTATTATGCTCTTAAATGATTTTTTTCCCAACTACCTGTTATGCAAAAATGAAAGGAGAGTAAATGGTTTTATCAGTTGGAAAACTATTGGAGAAAAACTGATTACTACTAAGTCGTTAGATATATCCCAAAAACTGTTTCAGATTTTTATGTCTGAGGATATCATTATAGTTACTAAAAAAATGAAACAATTTTTCAGTGTTTTAACAAAAATCCCACAAAAATGATTTTTGTATTAATTAAAGACTCCACAAACAATGAAGAAATTATTGGAATTGTAACAGTCAATGATTTAAATGAACAATTTCATTTGCTTTCAAAACCTTTCTACTTTATAAGTGAAATAGAAAATGGCATACGCCATATTCTTGACAAAAATTGACCTATCAGATGAAGAGCTAAAAAGCAAAAAGCCTGATAGTTCAGAAGAAATAGAATCAATTGCTGATCTAAACTTTGGGGGCTATCAAACTATTTTTAGGTAATTCTGAAATTTGGAAGAGGCTCAATTTAAACCTGGATAGACAAGAATTTATAAAAACACTGGATAAAATTCGTGAAATTAGAAATGATGTTATGCATTTCGACCCTGATGGTTTAGATAAAAACAGTATTGAATTACTAGAAGAATTTTTCTCATTTTCTTAAATCATTAAAGAAAAATGTTTAATTGAAAATGATTTAAATACTAAATGAGACTCTGGCACCAAACCCTCATCCCCTGCTCCCCCGCGCCCAGCTTTTTAGGACAACACCGCGAATGTGCCGCCCTGCGCGAGCAGGCTGGGGCAAGCCGCACGCGACGGTAAACTATGTTTTTCACCCATTCGCCTGACAAGCTCTATCTGTATCACGCGCTGATTATGGAAGAAATGGAAAAACGCGGTTACAAACCCGACCCGCTGTGGAAAGACCCGCTGTACCGCGGCAAAGCAGTTACCCCTTATCCCGCACACGATATCGAAGCCGCCGATTCGCCGATTTACCCCGAACATAATGATGCTTATCTGGACGAATGTCTGGAAAATTTAAAAAACAAAGGCATCGTGTTATAAACGGTTTCAGACGACCCTTTCATCACAAAAAGGTCGTCTGAAAAATTACCACAAACCCTATCCACCCATTACAAGAGACAATAAAAATGCCCAAAATCACCGTACTCCCACACGCCGTATTATGTCCCGAAGGTGCAGTCATCGAAGACGCACCCGAAGGCAAAACCGTCCTTGACGTGCTGCTCGACCACGACATCGAAGTCGATCACGCCTGTGAAAAAAATCCTGTGCCTGCACCACTTGCCACGTCATCATCCGCAAAGGCTTCGACAGTTTGGAAGAGCCGAGCGAGCTGGAAGAAGACCTGCTCGACCAGGCATGGGGCTTGGAAGCGGACTCGCGCCTGAGCTGTCAGGCAGTGGTTGCCGACGAAGACTTGGTGGTGGAAATCCCCAAATACACCATCAACCACGCGCGCAAGATCATTGATGCAAAGGGTCGTCTGAAACGGATACAGCAATGTTCAGACGACCCCTGCCAAATTCTGAGCAAACAAAAAGTCGTCTGAAACTGCCTTACCGACCGTTTTCAGACGACCTTCCGTCAAATCGCTGCCAAATCGTTTATTTGGAACGTGGAACGACAAACCTTAAGCGGGATACTTTCATCGAAGCGACGGTTTGCGCAACAGGGATAATTTTTCCACTCTGCCTTTGGCGTTCAGCATACTGAGGCTGCTGCCATGGCGGGTAATGATGCTCTTAGGTTCGGGCTTCGGTGCCGGTTCGTTTTTGCTGCGGCTGTGACGGATTTCGGCGGTTCAGGGACATATCCCGCCAAGCCGAAGCGTTTGATGATTTCGTTTGCGGCATCCATATAACGCTGTTTTGCTTCTTCGTTCTCCACCGTCATATCGTCAAGCGCCACAGACACGTCGTTTGCCGCAGCCAACAATGCGTTCCGCAATACGCGAATACACCATCCAGCGTTTCAAACGCAAAGCGCCCGCATCTTCGCCCGGCGCGGTGGCATCCAAAAGCAATCATGCCGTAACGCTTGCCATAACGGAGGCGCAGCGAAAGCCGCTTCAGCCCTCGCTCTCGTCCAGCATCTGATAAAGCTCGCGGATAAGCGGCAGCAGGCGGTCGAACACGCCCGCTTTAGCAAGATAATTAGGATCATCGGAGGCGAGCGCGTAAATAAGTTTGGATAATTTGGCATTGAGTGCGTTGTTCATCGATTTTCCTGTTATTCATACTATAATGGATTTCTTTAAGAACCATTCCAAATGATTTGGTTGCATGACAAAGTGTAAATTTTTCCTTAGTGAAAGTCAGAAAAATGTATTAACGTACGCCTTGAAAAAATATTACATAGGAAAAATACCATATGCGATTTCAGACGCATTAATCATTGCCGACACGAATTTTTCCCCAAAAGCATTAAAACCTAAACAAAGCCATCCCGAATCAAACCCATTCGGACACTCCAAAAGGAACGACATCATGAAATGGACAGACACCCAACGCATCGCTGAGGAACTCTACGACCTGCACGGCGACAGCATCGACCCGAAAACCGTTCGCTTCACCCAACTGCGCGACCTGATTATGGCGCTGCCCGACTTCGACGACGATCCCGCACGCTGCGGCGAACGCATCCTCGAAGCCGTACAACAGGCATGGATTGAAGAGGCTGAGTGAGGCAACATCATTTGCAAGCTAAAAACCAAGATGTCGTCTGAAAATTTTTCAGACGACGTTTGAATGGGTTGATAGCCAACTCAAGCACAAAACATCTATTGCTTTTGCTTTACCAACAAGAATACCAAGCCATTGAAATCCATTTAATTTTCAAAGTATTCCCACACATCAGAATATGTATTTTCTCCCCGGCTTGCCCTCATGTGAATAGAGGCAAACATAATGGCAACCATATTAAAATAATTCATAAACTTTCTGAAAATTTTGAATTTGACTCATACACAAGGCAAATTTATCATACAAGCCTGAAAACGTTTAAAAAAAGACAACCGAGGTACACAGCCAATGAGTTACGCAAAAAGAAATCAATGCGTTAAACAACAGCCTTTCCGACTTTGAAAGGCGACATCAACGTTTCGTTCGAATTTTTCCCGCCGAAAAAAACGAACAAATGGAAACCATGCTGTGGGACTCCATCCATCGCCTGCAAACCCCTGCATCCCAAATTCGTATCCGTAACCTACGGCGCAAAACTCCGGCGAACGCGACCGTACGCACAGCATCGTCAAACGCATCCAACAGGAAACCGGCTTGGAAACCGCGCCGCACCTGACCGGCATCGACGCCTCTCCCGACGAATTGCGCCAAATCGCCAAAGACTATTGGGACAGCGGCATCCGCCGTATTGTCGCCCTGCGCGGTGACGAGCCGCCCGGCTATGAGAAAAACCGTTTTATGCCGAAGATTTGGTCAAACTCCTGCGCTCCGTCGCCGACTTCGACATCTCCGTAGCGGCATACCCTGAAGTGCATCCCGAAGCGAAATCTGCACAAGCCGACCTGATTAATCTGAAGCGCAAAATCGATGCAGGTGCAAACCATGTCATCACCCAATTCTTCTTTCGACGTAGAACGCTACCTGCGCTTCCGCGACCGCTGCGTAATGTTGGGCATCGACGTCGAAATCGTTCCCGGCATCCTGCCTGTTACCAACTTCAAGCAACTCGGCAAAATGGCGCAAGTAACCAACGTCAAAAATCCCGAAAATGGCTGTCGCAAATGTATGAAGGCTTGGACGACGACCAAGGCACGCGCAATCTGGTGGCGGCAAGTATCGCCATCGATATGGTCAAAGTCCTGTCCCGCGAAGGCGTGAAAGATTTCACTTCTACACGCTCAACCGCAGCGAGCTGACTTACGCCATCTGCCATATTTTTAGGGCGTGCGTCCTTAAAGCCGAAAAACGGTTTCAGACGACCTCAGGGGTCGTCTGAAAAACAAAACGCCGCCCCATCCGCCCTATTCTGATTTACAATACCGACCGATTCGGATTGAACCGGTCCTTACAAAATCCAACTGGAGAGTTCAACATGACAACATTACATTTCTCAGGCTTCCCGCGTGTCGGCGCCTTCCGTGAATTGAAATTCGCCCAAGAAAAATACTGGCGCAAAGAAATCAGCGAACAAGAGCTGCTCGACGTCGCCAAAGACCTGCGCGAGAAAAACTGGAAACACCAAGCCGCCGCCAACGCCGATTACGTTGCCGTAGGCGATTTCACTTTCTACGACCACATCCTTGACCTGCAAGTCGCTACCGGCGCAATTCCCGCCGTTTCGGCTTCGACAGCCAAAAACCCTGTCTTTGGAACAATTCTTCCAACTTGCGCGCGGCAACAAAGACCAATTCGCCATCGAGGATGACCAAATGGTTCGACACCAACTATCACTACTTGGTGCCTGAATTCCACGCCGATACCGAATTCAAAGCAAACGCCAAACACTACGTTCAACAACTGAAAGAAGCCCAAGCCCTCGGCTGAAAGCCAAACCGACCATCGTCGGCCCGCTGACCTTCCTGTGGGTCGGGTAAAGAAAAAGGCGCAGTCGAATTCGACCGCCTGAGCCTGTTGCAAAAACTGCTGCCTGTTTACGTTGAAATCCTGAACGCTTTGGTTGAAGCCGGCGCCGAATGGATTCAAATCGACGAGCCTGCTTTGGCTGTTGACCTGCCTAAAGAATGGGTGGAAGCCTACAAAGACGTTTACGCCACTTTGAGCAAAGTAAACGCCAAAATCCTGTTGAGCGACTTACTTCGGTTCTGTTGCCGAACACGCCGCATTGTTGAAAAGCCCTGCCCGTTGACGGCCTGCACATCGACTTGGTACGCGCTCCCGAACAACTGGACGCATTTTGCCGACTACGACAAAGTCCTGTCTGCCGGCGTTATCGACGGCCGCAACATCTGGCGCGCCAACCTGAACAAAGTTTTGGAAACTGTCGAGCCTCTGAAAAAGCCAAACTGGGCGACCGTTTGTGGATTTCAGCTCTTGCTCGCTGTTGCACACCCCATTTTGACTTGTCAGTTGAAGAAAAACTGAAAGCCAACAAACCTGACCTCTACTCTTGGTTGGCATTCACCCTGCAAAAAACCCAAGAATTGCGCGTTCTGAAAGCCGCATTGAACGAAGGTCGTGATTCTGTTGCCGAAGAACTGGCCGCCAGCCAAGCTGCTGCCGACTCCCGTGCCAACAGCAGCGAAATCCACCGTGCAGACGTTGCCAAACGCCTTGCCGACCTGCCTGCCAACGCAGACCAACGCAAAATCACCGTTTGCCGACCGCATCAAAGCGCAACAGGCATGGTTGAACCTGCCTCTGCTGCCGACGACCAACATCGGTTCTTTCCCGCAAACCACCGAAATCCGCCAAGCACGCGCAGCCTTCAAAAAGGCGAACTGTCTGCCGCCGATTACGAAGCCGCGATGAAAAAAGAAATCGCCTTAGTAGTTGAAGAGCAAGAAAAACTGGACTTGGACGTACTGGTACACGGCGAAGCCGAGCGTAACGACATGGTCGAATACTTCGGCGAACTGTTGAGCGGTTTTGCATTCACCCAATACGGCTGGGTACAAAGCTACGGCTCACGCTGCGTGAAAACCACCGATTATCTTCGGTGACGTAAGCCGTCCTGAAGCCATGACTGTCGCTTGGTCTACTTACGCACAAAGCCTGACCAAACGCCCGATGAAAGGCATGTTGACCGGTCCGGTCACCATCTTGCAATGGTCTTTCGTCCGCAACGACATTCCACGCTCTACCGTGTGCAAACAAATCGCACTGGCTCTGAACGACGAAGTATTGGATCTGGAAAAAGCAGGCATCAAAGTCATCCAAATCGACGAACCTGCCATCCGTGAAGGCCTGCCTTTGAAACGCGCCGATTGGGATGCCTACCTGAACTGGGCCGGCGAATCCTTCCGCCTGTCCTCTACCGGTTGCGAAGACAGCACACAAATCCACACCCATATGTGCTACTCCGAGTTCAACGACATCCTGCCCGCCATCGCAGCTATGGACGCCGACGTCATCACCATCGAGACTTCACGTTCCGACATGGAACTCTTGACCGCGTTCGGCGAATTCAAATACCCGAACGACATCGGCCCGGGCGTTTACGACATCCACAGCCCGCGCGTACCGACAGAAGCCGAAGTGGAACACCTGTTGCGCAAAGCCATCGAAGTCGTACCGGTTGAACGCCTGTGGGTGAACCCGGACTGCGGTCTGAAAACACGCGGTTGGAAAGAAACTCTGGAACAACTCCAAGTGATGATGAACGTTACCCACAAACTGCGTGCCGAATTGGCCAAATAAGTTTGAACTAGCGTAGTCAAAAGGTCGTCTGAAAATTTTCAGACGACCTTTTTGCCAAATTAATATTTCATTTTTCCATCAAGCTGAGCCTCTGTAGCCTATCCTCCCTATTGTCTTCCACAATAATCTTTTATGACTAATGGGCAAAAATAATTTATTTGGGGTATAATTACACGAAACTAAATTAAAACAGCGGCTAACTGTATCTACTCACAAACAGCAAAAATCCGCATATATAGTGGATTAAATTTAAAATCAGGACAAGGCGACGAAGCCGCAGACGGTACAGATAGTACGACAAGGCGAGGCAACGCCGTACTGGTTTAAAAGTTAATCCACTAATCAAACAACACATTACAGCAACAAACAATAAGGATGCACGCTATGGGAATCATCAGTCTTATCTTCATCGCCGTAATACTGACCGTATTACTGCTCAACTTCAAACAAAAATTAGACCGTTGCAAAAGAGATTATCAAGAATCTTTTGTTGCACTCCGTATCGCCCTAGCATGCCGCCATCAGGCAGTCAGACATGTTTTGGATGTTTCAAAAAAATTTATCTGGGACGAGAAGATGACAATGTCGACAGCAATTTATTGTCCTCATGTGGCGATGCTGAAGCCGTATTGACCCAAGCATCCAAATCATTTTCACCTGAATCCCTTTCGCGCTTGTGCAACGCAGAAGCAAGCTTGAACAACTCACTCCGCGCCCTGCAAGAAGTTTTAGAAAAAAGCCTGAAACAACGCCCAGATCAAGGTCTGAAAAGCCAGCTTGAAATGCTGGACGCCGCCGAAACCGATGTTGTATCCGCACGACGTGCCTACAATCGATCTGCAGAACGCTACAACCGTATGCTGAGAAAAACCATGAGCGGACTTGTTGCCAAAGTATTGGGTTATCACGCGAAAGCCAGCCTGATTAAATTTGAGGACAACAGCGTTCCGCAAATGAGCAAACACTTGATGGCTTGATAAGCGTGGCGCAAATAGATCAGGATGTCACGTTGTAATCTGGTCGTAATCCGAATATCACAAGCCATAGAAATAGCACAGAATCCATCCATTCTGTGTTTTACTATAGTGGATTAAATTTAAATCAGGACAAGGCGACGAAGCCGCAGACAGTACAGATAGTACGGAACCGATTCACTTGGTGCTTCAGCACCTTAGAGAATCGTTCTCTTTGAAAGCTAAGGCAATGCCGTACTGGTTTAAATTTAATCCACTATATTTTCAAAATCATTTCCCTTTGAACCAACTTGCAATAACAAAGTAGCAGGTGAAAACAACTCCACTGCAACCATGATTCAGAATAAACCAAAGGTCGTCTGAACTTTCAAAAGTTTTCAGACGACCTTTTGTTTGTTAAATCCCAGTAAGTTTCTAAAAATGAATGCAAGACCGTTCGTTTTTAACCCATTGATTTTTATAGTGAATTAACTTTAAACCAGTACGGCGTTGCCTCGCCTTAGCTCAAAGAGAACGATTCTCTAAGGTGCTGAAGCACCAAGTGAATCGGTTCCGTACTATCTGTACTGTCTGCGGCTTCGTCGCCTTGTCCTGATTTAAATTTAATCCACTATAATATCCCTTTATCCTCAAATGGGACAGCTATCCCAATCCTTCTCCTGAGAAAACAGGAAAATTATCAATCAAATTATTGCTTTTTCAAACCTTTAGCTTTAACGACGGCAATAGTACCGTCAATACCTTTTTGCTTAATCAACTCATTGAATTGATTGCGGTATACCGTTACTAAACTTGTGCCATCAAACGGAAATTGTAGATTTTATAAGCAGAACCTACCCGATAAAGCTGATACGCCACTTCGTATTTCTTACCGCTCTTCGTTTTGAAGCTCCGAAAACACATCAAACTTATTGCCGTTTTCAGTCATTTTTAGGCAGCAATTTAACCTTCGCATCGGCAGCGCCCACCAAAGCGGAATAGGAATACATCGAAACCACCATCTCTTTGAATGCCTGAATAAAATCTGTTTTCTGCTGTGCTGAGAAATTGCGCCAAAGGCGCGCGACAGCCAAAGCGGAAATGCGTTCATAATCCAAATAACGGTCGGCATACTGCTGTATTTGTTTGACACGCTGCGGCTCGCTCAAGGAAGTATTGCGTGCGATTTTCAAAAACAGTATCGATATTTTTGCTGCATCTGCTCTTGTGCAGGATGTGCAGCGGCAACATACGGGGCGGCAAGCACCATAGGTGCAGCCAGTACAAAAAGCGGACAAATAGGATGCCATATACGTACCTATTTCTAAAAAGTTTTAAAGGTTAATTGTAAAACTTTATATTTTAGAAATATTTAACGTAATGTAAAAACCAAGAAAGGCAGGTAAGAAGGTAGGAACAGCCTACATCCGACTCAATTCCCTTTTGCAGGGGCTTGGATGTTTTGCTGGCGGTCGAGTACCGCGCTTTGCAGGCTGTTGATTTCCTGTTGGTTGACATGACCGCCTTTGGCTACGGCTTGCGCCAGAGATTTTTGCGCTTCGCCCAGCGCTTTACGCTCGTTGCTCAACTCTGTTTCCAAAAATCGAACGGCGGCTAGCACTGCGGAAGATTTGGGCGCAGGCGTTGCTGCGACTTCAGGGAGCCGGACGGATGGGCGCAGGTGCAGGATTTGCCTTAGCGGTATTTTTAGGGGCAGGTTTTGCGTTGCCGGCTCGTTTTGACGGAGCTTCGGCAGCAGGCTCGGGCATTTCTAAAGCGGGAGCATCGTAGCGCGTGCTGCTGTATTTGCCTATGGTCGGTAAATCTGCCGAATGGCGGTTTCCGGATGGGCGCGAAGTATAGACGACTTCGCCGTTGACTGTGCAGGTATAGATTTTAGAGGGAAGCTTGTGCGCCTGATGCGGCGGCAAACATCAGCAATGAAGCTGCCAATGCGTGAAGTGATTGTTTCATGGTAAGGTCGTAATGTGAAATAAGTAATTTTTCGATAGATATTGCATTCAACTGTAATAGTATAACAATGCCAGCATATTCTCTCAAATAGGACGGCTGACTTTTTAATTTCAAACCAAACCGTCTCATTCGTTATAGCGAAAATTTGCCTCACTCGTTTTCAGACGACGTTTTTGCGGCTTTATCCGATTTTTGGCGCGTAATTTGGCGTTTTTGCTCTTTGTCTCCTGCTCTTGCGCCTTTTCCCGCGATTTTTCTTTTTGAACGCGCCTTCTTGGAGCTTGGCCGCCTTTTCTTCGGTATCGCTGCTTAATTTGTTGATTTTCAGACGGTATGCACCGCCTTGGTGGCTGCTGATTTTGGGCAGATCCGCGCCTGTGCAGTTTCCAGATGGTTCCGATGTGTAGGTTTTGCTGTTACCGGAATGGCAGCTGAAGACGGCTGCTGCGGTGTGGAGGGATAAGCCCAAAATGAGGGAGGATGCGACGATAAGTGCCCCTTGCTTGATTCGTGAACGCATGTATTTTCCGTAGTTTGAGTTTTCAGACGACCTATTTTTGTTTTTATAGTGGATTAACTTTAAACCAGTGCGGCGTTGCCTCGCCTTAGCTCAAAGAGAACGATTCTCTAAGGTGCTGAAGCACCAAGTGAATCGGTTCCGTACTATCTGTACTGTCTGCGGCTTCGTCGCCTTGTCCTGATTTAAAGTTAATCCACTATATACAGTCCGACGGTCTCGAAATGACCATGCCGAACTGTATTTTTGGCGGCTTCTGAAGGCAAGTGCGGAAACCCTCGCTGCGAAGTATTTATAGTTATGTAAATTCTGCGTCGATTTCCGTCAGGATTTGCTCCAGCTCTTCCCTGCCACAAAAAGCCAGTTTTCTTCTATTTGTGTTAATTTTACTTTAATTTCTGTTAATTGTGCGAGGGTTTTGTTGTAATTTTGTTTTTATTTTCGTCCGAATAGGCTTCTTCTTGTGCCAAAAATGTTTCACATGCTGTTTGAATTTCGGAAAGCTGCGCCATTTCTTTTTCGGCTTTGTCGATTTTCTGCTGTATCGGCTTGCCGCGTCGGGCTTTTTCTTGACGGATTTGTGCTTCGATACGCTTGGTGTCTTTGCGGTTTTGGCTTTGCGCGGAAGCGGCAGGCGCGGTTAGTGGCGTTTTTCTGCGCCAACCTCCAGTGACGATAATCGTTTAAATCGCCGTCAAAGTTTTCAGACGACCTTTGTCAATCAGGAGGAAGCTGTCGGTAGTGGCTTCAAGCAGGCTGCGGTCGTGCGATACGACGATTAAGGCGCCTTGGAAACTTTGTAGGGGCAAGCGTCAGGGGCGTGGCGCATATCCAAGTCAAATGGTTGGTCGGCTCGTCAAGCAGCAGCAAATTCGGTTTTTGCCAGATAATCATGGCAAGGGCGAGGCGGGCTTTTTCTCCGCCGGAAAAGGGTTCGGTTTTCTGCAACGCCATATCACCGACAAAGTTGAAGCCGCCGAGGAAATTTCGGATTTCTTGTTCGCGCACTTCGGGAGAAAGCTGCTGAATATGCCAAACAGGGCTTTGGTCGGCGCGGATGGTATCGAGTTGGTGTTGGGCAAAATAGCCGATATTGAGTTTTTCGGAACGGACGATGCTGCCGGAGAGCAAATCGATTTTGCCTGCCAAGGCTTTGATAAACGTAGATTTACCGCTGCCGTTAACACCCAATAGCCCGTAACGTGCGCCGCTCTCCAGCGATAGGGTAATGTCGTGCAAAACGGTTTTTCCTTCGTAACCCAAATCAGCGTGTTCCAACTTCAGCAAGGGATTGGGTAGATGGTCGGGATTGTAAAACTCAAAAGGAAAACTCGCTGTCCAAATGCGCGCGGGGCGATGCGCTCGAGCTTCGCCAACGCCTTCATGCGGCTTTGCGCTTGAACGGCTTTGGTGGCTTTGGCTTTGAAGCGGTCGATAAAGGATTGCAGATGTTTGATTTGCGCCTGCTGTTTGACATAGGCGGCTTGTTGTTGTGCCAAACGTTGCGCGCGTTCGTTTTGGTAAAAATCGTAATTGCCGCCGTATTGCGTGAGCTTTTGCTGGGATAATTCAATGGTTTGGGTGGTGGCCGCATTGAGGAAAGTCACGGTCGTGGGAAATGATGATTTGCGTGCAGGGGTAAAGAGGCAAGGTGGTTTTCCAGCCACAAGACGGTTTCCAGATCCAAGTGATTGGTCGGTTCGTCAAGCAAGAGCAAATCGGCGCGGCAAATCAGGGCTTGCGCAAGATTCAGGCGCATACGCCAGCCGCCGGAAAAAGGATTTGACGGGACGGCTGTGTTCTTCTTGCGAAAAACCCAGTCCGTTCAACAATTTCGCTGCACGGGCCGGCGCGGTATAAGCATCGATTTCTTCCAATTTGGCATGATATTCCGCCTGCTTCATGCCGTCATTTTGCGCTTCCGCCTGCGCCAAGGTCGTCTGAAAAAGCCTGCAACTCGGCATCGCCCTGCAAAACGTAGTCCAACGCGGAGATGTCAAGTCGGGCGTTTCTTGGGAAACGGAAGCCATCCGCCAATTTTTCGGAATCGAGATATCGCCACCGTCCTGAGTGATTTCACCCTTGATTAAGGCAAACAGGCTGGATTTGCCCGTCCCGTTTTACCGATCAAACCGACGCGCGTTGACCGGGATTGACGGTGGCGTTGGCTTTGTCGAGCAGGACTTTCAAACCGCGTTGCAGGGTGAGGTTTTTGATTTCAATCATGATGTAATAATGGACGGGCGGAAAAATGGGAAAGGCGGTATTTTATGAGTGAAAACAGCATTATGTCGCCGTTCGTTGGTGCCGTAGCGTTTCAACGTGAATCCATGATGGAAAAAGGTCGTCTGAAAACGGCGGACGGTATGAGCGAAAATCCCGCTCTGTCCATTTCAGACGACCTTTGATGTAACGAAACGGCTTAATGTCGATAATCCGCCGAGTCTTTACGGATTTGCCGCAGAAATTTCTGCGTCCGTTCGTGTTTAGGGTGGTCGAACAACTCTTTCGGACTGCCCTGCTCTACGATGACGCCGCCGTCCATGACGACGACGGTAGTGGCGACTTCCAACGCAAACTTGATTTCGTGGGTCACGACGACCATCGTCCAGCCTTCTTGCGCCAATTCTTTCATGGCGTTCAATACGTCTTGCACCAATTCGGGATCCAGCGCGGAAGTGGGTTCGTCAAACAACATCAACTCAGGGCTGAATCGCCAATGCGCGGGCGATGCCGACGCGCTGTTGCTGACCGCCGGAAAGCTGGTAGGGATAAAGGTTAACCTTGTCGCCCAAGCCGACTTTTTCCAGTAATTTCAAAGCTTCTTCGCGCGCTTGGGCGGCAGGCTTGCCTTGTACAGCAACGGACCTTCCATTACGTTTTTCCAACGCGGTTTTATGCGGAAAGAGATTGTATTGTTGGAACACCATGCGGATTTTCGGCGCAGAGCCAAGATGTCGTGCTTTTGTCGTTTTTAGAAAAATCGATTTTTCAGCGGTTGCCCGTTGTCGAACTCGACTTGTCCGTCTTCGGGCATTTCCAGCGCGTTTAAGCAGCGCAGAAACGTCGTTTTACCCGAGCCGGATGGCCCGAGGATGACGACTACCTGCCCTTTGCCCACATTCAAATCGATTCCGCGCAAAATGGTGTTTTCGCCGAAGGTTTTGCGGATATTGTGGATTTTAATCATAGCTTCCCCTTATTTGGCAGACATAGCGGTCGAAGCGTTTTTCCAGGCGCGCCTGAATCAGGAACAGCACTTTGCAGAAACACCAGTAAACCAAAGCAGCTTCAATATAGACGGGCAGGGAAGTCGTAGGGTACGGTTTGCCGTTTCCTGCGCGACGCGGAACAGTTCCGTTACCGTCACCACTGCCGCAAGCGAGTGTTTTTGAACAAGCCGATAAACTCGTTGCTCAAAGGCGCGCACGGCGACGCGAAAATGCCTGCGGCGCGACGATGCGGCGAAAAAGTCTGCATATAGGTCAGTGCCGATGGAGAAACCCGCCTCCCACTGCCCTTTCGGCACGGACAAAATCGCCGCACGGATGGTTTCCGGAAGCATATGCGCCGACATTGAGCGAGAAGCCGATGATGGCGGCGGGAATCGGATCGATGAAAATACCGACGGACGGCAGTCCGTAAAACACAATCACTAGCTGCACCAACAGCGGCGTCCCCTAATGATGGAAATATAAGTTTCCACCAGTTTCAGCAGGATTTTCCGCACGATGCCGCCCGAAGGCATAATCCGTACCAAAGCCACGGCGATGGCAATCACCATCCCGATCAGGAACGACGCCACCGCCAGCGGCAGCGAGACCATAAAACCGGCTTTGACCATGAGGCAAAAACGCGCTGACAATCATATCGGCGCGTGTTTCCGTCATAAACGGCAGCGAAGCAGAAAATTGTTTAACACTGATGTCTTTTCCGAAGAATTGTTCGCCCAGTTTTTTCAGCGTGCCGTCAGCTTTCAGCTCGTTGATTGCCGTGCTGAATTTCGCCACGACTTCGTCATTGCCTTTATTGACAATCAAGCCGGAGCCGACTTTTTCATCGGCAGGCGCAGACCAAACGATTTTTCACGCCCGCATTCGGGTTTTCTTCAGATAGTCTAAAACTGCCAACTCATCGTTCAAACGTCACATCAGCGCGTTTTTGTTCAATCAGGGTCAGCGATTGCGCCAAACCGTCTACCGGTACGAGTTCCGCACCCGCAGCTTGGCTTTTTCGCCGTAATTGCTGGTCAGGGACTGCGCGGTTTTGACGCCTTTGATGTCGTCAATGGATTTGATGTTGCTGTCTTTGCGCGCAACCAAAAACCGCACCGCTCCAGCTGTAAGGTTCGGATTTGTCGAATGTCGCTTGGCGTTCAGGGCTGGTCAGACCGACTTGGTTTGCCACCACGTCGAAACGTCCGCCTTTCAAACCCGCCATCATCAGAATCCCATTGCGTTTTCTTTAAATTCGACTTTCACGCCCAGTTTGTCCGCCACAGCGCGGTAACTTCCACATCGTAACCGGTCGGCTTGCCGTCTTTGTCGTGGTAGGGTAAACGGCGCGTAAGTGCCTTCGGTACCGACGGTAATCGTACCTTTATTGTTGATGCGCTCGATTAAAGAACCGGAAGCGTTGGCAGATTGGGCGGGAGCAGAAGAAGACGCTGCCGCCCTCTCCGCCGCAGGCTGCCAAAACCAATGCGGTCATGCCGCCGAGTACGAATTTTTCAACATAATCCTCTCCTGAAGAAAAAGAGTGTGCAAAGCCGCATTCTAAGTGAAATTACGGCAAACACAAAGAATACTTTTTATATTGCTTATTCCGAAACGGATAAAGGCCGTACCCCCATCCATCAAGCAAAGGTCGTCTGAAAACAGTCTTGATACCCCTTTTCCGTTTTCAGACGACCCTCTGCATCATTCGTATTACACGGCGGCGGTATTCGCAACGATGATGCTGCGTTCAGATTCAAAGGGAACATTGTCCCATCTTATTTAAGATTCGCGCCTTGACTTAACACGCTGAGATGGCAAAAGGTCGTCTGAAAACTTTTTCAGACGACCTTTTTATCTTGAACCGCAGCTGATGCTTAAGCGCGTTTGCGGAATTCGCCGGTACGGGTATCGATTTCGACTTTGTCGCCGTTTTCGATGTAAGACATCACTTGGATTTCAGTGCCGCCGACCAGACGCGCGGTTTTCATCACTTTGCGGAAGTATCGCCTTTGCAACGGCAGGCTCGGTGTATTCAACTTCGCGCACGATGATGGTAGGCAGCTCGACAGAAATAGGGTTGCCTTCGTAGAAGGTCACTTCGCATTGGTCTTCCATGCCGTCAACGATGAATTTCAACGCGTCGCCGATGTTGTCGGCTTCGATTTCGTATTGGTTGAATTCTTCGTCCATGAAGACGTACATAGGGTCGGCAAAAGTAGCTGTAAGTACAGTTTTTGCGAGACAGGATGACGACGTCGAATTTGTCGTCGGCTTTGTAAATGGTTTCGGAAGCGGCGCCGGTCAGCAGGTTTTTCAGTTTCATGCTGACTTTGGCGGAAGAGCGGCCGCCTTTGATGTATTCGGTTTTTTGAACGACCATAGGATCGTTGCCGACCATGAATACGTTGCCGGCGCGCAGTTCTTGTGCTGTTTTCATGTATTGTCCAATCAAATCGGTTGTAAATAAACGCGCTATTTTAGCGTATTTTTTTAAGCTTTGAAATAAAGGCGGCGAGTTTTTCGGGGGCGGAAGGCTGCTCGAAAAGATAACGGCTCCAGTCCTCCGCACCTTGCCGCCAGTCGTTTTGGTGTTGTTGCAGGATTTGCCAACATTCTGAGGCGCCGCGTGGCGGATAATGCCCCTCCGCCGTTGAGGTCGTCTGAAAGGCGGCGGTGTGCCGAGGCGGTTTCGGGCGTGTAGAAGCCGTGTGCCTTATCCCAAAAGGCGTGGAGTTTGTCGAGATGGACATGCTCGTCTTGCGGGTAGATGTGCCAAAAGAAGGGTTTGCCGGCAAGCTGGGCGCGGACGAAACTGTCTTCGCCACGTATCACGGCGCAGTCGGCGAGGTGCAGCAGTTTGTCGAAATCCTGTTGCGGCACGAAAGGGATTTTGACGAGGCGGACTGAGGTCGTCTGAAAAACATCGCCGTCGTTTTGCAGGGGCGTTTTGCGGAATGACGCCGCTTTGTTTGAGGGCTGTCGATGATTTGCGTCCCAGCCAGCAGCGGGTCATCGGGCTGCCTGCCTGTTGCCACATGTCCAGCCACTTCGCCCAAACATCGCTCCGATAACCGAAAAGCAGCCATTCGGGCGCGTTTTTCGGGCAACATCAGCCCGCTCTCGCAAGGCTTCGGTATCGAAACGGACGGCATCGCGGTAATCGCGTTCGCGTATCAACCCGCCGCTTTTTCGCTGAAAGCCCATAAACCAAAAATATTTTTGAACACCCTCCTGCGGCGAAGGCATCAGGTGCAACCTTTCATTGCTTTCCTCCGCGCTCAAATACTCCCAATTCAGCCAGAGCGGCTTGTGTCGGCGGATAATGTGCAACACATTTTCAGGCAGGGTCGCAGGCAAAAGTTTCGATGACGACATCGGGAACGGGCGCAGCATCAATGTCTGACGCTTCAAGCATGCCAAGTGCGGACATAAATATCCTGATGAACGCAGGGAACGTCGGGCAAATCGGGACAAAGCGCACGCAAAGCAGACACATCGTCCGTCCACAAATGCACCTGCCAACCAAGTTCACGGTGCAAAACACGGGCGAAGCCGCAGGGGAAACGCCGATGTCGCCGAAATTGTCGATGACGTTGCAAAAAAATCCAACAAACAGGAAAAAGCGTGTGTATTCATAAAAGACTCGAGGTCGTCTGAAATCGGTTTTCAGACGACCTTTTTCAAAACTAAAAACGCGCCGAAATAGTGGAACAAATACACAATCAGCAAAACGATTGGAATAAACAGCAGCATGGTTTGACGTTTCAAATCAAACTCTTGCTTAAGATGATGCTTGATGGTATCGAAAAGGACGAATTTGAACAGAAACGTCGCTTCGCGAGGCAAGGATGATGCCGTTAATTAAGTGTTGCGCCGCGTCTTCGGGCGGATTGACGGCGAAAACGGCAAGCGTCGCCAAGGGTATCAGGCAGACGGCAAGCCAGCGGATGATAAGCGGTTTTGGACATGGTGTGTGATGGACAAAATAAGGATGATGGAAAAAGAGCAAGTCGGCAGTTTAATCGGTACGGGGAGGATTTCAAACGGATGGGGAGGTCGTCTGAAAAACCAATTTCGGCGAACCTGCCAAAAAGCCGTTTTCAGACGACCTCTTTATCCAATACGGACTTTTACAATGCCTGAAACGCCTGTACTGCCGCCCAAATGATTTCGGGCTGCTCTTTAATCGCTTCATGGGCTGCAAACGGCACATTCATCAGATGCACATCGGGCAATTCGGTTTTCAGTTCTGCCCAATCATCGAAGGCAAGCAGAAAATCGGCTTCTCCGCGTATTGCCAAGACATTAGCTGCGATTTCACGGACGCTTTCGTTGGGATAACCGCTTGCGCTTTCATCCAGCCACATGGCTTTCAATGCCGCAATCCATTTTTCGGCATCGGGTTCGGGATTGGCTGCCTGATAAGCGGCAAGCTGTTCCGACAGTTTTTCTTTTACAATATTAAGGTTCAGCGCTTCAAACATCGACCGTACGCGATTCAAGTGTTTTTGATGCCACTCTGCACCTACCGTGATGATTTTCTCAACATTTTCATCTTCCGCACCAAGATGGTAAGCCGTTATTCCTCCGTCGCTGAAACCGAACAGACTGTAATTTTCCACGCTTTCGTTGCGCAGGATTTGGCGCACATCATCGGCTGCTTGAGCATAGGTCAATGCGGTAGTGCCAAGCGTGGAGCGTCCGTGTCCGCGCGTATCGACGGCAATCACGCGGTAGTGTTGCAACAGGCGCGGCAGCAACGGTTCAAAGTCGGCAATCGAGCCGAAACCGCCGTGAAGCAAGACCATGACGGAGGCGGCTTCCTTACCGCCGATTTGGTAGTGCAGGCTTGCACCTTGATGGTTAAAAATTTGGACTGCATGGTTTACCTTTTCAATCTATCCGGAGTATCTGCATAGGAAACATCAAAAAGCTTTTGGATTCCAACACAGATATTGAACATTTTGCAAAGGGTCGTCTGAAAAACGGCTTAGGAGCTGTATCTCCGTTTTCAGACGACCTCCTTCTAAACTTTTTGTGTTCTCGATCATCAGCCGATTTCCTCAACCATCTGGCGGTAGGGTGCGATTTCGCCTGCCAGCATACCGGCTTTCACGCCCGATCGAGTGTTTGATGACATCCGCCGCCGCGCCGTGCAGCCATACGCCGGCGCATGCGGCTTCGGAACAACGGGATGCCTTGCGCAAGCAGGCTGCCGATGATGCCGCTTAAAAACGTCGCCGCTGCCTGCGGTGGCAAGTCGGCGTTGCCGCTTGAGTTGGTATAGACCGTGCCGTCGGGCGCGGCGACAAGCGTGCGGTGTCCTTTTAAGACGGTTACGGCTTGGAACGTTGCGCTGATGGTTTGGACAGCGGACATTCTGTCTTGCTGGACGGTTTGGGTTGATGCACCAAGCAGGCGGGCGGCTTCGGCGGGATGCGGGGTCAGAACCAGATTACCGCGCTTTTTGTGCGGCTTCGCGGGTTTCGGGGATGAGACCTTGCCAGCAAAGTCAGTGCGTCGGCATCGAGCAACAACGGCGCGTCCTGATTTTGCGTCAACACGGTATTTAAGATTTGGCTCGGCGGTTTCGTCCAAACCCATGCCGCAGCCGACCGTCCATGCGCTGATGTCCTTGCGTTTCAGCAGGTCTTCGGCAGTCGCCAGCATGATTTCGGGGCGTTCGGGGATGACGGCGAAGGGCAAGGCGGTTTGATTGAAGCCCGCCCACACTTTGCCGCTGCCTTGATAAATCGCGGCGGTGGAAGCGAGAACAACGGCTCCGCTCATGCCCGATGCGCCGCCGACGACGGCGAGCGTGCCGTATGTCCCTTTGTGCGATTCCGCTTGGCGTGGGGCGAATACGTCGGGAAGTGCGAGGTCGTCTGAAAAATCGGGCGTATCGGGGAGCTTATAGGACGGGTTCATCATCAATCTGCCTGAGTTTGGGATAAAAATAGCGGATGCGTGGCGAAAAGAAGATGTCTTTTTATAGTGGATTAAATTTAAATCAGGACAAAGGCGACGAAGCCGCAGACAGTACAGATAGTACGGCAAGGCGAGGGCAACGCCGTACTGGTTTAAAGTTAATCCCACTATATCGACTGTTGTTTTCACGATTCTACCGCCCCGTATAGGAACACTACAACCGCACAACAAGGAATATTTAATGAAACAAAAAGTCAAAGTCTGGGATTTGCCAACGCGCCTGTTTCACTGGCTCTTGGATCTTGTCGGTCGGATTTATGTGGTACAGCGCGCAGGCAGGCGGCGGGATGCTGGTTTGGCACTTGCGCTGCGGGCTGCTGGTGGCGGGGCTGATTATCTTCCGCCTGTGTTGGGGCTTGTGGGGCAGCGATACGGCGCGGTTTTCGCAATTCGTGCGCGGTCCGTCGTCCATCCGCCGCTACCTGCAAGGCAGCCTGACGGAAAATGAGCAGCCCGGACACAACCCTTTGGGCGCGCTGATGGTCATTGCGCTGATTGCGGCGGTTTTGCTGCAAGCGACGACGGGCTTGTTTGCCGCCGATGAAAACACGTTTACCGACAGCGGCTATCTGAACCATCTGGTCAGCTCGAACACGGGCAGCCTGATGCGCAAAAATCCACGTCAATTTCTTCAACCTGCTGGCGGCATTGGCGGGGCTACACATCGTTACGGTCTTGGCGTATAGTTTTTGAAGAAAAAGATTTGATCCGCCCGATGATCAGCGGCTACAAGTATATCGAGGGCAAACCGTTGCCTTGAAATTTGCTTCCGCTGCCAAACTGATTGCTGCCTTAGTAGTCACGGCTGCGGCGGTGGCTGCGATTTTGATGTTGAAATAACAATTTAAACAAATAGAAAAAGGTCGTCTGAAACGGCAATTCCGTTTTCAGACGACCTTTCTTTATGCCCCTATCTTACAAATGCGGGTTCATCAGGTTTCGGGCGACAGGATGCGGTCGAGTTCCGCTTCGCTCAACAGGCCGCGTTCGAGTACGACTTCGCGCACGCCTTTGCCGGTTTGGGCGCAGATTTTTGCCGACCAAATCGCCGTTGCCGTGTCCGATATACGGGTTCAGGTAAGTGACCAAGCCGATGGAGTTGAACACATAACGTTCGCAGATTTCTCGGTTGACGGTAATGCCTTTGACGCATTTTTCGGCGAGGTTTACCGCAGCGTTGCCCAAGAGGGAGATGGTTTCAAACATACATTGTGCGATGACCGGCTCCATCACGTTTAATTGCAACTGCCCGCTTCGGCGGCGAAGGTGATGGTGGTGTCGTTGCCGATGACTTTGAAGCAGACTTGGTTGACCACTTCGGGAATCACGGGGTTGACTTTGGCGGGCATAATCGACGAACCTGCCTGCATTTCCGGCAGGGTTAATCTCTTTCAAACCGGCGCGCGGACCGGATGACAAAGAGGCGCAGGTCGTTACAGATTTTCGATAATTTCACCGCCGTTCGCTTCAATGCGCCGTGTACCATCACATACGCGCCGCAGTCGAAGTCGCTTCAATCAGGTTTTCAGTCAGTTTGCAATCCAAGCCGCTGACTTCGGACAATTTTTCACCGCCAAAGCCGCGTAGCCTTTCGGGCGTGTTCACGCCCGTGCCGATGGCGGTTGCGCCCAAGTTGACTTCCAACAACAAGGCGCGGTGCGGGTCAGATTCAAAAATCTCTTCTTCCAGCAACACTTGGAAAGATTGAAACTCCTGCCCCGCCGTCATCGGTGACGGCATCTTGAAGCTGGGTGCGCCCTGTTTTCAAAACATCTTTAAATTCATCGGCTTTGGCGGCAAACGCGTCTTTCAGCAACGCCAGTTTTTCCAGCAGTTCGCCGATGCTGTAATACACCGCCAGCCTGAAGCCGGTCGGATACGCGTCGTTGGTGGACTGGCTGGCGTTCACATGGTCCATCGGATTGACGATGTCGTAGCGGCCTTTTTTCGTAGCCCAATATTTCCAAAAGCAAGGTTGGCGATGACTTCGTTGGTGTTCATGTTGACCGAAGTTCCCGCGCCGCCCTGATACGTCGGACGGGGAATTGGTCGAGGCAGCGGCCACTGAGCAACACTTCGTCGCAAGCCTTTTTCAATGGCGGCAGCGATTTCGGGTTTCACCGCACCCAGTTCGCCGTTTGCCTGCGCGGTCGCTTTTTCACCATCACCATGCTGCGGACAAACTGCGGCACGTCGGAAATTTTTGATTGGAAATTTTTAAAGTTTTCCACCGCGCGCAAAGTATGGATGCCCCAATACGCCTCGGCGGGATTTCGCGGTCGCCCAGCAAATCGTGTTCGATACGGACAGTCATTTCTCTTACCTTCTCATTCGTTGGTTTATCAAGTAATGTGCATATGCAGGCGGAACATTAGACCGTTTTGCATGGGTTGTCTAGCTGCAAATGCACCGTTGTTATCAAAAGTAGGAAAAAAACACTCCCACCCGAGAGCAAAAGGTCGTCTGAAACCTTTTTCAGACGACCTTTTACTCTTATACCGACCAGTCCCCGTATCTGCGGCCAGTAAAACAAACAGGCGATGGCGCAGACGGCGACGCTGATGCCTGCGGCGTTGATGCTGCTGATTTTCTCTTTAAACGCCATCGCGCCGACCAGCGTACCCAAGACGATGACGCCGATGTTCATGCCCTGCGAAGACCAGCGTCGGGTTTGTCTTTCATCATTTGGTGGGCGGTGATGTAGGTAACGATGTTGGCAAAGTTCAAACCGCCCAAAACGATGCCACCGATAACGCCTTCTTTCGTCCATTTGGTCGATTGGGAGAAAAGGTAGCCGAACATCAAAATACCGGCGAGGCTGAAGGCGACCAAGAGGTTGCCTGAAAACGCCGTACCACTTTTGGCAAGCTGTTTGAAGAGGATGTCGATGATGCCGTAGCCCGCCCAAACGCCCGCAAGCAGCGTGATTTGCGTACCCAATCCGCCTGATTTCTTGCCGCCGTCGGCTTTTCCACAACAGGCAGAACAGAGCCACAAACGCCAAAAGCTGATGCCTATCAGCCTGCCCTTCGGTCAACGCTTCGCCAAAAATGACGAACGCGGAAATAATCGGCAGTATCAAAGACAAACGTTGCGCCGCATCGGACTTGACGATACCCGCCGCATCGACCGCCTGCCCATAATCACAAACACCGAAGGCAGCAGCACGCCCAACGCGCCAAACAGCCACCAAGTCGGCAAAAAGCTTTCGGGTTGCTCAAATCGGGTTTCAACACCCAAGCCGTCAACGCCACTGCGACGATGTAGTTCACCGCCACCGCCTGCGCGACGTCGATTTTGTTCTTACGCGCCAATTTGAGCAAAACCGACACAGACACGCTGCACAGTATGCTTGCCAATAAATAAATCATGTTTTCCTTTGATTGAATGTGTCGGATGCGTGGACAAATTTTTCAGACGACTTTCTTGGTGTCCTGTTTTTGATATTTAGTTTTCCGCAAACGACCCATACAAAAATTTCAGACGACCCGGGATGCGAAGGTCGTCTGAAAACAAAAGCGAGCGGTTGCGCTTAGAACCAAAGTATCCAAAGACATACGCTTGTTGTCCGTCAGTCTGACGAAACCTACCGCCAGACGGTAAGCAAACCAAACCGATACCAAAAACAGCAGCACAGAGTCGATGCCGATAAACGCGGTAATTTTACTCAAAACAAACCCCGCCAGACCGCCCCAGAAGGTTTTAATCAGATAGTCTGCATGGTTATTATAAACCGAGTCGCCCATATCGCCACGTTTTACATACGCCAAAAACGATGCGGCAACAGGCATTACCAAGGTCGCAAATGCCAAGGCAAACAAGGCATACATCGCCATCACATAAGTCCGGTCGCCGTCTTGGCGCGGCGCTTCCGCCGTATGTCTCGCTACCGGTCTGTTGGCTGGCGGTCTGCCCGCTTCTACCGCTGAATTCACGGGAGCGACTCGTCGTACCATGCCCGACGTTCGGGATCGACCAGCGTATCGTAAGCCTGACGGATTTCCTTAAAAACGCTCTTCCGCTTCGGGATTGCCGGATTACGATCGGGATGGTATTTCATTGCCGAATCGCGATAGGCTTTTCTGATTTCTGCAATGTCCGCATCCGCCGAAATGCCGAGAATTTCATAAAAATTACGGTTTTCCATATTAGGGTGTGCCTCTTTTGGTTTGTGTTTGCCAAAAGCCCGATACCGTGAAATCACGGCAACAGGCTGTTTGACAGAATGAAAACAGATATAAAATCAGGCATTGTGTTCTTTTTATAAAACCTTCAAATTTGCCCGAATCTGCGTTTCCCGACTTAAAACCGTTTTGCATCCCTTTAGACGGCGACCTGTACATCCTGCGGATTCAAAGCCCGCAAAAGCCTGCGGACTGACACCGATGATGAAATCCGCGCTTGCCGCCGTTGATATAAACTTTCTCCAAATCCCAAATACTTTTTCAACATACACAGGGCAACCGGTTTTCATACCGAAGGCGTCGTCCCGCCCGACCAGATAGCCCGTCCATTTGTTTTGCCTGTTTCGGATCGGCAGGCTCGATGTGTTTCATGCCCAAATCGCGCGCCAGATTGCGGGTCGAAATCTGCTTGTCGCCGTGCATCACGACAACCAGCCCTTTCTTCGCTTCGTTTTGCAACACGATGGTTTTGACCACCTGATGCTCGTCCACGCCGAACAACTGTGCAAACTGCCCTGTCCCGCCGTGTTCCTCATAAACATAAATATAAGGCTCAAAAATCAATTTGATGTGTACGCAGAAACGGACGGCAGGGAGTAACGGATAATCGGTATTTTTGCTCATGATGCAGTTCCAATAATATTCAGACGACCTAAAATTAATATGACAATGACGCGTAAAAATAGTTTCCGCATCTTTTCAAAAACAACAAAACAGCCCGCCTGCTGTGGCAGACAATCAAGCTGAATGTTACCATAAGCCCCTGCCCAATATCCGCCATCCTGTTCCGACAAAATCGGAAAACCGAAATCCGACAACAGGACAGAATGCCCCGCGCCCACAACCTCAAGGAATATCAAATGAATATCCGATACCTCGGTACCACCGAACGCTACTCCGAAGCCGTCTGCGCCGGAGGATTCGTCTTCCTCTCAGGCATGGTTCCCGAAAATCCCGAAGCCGATGCCAAAGCCCAGACCGAAAACGTCTTGGCGCATCGACCGCTGGCTTGAAGAATGCGGCTCCGACAAAGCACATCCTCAAGCCACCATCTTCCTGACCGATATGAACGACTACGCCGCCATGAACGAAGCCTGGGATGCCTGGACAGCCCCGACCGCGCCCCTGCCCGCGCCTGCATCGAAGCCAAACTCGCCAAACCGGAATGGGCGGTCGAAATCAAAAGTATCCGCCGTGTGCAAGTGATTGGATTGGGCAAGGGTCGTCTGAAAACCACAGTCGATTTTTCAGACGACCTCTGCGACAAATAAAAATCTGCAACACCGATACTATCAAAAACTAGAAAAATATTTAATATCATTAGAAACAGATAGTTATTTAAAAATCTTCCGAGTAAGTCCGCCTGCACGTCAAAATAAAATCGAAATAAACTATACTTTTTCTTAATTTATGAGATAATAGCTAAACAAATTCTTAGCTAAATTCATCAACATCAAACGAGAACAACACTATGTCAGACGAAAAAGCAAAGCCCTAGCCGCCGCCCTTGCCCAAATTGACTTCGGCAAAGGTTCCATCATGAAAATGGACGGCAGCCAGCAAGAAGAAAACCTTGACGTCATCTCCACCGCTCGCTCGGTGTGGACTTGGCGCTCGGCGTCGGCGGTCTGCCGCGCGGCCGCGTCGTCGAAAATCTTCGGCCCCGAATCCTCCGGTAAAACCACGCTCTGCCTCGAAGCCATCGCCCAATGCCAGAAAAAAACGGCGGTATCTGCGCCTTTATCGACGCCGAACACGCCTTCGACCCTCGTTTACGCCCGCAAACTCGGCGTTAAAGTAGAGGAACTCTACCTCTCCCAACCCGATACCGGCGAACAGGCTCATGGAAATCTGCGACACGCTGGTACGTTCGCGGCGTGGACATGGTCGTTGTCGACTCCGTAGCCGCCCTCGTCCCCAAAGCCGAAATCGAAGGCGAAATGGGCGACAGCCACGTCGGCCTGCAAAGCCGTCTGATGAGCCAAGCCCTGCGCAAACTGACCGCCACATCAAACGCACCAACACTGGTCGTCTTCATCAGCAAATCCGCATGAAAAATCGGCGTGATGTTCGGCAGTCCCCGAAACCACCACCGGCGGTAACGCCCTCAAATTTACGCCTCCGTCCGCCTTGACATCCGCCGAACCGGACAAATCAAAAAAAGGCGACGACGTCATCGGCAACGAAACCAAAGTCAAAGTCATCAAAAACAAAAGTCGCCCCTCCGTTCCGCCAAGCCGAATTCGATATCCTGTACGGCGAAGGCGTAAGCTGGGAAGGCAGAACTGATCGACCTCGGTGTCAAATACGACATCGTTGAAAAATCAGGCGCATGGTACAGCTACAACGGCGCCAAAAATCGGACAAAGGCAAAGACAACGTCCGCGTATGGCTGAAAAGAAAACCGAAATCGCTAACGAAATCGACGCCAAAAATCCCGCGCTGCCGTGGGCATCAACATCGATATCACCGAGGGCAAACTGGACGACACCGACGGCGAACGTCCCGAGGAATAAACCCCTCTTGAGTCTTGGTTAAATGAAAAGAGGTCGTCTGAAATATTTCAGACGACCTCTTCATGATTCCGTATCGGGCAAATCAAGCTTTCAGCAATTCTTGCAGCTCACCTGCTTCGTACATTTCCATCAAAAATATCGGAACCGCCGACAAACTCTCCGTTTACGTAGAGTTGCGGGATGAGTCGACCAATCGCTGTATTCTTTGATACCTTGGCGGACGGCATCGTTTTCCAAAAACATTCACGGTAACGTAATCAGTGCAGCCTGCGGCGCTGAGGGATTTGTACAGGCGCGTGAAGAGAAGCCGCATTGCGGAAACTGCTTCAGTGCCCTTCATAAAACAAAAACAACGCGGTGTGTGGTAACAACTAACTTTGATTTGGTCGTGGATAGATGTCATGGTTTAATCTTATTTACATGAATCGGTTAATCGGAATTTGCGCCATTATACGCAAATTGACGTGTTTGGGTACGCCTGTTTGCATGGATATTTGAACAAATTAATATCGGTTTACCCAAAATCCCCCAATCGCAAACCCTGCCGATCATCCTCAGCCCATCCTATTCAATACGCAGCCGCCCCAACCGACAGAACCTGAAAATTGTCAACAATCCAAGCCATCTTATTTTAAAGCGGTGCTATAATTCCCGAACCAGATTTTTCAGACGACCCCTGCAAGGACCCTGACTTATGAACAATTCAGTCATCACTGTCATCGGCAAAGACCGCGTCGGCATCGTGTACGACGTTTCCAGAATTTTGGCGGAAAACCAAATCAACATCCTCAATATCAGCCAGCAGCTGATGGACGATTTCTTCACCATGATTATCTTGGTGGATACCTCGAAATGCCTCCAAATCGCGGCAGGAAATGCTGGATTTGTTTGCGGAAGAGAGCAAAAACTCGCGCTCGACATCCGCATGCAAAACGAAGAAATCTTCCAAGCCATGCACCGCATTTGATTTTTAGGAACTCTAAAATTATGTCAAAAACAAAATTAGTTTTAATGTGGCTGAAGAAAAATCTGCACGGCTGGCTGTTTTTAATTGATGCTGATAATGCATCAGCGCAAACCATCGATGCAATTTTAGAAGAAACAACTAAATTCGGTGAAGCAATGGCAAACGCATCTATGGCTAACTTTGTTGGCGACAACGGTAAATGGAAAGCCGTCATTAATGAGCATGCTATCAAACCCATGCAGCAATTCGCCTACACTACAGGTAAAAACGCCACTGACGGTTTTATGATTATTGATGCGATGGATTTACTCTATACCGCCGTTTTGATGGTTTTTGTTTGGTATCTAGTGATAGTGACTTTACTGCACTGGCTATCCGTTGAAGGAGCAAGGTGTAACAGTTTATGGTTTCGGCAAAAAGCAAACGCCTGAAGCTTTTCCGTAATGCGTGCAGCCAATTTATCTATGTAGAAAACTTGATGCCTGAACCCGCACAAAAAGACACAGTAACCGATAAACCACAGAAACCAACAGAGAAACAGATTCAAACAGCTCTCTCCCGAAAATGCTCAAGCTCAACCGAAAATTGCCGAACAACTTTGAGAACAAACTACCGTTGGAGACTATACATAAAATTTTTCGAACATGCGGATAGTGAATGGATGGCTATGACTGCATTCGGTGCCACTTGGAAACGCTTGCAGGTAGATTTTTGACCCACGTAATTACGGTTGTAAGAAATTTACCGATTTAGTAAAAATATTCTGATGTGTTTTGATTACGAGATGCGAAAAAAACTGCTGAAGGCACGCAAGAGCATATGTATGTCAGCTTAAAGTCTAATCGAAGGTCGTCTGAAAAATATTTTTTTCAGACGACCTGCAAAGAAAAGACCGAATCCCCATGAACAATTTCCACAGTAATGAGATACTTGAAAACCGTCAAAATGGTTTGCCGACCAGCATTTCGACGTCCGCACCATTACCATAGGCATTGATTTGCACGACTGTATCAGCACCGACATCGATGTGTTGAACCAAAAACATTTACAACAAAATCACCACTGTCGGCAAAGATTTGGTCGCTACGGCGAAACACTTGTCTGCCAAATACGGCGTGCCGATTGTGAATCAGCGTATTTCCGTCACGCCGATTGCCCAAATCGCGGCGGCAACCAAAGCCGATTCTTACGTCAGCGTGGCGCAGACTTTGGACAAGGCAGCCAAAGCCATCGGCGTGTCCTTTATCGGCGGCTTTTTCCGCGCTGGTGCAAAAGGCATGTCGCCTTCAGACGAGGTGTTAATCCGCTCCATTCCCGAAGCGATGAAGACCACCGACATCGTGTGCAGCTCCATCAATATCGGCAGCACGCGCGCGGGCATCAATATGGATGCGGTCAGACTGGCAGGGCGAAACCATCAAACGCACGGCTGAAATCACGCCCGAAGGTTTTCGGCTGCGCCAAAATCGTCGTGTTCTGCAACGCGGTGGAAGACAATCCGTTTATGGCGGGCGCGTTTCATGGCTCTGAGAGGCGGATGCCGTCATCAACGTCGGCATATCGGGGCCGGGCGTGGTCAAAAGCCGCGCTGGAAAATTCGGATGCAGTCAGCCTGACCGAAGTCGCCGAAGTTGTGAAGAAAACCGCCTTCAAAAATCACCCGCGTGGGCGAACTCATCGGCCGCGAAGCCTCGAAAATACTGGGACATCCCGTTCGGTATTCTCGATTTGTCGCTGGCACCGACCCCCGCCGTCGGCGACTCGGTGGCACGCATCCTGAAGAAATGGGTTTGAGCGTTTGCGGTACGCACGGCACGACGGCTGCCTTGGCATTGCTGAACGATGCCGTGAAAAAGGCGGCATGATGGCTTCCAGCGCGGTCGGCGGGCTGAGCGGCGCGTTTATCCCCGTTTCCGAAGACGAAGGCATGATTGCCGCTGCCGAAGCAGGCGTGCTGACGCTGGACAAACTTCGAAGCGATGACCGCCGTCTGCTCGGTCGGGTTGGACATGATTGCCGTTCCCGGCGACACGCCCGCGCACACGATTTCCGGCATCATCGCCGACGAAGCCGCCATCGGCATGATCAACAGCAAAAACCACCGCCGTGCGCATCATTCCGGTAACGGGCAAAACCGTCGGCGACAGCGTCGAGTCTGGCGGACTGCTGGGCTACGCGCCCGTGATGCCGGTCAAAGAAGGTTCGTGCAAGTGTTCGTCAACCGCGGCGGCAGGATTCCCGCGCCGGTGCAGTCGATGAAGAACTGATTGCTTAACTCATAAAAGGTCGTCTGAAAAACTGCAATGCTTGTTTTCAGACGACCTTTGTTTATTTGAGACTGTATTTTCAGACGACCTACAAACCCAATTCCCTGAGGAAGCGCACGTCGTCCGCCCAGCCTGATTTGACCTTGACCCAAACCTTTAAAAACACTTTGGTATCAAACAGTTTTTCCATATCGAGACGGGCTTCGGTAGAGATTTTTCAGCTTTTTCCCCACCTTTGCCGATTAAGATGGTTTTTGGCTGTCTTTATCGACCAATACGGCGATGTAGATTCGGTAGAGGCCGTTTTCCTCTTCTTCGAATTGTTCGATTTCCACATTCATGGCGTAGGGGCGGCTCTTCGCCGAGGTAGCGGAACAGTTTTTCACGCACGATTTCGGTGGCGAGGAAACGGCTGGAACGGTCGGTCACCATTTCTTCCGGATACATCGGCACGCTTTGGGGCAGGTAAGGTCTGAGGCGCGCGAGCAGGTGGCGATGCCCAATCCGTGTTTGGCGCTGACGGTTTCATGCCCCTGCAAATTTGAATTCTGCGCTGATTTGGTCGATAAATTCCTGCAAACCGCTGCTGCCCCGCTTTGTTTTTTGTCGATTTTGTTGATAACGAGGATGACGGGCGTGTTTGTCGGCAGTTGTTTTCATCACGATGCGGTCGGCATCGGTAAAGCGCATAGCTTCGACGACGAAAAACGACGGCATCGACGCCGCTCAACGCTTCGGTGACGTTTTTGATTGAGGCGGTCGTTCAGGGCGTTGCGGTGTTTGGTTTGGAAGCCGGGGTATCGACGAAAACGAATTGGGCGGTGTCGTCGGTGTAAATGCCGGTAACGCGGTTGCGCGTGGTTTGGGCTTTTTACTGGTGATGCTGATTTTTGTCCGATAAGGTGGTTCATCAGCGTGGATTTGCCGACGTTGGGGCGGCCGACGATAGCAACGAAGCCGCAGCGGTAGTTGGTGGGATGGCTGGATTCGTTTTGCAGGAAGGTTTCGATGTCCATGATGGCTTTTCTGTTTGAAGTTTCAGACGACTTTTGTATCCATAGGGTCGTCTGAAAAATAAATCGGCTATTTTTCGCTTTTTTTCAAAGGATGGTGTTGCTCGAGCCATTGCAGCGCTTCTTTGGCGGCTTGCTGCTCGGCAACCTTGCGGCTGCTGCCTTGTGCTTTGCAGATGAAAACCCGAGTTCGCCCAAGTCGCATGAAATCAGGAACATACTATCATTGGCATGTCCGATTTGTTCTTCTATGCGGTATTTGGGCAGGGCAAGGCGGCGGGCTTGGAGGGCTTCTTGCAGGGCGGTTTTATTGTCTTTGCCTTGCGTTTTGAAATCGGCGCGTTTGACGCGTTCGGCATACAAGTGTCGCACCACTTTCTCCGCTTCTGCAAAATCCGCGTCAAAGCTGACGGCGGCAAACATCGCTTCCATAGCATCGGCAAGGATGGAGGGTCGTCTGAATCCGCCGCTTTTCAACTCTCCCGCGCCCAAATAAAAGCCCGTCGCCGACATTCATTTCCAAAGCGATTTCCGCCAACACGCCTTCATTGACCAAGCTTGCGCGCAAACGCGACAACTCGCCTTCGGTCAGCTTGGGGAACGCATCAAACAACATTTTGGCGACGGTGTAGTTCAAAATCGAATCGCCGACGAACTCGAAACGCTCGTTGTTTTTCGCATGGTAGCTGCGGTGGGTCAGCGCCTGCTGCAAAAGCGCGGTATCTTTGAAATGGTAACCCAGTTTATTCTGAATGGCGGCATGCGCTGCTGTTTTAACACATCTGTTTTCATGAGGACGTTTGTCTTTCTTCTTGCTTCGGCGTATCGGGCGGGAGGCGGCAAAAATCCGGCCTCCCAAACCAACCCGAATGCGTTTCGGCACTTCATGCAAATACGGAAACACTTTTTAGGGCTGCAACAGTCGTCTGAAACACAGTTCAGCCCGTTTCAGACGACCAGCATTGTACCATCAAACCATAAGCGGCAAATATAGTGGATTAACTTTAAACCAGTACGGCGTTACCTCGCCTTGCCGTACTATCTGTACTGTCTGCGGCTTCGTCGCCTTGTCCTGAGTTTAAAGTTAATCCACTATAAAGATACACGGTGCAGAGGCTGCCCTAATCATGATAAAATCCGCACAATTTTTACGGCATGCACACACCGCAATGAATAAATTTGCCCAAGCCCTCTCAGCCGCACTCGACCGCTGCATCGTGACCAATACGGTAGCCAAACAAGGCGAACCCGTCGGCTTCCTCTACCGCGAAGCCCCCGTTTTCGAAAACGACAGCGGCTGGCGCTTTCTTCAGCGGCGACGAAACCGACGAATACACCGACGATCCCGACAATTTCAGCGTCGTCAGCCTTTCCGAAATTACCCAGTCCAATCCCGCCATCGCCGCGCTCATAACCCGACCCGAAGGCAGCGCATGGGAAATAGGCGAAGACGGGGAGTTTCAAGCCGTTGCCGACTGGCAGCCGCAGGAATAAATCCCCAATATCGTTTTTCAGAAAAAGCCAAACGTCGTCTGAAACCCGTTTACCGCTCAAAATACAAAGGGAAACACCATGAACATCATCGCCCCGAACCTCGACGGCGCACACCTGCGCATCGGCATCGTACAAGCCCGCTTTACCAACGAAATCGGCAGCGAAATGCTCAAAGTTCGCTGCCGCACCCTGCAAGAATTGGGCGTAGCCGACGACAACATCACCATCGCCACCGTACCCGGCGCGCTCGAAGTACCACTCGTCCTGCAAAAACATGGCAGCCTCAGAGCAATACGACGCGCTGATTGCCATCGGCGTCGTCATACGCGGCGAAACCTACCACTTCGAACTCGTTTCCAACGAATCCGGTTCAGGCGTAACCCGTGTCGGACTCGACTACAACATCCCCATCGCCAACGCCATCCTGACCACCGAAAACGACGAACAAGCCGTCGCGCTATTGAAGAAAAAGCCGCCGACGCCGCCAAAGTCGCTGTCGAGTCGCGCCAACCTCGTCAACCATCTGATCGAAGAGCAGTTTGACGACGAAGAAGAATAAGCCCGAACGCGAAACCCGTAGCTTTACCGCATTCGGTTTCGCCCCGTCTGTCGGACAAACCGTTTTCAGACGACCCGTCATCCGACAGAGGTCGTCTGAAACATTCATTACCGCACCACCATGCCGCCAACGAAGGAATCATGAAAACCCCACGCCGCCGCGCCCGCGAGTTAGCTGTACAAGCCCTCTACCAAGCCGGCATCAACAACACCGCCGCCCCGAAATCGCTAAAAACATCCAAGACCAGCCCGACTTCGCCAAAGCGGACGAAGAGCTGTTCAACAAACTCTTCTTCGGTACGCACACCCACGCCGCCGAATACATCCAGCAAATCCGCCCCTGCTTGACCGCGACGAAAAAGACCTCAGCCCCATCGAACGCGCCGTCCTGCTGATGGCATGCCACGAATTGAGCGCAATGCCCGAAACCCCCTACCCGTCATCATCAACGAAGCCATCGAAGTGACCAAAAACCTTCGGCGGCACCGACGGACACAAATTCGTCAACGGCATCCTCGACAAACTCGCCGCCCAACTGCGCCCGAACGACCCGGAAACGCGGCAACGCATAATTTAATATGAAAAACACCTCCAACTTCAACCGCCGCCGGCTCTGATGTTGTCGACACAGGCCTTTGCCAAAACCCGCCTCCCGGCGTTTACATGACCATGGATTCGCAGTTTGTCGGTATCCTGGCAAATGGCAGCTATTGCATGGCTGTGCAAAACGAGGTCAAAAACGGCCGCTGGCAAAAACACCAAACAGCCTAAAACTGGATGACAACAAAAACAGTCATTCTCCGATGACGGCAGCGGCGGCTATGCCTCAACAGCGAACCGGTCATGCTCGTCGAACGGCGGCAACACTGCGGCATGTGTGCCACCCTCAAAGAACATGCCGACAGAAAAACGACATCAACCGTAAAACCGGAAGCAACCCCTTCACTGCTTTTCGTTTCTTCCATAGGTCGTCTGAAAACCCAAAATCGGTTTTCAGACGACCTTTCTTCGATCAGGGATATTGCGTAAAAGAATCTGTCAAAAATGAGCGGTAATATAGTGGATTAACTTTAAATCAGGACAAGGCAACGAAGCCGCAGACAGTACAGATAGTACGGCAAGGCGAGGCAACGCCTGCTGGTTTAAAGTTAATCCACTATATCGTAATGAATGACGATTGCTTGAGTTAAATCTAGCCCGCACGTTATCGGATTGTGTTAACTTACGCTAGAGCTTGATGATAGTTAACATTCTAGGGTTTTGGTTCCCTTGTTTATTAATTATCTCAAGCCAGGGGTTCCGCACCATCATCGCTTCATCTTCCATAAATGCTTCGGGATGCAGTTTTGTCCCCCGCAACAATAAGAACCCGAACATTCTCACTCTTTGTATTTTTAAGGATTAAACAATGAAATCGCTCAAAAACGTTCCTTTATTTGGGGCATTGTGGTTTTTGGTCGGCGTAGCGTCCTTTACCACTTTGGCCCTCAGTCGGGGCGAGCAGGTCAGTGCGGTATGGATGGTCACCGCCGCCGTGTCGGTGTACTGCATCGCTTACCGTTTTTACAGTCTCTACATCGCCAAATATGTGATGCAGCTTGATCCGAACCGCCTCACGCCCGCCGAGCGGCACAATGACGGTTTGGACTATGTGCCGACACACAAAGGCGTATTGTTCGGACACCACTTTGCCGCGATTGCGGGCGCAGGCCCCTTGGTCGGTCCCGTGCTGGCTGCGCAAATGGGTTATCTGCCGGGTACGCTGTGGATTATCTTCGGCGTAGTGTTTGCTGGCGCGGTACAAGACATGATGGTCTTGTTCGTCTCCATGCGCCGCGACGGTAAGTCTTTGGGCGATATCGTAAAACAAGAACTCGGCACCGTCCCAGGCGTGATCGCGTCCATCGGTATTTTGATGATTATGGTCATCATCATGGCGGTGTTGGCGCTGATTGTGGTGAAAGCACTGGTTCACAGCCCTGGGGTACGTTTCACGATTGCCGCCACCATGCCGATTGCGCTGTTTATGGTATTTACACCCGCTATATCCGTCCGGGCAAAAATCGGCGAGATTTCCATCGTCGGCTTTATCCTGCTGATGCTCGCGGTCATTTACGGCGACAATGTGGCGCACAGCTCCATCGGTCATTGGTTTGACCTTGACGGCATCCAGCTCACTTTGGGCGATTATGATTTACGGTTTCGTGGCTTCGGTATTGCCGGTATGGCTGCTGCTGACTCCGCGCGACTATCTCTCTACCTTCCTGAAAATCGGTACGATTGTCGCCCTCGCCATCGGCATCCTCATAGTCAGCCCCGCGCTGCAAATGCCTGCCGTGACCCACTTTATCGACGGTTCCGGCCCCGGTATTCTCAGGCGCATCTGTTCCCGTTCCTCTTCATCACCATCGCCTGTGGTGCGGTTTCAGGCTTCCACGCGCTGATTTCTTCCGGTACCACGCCGAAAAATGCTGGAAAACGAAACCCACGTCCGCATGATCGGTTACGGCGGTATGTTGATGGAAAGCTTCGTGGCCATTATGGCGCTTGCCGCTGCCGCATCGCTTGATCCCGGCGTGTACTTCGCCATGAACAGCCCTGCCGCCCTGATCGGTACAGATGCCAATGCCGCCGCCGAAGTGATTACCACCAAGCTGCAATTCCTCGTCGATGCCTGCAACCCTGCTGCACACCGCCAAAGGAAGTCGGGCGAAAACACCATCCTTTCCCTGCGCGGGCGGTGCGCCTAGCCCTTGCAGTCGGTATGGCGCACATCATGAGCCGTCTGATTCCGGGCGAAGCCATGATGGCATTCTGGTATCACTTTGCCCTGTTGTTTGAAGCCTTGTTCATCCTGACCGCCGTCGATGCCGGTACACGCGTCGCACGTTTCATGATTCAAGACTTGGGCAGTATCTTCTACAAACCTTTCGGCAACACCGACTCCATCCCCTGCCAACCTGATTGCGACCTTCTTCGCCGTGGCATTAGGGGCTACTTCTCTACACCGGCGTAACCGACCCGCTGGGCGGCATCAACTCGCTCTGGCCTTTGTTCGGCATCGCCAACCAAATGCTGGCAGGCGTAGCGCTTGATTATGTGTGCCGTTGTGCTGATTAAGATGAAACGCGACCGTTATGTCTGGGTGGCACTCGTTCCTGCTGTCGGCGTACTGTCTGTAACCTGCTACGCCGGTCTCGCAAAAACTGTTCCACAGCGACCCGCGTGTCAGCTTCCTTGCCCATGCCGCAAACTACAGCGACGCATTGGCTAAAAAGCGAAGTCCTCGCACCGCTAAAAGACATCGGCGAAATGTCGCAAATCATCTTCAACGACAAAATCAATGCCGGCTTGACCGCATTGTTCCTCTCCGTCGTCGTCATCGTTGCCATCTACGGCGTGCGTACCGCCATGAAAGCACGCAAAGTCGGCTGGCCGACCGCCAAAGAAATCCCGGCAGGGTACCGCGACGGCAAACAACCGGAGGCACAAAGTGAAGCGTAAACTCGCCGCTGGTGGAAAAACCGCCAAACTCACTCGCCAACCTCATGGCGGGCGTGCCCTGATTATGAAAACTACGTTGCCCAACAACGCAAACATAATCCCAACGCCCCCGTCATGACCGAGCTTTGCAATTTCAAGACTATTGCCGCAAACGCCGCTGCGGTGCAAACGGCGGAAGATGTTGTTAATCGCTTGAATGGTTGAAAAAAGGTCGTCTGAAAGTTTGAACTGCACCCCAAAAAGTTGGACATCCCCTCCAACTCACAAGGTGCAGTTTTTTTATGAGCAAACTATACATTACACTTCAAATACCAAGCCGTACTCCACTACCTGCATATACGCAGCCAACAGCGTACCGCTGACCATTACGGCATCTCACGAACCCACCTGACGACGATGGATACGCGCCTATCAAGAAGGCGGCATCGGCGCACTCGAACATCCCCTAATCCAAAAACCATGACCCGACACCGCAAAAACCCCTTCATCGCCGACAAAACCCGACCACGAAAAACACAGGCAGAGCTTATCGAAGAGTTGTGCTATATGCGCGCAGAGGTCGCCTACCTAAAGGAGTTAAAAGCCCTCAGCCAAAAGCAGACCGAAAAAGGACAAAGCCAAAACCGTCCAAGCACTGAGGGCGCAACACCCGCTCAAATACCTGCTGCACATCGCAAACCTGCCCAAAAAGCAGCTTTACTACCACCACCAAGACCGCCCGATCCCGACGCAGCCGACAAAGCCCTCCTTGTCGAAACCTACCGGCGGCATAAAAGGACGCTACGGGCAAGGCGCATTGCCGCAGCATTGGCTGGAACCGCAAAAAAGTGGCGCGACTGATGAGGCAGCTAGGACTGAAAGCCCTCATACGGGCGAAAAAGGCCTACCGCCATCCCGCCATGGGCGAGATATCGGAAAACCTCCTCAAACGCCGGTTCAAAGCCCGAAAGCCCAACGAAAAATGGCTGACCGACGTTACCGAACTCAAAGGGAAGGACGGCAAACTGTACCTCTCGCCAATCTTGGACTTGTTCAACCGCGAGATCGTCGCCTACGCCATGAGCCGCAGAGCCGACAGCGAAATGGTGAAGGAAATGCTCGAAAAAGCCGCACTCCGTCTGACTGATAAAGGAACGATGCTTCATTCGGACCAAGGTGTGCTGTACCGTACGTCGGGATATAGGGAATTGCTTGCCCAACATTCCATGGTTCAAAGCATGTCGCGAAAGGCGAATTGTTGGGACAATGCACCGATGGAAAGCTTCTTTGCGGTGTTGAAGACAGAGTGTTTCTATAACGCAGGTGAATTGACGGTAGATGAATTGATGAAGCAGATAGATGACTATATGGATTACTACAACCGGGAGCGTTGCAGTTTGAAATTGAAAAAGCTGAGTCCTGTCGCATACAGAACCCAGCTTGCACAGAGCGCCTGAATAGGCTTTTATGAGTGTCCAAGATTTGGGGGCCAGTTCAAGTTTTCAGACGACCTTTTTATATTACAATACTGGCATTTTAAATCGGCATAGGCAAATACCGTCAGTTGATCCACTTCGCCAAAAGCGCAACCCGACCGCATGTCGCAGTTTGAATCAACAGGAAAACTGTCTATCTTTTGCGTAAAGCTGATTTGAATCCCACCTGATTCCAACTCCATCCATTACAGTTTTTACCACCCGACTTAGGACAAAAACATGAAAAAGCATCATTGCGACATTAGTCGGCATCGTCTGCATTGGGAGGAGCAACCGTTGGCGGCGGCATTTATGCTGACAACAAATTGAAACAGGAATACTATTTCCAAACAATCCTGATGCCGACAAACGCCTGAAAATCACTCTGGATAAATTCGACATGGGCCTCACTGGGTAAAGCTTCATGGAGGGCGACATCACGCCCGACTTGTGCCATCAGGGCACAAAATTCTCAATACGCGGCGAGGAGCGTCATTACCTGCGGTCTCGAACAGCTACACCATCCAAAACCAACTCTATCTGATTGGAGAGCAATAAAGAAATATTCGTTGGACGGCAATACCGTGCTCTTTGGGGTGGCGAATTAGAGGGCAAACTGACCGCACCGGCAGGCTCATTAAACATCGATTCCCGACGAAGTCAATGGGAAACAGCGACTTTGGCTCAAAGGCCACAAAGCCGACCATCAGTACCATCTCGATAATTTCACTTGAATGGCCCGCATGACTGCCTACACTGACAAACCTGACAGCCCGATACCAATTTAGCTTGAAAACGTTAAATATCAGGCCGATATGGAAAAAGGTGACACCACTGCATTACGCAACGGCACATCCCTCTTTACCCTAGACTCTGCCGCATTCAAAATGGGTATGCAAACCTTTGATTTCGCTGTCGACAAAATCAAAGCAGGAAGCAAACAGTCTGCAAAAGACAACAAATACGCTATGGAAGGACAAAGCGAAGTCGAAAAATCTTCCGCATCAACACATCAAATTCGACACGCATCCATTACAACTTCAACCTCCGCGATATCAATGGCGAAGGTATCGACCGCATCAATAAATTCTTCGACCGTCACAGGTAAAAGAGTGCGTCGATATGAACAGTCCCCGACACACAAAAGAGAACTGATGGAAGCCGTAAACTTTAAAGACCGCATCAAATTCGACTCAAAAGGCAATCAAATCTACTTGAACAACAGCGCGGTCAACCGACGCAGACGCCTATTCCGCTCTATGAATATGACGACGACAGCTTTAACACGACCTCCTCAGTAAGCTGAGATACAACGTCAACGCGGAGGTCGATAAAAACTTCATCAGAGAAGTGCTCAAACTGGCTTCTCAATACGACCCCAATATCAAAGAAAGCGATTTGGACAACGTCGTCAAAGAAATGGCAACCGCGCTCAATGCCGAAGTCACTCGAAGACAAAGTTGATTATCAACGCAGCCAATAATCGCCGGCAAACTCTGTTGGAAAATAGTGATTAACTTTTTAAACCGTACGGCGTTGCCTCGCTTAGCTTCAAAGAGAACGATTTCTAAGGTGCTGAAGCACCAAGTGAATCGGTTCCGTACTATCTGTACTGTCTGCGGCTTCGTCGCCTTGTCCTGATTTAAAGTTAATCCACTATACCGACAGGTTTCGCATTTACCCATAGCAAAAGGTCGTCTGAAAATTTCAGACGACCTTTTGGTTTCACGGAGATAGGTATCGCAAACCCGCATCCCCTAACAATTCACGCAGTCGTTAACGCTGACGTCAAGAAGTGTCTACTTTTGCTGCCACAAGAGATCAACGAAGCTGAAGAAGGCCGGTTGCCTTTTGATGCCATTCCGCACCTTTACCGAACAGACCGCGGTTGGAAACATAACGCTCGCCGGAACCGGAAACCGCAGAAGACAAGACAGCGCGTTTGTCATCCAGGGCTCAACTCGACTCGGTTGGTGTCCAGATTGCGTACAGTCACGGACAAAACCGTATTTTCACACTCAAAAGATTAGCGAACGGCGGTCGCTGGATGACCACGATCATCATGAGTGCGATCTCCATGGTCGCGGCGAGAGCGGCGAGCGGGCATCGTATCAGCATAATCAGGAGACGCTACAGGCTGCAGGACCAGCTGTCGCTACATGGCCAATACAGCGATGGGTTATCATTATTGGCTCTGAAAATGTGGAACTGCATAACGGTACGTTCCATGTTATAAACATCTTTATAGTCTACAGGGAGCTACCTAATTTACCTGCACGCCCTGAATGTAGCTTTTTCAAAGCTCCGTAGTCGCAAAACATTAAAACTTCTCAACCATTGCTTCCACACTTACCCGCCCGTCGAGTGTCGTCCTGGAACAAAAACCCGCCTCGAAAAATCATCGCAAGCGGCAAATCCATTGAGAACATTACAAAATAGAAAACATTACCCTGACGGGCTTTGAAGGGATTGCTTTCAATGACGTAAACTTTACCTTTGCGTCGAACGATTCTGACTAATCGATGGCGCTTTTTCGCCGTTTTTCAATGAAGACAAAACCCATTATTTATCCTTTCTAAAAGACGAAATCATAGATTGGAAACCTTTGGTTGAACTTGCTAAGCGCGGCCTTCGGTATTCACATTGCGCTGTTTGCCCGTGCATAGACGGGATGCGAGGCGAAGACGTATCCAAAAGAAAATAAGGGATATTCTTTACCATCGTTCCAAACCATCGTTTTTGCCGTGCGTATCCGCACAAGAACGGATCAGCCAGCCTTTCATTGGCACCACACTGTCGTAAAAGAAAAGCACAGTACGGCAATTTTTCAGGGTGTATATTCGCTTTCATCATTCCTCCGATAAATGTTAGGGTATAACATTACATACCATAAACTTTAAAACACAACCCGAGTGCCGTCTGAAAAGGCGCAGACCATATTCAGACGACCTTCACCGTCCATACACGGGCTTCCACTCCAACCAAAGGCACATCATGCCAGCACTTTTCCACGTCAGGCACCCTCCCTGCCTTACACTCAGCGCGAAACCGTGGCAGGCGTCCTCCCTCCTCAATCTCGGCAGCGCCCGATGCCGACCGCCGCCGCCGACGTAAACCATATCTTCGGAATTTCTATCGGACCAACGCGTCGTCGGGCATGCCCAAAGCTACGCTGGCAGCCGATTTTGCATGGATTGGTCCCGACACTGCGTCCCAAGAAAAGCGCAGCATGCGCTTGGCCGCCAAAAATCTGTGGTTTGAACAAGGCTCTCCGCTTGCCGTCTGCATACGCCACCGCTGGCAGACGCTCCTCGCCAGCCATCGCGCGACACCATCGTCCGATATGCCGTGACCATGGCGGCAACCCGCATCGAAAACCGTCTCGCTACCGGAAATGTGAAAGCTCAAGGCGTAGCGCAAATTGCTGATTGTCGCATCTCCGCAATACGCCGCCTCCAGCACCGCGCGGCATTAGACAAAGTGTTCCAACAACCGCTGAAGCAGCGCAATCCAAACGAGCCTGCGCACCCGCTTTCGCGTTTTTGTACGACGACTGCGCTATATCCGATGCCAAGTGAAACAACACATGAAGCTATTATTGGAAAGAACACGGACGCGGCGAGAAAGCTCATGTTGAGCTTTCAATGGCATTCCGCAAAATTACGACGACGGCGACCCTTATCCCGACGATGCCGCCATACCGCGAAACTTCTTGCCCAAAGCACTCAACCTAAACGAGCAAGAATACTCGTTTCCTTCCAGCCAATTTGGCAAAGCAAAATGGGGTACGCCCATAACACGGCCCTGTTTGACCAACTGCTCAAACAAGGCGTCAGCAAATTAGATGTATTCTGTCCGGGCTTTATGGCGGATTGTCTGGAAACCATGGAAGAGATTGCCATCATGGGGCGCGAACAATTTCACGCAGCCGGAGGCAAAGAAATGCCACTATCATCCCCTGCTTGAACGACCACCCCGCATGGATTCTCGCACTGACCGAACTGGTCAAAAACAACCTGCAAGGTTGGCAATAACCGGATGCATCATTCGACAAGGGATATTGAGTCATCACTGATGGATGTTAAACCCAAACCAAGCTGCGACAGCATCATCATTTAAACCTATCCGCAGATTTCCACTGAAAGCGTTACATTTGATTTAAGTCTAAGGTCGTCTGAAAAATCTGTTTTCAGACGACCTTTTATTGTATTATCGATAAACAGACCACACCGATCAAAAAGGACACATCATCGACCACAACATATTAGCGGCTGCAATTTTTACCCTGTCCGTCCACAGCACCTTTGCCGCCGATGCTACCCAAATGACGCAAGGCCAAAAATTTATGAAAGCAACGCGCCGCCTGCCACGGTAAAAGGGAAGGCAGGGGAACCATGTTTCCTCTACCAATCGGACTATATTATGAAAAACCCGCAGGTATTGCTGCAAAGCATGACCAAAGGCATCAACGGCCCCATCAAAGTCAACGGTAAACCTTACAACGGCTTTTATGCCCGCGACCGCCATCAACGACGCCGATCTCGCTGCCGTTGCCACCTATATCATGAATGCGTTTAACAACGGCGGCGGCACCATTACCGAAAAAGACGCCAAACAGGCCAAAGCGAAAAATAAAGCATCCATACATCAGAGGTCGTCTGAAGCCGAGATTTCGGGTTTCAGACGACCTTTTTCCTCTACTGAACTGTTTTTAAACCGCTTCGGCTTTTCCGCGAGGAAACCACGCAGTTTTTGCATGGCTTTGGCTTCGATTTGACGGATGCGCTCGGCAGATACGCCGTATTCGGCTGCCAGCTCGTGCAGGGTTAATCCGCCATCGTCTCTGCAGCCAGCGGCTTTCACGATGCGGCGGCTGCGGTCGTCCAGTTGAGCCAATGCGTTTTGCAGACCTTTCGGTTTGCAGGGCGTAGTGAGCTTGTTTGGACAGTTGGCGTGCTGGGCTCGGCATCGTGGTCGGCAAGCCAGTCGATGGGGGCGAGCTGTCTTCGTCATCGTTGTTGTCCGCCATGATGGCGATGTCGTGTCGCGTCATGCGTTGTTCCATTTCCATGACTTCCGGGACAATTTGACGCCCAAATCATCAGCGATGTCTTGCGCTTCTTTCGGAGACAAGGCATCTCAGGTTTTTACGCATGCTGCGCAGATTGAAGAACAGTTTGCGTTGCGGTTTGGTGGTCGCTACGCGTACCAGTCGCCAGTTGCGCAGGATAAATTCGTGATTTCTGCCCTTAATCCAGTGTACGGCGAATGAAAACAGGCGGCGCGCCACGGCTGGGCTCTGTAGCGTTTGACCGCTTTCATCAGTCCGATGTTGCCTTCTTGGATAAGGTCGGCTTTGGTTCAGGCCATAGCCGTCGTAGCCTCGTGCTATGGATACGACGACGCGCAAATGGGAAAGGATGAGTTGTTTGGCGGCGTTAAGGTCGCCTTTTTGCTGACGCTCCGCGAGTTGGCTCTTCTTCGGGCGTCAACATGGGAATGCTGTTGACGGTATGAATGTATTGCTCAAGGCTGCCGTTGCCGCTATGGATAACAGGTAATGCAAAGGCGTTATTCATGAGAGTTGCTTTCCTTTTTATATGATGTAGAGACTATTGTTTACTTGTTGTTTGCCGTGCAGTATATCACTGCCTGTTGCCCTATCGTATGCTGTCAAATGCCTTTTTTTCTGTAAAAGACTGTTTTGATAGGTGGATTTTTTTGCTTTTTGAAATTCGATTGATTTTGAAAATTTGACTGTTTTACTGGGAATAAGTTCAGTATATTACAAACATTCTTGTATGTAAATATTAAAATTCAAGAAAAACGGTCTGATAAAAAGACCGCTTTTTCAAACTTAATCTGCTTTTTCCCTGATTAAAAACAGTATGATGGCAATGATTGACAATACTCCAATCAGCCACAGCGAACCGCCTGCCTTCATATAAGGGGTTTCGCCGACATAGCCTTTGATATGCCCTTCCAAGACGGCATCGGTATTGGGTTCGCTCTCGGCGATGATGCTGCCTTTGGGAGAAATAATGGCGGTTGCGCCGGTATTGGTGGCACGGACCATATAGCGTCCAAGCTCCATCGCGCGGGCTTGGGATTGCTGGAGCTGTTGGTACATGGCGTTGGAATCGCCGTACCACGCCATATTGCTGACGTTGGCAAGCAGCGTAGCGTTTTTGGCGGTAGCAATGAGTTCGTCGCCAAAGCCGTCTTCATAGCAGATGTTGAAGGCGACTTTTTGATCTTTCATCGTCAAGGGAGCCTGCCCCGCTCCGCCGCGACGGAAGTCGGCAAGCGGCATATTCATCAGCTTGTACAACGGTTCGGTCAAAAAGGCAGCGGTTTGTATTCGCCAAAGGGAACCAGATGATTCTTGGCGTAATACGGGAGGTCGTCTGAAATATCATCGTAGTCGCTCAAATTGATTACGGCATTTTTCGTATCCGCCGCCGTCGGCTGTATATTGACCGATACCGACGGCCAACGCGCTGCCGTTCGTGCGCGCCTGCTCGGCAAACTGAGTCAGGATATTTTCCGGCAAATCCTGACGCATTACGGGCAGAGCGGTTTCCGGCAGGATAACGATGTCGGCGGATGTTTTGCTGATTTGACCGTAGTATTTCTGAATGGTGGGGACGACTTGTTCTTCATTCCATTTCAGACTCTGCTCGATATTGCCCTGCACGAGCGCGACGGTACTGGTGCTGCCGTCGGGTTTGGTAAGAATCGGTTTGCTGGGCGACATAGCCGACGGTACACAGCATGACAATCATGCACATCGGCAGCAGGCGCTGTTTCAGACGACCCGTATTGTCAATCAGCAACACCAGCCATGCGCTGACAAATGCCGTCGCCAGCGTTACCAGATGAATACCGCCCAAAGGCGCAAAGCCGGCAAGCGGGCTTTCTTTGACGATTTGGGAATAGCCGATTGCCCCCAGCCGAAGCCGGGTCAACAGGCGTTCGCGGGCAAAATTCCGCCAGTGTCCACAAAAAATCGGCAAAACGATGCCGACCTTTAACCCAGCGTGGCAGATGAAACTTCTTCCACAACCAAAAAACAGGCGGCGGGATACAGCGCGAGAAACGCAGGCAGCAGGGGAAAGTCAGCGGAATCGCGTATAAATTAGAGCAGGCCGGAAACATCGTGCAGCGCGGTATGTATCCAGTAAAAACTGCGCCGTATAAGCAATCAGCCCAAACAGATAGGCGGTGGAAACAGCGAAGCGCGGACGCAGTTCAATCAGTCGGATCAGCGCGCCAAACAGCAAAGGCATCAGCCAAAAATGGTAATAAGGCGCGAAAGTCAACGGCGTGGCGGCGGGCAATCAGGATCACCAGCGGCCAGTACAGCACAGGATGCTGCCAATATTGTTCGAGTTTGCGGAAAATGTTCATTGCAGAGAAAAAGAAAATAAGAGGTCGTCTGAAAATACAGATTCAACAAAGTTGAACCATTTTTCAGACGACGTATCGGTGTTTAGTGTTTTTGAAACAGCTTCATCAATGGCAGCGCAACGGCGCAGGGCGACGGCACCGCAATCAGCCCGACGGCAGGTTGGCGACATGCTCCATCAAGCCGCTATCCCAATGTTGCGCGTGTAAGAAATCATGCAAAAGCCCAAGTTGTGGGTAATCAAACCGCCGCCGACAAGGAACATGGCAAGCGTACCCACCACGCTCAAACCGCGCATGAACCAAGGCATAAAGGCAATCAAGCCCCGTCCGACCGTTTGGATGCCCGTGCTTTTTGACGCATCAGCAGCATACCGAAGTCGTCGAGTTTAACGATAACGCCGACCAAACCGTACACAAAAGCGGTCATACCGATGCCGATTGCCGTCATCACCAGCGAACGGGTCATCAGATCGTATTTTTCAACCACGCCCAAAGCAATAATAATGATCTCGGCAGACAGGATGAAATCGGTACGAATCGCGCCTTTAATCTTGGTTTTTCGTCCAGCGTTTCGGCGGCAGCCTCCTCGTCTTCATGCGCTTCGTGGCGGTGTAAAACTTATGCAGCAGCTTTTCCACGCCCTCGAAAACACTAAACAAATCCCGCCTATCATCAATAAAGGCGTAATCAGCTTCGGCAAAAAGGCAGACAGCAGCAAAGCCAGCGGCACCAAAAATCAGCTTGTTCACTAAAGAACCTTTCGCCACCGCCCAAATAATCGGCAGCTCGCGTTCCGCCGACACGCCGGTAACCTGATTTGCATTGAGCGCCAAATCATCGCCGACCACGCCCGCCGTTTTCTTGGCGGCCATTTTAGTCATCAGGGCAACGTCGTCCAAGACAGCGGTAATATCGTCCAGGGTGAAAAGCGAGGCAAATGCCATGATATATTTCCGAAAAAGGGTCCAGATTGAAGAAGTCAGTATTATAACCGAGAAAGTATGACACCGAAGGCTTTTCAGACGACCTTTAATGGAAATTAACGGATTTTGGCGCGGCTGAATTGAAAAACCTGCCGCATCGGCATAAAATATGCGTATCTGCGAGATTTTAAATCTGACAACAAAGCCCTCCGCCCCACTCCAAAAGGTCGTCTGAAAACCGCCCTCCCTTTTTGAACTGCACCCCAAAAAGTTGAGACATCCCCTCCAACTCACAAAGGTGCAGTTTTTATGACGAGACCTTTGCAAAAAGCCCTTTCCCCTCGACAGCCGAAAACCCAAACACAGGTTTTTCGGCTGTTTTCACCCCTAAATCACTCCTAATTTTACCCAAATACCCCTTAATTCTCCCCGGATACCCCATAATCAGGCATCCGGGCCGCTCTAGGGCGGCAGCAGGCACACTTTAGCCTCGTTAGCCACCTTCAACAGGTTTAAACACATTGCCTTCAGATGGCTTTGCGCACTCACTTTGAGCAGACCAAAATAGGCTGCCCGGGCGTAGCGGAATTTACGGTCGCAGCGTACCGAAGCTTTGTTCGACCACATAACGGGTCTTCGACAAAATATCGGTTGCGCTTCGTTTGCGCTTCCGTCAGCGGACGGTTGCGTTGGGCTTTTGCGCATAATGCCGTCCAACAACTGATGCTCTTTTTAGATGTTACCGGTTTTCCTTACTGTCGCAGCGCTTTGTCGGCATAGACGGTCCGTACCTTCGGCAATTCCTTCCAGCAAAGACGACAGATGGTTGCACTCATGGGTAGTTAGCTCCAGCCGCCTAACGCTCCTCCAGCCCGGCCAAAATCGCACAATCCGGGCAGTCGTCTCCCGCGCAGGCATCGTGCCAGCGTTGCAGCTCGGCCACCATGCCCTGCAAGCGTTCGATTTTTGGCTTCCAGCTCGGCGATGCGCCGTGCGGTGAGCGTTTTCACTTCGCGGCTGGTGCGCTGCGGGTTGTGTTGCAGGCTCAAAAGCTGCCCGATCTGCGGCAGCGAAAAGCCCACTTCCCGCGCATGGCGGATAAAGCGCAGCCGGGCAAGGTCGGCCTGTCCGTAGCGGCGGTAGCCCGCTTCGCTGCGCGCGGCCGGGGCGATTAGGCCGTGCTTTTTCGTAGTCGCGGATTTGTTTGGTGGAAAGGCCGCTCTCGGGACTGCGGCCTGGCTGATGTTCATCATGATGCTTGACCTTTACTTCGGGTAAAGCTTTATAGTGGCGGCACTTAGCGGGAAAGCAAGAGCAGACCCATCATTTCAGGTTACCTGAAAGCTTTGGCTGCAACGGGCTTTAAAACCTCAGCCTCATTCCAACAGAAAGGAAACCCTATGCAAACCATCACATTAAACATCGAAGGTATGACCTGCGGCAGCTGCGTGAAAAGCGTTACCAGCATCCTCGAAGACGTAAACGGCGTGGACAAGGCCGAAGTGAGCCTGGAAAACAAGAATGCCGTCGTGGAATTCGACCCCGCCCAAACCAACCCCGCCGCGCTGATAGAAGCGGTGGAAGACGGCGACTTTGATGCGGCTTTTGTAAATCGAATCGCAACAAATCGACTGCAACACCCTCAAAGGCTACCTGAAAAACCCTGCTCCGCTTTTCAGGTAGCCCAACCTCGTAGAAACTAGTGGCGTTGTTTACAGTATTTCCAGGAGAATACTGAAACATGAACATGCACAAAAACACCCGTCTCACCCTCGCACCACCGCCAAGCTTCATTTGGCTGGCCTACACGCAGGGAAGGAAAGCGTCACCTCCCTGGCACGCCGCTACCAAGTCAGCCGCGTCACCATTTACCGCGCACTTAAAGCCGCAAGAGGGCAGACTGCTCAAACCCCAAACCAGTACCAACAACCGTCAAAACAGGCAGTACGGAATGAAACGCCTGGCCAAGGTAGAACGCGGCATTCAGGAAAAACTCAAAGGCAGGCCAAACGCTACAATAAATCCCTACCCCGGAGAGCTGGTACATCTCGATACCAAACGGCTGCCGCTGCTCAAAGGGCAGAAAGCCACCGATAAGCGGGATTACCTGTTTGTCGCCATCGACGATTTCTCAAGGGAGCTATACGCCGCCATTTTGCCGGACAAAACTGCAGACAGTGCCGCCAAGTTTCTGACCGAACACCTGATTGATTCCCTGCCCATACCTGATTGAGTGCGTTTACTCCGACAACGGTACGGAATATAAAGGCTCGGCCAACCATGCTTTCGGTGCAGCCTGTTATGAGAACGGGATTAGTCAAAAAGTTTACCCGGGTTGCCCGTCCGCAGACCAACGGTAAGGCGGAACGGGTTATCCGCACCCTGATGGAGATGTGGCATGAGAAACAGTTGTTTGACAGTCCAGAACACCGGCGAAAGGAGTTGTGCCGTTTTGTTAATTTCTATAACACTGTGAAGCCGCACTCGCAGTTTGAACGGCGATACGCCGTTTGAGGTCTTGCAGGCTTATTTTTCTCAACCTGTGGTGTAAACAACGCAACGTTTTCCTACACCCAACCACATTCAGAAGGAAGAAACCATGCAACAAAAAGTCCGTTTCAAAATCGAAGCGCATGACCTGTCAAGCATGTGCTTCGCGCATGTGAGAAAGTGTTGAACAAAAAAGATTTTTGTCGAATCGGCTGGGGTGAACTTCGCCAGCGAAGAGGCACAGGTGGTGTTTGACGACAGCCAAACCTCCGCCGCCGATATCGCCAAAATCATCGAGAAAAACCCGTTACGGCGCGAAGGAGAAGATGGAAGACGCGCTGCCGCAGCCCGAAGAAACCGCGCATGTAAGCTGGCGGCTGTGGCTGCTGTTCGCCATCAACGTCCCGTTCCTTATCGGCATGGCAGGGATGATGATTGGTCGGCACGATTGGATGATTCCGCCGGTATGGCAATCCGCGCTGGCGAGCGTGGTGCAGCTTTGGCTGGCAGTGCCGTTTTATAAAAGCGCGTGGGCGAGCATCAAGGGCGGGCTGGCGAATATGGACGTGCTCGTGACCATCGGCACGGTCTCGATTTACCTGTATTCCGTCTATATGCTGTTTTTCAGCCCGCACTCGGCGCACGGCATGGCGCATGTGTATTTTGAAGCGGGCGTGATGGTGATCGGTTTTGTGTCGCTGGGCAAATTCTTGGAACACCGCACCAAAAAATCCAGCTTTGAACAGCTTGGGGCCTGCTGCTGAAACTCACGCCGACCCAAGTGAACGTCAACGCAATGGCGAATGGAAACAACTGCCCATCGACCAAGTGCAAATCGGCGACCCTAATCCGCGCCAACCACGGCGAACGCATTGCCGCCGACGGCATTATCGAAAGCGGCAGCGGCTGGGCAGACGAAAGCCACCTCACCGGGCGAATCCAATCCCGAAGAGAAAAGGCGGGCGGCAAAGTGTTGGCGGCGCGCTGATGACCGAAGGCAGCGTGGTTTACCGCGCTACGCAGCTCGGCAGCCAAACCCCTGCTCGGCGACATGATGAATGCGCCTCCGAAGCGCAGGCAGCAAAGCGCCGATTGCGCGCTGGCGGACAAGGCGGCGGCGGTAGCTGCGTGCCTCGCCGTCGTGGGCATCGCACTTCTGACTTTTATCGCCACTTGGCTGGTGAAAGGCGATTGGACGGTTGCGCTGATGCACGCCGTTGCTGTTTTGGTGATTGCCTGCCCGTGCGCACTCGGTCTGGCGACGCCCGCCGCGATTATGGTCGGCATGGGCAAGGCGGTGAAACACGGGATCTGGTTCAAAGACGCGGCGGCGATGGAAGAAGCTGCCCACGTCGATGCCGTCGTATTGACAAAACCGCACGCTGACCGAAGGCAGGCCGCAGGTTGCCGCTGTTTATTGCGTTCCCGACAGCGGCTTTGACGAAGACGCTTTGTACCGCATAGCCGCCGCCGTCGAACAAAACGCCGCCCACCCGCTCGCCCGCGCCATCGTCTCCGCCGCCCGCGCGCGGTTTGGACATTCCCGCCGCACAAGACGCACAAACCGTTGTCGGCTCAGGCATTACCGCCGAAGTCGAAGGCGTGGGTTTGGTGAAAGCGGGTAAACTTGATTTTTGCTGAATTAAGGCTACCTGAAAACCTTTCAGACGACGTCTGGCGCATCGCAAAGCATCGTTGCCGTTTCTGTCGATAACAAGCCCATCGGCGCATTCGCGCTCGCCGACGCATTGAAAGCCGATACCGCCGAAGCCATAGGCCGTCTGGAAAAACACGGCATCGACGTTTACATCATGAGCGGCGACAATCAAGGAACGGTCGAATACGTCGCCAAACAACTGCGCATCGCACGCCTTCGGCAACATGAGTCCGCGCGACAAAGCCGCCGAAGTGCAGAAACTCAAAGCCGCCGCAAAACCGTGGCGATGGTCGGCGACGGCATCAACGACGCACCCGCGCTGCCGCCGCCAACGTCAGCTTCGCCATGAAAGGCGGCGCAGACGTTGCCGAACACACCGCATCTGCCACACTGATGCAGCATTCAGTCAACCAGCTCGCCGATGCCCTGCTGGTGTCGCAGGCAACGTTGAAAAACATCAAGCAAAAACCTGTTTTTTTCGCCTTCTTCTACAATATCTTGGGCATCCCGCTCGCCGCACTCGGCTTCTTAAACCCCGTCATCGCAGGCGCGGCAATGGCGGCAAGCTCGGTTTCGGTGTTGAGCAATGCGTTGAGGTTGAAACGGTAAAGATTGAGTATAGTCAATTAAAATCAAAATAGGACAGTAACGCATCGTCAAACTCGGGCGTAATCAGACAATACGGTCTCGCAGATACCGCTTAATATTCGCCCACACCTTCTCAATCGGGTTGAGCTCAGGTGAATAAGGTGCAAGAGGCAATACTTATGTCCCCATTTTTCCGCCATTTCCGTAAGACACCCATACGGTGAAATCGTGCATTATCTAAAAATAATCACCGATTTTTGAGTCAATGCGGGCAGTAGGGCATTGATGAAACCACGCTTCAAAAAAGACTCGGTCATCGTATTTTTGATAAACCATCGGAGCAATCAGCCGGTTGCCGACTGTGCGGACACCAGAGATAAGCGTTGGTATCTTTTTCCACTTATCTGCGCTCACTATTTGCCCTTTCGGGCTGCGGGCATAGGGACGGAACAGGTAGCGGTCAAATCCTGTTTCATCCAAATAAACGCGTTGGTAGTCAGAAAATTCGGCCAGCTGTGCCAAATAATGCGTCACTTTGGCCGGGTCTTGCTCTTTGTAGTGGTGGTCTTTTTTGCGCGTCATCCCCATCTGTTTGAGTGCATAGCAAACGGCGGCTGGCGTACAATCAAAATGTTTGGCGATTTCATGCAGATAGGCATCCGGGTGTTGCCCAACATATTGAGCCAGTTTTTGCCTATCCAATTTGACGGCATTTAGACCGGTAACTTGATGTTTTAGGCTGCCCGTTTGTTTTTAAAGGCGAATCCACAGGTAAAGCGTGTTTCTTGACAAGTTAAACGTTGCTGCGGTTTGGCTGATGTTTTTGCATTGTTCGTAATAGTTTAAAAGCTTTGTTTTCTAAGTCCGCAGAGTATGCCATGGTTTGACCTTCAAAGTTGAGTATTGTGCTATTTTATTTTTAATTGACTATATTATGGAAAAGGTCTTCTGAAACAAGGCTTTCCTTTCAGTTACCCTATTTCAGACGACCCATCATCCGGTAAACGATCTTGCCCTCGTTATCCAAAAAACTAAGGAGAAAACATGAAAAACCGCTATTGTCGATTACGGCATGGGCAACCTGCATTCCGTCCTCAAATCCGTACAGGCTGCGCAAGCCTTGTCCGCAAAGCTGCTGAAATTTATCTGACCGACCACCCCTGAAGACATCTTCGCTGCCGACAAAAATCATTTTCCCGGTCAGGGGCGCGATGCCCGACTGTATGGCGGCGCTGCGGCAAAGCGGGTTTGGGCGAGGCAGTGGAAGACGGATTGAAAAACAAACCGTTTTTCGGCATCTGCGTCGGCGCGCAATTATTGTTCGAACACAGCGAAGAAGGCGATACTGCCGGACTGGGCTGGTTTAAAGGCAGGGTCAAACGCTTTGCCGCCAACCAAACCGATGCGCACGGAGGTCGTCTGAAAGTGCGCACATGGGCTGGAATACAGTACGCCAAACCCGCCCGCACCCGCTGTTTAAAGACATCGGGCAAGAAACGCGCTTTACTTCGTCCACAGCTACTAGCTTCGCCCCCAAAGACCCCGAAACCGTCCTTGCTACCAGCGAGTATCCTAACGAATTTGCCTGCATCGTCGGCAAAGACAATGTAGTTCGCCACCCAGTTCCACACGGAAAAAGCCACGACGCGGGTCTGTTGCTGCTGTGTAACTTCTTGGATTGGCAGCCCTAGCAGTCTGTTTATAGCAAAAGGTCGTCTGAAATTTTTCAGACGACCTTTGCATCGCTTTGCCTCGACATAACGATAATATTTTAAAAATCAAAACTCGGCAGTCATCGAAGGATGATTTTGCCGCGTTACCGTTCAAGCTTCAGAGGTACACAATCTCGCCGCTGCGCCCTTTGCTTTCCTGACTTGCCCACCACACAAACTGCGGCAATACGTCGGTATAGTTTTTACGTTCGCTTTTTCGACTCGCCCGGATGGGATTTGATGCGCTGCGGCGAGTTAATCGGCCCCGGAATCAGAACATTGGCGCGCAGGTTGTCAAAACGTTCCCACTCGTCGGCAGCGCGACTTTGCACAAATAATTCAACGCGGTTTTAGACGCGCCGAACCCTCCCCAATAAGCCTTTGGGATCTTCGCCATGACTCTCTCCGACAAAAATCACGGAAGCATCGGAAGAAGCTTAGCAAAGGCAGCATCGCGCGTGTCAAACCCATCGGCGCGACGGTGTTGATCCGATATTGATTGACCCATTCCGATACGGTCTGGAAATCCAAAGGAGAAAGCGCATAGAAATAGCTGGCGCAATGTACGATACCGTCCAAGCGTCCGCCGTCGCCTCGGAAATGGTTGCGGCGAATTGGTCGAATTCCTTTTCTTCCGCGCTCATTAAGTCGAAGCAGATGGCAAAGGGTTCGGGATAGCCGGCATCGACAATGGCATCATAAACTTTTTCCAACTTCTTTTGATGACGCGCCACCAAAATGACGGTCGCACCGCCGCCGCAGATAAGTTTTGGCAACCTGCTCGCCCAAACCTTGGGACGCGCCGTTACTATGATGATTTTATCGGATAAAGTTGACATGATTTCTCCATTTTTAGATTTATAGTGATTAACTTTAAACCAGGACGGCGTTGCCTCGCCTTAGCTCAAAGAGAACGATTCTCTGGGTGCTGAAGCACCCAGTGAATCGGTTCCGTACTATCTGTACTGTCTGCGGCTTCGTCGCCTTGTCCTGATTTCAAACTTAATCCACTATATCAATAAATTCATCGAAAAATCTGAAAGAAGGCTGAGACAGAGCGGGTATATTAAAAACCGATTTTGAAACTATTTGGTTTATTGCCTGCTCACCCACTCTTTTCTATTGAAGATAGAAAAGATGAACAGGCAATCGTTCAGCCGATATTCTTAATATCGTGAAACCTATCGTTTCAGACGACCCTGCCAATCGGCTCCGGGTCAATCGGAAGCTTTGATTTACGCTTCGCCACCTTCAGTATCCGATACGGCGTTCTCGCCTCATTGCCTTCCGGATTTTCTACTTCGGATTTTTCATCTTCCGCTTCTTCGGCACACGTTCTCAGCGATACCAGGTTTCGCCTTCGTCCAGATTAATCAGGGCGCACGCCTGCTGCGGCGCGGCCCGGTTTCGCGGATTTGTTCGACTTTGGTGCGGATGAGGACGCCACCGCTGGTAATCAGCATCAGGTCGTCGGTTTCGCCGACCGAGGTTGCGGCGACCAAATCGCCGTTGCGCTCGCCGGTGTTGATGGCGATATTGCCTTGTCCGCCTTTTGTTTTTTCGGCTGTAATCGGCAATCGGAGCGTTTGCCGTAGCCGTTGGCGGTGGCGGTCAGCACTTCGCAAATCGCTTTGCGCGGCTTCGGGGGCAAAGTAATCAGGGCTGACGATTTTGCTGTCGGCAGGCAGGCGCATACCGCGCAGGCCGCCGCTGCCGCGACCGGACGGACGCACACCGTGTTTGCCGCTTGGCAGGGCGTTTTTCGTTGTCGGCGGTTTCGTCTTCGAGGTCGTCTGAAATCTCGGTTTCGATGTCGGCATCTTCCGCTTCGTCGTTACCGGATTTTTCCCAGTATTCGTTAAACCGGATGGCTTTGCCCAAATTAGAGAACAGCATGATGTCGTCCGGAGCCGCTGGTTTGGGCTGCGCCGACGAGGTAGTCGCCTTCTTTGAGCGCGAGATGGCTTTGATGCCTTGGCTGCGAACATTTTTAAAGGCGGAAAGCTGGACTTTTTCACCATGCCTTGCGCGGTGGCGAAGAAGACGTATTGGTCTTCGGGGAACCTCGCGCACGGCGAGGATGGCGCTGACTTTTTCTCGCCTTCTTCCAACTGGATAACGTTGTTAATCGGACGGCCGCGGCTGTTGCGTCCGCCTTCGGGCAGTTTGTAAACCTCAATCCAGTGGCACTTGCCGAGATTGGTGAAACACATCAAATAGTCATGCGTGTTCGCGACGAACAAGGTTTCGATGAAGTCTTCGTCTTTGGTCGCAGCCGCCTGTTTGCCGCGTCCGCCGCGACGCTGCGCCTGATAGTCGGTGGTCGGCTGGGTTTTGATACTAGCCGCCGTGGGTCAGGGTAACGACCATTTCACGTTGCGGAATCAGGTCTTCATCGGCGATGTCGCCGCGAACGGGTTGATTTCGCTGCGGCGTTCGTCGCCGAAATTGGTTTTGGTTTCTTCCAATTCTTCGCGGATGATTTGGGTGATGCGTTCCGGTTTCGCCAAAATGTCCAAATAGTCGATGATTTTTGCCATGATGTTTTTGTAGTCGCCGACGATTTCTTCTTGGTCGAGGCCGGTCAGGTTGCGCAGACTCATGCGCAGGATGGCGTCGGCCCTGATTTCCCGCTCAGATAATAGCCTTTGTTCCTGCAAGCCCAGGTTGGCGGGCAGACCTTCGAGGGCGCGCCATGCGCAGGTCGAGGTCGGTACGAAGCTCAGCATGTCTTCCACCAAAGCCGCTGCGCCATGCGCGGACAACAGTTTTTCTTTGGCTTCGGGCGCGTCGGCGGATTCTTTAATCAAGCTGAATCATCTCGTCGATATTGGACAGGGGCGACGGCTTCACCTTCGGCGATATGGCCTTCATGACGCGCTTCTTCAGGCGGAACAGGGTGCGGCGGGTAACGACTTCGCGACGGTGGCGCAGGAATTCCCGCCAGAATCTGCTCAGGTTCAACAGGCGCGCTGACCGTCAACCAAGGCGACCATGTTGATGCCGAAGCTGTCTTGAAGCTGGGTGAGTTTGTAGAGTTGGTTTAAAACGACTTCGGCGTTTTTCATTGCGTTTCAATTCGATAACGACGCGCATACCAGATTTGTCGGATTCGTCGCGCAGGTCGGATACGCCTTCCAACGTTTTTCGCGCACCAGTTCGCCGATTTTTTCCACCAGCTGGCTTTGTTCACCTGATACGGTTTCGTCGATGATGATGGCTTCGCGTTCGCCGTTTTTGCCTATGGGTTCGATATGGGTTTTACCACGCATGACGACGCGGCTGCGGCGGTTTTTATAGCCTCGCGCACGCCGCTCAGCCGTAGATGGTTGCGCCGGTCGGAAAATCGGGCGCTTGCGGATGTTGATCAATTCGTCGATTTTCGGTTTCAGGTTCGTCCAAAAGACGCAGACAGGCGTTGATGGTGTCGGTGAGTTGTGCGGCGGAATGTTGGTCGCCATACCGACGGCGATACCGACGAACCGTTGACCAACAGAGCGGGGAAGCGGGTCGGCAATACCAGCGGCTCGTGTTCGCTGCCGTCGTAGTTCGGGCCGAAATTGACGGTTTCTTCTTCGATGTCCGCCAGCATTTCATGGGCAATTTTTCGCCATGCGGATTTCGGTATAACGCATGGGTCGCGGCGCCGTCGCCGTCAACCGAGCCGAAGTTACCCTGACCGTCGATTAAGACGTAGCGCATCGAAAAATCCTGCGCCATGCGCACGATGGTGTAGTAAAACCGCGGAATCGCCGTGCGGATGGTATTTACCGATGACGTCGCCGACGATACGCGCCGATTGTGGCGGCGTTCCAGTTGTTTTTCAGCTCGTGCATGGCGTAAAGCACGCGGCGGTGCACTCGCTTCAAACCGTCGCGCACATCGGGCAGCGCGCGGCCGACAATCACGCCTCGGCGTAATCGAGATAGCTTTTTGCGCATTTTCGTCTTCAAGGCTGACGGGCAGGGTTTCGAGTGCGAATTTATGGTCGTTGCTGATAGTTGCGTCGGTCATGGTTTTCTTTATTTCGTATGGCAAAAATAGATGGGAATTTTAGCATAAAACCGCGCTTTTTCGGGCTTTTTGCATCCCTTTCGAATCATAGGCGAATAAACTGATTTTTGCCACAACTACCGCACTGTCCGTACCGTCCGCGGCTGTTGCTTTAATGGTTGTCTGCTATTCCTACCTGCCCACATAGAAGGTCGTCTGAAAACCCTGAACTATGGTTTTCAGACGACCTTTTACTATTTTAAGTAATCCTTTACGGAGCGGTTTGTTCCAACTCAAGCGCGGCGGCAAGCAGCGACAGGCGCGCCATTACGCCGTAAACGTAGAGGCGGTTGTGTTCGTTGTCCACGTCGCAGTCTTTTTCTGAACGAGGCATGCCGAGCGAGTCCCATTGTTCGAATACGCGTCCCGCAGGCTTCGGGGGCTTTGGGAGTTGTCACCGCTGCCGTGGAATGTTGTTGGACAGCGGGACGAACACCATGCCGCCGGCGTTGAGGTTTTCGTCCGCACCACGCCCTTCGTGTACGCGGAAGAAGCCGCCGATAACGAAACGGTCCATCATATAAACGACGGTTCGCACACAGCGCCGTTCATGGTTTCATAGGGTATAAATGCCTTCTTGAACAATCACTTCGCTGACTTCCAGCTTTCTTTTCACCTTTCGCCATTTTGTTGCGGCTTTTTGCGGTTCAACCCGCGCACTTCGTCGGCGGATTTTGACACTCATTACGCCCATGCCGTAAGTACCTGCGTCGGCTTTGACAATCACGAAAGGCTGATCGGTAATGCCCAATTCGTCGTATTTGGCTTTGAATTTTCGCCAGCACGCGTTCTACCGCTTCCGCCAACGCGTCTTCGCCTTCGCGCTCTTGAAGTCCAAACCGCCGATTTTTCAAAAATACGGGTTAATCTCGCCATTCGTCGATGTCAATCAGCTTGGCAAATTCAGCGGCGACTTGGTTGTATGCGCTGAAATGCTCTGTTTTGCGGCGCGTCGTCCAACCACCGTGCAGCGGAGGCAATACGGTTTTGGCTGATGTCTTTGAGAATGTCAGGGAACGCCCGCGGACAAGTCGTTGTTCAACAAGACGACGCAAGCGAGAAGCCGTCGGCAAGATGGACGCGCTCGCGGGTACGCAATAAAGGTTCCAGCAGGATTTTATCGCCCAGCGCGGTTTCAAATTCGGTCGGTTCGGTAACTTCCGGATTCAGGCTGCCCAAACGGACTTCATACCCTGCCGAGCGCAAAATCTCGCTGAGTGCGTAAACGTTTTGCAGGTAGAACGTGTTGCGGGTATGGTTTTTCGGGAATAATCAATACGGATTTTTGCTGTTTCGCAGGCGCGCTGCACCGCGTCTTGCGCCGCCACTGCCGCCAGCGGGATGAAATTCGATTCAGGTTGTTGAAACCGCCGGGAAACAAGTTCATATCAATAGATGAAATTTTGTAACCGCATTGCGTGATGTCGACCGAACCGTAAAACGGCGGGCGGTGCGCGTTCCATTGCGAACGGAACCATGCTTCGATTTTTGGCGTGGTTGCACAAGATTTTTCGCTTCAAACGCCTGAAGTTGCGACAGATGTTCGGCAGCCATAACCGGTAATTTCATCTCTATACCTCTGTTGTCGGATGTGGGATACGGATGGAAATGATAGTGCTTTTTAGGCGGTACGACAAGCATTGTTTCAAATAAAATACCTCTTTTTGTCAACAATTCTACAATTTGTCCAATTTTTGAGTTATTTTTAGATTTTTGACGGGGAAATGTGAAATTAGACAAATTTCTATTGCGCTACCCCTGCAAAAAGCCTAAAAATCCGCCCATCAAAACAAACCATCTACTCCTATTATTAATAAGCAAAGATAACCCATCATGAGCGCACAAACCCTATACGACAAACTCTGGAACAGCCACGTCGTCCGCGAAGAAGAAGACGGCACTGTCCTGTCTCACATCGACCGCCATTTAGTGCACGAAGTCACCAGCCCGCAAGCGTTTGAAGGCCTGAAAATGGCGGGACGCAAGCTGTGGCGTATCGACAGCGTCGTCTCCACCGCCGACCACAACACCCCGACCGGCGATTGGGACAAAGGCATCCAAGACCCGATTTCCAAGCTGCAAGTCGATACTTTGGACAAAAATATCAAAGAGTTCGGCGCACCTGCCTACTTCCCGTTTCTATGGATAAAGGTCAAGGCATCGTTCATGTCGTGGGTCCGGAACAAGGCGCAACCCTGCCCGCATGACCGTCGTCTGCGGCGACCCGCACACCTCTACCCACGGCGCGTTCGGCGCGCTGGGCACACGGTATCGGCACTTCCGAAGTCGAACACACCATGGCGACCCAGTGCATTACCGCGAAAAAAATCCAAATCCATGCTGATTGCCGTTGAAGGTCGTCTGAAACCGGGCGTTACCGCCAAAGACGTCGCCCTCTACATCATCGGACAAATCGGCACGGCAGGCGGTACGGGCTACGCCATCGAGTTCGGCGGCGAAGCCATCCGCAGCCTCTCATGGAAGGCCGCATGACCCTGTGCAACATGGCGATTGAAGCAGGTGCGCGCTCGGCATGGTTGCCGTCGATCAAACCACCATCGACTATGTCAAAGACAAACCCTTTTTCGCACCCAAAGGCGAAGCATGGGACAAAGCCGTCGAATACTGGCGCACGCTGGTTTCCGACGAAGGCGCGGTATTCGACAAAGAACACCGTTTCAAAGCCGAAGACATCGAACCGCAAGTACATGGGGCACATCGCCTGAAATGGTTTTGGACATCAGCGGCAAAGCGCCGAACCCTGCCGAAGAAACCGATCCCGCTCAAACGCAGCGGCATGGAACGCGCCCTCGAATACATGGGTTTGGAAGCCGGTACGCCGCTGAACGAAATCCCCGTCGACATCGTATTCATCGGCTCCTGCACCAACAGCCGCATCGAAGATTTGCGCTGAAGCCGCCGCCGTCGCCAAAGGCCGTAAAAAGCCGACAACGTACAGCGCGTGTTAATCGTTCCCGCTCCGCTTGGTTAAACGGCAGGCGGAACAAGAAGGCTTGACAAAATCTTCATCGACGCCGGTTTCGAGTGGCGTGAACCGGCTGCTCTGATGTGCCTCGCCATGAACGCCGACCGCCTCACTCCGGGGCCAACGCTGCGCCTCCACCTCCAACCGCAACTTCGAAGGCCGCCAAGGCAACGGTGGCGCACGCACCTTGTCAGCCCCTGCTATGGCTGCCGCCGCTGCGGTAAACGGTAAATTTACCGATATCCGCACCATGGCATCATCTTTCAGACGACCTCATCAATGAGGTCGTCTGAAAACGATACGTTGCTCAAGCAAATCTCCCCATCGTTGCGCAAAAACGTCTGAAAACCTTTTCAATCATTTATCACCTAGAGTGAATCCATTATGAAAAAACTTTTTGCATTGGCTGCCGCAGCTTTTCATCTTGTCTGCCTGTTCCAGCACTTGGTCCGGAGCAAAGATGACACCAGCCGCAACTGGGACAAAACCAAAGAAACTGCCGAGCACGTAGCCGACAAGACCGAGGAAGCTGTTAAAAAGGCGGCAATGCCGTAGGTCGCGGAATGAGCAATGTAGGCAACAAAATCGAAGCTGCTACCGAATAAATCTGGAAGCCGAGGTCGTCTGAAAATCCAAACCTCAGACGACTCTAACCCCGGTACATTAACAATACAACCGAAATTTTCAGCATTCCATGCAAAGAAAGAACCATGAGTAATCCGTCAGCTGGTTTGGCATCCATGCCCAAGATTTGATCGAGCCAAAGTATTTACGAATCCGTCTTCGGCAAACCTGCAAGATATCGGCGGTAACGGCTTCCGTTTCATCATTTTCCCAGCCGATTACACGCAACACGGCACTGCCGGCATGATTTGGCACGACAGCAACGCCCAACCCGCCACGGTGGTACGACCATTTTTCTTCAATTGTCCGGATTGTACTGAGACCGCAGAAAAAGCCGTTTCAGCAGGCGGAAAATTGTTGCAGGGGAAATTCCCCATCGCCAACGGCTTTGCCGCCTTTATCGAAGATACAGAAGGCAACCGAATCGGTTTGCACAGCACACGTTAATCCAACCCGCCAAACAACCATCATTTTTTCACATTATTCCTATAAGAACCTGGACATGAAAGCCTTTACCAAAATCACCGCCATCGTCGCCCTGTGCCGACTCGCAGCAACGTCGATACCGACGCCATCATCCCCAAACAATTTTAAAATCCATCAAACGAGGCGGCTTTCGGTCCCATCGCTTGACGAATGGCGTTACCTCGACCACGGCGAACCGGCATGGACAACAGCAAACGCCCGCTGAACCCCGATTTCGCTGAACCAGCCGCGTTACCAAGGCGCGCAAATCCTGTTGACGCGCAAAAACTTCGGCTGCGGCTCCTCGCGCGAACACGCCCCTTGGGCATTGGACGACTACGGCTTCCGTGCCGTTATCGCCCCCAGCTTCGCCGATATCTTCTTCAACAACTGCTACAAAAACGGCCTCCTGCCCATCGTGTTGACCGAAGAACAAGTCGACCAACTTTTCAAAGAAGTCGAAGCCAACGAAGGCTATCAGCTCTCCATCGACCTTGCCGAACAAACCCTGACCACACCAAGCGGCGAGACATTTAAATTCGACATTACCGAACACCGCAAACACTGCCTCTTAAACGGTTTGGACGAAATCGGCTTAACCCTGCAACAGCCGACGAAATCCGCGATTTCGAAGAAAAAACGCCGCCAAAGCCAGCCTTGCTGTTTAACGGTTGATAAACGATGAGGTCGTCTGAAAACGAGTGTAGCGAATTTTCAGACGACCTCTTTTATTTACACACAATCAGATCGTTACTCTTTACCATCATATTTGAAAAACATACCCAACAATTTCACACACACAACACGATGAAAAATTATCCTGCTCCCATATACTTTTTATCAGCCTCGCCGCACATGCGGAATTTTCAGAAATTCAAGATCCTGACGGATACAGTAACTTACGCGAACAACTGAACACCCAAAGCCGAATCCTGACCAAAATTCCAAACGGTACCCATGTTTATACCCCGAGATGGAGGGAAAGCTTCATTTAGAACACGGTTGGCAGATGACCTACGATTTGCGCGGCAAAGCCTGATGGCTGGGTGCATACTGCGCGACTGATTCCGTTGTCGCGTTATGAAAAGCATCCCCGTTACGGCTACTGCCGACGGCTTTACCCGCCAAAAACGGCATGGGCGTGCGCATTAAATCGGAACGTTTCAACTATAAGAAAGAAAAACATCTGTTTACACACGATCAATACGGACTTTCCCATTATCGCGGAAAAGAAATGTTCGGCACTGACGGTACAATTCCATTCAGCCACTATCGTGAAATTGCCTTTTTCCGCAACGGTAAAACACAGATCGTTCCCTCGAGCTCCAATATGATCACCTGTTCGACCCATATTTTTGAAAAGGCAGGGCGATAATACGCAACTCGAGCCACTGTTACTACCGCGCTAAAGACGACAATCTTTTCTTAACGACCGTCATCGGAGATGGTGCCGCCTATACCGGAAGTCTTATTTGTCTTCCGGCAAGGCATCTTGAAGAACGTATTGGCTTCGCTACACTCTGAGGTTTAATTCTTCAGACGGCCTTTTTCATCTCTTCCTTCAAAAACATGATTACCGACACCATCGCCAACGCCGCACGCTACGCCGCGTTGCATCCCGACTTCGCCGACGCCATCCACCTGCTGCAAACGCTGGATTTTCGCCGCCCTGCCTGACGGACAAGTGCCGTGTCAAAATCCCAATATCCGCCTCTTTGTCGGCAGCGAACCGATGAGGAGTAAAACCGAAGCCGCCCGAAGCACATTTGAAACACATCGATATCCAAGTTCCCCATCAGCGAGGAAACCTACGGCTGGATAGACAGGGTCGTCTGAAAACGGTTGGCTACGACGAAAAGCGCGACATCGAATTTTTCGACTGCGAACCGGAAACCTGGCTCACGCTCCAACCTGGCGAGTTTGCCTCTCTTTCCCAACGACGCGCATGCCCTCGCGATGGGCGAAGAAAAGTCCATACGCAGCCGTCTTTAAATCCGTATCGAAGCAGAACGCGTTTACTGATTTCTTCGCCTTCGCAAATACCGTAAAACTCGGCTACATCGCCCATCGCGTTCCCGAAGAATCCGCCCGCATGATTTCACGCGGCTTTCTCGATGCCGCAATGGTACAATCAGCCTCGTTCAGCAAACCGACCTGCAAACAGACACAAAAGGTCGTCTGAAAACACTATCCACAAATGGAAAACGCTGAACCGTCAGACGACCTTCCCTTTCCAAACCCCTGCAGGGACTGCCATGACCAAACATATCGCCATCCTCCGCGGTGACGGCATCGGTCCCAGAAATCGTCGCTGAAACCGTCCGCGTACTCGACAAACTCATCGCCCAAGGTTTGACGCCAGCTGCCAATAGCTGCGCCACTGCCGCGAGTCTTCATGACGAATACGGCCATCCCTATCCCGAATTCATTAAAACCTCTGCCGCAAAGCCGATGCAGTCCTACTCGGCGCGGTCGGCAGCCCGCAATACGATTAACCTCGACCGTCCGTTGCGTCCTGAGCGCGGGCCTATTGGCAATCCGCAAAGACCTGAACTCCTGTTTGCCAACCTGCGCCCCGCCATCCTCCTACCCCGAGCTGCTAACGCCTCCACGCTCAAACCTGAAATCGTCGCAGGCCTCGACATCCTCATCGCGCGAACTCACCGGCGACATCTACTTCGGCGAACTGCGCGGCATCCGCGTTTTGGAAAACGGCGAACGCGAAGGCTACAACAGCCATGAAATACAGCGAAAGCGAAATCCGCTGCATCGCCCACGTCGCCTTCCAATCCGCCCAAAACGCAGCAAAAGTCTGCTCCGTCGGCAAAGCTGACGTCTTGAAACCACCGAACTCTGGCGCGAAATCTCGAAGAAATCGGCAAACAATACTCTCGACGTCGAACTCTCCCATATGTATGTGGACAACGCCGCTACGCAGCTCGCGTGCGCTGCCCAAACACTCGACGTCATCGCCACCGCAACATCTTCGGTGACATCCTCTCCGACAGAAGCCTCCATGCTGGACCAAGCTTATCAGCATGCTGCCCTCCGCCTCGCTGGACGAAAAACGGCAAAGGCCTGTACTGAACCGTCACATGCCTGCACTACATCGCCGGACAAACAAAGCCAACCTGCTGGCCACCATCCTCTCGCTTGCCATGTTGCTGCGTTACAGCCTGAACGACGAAGCCCGCGCGCAACAAGTCGAAAAACGCCGTCCAAAAAGTGCTGCAACAAGGCTTGCGCACCGTGATATTTACGAAGAAGGCACTAAAACTCGTTTCCTGCTCCGAAATGGGCGACGCAGTACTCGCCGCCTTGTAAAGGTCGTCTGAACCAAAAGCGCGGATAACCCGCGCTTTGATTAATACTACCCTTCTCAGGTTTCAGACGACCCCAAAGAAGAGAACTCAAATAACTCGTGCATTCTGAAAACTTACACTCTACCCGTAAGACCATACAAGCCACGGTTTGAGATCTTTGTAAAAAGAGGCGTAGCAATTTCAAAGCTTATTTTTAATTTTCACACTTTCAAATCCCTAGGTGAATTTTATAGAACTCATCCCGAATAAAATCTCCAAATCCTGCGAACGATTCAATAGGTAAAACAAAAATTTCTGGTTTATAACGAATAAGCAGACTCTAGGATATGATAATGACTTCTAGGCGTTTCAAAGCAATTCAACTTTTCTTGAGTATTGCCTAGCATCCTTTTTATCTATTTCTTGCTCGATGGAAAAATCAGCATTGTAGAGCCAATTCCATAAGCGGGATTGATAGTAATTTCACTTGAGTTGGATCTTGGTAATCGGGATCTTGAGCAATTATCCGCCAGTCTGATTCTAGCTTTGATACAAATAAAGTGTGACAGTCTAAAACGGTTTTGAATAGAATCGGATAATTTCCGGCATTTTTATAATCGAATGGCTCAACTGGGCTTAAAAGTAAATAAATCAAAAATCCCCACTGTGGCACCAAGCTTTATTCTTAGCGATTAATCTACTGTAACCGAATAATTGTTCGGCAATTTTAAAGCAAAACAAATCACCATTTTTTTAATATACCCGTATAAAGTCTTATTCTTTTCCCAGTTGAATATTTTCATAGTCCTTTTTCCTTTTCTTTGTAACTCCAAATATGAAATGATCGAAGATTTTCCCAGCCATTCTAAGAATCAGCAGTCGGCTTTTGTCATTGCCGTAGTGATGGCTGACGGCAGCTCGATATAAAGGTCGTCCTGAAAATTGTGTTTCAGACGACCCCATCATCAAATCCAAGTAAATCCACCGTTCACCCTTAAGAAAATGATATGCATTCTTTCCTATGTTAAGATAAACGTCTTTACAACCTCACAAAGGACAAGAATCATGAAAAATCATCTTCGCCGCACTCGCAGCAGCAGCCATCGGTACTGCCTCCGCCGCCACCTACAAAGTGGACGAACACCACGCCAACGCCCGTTTCGCCATCGACCACTTCAACACCAGCACCAACGTCGGCGGTTTCTACGGTCTCGACCGCTCCGTCGATTTCGACCAAGCCAAGCGCGACAAGGCAAAATCGACATCACCATTCCTGTTGCCAACCTGCAAAGCGGTTCGCAACACTTTCACCGACCACCTGAAATCCGCCGACATATTCGATGCCGCCAACATCCGAACATCCGCTTCGTTTCCACCAAATTCAACTTCAACGGCAAAAACTGCTTTCCGTTGACGGCAACCTGACCATGCACGGCAAAAACCGCCCCCGTCAAACTCAAAGCCGAAAAATCTAACTGCTACCAAAGCCCGATGGCGAAAACCGAAGTTTGCGGCGGCGACTTCAGCACCACCATCGACCGTACCAAATGGGGCGTGAACTATCTGGTTGATGCAGGTATGACCAAAAACGTCCGCATCGACATCCAAATCGAAGCCGCTAAACAATAGCCGCTGCGGCATAAAAGGTCGTCTGAAAACGAAGTTTGCTGTATCCGTTTTCAGACGACCTTAAAAATATTTCACAACGCCTTTTAGAGATTTCACATAAAATCCGCGATAATAACGTTTGATTTTCACACTACGAGAAACACTCAAATGAACAAAACCCTCAAACTCACTTTCGCCGCCCTTGCCCTGCCGCAGCCTCTCAACGCCCAAGCCGAGACACACGCCGTGATCGAAACCAATATGGGCAACATCAGCCCTGTCGCTCGACGAAACCAGCACCGAAAAACCGTCGCCAACTCTCGTCAACTACGCCCGCAAAGGCTTTTACGACAACACCGTTTTTTCCACCGCGTGATCGACGGCTTTGATGATTCAAGGCGGCGGCTTTACCGCAGACCTTGCCCAAAAAGCCACAGATAAAGCCATCAACAACGAAGCGGACAACGGCTTGAAAAACACCGTCGGCACCATCGCCATAGCGCGTACCGGCGATCCTAATTCCGCCACCAGCCAGTTCTTCATCAACACCGCCGACAACGCATTCCTCGACTTCAAAAACAAAACCCGCAGCATACGGCTATGCCGTCTTCGGCAAAGTGACTTTCCCGGCATGGATGTCGTGCAGCAAATCAGCAAAACCCGACTGCGACACGCGGCTTCCATCAAAACGTCCCTGTCAAACCGGTCATCATCAAGCGCGTCACCTATCGGCATAATCAATTATAGTGGATTAAAATTGTAATGATACGGCGTTGCCAACGCCCTTATGTACTATCCGACACGGCGGGCGTTGCCGCCTTGTCTCATTTTTATTTTAATCCACTATACAAACCGACTTCTTTGGACAGAATACGGTTTCTCAATTCGCTCGATAGAAAGGTCGTCTGAAAATCAAATTTTTCAGACGACCTTTATTTATGCTGAGTTTAATGCTCCAACCCTCGGTATCGATTTTTGACGACTTTGTCGGTTTTGTCCTCCGCAAAAGCAGGTTCAGGATAACCGCCGTGATACCGCCTGCAGAAATAGAGTTTTGGAACAGGACTGGCAGGTTTTTAAACACTCCGGTTCAAACGCCACGCCCTAAGCCCAGACCGACCGATGTTGCCGCACTCACCGCCTCGCGCCTGCGTATGCCGTGACCGACCAAAAATCCGCACGCCCGCAATCGCACTCGCCGAACATCAAAAACCATCGTGCCGCCCAACACCGGGCTCGGAATCGTCGAAACGCGCGTCCGACAACGGGGAATAAACCCAGCAGCACCAAAAATCACGGCAATATATTTGCCCATCATGGCGCGAAAGCCACGCCGGTCATCTGAATCACGCCGTTGTTTTTCGCGCGAAGGTGGTCAGCGGCAGCGAACCCAAAGCCGTCGCAATCACCGATACTAAACTGTCCGCCAACACGCCGCCGCGCAGGCGTTTGGTGTCTCGCCTTCAATCGGCTGGTCGGACACCATTGCCGTCGCAGTCAAATCGCCGACCGCCTCAAACACGCTCAACAGGAAAATCGCACCCGCCACAATAAACGCGTGCCAGTCGAAAGCGAAACCATATTTAAAACGGTACGGGCAGCGTAACCAGCGGCGAGGTTTTGCAGTGCGGAAAATCTACTTTTTCCCCAAAAACAGTCGCGCGACGATGTAGCCGACAATCAACCCGACTGCTGATGCCGCTCATACGCAACTAGCGGATTTTTCATGCAGTTGAATATCAACACAATCAGCAACACCAGCGACGCCAGCCCCTGTTTTTCCATCGAGCCGAACGTGCCGAGCCCGCCTTCGCGCCGAAGCCGCCGCCGAAATCGGTAGTACCGACGTGTACCAAACTCAGACCAATCAGTATCACGACCACGCCGCTGACCGTCGGCGTAATCACTTGCAAATACGGCAAAAGCCATGCCGAGAACACACCAAAAACGCGCCGACAAACGACACGCCCAACAGCGTCGAAATCATCGCATCCTTGGTCAAAACCGCCCTCTCATCCCCGCGCCAAGCGCACGCGACGGTGACGAACGAGAAATTCACAGACTGGATAGACAGCATCCCTGAACCGACCGCCCGAAGCGGTTGACCTGCAACAAGTGCCGACACCCGACGCCGACCATCGCCATCGACACGAGATACGCCGTCATCTCCACCGGCAATTCCAGCGCGCGCTCCACAATCAGCGCGGCGTAATCATCGGCACAAAAATTGCCAGAAGATGCGTTATCGCGCTTAATAAGGCATTTTCCGAATGGCGGTTTGTCTTCCAAACCGTACACCAAATCAGGCGAATCCGCCTGTTTTCATTGTTTCAGCCATTGCAGTCTTTCTATCCGTTGTCAAACGTTAAAAATTTTTATGAACGAAATTGTAGCGAATCAAAGATTCCTTTATCAATTCCAATCCTCCAGTGCAAAAACATCTCCGCTGCCCAAATTGAATTTCTTTGAATTCCCGCGCCAGACAGTCCTTCATTTTTAGACGGTATTTATGCGCTTAACACATTTTTAATTCTTGACAGCACTTCCACCGCTCAAAACCAATAATTTTATGATTATAAAAATATTATTTATTAAGATATGATAGCCCTTGAGCCTTTAAACCAACCGTCCGCCGATATGTTTCACACAAACAACAAAGTAAGCTACAATCCGAAGCATAATCGACCTCACACAATGAATAAAAGGTTTCCGTATGTTACAAGGTAGCTTGGTTGCTCTGATTACACCCATGAATCAAGACGGCAGCATCCATTACGAACAACCCGCGATTTTGATCGACTGGCATATCGAAAGCGGCTACCGACGGCATCGTCGCCGTCGGCACGACAGGCGAATCCGCCACTCTCCGTCGAAGAACATTTAAGCGTAATCGAAGAAAACGGTCAAACACGTCAACAAACGCGTTCCCGTTATCGCCGGCACCGGCGCCAACAACACCCCTCGAAGCCATCGCGCTCTCCCGCGCCGCCGAAAAGCCGGGTGCAGACTACACCCTTTCCGTCGTCCCCTATTACAACAAGCCCTCCCAAGAAGGTATTTACCAACATTTCAAAACCATCGCCGAATCCACCTCGATTCCGATGATTATCTACAACGTACCCGCCGCACCGTCGTCAGCACGACCAACGACACCATCCTGCGCCTTGCCAAAATCCCGAATATCGTCGGCGTCAAAGAAGCCAGCGGCAACATCGGCAGCAATCTCGAATTAATCAAACACGCGCCCGAAGGTTTCACCGTCCTTTCCGGCGATGATCCCTACCGCCCTGCCCTTCATGCTCTGCGGCGGGAAAGGCGTTATGACCGTTGTTGCCAATGTCGCCCCACTCTTCGCTGATATAAAGCCGCGCCGCCCTTGCAGGCGATATTGCAAACCGCTCGTCAATTAAATGACCGCCTGATTCCGATTTATAACACTATGTTCTGCGAACCAAGCCCTGCCGCGCCCAAATGGGGCATCTCCGCATTGGGCAAATGCGACCCTTTATGTCCGCTGCCGCTCGTCCCCTGACCGAAGCCGGACAGGCAAAAGTCCGCGCCGCATTGCAAGAATCCGACAACTCACCGCATAATTGCAAAAGGTCGTCTGAAAACCGTTTTCAGACGACCCTGCCGTTAACCCATCACATCCGCAGGAAACCAATATGACCTATATGAAACCCTGTCGTCGTAGCAATCGCCCTGATCAGCATGACTGCCTGTTCGGGCAACAAAAAGACCCTGCCTAAGCTGGACTACCAAACCCAGACACGCAAAAATCGTCAAATTAGAAGTACCGCCTGATTTGAACAATCCCGATCAAGGCAACCCCCATCAAATACCCGCAGGCAGCGGCGCCGTCCGCGCCAGCGACCTGAGCTGCCGCACATCGGCAACCCAACAGGCCGCCAACTCCGAAGTCCTCAAATCCGTCAGAGGCGTCCGTTTGAGCGCGACGGCAACCAACGCTGGATTGAAGTCCAAGGTAAATCCCCGCCGAAATTTGGCCTCTGTTGAAAGCATTCTGGCAAGAAAAACGGCTTCGACATCAAATCCGAAGAACCCGCATCGGCCAAATGGAAACCGAATGGGCGGAAAACCGCGCCAAAATCCCGCAAGACGGCCTGCGCCGCCTCTGGACAAAGTCGGCATGGGCGGTATCTATTCCACCAGCGAGCGCGATAAATTCATCATCCGCATCGAACAAGGCAAAAACGGTACGACCGACGTCTCTTCGCCCACAAAGGCATGAAAGAAGTTTACGCCGACAAGAAAAAAGACACGATCATGTGGCAGCCTGCTGCCAACGACCCCAACCTTGAAGCCGCCTTCCTCGCACGCTTCATGCAATACTTTGGGCGTTGACCAGCAACAGGCTGAAAACGCGTTGACTCAAAGCGTTGCCAAACGCAGCGGCAACGATTTGGCTCGGAATCGACGCGCAACACCCTCGCTCGTCTCCGGCGACTACGGCCGCAACTGGCGCCGTACCGCGCTTTGCGCTTGACCGCATCGGCTTGAATGTCTTAGGGTCAAAACATCGAACGCCACGCCTTCTTGGTTCAACAGGCGCCCTAACGAAAGCGACGCCGTTTCCACGAAAAACCAGGCTTCTTCGGCCGTATGCTTGGCAAAGGCAAAAAGTTGAGAAACCGCCGCCTACCCCGAAATCATCGTATTCGTCGAGCCTGTCAACGGCGGTTCGCGCATCAGCCTCTTGAACAAAGACGGCAGCGCATACAAAGGCAGCGATGCCTCTACGCTCCTCAGCCGCCTGCATACGGAACTGCGTTAAGCAATCCGATGTCACAACAGGTCGTCTGAATTTGAATCTCAAACTGCGCCTCAAATCTCGGACGCCCGTAAAAGCCTATTCAGGCGTTTCCCTTATTAGCCGGGTTCTGTATAAACAGGACTCGGCTTTTTCCATCTCAAATTGCAACGCTCCCGTTTGCAGCAATCCATACAACCATCCGCCCGCTTCATCCGCCTTTAAGCAGCATCATGCTGATCGGGATATCACGCTACTCGTTGCTTCAACGGCAACCCTGCCCTTTCCCTATCTGGCGGGGTATTTAACATGTTCTGATTATGAGAAGAGGTCGTCTGAAACCAAATTTTCAGTTTCAGACGACCTTTTACCGTATCAGCAACCTTGTCCCTTCCCCCGTCCTGCGGAGGAAGGTTAGGATGGGGGTAGCTTCGCGGCTTTAGGCAAAATCAAATTGGTGCAGCCCGTAAAGCCACCCTCTCAACCCTCTCCCGCCGGACGGGAGAGGGGGCAGGTTGCGCGTCGTGGCACAGATTTCTGTCTGGCTACCGTCATTCCCGCCCCCCGCCTACGCATAGTGGATTAAATTTAAATCAGGACAAGGCGACGAAACCACAGACAGTACAGATAGTACGGAACTGATTAACTTGGTGCTTCAGCACCTTAGAGAATCGTTCTCTTTGAGCTAAGGCGAAGCAACGCCGTACTGGTTTAAAAGTTAATCCACTGAGAAATGCACCCTGACGGCTGGAGGGTACAGCCGTCAGGGGTGCCATTCAAACTGTTTTCATCTGTTTAAAACGTAGGGTCGTCTGAAAATCGGGTTGACTGTTCGGCGCATCGCATCAAGGTCTGGCAAACTCTTCTCCAACCTTCCAAAGTCTCTCCGCCGATTTATTGAATGACGGTTTCTCAGACGACCTTGAGGTCGTCTGAAAACCGTACGCCTTACAGCAACACTTTCTCCACGCCGCCGTTGTTGGCTCACAAACTCGTCCAGCCAGTTTTTCGCCGAGGATATGTTTCGCCATTTCGATGACGATGTAGTCGGCGGGCATGTCGTTGTCGTCGGCGTAGCGGCTCAGCCTTGCAGGCAGGCGGGGCAGGTGGTGAGCATTTTGACGGGTTCGCCCTGCGGCAGCTCTTTTGAGGTTTTTTTCTCGATTTCTTCCTGTTTGCGGAATTTGACTGCGGTGGCGATGTCGGGACGTTTGACGGCGAACATGCCGATTCGCCGCAGCAGCGGTCGCCAAGACGACTTTCTGCCCCATGAGGCTGCTGGCCATTTGGGTGGCGTTCATGGTTTTGATGGGCGTGTGGCAGGGGTCGTGGTAGAGGTATTGCTGACCTTTCACGCCGTTCAGTTTCACGCCTTTTTCGAGCAGGTATTCGTGGATGTCGATGATGCGGCAGCCGGGAAGATTTCTTCAAAGCGGTATTTTTCAGCTGGTCGTAGCAGGTGCCGCAACCGACGACGACGGTTTTGATGTCGAGGTAGTTGAGGGTGTTTGCCATACGGGTGGAAAAGCGACGCGGTTGTTGGTGCTCATTTGCTCGGCTTTTTGCCTTTGTTGCCGCCCGCGTCCTGCGGATAGCCGCAACACATATAGCCGGGCGGCAGGACGGTTTGTACGCCGACGTGCCAAAGCATGGCTTGGACGGCGAGTCCGATTTGGCTGAACAGGCGTTCGGAACCGCAGCCGGGGAAGTAGAACACGGCTTCGGCATCTTCGGGCGCGGCGGGGTTGCGGATGATGGGGATGCTTTTTGTCGTCTTCGATGCCGAGCATGGAGCGCGGTGTTTTGGCGGGCACGCTTTTGGGCAAAAGGACGGTTGATGAAGTGGATGATTTGTTCTTTGACCGGAGCGGTGCCGACGGTGGCTTTGGGTTCGGCTTTTTTGTTTTGGTGCCGACGGGCAGGAGTTTGCCGATTTTGTAGGCGAAATTCTGCGCGGGGAAGCCGGTCTGTATCATGGCGGCACGCAGGGCTTTGATGGTTTTCGGGCCGGTGGCGTTCAAAAATGCCATGCCCATCGATGCGGCGGGGGCGAAGCGTTTGTAGCCGGAGTCGGCAAGGTAGTTGCGGATGGCTACGGTTACGTCGCCGAAGTCGATGTTGACGGGGCAGGCTTTGACGCAGCGGTGGCACACGGTGCAGTGGTCGCCGATGTCCATGAGTTCTTCGAAAGTGTTTTAGATGGAAACGCCGCGGCGGGTTTGTTCTTCGTATAAGAAGGCTTCGGTCAAGAGCCCCACGCCGAGGATTTTGTTGCGCGGGCTGTACAGCAGGTTGGCGCGCGGGACGTGGGTGGAGCAGACGGGTTTGCATTTGCCGCAGCGCAGGCAGTCTTTTGACGGAATCGGCAATGGTGCCGAGGTCTGATTTTTCCATAATCAGCGATTCCGCGCCCAACAGTTCGAAGGACGGCGTGTAGGCGTTGCGTAGGTCCGAACCTTTCATCAGTTTGTGACGGTTGAAGGTGTGTTTGGGATCGACTTGGTTTTTGTAGTCCCAAAACGGCTGCAAGTCTTCATCGGTCAGAAATTCGAGCTTTGCGTGATGCCGATGCCGTGTTCGCCCTGAAATCACGCCGCCGAGCGAGCGGGCGAGCCTGCATGATGCGTTCGACCGAACGGTAGGCCGTCTGAAGACATTTTGGGCGTCGTCTGAATCTGACGGGGATGTTAGGTGGACGTTGCTGTCGCCGGCGTGCATGTGCAGGGCGACGAAGACACGCCCGCGCACGGTTTTGGCGTGGATTTTTGCCCAGCCTTCGATGATTTTGGTGTCGGTTTTGCTGCTGAAGATTTCGGCGAGCGGTTTCATTACGTCTTTTGACGGACACGCGCAGGCGGAAATCGCGGAATGCGGTGAAACAGCTCGTCGTCTTTGGCTTCGGGCGCGGCATGGAAGGCTGCGCCGTAGCGGGCTTTGTAGTCGGCAAGCGGCGTATCGAGATGGGCGAGCAACCAGTCCCAACGCTCTTTAACGGCGGAAACGTGGGCAAGGGCGTGTTTGCCGCGTTCGCCTAAAAGTTCGGCGGTCGGCAGGTCCGTGCCCATTTTGTCGATGGGGAGTTTGCCTGAAAGATATTAGCTCCAACGCGGCGCACAGGGGTGGAGTTTGTTTTGGATGGAAAGCTCGATGTTGATGCGTTCAATACCGTCCGAATACTCGCCCAACCGCTCCAGCGGAATCACTACGTCTTCGTTGATTTTAAAGCGCGTTGGTGTGTTTGGCGATGGCGGCGGTGCGGCTGCGGTCGAGCCAGAAGGTTTTTGCGCGCTTCGGGCGACACGCCGGCGATAAAGCCTTCGCCGCCGCGGGCGCGGGCAAGTTCGCAGATGTGTTCTGGCGGCTGCCTCTACGGCGGCTTCGTCGTCTGAAACCACGTCCGCCAGCAAAACCATTTTCGGCCGTCCTTTTGCCCGCCGCTTTGTGGCGTAACCGACGGCGCGGACATAACGCCAGTCCAACATACTCCAAACCCGCCAGCCGCACGCTGTCGTGGGCGAGCAGGAAATCGCGGATTTCGACGATGGACGGCGTGGCGGTGGCGACCGTGCCGAAAAACTCCATACACACGGTACGCGTGTATTTTCGGCATTTTAGTGCAACACGAAGGCGACGCTGGTGATGATGCCGTCCGTGCCTTCTTTCTGCACGCCGGGCAGGCTGCTCAAGAATTTGTCGTGTAACGTCTTTGCCCAAACCGACTTTGCGGAATTTGTGGCCGGAATTTCCAAGCGTTCGGTTTTTAACGACATTGAGGCCGTCTGAATCCAGCGTGTCACGTCGAACACGGCGGTTTCTTCGTCGTGATTTTGCCGAAATTGTGGCGCACGCGCTCGATGCGCAGCCATTCGCCCTGCGGGTTGACCATCTGCCAGTAGGCGAGGTTGTCCAACGCGGTCCCCCACAGCACGGCTTTTTTGCCGCCCGCATTCATCGCCACATTGCCGCCCACGCAGGACGCATCGGCGGAAGTCGGATCGACGGCGAACACCAAACCCGCCTGAGTGCGCGGTTTTTCCACCCGCCGCGTTACCACGCCCGCGCCGCAATGGATAATCGGATGTTTGCCGTCCAAGCCCGCCAGTTCGACGAATTCGACGCCGCGATGCTTGTCCAGTTTTTCCGTATTGATGACCGCGCTGTTTGCATCCAGAGGCACGGCGCCGCCGGTATAACCCGTGCCGCCGCCGCGCGGGATAATGACCAAATCCAGCTCGATTAAAGCGCACCAAAGGCGCGACTTCCGCTCCGTGTCGGGATTGACGACGACAAACGGATATTCGACGCGCCAGTCGGTCGCGTCGGTAACGTGCGTTACCCGCGCCAGCCCGTCAAACATAATATTGTGCGGCTTTGGTGATTTTGCTTAAACGTTCCAAAATCTGCCGCCGCTTTTTGGCGCGTTTTCGTCAAAGCTGCCGTCAAAACGCTTTGACCGCTTTTCCGCCGCCGCAACCAATAGCATCGACTTGCGGATTGTCGTCGCGGCGTTTGGTGATTTCGTTCAAACGGTGGCGCATTTCCCGCACCATGCGGCGCGGCGCTTTCGGATGCTCCAGCAAATCATCAACCAGATACGGATTGCGCACGACCACCCAAATATCGCCCAACACTTCAAACAACATCCGCGCCGAACGCCCCGTCCTGCGCTGTCCGCGCAAGTCCTGCAGAATTCTGCTACGCCTCATCGCCCAACAGGCGGATGACGATTTCGCGGTCGGTGAGGAAGTATAGTTGTAGGGAATTTCCCGAATACGCTGCGGGGCGGTAGTCGGGTCATGGTGGCGGTGTGTCCGTATGATTATTGGTACGGCGAAACTGCGGAAAGCTGCGGCATGATTTCGCCGTATTTTTATGAAAAAGGTCGTCTAAAGTGCAGCTTCAACGAAGTTAAAAATGATTTTCGAGACAATCAGACAACTCTGTTGGAAAAAGCGATAATGTAGTTTAAATTCCGATGCTTTTTCAAACGGAAAAGGCGAAAAATGTTTCAATAGGAATAATTTTCAAAAAGGCGGATATTGTTGACAATTTAGAGGTAAAAAGACTTTTCAGACGACCTTTGATGCACGCCGCGCTTGAGTTTTCCCCGTAAAACAGTTATAATGCCACTCTCTTACGGCGGGTCTCCCCGCATGGTAATCTCGGAACACCGGTCAGGGGCGGAAGCCAGCAGCCCACTTCGATGCGCCAGTGCCGGGTCTGGCTCACACTTATTAAAAACACCGAAGATTGATTGGTCTTCGGTGTTTTTGCTTTTGCAGAATCCGGGATGGGAAAAAGGTCGTCTGAAAATCTATTGAATGCACCTCACTCGAATAACGGCAAGTCATTGCATCCGTTTGTGACGGCAAGGCAAAATTAAGCGGTTTTCTCGTTGGCACGCCCTAAGTAAAATGGCAATCAGAGTCAACACGGCGCCGCTCCATTGAGGGCGTTAATCGGTTTATCCAACCAAAAATAGTCGATCAGCAAGGCGGCGACAGGCTCGAGAGCAGCAGCAGTCCGTCAGCGAGAATGACAATAGGAATGGCGTAGGCTATCATGCCCCATGCGAAACACTGCATCACTGCGCTGTAAATCAGTACCAGCCCTGATATCGCGCATGGTGGCGGGATAGAGGCATGGCTGTCAAACAGTATGGACGGGATGATGAGTGATAGTGCGCCGCCAAAGCTCAAAAATCATCATCATGGGGAACAGGGAAGTTTTTCTCGATTTGGTGGGTTTTGTGGATACACACCATAGACAATGCGACATCCCGCCCGAAGTGATGCCGCTGATAAAGCCCCAGACGGCGTTGCCGCTGTGTCCGGAACTCAGGGCTGCCGATAGGGGCGACGCCGCTGATGGCGAGAATGAGGCTGAACATTTGCGGTTTGCCTCAAGCGTTCGCCGAAAAAAGAAGAAACCGATGGCGGAGAGGAAAAATATCTGCAAGCTGTTGAGCAAGGTGGAAATACCGGGCCGACGGCGTGTATGCGTTTTCGTGCCACAGCGACAGGTCAATGCCAAAACACGCCGGAGAGCATGGCGGTGTAGATGGCTTTTTCTGCTTTTTGGGCAGCTTTTGCCCGAAGAGGCGCGACAGCAGCCAAAAATCACCGCCGCTATCGCCAGCCGCCAAAATGCGATGGCGTAAGAACCGACCTCGACAATTTGACAATCAAGCTGCCCAATCCGGAAAACGACGCAGCCGACGACCAGCAAAGGGGCGGCATGCGAATGATGCGGCTTATTCATACCACGTTCTCTATTCTCTTTTTAGTTTATAGTGGATTAACTTTAAAACCAGCATGGCGTTGCCTCGCCTTGTCCTGATTTAAAGTTAATCCACTATATAGGCGGATTTGAAATCCGTCGGTTTTATGGGTATTGCTATGCAGCTGTTTACAGAAAGGTCGTCTGAAAACGTGCAACCTGCTTTTCAGACGACCTTTTACATCCTTTTCACATCAATCCTGCATCAGCCAATATTGCAACCCGATTAAGGTTTTGCCGTCTTTGATTTCATTGTGTTCCAAAGCGGTGCGGACTCTTCCTTGCTCATCAGGACGGTTTCGGTGATTTCGTCTTCGTCGTTGCTCAAGGTGTTGCCGAGGCGCACGCCTTCTGCTTGGTAAAAGTACATTTTTCGTCGCAGAAGCCGATGGCGGTGAGAAGCTGCTGATGAGTTTGACGCGGTCGGCGGTGTATGGAGTTTCTTCCGCCAGCTCTGCGCAGGGCGCATTCGGCGGGGTCCTCGCCTGCATCGAGTTTGCCGGCGGAAGCTCGAGCGTGGCAGCGTTCGCGGCGTAACGCCATTGGCGCACGAGTACGGCTTGCCCTTCTTCGGTAACTCGCTAAAACGCAGGCCGCGCCGGATGGCGGATGACGATGCGCTGGCTTTCGTTGCCATTGGGCAGGCGGACTTTGTCGCGGTTGATGGTAACAAATGAGCCTTTGATAAATCGGCTCGCTGCTGAGTTTGGTTTCTTTCAAATCCATTTGCGTGTTCTCTTTGTAAAGTTTGATACGGGGTCGTCTGAAAATCGGGAATGGGTTTTAACTTCGTTGAAGCGAGCTTTCTAGACGACCTTTTGAGTCATGAAAAGGCTCGTCTGAAAAACGAATGAAACGAGTTTCGCTAAAACGTGCGAAGCGAGTTCAATTAAAAATGATTTGTGTCTTTAAACCTTGCTGCGTTCGATTTCAATGCCGACTTCTTTGACATCGGGCAGGATGCCGGGCTTGATGATTTTGACGCGCACACTCAACGCGCTGAAATTGTCGAGGATGAGTTTGGCGATGTGTTCCGCCAATGATTCGAGCAAGAGGAAGCTGTTCGGCAAGTGCTTGCCCTAACGGCTTTCGCAGACTTCGCCGTAGTGGACGGTACTGCCGATGTGGTCGTCTTGACCGCTTTGTTCGGGGATGCCGATGTCCAAGTCCAAAATCAGGGTTTGGGGGCGTTCGCGTTCCCAGTCATACACGCCGATTAAGTGTCCGCCTTCATACCGCGTAAAAAGATTTTGTCCATTTGCCTGCCTGTTTTTTTGATAAAATGAGCGTCCCATTTTAAGTAAAGCATCTGAAATGTTCAATGTATCCGCCGTTATCGCGGCTTATTTAATCGGTTCGCTGTCGTTTGCCGTCATTGTTTCCAAATATTACGGCATGGACGATCCGCGCACTTACGGCTCTCGGGCAACCCCGGCGCGACCAATGTTTTGCGCAGCGGCAAGAAAAAGCGGCGGCGCTGACTTTGCTGGGCGACGCGCTCAAAGGTTTGGTGGCGGTGGTTTTGGCACGCTGCTTGCAAGATGCTTTGAATCTGTCGGACATCACCATAGCGGCGGTTGCCGTCGCCGCGTTGGTCGGACATATGTGGCCGCTGTTTTTGCTCAAAGGCGGCAAGGGCGTGGCGACGGCTTTGGGCGTATTGCTGGCGCTTTCGCCCGCAACGGCTTTGGTTTGCGCGGCAATTTGGCTGGTGATGGCGTTCGGCTTTTAGCGTCCTCGCTTGCCGCGCTCGCCGCCACCGTAGCCGCACCGCCTCGTTGCCTTCTGGCTGATGCCCTACTCTTCTTGGGCTTGGGCGACCGTCGTCATTGCCGTGCTGGTGTTGTACCGCCATAAAAGCAATATCCAAAACCTGCTTCAAGGCAAAGAAGGCAAAATCGGAGACAAGGCGGACAAGCCTTAAACCTGATTTTTATTTTTCAGACGACCTGTCCGATTGCGGAAATGAACCAAGGTCGTCTGAAAACCTTTCAATCTACGCTGCGGCATCGCCTTAACCCGCCGGCAGGTATCGAAAACCGATTTAATCCATTATAATCAAGCTCTTTTGTTTCACAACCAAACTTCCATGCCGAAACGCCCGTTCAAAAACCGTCCTGACCGCCTTTACCTTGGCCGCGCTGTCTGCCTGCTCGCTCGGTCAAGTATCAGCCTGTCGCCACCATCAATAAAATTGATATGAACCAAGGCTATCGTTTTGAAACCAGCCAGTTTCGGCGCGAAGAAGACGACACCTTCATCATCCTGATGCTCTCCGGCGGCGGCACGCGCGCGGCGGCGTTGGGCTACGGCGTGTTGGAACAGCTTCAGCAGCAAAAAGTCACCATCGGCGGCAAAAAGCAAGTCGCTGATGTCCAATGTCGATTTGGTGGTCGGCGTATCTGGCGCTCCGTCCTCGCCGCCTACTTCGCGCTCAAAGGCGAAGAAACCATCCCCATGTTTTTACAAGCGTTTCCTTCACCAAAACTTCCAACGCCAAGTCGTCAAACGCCTTTTTCCATGTCTAACCTGCCCCGCCTCGCCTCACCCGAATACGGACGCGGCGACCTCTTGCAGGAGCAGTTTGAAAACCACCTTTTCGGCAAAGCCACCTTCCGCGATTTGGAAATGCACGGCAAGGCCCGTTCGCCATCATTTCCGCCACCGACATGGGCGCGGGCGAACGCCTGAACTTCACGCAAGAATACTTCGACCCCATGTGTATCGACTCTGGGCAGATTGCGCCTGGCCCGCGCCGTTGCCGCCTCCAGCGCAGTGCCCATGATATTCGCCCCGATTACCCTCAACAACAACGGCGGCAACTGCGGCTACACCCTGCCGCCGCAGCTGCAAAATGACCGCCTCGAGTCCCAAAAAGCAGCAAAAACGCCACCTATCAAGAGTTTAAAGACAGGTTCAACAAATACAGCGACAGCAAAACCCGTCCCTATATCCACCTGATAGACGGCGGGCTGACTGACAACCTCGGCATGCGCAGCCTCTGACATGACCGAAATGTATCCCGACAAAGTGTTGGAACAACAAATCCGCAGCCGCAACCTGCGCCACATCGTCGTCATCAGCGTCAACGCCCAAAAACCAAATCAGCAGCAATATGGACAAAACCGCCGCCGTACCGGATTCCGCGACGTCGTTACCGCCATCGTCAACATCCCCATCGACCAATACACCCAAAGAATCCCAACGCCGCTTCCGCGCCTTCGTCGACAAACGCAACGAAACCAGCCTGACAAAACGGCGACGGAATCAGCTTTTCCTTCGTCAGCCTCAACCTCAAAGACCCGCCGCCCTCCGCGTTGCGCGACAAAGTGTTAAACATCCCCACCAGCTTCTACCTCCCGCCCGAAGACGTGGATAACCTGCGGACCGCCGCGGCGGAGCTGATGAAACAGTCCCAAGACTACCAAAAACTGCTGCACGAATTTGCCGCACACCCCAACCCCCGAAACCATCTTCGCCGAGCCGCCGCCACCTGATCCCAAAGACGGCAAAGCAGCCAAAAACAAAACAAACCCATCCAATAACCACTATTACAACCATTTCAGACGACCCATAACCCAAAGGTCGTCTGAAACACCAAAAACGGAACACCCCAATCATGAACGACAAAACCAGCCCCATCGTTACCGACATCAACCGCCCTGTCCTCGTCCCGCCCGGCGGCCATAAAAAGTCCTCTTGCATTCCTGCTGCGCCCTGCGTAGCGGCGAAGTGATGGAAGCTCATGCTCGCCAGCGGCATCGACTACACCATCTACTTCTACAACCCCAACATCCACCCGCTCAAAGAATACATGTTGCGCAAAAGAAGAAAACATGCGCTTTCGCCGACAAATTCGGCATCCCCTTCATCGACAAAGACGACGACTACGAAAACGACCGCAAAGAATGGTTCGCCAAAGCCAAAGGCATGGAATTCGAACCCGAACGCGGCATCCGCTGCACCATGTGTTTCGACATGCGTTTTCGAAAAAGCCGCCCAATACGCCCACGAAAAACGGCTTCCCCGTCTTCACCAGCTCGCTGGGCATTTCGCTGGAAAAACATGGCGCAAATCAACGACTGCGTGCACCGCGCCGCCGCGCCCTACGACGACGTCGTGTATTGGGATTTCAACTGGCGCAAGGCGGCGGCAGCGCACGCATGATCGAAATCAGCAAACGCGAACACTTCTACCAACAAGAATACTGCGGCTGCGCTCTACTCCCTGCGCGACTCCAACGCCCACCGCAAATCGCAAGGCCGCATCCCCATCAAACTCGGCGTACTGTATTACGGCGACGAGTCCACATAATACGAACCTCGCCTGACGGACAGGCAGCCAAAATCGTTGTGGACAAATAATTGATGTCGGTTTTATGAAGAGAAAAGGTCGTCTGAAAGATTTCAGACGACCTTTTTCAGCATTTCCCCTGTCAAAAAGTAACACCCGTCCGTCTCAACCGTGTTCTAATAATGCTTTACATTTACGCTGAACGAGAGAAAAGCCATGACCGCACCTCAAACGCCCGTTATCCGCTCCCTGCTCGACACCGACCTGTACAAGTTCACCATGCTTCAGGTGATACTGCACCAATTTCCCCAAACCCACAGCCTTTATGAGTTCCGCTGTCGCAACACCGACATGGTTTACCCACTTGCCGACATCCAAAAGCGACTTGGAACGAGAACTCGACGCGCTCTGCCAACTGCGCTTCACCCACGACGAACTCGACTACCTGCGCAGCCTGCGCTTCATCAAAAAGCGACTTTGTCGATTATCTCGAACTCTTTCAGCTTCAACGCCGCTTCGTCAAAGTCAGCCCCGATTCAGAAGGTCGTCTGAATATCCGCATCGAAGGCCCCATGATTCAGGCGATGTTCTTTGAAATCTTCATCCTCGCCATCGTCAACGAACTCTACTTCCGCCGTCTCGAAACTCCCCGCCGTCATTGAAGAAGGCGAACGCCGCCTCCAAGCCAAAGCGCAACGCCTCAAAAGAAATCTCCGCCGCGCAAAACCCCGACGATCCGCCGTTTCTCATCTCAGACTTCGGTACCCGCCGCCGCTACACCTCGACTGGCAGGGAACACGTCATCCGCACCCTGCTTGAAGCCGCCCCCGACATCGTGCGCGGTACCAGCAACGTTTATCTCGCCAAAAATCGGCATCACCCCCCATCGGCACGATGGCGCACGAGTTCCTCCAAGCCTTCCAAGCCCTTGACGTGCGCCTGCGTAATTTCCAAAAAGCCGCCCTCGAAAGCTGGGTACACGAATACCGCGGCGACCTCGGTATCGCACTGACCGACGTGGTCGGCATGGACGCCTTCCTGCGCGACTTCGACCTCTACTTCGCCAAACTCTTCGACGGTCTGCGCCACGACAGCGGCGACCCTTATGTATGAGGGCGACAAAGCGCATGCGCACTATAAAAACTCAAAATCGACAGCCGCACCAAAATGCTGACTTTCTCCGACGGGCTGGACATCGAACGCTCGTGGGCATTGCACCAATATTTCAAAGACCGTTTCAAAAACCAGCTTCGGTATCGGTACCAACCTCACCAACGATATGGGTCATACTCCGCTGAACATCGTCCTGAAGCTCGTCGAGTGCAACGGCCAGTCCGTCGCCAAACTTTCCGACTCCCGGGCAAAACCATGACCACCAACAACACCTTCCTTGCTCTATCTGCGTCAGGTGTTTGACGTTCCTGAGCCGATGGCAAAAGATTAACCGAAAACGATTAAAGGTCGTCTGAAAACCTTTGAATCAAGGATTTCAGACGACCTTTTATCAGACAAATTGACCCATCCCAAGCCGCAATCCGCCTTATCCCGATATAGGCTGCAAACACGGCTGTTGCCGTTTATGCAACCATTTCATTTGAGTCATAATGTTGCATTTAAAATTCATTTCAGATATGTCTATTAAGGAGTAAAATAGCCACCGTTTTATTTTTTGTTATGTTTTTGAAAGTATATTTAAATGTCCGCACCTCAATTCGACGTCGCCGTCATCGGCGCAGGTCCTGCAGGCTCGGTAGCATCCGGCCCCGCTTCACAAAAAAAGGTTATAAAGTCTGCGTAGAAAAACAGCACTTCCCGCGCTTCGTCATCGGCGAAAGCCTGCTGCCGCACTGCATGGAAATGCTGGAAGAAGTCGGTTTTGCTGACGCCGTACACGCCGAACCCAGCTTTCAGTTTAAAAACGGCGCGGCGTTTTCATGGGGCAGCCGTTATACCGAATTTGATTTCACTGAAAAATTTTCAGACGGCCCCGCACGGTTTACCAAGTACGCCGCGGTATTTTCGACAAAATCCTGATCGACGAAGCCGCCAAACAAGGCGTGGAAGTGCGTTTCGGACACGGCGTGACCGCGTTCGACAACAGCGGAGATTTCGCCCGTTTGAGCGTGGAAGCCGATACAGGCGAGAGCTACGAGCTGACCGCAAAATTCGTATTGACGCCAGCGGCTACGGCTGCGTGCTGCCGCGTCTGCTGGACTTGGAAACGCCGTCGCACCTGCCTCCGCGCCAAGCGCATTTCACGCACATTGACGACAACATCACCAATCCGAAATTCGACCGCAGCAAAATCCTGATTACCACCCACCCGCAACACCGCGACGTGTGGATTTGGCTGATTCCCTCGGCGACAACCGCTGCTCCATCGGCGTAGTCGGCACACCCAACGTACTCGCGGGCGAATCGAAACCGTGTTGAAAAATTTGTCTATGAACGCCCGATGCTGAAAGAAATTCTGGATAAAGCCGTCTGGGAAAAACGACTTTCCGTTCCGCTCCATCCAAGGCTATTCCGCCAACGTCAAATCGCTGCACGGCAAGCATTTCGCGCTGTTGGGCAATGCCGCCGAGTTCCTCGACCCCGTGTTCTCATCAGGCGTCACCATCGCGCTGCACTCCGCCAAACTCGCCGCCGACCTGTTGGCAAAACAGCTTGAAGGCAATGCGGTGGACTGGGATGCCGAATTTGCCAAACCGCTGATGATCGGTGTGAACGCGTTCCGCACTTACGTCGACGGCTGGTACGATTTCCGCTTCCAAAACGTCGTGTACGCGCCCAACCGCAGCCCTGAAATCAGCCGCATGATTTCTTCCATTTTGGCAGGCTACGCATGGGATACCGAGAATCCGTTCGTAGCAAAATCCGAACAGCGCCTGTCCACGCTGGCGGCTTTCGGTCGGCGACCTGCAAATCGAATAAGGGGCAGCCGACGCCCTTTTCGCAACCGCTTCCGCTCCGTACGCCAATCGTTGTCCACCGGGCAAGCTGTTTTATAGTGGATTAACTTTAATCAGGACAAGGCGACGAAGCCGCAGACAGTACAGATAGTACGGAACTGATTCACTGGTGCTTCAGCACCTCAGAGAATCGTTCTCTTTGAGCTAAGGCGAGGTAACGCCGTACTGGTTTAAAGTTAATCCACTATACATTTTCAGACGACCCTGAAAGGTCGTCTGAAATACTGTCCGACATCGGTTACAATACTTCCTTCCTCCGCACCGACAAAGGAACCCCATGCGATTTCCAAGCCTAGCCCTTGCTGCGCTGACCCTCAGTGCCTGCGCCCTTTCCCCTCGCTGCCCCATCCGCAAACCCTGCCGACGCTTGAGCAATCGGGTTTGTGGTTCAAGCTTGAGCAGACCGACGCTTCGGGCAATGCCGCCCAAACCAGCCTACTGGCGGTCGAGCAGTTGCCGGAGGGCATCCGCTTCGTGCAGACCGACGCGCTGGGTGCGCCCGTGTCGCGCCAGTTTGTCGGCACAAAGGTTGGAAAAACGACGGCTTTATCATGCCCAATTCTGCTTCGCTGCCTCTTTTGCCGCGCTGCTGCCGCTGCTTGCCGCCGACCGCGCCGCCGAGCTTTATCCCGAAGTGGAACAAAAACATCCAAACACTAATGCGTTCTGTCCCGACGGCAACGGCGCGGTATTCCGTTATAAAGAACAAGATTTGTGGTGCGTCGCACAAAAATAACGGACGTTTCGTGATTGCCTTCCCCGACAAAACCCGTTGGACCGTCAGCACCCGATCAAAGAAGAAGAATAATGAAATCCCCTGTTTACCCTCAGCCGCCCCGCCGTAACCAGCGCGCTCGGCAGCGGCCTGCAAACCCATATCGACGCGTGCTGGCGCCGTCTGAAACTTCGCCTCTGACGTTTTCCGACCAATGGGTCAAAGGCAAAAACTTCGCATTCGGTGCGGTAAGCGAAACGCTGCGCCCTGCTGCCCGACAACCTGCCCGCCGCATACCGCAGCCGCAACAACCAACTGCTGTGGCACGCGCTGGGGCAGATTGAAGACGACATCCACGCCGCTGTCCGCCGTTACGGCGCGGCGCGAACCGCCGTCATCATGGGTACGTCTACCAGCGGCGCAGATGAAAATATGCCTTTGTTCCAACACGTTGCCGACGGCGGCAGCTGGACGGACAAAACCGTTCAACCAGCTTCAGCACGAAATGGTGTCGCCTTCGGAATTTGTTGCACACGTTTACGGCATTCACGGCCTGTGCTACGCCGTTTCCACCGCCTGCACATCGGGCGCGCGCGCCTTAATCAGCGCGCGCGGCTGTTTGCGCGCAGGTTTGTGCGACGCGGTTATTTGCGGCGGCGTCGATACCCTGTCGCCATTGACCATCAACGGTTTCGCTTCGCTGGAAGTGCTTTTCAGACGACCTCGCCAACCCATTTTCCGCCAACCGCAACGGCATCAACATCGGCGAAGCCGCCGCCGCCTCTCGTCAGCGACCCGCGATGCCGATTTCGGCGGCACGATGCAATTGATGGGCTACGGCGCAAGCAGCGACGCTTATCATATGTCCTCGCCCCGCCCCGACGGTTTGGGTGCGGCGCAGTCTTTCAGGCGGCGCTGAACAATGCCGGGTTGCAGCCGCAGGACATCGGCTGGATTAATCTGCACGGTACCGGCACGAAACACAACGACAGCATGGAAAGCCGCGCCGTCGCCGAAGTGTTCGGCAGCCAAACCTTCTGTGACTTCGACCAGCCGCAAACCGGACACGCCTCGGCGCCGCCGGTGCCATTGAAGCCGCATTCGCCTGGGCATCGCCGACCGCGGCGTGCAACCCGCAGGGCAAACCTGCCGCAACAGTGGGACGGCATCCCAGACCCCGAACTGCCCGTCGTCGCCCTGACCGACGGCAACAGCGTATGGCCGTCTGAAAACGCATCGCCGCCAGGCTCGTCTTTTGCCTTCGGCGGCAGCAACGCGGTATTGATTATTGGAGAATCAGCCGAATAAACCGCTTCCGGCTTTGCCTCAACGATATAGTGGATTAACCATAGTGGATTAAATTTAAAATCAGAACAAGGCGACGAAGCCGCAGACAGTACAGATAGTACGGAACCGATTCACTTGGTGCTTCAGCACCTTAGAGAATCGTTCTCTTTGAGCTAAGGCGAGGCAACGCCGTACTGGTTTAAAAGTTAATCCCACTATGAGGTCGTCTGAAAATAGTTTTGGGTAACTGTTTCAGACGACCTTTCCTTACTGCGGCCGAACCCGCTCAAGCATGGTTCGGCTTGACGTTCTATCCTAATTGGCTGCGTTGACGCACAAAGAATCAATCTTGCCCGCGCGCGGAAGCGGATGGTGTAGCGTCCTTTTTGGTTGATTTCGGCAAAGCTGAAGCGGTCTTCAGGCGTATCGCCGTCCGCGCCCACTTCAAAGCAACGCGTTTGCCTTTCGGGTCTTTCACGACCACTTAGGGCTGACGGGCGCGAATGAAAGCATCAAACCATTGTCTTCCGTCACTTTAAAGCTGTATACCTCGCCGCGTTTGACCTTCATAGGTTGGTCGATGCAGCCCGTTTCATCTCAAGGGCAAATTTCTCCGCATAAGCAAAAGCGGTGCTGCCCAAGCCCAAAAGCAAGCATCAGGAAAAACTCAGAGATTTCATACGGTTTCCTTTGAGATTTAAATATTCAAACGAAGCGGGATTATAGCACTGATTATTTGGCATCCGCGCTAGGCGAGACGAAAAATAATCCAACGCAACATAAACTCAACCATCCCTCCGTTCCAACACCTTCCTCGCCAGCTTCCACGCCCCAATGACAAGGCTTCTATCGAATGCCGAATAGCCGCTCAAATCGCTGTGGGCAAACAGCAATCCTGACGTTCGGTTTCGATTTTTAACAAAGATTCGTCATTCAGATAACCGGCTTTCGGTACGCTCATGCCGTGTCCGCGCACCGTAACATCAACGTGGGAAACGTGTTGCCAGAAGCCCTCTCCGTAGGCGGCAATCAAGTCTTTGGCAGCCAAGTCGCGCAGTGCTTCGTCGGTGGCTTCGAGCAGTTGGCGGCGGACGGCTTGCGGAGTGTCGTGGTTAAGCGCGGCGTAGGCGGTGAAGATGGTGCGCTCGGGGCGGGCGACGCGGATGAGCCTGGTTGGCGGCGACGACGTAGCCGAGTCGCCCTGGCTGCCATAGATGACGTTATCCCACGCCGTTTCGCTGTTGTTTTTCTTTCGGGAAGTTGTGCAGCTCGAAATTGGCGACCAGCCACGGGCGTATTCGGGAATGTTCAAAACCGTATTGCGCGGGATTTTCGACGATGCTGGCGGCAACCATCAGCGGCATGGCGGAGATAACGTGTTGCGCGGTCAGGGCGACGGTTTCGTCGCTGATTGTCGCGCAGCCAAACTTCGATCACGGTCGTCTGAAAGAGGCTTTGATTTTTGACGGCGGATGCGTTGACGGAAGCGGGTTTGTCGAAGCGGGATGCGGTTTTTCAGACGACCATTGCCAACCTTCCTGCAAACCGCATGGCGGCGCAGGGTTTTCGGAAAAGGTGCGCCAGACCTTCGGGCCAGGTCAGGACGGTTTCCGCGCTGTTGCGGGCGGCGAGTAATGCGGTCCGCAAAAGCGGATACTGCGCTATGCCCTGCCCGTAATCGTCGCGGCAGCAGTAATCGAGATACCACAAGAGTTCGGGCGAGGTGTAGCCTTCTTGCGTAAGCCATTGTTTTAAACGTCAGGCTATCGAGTTTGCGCCACGTTTCGTCTGCCGGATGACAGGGCTATCGGAATAGCAAAAATCTTTTTGCCGTCGCTGCCGTAAGCCTGTTTCAGACGACCGATTAAAATCAAAAACGTTTGGAATCCGTATCTTCTTTCGGCAACAGGTGTTCCTGCCATTTTTATCCTGATACAAAAGGCGCGACTCGGGCGCGTAAACCAAATCGGTTTCCTGAAACTGCCGTCCGATTGCAAGATACCAAAATCCGCCAGCATCTCGCGCACATACGCGCTCTCTTTCGACGGCAACGCAAGATAATGCGCGCCACTCGGCGCTTTCAGGCCGTCTGCAGCGGCGTAGGGCGGCATTGCTGCCGTTGCGCTCGAACCCTTCCGCCAGCAATACATCACGATGACCGTATTTCGCCAAATACCACAACGCCTCAAACCACGCCGCGCCGCTGCCGAGTATCAGCGTATTGCATTCGTAACGTCGAGTCGGCGGATTGAGCAATTTCCCGTCGCGTAACAAATGCCCCAACGGCAGCCCGACACGGTTGACGGAAACCGGCGGTTTGCGGTTGAGGCGGTTGTAAGTCAGCCAAGAAAAAGATGACGCGGCGGCAAGCGCGGCGGTGTAACTGAGGAATTGACGGCGGTGTCGGCATGGGGTTGAATGTCGGTTTAGGGTTATGACAGGTCGTCTGAAACATCAAGACGGTTTCAGACGACCTTTTGATGAAATGTTTCCATCAATTTTGTTTGACTGCGGATGCTTGTTGAAAACGTTTTTTATTAAGCAGGTGCCAATGAAAAATCAATTCGTTTCCCATCAAAAATACAGCCCCTCGGATGTTTTACATACGGATCCCGTGAAACATACGAAAATCCATTATCCTCTTCTGAAACGTCTGATTCTTGAACGATCACTGATATTTTGAGACATTGTCTATATACCGCTTCTCGTTTGGCATTGTCTTTCATCCACTCGCTGTACTGTTTTTCCTCTTTCTCCTGCAATACTAACCTGTAAAGCATCCCAATTCTTGGAAACTCTTCTTCATATTTGGCTTTTGAAATCGAGAGCTCTTCTACAGTCTGATCCTGAAATTTTTTAAAGAGCACACGGATATGTATCTGGCACGATACGCCTTTTTACCCAGTTTATTGATGCCTCTACCATTACTACAATGCTCGCTTCTTCCGCAATCAATTCATCGATACTTTTCTGCAACTCATCCTCCAGGAGACTTGGTTTTGTCAGCAAGTACCTGTCCCAATGCGATGTCAATTAATACCGGCTCCTCTTCCGTACCCAATGCATCAGTTACCATGCGCGAATGGTCTTCTTTCATGATACTTTCAAGTCTTGCCAAGGTATTTGAGGCATATTTCTGCGCCAAAATTCTTTGATTTTTGCAACTTCAGGTGATTTTTCCAGCTGCTCCCCATTCTGGCCGTTCCCCTCTTTCTTTTCAAATTTTTGTTTGATCTGTTTTATCAGAATTTCTCTGTCAACAGCCTTGCTTTAAATTTATAGGCAGCTCCAACTGCTCCATGACCCGATTCGCAATGGCGCATTCTGGATAAAACACATAATAGTAGGAAGAATCTTCGTGTTCGGATTCATCAACTTGGGTTACCGCAACTTTGTCTTTGAGCTGTTTAAAGCATTGTCTGTATTCAGCATCGAGTTTGCTGTGATCCGACATTAATGTCTTCTCAATGTTTTTCCAATCTCACCTCTGTGGCGGCACGGTAGGCGGCTGTCAAAATAGGAGCTGGCATGTGCTCTCCATCGCTATATTTTAATTCTATCTGCACGAGTTCAGAGAACGTTTTTCTGAGAAATTTCTCTTTTAAAACATGATAATAAGCTTTTTACATTGAGGAATATGATCCCAAGCTTCCTTCTGACAGCTTTGCGGGATTTCTTTGGTCAGTGTTTCGATATTTTTGTTTTCAATTCATCTCAAAAGCGGCGCCGCCTTATCAGCGCGCATGCGGCCTTATGTATTTCTTTTTGCCTCGTTCTTCCAACAACCGCATTTATGGAGTGAACGGATTCTGATGTAAAGCCGTTGAATAGAATGTTTCCAACCTCATCGCATATTTCTTTTCCCATTCGGTTTTAGTTTGCATGGCCTGCTTTTCAATTTTCTGACGGCGCTTTTTCCATTTCTTCTGCCATTCATAACGTCTGGCGGAGTCAAGTCCATGCGGCGAAACAGGTAATTCGGTGTTGTCAGGGTTCGCCCATCAAAAGATCGTCGGATACGCAACCAGCTTCCAGTCGTCCATCGACGTTTTCCATATCAACACCCGCCTCTGCTCCGCCATCGTCTTTCAAACATTGTCTTTTAGTTTGGCTTCGTCGAGATGCTGGAAACACACGCGGTCTTTGACGGAGGCGTGATGGGGCCGAATTTCAATAGATCGATACATGTTTCAAAGAGAGGGCAGATGTTAGTGATGGCGAAGTGCGTGGCAATGGTGTTCTTTTAAATAGGATATTTTAAAATTTAATGGGGTCGTCTGAAACCTAGAAATGGTTTCAGACGACCTTTTGATGAAATGTTTCCACCAATTTTGGTTTTGACTGCGGATGCTTGTTGAAACGTCTTTTTAAAGCAGGGTATCGATTAAGTCTCTGAAACGCAATGATTCAAACTGAGACATCAGAGTTAAACGCCAGGTATCCGGCACCTGTCCTCATACAATGATCCATCATCCACTGAAACATTTGATTTCTCGATGACTCCACTGATCTTTTTGAGACATTCTATATGCCACTTCGCTCGGCATCATCTTTTGTTCAGCTCAGTATTGTTTTGTCTGTCATTTCATTACCAAATAGTAGGCTGTCTGGTGTCAATGAATGCCCTTCTTCATATTTATTCTTAAAGTAAAAAGTTCTTCCAAAGTCTGATTCTGAAATTTTTGAAAGGGCATGAAAGGTACGTCACACCGAACATCTTCTCGCCAATCTATTGCTTCTGCCGCGACAGCTGGCGGCATTTCGGCAATCAGTTTATCGATGCTCTTTTTCGCCAATCCATCCACGAGAGGCTGGATTTTGTCAGTAAACATCTGTTCCAACACCATAGACATTATCTTTTTCTGCTTCTGCCCTCTTCCGTTCCTGAGAAAATGTTTGCATATACTCGGATAGTCTTTTTCATACGGCACTCTAAAATTTTGCCAAGGTGTTTGGGCGTATTTCTGTGCCCAAATTGTTTTGTTTGTCACCAAGCATTTTTCCAACTGCTCCTGTTCTTTTTGGCCGTCTTCCCTCTTCCAGCGTTGTTTGAATTGCTTCATCCAACTTTCTGTTAACAGCCTCACTTAAATCGGTAGGCAGATTCAACTGTTCCATGACTTGATCTGTAATGACGCATTCGATAAGATTCAAAATACTCGATGGAGTGTCTCTCCATAGTAAGTAATCTGTATTGTCTTAATTTTATCTCTGATAACACATTGCGTGTATTCGGCATCGAGCTTTCAGGTAATCCGACATTAAAACCGCAGACATTTTTCCGGAACTAACCTCCAATGCAGAACGGTAGGCCATTGACAAAAATAGAAGCAGATAAATGCCTCGTCGTCATTATATTGTTTTTCCATGTCTGACAATTCAGATACTGTTTTTCCGAGAGTTTTTCTTTCAGCATGATAATAGGCTTTGCATGAAGGGATAAGGTTCCAAGCTCCCTCCTCGACAGCTTTGCGGGATTTCTTGGGTCAGTATTTCGATGTTTTTGTTTCTCAGTTCATTCAAAAACGGCTTTGCCTTTATCAAAAAGATACGGTCTATGGCTTTCTTTTGGCAAGCTCTTCCAATCGGTTTTGTCTCATTCTATGAATCAACGGATTCTTGACGCAAAGCCTCGGGGTAGAATGTATTCCAACTTCATTGGCGTATTTCTTTTCCCACTCTGTCTTGAACCGATGACCTGTTTTTCAAATTTTTTTGTTTCAGCGCTTCTTTTTCCGTATTTTCCTCTCCATCTACTCATTGGCTCTGATAGTCATTATTTGCCGTCCATGCGGCGAAACAGGGTAATAATTCGGCGTTGTCAGGATTCAGCATCATAATATCGTCGGGAAACTCAGCTATCATTTGTCGATCACCGACACTTTCCATATTAACGCCTGCTTTTTAAACACGTCGCCTTTCAAACATTGTTCGTTTTTAGTTTTTGGCCTCGTTAAGATGCCTGAAGTAATAGATACTAGTCTTTGACGAGGATTGATGGGTTTCAGAGATTGGGAACCGTAGATGCCGAATTTGGCTGACTGATACACGCGCCTAAAGAGAGGGCAGATAAAGCGAGGATGGCGGAAGTGCGTAAGCGCATTGTTAGTTCCTTAGTCAGGATATTTTAAAATTTAGTCGGGTCGTCTGAAAACGTAAGACGGTTTTCAGACGACCTTTGATGAAATGTTTCCATCAATTTTGTTTGGCTGCAGATGCTTGTTGAAACGTTTTTATTAAGCAGCGTGTCGGTGATCAAAACGAAGCAGTTCAAAATGCATGGCTAAACCAACTTTTAGACATCCTGGCACTTGACTAGTATACGAAAGACTCTATAATCATCTTCTGAAACATCTGATTTTTCAATGATTTCACTTATATTTTTGATACATTGTCTATATACTACTTCTCTCTAGCATCATCTTTTCGTAGTTCGAGGTATCGTTTTCCTCTTTTGTATTCAATGTCAAACGGTAGGCTGTCTGAACCAATGAAAGCCCTCCTTCATATTTATAGTCAATTAAAAACAAAATGGTACAATACTCAACTTTGAAGGTCTAACCATGGCATACCTGCGGGACTTAAGAAACAAAGCTTTAAACTTTACGAACAATGCAAAAATATCAGCCAAAACCGCAGCAACGTTTAACTTGTCAAGAAACACGCTTACCTGTGGATTCGCCTTAAAAACAAACGGGCAGCCTAAAACATCAAGTTACCGGTCTAAATGCCGTCAAACTGATAGGCTAAAAACTGGCTCAATATGTTGGGCAACACCCGATGCCTATCTGCATGAAATCGCCAAACATTTTTGATTGTACGCCAGCCGCCGTTTGCTATGCACTCAAACAGATGGGGATGACGCGCAAAAAAAGACCACCACTTACAAAGAACAAGACCCGGCCAAAGTGACGCATTATTTGACACAGCTGGCCGAATTTTCTGACTACCAACGCGTTTATTTGGATGAAACAGGATTTGACCGCTACCTGTTCCGTCCCTATGCCCGCAGCCCGAAAGGGCAACTAGTGAAAGCGCAGATAAGTGGAAAAAGATACCAACGCTTATCTCTGGTGTCCGCACAAGTCGGCAACCGGCTGATTGCTCCGATGGTTTATCAAAATACGATGACCGGAGTCTTTTTTGAAGCGTGGTTTCATCAATGCCTACTGCCCGCATTGACTCAAAAATCGGTGATTATTTTAGATAATGCACGATTTCACCGTATGGGTGTCTTACGGGAAATGGCGGAAAAATTGGGACATAAGGTATTGCCTCTTGCACCTTATTCACCTGAGCTCAACCCGATTGAGAAGGTGTGGGCGAATATTAAGCGGTATCTGCGAACCGTATTGTCTGATTACGCCCGATTTGACGATGCGCTACTGTCCTATTTTTGATTTTTAATTGACTATATCTTTTTGAAGCGAAAAGTTCCTCTAAAGTCTGACTCTGGAATGAGAGCGCATGGTAATTTACAGCACACTGAATATCGTCCCGCCAATCCATTCCCTCTTCATCGCGACAGCTGACAGGCAGTCCGCAATCAGTTTATCGATGCTGTTTTTCGCCAACTCATCCACGACTGGCTGGATTTTGTCAGTAAATACCTGCCCCAATGCTATGGAGATTATCTCTTGCGGCTTTTGCTCCTCTTCCACCACGGAGAAGCCGCTTACAATATCCGGATAGTCTTTTTCTATGGCACTTCTGAAATTTTTTGCCAAGGTGTTTGGGCATATTTCTGCGCTAAAATTGTTTTTGGTTTGTGCAAACTTCGGGGATTTTTTTCCAGCTGTTCCCATTTCGTTAGACTGTTTTCATCCTTTTTCCCAGCTTTGTTTGGCTTGTGTCATCCAAATTTTTCTTTGGACAATATCACTTAAAGACAGAGGGCAATCTCAACCGTCTCATGACTTGTTCTGTAATGTCGCATTCGGATAAAGTTCTGAATAAAAAGGCAAAGGTGTAATCTCCGGTTTTTATCCATCTGAAACGGTGTCGCTGCTATTTTATCGCCGATTTTTAGCACATTGCATATATTCGGTATTGCGTTTGCGATAGTTCAGCATTAATGCTTTTATCCATTTTTCTGAATTCCTCCACCGCAGAACGGTAGGCAGCCGACTGAACGGTAGCAGGCAGATGCTTGGCACCTTTATATTGTTTTTCCATACCCGCCAATTCGGATAATGTTTTTCTGATAATTTCTCTTTAAAACATGATAATAGGCTTTTTACACGAAGTGAATAAGGTCCCAAGCTCCCCTTTACGACAGCTTTGTGGAATTTCTTTGGTCAATGTTTCAATGTTTTTGTTTTTAATTCATTCAAGAACGGCTCTGCCTTTATCGATAAAAATGCGGTCGATGGCTTCTCTTTTTGGCCCGATCTTCCAATCGGTTTTTCTATTCCGCGCTTGAACAGATTCTTTACGCAAAGCCTCGGGGTAGAATGTGTTCCAATCTTCATTAGCGTATTTCTTTTCCCATTCGGCTTTGAACTGGCTGACCTGCTTTTCAAATTTTTGATTCAGCTCTTCTTTTTTCTTATTTTCCTCCTGCCATTTGCGCAGCGGTTCCGCAGCATTGTTTGCCGTCCATGCGGCGAAACAGGGAGATAATTCGTTGTTGCCGGATTGAGCATCAAAATATCGTCGGGATACTCCGCAATCATTTGTCGTTCATCGGCGTTTTCCATATCAACGCCCACTTTTTTAAACACGCCGTCTTTCAAACATTGTTCGTTTTTAGCTTTGGCTTCGTCGAGATGCTCGAAATAATAGATGTAGTCTTTGGCGAATGGGTTGATGGGTGTTGATGATGAAGAACTGGTGGGTGCCGAACTTGGGTTGCTGATACACGCGCCTAAAGAGAGCGCGGATAAAGAGAGATGATGGAAGTGCGTAAGTGCATTTTTGGTTCCTTGATGTTCTTAGTGAGGATATTTTTGGGATTTTAAAATGAGGTCGTCTGAAAACAGATTGAGCCTGTTGAACTGCCCCCAAATCTTGACACTCATAAAAAGCCTATTCAGGCGCTCTGTGTAAGCTGGGTTCTGTATGCGACAGGACTCAGCTTTTTCAATTTCAAACTGCAACGCCCCGGTTGTAGTAATCCATATAGTCATCTATCTGTTTCATCAATTCGTCCACCGTCAATTTCTCCTGCGTTATAGAAACACTCCGTCTTCAACACCGCAAAGAAGCTTTCCATCGGCGCATTGTCCCAACAGTTCGCCTTTCGCGACATGCTTTGAACCATGGAATGCTCCGCAAGCAATTCCCTATACCCCGCCGTGTACGGTACAGCACACCTTGGTCCGAATGCAGCATCGTTCCTTTTATCAGTCAGACGGGGTGCGGCTTTTTCGAGCATTTCTTTCACCATTTCGCTGTTGGCATTGCGGCTCATGGCGTAGGCGACGATTTCCCCGGTTGAACAAGTCCAAGATTGGCGAGAGGTACAGTTTGCCGTCCTTCCTTTGAGTTCGGTAACGTCGGTCAGCCATTTTTCGTTGGGCTTTCGGGCTTTGAACCGGCGTTTGAGGAGGTGTTCCGATATCTCGCCCATGGCGGGATGGCGGTAGGCTTTTCGCTCGTATGAGGGCTTTCAGCCCCATCTGTTTCATCAACCGCGCCACTTTTTGTGGTTCCAACTCAATGCTGCGGCAATGCGCCTTTTGCCCGTAGCGTCCTTTATGCCGCCGGTAGGTTTCGACAAGGAGTGCTTTGTCGGCTTCGTCGGATTGAGCTGTCTTGGTGGTGGTAGTAAAGCTGCTTTTTGGGCAGGTTTGCGATGTGCAGCAGGTATTTGAGCGGGTGTTGCGCCCTCAGTGTTTGGACGGTTTGGCTTTGTCCTTTTCGGTCTGTTTTTGGCTGAGGGCTTTAACCCTTTAGATAGGCGACCTCTGCGCGCATATAGCACAACTCTTCAATAAGCTCTGCCTGCGTTTTTCTTGGTCGGGTTTATCTGCGATGAAGGGGTTTTTGCGGTGTTGGGGGCATGGTTTGGATTGGGATGTTCGAGTGCGCCGATGCCGCCTTCTTTGATAGGCGCGTATCCATCGTCTCAGGTGGGTTCGGGAAATGCCGTAGTGGTCTGCGGTACGTTGTTGGCTGCGTATATGCAGGTAGTGGAGTACGGCTTGGTATTTGAAGTGTAATGTATATTTGTTTCATAAAAACTGCACCTTGTGAGTTGGAGGGATGTCCAACTTTTTGGGGTGCAGTTCATGTTTCAGACGACCTTTACAGGTTTTATTGTTCTATTGGCGGCTGCGTATCGTCCAGTATTCCTTCGCCACGTTGCGCAACTGTCCAAACGGCCCGTTCCGCCGCCAATTCCCTGCACAATACTTCCTTCACTTTTTCCAACTTCATGCCGCCGCAGATAAATGCGTCTATGGCGGCGAAGCGGTGTTCCGCCAAGTGTGGATGCTGATGTGGGATTCGGCGAGCAATAAGATGCCGGTAATGCCGCCTGCACCGCCAAAGGTGTGGAAACGTTCGGCGAGAACGGTGGCTTCTGCGGCTTGGGCAGCGGCTTTGAGGGCGGTTTTCAGACGACCTTCGTCTTTCAAGACAGCTTCATCACAGCCATATAAATCTAAAAGACCGTGATTGCCGATATGGGTCATTTATGGCCTCCGGAGAAACCTCCGCCGCCGTAATAGCCGCCGGAATGCATACGCGAGCCGTCGGAATCGGAAGAGCCGTAGCTGATGATCATGGAGATGACGATGATGATGGTGCTGAAAATGATGTAAGTAACTCCTCGACATGTTAATCCTCGTCCTCGTCTTCTTTACCCATAGTCCACAACAACCAGGTTCCTATAAAGATGACGGCAAGTGAGGCAGAGTTGCCGTCGGTTAGCAGCGCAGGAAGGTTGACAACGACCAAGATGGCGATCATGACAAACCGCAATTGGTTATCGACCCCGTCTGCGTTCATTTTTGCCGTGTATCTGGGCGCTTCCGCCTGCAAACCGAAAGCGCCGGCAACTTTGCCGTAGGTGGTGCGCGTACTTTTACTCCATGCCAGCTCGTGTTCAGTCAGCTCGGCACACAGTTTGCTGTTGCTGCCGACTTGGTAGTCGGTGTAATACGCCAAATCACCCGAACGGATATGCCAGTAACGCGCCGGCGGCAACTTCGACTTTGCCGCCGTAGGAATAAAGTTCATCACAACCTTGCGGTTTGCGGGCGCTGTTTAAACGCGGCCAGTTGTTTTGCGTTTCAGACTGGCTCCACTCGCCGTCGGACGATTCGACCAACCACAAAAAGCCTTTCTGCGGATTGTAAAGCAGGTATTCGACCCATCAACCGACCGGCGTCAGTATCCGCCGTTTGCCTTCAAACATATATTCATAGTCGCATCGGGGTCCAGTCTCGGAATACCTGACTGCACCCATCACGAAATAATCATTGTCATTCAGACGACCCTGCGTGCCGATAGGCAGGGTAAACAGGCTTACTCTGCGACACACGCATGGCATTGGCAGTAATCAGCCGCGCTTTTTCCTTACCGACTTCCAATTACGCTGCCGCAGCTCGGGCAAACTCAGAAAATCGGTGACACCGCTCAACCAATGGACGGACGACCCGCAATTCGGACAATTTTCCGAATGATGGCTGCCTTTCAGACGACCTGCCGTTTCACGGATTTGGTCATCGGTACGGGTATTCTGCAGTTTCAGTTCATTTAGGCCGACCATACTGCCGTAATAGATTGCGGAGGATCATCGCCGTAACTATCGTCAGGAAAAGACCTGAGCATCGCCAGTCTATGACTTTACTTTGTCGTATCTTCAGTCAGCTTAAACGGCAATTCGCCCTGAGCCGCCGCTTTTCTGAGGCTGATTTCACGCTTTCATCCGACGGAACAAAGTTTTTATTTTGAAAAATTAAATTGCAACCGCCCGGCACGACATCGTGAAACCCGCACAACTTCAGGCGATTCAACCAAGCGCGTCATGGAATACAGGTCGCCGGATTCAGACAGCCAACCGCTTGCCCGTCATCAAACAGCGCATACCATTCGTTCCACACACCGTCGTCGTATTGCACCTGAAGCCGTCCGACCAAGGTAAATGGGCGGGTAACGTATGTCCCTGTCGTGCCGATTTGCAGTGGGCTGAAATCCTCCAACAAAGCGGAATCGCGTCCGGAATCGACGATACTGTCATCCTGCCGCACCAGCATGCTGTTGCAGTAGCCGCACACCAGCGTGTAACGGCTGTCGCGGAATGCGCCTCAACAGGCGCACCGCAGCTCGGGCAGTCGGTTTTGAAGAATGGAGTGTTTGACAGCGAATTTTCTTTTTCGGAATTTCAGACGACCTGGGACAAACCGATACAGGCTTCAGCCGATGCTTAAAAATACTGGCAAATAAACATCTTGCCGCATTTTCCAAAAACGCAAACAGCGTCCGCACTATCCGTATGCCGATGCAGACCGCAGCAAAACAAGCAGTCGGCAGCAATATGATTGTATAGTGAAAAACAAACGGCTTGGGTACGGAATCAGGCAAGCACAGCCGCATCCTACCGAATTTAACCCATCTATACGACAAAGGTCGTCTGGAAAAACCTGTCATCGTTTATCTGCATCATTTGAATCATCACGCTACCTTTGATTTGTCCCATTGCTCACAAAGAGTCAAATTGATATTGTTATTTATTACAAATGCTGTATTATGTTCGCAATTGTAACAAATAAAACAATAACACTCATAAACTCCCTAATTATCTACAATATTTTTCCCCGTCATTCAGACGACCCTCATTCCACAGATTTTCAATTTTTCAACACCTCAAAACCATTTTTGTATGGCTTGTTCGTTAAATTTTGCGCGTTTTAAATTTGGAGAATCGATGTGAGTTTCGACTGCATCGCCCATATCCGTAAAACAAACGGGCTTTCCGCAGCCTGTCTTTGCAAAGACAGATAGCAGAAAAACAGAAATAGCCCAGCCGTGAAAAACACCCAAGGAAATCTAGATGACAACTTACTACGCCCATTCCGCCCAAGACGAACTCTGGCAATCTCTTGCCTTACGAACATTGGCAAACCTTGCAAAGCCATTCGGTCAATGTTGGGGAAATGGCGGCAGAGTTTGCTCAGGTATTTGGTGCGCAGGAAATTGCCTGCCAGACGGGACAGCTTCATGACTTAGGGAAATATTCGAAGCCTTTTAACCGCCGATTGCATGGTGGCCCATCAGTCGATCATGCTACCGCCGGAGCCAAAATTGCCGTCGAGCGTTGGGGAAATGCTATCGGCAAGCTGATGGCGTTTTGCATTGCGGGGCATCATGCGGGGCTTGCAAATGGCAATGGCGAAGGGCGATAACCGCCGCACATTAAAACAGCGTTTGCTGTTGCAATTGGCGCAGATATTCCCAGCTCTTGATAACCTGTGGCAACAAGAAATCAAGCTCCCAGAAACCCTGCCTGCACCGCCACTCAAAGCCGACGCGCATCATCCTTTTTTCTCCTACGCCTTTTTCACCCGAATGCTCTATTCCTGCTTGGTGGATGCCGATTATCTTGACACCGAAGCCTTTTATTCAAACCTAGAAAACAAAGCCGTCGAGCGCGGCGGTTATCCTGATTTAAACGCCTTACAACACAATTTCAATCAATTTATCAACGCTTTTCAGACGACGTATCGCCCAAGCTCCAGAGCAAACTGAAGCCGAAAACGCAATGCCGCCTTTAAACCGCCTGCGCAGTGAAATTCTCGATCATGCCGTAGAACAAGCGGCACAAGCACAAGGGCTGTTCACGCTCACCGTGCCAACCGGGGCGGTAAAACCTTCACTTCCATGGCTTTTGCGTTGAACACGCCAAACGGCACGGTATGCGGCGCGTGATTTACGTCATCCCGTTCACCAGCATCATCGAACAAAAATGCCGCCGAGTTTCGCAAAGCCTTTGGCGAATTGGGCGAACAAGCCGTGTTAGAACACCACAGCACCTTCGACGACGGCAAACTGCAAAATGAGGTCACCAAAGACAAATTGCGCCTTGCCTCGGAAAAACTGGGATGCACCGATTGTCGTGACCACCGCCGTGCAATTCTTCGAATCCTCTTTGCCGACCGCTCCTCGCGCTGCCGCAAGCTGCACAACATCGCAGGCTCCGTCATCATTCTCGACGAAGCACAAATGCTGCCGCTCAATCTGTTGCCGCCGATCATGCAAGCCATCAAAGAATTGGCGCAAAACTACCGCTGCAGCATCGCCGCGTGCACCGCCACCCAGCCAGCCGTGCAAGCCGAAAACGGCTTTTATCGTGGCTTTGAAAACGTGCGTGAAACTAGCCCCAAAACCGACCGCACTTTTCGACAACTGCGCCGCACTACCGTGCAACACATCGGCACACAAACCGATGCCGACTTGCTCGCCAAACTTGCCGAACACCCGCAAATGCTCGTCATCGTCAATAACCGCCGCCACGCCCGCAGCCTGTACGACCAAGCCAAACACCTTGACGGCACGTTCCACCTGACCACATCTTTAATGTGCGCCAAACACCGCAGCCAAAAGCTCGATGAAATTCGAGATCGTCTGAAAAGGGCGAACCCTGCCGCGTCATTGCCACGTCTTTAATCGAAGTCGGGCGTTGATGTCGATTTTCCTCTGGTAATGCGCGCGCCGAGGCAGGTTTAGATAGCGTTGCCCAGCCGCAGGGCGCTGTAACCGCGAAGGCAAAAGGCCGTCTGAAAACAGCTTTGTCTGGATATTCGCGCCCGAAGATAAATGGAAAGCCCCGCCCGAACTTGCCACCTAAGCCGCCGTTATGCGCCCTGACCGCTGACAGCTTTTTTCAGACGACCTCTTATCCACCCAAGCCGTCGCCGCCTACTTCGCCGAACCTTTATCAATTAAAAAGGCAGCGAACTGACAATAAAAATTCTAAAAATGCACAACGATACAGGGCAAAGCCTTGATTTCCCATTCCAAACCATCGCCGACCAATTCCGCATGATCGAAAGCCACCATGCAGCCGCTGATTATTCCGTTCGATGTTGATGCCGAAAACCTCATTAGCAGCCCGCACCACGCCGACCACATCGGCGGACTCTTACGCAAACTGCAACCCCTACACCGTCCAAATCCTCGAAAGCGCCCTCGCCACTTTGTATAAAGCAGGACGCATTGAACCGATTAACGAGAAAAACTTCGGCAAACAGTTTTATACGCTGATCGGGCTGGATTTGATATGATGATGTGGCGGGGTTGGAGTTGGGAGGATACTAATTTTATAAGAGAGGAGAACTTGATATTTTGAAATTTAAATTTGATTAAATTATTTAGTATTTGGCTACTTATTGAAATTAACCTGCAACCATTTTATTAGAAGGAGAGTTCCTATGGGACGTAAAATTTTTATTTCTTACAAATATAGTGATTCATCCGTAAAACGCTTATCCTCTTATCAGGAAGCGACAGCTCGGGATTATGTTGATATTCTGCAAGCAAAATTAGAAAAAGATGGCATCCATATAAACAAAGGAGAGAAAGACAATGAAAGTCTCAGCTCAATTTAAAGATGAGACTATTCAAACAAAAATTATCAGATAAGATTTTTGACAGTTCAGTAACAATAGTCTTGCTTTCACCGAACATGAAGGAATTGTGGACTGCCGAAAGTGAACAGTGGATTCCTTGGGAAATTGCATACTCTATTAAAACAAAAGAGCATTATCTTCAAGCAAGCGAAATGCAATTTTGTTAGTGGCTTTACAGACTGGAACGGTAATTATAATTATACTGATCAACCTGGTTTCTATTTTAATATCATAAGCAATAATAGAAACAATTTGAAATATTCATATCCAGCAAATTATTTAACCCCTAACTGTTCTCAGTCTTATATGCTTAAGTGCAATTGGGATAAATTATTTCAAATGTCAATGGTTGGATTAATGCTGCTGTTGAAATTAAAGAGAATGCTGATAAATATATTATTAATACCAGAGTTTAGGAGTTTATAGATGTCTTTACTGAGCAAGAAGTACGTAGTTCTGCACAACGTCAGTAAAATTAGCAATGGAAAGCTACCCAGAGAAACTTTCAAATATCATTAAAATCAAGAAAAATAAATCTAAATTTGATGTTTTTCTTTTCAAATTTAATAGAGATGAGGAGTTTGTTATTGGGGTAGAAAATATCTTTAAAGGTATGGGTAAAACAGTTTACATAGATTGGGTATTTGATAAACATCTTTTCCAGGGATTCTGTAACAAAAAGAAACTGTGAAACATTGCGGCATAGAATGAAGCAATCTTCTAAATTGCTGTATGTAGCCACGGATAATGCTTCGTCTTCTAAATGGATGCCTTGGGAATTAGGATACTTTGATGATTGAAGTCTGGAAACGTAGCTATTCTACCTTTAGTTGATTCTGTAGACAGTCTCATTCCAAGGACAAGAGTATTTAGGGCTTTTACCCTGTCTTAGATAAAGATAGTTTGGAAAATTTTTAGATTAATTAAATTGGGCTTTATAGGGTTTATAAATCACAATATAAATATTTATTGAGTTAGCTATGGAATTCACCAAAGAACAGAAAAATTCATCGCTGATTTTGTTGTAGAGATTAAAAATGGTGATGCTGCAATTTTTGCTGGGGGCAGGCTTATCGGCTCCAGCAGGTTTTTGTTAATTGGAAAGGTTTGCTGAAAGATCTTGCAGAGGAACTAGGGTCTTGATATTGAAAAAGAACATGATCTAATTGGAGTAGCTCAATATCATTTCAATCGACATAAAAGAGGAAAAATAAATAATAAAAATAATAAATGAATTTACTACATTAGGGCGAGGTGGAGATAACCATAAGTTACTTTTCTAAAATTGGTATTAGTACATTTTGGACAACTAACTATGATCAATTAATTGAAAACTTTAGAGGCCGATGGAAAACAGTAGAGATCAGAAATGAAGATTTTTCAAGAAATATCAAAAAGAAAGATGCTATTGTTTATAAAATGCATGGTGATAAAGATTCACCTGATGAAGCAGTATTAATTAAAGATGATTATGAAACTTATCAGGATAAGAAAGAATTATTTGCTACCGCATTAGAGGAGATTTGCTTTCAAAAACATTTTTGTTCATAGGCTTCAGTTTTGATGATCCAAATTTGGAATATATTTTGCGTAGAATTAAAGTCTTATTAAAAGATAATACGCCAACGCATTATTGTTTTCAAAGAAGTATCGAGAGATGACTTTCATGATGATGAAAGTTATATGTATGCTAAAGTTAAGCAAGAATTATAGAAGACCTCATTAGGTATGGCATTCATTCAATAATGATTAAAGAATATTCTGACATTACTGCCATCTTAAAAGAAATTGAAAGACGCTTAAAAACGTAGCAATATCTTTATTTCTGGTGCTGCTCATAGTTATTCTCCTTTTTCTGAAGAGCAAGCTAAAGAACTTATACATAATCTTAGTTATAAACTGGCCGAGGAAGAATATAAGATTATTTCCGGATATGGCTTGGGCATTGGCAGTATCGTTATTAATGGAGCGTTAGAATATAAATATCAGTCAAATTATCGCAATTTAGATGATTTATTAATTTTAAGACCATTTCCGCAAATACAATCAGGAAATAAATCTATTTCTGAAAGATGGACTGACTACAGAAAATGAAAATCATTTCTCAAGCTGGTATGCTATTTTTATGTTTGGAAACAAATTGATAAAAATGGAGAAATCGTTCTTCTAATGGCATGAAAGAAGAATTTGAGATTTGCTTACAACATAATGTGATTCCAATCCCAATTGGCTGTACTGGCTCAATATCTAAAGAGCTTTGGGATGATGTTATATCGTACCGAAACTATATTTTTAATGATCAGTCATTAATAGATGAAATAAAAAGCTGGGTCAATCTAATATTTCTAATGATGGAATTATTTCTACGGTGCTTTCTATTATCGATAAGTTACAAAATATAGCAAAAGTGCGGTCAATTCTCAACGTTTTTAAAACGTCGTCTGAAACCGCACTTTCCAACCAAAAGGAGAACTAAATGAACCAAATCCGCCTACACATTTGGGGAGATTATGCCGTTTTACTCCGTCCGGAGATGAAGGTGGAGCGGGTGTCTTATGACGTCATCACGCCGTCGGCGGCGCGCGGGATTTTGGCGGCGGTGCATTGGAAGCCGGCGATTCGGTGGGTGATTGACCGGATTTATGTGCTGAAGCCGATTCGGTTTGAGTCGGTGCGGCGCAATGAGTTAGGCGGCAAGATTTCGACGGGTAAGGTCATGGCGCGATGAAGCGCAAGAGCGTTGCTGATTTATATACGCTGATTGAAGACGACCGCCAGCAGCGCGGCAACGGTGCTTAAAGACGTGGCGTATGTGATTGAAGCCCATGCGGTGCTGACGCCAAAAGCAGGCGCGGATGAGACCGTTACCAAGCATATTGAGATGTTCAAACGCCGTGCGACAAAGGGGCAATGCTTTCAGCAGCCTTGTTTGGGCGTGCGTGAATTCCCTGCCGATTTTGCGTTGATTGATGAAGGCGAGCCGTTGCCGCCGTTGGCGTTATCGGAAAGCGAGGCAAACCGCGATTTAGGCTGATGCTGCACGATATTGATTTTTGACCACGGCAACACGCCGCATTTTTCGCGCACAAAATGAAAGACGGCGTGATTGATGTGCCGCCGTTTTACGCCGAGGAGGTGAAAGCATGATTCTTGCGTCCCTTGCCCGCTATTACCGCCGTTTGGCAGCAGAAAACGATGAAATGGGCAGCCCAAAAGTGCCGCCTTATGGCTTTAGCGAGGAGAAAATCGGCTGGATTTTGGTGTTGGATAAAGAAGGTCGTCTGAAAGATGTGATACCACATTTATCCGAAGATAAAAAACCACAGCCTAAATATATGAGTGTTCCAAAGTTGGTGGTTCTGATAGTAATAGTATAAAACCAAAAATTTTTATGGGGTAACAGCTAGTATATATTAGGCATAACTGCAAAGGAAACAAAGGATCCTAGTAGAAACCACACGGTGTTATAACTCTTTCAGAAGCTATCACTTGGGTTTACTAAAAGACTCTCAAGATGAAGGTTTATTAGCACTAAGAAAATTCTTAGAAACATGGCAACCTGATATGTTTCAAAAATCAGCCATGTAAAAAGAAATACTAGATACCAATATGGTATTTAAACTTAGTGGTACAAGTGGATATATTCATCAACGAAAAGATGCTTTAAAACTATGGATTCAAGAAATAGAGAATGAAGAAATCACGGATGGTTTTTGCTTAATTAGCGTGGAACAATCAAAAATTGCAGAAAAACATCCTGTAATTAAAGGGTAAATGGCGGTAAAGCAGAACAAATGATTATCTCGTTTAACAAAGAAGCCTTTGCCTCTTTTTGCGAAGGAGCAAGGCGCAAATGCACCGTTTCCGGAACAATCCGCTTTTTGCCTACACCACCGCGCTGAACTATCTCTTGCGCCGCGAAAAATAATCACTGTCTGACCATCGGCGATGCCAGCACGGTCTTTTTGGCGGAAGCTGATGATAACGCAACTGCGCAGGCTGCCGAAGGCTTTTTCGCGCAAGTATTCATGCCGCCAAATGACGAACAAGAAAGCGTCAAAAATTTTTAATGTATTAGAACAAATCGGCAAAGGTTGCCCGCTGCAAGAAATTGCGCCCTGAACTATCTCCCAATACCCGTTTTTATATCTTAGGGCTTTGCCCCTAATGCTGCGCGGATTTCTGTTCGGTTTTGGCTGGACACCACGTTTGGGCAGTTGGCGGAAAATTTGGCGCAGCATTGCAAAGGATTTCCATATAGAACCGTCTGCATGGAAGAAGGGTAAAGAACTCCCGTATGGCGCATTCTCCCAGAAACGACACCGAAGCGAAAAAGATGCGGAAGGTCGTCTGAAAAATCGAAAGTAAAGATATTCCGCCACAACTGGCTGGAGAATATATGCGTTCGGTTTTAACAGGGCGATTTTATCCGAAAACTATGTTGACACGAATGATTGGACGTATCCGTTCTGATGGACATACTTTCGGTTTGCGTGTTGCCGTAATTAAAGCAGTTATTAACCGTAACAGTTTGTACAGAGAGAGAACTTAAAATGATTAAATGAAGAAACCCACGATATTCCTCATCGTTTGGGACGCTTGTTTGCCATTATCGAATTGGCGACAGTCTTCCGCATTGGGTGAACTCAATGCTGGGGTAAGGGATAAATTTTACGGTGGTGCATCCAGTTCTCCGCATAGTACTTTTCCCTTATTGCTGGATAACTATCGCACGCATATTTCAGCCTTGAGAAAAAGGAAGAAAAGCTAAATGGGTAAAAAGGCGATCCCAAAAACTGGCAAACTGGTTGGAAGGAAAGGTTGGCGAAATTATTGGTGTTTTTCGATGCAGAAACACCGTTCCCACGCCATTTGTCGCTGGAAGAGCAAGGACGTTTTGTTGTCGGTTGTTACCAGCAACGATTCAAAAATACACAAGCAAGAAGACGGTAATATCCCTGAAGATATTGAACAAGCAAAATTATTTGGCTGATGAAGCCGATTCTGAAAAATGAAGAAAAACTAAGGAGCCAGAAAATGTCTGCCATTCAAAACCGCTATGAATTTGTTTACTTTTGACGTAACCAACGGCAACCCCAACGGCGATCCCGATGCGGGCAATATGCCGCGTCTTGACCCCGAATCCAGCAAAGGCCTGGTAACTGACGTCTGCCTGAAACGCAAAATTCGTAATTTTGTGGATATGACTTCATCAGGTCAGGCTGGCTATGAGATTTTTGTAAGAGAAAAAGGTGTATTAAACCGTCAAATTGAACGAGCTTATACGGAAAGCGAAGAAGTTAAAGCTAATCTCAAGGCTTGGCAAGAATACGAGAAAAAGCGGAAGAATAAGAAAAAGGAGGGGAAGGAGAAAATATTTCCAAACCTGAAAAACATTATGAAGACATTGCACGCGATTGGATGTGCGAAAACTTTTTGACGTTCGTACTTTTGGTGCGGTAATGAGTACAGGAAGGAAAAAGAAGGAACCGATGAAAATGGTGAAAAAAGCAAGATTGCTAAAAAAGCAGGTCAAGTACGTGGTCCTGTACAACTGGCATTCGCCCAATCTATCGACCCCATTGTACCGTTGGAGTTAAGTATTACACGCGTAGCTGTAACTTCTGAAGCAGAAAAGAAGAGGGTAAAGACACTATGATGGGGCGCAACACATCGTCCCTTACGCGCTTTACCGCGTACATGGCTTCATTTCCTCCAACCTTGCCTCCCAAACCGTTTTTCAGACGACGACTTAGCCAAACTCCCTGGCAAGCCCTGACGCTGATGTTTGAACACGACTGCTCCGCCGCCCGTGGCGAAATGGCAGCACGCAAATTGATTGTTTTCAAACACGACAGCGCACTCGGCAGCCAGCCTGCACATAAACTCGTTTGACGCCGTGAAAGTCGAACGCGTAAACGGCGAATCAGGTACGCCTGCAAGCGGTTTTTGGCGATTACAAAATCAGCGTGGTTTCAGACGGCTTAAATGGCGTGAGTGTGGAAGAGCTGCTTTAAAAACACTCTAAAAAGATGACCGCACTTTTTAACCAAAACCCAAGGGGAAAATCAGGACATGCGCCTGATTCCCTTTCCGCCCTGCAACACTGTTGCCTTCTGCCCGCGCCAATGCGCCTTGATTCACAACGAGCAGGCGTGGGCGGAGAATTATCTGGACCGCGCAGGGCAAGGCGCTGCATGAGCGGGTGGATTCGGGCGAGCCGGAAACGCGCAAGGGCGTGCGCTTTGAGCGGACGGCATGTGTGTCGGCGGAGAAGCTGGGTATCAGCGGCGTGTTGGATCTGGTGGAAGCGGACACAAAACAGGCCGCCTGAAACCCGTGGAATACAAACGCGGCAAGCTCAAACCCGACCCGATGGACGAAATCCAGCTTTGCGCCCAAGGTTTGTGCTTGGAAGAAATGACGGGGCAAACTGTCTCTGAGGGCGCGCTGTGGTATATGCAAACCCGCCACCGCGTCCCCGTCGTGCTTTTCAGACGACCTGCGCGCCCAAACACTCGCCACCATCGCCGCCGTGCGCGAACTTAAATAGCGGTCAAACTCCGCCGCCTGACTACGGCAAACGCTGTAAAAGCCTGCTCGCTGGTGGAGATTTGCCAGCCGGAGTTGCTGGGGAAACGATAGAAGTGTGGAGTATGTTGTGGGAGTTGTTTGGGGAATAATTTAATCTTTTACATAAATAATTTTGAGGATAAAAATGAAAAATATATTTAGATTTGGAATCTTAATTAGTCATCTAAAAAGTCTAATCAACTAGAGGAATTAAAGAAGGTGGAAAATTTTAAAAATTAAAGTAGAAGAAGTTGATTTAAAACATCTGATTTTGAGTATCAATATGATGACGAAGATGGTAGTAATAATAGTATAGTCCCTAAACATAAATTTTTACCAAAAATACGATGAAATGCCATTTGAAGGAGATATTAAAAAGCCTTCAAACTAAAATATCTTCCAATCTAGAAATTAAAACACAGTTAAATCAGATTAAAATGGACTTTCTTCAATGCAAATTGAAGATTTAAAGTGATGATGCAAAAAGAAATAATACTTTCTGGTTGCTTTAATATGTATTTTTCATTTCTTCAGGAGGCAAATAGTTTTTCAAGGTTAGAGTTTAAAGAAATGAAAAATATGGAGTTAGTTGTAAAGTGGCTGATATTGAATTGATTGAAAAGATATTTACTCATTCTAGAGATATTAGGAATAAACATTTTTCACATAAAGATATGAGTATACTCGCATATTTTTAAGTTTTTATATGATCCTGGAAAAATGGAGTGTCAATACAGACCGAAGAAAAATATATCGCATATTTGCATAAAGATATTAATTTTATTAATAATTTTATGCGGTTGGCTGATTTTACTATGACTATATAGGCTCATGCTTAAAAAGACAATGTAAGTAAACTAGAAAAATTTTTGAATAATGACTATTTAAATCAGCTAAATAAAATAGAGGATTGAGCTGCTAGATTATAGTGAAGAAGTTTTAAGAAAACAAAAAGCTAAAGGGCTTACTGGAAGAGATAAAATTTAATTTGTTGATAGTTTTCAGGTGGAACAACCCTCGTTAAATACCCAAAAGTGCATTCAAAACCCAAAGAGTCCACATGCGTAACTGCAAAACACGCTCTACATCACCACCCAAGGCAGCTATCTGCATAAGGAGCGGGAGACGCTGGTGGTGGAGCAGGAGCGGCAAGAAGGTGGCGCAGTTGCGCGTGCATTCCATCGGGCATATTTTCTGTTTTGGGAATGTGCTGGTGTCGCCGTTTTTGCTGGGGTTTTTGCGGCGAAAAATAATGTGAATTTGGCGTTTTTACCGAAAATGGACGTTTTTTGGGGACGGCTTCAGGGGCGGCAGAGCGGTACGTGCTGTTGCGTCGAGCGCAGTATCGGGTGTCGAGCAAAATCCTGTGCCGATTGCGCGCAATATCATTGCGGCGAAGATTCAGGCGAGTAAGCGGGTGCTTCAGCGGCAAATTCGCAATTACGGCGAGAATGTGGCGATTCAAAGTGCGGTCGATGCTTTGAACATTTCGCTGCGGCAGTTGAAGGGCGCGGACGGGCTGGACGTGGTGCGCGGAATCGAAGGTGATGCGGCGGCACGTTATTTTGGCGTGTTCGGGCGGCTTTTGAGCGAAAAAGAGCGGCTTTATCTTTGACGGGCGCAACCGCGCGTCCGCCCAGAGACGGGGGTGAATGCACTGCTGTCGTTTGTGTACAGTCTGTTGGGCAAGGACATCAGCGGTGCGCTGCAAGGCGTGGGACTGATCCGCGTAGGTTTTCTGCACGCCGACCGACCGGGCGCGTATAGTTTGGCGCAGGATATTTTGGAAGAATTCCGCGCGTGTGGGTAGACAGGTTGGTGTTGTCGCTGATTAACCGCGGGCAAATCAAACCGCAGGATTTTGTTACCGAGGGCAAGCGGCGCGGTGAGTTTGAAAAGCGGGGCGCGTAAGCTCTTGTTCCAAACCTTGCAGGCAGCAGGAGAAAATCGTTCATCCGTTTTAGGTGAGGAAGTGAATGGGCTGCTGCCGTATATTCAGGCGATGCTGTTGGCTCGGCACCTGCGTGGGATTTAGTGGAATATCCGCCGTTTTTGGATGAGATAGGTTTGCAGGTCGTCTGAAAAACGGTTGACATTTTCAGACGACCCCAAAGCAGCCTGCACATGGAATACAAAATGCTAATGCTGATTACTTACGATATTTCGCTGGAAGACGCGAAGGACAGTCAAGGCTGCGGTGCGTGGCGAAATTATGTTTTGGACTACGGCGTGCGCGTGCAGTATTCGGTGTTCGGAATCGACATCGCGCCCGACCAGTGGGTTGTTTTTAAAAGACAAACTTTTGAAAACCCACAATCCTGAGACCGACAGCCTGCGCTTTTACCATCTAGGCAGCAAATGGCGGCGCAAAGTAGAACATCACGGCGCGAAACCGGCGGTTGATGTGTTTAAGGATACGTTGATTGTGTGAATCGCCACCTGCGGTTCTCATGAAAATGCAGCAGGGTTGGCGGAGTAGGGATTGTTCTTAACAATCAGGATATTGCGAATGCGGGTAACGGAAAAGGCTGTGTTATACTCGCGTTCGCGCTTTTTGAGAGCTTAGCGAAATCGGGGCTGGGAAACCTGATGGAGCAAGGCTTTCGAGAGGCTCCAGCCGCCTTCGGGCGGCTGCTGACCATCAGACGCATCAGAAAAACACAGGGCAGGAAAGTTGAGCCAGCGCCTCAAGCGGCTGTGTTGAAAACAACGGACAAATCGAAGGCAAGAACTTCGACTATTCCAGCCGCCTTCGGGCGGCTGTGTGTTGAAACTATATCTCCGTGGTTAAACTATTTCAAACCTGCCAGCCGC